>Ga0268280_1000001_pt1 | contig 599726 bp, 708 predicted proteins | sample saktaG_9_FD_190139 | JGI IMG/M metagenome (GOLD analysis project Ga0268280, IMG submission 190139) | Saline water microbial communities from Sakinaw Lake, British Columbia, Canada - sak_2011_5_24_40m | ecosystem: Environmental > Aquatic > Non-marine Saline and Alkaline > Saline ...
AAGAAGACTATTTGAACAGAGCAAGAATAGATACTCGTGTTTATGAAAATATGTTGAAGACATATTCCTCTAGAATGAGTAAAGTTGAAGAAGAGTTAGTATTTATGGAAGCTCAGGAACAGATTAGAGAAGTTAGTGGATTCTGGAAAAGAATGCTTGGGCGAAAAAAATAAACTAATTATTTTTTCTTTTTAGAAACGATTTTCTGTATTTTTTGTTTTCTCTCTCTCGATATAATTAAGTATATAATTGGCAGAATACCTGCTGTGTTTAATACAAATAATAAAAAGAACCATGCCGGCTGATTTCTTCTTCCAGCTCTCCACAAAGAAAATCCTTTCCAAATAGCTTCCCATAGAATTAAACCTATAATAAATGGGCTAACCGAAGATGCAGTATCCATTCCTAGTTGAAGTAGTCCTACCATTTGTTAATTAAATCTTTTTGAAATCATTCCAAGCAATTTCAAATAATTGTTCTAATGCTTGTGCAAAAAATTCTGTGTTAATCCAAACACCTAAATCATAATTTGGATGAACTGTTTCATCATTTAATAACATGAATAGTATTTGTTCGCTGTCAATTACACAGAATCTAGCTTGTAAATTTTTAGTGTCTCTAACTTCTGCTACTTTAGCTAATTCTTTAGCTATTTTTATGTTATTCTGGTTTAAAGGAGCACCAATTCTTATTTTTACGCCTCTTTTCTTTGCTTTTTCTAAGCTCGGCATTAGAACTTCCATTTTTCTTGTTAAACCTTCAGAAGTAGTTACTAGTGTGATAGTGTCTTCTGCTTCTCTAACTAACATATCTAAGTGATTGTACAAATTTTGTCTTCCTCTTAAAGCTCCAGACATATCAGTAGGTTCTACAAATTTGACGCCTTCTGTGAATAATCCGTTTAATTCTTCAAGAACTTCATCATTCTTTAATTTTTCTAATCTTACTGATTTTTCTTTTGCTTCAACAACAAGGTTCTTCTTTACCCGTTCAATAACTTCTTCTGGTTTTAATGCAACAAATTTGATTGGTTTGCCTAACTTCATTACAATAAATCCTTTCTTTTCTAAAGATTCTAAGATATCGTATGTTCTAGATCTAGGGACGTCGCTAATTGAAGAGAGCTCGCCTGCTGTGGATTGTCTCCTGGAAAGGAGCGCTGTCCAAACTTTTACCTCATACAGGTTGAGATCGAATATCTTTCTTAGTCTGCCTAGGAATTCCTCTTTAACAATCATGTTATTTTTAGAGGGGTTATAGTATTTAAATCTTTCTCTCAAATGTTTTTCTGTCGAGGAGTGAAAAAGAATTAATCTCGACGAGAATTATATTTTTTTAAAGGAGATACTGTATACTGAATCTTTGATTTTACCTTCTTCGGAGTAATCAAAATTTTGATTTATTTTTTCGAATGAAATTTTCTTTGCTCCAATTCTTTTAGATTCTTCTATTACAAATTTTTGTATTTCTTTAGCTAATCTATGTTCAAATATAATTTCTAATTCGATTAAATTTTCCTTTACGAGGTTTGCTTTTTTTCTTGCTGCTTGGACATTTCTAGTTATTTCTCTTGCAACTCCTTCTGCTTCTAATTCAGGAGTTATTGTAGAGTTTAGTTCTATCTTTTTTTCTTCAGATTTAACTAAAGTTACTTTTTTTACATTTAATTCTTCCAAAATTATCTCTTCGTGCTCTTCGGAGACTTCATATCCTAGTAATTTTACTTCAGAAAGGGGTTGTTTTAGGGGGAGTTTTTGCACATCTCGTTCTCTTAGTGCGATTGAAACAATTTCTCTTACTCTTGACATTTCAATTTCAAGTTTTTCGTTAAGAAGTTTTTCACTATATTCTGGCCATGTTTCAAGATGTACTGATTCTTTTTTTTCAATCGTTTTGTAAATTGATTCTGCGGAGAAGGGGAGTATTGGAGCAATTGTCTTTGCAAGGTTTTCAAGAACATACTTTAATGTTGTTTTTGCATCTTTATCTCCTTCATTAAATCTGTCCCTATTTCTTCTTACATACCACGTAGAAAGATCTTCTATAAAAATTTTAATTTTATTACATGAGTCTATTGTGTCATATGACTTTAGGAACGCATCTGTTTCTTTTATCAAATGATTGGTTCTGGAAATAATCCATTTATCTAATGGGTTTTTAGAATCAAGAGTTTTCTTTTCTTTTATCTCATCATACAATTCATAGAAGTTCGATACATTGTAAAGCATGAGGATTACTTTTTTGTAGGTTTCTTCAACGCCTTTTTCTGTGAAGTTAAAATTTTCTGCATTCATAACTGGGCTAGACATGAGGTAAAACCTAAGTGCATCAACACCATATTTTTCTATTATAATTAGAGGATCTGGGAAATTATTCTTACTCTTGCTCATTTTTTGTCCGTCTTCTGCTAGGACTGTTCCTGTTGTAACTACATTTTCGAATGGGATATCGTCGAATAATATTGCTGAAAGAACGTTCATATAATAGAACCATGCTCTTACTTGTGCAATGTACTCCGCTACAAATTGTGCAGGGAAATTCTTTTCGAAGAAATCTTTATTTTCAAATGGGTAATGGAATTGGGCGAAAGTCATTGCTCCAGATTCAAACCAACAATCTAAAACTTCTGGGATTCGTTTGAATTGTTTTCCGTCTTTTTCTAGAATTATTTCATCTAAGAAGTCTTTATGTAAGTCAATTTCTTGTTTTGGCAAGTTTTTTGCATATTTTTTTAAATCTTCTATGCTTCCAATAACTAATAATTCTCCATCTGCAGATTTCCAGATTGGGATTGCTGCTGCCCAATATCTATTTCTAGAAATGTTCCAGTCGGGTGCAGTTTCTATTGTGTATTTTACTCTTCCTTCTTTAAGGAACTCTGGATACCAGTTTAATTTTTGGTTTAATTCTAAAATTCTTGGTTTTATTTTTTGAATATCTACAAACCATGCTGGGATTGCTCGGTAAATTAATTTTGTTTCACATCTGTAACAGAATGGGTATTCATGATCTACTTTTTTTACCGAGATTACTTTGCCTTGTTTTTTCAAGAAGATTATAATATCTGTATTTGTGTCGTGAACAAATCTGCCTGCAAAGTCTGTAACTTCTTCTGTGAATTTTCCCTTTTCATCTACTGGTTGAACCATAGGTATTTTGTATTTTCTACAAACGGCATAGTCTTCTTCACCGAATGCAGGTGCGGTGTGTACTATTCCAGTACCATCTTCTTCAGTTACAAAATCACCTAAAATTATTTTAAATGCATTTTTCGTATCTTTAAAGTAGGGGAATAAAGGTTCATACTCTTTGTTTTCTAATTCTTTACCGGTTATTTCTTTTATTATTGTATAATCTTCAGTTGATTTGTAGAATTTTGAAATTAAATTTTTTGATAGAATATATACGTTGTTATCCTTTGTGTCTTTGAGATAAACATATGTTAATTTTGGATTTACGGTAAGTGCTAAATTAGAAGGGAGTGTCCAAGGCGTGGTTGTCCATGCTAAAACATTTGCATCTTCATTTTTTAATTTGAATTTAACTACTACGGTTTCGTCTTTTACTATTTTGTAAGAATTGTCCATAGCTATTTCTGCTTTTGCTAAGGGTGTTGAACATCTTGGGCAGTACATTAATATTTTTTCTCCTTCGTAGATGTAGCCTTTTTCATGTAATTTTTTAAATGCCCACCAAACGGATTCGATGTAGTTATTGTCCATCGTTTTATAATCGTTTTCCATATCGACCCATCTGCCAACCCTGTTGATTATTGATTTCCATGCATCTGCATATCCCATCACTTTGCTTCTGCAATAGTCATTGAATTTCTTGACGCCCATTTTTTCAATTTCATCTTTTGAATTTATTCCTAACCCTTTTTCTGCTATATTCTCAATTGGCAGTCCGTGGCAATCCCAGCCCCATACTCTTCGCACATATTTTCCATTCATTGTCCAGAATCTTCCGTAAATGTCTTTCGTTATCGAACCTAGTAGGTGTCCGTAATGTGGCATACCTGTTGCGAATGGAGGTCCGTCATAGAAAATGTAAGGTTTGCCTTTTTTTGTTTGATCTAATGATTTTTGGAATGTTTTATCTTTATTCCAGAATTCTAATATTTCTAATTCTTTTTGATTTATTGTTTTAGGAGTTTCTGCCATATGGAGGTATAGGTTCGGGGTTTTTTAAAGTTAGTTGTGGCTCTGAAGGGAGCCAATTTTTCCAGCAATAGGGGTATTCTTGGAAATGTTCTGTTAGTTTTTTTGCTTTTTCTAAATTTTGCCTACATAATGGTTTTAGATAATCGTAAACTAAGCTATTTAGTTGTGTTCGAGGTACTCCTCTTGCTAAACATCTATCTGCAACATTTTTTGCTTCTGTTGGATTTCCTTCTTTCAGTAAGATTATGACTTTCTGCGGATTTTCTGGAAGGGTTAATATGTCTAAGCTCATAAGGATTCAAATGCAAGCAGGTTGGCTTGCGTACTAAATAATAATTGCAATGCTAGTAATGTTCTGAGAAATTATCTTTTTACTAGTTTGCATGATTTTTGATAGTGCTGGGAGTTTTTATATTTTTAGGTTTGGATTAGAGGAGCATTTATAAATAATATTCTCTCTATTATTATAAGATGGTGATGAATAAGAAAGCTCAATTTTTTATTTTGAGTGCGGTGATAATTGCTTCTATAATTGTTAGTCTTGCTTCTGTGAAGAATTACGCTGCAACTGGTGATGCTCCAAAGAAGTTTTATTATTATAGTCAGCAGTTGGAAGACGAGACTGGTGCGGTTGTAGATTATGCATTGTATAGCGATCCTACTGGAGATAATGTAACTGTTAAAGAAAATTTAAATAAATTTTTACAACAAAGTATTGATAAAACCTTGGCAGGATATCCGGAGATGCAAATTTTTGCTTGTTATAGTGATACAACCGATAGTAATAATTTGGTTTGTCAAAATAATGGTACAAGAAGTGTTAAGATCAATGTGACTACATCTTCTTCTGTTTCATTATCTGGAACCAAGGAGAAAGTTTGTACCACTCTTTTTGGAGTAACACAGTGTTCTTTACAAATTAATTCTATTGGGATAATTGATAAAGATTTGCTTACTGTTACTCCAAATGGTAGTGTTCCATATAATGTTCCTATCCAAAAACCTTCTATTCAAAGGGGGCAGTTTTATTTTCTTCTTAAAATGAACACCTCTTCTGGAGATTATGTTACAGCCTCGGCAGGTATAAAGAAAGTATAATTTGTTGTCATCTAATAGTTACATAATAGAAAAGTTTATAAACTAAATATCTCTATGTTTTTTATGGCAAATGGATTATTAAAAAAGCTTGTACTTGGAACGGCTATTGCAGGAAGCGCTTTATTCGGTGTTAAAGAAGCTAGGGCTTCTACATTAGACTGGAGTTCTTTTAGTGAAGTTGTTGGTGCAATTCCGGAAGGATATTCTCAAAGTTATACTTCTTCGAATTCTAGTATTTTACCTAATCGTTGTAGTGGTATTTTACATTATGAGAAGCCAGAATATGGTTCTGTAGCTATTGGGGGTTTTGATTTAGTAAATGGGGTGGTTACTTTGAGTTATTTCGGAGACGTAGGAGAAGAATATATTGCAAATACCGGTTCTAGTGCGAATCCAGCATATTCTTGGGAAGTGTTTTATGATTTTGATGGTGATGGAGGTTATGAAGCCCCATATAATGGGTATATTGCTAATAGAACTGAGCAATTGAATCCTAGTCAATTTTCTATAACGGAGTTTACTAAATATGGCACGCAACCAGGTACTTTTAACTTTTCATCTACTGTTCCCGAACCTACTGTTTTAACTTATCTATTACTTGGTGGCGCTGTTACAGCGGCTCTTCGGCGGAGAAGAGAATCTAACAAGAAGCAATTCCTTGCCTAAGAATTTTAATATTACTGAACTTAATGTATATGCTGATGGGACAAATTTTATTAATAAAGCACAGGTTTATGTTCTCTATAAAAATGATTTGAGAGAATCTTCTTGGAAAACTAATCCTACCCCATATACACTTACGGGCGAAGTTACAAGAATTTCAGTTACCAATGATGCTCCACAATGTTTTTATAAAGTAACAGATGGAAAATAAGGCAGGGATTTTAGAATAATTTTATTTTTCTTTTTCTTTTTCGTCTTTTGATTTTTCCTTAAGTTTCTTTTTTTCGTCTATACCTAATCTATCTAGAAGTTCTTTGTAACGATTTCTAATTGTAACTTCAGTGATTCCTGCAACATCAGCAACCTCTCTTTGTGTTTTTTTCTCGTCGTTGAGCATAGCAGCAACATATATTGTTGCAGCAGCAATTCCTGCAGGACCTCTGCCAGACATTAATTCCCCAACTTCTTTTCTGCTCAAAATATCTAATGCGCCTGTTTGTGATTTTGGAGAGAGATGTAAAGTAGAACTGAATCTTGAGATGTAGTCTTTTGGTGAAGAGTTCGTTATTTTCATACCTACTTTTCTAACTATAAATCTGTAGGTTCTCCCAATTTCTTTTCTTTCAACTTCAGAGGCAGAAGAAATTTCATCTAATGTTCTTGGGATATTATATGAACGGCAAGCTGCATAAATGCAAGAGGCGATTACTGACTCCATTGAACGGCCTCGCACATATCCTCGTTGAAGAACATGACGATAGACTCTGGAAGCTTCTTCTTGAACAACTTGGGGTAATTCTAAAAATGAGGCAACTTTTCTTAATTCACTTAATGCCATTCTAAGGTTTCTATCAATTGAGGTGGAAACTCGATCATTCCATTTGCTAATTCTGCTGTTCATACCTCTTTGTTTAGCGTCTAATTTATACATATCAGAGATATTTCCAACAGTTGTTGAAAGTCCATCGGATTTCATTAAAGAGATTGGTGCACCACTTCTTGTTTTTTTCTCAGATTTGTCGGATGCTCTTAGTTCATGGACCGTGTCAACCATTTTATCTTCAACAATAAGGCCACAATTACCACATATAAGCTCGCTTCGTGATTCATCATAGACGAGGTTAGAACTCTCGCACTCAGGACATTTTTTTGGTTTATTCATCTTGATGGGTGTATAATTTTAGAGTTTGATGCCTTTTAAACGTTTTTGTTTAATTATAATTTTTCCAAAAATTCTTCTTCTAGGAAATGAAGTTTTGCAGGAATTATAAAGCAAAAAGGAGACTCTATTTTATCTGAAAGTTTGTTAATTTTGTCATATTGTATTTGAGAGTCTACTCCTAGTTCTGAGCAAATAACAACTTTTCCTACTTCAAGTTTATGATTTTCTAGGGATTCTTTTAATTGCATTTTTGCTTTCTCAATCGGAAGGGCAATATCTACTAAAAGTAAGGTGTGGGCTTGGATTGAAAGATTTTGTTTTATTAGTTCTACAAATGAATCGGGTTTCCAGTTTTCTTTCCATGTGGGCATGGAGGCTGTTTTTCCAAATTTATAAAGTTGTAGTCCTGTTTCAGCTATAGCTGTTAGAACGGAAGCATTGTGAACAATTTTGAAAGGAACGTTATTTTTTTTGCAAGTTAAGATTAATTCAGAATGGGTTGTTGCGGAAAGAGAATCTCCATAAACTAAAAGAGAAATGTCTTGTTTTTTTGCATTTTTAATAAATTCTTCAGATTCTACTTTTTCTCGGGGAAGTTCTTCAATTTTTTTGCCAGTAACTTTCTCTAAAACTTTTTTATCGTAGGGGAAATCAACAGTATAATTTTCTAAATAAACATGATCAGAGTTTTTTATCAGTTCTAGAGCTTCTAAAGTAAGGGATTTTTCATTAAGTCCTGTGCCTATTAAATTGAAAGTCATTTTTTATTGAACCAAACTTTAGTTGAATAATACCAAGAAAGACCCATTATGAAAATAGCGGTTAAAATCAGTGTTGTTTCTTGATCTATAAACAGAAATAGCACTGCTGAAATCCCTATTGGTGGGAGAATTAGCTTAAGGTATTCAAAATAGAGGTCTTTTTCCCAGTTTGTCATGTAAGATCCAAGTATTCCTAGTAGGACTGCGATAACTGCAATAAGTGCTTCGTTTATTATAAGTAACATAATATTTATAACTCCTAGGTGTTTTTAAGGGTTATGGGCATAAAAGATGGAATTAGTTGATGTGCATTGTCATTTGGAAGATGAAAGATTTAGTAAAGATCTAGATGAAGTTATAAAACGAGCTCAATATTTAGGAGTTAAATCTATAGTTGTATCTGGTGCAAATCCAGAGGCCAATAGGCAAGTTTTGGAACTAACTAAAAAATACCCTATTATAAAAGCAAGTTTCGGGTTATATCCTATTGATTCAGTTATTTCTAAATTCCCAAATTTAACAGATGATTATCCTAGGAAAATTGAATCATTTGATTATAAAAAAGAGTTAGAATGGATTAAAAAAAATAAAGATATATGTATTTCGATTGGCGAGGTTGGTTTGGAGTTGCAGGTTGTGAAAGAACATAAAGATCTTGAAAAAATAAAGCAAGCACAGATTGAAGTTTTTGAAGCGTCAATTAAATTAGCTAAAGAATTAGACAAACCAATTGTTTTGCATACTCGTGGCGGGGAATTAGAAGTTATTGAAATTTTGGAAAACTATACTACTAAGAAAGTTATTTTACACTGTTTTGGTGGAAGAAAGAGTTTGATTAAAAGAGCTGCTGAAAAAGGATACTTTTTTTCTGTTCCTGCTGTTATAACTCGTTTACAACATTTTCAAATGTTGGTTGAGACTGTAGACTTAAAGCAATTATTGACAGAAACAGATGCTCCTTATTTAGCTCCGATTGCCGGTGAGAGGAGTGAGCCTAAAGATGTTGCTGTTACGATAAAAGAAATTGCAAGAATAAAAAAATTAACCGAAGAAGAAGTTGCAAAACAGATTTGGGAAAATTATCAATTGGTTTTTAATCAGGCTTAATAATTATTCTATATTGGGGATTATACCCTTCAATTAATCTTTTTGCATTAGGTGTCCAGACTTTCATTTCACTAGAAACTACTTCGATAGGATCTGCTTTTTTCAAATTTCTGATTTGTTTTTTATTTAAGATAGGATAATGTTTTGTTTCTATCAATAAATTTGGAACTTCCCAGACATCTTCCTCTGCAGTTATCCATTTGTATCCTATTTTTTTTAAGTTTACTGGTTTACTATAGCTTCTCAAAGTCTTATTTCCAATCTGGTCGATATATTCGTTGAAATAACTCATGACTAGTTCTCTTATTGTTCTGTATATTGGTTCTCGATATCTTAATACTGCATAATTTGATTTTGAAATTGCTCCCCAATATCCTTCTTCTTTAAATATTAAAATAACATGGTCGAAATCTTTACTGTTTGCTGTCAAATCTAATATAAAAGCTTTTTTCTTTTGAACCATAAAAGTAGTATATGCTAACATAGCTCCTTCAATGCAGTGGCATCTATTTTCTCTTAGTACTTTTCTCGGCGACATACAAGTGTCTCCTTCTGGTTCAAAATTTCTAGGGATGTTATCTAAGAATATTTGTATTTTATGTGGTGTATCTAATTTTTTTAGAATATTCACTTCTTCTTCTGTTAGTCCATACATTTTATTTCTTGTTAAATAATTTTTTTCCAAAATAATGTGCGGCACCAAAAACAACGACTCCTGGGAGAAGAGCAATTCCTAAAGTTGGTGCTAAAAGGCCTATTCCTAGAGTTCCCATTGTTCCTGCTCCAATTGATTCTAATATATTTGCGGCTGGGGAAATAGATTTTTCTACGTCTTTTTGTTGAGGGTCAATCTGCATTACCATTTTTCCATGTTTAAAAATTCTTAATTTTTTATCTTCTTCAGAAACTAATAAAACAAAATTATTTTTATCTTGCGAAGCAGTCATTGCTGCACTATGTCTTGTTCCAAAATTTTTATAGGCAGTTTTTGTTTTAATTAAAACTCCATATGCTTCTACAATACCTTTATGATTTAAAATTACTGCTCCGTCTATTAGGGCAAGTGATTCTAGTAATTTTGGATTTTTTGATGCTTCAAATTTAGGAACTGTCTGTTCAATTAGGGGAGAATACTTTGTTTTTCCAACTACAAAGAGTGCGCCTTCTTTTCTATTTGCAATTCGTAAGCTTACTTTTATCAAACATTCTTCAAGTTCTTTCATAGAATTACTTTTTACCATAATATAATTTAGTTCTCTTTGTTTATAAGTTTTGTGCATTACAGCCTTATTTTTCTATTTCTTTTTTAGAATTGAACAGAGAAATTATCCTAGCAATTATCTCTACTGCAAAGATAAAAATAATATTATAAATTGCAGGAACTAATAATTTTCCTAACTCTGTTGCTCTTGCAATTGTTCCTCCAAAATCAAAAAAGTCTGGAGTAAGTATTGCTATACCTAGTAATGTAAATGGAAACATTTTTGCTAAGTCATTTGAGAGATCTTCGTTGAAATATGCACAAAGTCTAATTGCAGCTATAAAAGATGTAGAAATTAATAATATTATTGGGATTGATTGATCTTTAGCTAATAATAATAAAAGGGCTGTAAAAACAATAAACCACAGAGTAATTAGGACTGGAGTAATTAATAAGAATTCTGCAATATAGAGCAGAACCTCTGCTATTTTTTTAATAGTTGCATTTTCAGAATTATTGTATTGGTCTAAGTCTAATTTTAAGATATTCTTCTTTGCTAAAATTTTATAGAACATCCAAACAACAGCACTATAAATTGCAATTCCTAAAGAAAGAATTGCTAAGAGTGGGAACATCTTAAAATTATTGGGGAAGATATTTACTATTGAATCATAAACTGTGCCTATTAAACTCATTTTTATCACCTATTTATTTAAATTGGTAAGGATTATAAATACCTTTCGTTTTAATTTTTCATGGATAAAAAAGAAGAGTTTAAGGTTACGCCTTGGGAAGTGAAAGGAGATATTGATTATAATAGGCTTGTTAAAGAATTTGGGACTAGTTTGATTAGTGATTCTATAAAAAAGAAGTTTGAAAAAATGCACCCTTTACTAAGAAGAGGAGTTTATTTCTCCCATAGGGATTTTGATAAGTGGTTGGCAGCTTTTGATTCTAAGAAGAAGATTTCTGTTTTAACTGGTAGGGGTCCTTCTGAAAAAATGCATTTGGGACATTTAGTTCCATTTTTGGTTGCTAAGTCTTTGCAGGAAGAATTTAATTGTGATGTTTTTATTCCTATTTCAGATGATGAAAAATTTTATGTAAAACCGAATCTAACTTTTGAAAAGTCTTTAGAATATTCTAATGATAACATCTTAGATTTAATTGCTTTAGGATTTAAACCTGGAAAAACATTTATTTTTGAAGATTTTGTATATACAGATATTTACAAATTAGCAGCACAGTGTGCAAAAAGGATTACTTATTCTGAGGCCAAGGCTGTTTTTGGTTTAAAGCCAGAAAGTAATGTTGGTTGGAGTTTTTATCCTGCAATGCAAGCTGCACATATTTTATTTCCTCAGTTTAAAAAAGGAAAGCATCAAGTGATTGTTCCGGTAGGTATTGATCAAGATCCATTTATTAGATTAACACGAGACATGGCTGAATATTTTGATTTTGAAAAGCCAGGAGCTTTACATGCTAGATTTATTCCAGGTCTTTCGGGTGGCGCAAAAATGTCTTCTTCAGATACAATAAATGATGTTATTTATTTGACAGATACTCCTGAGGAAGTAAAGAAAAAAATTAACAAATATGCTTTTTCTGGAGGAAAAGATACTATAGAGGAGCATAGAAAATTTGGCGGGAATCCAGATGTAGATGTTTCATTTCAATATCTGAAAATATTTTTTGAACCAGATGACAAAAAATTGACTGAGATTGAAAAGAATTATCGTTCTGGAAAGTTGTTATCTGGAGAACTGAAAGCAATTTTAATTGAGAAAATTAATGTATTCTTGAAAGAACATCAAAAAAGAAGAGAAGAAGCTAAAAATAGAATTAATGAGTTTTTGTATAAGTAACTATTAAAAAAATATTAAATTTTTTTTAAATTAGATCTTCTTCAGGAATATCTTGGAATGAAGGTTTCTTTTGATATGGTTTTTCTCCACCGCTTAATGTTGTTTGTGGTTTCTTGCTATTCTTGAATGCTTCTGCCTTTGCAATTGCTTCTGCACTTGGTTGTAATCCTTCTAAAGAAATTGAGTTAATCATGCTTTTGAATTCTTCAAATTGTTCTGCAGTGATTCTTGTTCCTGCTTTGGTGAATCCTTTGTAACCAGTTCTTTGGTCATTTGTGAATTCTCTAATTGTAACTCCAATTTTACCACCAAAATCATCTATTCTTACAATAATCTCTGTGTTATCATTCTTTTTTATTTTTCCAATATCTTTTTCCATAATTTATTTTGATTTGCTCAGTTTATAAACATTTAGTTAGAATTCTGTAAAGTTTACTTCTGCTTTAGACATTTTTTTATAGAATTCATATTCTGGTTGGATTTTTTTAGATTCAATTAGTATCTTTCCCATTCCTTCCCAAATTAAAAACCATGAGGGTACCTCTAATATAGGCAAAATTGAACCTAATATTGTTTGATCTAGTTTAACTATTCCAAGAAGGATACACAGAAGTACTACTGTTCCAAGAATTACCCATTTTATGCCGCTTTTTTTTATTTTATCACGTTTGTTTTCTTCTTTTTTGAAGTGGTGTGCAAAATGCTCTTTTACTCTCTTTTTTATCTTCCATTCCTCTTTTAGATTTCTTTCTGCTTTTGGAACTAAAATTCTTAATTCTAATTGTTCTTCGCTTTTGTCTCTTGCAGCTCGTTTACATTCTTGTAAAAAGTCATCCGAAAGTGCTCTCTCTCCGAAGGGTCTAGGATCAAAATCTGAGAAAATGTCTTCGTAATTGTCAATAATCAAGCTTATATTTGCTTCTTTGAATTTGTCATTAGATACGTCTATGCTATTTACCAACTCTTCCATATATGTTATTTGTATCTTGGATTTATAAACATTGGGGATTAAAATAGGTGGCTTTGAAAAACAATAGATTTTTAATACATATTTTTTAATAGTTTTCAGAGGCAATATGCCCACATCGCATAGTGGTATTGCACGGGACTGGAAATCCCGGCCCGAAAGGGCCCGCAGGTTCGATTCCTGCTGTGGGCGTTTAGTTTATAGAATCTAAAGGTGGTTTTAGTTATTTGAAGTGGTCAATTGGTTATTTTCATAGAAATATTCTTCTTCTTTTGTTGTTACCTTGAATGTAAGAGGGTTCTGATTATTTGATTTTACTAAAATGTTTTTAACAGTTATTATTTGGGAAACTCCTGGGGAGAGACTATCAACTTTAAGCGTTTCTATTGGGCTGCTTGGGCCGGAGATTAACAAGCTTATATTAGTTGTAGATATTAGTCCTCTATTAAGGATCGTTATATTAAAGTCAAGATAGCTTCCATGCATAAGTGCACTTAGATTCTGAAGAGTTAGGTCTGCTTTAGGTTTTTCTGAATATAATCTTTTTAACTCATCTATAATATCTGAGGTTATTCTTTGATCGCAATTTACATAAGGATATAAAATTTCATTAGTTTTGTTTATGTGGTCAAATCCGAATACATGCATTAATTCGTGAAGTTCAACTATAGGATATTCACAATTTTTCTTATTTACTTGCTTGTATAAATATATTTTTCCATCAACAATTAAAGGATATAAATCCGAGATTATTACTTTGTTTGGTCCTCCTTCTCCAGCTACGTAGGTCGTATTTCTCTGTTCATCTTTTTGTTGAGCACAATAAATAGCTATTTTTGGAAATTGGTTTTCGTAAAAGATTATATCTTTTGTTTCATCCGAAATTATTTGAAACGCTAGTTTCATTCTGTCTTGAGAGTTTCGATCGCATTCTATAAATGAATAGGAGATGCTGTTTGTGTCAAATCGCATATTTGGCAAGAACATTGAAAGTTGGTTTGTTGCATTGATATACTGTTCATTATTTGTTTGGGTGAAAAACTGCTTTTCTTCTATTTTTAGGTTTCCATAGGTTGCTATGAAAAAAAATCCAGACACAATTACTAGAAGTAGAATTATCCATAGTATTATCTTTGACATATTTTTATTTAATATTAGGAGTTTATATTTGTTACGAAACGATAGGTTTTTATATCGCTAAAATTTAGTAGTTTTGCAAACCAGACAGCGTGCTAGTCCCACGCATTCCGCAAACGGACTTTATGGCGGGTCGCAAGAGGGTGCGTGATAGTGACTTGCGAATGTTACATGTTTAACGTTGACGCTTTGTCCTTCTCGATCTTTCTGTTGCGAATTGGGTGAGGCCTTGATCGGAGCAACCCTAAGTTATAGTTTAGATGCTTGAAGGGTCGCAGAGCCGAGAAGAATATGTGGCCTCTTTTCAGGAAGTTTGAGCAATCCCTCGGGTTTGCGCTATAAAAGTTTAAATAGTTCTCTGATTAGTTATTTTTATGATCGGGCTTAAACAGAAAAAAGGAGTTAGTGAAATAGTGTCTTATGTTCTTTTAATTTCTATTACTTTTGCTATTGCAGGAATGGTGTACTCTTGGTTGATATTTTACGTCACTCCTGGGAAAGAAATTAAGTGTGACGAAGGGATTTCTTTGACTATTCGTTCTTATTATTACAATTGTAGTACTCATGCGTTGAATCTCTCTTTGCAGAATAGGGGTTTATTTGATATTGATGGTTATCTTGTTAGAGTAACTAATCAAACTGGTTCAACTATTGGTACTTACACCCTTAATAAAACAGGTAAAAATCTAAGTACTGGCGTTACTTATAGGGATTATTATCCGGACTCTAGTAATCTTAATGATAGTAAAAAGAAACTTGGCGGGAATATTTCATTTGTTGAAGTTCAACCATTTGCATATAAAAATAGTACTGCTCCAACCTATTGTGAAAATATTGCTAAACAAAAAATTAGTTGTTCGTAGGTTTTTATTTTAAATCGAGGCGTATAATTATTCTCCGTATAACAATTACATTTAAATAGTTATTAATCTCTCTTTTTTTATTGAGAGGCTAATTTAGTTTTCTCAATTATTAATTAGAAAGATGAAAGGAGGTTATAAAATGAATAGATTGAATAAAAAAGCGGTGTCTGCTGTTGTAGCAACTGTGTTGATTATTATGATTACTGTAGCTGCGGTCGGAATTATTTGGGCTGCAATTATTCCTATGGTTCGAGATAGCTTGGTCAAAGGAACAACATGTAATGATGCTTTAAGCGATATCTCTATTGGTGTAGAAGGTTATACTTGTAGAAGTGCAGCTTACCAAGGATGTTTAGCTTCAGCTCCGTATCTTAAACCTGCAGATGGTTTATGTTATACTACTGTCGGATTTACAGGTGCTGGTGTTGCAAATGTTACATTAGCTAATATTTCTTTACAAATAAAGAAAGGATCAAATGCTAAAGTTCAGTTAGTTGCAGTTAATGCTTTACTTTTCAAGGGCGGAAGTTCTGAAAGTGTAAGAATTAATAAGACAAATACTGGATATGTTATTGGAAATCTTCCAGGAGTTAATGTTGAGCAAGTTATTACTTTAGTAGGCGCATATGCAGATGTAACAAGTGTTCAGATTGCTCCAGTTGTGACTGTTGGCAAGACTGAAGAACCATGTGCAGGAACGCAAGAAGTAACATTGGGTCTTTGTAGTTAAAGAAACAAAATTGATTTTTATTTTTTTACCTTTTAATTTTAAAGGTTGTTGGAGAAAGAAGAGAGGTTATTTGGGAATATGGGAAGAAGTGATTTGAAAAGTATCTTATTGAAAGAGAATAATTCTCTTAGATTTTGCAAGGGTGGGCAAGTATGGATTGAAACAGTTATTTACACTTTAATTGGATTGGCGGTTATTGGGATTCTTTTGGCTGTCTCTAAACCGAAGATTGAACAGATGAAGGATAAAATTATTATTGAACAGACTATTAAATCTTTAAACGAAATTAGTACTAGGATTTATGATGTGCAGATTGCTACTGGAAATAAAAGAATAATGGATTTGAAAATTGCTAAGGGTGAATTTTATGTGAATGCTAGTGAGGATAAAATTGGTTGGATTTTAGTTTCTAATTATAAGTATAGTCAGCTCGGAAAAGAAGTTAATTTAGGTAATTTAGTTATTGTGACTAAGGAAGGTGCTCCGTATTCTGTTGAGATTTCAATGGATTATTCTCCTGTAAATTTAACGAATAGAGGTTTAGATGACTACGTTTCTTTTGAAGGTTCTCCTACTCCCTATAAGATGTCTATCCAGAATAATGGTAAGACTGGCAGTTCACCTACAAATGTAGATTTGGTTATAGTTTAACGAAAATATTTAAAGAGCTAATTTCTTATTAATTAGAGAGCAATATAATGGATGTACCTAAACTAAATTTTGATGTTAAAGTTCCTACAATTAGTTATAAACAAGATAAGTCCTCTGTGGATGTAAGATACCCTTTAATCTCTCCTTATGCAAATGCACATATTTATTGGGATTCTAAAATTGGGGAAATGGTGTATGAGTTGGAGGAACCTCTTTTGACAGAGGAAGATAAAAATAATCTCGAGATATTGCATTCTTCTATTCAGGAGATGATAAATATTAATTTGGTAAAGGATGAAAAAATGTCTATGGAAGAATATTTAGATAAAATTGCGAAATTAGTGATTTCTGAAACACACCTTAATCTTTCTGAAGAAGGTTATTATCGGATATTTTATTATTTATATCGTAACTTTTATGGGCTTAATGAGATTGAATCCTTGATGCATGACTATTTTATAGAAGATATTCAGTGTAATGGTGTTGGGCAACCTATTTACATTGTTCATAGAATTTTTAGAAATTTGAGGACAGCTATACAGTTTGAGACTGTGGATCAGTTGGCAAGTTTTGTAGAGAAATTAGCCCAGAAGTGCGGAAAATATATTTCTTATGCTTCCCCTATCTTAGATGGAAGTTTGCCAGATGGTTCAAGAGTCAACGCAACATATACGAAAGATATTACTTCTAGAGGTCCTACTTTTACAATTAGAAAGTTTACAAAGGTTCCATTTACTCCTCTTAATTTAATTGGGTTTGGGACTTTATCTCCCGAAATGCTTGCTTTTTTGTGGATTATGATGCAGTATAAATTAAATGTTTTGGTTGCGGGTGGAACTGGTTCAGGTAAAACTACTTTACTTAATGCAATTGCATTTTTTATTCCGCCCGAGGCAAGAGTTGTTTCGATTGAAGATACTCGGGAATTGAATCTTAGCAGGGAGAATTGGTTACCTTCTGTTGTAAGAGCAGGTATTACTGCTGGAGGAGTTGGGGAAGTCGATATGTTTAGTTTATTGAGAGCTTCTTTTAGACAGATACCTGATTATGTAATTGTGGGTGAAGTCAGAGGTGCAGAGGCAGCAGTATTATTTCAAGGTATGGCTTCTGGTCACGCTTCTATGGCAACTATTCACGCAGATTCTGTAGAGACAGTTATTAGAAGATTAGAAACTCCGCCTATTGAATTACCTCCTACTTTGGTTAATGAATTGGATGCTGTTGTTATTATGACTCACGCAGTTGTCAATGGGCGAGAAACAAGAAAGTTACGAGAAATTGTGGAAGTAATTAATGTTACTGCAGACGGGACTGCAACAACTAATACTCCTTTTATGTGGGATCCTGCAAAAGATAAATTCTATTTTAAAACCGATAGTCGGGTTTTTGATAAGATTCAAAGTAAGTTTGGGGTTTCGGTAGATGATCTAACAAAAGACTTTGAGAAAAGAGTGAGATTAATTTCAGAACTTTATAGCCGACAGTTTAATAATTTTGAGGCTTTGCAAAAGTTAATTAATGATTTTTATAAAAATCCTGCAGCAATCTATGCACAGTTTGGTATTTCATAATATTAAAATAGAGGTTTAGTTGATACTTTTTTTGTAGAGCCTTGTTTTTCAGTAACCTTAATAAATAACCTTTTCATTAATATTTTATGAGGGATTTAGAGGTAATTGAGTATTTTTTTGGGTTGATGGAAGAATCTGCTGTAAAGTTGGAGCAGGCAGTTGTTTCAAATAATACTAATGATGCAGAAAAGTTGAAAAAAATTATTGTAGATATTTCCAATAATGTCTCAGAGGAATTGATATGAGCATTATAGATTTAAAGTCAAATATTTTAGAAGCTAAAAAAATCATCCTTAATATTAAAACGCTTAGTCAACAATTAAAGTATTCTACACCGAAGGATAGGGGTTTGATTATTTCAAACATTAAATCTTCTTTTAGTCGTCTTAATATGATTAATGGAGCAATACCTGAGATTGTGAAGGGAATTTCTGCAGTGAAGAAATTGGAAAGCAGTTCTAATGTAGTTTCTGCACCTAAAAAGAACATAGTTAATTTTAAGTATACTTCTTTGAATTCTGGTAATTCTAGTATGGTTTCATTGAAGAAAGATGATAAAAATAAATTTCTTAAAGAATTAAGTTTATCTGAAGTGAGCTTAAGAAAAATAACAGGTTCTTCATCAGGAGTTATTAAACCTAATTTTTTTGCGGTTATTTCTACTAAGTTATTTGGAGGGATAGCTAATAGCTTTGCAGGGAGTTTTTCAGATTTAAAGAAAGATTTGCAAGACTCAAACTCTAGGTTTCTTTTACCTACTTATTTGTCTATTGCCTTATTTTCTACTCTTCTTTCTTTTCTTCTTGGTGTGCTGTCTTTGGCAATTGTTTATTTTACAGGTTTGAGTTGGATTTCTTTTATTTGGATCCCTTTTTTCCTTTTAATTATTGTTCCTATTGGTTTTTATCTTATGCCTTCATTTGATAAATCTTCTTTAAACAAAGAGGTTGCAAATGAATTGCCTTTCGCCGTGATTTATATGGCTGCTATTGCTGGTTCTAATATTGAACCTACAAAAATATTTAGGATTATTTCTGAATCTTCGGAATATAAATATGTGGGTTTGGAGATGAAGAAAATTATCTCCCAGGTTGAGATATATGGGTATGATTTGGTTACAGCATTAAAGAATGTTGCTAAGTTAACTGTAAATAGGCGACTTGCAGAGCTGCTAAATGGGATGGCTACAAATATTTCTTCGGGTTCTTCTCTGAAAAATTTTCTTGAAAAAAAATCTGAAGGATTATTAATGGATTACAAATTAGACCGAAATAAGTATAATGAGGTTGCAGGAACTTTTATGGATATTTATATTAGCGTATTAATTACTGCGCCAATTATTTTGGTTATGCTTGTAGTAATTATGGATTTAACTAGTTTAAAATTGGGTAATTTATCAACTGACTCTTTACTTTTCATATCTATCGCTATGGTTGCTATAGTTAATATTATCTTTTTGGTATTTTTACAAATTAAACAACCTAAAGTATAACATGGCACAAATGGACAGAAACAAAATAATTGCAATCGCAGTAGGAGTTGTACTAGTATTACTAGACTTTATTTTTCTTAGAAGTAATTCTAATTTGATGTATTTCATTGGTGTAATTGTTATTCTCACTTCGTTACTTCCTTTTGTTATTAGTATCTCTTTCGAGTCTAAAAAACAAAAAGAAAAAGAATCTCGTTTTTTAGAATTTGCTCGTGATTTGGTTGAGAATGTTAGATCTGGAACGCCAATAGGTAAGGCGATATTAAATTTGAGGACTCGAGATTACGGAACTTTAACACCTCATGTCCAGAAATTAATCAATCAATTGTCTTTGGGGATTCCTCTTTCAGAAGGGTTGCTTAATTTTGCTAGAGATACTAAGAGTAAAGTGATTTCTAGGGCGATTGGGTTAATTTCCGAAGCAGAAAGATCTGGCGGCGAGATTGAAACTATTCTAGTTTCAGTTACTAATTCTATAAGTCAAATTGAGCAATTGAAAAAAGAACAGAGGTCTGCAGTATATAGCTTAGTGGTTCAAGGTTATATTATTTTCTTAGTGTTTATTATTATTGTTCTTGTTTTACAATATTATATTATTCCTATGACTAGCGGTATGGGCAACATGAATGATTTGAATAGTGAAATTAGTGCAAGTGCGCCTCGTGATCTTGGCGGGGCTCTTCTTTCTTTGCTTTTTGTTCAGTCTTTATTTGCTGGAATTGTAATTGGTAAGATTTCGGAGGGCAATATTATGGATGGTATTAAGCATTCGTTTATTTTAGTTAGTATTACCTTAGTTATTAGTCTTGGCGCGGGCGTTTTATTAGCCGTTTGATAATATTTATAAAGTTAATAAGCGGGTTATTTGAATGAACACATCTTTAGGAAATAGTAATAAAAATTCTTTTCAGTTTATTCAGAATAAAAAGGCAGTTAGCGAGGTTATTGCTGTTGTTTTTCTTATTTCACTTTCTCTTCTTCTGGCGAGTCTTCTTTTTGTTTGGTCTAAAAGCTTCTTTACTGAGCAAATAGAACTAAATGGGAAACCTATAGAGGAGGTTTGTAAGGAAGCTTTTTTTGATATTGCCGGAGATTACTCTAAAAGTGAGGGCACATTTAGTTTACAAGTGGTAAATCGGGGAAATGCAGATATCAAGGGTTTGGATATTAAATTTCTAAAGGAAAAAGAAAGTGCAATTATTAGATATACTTTTGATACATTTGTAGGTGAAGCTAGTGATGTTCAGGTTATCCCAATTGAGGCAGGAGTTAAAAATTTGGTCTTATATCCTGTGCTTGTCGGTTCAGTATCTGGAAAGAAGGTTGAAAAATCTGTAAGCTGCATTTACTCAGGTAAAACTGTTAGCTTGGATAAGGTGGTAGCATGAGCAAATATTTAAAAACTATCGAGCATATTGAAAATCATATGAGTACTAAAAAAGGGTTAAGTGATGTAGTGACTAACGTTTTATTGGTGATGCTTACTATGGTGATAGTCGGGTTGGTCGCTGTCTTTATTTTTAATTTTATAAATTCAAATACTATTTCTTTATCAGATCTTAATTTAGATTTAAGGAAGGTTGAAGCATATTATAATAATGCTCCTGTGTCTTCTATGGTTATGAATGCACAAGAGTTTACAGAAACTACATATGTTAGTGTGGAAAGGGGCAGTGATGAGACTAATCTTACCGGTTTAAAGTTTATTTTTAGTATTGATGGGAATTCTTTTGAATGTATAAGAAGAAATGTTCCTAATGTTTTAGAGACTACTGTTTATGCTTTTAAATCAAGTATCTTTGGTAAAATGCCTAATAAGGTTGAAGTTGTTCCTCTTGTTATGGTGGGTAAGAAAGAGAGAATAGCCAATTCTGGGTTTGCATCTTTTTCTATTTCAGAGACAGGGAGTGAATTTAGTGAGAAATTTAATGAATGTGGGGGCTTCTGTTGCGGTGCAAACTCTGATTTACCTGGCAATCCAGATTTACCAACTATATAATGAAAAAAATATTTTCTTTTGTTTTTATAGCTGTTTTATTAATTTCATTTGCATATTCTTTGCCTGAACCTCCTCCGGTTCCTGACAGTGGAAATAGTAATACTACTGCAAATACATATGCATCGTCTAGTTATTCTGGGTCTAGTAACATTTCTGCTTCTACCCGTAATGTCTCCTATGGATCTCAGTCCTCTTCTGATAAACAAAACTTTTCAGGAGATAGAGGTACACTTTTTTCAGAGAGTAGTTCTTTTCCATGGTTTGGATTTTTTCTGTTCTTAGTATTTTTTATTGTTATTGTAACTGCAATTGTATATTTAATTTTAAAAAGAAGAAAATCTCTAGGGAATCATTCCGAGGTACCTCATAATGAACAAAACAAATAAGAATCTTAGGTATTGGATTATTTTTATTTTAGTTATTATTTTATTTGTTTGTATTGGATCTTTTATTTTTAAAGGAATTACTGGAAATGCAGTTCTTGCTAGTTACTCTATTACTAAATATGCTCCTCCTTACAATCTTTCTAATTCTAGTGATTATTTTTTTACTATTTCTTCTAATTTTTTAGTTGCTTCGGAGGATATTGTTAATTTAACTGCAAATGTTTCCATAAAAGGAGGGTATATTTACCAGAAAGGGTATGTATATAATCAAAGAACTTTTAGTTGGGAAGTTTTTAATTTTGACCAGTCTCCTGTAGAAAATTCTTATTGGATAAAAGATTTTGCTTCTAAGGATTTGATAATAAATGTTTCTAATAATGTTCATAATAGTAGTGAGACTTACATTGTTGCGTATGCTTGTCAGAAAGATTCAAGTGGGAATTGGAAATGCGGTTGTCAATCTGAAAGTGAAACTGGTTGTAAGAGATGGATGTTACACAAATTTAATATTACTAACATTACTATTTCTCCAGATGTTAATTGTACTTCTGATGCAAATTGTACTGTGGTTAATGGGACTTGTAATCTTGATAGGGGTATTTGTGTGAGCGAGAGTGTTAATATTTTTCCACTTGGGACTCCTGAGAATCCATTTAAGATTACTAGCTGGGTTACTTTAGATGCTGTAAGAAATAATTTAACGGCTAGTTATATCTTGATGAATAATTTGGATAAGAACAGTGTTAATTATTCAGACTATAATACTGGTGCTGGTTGGGAACCTATTGGGAATGGAGTTACTGATTATGATTTTAATGGTTTATTTAACGGAAATGGAAAAACAATTTCCGGCCTGTATCTAAATAGACCTACTGAAGACTTTGTTGGTTTGTTTGGTTCAATGGTTGAGGAAGGCAATATCTCTAATTTGAATGTGGAAGATTTTAATTTTACTGGTTTCGATTATTCTGGAGGGTTAGTGGGGTATAATCGGGGAGGAGTTATTAGTGCTTGTTCGGCTCAAGGAGTAATTTATGGAAGTGGGGATGTGGGAGGTTTGGTAGGATATAATGAGGGTTTAATTTCTAATTCTCATACGACAATTTTTGGAAATATTTCTGCTAGTGATTTTGTTGGCGGTCTTGTGGGTGATAATGAAGGGGTAATCCTTTCTTCTTATTCAACAATATCCGGTGCAATAGTCGCGCATCATGATGGTGGTGGCCTTGTAGGGTCTAATAGCGGTGAAATTTCTAACTCATATTCCAATATTTCCGGAAATATATTTACCAGTGCTTCTGGTGCTGGAGGTCTTGTAGGGTTTCATCCAAATGGGGAAATTTCTTCTTCTTATGCAATAATTTCTGGAAACATTTCCGGAAGTGCTGGTCAGGTTGGAGGGTTGGTGGGGGTTATGGGCTCTGTTTGTGTAGGGTTTACTTGTATTGCAAAGATTTCTTCTTCTTATGCAATAATTTCTGGTAAAGTTTCAGCAACTTCTGAATCTGTAGGTGGTCTTGTAGGGTATAGCAATATGCTTTCAAATAATATTTCTTCTTCTTATGCAATAATTTCTGGAAATATTTTAGCAGCTAACAATGTGGGGGGCCTTATTGGTTCTAATAATGGTGAAGTTTCTAATTCTTATGCTACTCTTTTAGGCAACATCTCTGTGTCTAGCTCTACTTCTGGCGGTTTTGCAGGGTCTTCTAGTGGGATGATTAATAATTCCTCCGTAACAATCTCTGGTAAAGTTTCAGCAACACAAACTACTGTTGGTGGGTTTGTGGGAGACAATACTGGTTCAATTGTCAATTCATCGGCAATAGTTTCTGGAGTAATAATCTCTTCTAGTTATTATGCTGGCGGATTAGTGGGGGAAAATAAAAATTATGGAACAATCTTAGGTTCATCTGCAATAATTTCTGGAAATATTTCCGCAAATTATGCTGCTGGAGGTCTTGTAGGGAGGAATATTGCAACAATTTCTAATTCCTCCGTAACAATCTCTGGTAAAGTTTCAGCAACTTCTCAGTCTGCAGGAGGCGTGGCAGGGCATAACAATGGAGGAACAATCTTAGGTTCATCTGCAATAATTTCAGGCAATATTTCTACATTAAAATATGCTGGGGGTTTTGTAGGGATGGTTGATGCATCAGGTACTATTTCTAATTCATCCGTAACAGTTTCAGGTAATATTTCCGCAACTTCTGAGTCTGCAGGAGGATTTATTGGATATAATAGTCAGACTACTACCTCTAATTGTTATGCCCTCATTTCTGGAAGGGTTTCAGCCACCTCTAATTACGCAGGAGGCTTCGTAGGATATAATGCTGCATCTGGAGCCGTTACTAACTCTTATGCTAAATCAGAAACAACAAGTTACATCTCTTCTCCCCAATATGCAGGAGGCTTCGTAGGATATAAGATATCTGGAACAATTTCTAAATCTTATGCAGTTAGAAAAGGAACAGGTACGGGATATGGCTTTGCAGGAGGAGGCACTGGAATTACTAGTTCATATTATGATAATTCTGTATTTTTGCAAGATTCGAGTGGTGCAAATAGTAAATCCTCTTATGACATGAAATTGCAATCTACATATTTCCTTTGGGATTTTTCTAATACTTGGTTAATTGATTTTGCAAAGAATAATGGTTATCCTTATTTGAGATGGCAGGCACTTTGATAATATTTAAATAGTCCTCAGACTTTTACTAAATATGTTCTTTGGAAAAGCTAATAAGAAAGGGTGGATTAGGATTACCGAGGCGGTTATTGCTATACTTATTATGGCTAGTGTTTTAATAGTTATGTATACAAATGAAACTCCGCAGGTTAGTTATTCTGATTATGTTTATAATTTGCAAATCCGTATTTTAATGGATGTTGCAGATAGGGCTGAATTGAGGAATGCTACTTTATATTCTACTGAAACTTCTCTTGACCCTAAATTGAAAGAGTATTTTGATGAGAGTATCCCTTCAAATTTCGCTTATAATGTTACTGTTTGCAGCCTGTCTGCAGATAGATGTACTCTAGATATCGATACGACTAAAGAAATTTTTGTAGAGGATAGGATTATTAGCAGTAACTTGGAAAAATACGATCCTAAGTTGTTGAGATTGTATATTTGGGAGAAAGGATAGGGATTTCTTTTCTATAAATAAACAACAAACAAAATTATAAACCCTGAATTATTATATAATCTATGCCATATGATATAATTGTTGGGAGGGGGGAAGGTGACAAAAAGCTTTTCGGTAAAAGAGGTTTGATTTTTTTAGGTAAAACTTACGTTACTATGGGAAGTTATACTTCTCTTTCTAATCCTATTTACTTAGATGTTGCGCGAAGCCATGTAATTTTGATTGCAGGAAAAAGAGGCTGTCTTACTGGTGAAACTAAAGTTTTTACAGATAAAGGTTATAAGTCTATAAAAGATTTTAATAAAAAAGGGGATAAGGTATTATCTTTTAATAAAGATAAAAAAGAATTTGAATGGGAAAATGCAGAGCTTTTAGAATATCCTATCAAAGATGAAGAATTATTAGAATTAGAATTTGAGGATGGTAAAAATATACAATTAACAAAAGAACACCCTTTATTAAAGATGATTACTAATAATAATCAACAAGAATTAGTATGGGAAGATGCCAAAAATTTGAAAAAAGAAGATTTAATTTTATCTTTAGAAGATGAGTTTAATCCACTAAAGACTGAGTTAGTATCTTTAAGGATAATCTCGATTAAAGAAATAAATGGTATTGATAAAGTTTATGATTTGTCGGTAAATAAAAATCATTCCTTTATTGCAAATGGTATTATTAGCCATAACTCCGGTAAGTCATATACTCTTGGCGGGATGGCTGAGGCAATTTCTACTTTAGATTACGAAGAGGCTCAAAATATTGCTTCTTTGATTTTTGATACGATGGGTATTTTCTGGACGATGAAATTTAAGAATCATAAAGACAAGGCTTTGTTAGATGAGTGGGGTTTAGAGGAAAGAAATATTCCTATAAAAGTGTATGTTCCATTTGGATATTTTAATGAGTTTCATGATAAGGGTATTCCTGTAGATGCAGAGTTTGCTATGAAAATTTCTGATTTAACTGCGGATGATTGGGTTTCTCTATTTCAGATGAAATTTACAGATTCTGAGGCTGTTTTAATTGAAAGTGTTGTTTTTGAATTAAAGAAAAAAGGAGGCTATGGTTTTAATGAGATTAGGAAATTAATTTCTAAAGCTGAGAATGTTTCACAGGATGTAAAAAATTCTACTTCTGCTTTGTTTGATGCTGCGGAGAGTTGGAAGGTTTTCGATGAAAAAAGTGGGACTGCAATAAAAGACCTTGTTAAAGGTGGGCAAACTACTGTTATTGATTTATCGATGTATGCTTCTTCTGGAAGTTTTAATGTTAGGGCATTGATTATTGGTTTAGTTTCTAAAAGGTTATTCAATGAAAGAATGTCTGAGAGGAGAAATGAAGAAATTCAAGCTGTGCAGAGAGGATATAACACTTTATCTTTTACTTTGAAAAGAGAGATGCCTTTGGTTTGGATCTTCGTGGATGAGGCCCATGAGTTCCTCCCCAGGGATGATAAGACTCCTGCATCTGAAGCCTTAATACAATTATTAAGGGAAGGTAGGCAGCCGGGCATTTCTTTGGTTTTAGCTACGCAGCAACCTGGAAAAATTCATACAGATGCAATGACTCAGTCTGACGTTGTTATTTCGCATAGGGTTACTGCTGAGCAGGATATTAATTCTTTGAATCAAATTATGCAGACGTATTTATATGAGGGTATTAAAGAAAAGATGAATGCTCTTCCGCATATTAAGGGTTCTGCGATTTTGTTAGATGATAATTCTGAAAGAATTTATCCGATAAGAGTTAGGCCTAGATTTACTTGGCATGGTGGGGAAGCACCAACAGCAGTTCGTGCAGAAAAAATCGATTAGTATTATATAATTCTATAATACTATACTCTTGTAAAGAAAGATTTAAATACCTTATTTTTCTATTTATTTTTAAAGATGGTGAGGAAAACTACGAGTCTGAAGATTGAAGAAGAACTCTGGAAAGATGTTAAAATTCATTGTATACAAATCGGAGTAGATATTTCTGAATATTTAGAACAATTAATTAAATTAGATTTAAAGAAGAGAAAATGAAAGTAGTGATTAAGTTTATTTTAGGAATTTTATTTTTATTTAGTTTTATGAGTTTTGGAAGTGCGTTTTCAGGATTAGGTTCTGGAACTAGTGGAGACCCTTATCAAATTACTAGTTGGATGCAGTTGAATGAAACGAGAGATAATTTAACGGCTAGTTATATATTGAATAATGCTTTGACTTCTAGTGATGGAGATTATCCGGGAATTGGAGATGTTTGGAATCCGATTGGAGATTGTGGAGGGGAAAATTGTTTGAATAATGCAGGTACTCCCTTTTCGGGAAGTTTTGATGGGGAGGATATATAATTCAGGGATTGAGTATTCTTCCCTTATATGTTTCTGGATATGAAAATGGCGTCGGGCTATTTGGATATTCAACAGGAATCATATCTAATATTGGATTGACTGATTTATTTGTAGGGGCATATGGAGTATCTCCTGGCGGGGCGTATGTTGGGGGTCTTGTGGGATATCTTCTTTCAGGTACAGTTAGTAATTCATATACAATGGGATATGTGCAAGGAGGTTTTAGTGTTGAGGGAGATTATGTGGGGGGCCTTGTCGGATATAATGATGGCGGAGAAATATCTAGCTCTTATACAGCAGGAACTGTAACTGGAAGTAATCAGATTGGTGGCTTAGTTGGAGGAAATAATGGTGGTTCAATCAATAAATCGTATGCAACGGAAAGTATAAGTGCTGCGGGAATTGAAGTAGGAGGATTGGTTGGTTCTAGTTGGAATTCAGGTGTTATAGATAATTCTTATTCAATAGGAAGTGTATATTCTATTGGAGGACCAGTAGGAGGTTTAGTCGGAGATAATCAAGGCACGATAATGAATTCTTTTTCTGCCGGTACGGTTGATGGAAACACTATTGGAGGCCTTATTGGATATCAAGAAGGGGCTTTGGCCCTAGCTATTAACTCATTCTGGGATGTTCAAACATCTAGTCAGGCAGTGATGTGTGGAGTGGGCTCTTGTGATGATAGTTATGGTAAAACAACTGCGCAAATGAACAGTATCTATAATTTTAATTCGTTTAGTGGAGCTAACTGGGATATACAAGGAGGGGAGCCGGATTTGAATAGCGGTTATCCTTACTTATTTATGAGTGGAAGTTCGCCCACTTGGCTGATTCCGGCAATAAACGATGGAAAGTTGTATGACTGTGGAACAATAACTGAATCAGGAGTTTATACTTTACAGAACGATGTTTCGTCTACTGGAACTTGTTTTACTGTAACTGCAGATGATGTTGTGTTGGATGGGAATTCGTGGGTTTTAACTTATAACACCAACAATAGTCTTACAGGGACAGGAATATATATTCCTTCAAGTCAAGACAATATTACTATAAAAGATTTTAGCGGGATTAATGATGGTAGCTTTGCGGGAGATGATGGAATTCATGCAGATTATAGTTTAACTAACTCTTACATTAGTAATAATCAAATTAATGTAGATAATCTTGGTATTTATTTAAATAATTATGGCGGTTCTTCAGAGAACACAACTATAATTAATAATATAATAGATTCTGGTTTTATCGGTATTGCACTTACTGCCAGTTCAAGCAATATAATTGGAAATTCAATCATTTCTTATGACCGAGGAATTGATTTTCATTCAGGTTCTTTATCTTCAAATAATGTAATTTCTGGAAATTCTATTGAATCGCAATATTATTCTGGAATCTTTTTTAGTGTGCCCTCATCAAACAATATAATCAATGGTTCAAATACAATTAATGCAGGGACAATGGGTTGTTTAGATAATAATTATTATTGTTCAGGAATTGTTTATAGCGATACTTCTACAAATGATACAATTGATGGAAATAAGATAGATGCAGATATGGATCAGGCTAACGGTGTTTATTATTATAGTGGTTCTACAAATAATGTTATTCGTGGTAATCAGATAAATGCTAGTATGAATGGTGGATATGGAATTGACTACAAATCTGTTTCTTCTTATGATACTTTAGAAAGCAACACTATTAATTCAAATAATGGAATGCGTGGGCCTTCTTTGAGTCATGGTATTTTAACAGGGAATAATATTAGTAGTAGTTATTATGGATTTGTCTTTGTACGATCATATAATAATACTTTAATAGATAATATTATTATTGCAACAGGACTTGGGCTTTCTTTTGGGAATTCTAGTTATGATACTTTAATAGGTAACGATGTTTACATAGCAGCAGTCACCCCTAGTGACGGAGGAGCTATTAACATTCGTCTTGCATCTAATGATGTCTTAAGTGGCAATACAATTACCTCAGAAGATCATTCGGGAATTGTGCTTGGTGGTTTCTCAGGGAATAATATAATTAATGGTTCCAATATTATAAGTGCAGGAACGACAGCTTGTAGTGATATGATTTATTATTGTTCTGGAATTGTTTATACTTCTACTTCTACAAATGATACGATTGATGGGAATACAATAGATACTATTTATTCTGCTGAAGGAAAAGATTTGTGGATTTCTTCTGGAAAAGCTACGAATTTAACTATCCGTGATCAAGTTATTACAGATTATAATATTGTTGGGTTGAGTAATATTTCTTTTATTGATTCTAATTATGGTTCGATAAAATTATTTAATATGAATGGAACTGGGACAAATTTTATTGGGAATTCTACTTCAGATATACAGATTGGAAATAATTCTGCTTATGTTAATTCTTCACAGGCGGGATTAAATAAATCTGCTAACATTACTTTCTATAATCTACCCACTAGATATAATCCTTATATTAAAGGAATAAATGAAAGTGCAAATGGAACTTGCACAAGTTGCTATATTTTTAGTTCAGCTTATCCAAATACAATTTTTAATGTAACATCTTGGACTCCGTATAATAATTATTCAATAAGAGATAGAATTGCATTTTTGAATTTAAGTTATTCCCCCAATACGACTGATGGGATTGATCCGGGAATCAATATAACTGTGAATCTTACAGTGCCGGAGAGTCCAGATTTTAGTATCTCTAATGTTTTACTACAGTTATTTAACGGAACTGATTGGGTGAATTATTCTTCTGATAATTTAACAAATGGAGAATATGGAATTATATTTCCATTGGCCGATGATGAAATTGAGTATAATTATACTTTCAATGTTTGGGCAAATAATTCTGATTTAGAAGAAAGTCAATCTAGTAATATGACTTTCAATGCAACTTGGGATTGTAGTTTCATAATCATGGATAGTTATGGAAATTTGTCTGATGGGGACTTGGGCACCGTTGGCGGATTTAATACTCAACGTCCTTTGGGGAATATTACAATAAATAATACAGGTGATGCTAATTACTCGGATGGGTGTTCTATTAAATTTGGAAGAGATTCTAGTGCAAATGAGTGGTATACAAATTACGCTTATGGTTTGAATTTCTCTAGAAACTATTCTTTCTATATTTTATCTAGTGACTTTCCTGGGGAATTAAGAGGTTTAAGATATTATAATGAATCTAATTCAATAACTAGTGTAACATTAGGGCCTAAGGAAAATGTAATTGTAGATGTTGAAGGTATATTTCCTAATATTGAAGGAGTATTAACTGAGTATCCTTATTTCTCTATTTTTGCAAATAAAACTGATACTGTTGACGGAGAAACAAATAAAACAATTCATGCAAAGATGGTTGTAACGCCTGGCGCATATCTTGAATCTGTGATTACAACTCCTGTTGGGGATTCTTTGCAAATCCCATTAGCTGTTGGAAATTATAGTTTTATAGCTTATGTGAGAGATATTGTTGCGGGAGCAGATAATCCTAATAATACTGCTTATGATGTTTCTCTTAATTGGACTTTACCTGAAGAGGTACAGAATAGAAGTAGTTCTGAAAATTTTACTTTCTTTAATTCAACTTTGAATGATACTTCATTTCAATATGTGAACTTTACTTTACAATTGAATGTGACTAATTTGGCTTCAATGACTACTGGAACACAAACAGTTTATACTTATGCGAAGGGTTATGAAAATTCTACAGGTAGTTTACTTCCCATTAGCCAAGGTATTGTTTCAGATTCCGTAATTTTGAATTTTACATGTGTGGAAGAATCAGATGGAATTTGTGTGGCTAGTTGTAGGCCATTAACAAGTTATTTCAGAGGAGTTTATTTTAATTCATCGGACTCTGATTGTGGTTATTGTGGGGATGGTATCTCTGCAAATTCTCCTGGAGAAACATGTGAAACTTGCCCTGAAGATGTTGGGACATGTCCTGTAGCTTCCAATGGAGGAGCTGGAGGAGGCGGAGGAGGGGGAGGAGCTGGAGGAAGTTTTGCTAAATCTGAAACTACATTCGAATTAGTAAGAGGAGAGAATCAGTATTTTGATTTGGTTTTAGAAAATAAGTTAGCATCACCAAAGAAAAATATTACTATAACTATTAAAGGAAATAATTCACAGTATGTAACTCCACAGCCATCTACAGTATCTTATTTGGATGCAAATAGTAAGGAAACTATTAAGTTTAGAATAAATGCTCCTTCATATTTCTCTTCAGGTAAATATTTACTTGAGATTACATTTGCAGGAAATGTTCTTGGAAATACCTCAACTAAATTCACAGAAGTAAGATATGTAACATTAACTATTTTAGAAATGCCTAGAAAAGAAGCAGACGGATATGTTAATGCTTCTTTAGAAACACTTTCTAAAATGAATTCATCTGGATTTATATTAGATGAAGTAAATGCGTTATTAGCTTCAATGAATTCAAATTATGGAAGTTTGAACTTTAATAGTTTGAAAGAAGGAGCTGCTAAGATAGAAGAGATCTATACTGCAGCAACTGAGTATTTGAAATTGAAAGTAGAAATGAACCAATCTATCTTAGAATCAGAAAGAAACGGAGTTTCAGTTGCTGAGACAAAGAAGTTATTCTACTTAGCAGAAATATTATTCAATCGTGGAGATTATGTTGCAGCATATGCAAAGTTGAAAGAAGCTAAGTCAAGTTATTTATTAGAAACAAAAGGAGAGTTCAAGATTTTGTATGCTATCAAAAATAATCCTGGGGAATTTCTTGCTATTGTTTTATCTATAAGTGCGGTAGGAGTCGGGTCTGGATATTTTTTTAGATTTAAAATGTTAAAGAGAAAATTGAGAATGTTGGCAGAAGAAGAAGTACTGTTGCTACAGTTAATGAGGGTTGTGCAAAGGGATTGCTTTGAAGGCGATAAGATGTCTATGGAAGAGTATAATGAGGCTATGTATCAATACGAAGCGAGATTGAGTAGTATCATACAAGAAAAAGTTACAGCAGAAACAACTATCGCAAATCTTATGAGGGTTGGTGGGAAGAAGAAAGCTTTGAGTCAAGAAAAAGATCGTCTAATTACCTTAGTTAAACAAATCCAAGAAGATTATTTGAATAGGGGAAAAATAGATACTAGGGTTTATGAAAATATGCTAAAAACTTATGCTTCTCGGTTGAATAAGATTGAGGAAGAGTTAGTATTTATGGAAGCTCAGGAACAAATTAGAAAAGTCAATGGATTTTGGAAAAATTTGTTTTCTAAAAACTAAATTTTAATTTACCAAATATTTATAAACTTCCAGTTTTATATATTCCCATGCAAAAGTTAAATGTTGTTCAGAATATGAATGCATCTAGCTTTGCTTATTTTTTCTATTGGTAAATCTGGTTCAAATTAACCGGGTTTGTAGAATATAATTTAGTTATTAATATGCAGTTCGGTTTTTTGACAGGTTTCTTTTAGAAATTATTAATTGGAGAAATGAATTTAATTCATTAACTATAAAAATGACAAAAAGCAGACCAAGAACAATGGAAGAGATATTGGCAGATACAAATGTAGAATATTATGAGTCGCTACCCTCTCCGGCCGAGATTATTAATTTTATTCCCCTTAGTTCTACTGCAAGAGAGACGGTTCTGGTTGGAAGACAAACTATAAAAAATATTTTAGACGGGTTAGATCCTAGAATATTAATGATTGTAGGCCCCTGTTCGATTCATGATGTTAAAGCAGGATTGGAGTATGCTCAGAAGTTGGCTATTTTGGCTAATGAAGTGAAAGATAAAGTTTACATTGTAATGAGAACTTATTTGGAGAAACCTCGTTCTACAGTTGGTTGGAAAGGTTTGATATATGATCCTGATTTGGATGATTCTTTAGATATTGAGAATGGAATAATTATCGGGAGAAAGTTTTTGCTTGCAGTTAATGAGTTGGGGTTGCCGTGCGCAAATGAATTTGTTAGGATTGGATTGCCCCAGTATACTGCTGATTTGACTTCATGGGCTGCAATTGGTGCCAGAACTGTGGAATCACAAACACATAGAGAGTTGGCTTCTGGATTGTCTATGCCCGTTGGATTAAAGAATAATACTGCTGGTGAAATTTCCTCTGCTGTTGATGCGTGTGTTGCAGCTTTGTCTTCTCATACTTTTCTGGGTTTGACTATGGATGGAAAAAATTGCAAAGTTAGAACTAGCGGGAATAAATATGGTCATGTTATCTTGCGGGGTGGAAAGAATGGCCCGAATTATTATCATGAGAAAGTTGCCGAAACATTAGTATTATTAAAAAAAGCAGGATTGCCTGAACGAGTTGTTATTGACTGTAGTCATGCTAACTGCGGAAAGATTGCAGAAAGACAGGGGGAAGTTGCATATAATATTTTGGAACAGATTAGAAATGGAAATTCTGCGATAAAAGGAATTATGATCGAGTCTAACTCACATGGTGGTAATCAACCGTTTCCAAAAAATACAGAAGAGATTAGAAATTTGAAGTATGGTACTTCTATTACTGATCCTTGTTTGCCATTCGATGTGACTGAAAGAATTGTTAGGGAGTATGCTAGTGAATTGTGATTATTTCTTATCTAATTTTTAATTCTAAACGTAATTTTTTACCAACTAGTAACAAGTTTCCATTTGGGAGTGTTTCATAACTACCTGAATCAATTTGAGAGATAACTCCTTTATTCTCCCCCATTGGGCCTTCGTAAGTGAGATATCTTCTTCTAACATCACTATCGTAAATAGCTTTAGTAACTTGTCTAATTCTCAGTGATTCATATTTTGCTAAGGCAACTTCTTCACTGTTTGTTCCAAGGCATCTTTCAATTACAATATCGTAATGGTTTCTTTTCTCAACACATTGACTGTGCCTTAATATTGTGAATCTTGCTTGTTTTTTCATGTGGTTCTTTTATTCCTCGATATTTGCTACAGTCAATAGTAGCATTTAAATAGTGGTTCCCCCTTTAGGGGTTATAATATGGAAAATAATTTAAGTAATGCTTTGGAAGAGATTGGTTTTACATCTGGAGAATCAAAAGTCTATCTTAGCTTGCTGCAGATCGGTGAATCAAAAGTGGGTCCTTTAATTACAAAATCAGAAATATCGCGTTCAAAGGTTTATGATATTTTAGAGAGATTAATTAAAAAAGGAGTTGTAAGTAAAGTAGACAAAAACGGGGTTTTATTTTATCAATCGCTCTCTCCCAAGACAATACTTGTGTATCTTAAGGAAAAAGAAGAAAAAATTAAAGTAGAAACGGAAAAATTACAGAAGGTTTTGCCAAGTCTTTTATCTCTTTCAGTAACTAGTGCTACTGATGTTAAAATTTACGAGGGTAATCACGGATTCAAAGCACTTATTGATAGAACGATTGTTGAGTTGACAAAAAATGATAGTTATGATGTAATAGGATTAGGAAAGACAACTGAATTTATGAGATTATATGCTCTTAAGATTTATCAGGTTCAAAAGGAAAAGAAGTTCAAGGCGCGTTCAATTTTTGATGAAGATGGTCTATTCAAAGCTAGAGAAAGAAAAAATAGTTTTCATGATATGAGAGTTTTCCCTAAAAACGTGCATACTCCTGCATTTTTCACCCTTTACAATGATACACTTGGAATTCACCTAGGTAATAAAGAAAGTAGTGTCTCAATTGTTATAAAAAATAAAAGTATTGCCCAATCATTTAGAGTCACTTTTGAAACAATGTGGAATATTTCTAAAAATATTTAGTTATCCCTTAACAACACCAACGGGCCTTAATTTTGCAACTATTTTTGCTAGGCCTGCTTTGTCTGAGATCATAACAACTTCGTCTATATCTTTGTAAACCTCTGGAGCTTCTTCAACTAAACCCTTTTCACTTCCTGCTTCAATTTCAATTCCTTTTTTGTTTAGGCTTGCTTTGACATCTTTCGCATTGATGTTTTTATTTGCAAAGGAACGGCTTGAGACTCTTCCTGCTCCATGTGCTGTTGACGAGAAAGAAAGTTCTTCTGATTCTTTAGTTCCGACTAAAATGTAGCTTGCAGTCCCCATGCTTCCCGGAATTAAAACGGGTTGACCTGTTTTTTGATATTCTTTTGGAAGTTCTTTTCTTCCTGGTCCGAAAGACCGAGTTGCACCCTTTCTCATAATTAAAACGTCTTTATTTTTTCCATTAATTGTGTGTTCTTCTATTTTAGCAATATTGTGGCAAACATCATAGACAACTTCTGCCTTGAATTTTGGAAAGATTTTTTTGAAAGCTTCTCTAATTGAGTTTGTTATCAATTGTTTATTTGCAAAGCCAAAGTTAGCTGCACAAGCCATTGCAGAAAGGTATTTCTGCCCAAGTTCTGATTTTATAGGTGCATTTACTAGTTCTCTATCTTGTTTTGGCCAGCCGTATTTTTCTTCCATTAGTTGAATATAGTCGGAAGCTACCTGATGTCCTAAGCCTCTAGAACCGCAATGAATCATAATAGTTACTTGCCCTTCTTTTAGTCCCCATTCTTTTGCGATCTCTTTGTTTATTATTTTATCTACAATTTGTAATTCGACGAAATGATTTCCGGCACCTAAAGTTCCTAATTGTGGGATTCCTCTACCTCTTGCTTTTCTTGAAACGTCTTTAGGGTTTGCGTTCGGTAAACATCCCTTATCTTCAGTACATTCTAAGTCTTCTTTTGTTGCAAATCCTTTCTCTAAACACCAGTTCAAACCCTTTGCTAGAATTTCATCAAGTTCTTTTTCTTTTAGAATTAATTTTGATTTACTTCCAACTCCGTTTGGTGTTGCTTTGAAAAGTTCATGTGTTAAGATTTTTTCTTTCCCCTTAATGTCTTTTTCAGTTAAGTTTGTTCTTAGGATTCTTACTGAGCAGTTTATATCGTAGCCTACGCCGCCAGGAGAAATAACTCCTTTATCTAAATCAAAAGCTGCGACTCCTCCGATGCAAAAACCATATCCCGAATGTGCATCCTGAAGGGCTATAGCATTTTTAATAATTCCTGGAAGCGTTGCCATGTTTTTTAGTTGAATAATTGTTCTGTCTTCCTTTATTTTTTCAAATAAATGTTCATTTGCAAATACAACTGCTGGAACAAGCATGTCTCCTTCTTTTGGAATTTTATATTGGAAATCTGTCATAATTAGAATAGAATTGGTCGGTTTATATGTTTTGGGATATAGGTTTGTTACTTTTTATCTTTTTTCGAATGATTGAAAAAATTTTTATAATTATTAAAAATAAGAGTAATATTGCAGTTCCTATTGCGAATGGATCTCCCAAAGCTAAACTAAAAGGACTTAGAAAATAAGCACTATCTGGGCAGAAAAAAGGCGGTTGATCCCATGCTGTGGAACTTGTGCATGTTTTTTTAGTTTCTGTTGAATATGCTGTCCAATTATCAATTCTTCCGATTATTGATTTTTTTGAGCAATCACAAATATTTAGATTTATTTTTTGTATCTCTTTTTTAAATTGTGTATATTGGGTGTCTGTTTGTTGTAGTACGTACTTATTCCCATATTCAGGGTATAATTTTATTTTTTTTAGTAAGTTAATGATTTGATCTCTGTCCTCTTCTTTAATTGAATAGTTTGGACATATTTTTATAAAGTGAGTCTCATTGAAGCTAGAGTTATTGTCCTAGATTAAAGAAATATCTCCTAAGGCATGTCCTATGTCTGTGGACATTTCACAAGTGGAAATATTATTATCTAATTTTATAAATGGGCTACGCATTGAGCAAGCAAGAATAGTGGAGATATTTAATATTAAAAAGGAAAAAATTATCAGGAAGGCAATGAATTTTTTCATATATTATTTTAGTTTAGGTAATTTATAAGCTTTTTTAAACGTCTAGAACAACTTGGGTTTGCCAGACGTTTTTTTCTTCGTTGAATTTGACAAACATTTCGCTATATGTTACGGCTTTAACATCGTTTGTGAATTTGTAGTGGTCTACTTTGTCTCCTGTGACGGTTGCAGTAAGTTTGAATGTTTGTTGGTCTAATCCTAAGTTTGATACCTTTGAAAATAAAAAATCTTCAGAGTCTAGAAGAACTAGGAATTCTTCCAAAAATTTGTATAGGAGGTTTTCTAAATTTGTTCCTTGGATTTCAAATGTTTTTGTTTCTTGTTCTAGAATTGTTATTTTTCCGCATATAGCTTCTTGTAATGCCATAGCTGAGTCTACAAAGGCTTCTTCTATTGTGATTGCTTCTGTATTGAACTTAACATCAGCAGTATGTTCTGAAAAATGATAAACCATGTCTAATTATCTTTATATTTTAGGGTTTTTAAGGATTGAGGTTTTGCGTGAAAAAGTCTATTTTCTAAATATTTATATAGTTCTCTTTTATTGTTTTATTAATGAAAAAGGTGTTATTAGCAGTATTAGTAGTTATTCTGGTTTATGCAGGAGTCTTAATGTTGTACACTCCTAGTCGTGGTTCTTGTTTAGATTCAAATACTTTTATTGAAAGTTATTGGAATTATGCTTTGAGTTTAGATTTATGGAATATAATAAATAATCATAAAGTAGTTGTTTGTTCTTATGGTTGTTTTGAGGGTAGATGTATAACTGCAGAAGAAGCTAATCAAAGTAAATTGCCCTCTGCTCCTGAATTACCTCCTGAGCCGGGTTTTCCAGTTGGTTTAGATTAGTTTATTTTAAGATCTTTCCTGTTTCTAAATACCAAAGATAAAGATCCAGTTCTGCTAAGTTAAGATTGACTTCTTTACCAAGTTTTGCTAATACTTTTTCGATTTCTAAATATTTCTTAGGAGTTATTGTTTTTGGTCTTTCGATTAGTCTTTCTCTTTCTAAAAGGTCTACTATATGGAAATCAATTATTGCCAGATCTTTGTAGCCGACATTTCTTAGGAAGTGTGAGGACTCTTTCATTCCTAAACCCTTTACTGTTTTAACTAACCATTCTCTCATTTCAATTCCTGATTTTTTGAAAACTAGCGAACAAAGTTCGGTTTTGCAATCTCTTGCTTCTACAATTCTTTCAGCTCTTTGTGGCCAAAATCTGTGTCCTACTTGTTTTAGTTTTTTAGCAAGTTCTTCTTTAGGGATTATCTCAAAATCTCTAGACATTTCAGTTTGAATTTGAATGCATTTTTCGGCTTGAAAATTTGCAGTTAATAAGCAGAAACATAGTTCAGAGAAGACTTCATCTTGTTTTTTATTTCCAAATGCTTCGAATTCTTTCATTCGTTTGTCTACAACTTCCTTAATTGATGATTTTTTCAGGTTTTCAATTTGGGATTTAATATTTGACATATTAATAGGAGAATACTAATGTTTATTAAGGTTTTTGAGTAGGCTATCTTATGGGCTTTCGGAGTATAGATTCTGAGGTTAATAAGTTAATAGCGTGGGCTGATGTAAAGTTAAAAAATCCTCTTTTGCGCTATGAGCCTTGTGAGGTTTATTTAGAAAGATCTACTGAGAACTGTTTACTCTTTGGCAAGTCTCCATGTGTTAGGGCAAGGATTGAAGATCATACAAATGGGAAGGTTTATTTTAAGGCTAATTTCTCTTTGTATCCTCTTGTACCTCCTATCTTTGGTTTATGTGCTGAGAGTATGACTTTGGAGTTATTGGAGAGGTCTGCTCTAATTCTCCGTAATAAAAGTATCCCTTACAAATCTACTTTAGAAATTAAGTAGTCCTAAATAGTTTTATAAACAAATTTGTTTTGCTAGTTTTATGAGAATACCTTTGGATGTTATTGGGGATATTGCGATTTTGAAATTTTCCAGGTTTATACCTTGGATTTATAAAAAATATTATGGTTTGAAATTGTTAAAGCAAAATAGTTCTATTAAGGTTATTTTAGAAAAGACTTCTGGGTTTTCAGGAGTTTTAAGGGTGCAGACTACAAAATGGATTACGGGTGAAAAAAGAAAGGATACTATCCATAGAGAAAATGATTGTTCCTTTTATTTAGATGTTGATGAAACTTACTTTTCTCCTAGACTTAGTCAAGATAGGAAGATTATAAGTGAAGAAACTCTAAAGACTATTAAAAAGAATTCAAAGATATTAGTGATGTTTGCAGGAGTTTCTCCTTTGCCGATTGTTTTAGCTAAGACTTTAAAGCGAAATAAAATTGCTGCAGAAATTGTTTCTTCTGAGTTGAATAAAAAAGCTTGCGAGTATGGTGAGAAGAACGTTCAGATGAATAAAGTTTCTGAATATGTTAAAGTGTTATGTGGGGATTCTAGAAAATTATGTGAGCGTTTAAGTAAGAAAAAAACTAAGTTTGATTATATTTTTATGATGCGGCCAAATTTAAAAGAGACTTTTTTGGATGCTGCTTTGAAGGTGGCCAAAAAAGGCACTATTATTTGTTATCATGGGTTTGGCGAAGAAGCTGGTGTGTATGGGGAGATTATACGAGATGTTAAGTTGGTTAAAAGAAAAATTTCAAAATTAGAATTTAGAAAAGCAGGCGATATAGGCGTTAGAAAAAATAGATATAGTGTTAAGTTTAAGGTTCTGAATTAATTAGTTGCCATTTTTTATCTGAAAAATAAATTCCTAATCGTTTATTTTCTATTGCAGCCTTTTCGCTATAAAGTATTATTAGAGCGGATGAAGAGCTAATTGTAGGGGCTTGTCCAAATTGTTCTAAAATTATTGCAGTAAGATCATAGTAATGGTTCATTCTTCTTTTGCTCGATTCTCCTATTGTGCTTGCAATGTTTTCATCTATTTCTTCTCCTATTTCGGAAGGTAGTGTTCCAATAGCAGCAATTTCTCCATTTACTAAATGCTCTAGGTTTGACTCTATGAACTCAAATTTTGCTCTTTTGGGTGTAATTCCTCTTTCTTCTTTTGAATCTTCCTCTACTAATCTCCAATTTTGAACAGTAAGAAATCCTCCTGAATTAATAACATATCTATCTTTTTCCGGAGTTTGTATTATTAGTCCTTTTGGAAAATGTTTAGCGTAATTAAAAGAATTATATTTATCTAGTTTAGATTCTACATGTTTCTGTGGTTTTAAGAATGAAAAGAACATGGTGTTAATAATCGTGACGGTAGCCTTGCGTGTCTCCTTCTACTGATGTCCTTCCGTTAGTTTCTCTAAATACTTGCATTGTGGGATAATGGCCGCTTGTTTGATATGTAGTTCTTACTCCATTTTTACCTATGCAATGAATATTGTTGGGTTGTTTTTCTCCCACAGCCCTTATTGCTTGTTCTCTTTGAGCTCTTTTTACTTCAAAAGGGAGAGCTTGTTTTGTTGTAGTTTCTAACTTTTGAGTTTTTAATCTTTCTGCAGCTTCCTTTATCAGTTGGATTCTGTCTTTCATTTTATTTTTTATATACTTCTAGTTTTTGTGCCTGGGGGGAATATTTTGCGTAAAATTCTGATCTAGCTTCTCTAGCTCTCATATTTATTACTGTTTCTAGATATAGTCCTAAATCAGGATTATTAATGTCATCTAAACATCTTGCTTCTACAAAACCTGTTTGCATACTCTCAACAATTTCTTCTACTGTTTCATTTGCAGTTCTTAGGTGGAATGCAGTTTCTTTTCTTTTTTTAAGTTCATCTATTGAAATTTCTCTAGTTGTGGGTTTTTTTTCTTCTATAAAATTAAGTGATTCTAAAGTTCTTTTGAGTTTTCGATTCATTACATCTCCTAAAACACCGGTTGTTCCAACATTTAAGGAGATAATATATTCTTTCCCGTCATAAGAGATCATTGAAATTGTAAACTCATTTGTTCCGCCAAGTACTGGCAATGTTGGTAATAGGTAGGTTAACTTTGGAGATTCTGGCAGGTATGGTTCGAAGCGTGCTTTAATGTCTGGGAAAATGTCGGTTGTTATTCTTTCTCTTATTTTTTTCCCTGTCTTGTTGGATACTTTTTCAGTTTTTGTAAATTGATGGAAATATTCTTTCATTTTATTGCTCCTATATATTTTGGGCAGTTTTGATAGTTTTGTTCGTTATTACAATATTCTCTTCTGTTAGATGCTCTTTCATTTATAGGGATCATAGTTTCAAATATACAATTTACTAAATAAGGACAAGTAAATTCCATTTCTTTCAATTTTAAACCAAGCGCTAGTCCCCTTTTTATGTGTCTCTCTTCTGGCATCGTTGGTTTTGTTTGTGCTAAATTCATTATCCTTTCTGCGTTTGCATTATCTATTCTTTGTGCAAGTTCTAATGAGTCTCTAACTAAGAAAGGTATTCTTTTAATGGACAAATATTCTGGTTTCATTTTAATGGTACAAAATCACTGATGATCTTTGTTTATGATAATCTGCAAGACATTTGTATCTAGGAGTAGTTTCTACTTTTACTTTCCCGGATGCAAGGTCTTTTGCGTTTTCTTTTAATGTTTTTTCAATGGTCTGAACATAACCAATTCCGACAAAATATCCTCTTGTTGATGCAAGACTATTTGCATGGTTTGTATTTTGAATAGTGCTTTCTATTTGTTGAAACAATCCTTTTTTGGATTCTTTGCTTAAAGTTTCAACTGCTGAAATTAAATTGCTTGTTGCTTCTGCACGACCTTGTTCTCTTGCTTCTTGAATAGACTTTTGATAATCTTGTTTTAATTCATGGCTTAGCAAAACTAGTCCTATTCCTAGTGTTGTTAATCCTATTGTAACTGGATAATGGGTTTTCATTTTATTGTTGTACTCCTACTTTTTTAACTAATGCTTCTAAGCTTTTTCTTTCATGTATCGGAATTGAAAAAACTCTTAGTTCAGAAATATATTGTCCTAGTTCAATTTTTCTTGTTGAAAGGAGTCTTCTATTATAAGTTATATTTTGCTTTACTTTATTTCCATACGTGTTAGCTAGTTCGTTCGCTATTTCGTCTTCTGTTTTATAAGCTTTCAATTTGCCATTTGCATATATCATACATAGGTTTGGTGCTGAAGTAGTTCCGCATATAATTTCAGTTACTTCTACTCTTCCTACAAATGTTCTTGTTTTCATTTCATTATTTCCTTAACATTCGCTTAAAAGTATTTCGGTAGCTAGAAGAATTTAATCTTTCCAAGCTAGTTCGAAAAGATAAGCTAATGAATTTGTAAAGTATTCAGAATTTATCCAGAAACCATAATCATAGTCTTCGTGTACATTTGTTGGTTTCAATGTGAATATTAATTCTTTTCTGTCTGCAATCATGAATCTAGCATTGATTTTCTTTGATTTGATTACAATTCCGAATTTCTTGCAAAGTTTCTTTGCTTCATTTTCGTCATCAGAGATAATTACTTTCAAATCAACGTTTCTTTTCTTCAATTTGTCAAAAACTTCAGAGAACATCTTTTGTTTGGACATTAATTCGTAGGAAGATGTTGCTAAATAAACACTGTCTTCTGCGCTTTCCATTGTGTCTCTTAGTTGAGAATATAAGTTTGATCTTCCTTTGATAGAGGTGGATAATTCATGATTTTTCATTGGCTCGATGCCTGTGTCGTGCAAACTTAATAGTTCTTCATATTCTTTTGTATCTTTTAGGCTTGTTAAGACTTCTACTTTCTCTTCAGCATATTTCATTGTGTTGTTTTTTAATTTTTCAATAACAACTGAAGGTTTAACTGCTAAGTATTTTACTGGTTTGCCTAATTTTTCAATTGCAAATCCTCGTTTTTCTAAAGATTCTAAAACATCGTAGGTTCTAGATCTTGGAACGCCTGACATTTCTGCTATTTCGCCTGCAGAGGACATTCCTTTAGATAGTAAAGCTAACCATACTTTTGTTTCATATATATTTAGGTCGAATGATCCTTTTATTTTTTTAACTAATTCTGGTTTGATTATCATTGTGATTCTACCTCTGTTGTAGGTGTGACTAATTTTAATGGGAATTCATAATTACCTGTAAATTCAAATTTTGCATTAGAAGCTACATGAGCAGTTTTTTCGTCTTTATATGTTACTAATAATGGAGCATTTCCAGTAGGCAAATCTTTGATTATTTCAGTTCTATAATTATATTCTGTTTTTGCATGTCCCTTTTCGTCAAAATAAGCAAACAAAGGAATAGTACTTCTACTTACAGTTATCACATCGATTCTATTTGTAACTGTAGGAGTATTTGCTTCTTGCATTTTATGGTCTTCGTAAGCTCCAAATGGATCGCATCCACTTACAAGTGTTAATGCTGCTAATGCGCCGAATGTTTTTGCTATTGTATTCATTTTGTTTTTTCCGTCGTAAAAATTATTGTGTATTTTTTTACTACTCTTCACAGATAAAAGGGTTTATAAATGTTTCGTTTCTGTTGTCTTTTATAAGTGACAACTAATCGGAAGATTTAAAAATAAAGAAACTTTTCTCTGGTTATGGAAATACAACCGAATAATAGTAGAGTAGCTGGTTTTGGATTACAGCAAAGACAAGACTGGTATCAAGATAATATTGGTCGGTCTATTAGTCTTACTTTAGCTGGAGGCTTGGTTCGCGGAGGTATCATTAATCGAGTTGATTATACTGATGGGAAGGTAGTTTTAAATCCCCATATGGGAAAGGAATACTCTTGTGGTTCTGAGCGAGATTCTTTAGTCTCTCAAGATGAAAGAGTTGCTATTGGTGCGGTTGTTTCTGAGAGAATTCATCCTAGAGATCATTTCGAGAGTCTCTTAAAGGTTGCAAATCCTACTCCCCAAATTGTTCCTCAGTGGTCTAAATAATTTTTATTTTTTATAGAATTAAATTAATTAACCAACAGATAATTAATCCTGCGAATATTCCCGCTGTTATAAAAGGCATGGCTGGGTAGAATTTCTTTTTTTCTGAGAAGGACATTAGGAGAGTTAATCCTAATAATGCTCCGAGGATTACTGCAAATGCATAGTCTAAGCCTACTGAAAGCATGAAAACTCCTGCAGTTATTATTGGGAAAACGACATCGCCGCCACCTAGAATTGCCATTTGTATTTTTATTTTCTTCTTTTTCATTTCTTTATCTGGAATTTGTTTATTTTTGTATTTTTGTTTTAATAATTTTATTTTATTTTTCATTTCTTGAGGTATATACGGAATTAAGAATCCGCCAAATATCTTTAATTCATTCATTTGGAATTTTGCCATTTTTTGCATTATTCCTGAATGCCAAACTGCCCACATATCATAGATTGAAATTAGGATTAACAACAAGATTGCATAAAGGGGAGTTAGTATTGGAACAAATATAGTTGCGATTCCTGGATAAATTAAAACTTCAGTTACATTGTGAATTACAACTGAAGGTCTTAGAAGTTTTAAGATTCCGAAGATTATTGCAAGAATTAAAGGAAAAAGATAATTAGTTACTCCAAAAATATTTCTCAAAATTGCTGCAAGAGAGATTGAAATTGCAATTATTACAACTATTAAAAACCAGGTTTTCATTACTAATCTAAGTTTGTATTTTGTTATTAGAACAACAATTAAGATTGCTATGATAAATGAACTAATAAGTTGGTAAAAATAGTATCCTGCACTTTGTGAGTCTGTGTTTGCTGAGGATAAAAATGTTGGAACTGAATCGGATGCAATTATATAAAGACCTACAAATTGAGTTAACAGGAACATGCAAAGAATAATAATGGTTATTGTAATTTTGTGTTTCATATTGTTTGTTAGTTGTTCTTGGTTTTTAAATTAGTTGGCTATTAATATTCATCACAATAATACTTTTAAATGAAAAAAATACTTCTTTTTTATGGAAAAAAGAAAAATTATGTATTTCGCGCATCCTGTAAACATATATAATACAGATCTAGAAACCGATTTAATGCAATTTCTTCAGCAGTCTTTTCCAGAATGGGATATTGAAAATCCCAATCAACCGCGACATAACGAAGGCTATCAAAGGTGGTTAAAGGAAACCGGCAATGGGATGGATTATTATCTTAAGGAGTTCTTAGTTAATATGGATGGTGTGACGGGTTTATTTTTCAAAGATGGAAAGATTGGTGCCGGAGTATTTAGTGAGGAAGAGTCTATTTTTAAAAGAACAGGCAATCTTTGGACAGTAACTTACGATGAAAATCTTATTAGAATTAATGATTCTTCTTTTCTTAAGCCCTTTGCTCTAACTCCTGATGAAACGAGACAGAGAGTTTATATTGGCGGTAAGAGAGAAAACGGCATAAAAGGATTTTTTGATTAGTTGTCTACTATAATAATTTTTAAAAATAAGGCGTTCTTAGATTTTTTATGGTTATTGATTTAAATTTAATTTTATTTAGCCCAGAAGAATTACGTAAAATTGTTGTTAATAGTGCTCGGGAAATTGTTCCGATGGATGATTTGGCTTCACAAGCAGTTTTTGAGAGAGTTTCTGGAGAAAAAGTTTCTGATTGGGATTATAGAATAGCGTTCAGTGTTCTAAAAGAAAGAGAATCAAGAGTTGTTCATGATTCTTTGATATGCTTGGCTCAGAAGTATAATTTTACGCAAAAGGAACTTTTGAAGAAGCATCCTGCTTTTGCTCAGATGGCCTGGGATACTTATAAAAAATTAGGTATTTCTTTTCGTTCTCTTGCTTTTGATAGCATGTTTAAAACCGAATCTGATTCTAATTTTGGGCGTTTTTATACTCGTTCTCAATTGATGGATTTTACCAATAGTGGTAGAAACATGCTTTTTAATGATTGGAATGAAATTGAAGTGGTTAAATATGATCCTGATTTTCTTTTTGGAGTTGGGCAGTATAAGTTTCGTGATATAAACGGGAATGAGTTAGAAAGTATTTGGGATTTTAGACAGAAAAAGCTTCCTGCGTTTGTTTATGCTAGGGAACTTTAGAATATTTTATAAATAGGGTCCTTTTCAGTGTATTATGAAAAAAGAAGTAGGGGTAATCTTTTTGTTATTACTAGTAATTAGTTTTACTTCTGCATATTCGCATTTAGGAGATAGTGTTTTTCTTAAAGTAAATGGGCAAAATACTAATTTACAGGGAGAAATTACTTTTAATCATTTTAAAACTGCGTATTCTGGTGGCGGCTATTCTTCTGTGATCATTATGGGTCATAATGCGAATGAAATTATTGTTAATATTAATGGAATTGTTAAAACTTTAGACATTGCTTTGACTGATGGTAGCCTGATAAATACTCTTCCAAATAAAAGTCCTGCAGTTTATGATAATTATAATTTAGTTCACGGAGAATATGCAACAAATATTTTAGTAAGTAATGTAACAATTACAATAAGTTTACAGCAAGCAATTAATGACGGGTGGTTTTATGTTGTTCCTACCTGTGTTTCAAATTGTGTTGGGAAATCTTGTGGAGATAATGGTTGTGGTGGTAGTTGTGGAAGTTGTTTAGAGGGGTTTAGATGCAATAGTACTTCTTCTTGCGAAATATTTACCGAATGGCAGTATAAAGGGTGCACTGGTGTTTCTGCTTGCGGTCCTTCAGAAAGTCTTTATAATAATGATACTTATTTCTTCGGTTGTTCAGATTACAGGAATGGTATTTGTTATGGTTGTACTGTATATGTGTGGGCTGGGAAGGTTTTGTTTCTTTCAGGTACTGGTGGTGAGGTGCTTATTACTACTCCTGGTTTTTTAGTATATAGGAACAATTGGTATCCTGGCTTAGGATATATGTTTTATTCTTGGGGTGGTTCTACCGGTTATCATGGGAAGGCAGGCAATACTCTTTATTGTTTTGATATTGGACGTAGACCTACTACTTAATTTAGCCCTAATAAATTTTTTTAGAATTATCTTAATCTAATAGCTTCTAGATTCTTAGGAACTACAGTCTCTACTTTGCTTAATTTGTAGATTGAAGATGCAAGGTCTAAAGAACGCGATGCTTCGCCGTGATTTATAATTATTTTTTTCGGGAAAGGAGATAAGTTGTTTAGGAAAGCCATTAATTCGTTTCTTCCAGAGTGTGCAGAGAAGCCTTCTACTGTTTTTACTTCTAGTTTAATAGGGCATCTTTCTTCTTTACCTTCTACTTGGAAATTTGCTTCTCTTGCTCCTTCTTGGATTGCTCTTCCTAAAGATCCTTGGCCTTGATAACAAACAAAACAAATTCCGTTCTTCTCATTATCGGCAAGATTTCTGAAATATTCTACAGACGCGCCACCTGTAAGCATACCAGATGTTGCTAAAATAATACACGGTCCGCCCTCAATTACTGCCTTTCTTTCTTGGCCTGAACCAACTTGGTTAAAACATTCAGATACGAAAGGGTTTTTGTCTTGGAAAACTAAAGAACGAACATTTCTTGATAGGAAATCTGGATATGCTGTGTGGATTGCATTAATATCCCAAATCATACCATCAATATAGATCGGTACTTTAGGAAGTAAATTATTTGCCATAGCATCTTCTAGAACTAACATGGTCTCTTGTGCCCTACCCAAACCTAATTCTGGAATTAAAACTTTTCCACCTCTAGCTATAACTTTGTTAAGATATTCAATTATTTCTTCTTCACTTTCTTTTCTAGGGGGAATAATATTTTCTTTTCCACCGTAGGTAGACTCTAATTGCATAGTCTCTAATCTTGGGAAGTATGTTACTGCTGGTTCTAGTAATCTTGATTTTCCATATTTGCTATCTCCTGTGTAAAGGAAGTTGTGTAAACCGTTTCCAATATTGAAATGAATCATTGCACTTCCAAGTGTATGGCCTGCGTTGTACATTGTAATTCTAATATCATTAGTGATATCTGTAACTTCATTGTAATCTAAACAAATTGTGTGTTTCACCATTTCTGCAACATCTGAAGAAGAGAATAATGGTGCGGATGCTTGCTTGTAAGCTACGCCAATTAAGTCCATTGCTAAAAGTGCTGCTACATCTCTAGTTGGTGCTGTCATGTAAACTGGGCCTTGATATCCGATTTTGTATAAGTAAGGGATTAAACCTGAGTGGTCTAGGTGTGCGTGAGATAGAACTACTGCATCGATTGAGTTTATATCAAATTCTGGTGCTTCAAAGTGCGGGTATCTGTCTTGGCCTTGTGCAGAAACATCAATACCGCAATCAATTAATATTTTTGTTTGTGGAGTTTGTAGTAAGAAACAGCTTCTACCTACATGTCTTCCAGAGCCTAAAATAGAAACTCTAACCCATTCATCCATTTTTGTAGGGTCCCATTCTTTGTAGATTTTTTTACCAATTTCATCTAAGAATTTTTTTCTTTTATTGTTATTTAAATATAAAACTGAGCGAATATTTTCTGTGATTTTGGATTTGATTGCTGGACTTCGTTGAACAATTGGTGACCAGAGTGTTGCATCTTTTACGTCTTGTAGCAAACTGCCTGATTTACCAATTACAAGTCCAGGTCTTTTTGCTTCAATTACAACAATACTTCTTTGTGGATCGAATAAAATTTGTGTAATCTCTGCTTCTTCAGGAATAATTCTTCTAATTTCTTTTTCAGTTTTTTCTTGGTCCATTACTATTTTAGGTTCAGCTCGCAGTTCTACTCTTTTCTTAATTTTATTTACAATTCCTTTGATTGTTTCGTCGCCTTCTTTTAAGAATTTTCCATCTTCTGTGTAAATAACTATGTTTGCGCCTTCAAAATTCATGGAACTAATTGTTCCTTTTGGCAATTCATTTTTTATTGTTTCTAAAATATCTGTTCCCATTTTGTGAGTTTGATTGTTTCTGTCTTATAATATTTTCAAAAATATACCTAATTATTTCGTTTCTGTGAATACTGCTTCTGATTTCATTGCAGATACTTGTTTTATTCCTTCTTTTGTGATTGTGAAAACATCTACTCCATTTCCTGAGGCTGTGTCTCTTTCGCTTGAGGATTTGATTGATTCAATTGCTAATTTTATTCCTTCGGTTACTGTCATATTTGGTTTATATTGTCTTTCTAAGAATCCTAAAATATAGGGCATACCTGATGAAAAATTTGCATCATAATCTTTTACTTCTTTTAAACTTCCATCTGGCCCAACTGAATAAAGTTCTGCTGTTCCATCTTCATTGTATCCACCAACCATTGTTCCTGCCATAAAAGGTATCATTGAGGGTTGTCTTATATTGTTATATGCGAAAGAGGCAATAAGATTTGCAGATTCTTTTACAGAAGGTCTCTTTTTATCTTTTAACTCTTTTAATTTCAATTGAGCTGCAATAATTTTTCTTAGCATTTCTATATCTGATGCAACGCCTGTTCCTGAAACCAGCACGTAATTAGTTATAGGGACTACTTTTAGTGTTGTTTTATCTGAAACTATTTGTCCGCCGAGAGTTGTTCTTCTATCCCCAGCCATGACTACTCCGTCCTTGCAAACTAGTCCGACTAAGCTTGTTCCGGAATGCAAAATATTTTTCTTTAAATCTTCGTCCATTTTATATATTAGAAGTAAAACCTCTAGAATTTATAATTATTGTTGTTTTGGAGTGTTTATAAATATTTTGGTTGTGCTAGTGCTGTCTCAGATTCTTATTTTCTCTCATCTAGATACTCTTCTAGTTTTTTTAGCGCTTCAGGCATATTCTTTCTTCCAAATCCTATTCTAAAATGTTTATCTCCAAATTCATATTTTGTGCTTGGCATTAAATATCCTACGGGGTTAGGGGGTGTGTTAATAACAATTGCTTTTGTATTTTTCTTTATGCTTCTTTTTAAAAAATCTACATCTAAATCCTAGTTGTTTTTTTCTTCTGTTTCCCATTTTGTAACCTATCGAGTTTGCTATTTCATAAAGGGCTTGATAAGCAGGATATTGGACTACCACATGAGCTCCTTTTTCTAACAAGGTATTCATGACAATAAAAATTCCTTCTTCTGCTCCTGCAAAAGTTATAATATTTTCAGGACTTGCTTTTTGATATATGCTTGAAATTTCTCTTCTTAATTCCGGACTTCCTAAAGATTCTGTATATCCAAGCCTTAGTTTGTTAAGTTTCTCTCCTGAATCTTTTTCAAGGCCTAAAATTTCTTCAACACTAAAAGATTCACAATCTGAGGAACATAGTAAATATTGAGCTTGAAATTCTCATTTTGCAAAAAATCTTTCTAATTTAAAGTCGTTTATTCTCATATTTTTCAAAAAAACTCTTATTTTATAAGTATACATGTAATGGGAAATACTTAAAAAGCCCTCTATTTTCAATTAGTTATGGTAGATGATTATGAAAAACTGTTAGGAGAGGCCTTTGAGAAGGTTAAACCTACCGAGTTCTGTGATAGATTCGAGGTAAAAAAAGTTGAGGGGAGGCATGAAGGAACTAAAACTTTGATTACTAATTTTGGAGCTATTGCTATTTGTTTGAGAAGAGAACCAGAGCATATTGCTAAGTTTTTGTTTAAAGAGTTGGCTTCGCCTGGAGAAATTGATGGCGAAAGACTTATTTTAGCTAGAAAATTGCCTTCTGCTCAAGTGAATGAGAAGGTTGAGAAATATGTGGATAGGTTCGTTAAATGTTCAAATTGTGGAAAACCAGATACCGAATTGGTTGAAGAAAGTGGGTCTGTTTTCCTAAAATGTATGGCTTGTGGAACAAAGAAAGCTGTTCATATGTAACAATTAAATAACAACGGAGGTAAAAAAATGACTGAAGCATATTGCGTAAAATGTAAAAAGACTGTTGAAATGAAAGACGGAGTTGAAACTCAAACTGCAAAGGGCACTAACATGATGAAAGGAAAGTGTGCTGTTTGTGGAACAACAGTTTGTAGAATGGTTGGTAAAAAGAAATAATTACTAACTTAATAATTGCTTTGGCTAGTTGATTTTTGCTAGTCTTTTTTCTTTTTTGAATGTTTAATTTATAGATTTAAGTATCTTATATCTTTAAAAAGAGAGACCTAGTTTTCGGTCTATGTCTAGAAAATATGATGCGGTTATTTTTGATTTGGACGGTACATTAGTAGACACTGAAGAGGATTATACCGTTTCTTGTATTGGAAAAGTTCTTGCAAAACTGGGTGTGATAGGTAATGATGTGTCTAGAGATGAATACTTTCAAGTTGCTAAACAGTTTTGGACAGGGTTCAAAAATAGGGATCTTTTAATTAGGGAAGAATTTAATTTGGATCCTGTAGATTTTTGGAGAACTTTCCAAACATTTGACTCTCCTGAACAAAGAGTATTGCATTCTTTTGCTTATCCAGATTGTTATATTTTGGAGCAGTTAAAAAATGAAGGTTTGCAGTTAGGATTATGTACTGATGCTCCTGAAGCAGTTGCGAATCTTGAATTGTTGCTTTTACCTGTTAAGTTGGATTATGTGGTTTGTGCAAACAGTGGAAGTATTCCTTCTAAACCAGATCCTCGAGGTCTTTTAACGTGCTTAAGCAGATTGAATGTTTCTAATGAACGAGCTATTTTTCTTGGAAATGCTGATGTCGATATACATACTGCAAAAAATGCTAATGTTTTCGGAGGAGTAGTTATTAGGGACCTAGAGTATGCTTGCGTGCATTCTCCTGACTTTTCTGTTGGAGGATTGGTAGAATTTAGAGAAAAATATTTGATCGGGTGAAGTCTATGAAATTAGTTTTTTTGACTAAATTTATAAACTGGACATGCCTTCTCATTTGATGGATGTAATCTATATACCTGAGTTTTATTTTTATTTAGTTTTAATTGTGGGGATTTTAAGTAGTGTCTTTATGTGCCTCGATTTATATTTTAGAAAGAAAAAGTTGGCTAGGAATTTAAAACTTACTTGGCTTGCTTTTGCATTGCTTCTTGCCTGGGGCCCCTCCTTCTTTTTATGGATTATTTATGAACTTAAATATAGGGGATTTGGGTATGGTTGATAAGAGTTATTTTTATGGGGAGTTCCTTTCAGAGAGAATTGATAGAAGTGAGGATTTTGAAGAAGAGAAAGATAAACGGTTTGATATTGAATAATTTTACATTTTTTTAAGAACTTCTATTCTTTTTTCTAAAGCTGGGTGTGTTGAGAATAATTCTGCTGCTTTGTTCGGTTTTGCTATGAATAGCGGGGATACCGAGCCAGAGACTTTCATTTCGGAATTTGATTTGATTTTTGTTAGAGCATTGATTAAACCTGTTGGGCTTCGAGTGAATTTTACTGCTGTTGCGTCTGCAGTGTATTCTCTTTTTCTTGAAATTGCTAGCTGAACTAATGAGGTAACTATAGGAGCTAGGATTGCTAATACAATTCCGATTACTAAGAAGATTGCTCCAGATTTATTATTTGAGTCTCGGTCCCCTCTAAACCACAAACTTCTTAGGAAAATTTGAGCGACAATAGAAATCATCCCTACTAAAATTGCTGTTAATGTCATAAATCTAATGTCATAGTTTGCAATGTGCGACATCTCATGAGCTAACACTCCTTCAAGTTCTTGTTTATTTAACTTTTCTAGAGCTCCAGTTGTTACACATATTACAGCGTGTTGTGGATCCCTCCCCGTTGCAAAAGCGTTAATTTGGGGATTATTCATGATATACAATTGAGGCATAGGAATTCCACTAGCTAAAGTTAATCCTTCAACTATATTGTAATATTGTCTATATTGTACTTGATTTGCTTTTATTGCGCCGACTGAAAGTAGAGCAATTTTATCTGAGGAGTAATATCCTATTACTGAGTAAAGTGTTGTAATTATTATTGCAAGGATTAAAATTACAAAAGAGTCTAGTGCTGAAAATGCTCTAGATATTGAATAGATAAGTGCGATAAGAACTGCGCCTACAATTCCAAATAAAAGAATTGAGTTCCTTTTGTTTCTGGAAATCTGGTCGTAAAAAGAAATTCGTTCTACCATCTTAACAATAGTTATTCCTGGGAGTTTTTAAGGGTTATGGAAAATTTAGCTAAATAGCATTCCTAAAGTATAGCCTCCAGCATAACCGATTGCAGTGCAGATAGCCGCACGTGTTCCTGCACATATTACGGGTCCAACATATTTTCGATTTTCTAGTATTTTTTCTAAACTTCTCATATTTTCTTTAATTTTTCGAGTTGCTTCTTCTTTTTCGGATTTGCTGAGTTCTTTTAATTTGCGACTCGCCTTTCCTTTTATCAAAATGTTTAGATTTTCATTTTTTAGGCTTTCTGAACTTTTTTTTACGGTATATCTCATTGATTTGGCGATTAACTTCTTCAAAATAAGATTCCCTAAACCTGAAATAATGGTTGGCCCATATATTGCTAATTGTTGTTTGGATGGACTTAAAGCTATTCCTGCGCCGTTATAACATCCTGCATAAAATCCTGATGTGATTGAATAGATATTTTCATTTTATTAGACTTTATTTTAGTCAAATTTAACTTTAGGTAAAGCTCTGTCTGCTGTAGAAATTTGTAAATATTTTTGATCTCCAAATCCATATAAAGATGCAAACCATTTTCCAGGTATTGTTTTTCTAGACATATTGTAGGACATTATTCCATCGTTATAATATTGTCTTGAGTATGCTACTTTGTCTTCTGTTGCACTTAATTCTTGTTGTAATTGTAAAAATGTTTCGTTTGCTTTTAAGTTTGGATAGTTTTCTGCGATTGCGAATAATCTTCCTAAAGCTCCTTCAAGTTTTTCGTTTGCTTTTACTTTATTGTTTAATCCGTTTGCACCAACAAGTAATTTTCTTGCATTTGTAACTTCTGTAATTATTGATTTCTCATGCTTCATGTATCCTTTTACGGATTCCATCAAATTAGGGATTAAATCAGCTCTTCTTTTAAGTTGGACATCAATTTGTGCTAAAGAATTTTCTATTTGATTAATTAATCTAACAAACTTGTTGTAATATATGAAGAAAACTCCACCAATAACAATAATTCCTCCTATAATCCACCAAATCACCATGGTTATTAGGCGTATTTTTCTTTTATAAATGTTTTGATAGTTATTTTGTAAAACAATCAATCTTAAAAAGACTTAAGTTTTGACTGTTTAATGGAGATGAAGACTAAACTTATCTTGGTCGGCGGAGGCTTCTTAATCTTGGCTTTTGCTTTCTTTATCTTTAATGGGTCTTTTACAGGGAATGTAGTAACTGAAGTTTCTATCGATTCATTTATTGATTGCTTGAATGATAAACAAGTAATAATGTATGGGTTTACAAATCATCCAAGTGTTGATGCACAGCTTAGGCTGTTTGGAGCTTATGTTTCTAATTTAACAATTATTGATTGCCATATAATGCCTGAAAGTTGCAAAGGCGTAATTATTTTCCCTTCTTGGAGAATAGAAAATAGGATAATCTCTAGTGGGCTTTCCTTAGGTGTTCTTTCTGATTTAAGCGGTTGTAAACTATAATTTTTATCGGAATATTTATATAGTTCTAGATGGTCTTTGCTGTATGAAAAAAGAGTTTACTAGTATTCTGATTTTTATTTGTTTAGTTCTTTTTGGTTTTTTGGTAAGTGCAGAGATGACTCCTAATTCTCCCGATGGATATAATTATGATGTTAGAGTATTTCTTAATCAGGGATGGAATCTTGTCTTAGCTTTTGATTTAAAAGATCTTTCTCCTTCAAGCGATATAAAGTCTGAAGATATTGTAGTAACTTGGATGTATTCTTCTGATGATAAAAGATATTGGCAGTTTTATCCTGATAAGTCTGAGTTTGATTCTTCTTATTCTGAGAATAAAGTCTCTGAGTTTTCAGATAAGGCCAGTAGGATAATGTTTGGTTCTATGTGGATTTATTCAAAGAGGGCAGGGTATCTTGCATATAATCGAGTAGATGTTCCAAAAATTAATGAAGTGACTTTATTGCAGGGTTGGAACTTTATGACTACTACCTCTGATATGGTGGGTAAGAATATGGGTGATATAAAAGGGAGTTGTGATATAGAGAAAGTTTTTGCTTATGTTAGTGGTAACTGGAGAAACTGGTTTGATAAAACTGGAGAAAAAAATAATTTAGACGTTATGTTTATTCCTACGGAGAATGCAGGAACTGGGTTTATTATGAAAGTTTCTTCTGATTGTGTTCTTGGCTCTCTAAGTTCAAGTGTAAATCCTCCGAGTTTACCAGATACATCTGTTCAATGTGTTGAAACTGATTCTGGAAAAGATTATGCAAAGAAAGGGACAACAAAAGGCATGACTATCTTATTCGTTTCAGAGATTAACGGTACTAGAACTCCTGTATATTCAGAAGATACTGATGTGTGTCATAAGGATAATCAGGCGGTTGCAGATGAGGGTTTGTTTGAGTATTACTGTGAGAATAATCAGATAAAAGTTACAGCTGGAGAAAATATGTACCTTTGTCCTAATAAATGTGAAGATGGAGCATGTATATGATGGTAGATGAACAAATTTCTCCGCAGCAACCAATATTTTCTCAGCCAGTTATACAAACACCATTAGTTCTCAAGAGTCATGTATGGATTTGGTGGTTAGTTGGTGTGATTGTTTTGATTGTCTTAGGAATTGGTGCTTGGATTTTACTTTCTAGCGGAAGTTCAATTCCTCAACCGCCAGCTTTGCCTTCTGGTTAGTGTTTTTAGTAAAATTTATAAAGTAAACAATTGTTAACATTTTATGTATTTACTACCTCAGGAAATAGAAGTTTGGTATATTATTCCCAAGCTTAGGAAGGAACTTGCTTTAGTTTTGACTGGAGAATACAAATTGAGTTATGAAAAAACAGGAGATATTCTTGGAATAAGTAAGGCAGCAGTATCTCAATATTTGTCAAATAAGCGAGCGAATAAAATAAAAATCTCTGCTGAGATGATGAAAGAGGTTAAAGTTTCTGCTAAGAATATTCATGATAAGAAAACTAATGGGTTGATGGAAATTGAGAGACTTATACAGTTAATGAAAAGTTCAAAATGTGCGTGTGATGTTTGCAAACAATACAATAAGGAGGTTTTGAAGTATTGTAACTGTTCTTTTAAATATTAGCAATGGAAAAGATATATCTAGATAATGCTGCAACAACTTATTTGGCAGAAGAAGTGAAGAAAGAGATAGCTAGTAAGTTTGAAGTGTTCGGAAATCCTTCTTCAAGACATTCTTTTGGAAAAGAAGCACGAATTGAAGTTGAAAATGCTCGCGATAAACTTGCAAATTTTATTGGTGCGAAATCAGATGAAATTATTTTTACTTCTGGTGCAACAGAAAGTAATAATTTTGCAATAAAAGGTGTGGCTTTAGCAAATCCTAATAAAAAACAGATTATTGTTTCTGCAATTGAACATCCAAGTATTATAGAAACTTGTAATGCGATGAAAAAGCAGGGTTATAAAATTGATATTATTTCGGTTGATAACGAAGGAATTGTTAAGGTTGAAGAGTTAAAAAAGAAAATTGGAAAAGATACTTTGCTTGTTTCTATTATGCATGCAAATAACGAAATTGGGACAATTCAACCAATTGAAGAAATTGCAAAAATTTGCAGAGCTAAAAAAGTTTTATTTCATGTAGATGCTGTGCAATCTTTTGCTAAACTTCCGATAAATGTAGTTTCTATTGGTGTGGATTTGCTTTCTATTTCAGGACATAAAATAAATGCGATGAAAGGGATAGGGGCTTTGTATGTTCGCAAGGGTGTTAAGATTTCTCCTTTGATAAATGGAGGTGGACAGGAAGATGCAATGAGGGGTGGAACTGAGAATGTTCTAGGAATTGTTTCAATTGCTAAGGCTCTTGACTTAAAAAGAAACGAGTTTGAAGTTAGAAACTCTCGAGATAGAATGATTAAAGAAATTTTGAAAATTTCTGGAGCGCAGTTAGACGGTTCACAGAGTCAGAGAATTTACAATAATGCTTGTTTTTCTTTTTATGGAATTGAAGGCGAGAGTTTGCAGATGCTTTTAGATGAAGAGGGAATTTTAATTTCAACAGGATCTGCATGTAGTTCAAATAAACTTGCTGGTAGTCATGTGCTTAAAGCGATAGGCGTTAATAAATTTTATTTAAATGGGAGTATTAGAATTAGTTTGGATTGTTTGAAAGTTTTAACAAGAGAAGAGGAGAATTATGTTGTTCAGAAAATAAAAGAAAATGTTGAGAAGTTGAGTAAGATTAGTCCATTTAAATTTGTGGAGAAGGAAAAGTGAAACCGACAACAAATACATATAGTAAAGAAGTTTTAGAACATTTTTCTAATCCTAGAAATATGGGTGAGATGAATAATGCAGATGCTGTTGGAGAAATGGGAAATCCTAGTTGTGGAGATGTTATGAAAATTTATTTGAAGGTGAAAGATAATAAAATAAAAGATATCAAATTTCAGACGATGGGTTGCGCTGCAGCTATTGCGACATCTTCTATGATTACTGAATTGGCAAAAGGCAAAACTTTGGAAGAAGCTGAAAAAGTTACAAATAAAGATGTTGCGGAATCTTTGAAGGGATTGCCGCCAATAAAAATGCATTGTTCTAATTTGGCTGCAGATGTTTTGAAGATTGCGATTAAGAATTATCGGAAAAATAAATAATTTTTGTAACGTTAACAGGGTAACCTAATATATTTAAACTTCAAAGTATTGTATTTTTTGTAGGAGGTCAAATGGCAGCATACAAAAAACATCTTTGTGCTTTCAGAAATGAAGCAGAGTGCGAAGAAGAATTAGAGGAAGAAGAGAGCAAGTCTCTTGAGGAAGCTGAAGACGAATACTTCAATGATTAGTTCTAAAAAGAAAGTGAAGGTTTCTTCCAAAAAAAAGAGTAAGAAAACTGTAAAAGTTACCGGTGAGATGACTATTATAGAAGTCATGCGTTCAAGACCTGATTCTGTTGAAAAACTTTTAAATATGGGTATGGGTTGTTGCGGTTGTCATTTTGCTATGATGGAGACTCTCGAGCAGGGTTGTGCAGCACATGGTTTAGATATAAAAAAAGTTTTAGTGGAATTGAATAAGTAGTTTTTATGTTTTAACTGCTAGGAGGGAAGGATCTATAGTAGGTGCTTCAAAATCGTATGGATTTGGTATTCCAACTGTAGGTCTTAGGTGAGAGGAGGTATCTGTTTGATTTGTTGCAAGAGTTGCTAATGTTTCTGTAAATCCAAAAAATCGTGGGCCTTTTTTTATTTGGGTTAAGACAACTGGATTAATTGCTAGGTTCTCTAGCTTTGTAACATGTGTTGTGCACCTCGTGTGGCATTCAAGATCTATATCTTCCGCCTCAAAAAGAGCTAAAACTCTTTCTGCACCCAGTTTTGCCGGGTCATAGTTACCCTGTGAATCGTATTTGTTTGGCATATTCTTTTTACATAAAAGATATTTATAAATATTGTTGTGTTTATATTTGGATATAAAAAAGTTTTAGTGGAATTGAATAGAAAATAGTTATATAGTTCCTATTTTCCAGTCTGAAAACTGCTGTTCTAATTGTTTTCTGAAAACATAATCTGTTCCGATTTTATAGTCTACACTTTCTCCATAGGGGAGCTGAAATTGGTTTGTCCTTGTACATATCTTTGCCCACCCCATTCCTAAAATATTATACCTATCTCCAGTTAATTCTGGAACTTCTTTTTCTTCAAGAAGCCCCTTTATTATTTTTTTTACTGGTTTAATTTCATTTTGTCTTAGAAAATTATCTAATATTTCTGCATGATAGGTATAACCACAAAGCATTACAAGTTCTCCATCAAAAAGTAGTTGGACTACTTTAAATTCTCCTTCTATAGGTAGATCTATTATCTTTATTTCTAGATTTTCTTTTTGGACCATGCTATTTGGATGTATTTTGGTTATTTAATTATAACTATCTTAGGCTAAGGGATAAATTTATAATCTGTTTTTGTTTGAAGTTTTTATGCTTTACCCTAAGTTAAATAAGACTAAGAGAGTATTAAAATGGTTAATACGATTTGCATTAATTGTTGCATTTGTTGCAGAGCTGTATTATCGAAATTGGTTGACTTTTACGATTACTTCTATTGCTTTAATTTTAACCTTTTTACCTGAATTGGTTGAGAAAAAGTATAAGATCGATATTCCAGAAGAATTTGAGATCTGGATATTAATTTTTGTTTATCTTTCGCTTTATTTAGGAGAAGTGCAAAATTTTTATGAACTCTTCTGGTGGTGGGATACTCTTCTTCACGGATTTTCTGCAATTTCTATAGGATTATTGGGTTTTGTAGTGATGCTTTATTTGGAACAAGGAAATCATGTTAAAGCAAAACCTATTTTGATTTGTTTATTAGCGTTCTTATTTGCCGTAGCACTTGGTGCATTGTGGGAAATTTTTGAGTTCACTATGGACCAGACTTTAGGTTCTACTATGCAAGATAATAGCTTAGTAGATACCATGGTTGATTTGATTGTTGATACTATTGGGGCGTTTATTGGTGCTCTTGTTGGTTTTATTTATTTGAAGAATCAAAATTCTAGATGGGGTTTTACAATTAATTCTTTTGTAAACCTCAATTCCTCATTATTTAAGAAAATTAAGAAAGACGTTTCTGAGAACTACAAAACTTTAAAGAAATTAAAGATAGTTACTCCTTTTCCGAGTAAATAGGTAACTTCTTGATATGCTCAGAAAGGCGTTATTTTAACGTTAATGAAGAAAGGGTTTGATTTAATTTGGTGAAACATATTATTTTATTTTATTTTATCAGGAGAAGTTATTTAAATAGAAGAATATTTCTTTTATTATGGGCTATTTAAAAGTTTCAAGTAATGGGGATAAAAGGTCTGGAGATGTTTTTGCACAAGAAGTTGAGCATCGAGTACTTATTGCTTCTCAGTTTGCCAATAGTAATAAATATAGTAAGGCAAGAGAAGTTTATGGTGAAGCTGAAAAATATTGCAGACAGCAGGGAGATTTTGCAGAAGCAGCTAGAATGTCTAGGTTGGCAGCAGCAGTTGGTATGAAAGATCCAAAACTTAATCCTCGAAAAGCAGAGCTTCGTACTTTTGATTTAGGTCTTTTTGATCTAAGTCCTGCAATGCGTACGGTTGGTGTTTTTATGGTTTTGCTAGGGGTGGTGTTTACTATACCTTCTATAACTGGTAATGTGATTGGGGAAACAAGTTTTGAAAGAGGGCTTTTGAGTTTAGTAGTTATTCTTATTGGAATTATACTTATTGCTGTATATACTAAAAGGAAAAAAGCTAAAGTTGGAAAGAAATTAGTTAAGAGAAAAAGATAGTTTTGCATATAAATTCTTAAAAAGGGTGGATTTGAATAATAAGCATGGCTAATGAAATAACATTAACACGTCATGGAACATGTCCTGGACAGTATGATTTGAAAGTTCCTGGAGAGCGAGCAATTTCTTATTTAGTCAATGTGGGTAAACTACCTTCTAAGGTGCATTTTTTTACGCCTTGTCGTGAATTCTCTGTTTGTGATGGCGAAACTTCTTATTTTGGATTTGAAAGCGCAGAGGACGCATTATTGAGATGTGCAAGAGCCGAACTTCAAGAGGTAGCTAAAAAAAGAGGGCTGCCTTTTACAGATTTAACATTGAAGGTTGACTTTTGCATATAAATTCTTAAAAAGGTAAAATAGATTTAATTTTAATGAAAATTTCAGATAAGATTTATTTTGCAGGTTCTATTAGGGGAGGGAGAGCTGATGCTGAATTGTATGGTCAGATTATTGAATATCTTAAAACATATGGGGAGGTCTTAACTGAACATATCGGGGATAAGAATTTATTTGCTAATGGAGAGGTTGCTCTAGATGATCCTGCAATTCATAATAGAGATATGAGGTGGTTGACTGATGCGAGGGTTGTTGTTGCTGAGGTTACAAATGCTAGTTTAGGCGTTGGTTATGAACTTGGAAGATCTATTGAAAGAAATTTATGGGCTCCTAGTTTTAAACAAAAAGAAATTTTATGTTTACATCGTCCTCAGGTAGACACGAGATTATCTGCGATGATTAACGGATGCAAGGGTCTTGAAAATGGGGTTTATCGGGATCTTGAGCAAGCTCAGGTTGTTATAGATTACTTTTTTGCGAAGCATTGTGATTTGTCTCGTGTCGACAAGGTGCTGGAAAAAGTTTGGGATTTTACATTTAGTAGGAGACTTGGGGAGTGAGCGATTTGGTTTTGGATTTTAGTTTTATTTGTAACATTTTTATTTAAATGATATTTTCTAAATGAGTTTTAAAAAGCCAACTTGTTCGCAATATCAAAAATCCACTCTTCATGGAAATGTGGTGCGAGGATTTGTAAACCTATTGGCTTTTTATCAATTAAACCTGCAGGTATAGAAATTCCTGGAAGTCCAGCTGGATTTACTGGGCATGTGAAAATATCATATGCATACATTTCTTCAACGGAAATGTTTTCTCCAATCTTGTGAGCTGTTCTTGGAACTGTTGGTAAAATAATTAAGTCAACATCTTGGAATATCTTCTCAAATTGTTCTTTAATGTACTGTCTCGCTTTCAAAGCTTCTCTGTAGTATTTACCATGATATTCTGCTTTAGAGATTTCCGAACCTCCAAAAATTCTTCTCAAAACTTCATGTCCTGCAAAGTCTTCGATTTTCTTTCCGAATCTTCTTCCGTCATATTTTCTTGTGGTAGAGAAGAACTCTACATAAACTAAAAGATAATACGTCTCTAAGGCAATATCGAGAGGTAAATGAATTTTCTTTATTGTGTAGCCGTGCTTTTTTGCAAGAGCTTCAGTTTTTTCTTCAATTAATTTCTTCACTTCTGGTTTTGCGTATTTTTCAACATCAACTAACCCTATAGTGTAATTTTTCTTCAACTTTTGACTTTCTACAGATTTTGTAACAGAATCAAAGTTATCTTGTCCTTTTATTATATCAAAAACAAGTTTTACATCTTCAGGTGTTTTTGCTAAAGGTCCGATGCAATCAAAAGACATACACATGTCAAGTAAACCATATCTAGAAACTGCTCCATATGTTGGTTTAAGTCCGACTATTCCGCAATGAGAAGCTGGATTTCTAATACTTCCGCCAGTGTCAGAACCTAGAGCAAAATCGCACATGTCAGCAGCAACTGCTGAAGCTGAACCAGAAGAACTTCCGCCAGGAATTAATTCAGGATTTACAGGATTTTTAGTTGGGCCAAAAGCAGATGTTTCTCCAGAAGCACCGCAGGCAAACTCATCCATATTTACCATTCCTAAAATAATTGCATCTTCATCTTTTAATTTTTTAACAACAGTTGCATCATAACCAGATAAATACCCTTCCAAAACTTTTGAAGCACAGTTTGTTTCAAGTCCTTTAACGGAAATACATGATTTCATAGCAATACAAAGTCCTGTTAATTTTCCCGTTTCTTTCCCTTCTTTAATCTTCAGATCTATTTCTTCTGCTTGTTTTATTGCTTCAGAGTTCAAGTGCAAAAAGATATTCAATTCTTTATTTTTAGAATCTATGACTTTAAGAAAATTATTTACATTTTGCATAGCCGTTAGCTTTCCAGATTTTATGTCTTGTACTTTTTGTGATATGCTCATTTTATTTTCTCCATTAATTCATTTATATAATCGAATGTTTCGTTCCCTTCTAAAACAACATCAAATGCTTTTTGATATGCCGGTCTATTTGCATGAACGTTTGCATCTAAGAATCCTAGTGTTAATAGGTTGTTATATTTAAAATCTCCAATCATCTTCAAATCGTCTATTGAATCTCCTAGTAAAATTACATTTTTTCTATGTGCAATAGTTTCAAAAACAGGAAGAGTTTTTAGTGCGGATTCATCTTTGTTCATAACGTGTATTGTGGGGCCTTGCATTCCCTTTGCGTTTCCGTTAGAATCCCAAACATATTCATTAGTTATTACATGAACATTATCGTAAAGTCTTCTGTGTTTTTTTAATAGCATAGGAATAGTTTCGCCAAGGCCACTTGAAGATATAATCACTAGAGGGATATTGTTTTGATGTAGATAGTCTACCATTTCTAATGCGCCTTCTCTAAATTGTAATTTCTCGTTCAATACCATTTGTTCAAGATGTTTTTTGTTTAAGCCAGATTTAATCAATAAATCAAAATGAGTTGTCCACCATTCTTCCATTGCCTTTCTTCTTTCTTCATATGGTATTGTCAAGTTTATTTCTATGGGATAATATTTCTTCGAAAGAGCATCTGCCGCATCGTTGTATTGTGGACTAATATAGGTTCCACTTCTCAAAAGTTTCATTATTGAAGGTGTTGGCTCTCCATCAACAAATGCTTTTGTAAGGGTTCTGTCAAAATCAGTTAGGATTTGCAGATTTTTTAATCCGTCTTTTTTTATTCGCCCTATTTTTCTTTCAACTTCTTTTGGATTTGAAATGTAAATGCTCATTTTGCCATCTCTAAGAATTTATTTAGAACAATGGGCATTTCAAAGTCTGTGAAGTGTCCATAATCTTTTTCAATGAAAACTTTTGCGTCTAATTTCTCTCTAAACATTTTAGTGTTTTCTTTTACAAATCCATAAGGTTCATCTTCAGATATTAGAACGAAAATTTTTTTAATATTTTCTTTGACTTTTTCAAAATTTATAGGTGTTTCAATCCAAGGTTTTGCGATTTCTTTTTCTTCTTCTGTTTCCATATTATTTAGATTAAACCAACCTGCTACAAGCAATGCTCCTTCGATTTTTGTGTTTACTTGTTCTATATATCTTAGAATTGCCTGGCAACCAATCGAATGTCCTATAAAATAATTTTTTTCATTTTGGTTTACTTTAGATTTTAGATAACTTAACCATTCTTTTATTTTTGGATGTTCGGTGTCTGGCATATCTAAGGTGTCTACTTCGAAACCTTTGTCTTCTAATTCTTCTTTAATCCAAGGCATCCAGTTATATTCTGAATTTCCGCCCCAGCCATGAACTATTATTACTTTACTCATCTTCTTTCTCCATAACTTTAGCTTGTACTTTTTTGGATTCTTTAATAATAACTTTCATAATAGATTCTACAAAGTCTCCGTCAAGAGATGTGTGGAGTTTTCTTTGGTTAATTATTTTTTCTTCTCTCTTTGTATCTTCAATAGGTAAATTATTTTCTATTTTAGTTTCAGCTATTTCTTTAGCAAGTTCGATTCTTTCTTCAAGTAATTCAAGAATTTCATTGTCAACTCCAGTTACTTTTTCTCTTAATTCTTCAAGTTCTAAGTTAGTCATTTTTTCCAAGCTCCTGTTTCAGCAATAATTAATCCATTTTCAATCATAGGTGCATTGTCCATCATAATTTCTCTAAAATTATCATCAGTGTTCCATCCAGTTCCTTCTAATCTTAAGTTTTCCTTATCTTCAGGTTTTTGTTCCGAAGTCTCTATTTTTGCAATTTTAGAGGAGAATTCGTCAAGGAGATTTTTGGCGTTCTTTTTAATTTCTTCTTTCTCTTGTTCAGTTACTGGGTGCCAAGTATATGCCATGTTTTAGTTAGAAAATTCAATCTTATAAGCTTTTTGAATGAGACTATTTGGATTCCTTGGGGGGATTTGGTTCTATAATAGGAGTAGTGTCTAGAACAGTATAAACGCATAATCTTCTTAGGCTGTCTAGATCTCTGATCCCTAAATATTCCCAGGCGTATGCAAAAAGTTCTCCACCACCGTTTGCTGAAAATACTTCTAATGCATGGTGATATGTTTCTGGCTGATGTTCATGAACTCCGAGTACCCATTCTTCTCCTTCTACTGCATTTCCTTGGGCAACATACCTTGCTGTGCTATTTTTGTAAAGATAGTCTCTACACACACACCATTCTTTTCCCTGACAGCCATTTTGAGTATATGGGCATTCTGGAATTATCTCAATAAGACTTTTTCTTCCTTCTGCTCTAACAAGTAGTCTAGGTAAACAATGTCTTGCATGATTATTTGTGCAGACTTCATCTATAATTCCTAATCTTTCAACTTCTTCCTGTGTTATAGGCACTGGCCTTGTTGGTCTATTTTTCAATTCTTCAGTTTTGAATGAGGGCATTACAAAACGGAGTAAAGTATCTTTTTATAGATTTGGTATATTGAGAATATATTTATGGTGTTAATCTATCTCTATCTCTTGGGAAAAGAACTGCTTCTCTGATATTTTTTATTCCAAGGATTAACATTGTCAGTCTTTCTACTCCCATTCCCCAACCTGCATGCGGTGGAGCTCCATATCTAAAGGATTCAATATAATCTTTGAACATTTCAGGATTTAATCCTTTAGCTTTTAGTCTTTCAATTAATAGCTCGGGTATATGGATTCTTTGTCCGCCAGAAGTAATTTCCATTCCTTTGTAGATAGCATCGAAACCATTTGACAATTCCGCATTTGGATTTCCATCTTTAGGCATAATATAAAATGGTTTTCCTGAAAGAGGCCAGTCATGTACAAAGATAATAGTATCTGGATATAACTCTCCTAGTTTTTCTTCGCATTCTCCATTTAAGTCATCTTTACCAATATGGATATTTGCATTTTTCATTATTTCAGTAACTTCTGCGAAAGTCATGTATTTTATTTCTGGAACTTTAAGTTCAACACCTAATGTGTCTAATTCTTTTTTGTTTGTTTCAATAACTTTTTGGACAATGTACTGTGTGCATTCTCCCATGATAGTCATAACTTCTTTGTCATCAGCAAAAGCCATTTCAAAATCCATTTGTCTGCATTCATTTAAGTGTCTTGTAGTATTATGTTTCTCAGCTCTCCAAACTGTGAAGATTGTAAAAACTTTTTCCATAGAACATGCTAGCATTTGTTTATATAGCTGGCATGATTGAGATAAAAAAGCATCTTTTTCAAAATATTTTACTTTGAAAACGTCTGTTCCGCCTTCGCTGGATGCTCCGATTAAACTTGGGAATGCTGCTTCAAGAGCTTTTTGTTTTTGGACCATATATTCTCTGAATGCAGTCATTAATGTAGACTGTATTTTAAAAATTGCTTGTGTTTTTTCTCTGTGTAAATCTAAAAATCGATAGTCTAATCTTATTGGAAGTTCTGTTTTTGAATAATCAGAAACATCTATAGGTATTGGATTTGCAGCCATAGCTAAAATTGTTATTTTTTCAGGAGCGATTTCTTTTCCGCCCGGAGCTTGTTTGCAATCTTTGATTGTTCCAATAACTTCAACAGCAGATTCTCTTGAAATTCCGTTTAAACCTTCGAATGCTTCTGCAGGCGTTTCATTTTGGACGCCAGTTACTTGGACTCTTCCAGTTGTATCTCTAAGAACAATAAATCTTACTTTTTTCAAATCTCTAGCTTCATAAACCCATCCCTTAAGACAGACTTTCTCGCCAGCTTGTTTTTTGAAGACTTCCTCAATGTAGTTTCTTTCCATAGTATTGTTTGTATTTGTCTATTTTTAAATTTGATTGTTATTGGTTTTTGTTTCTCATAATCTTTAAAAAGCTTTATTTCTAGTTTTTCACAATGGAAAAAAGATCAACAGAGTACAGGGAAGGAAATTCAATGCTACTAGTATCCGTTATAGCTTGTAGTGCTTTTGTAGGTTTAACTCATCTGAATAAGCTAGTATCTAACGTTCATATTGCTGAAAATTATGTTCAGACTCCTAAGAGAGACACTATTCTGGATAGTTCTCTTACAAATAGATTAAGTTATATTTTAATTAAGTAATTTTATTCAAAACCTTTATTAACTTGCATTATTAGAAAAATATATGGCATTTGATGAAAAAAAACTTGAAGATTCTCTAAGTTCTTTAGTTAAGAAAGAACAACCTAAGCAAGCTGAGATGTCTCCTGCAGAGGAGATTGGATTTCATAAAGGTTCTTTGAATACTCTTGTTGCTGAGAGAAATGAGTTAGTAAAAATGATTGGGAATGTTGAGGCATTTATGCAGATGCATATCTCTGCTTTGAAGAAATTAGGCGTTGAAATAAAGACTAATTAATTATTTCTTTTTTATTCTAACGTTTGCAACTTCACAGAATAGGATTTTATTAGAAATTGCATTGATTATCCAAACTAAAATTATTATTGCTATTACTGAAATTTCTTTTCCACCAAAAGGTAAAGCAAGAACACTAGCTCCTAAGCCGAAGATGGCTAGTAGCCCTAGTCCGCATGTTGGGCAGCCAGAAACAAAGAAACCAAAAAATAAGCCCAGATATCCTATGAAAGTTAATTTTTTATTCATTCCAGATTTAGTTACTGTTGCTCTAAACAGTAAGAGAGTAAATAGAAATGCTGTTAGTAAGCTAACAATGATAGTTAATATGAATCCGAATCCACCAACTGTTTGATAAAACCCTTGTGTGTAAAGTTGAATTATATCAAAGATGTTTTCAGTGTATTTGACTCTTACAAAAACGGCCATGGATGCGTTTAAAAGATAAAATAAAATTCCTACGATTAATGAAGTTATAATATTTTTTTTAAGACTATACATCATCTTCCATAGTGTGTATTTTTGACTTAATTTTTCAAACATTTTAACAGCTCGTTCTTTCTTTTAATTTGTCTAATGGGATCGGGCCAATAATAGCTATTTCATCCATGCCCCAGAAAGGGTATACTTTCTGTTCAGAATATTTAGCACATTTTGCTTCTTCTATAAAACAATTGATGTAAACAATTTCTTTTATTGCTTTGCCAAATTCTTCTTTTTGAACTTCGCAGTTCGGGCAATTTATAGTACTATACAGGAAAATTCCCTTTTGAGTTAAACATTTTGCTAGGGTTTCTTTTTCAGATAATGTTAATTCTTCTGTAGGCCTATTTATTGAATAGTAAATTAAAGAACCTATTAGAAGAATAATTATAAGACTAATGACTATTTTGTATCGCCTCTCCATGTCTATCTTTGGAACTGATTGTTTTTAAACATTGCTGGGTTTGCAAGTCTTAGCATAGGTCTTTGGACTTGAGGATTTATTGGAGGCACAGGTCTATTGAATGATTGGGAAGGATTTGAAGGAGGTGATTGGTCTGATGTTGAACTAGTTGGGTTAGATTTATTTTTTAAAAAATAAAATATTATTAAGATAACCAAAAGAATGACTGCAACAATTATTATTAAAATTGCTAACCTCTGTATTGTGTTTGTTTTCTTTTCTGTAACTATCGAAAATCTAATTGTTTCTTGTGCAATATTTCCTGCTTTATCTTGTGCATATAGTGTCCAAGTATAATTACCTTCAGATAGTGTTTTATTTAATTTACTTGTGTAATCTATTTTTTTTGTTCCATCATTAATCCATTTTTTTATAACATCGTTTGTGTCTTCTGCTGAAAATTCAATTAAAACAGAATTTGTAAAACTAGTTTGTTTTTTTGTAGGCGAGTTTATTGTAATTGTTGGAGGTTCTGTGTCAATTATTATTTTTCTTGTTGCAGTATTTGTGATGCTGTTTCCAGAAATAAAAGTTGCATTGTAATAATAAGTCCCATCCGAAATGAATGGATATGTTATTTCAATTGTCTTTTCTGTTGTTGAATTTTGATAAATTACTTTTCCTGTTTCATCAAATATTTTTAAGGTAATATTTGTTTGTGATTCATTAGAATTTGCATTGAGGGTTATGTGTATTGAAGAGATATTTGTTAGTTGGTTATCTGGTGTTGTCTTAGAATCAAAGAATAATGTGGTGTTTGATAGATTTTGTTGGGTCGTGTTTGTGGTGTTAAATGGTTGGGTTTCATTTGTTGTTGAGCTAAATATTCGGAATTGTGAGGTGACCGTTTTTGCATTTCCAGCTAAATCTATTGCAGTAAAATTCCAACTGTATACTCCTGGTGAAAGAGTTTTGCTGTAACTAGGGTTGTCTAGTAGGCTAATGGTATTTGTGCCATCAAAAATTGTCTTATTTTTAATTCCCAGCGTGTCTGTAGCAATTATTCTCGGAGAGAGTGTTATTGTTGCATTCGAAGAGATGTTTATCTGTAGGCTGTTTGTTGGATATATTTCACTTATCGTTGGTTCATCTGTATCTACTTGTATTCTTCTTTCATCTCTTTCAAAATTTGCTACTACACAACTGTATTTTATTTTTGTTAACATCGTATAGTTCCCATTTGTGTAATTGTTGCTTGATTGAAATGCTGTAGAAGAATATGTTTTATTTCCCTCATTTGTTTTTGGTAGCCCAAATGAAATAGGGTATATCTCTTTGCCCTCATCTGAAATTAGAACAGCTATTAGTTCTAATGTACAATTTTGAGGTTCACTCCCTTCACACGTTGTAACAATATCGCTCCCATAATAATCAGTAGATACTGTAAAATTAAAATTATTTTTGCCATTATAAGAATTATTTAATGGGCTTATTATTTTCATAAAACTGCCATCATATGTTGTTCCGCTTTCATTGCAGGGGTCTCCTATTTCGGGTGCAATTATTACATTTCCAGAGATGTTGGCTTTGTCAAGATGATTAACTGCGTAGAAACCTATTATGATTGCTAAAAATATTACAGATACAAATAATTTTACTTTCAACTGTTTCCTTATCTCCTCTTTTTTTATCATTTTTATTTTGTAATTTCGTCTATAGTTTTCATTACTTCTTGTCCGTTTACTTTGCCTTTAAACTTCGCCATGATCAAACCCATATAAGCATTATTTGAAAGTCCTGGTTTTTCTTTAATCAAAGATTTTATTTCTTGAGTCAGATCTATTTTTTCGTTAGTTAGTGCATTTTCTAATTTTTCTCCATCATATATTTTGGACATAACTACTTTAACATCTGTTTCGGAAATCTTATTTTGTTCGACTGCTTGTAGAATAGATTCTATAATATGTACGTTTAATTTTGCTTGAACTTTTTCGTAATCTTCATTTTTCTTCGAGGCAATTTCTTTTGGAAATATTGTTAAACATTTTGCAATTAGTTGTGCATTTTTTGTTGTGTTTAATAGGTATTTGAACTCTTCAAGTTTTTCTTGTTTCATAATTGTTTTAACAAGTTCATCATTTAAACCGAACTCTTCTAGATAGCTTTTATTTTCTGAGATTAATTTTGGCAATGTTGCTTTGGCTTCATTTATTTGTTCTTTAGTTATCTTTAGAAGTTTTAGGTCTGTTTCTGGATACATTCTTGCTTCTCCCGGCATGGGTCTGAGGAAAGTTGTTGTTCCGTCTTCGTTTGATTTTCTTACTTCTTTTACTGAAGTTTTTTCTATTTGCAAATTGGCTCTTCCAATTGCTGCTTTGATTGCTTCTTTTGCTTTTTTCTCTTCATCTACTATTATAATAAATGCATCGTCTTTTTTAATGTCTAAAAGCTTTTTTATTTCTGAGATCTCTATTTCAGAAAAATTATATTTGTTTAAGTTCTCATCAGAATGGATCATTCCACCTACGCCATGGACTTTTGCATAGTCTGAAACTTCTGTGCCAAATCTTTTATTTTCAGAGAATGAAGTTCCTAGTATTTTGTTAAAACCGTCTAATTTTACAGCAATTGCTTTTGAGCCTTTGTCTATAGAAGATTTAATAAATTTACATTCTGTATTTTTGAGAATTCCAGTTATATCTATCAATTTTTCGGGATTTCCGCCTTTAGCTTTTGAAAGTTGCTGATGTATTTCTAAAAGTTTTAGTTGTCTTTGCATTTCGATTTCTATTGTCTTAATCATTATTTTCGGATCTTGGAAACCCTTTATTTCAACTCTTTCAGTTCCTTTGATAGAAATATTTACATCTTGTCTTATTGTTCCTAATCCTCTTTTAACTTTACATGAACGCAATATTTCTCCAATTTTTAGAGCGGCTTCTTTAATTTGTTCGGGAGTTTTTAGATCTGGTTTGGTGGTAATTTCTACTAAGGGGATTCCAAGTCTATCTAATTTGTAAATCTTAGATTTTTCGAAACCTGCTTCATCCACTTCTTGTTTTACAGAAGGTCGAGCTGCGTCTTCTTCAATTGCAACTGTTTCTATTCCGACCCTTCCTTCTGAAGTTTCAATAAATCCATCATGAGCAATTAAAGTTGTTCTTTGAAAGCCAGAGGTATTAGAACCATTAACAACAGTTTTTCTCATTATTTGAGTTACGGGGAAAACTTTGCAATTTAAAAGTAGAGCAATTTGTAGAGCTACTTTTAAAGCTTCCTGATTAATATCGTGTGGAGGTTCTTCATCTAATTCAACTAGGCAGTTTGTATTATAAACTTCATAAATGAATGTTTTATCTTTTAATTTTTCATGCGCAGCAGCAGCATCAACTTTTCCAGATTCTCCAACGACAGGGTTTAGTTTTCTTTCAACTTTAAATAAAGATTCATCATTCCTAAGAGTGGAGGGGCAATTGCAGAATAGTTTATTTGTGTCTAGTTGCTGATGTATTTCTAGTCCTGCTTTTAATCCGTGAAATTTTTCTTCCATCTTAGCTTTAAAATTCAGATGTTTATAAAGATTGTTTAGCTTGTGTAAAAGTAAAGTATATAAGACTCAGTTTGCTTTTTTGTTTTATGAAGGTGTTAGATATCTGGAAGAAGATTATTAAGAATTACGAGGTTCCCTCTATTGTGAAGGGTGAATTGCTATTGCCTTACTTTTCTAAATTAAAATTGAAGGGTCCTGTTTTAGATGTAGGGTCTGGAACCGGTTATTTCTCTGAACTCTTGGCGGGAAGAGGTTTTAATGTTACGGGCATTGATCAAAATAAAATTTATTTACGTTCTAAAGTTAAGTATCTTGTAGGTGATGCTAGGGCTCTTTCATTTAAAGAGCGGCTTTTTGGTTCTGTTTTGTTGATTAATGTTTTGTCTTGTGTGGATAAAGAGGTTGACAGAATAAAAATTCTTTGCGAGGCAAAGCGTGTTAAGTTAAATAAAGGAAGAATTTACGTTGTTAATACTTCTGAGAACCTTTTTAGGAGGAATCTTTATTCTGATGTTTTAAGTTTTAAGAAGCTTGGGTCGAAAAAAGTGTTTCTTTCTGTTAGAAAGTTAGATGGGTCCGTTATTCAGTTTGAAGATTATATTATCACAAAGAAGGATATGGGAGAATATTGCCATTCTTCGGGACTAAAGATTGTGAAGTTTAAGGAATTTATTTCCTCTAAAGTGGGGTGTCCTGTCTATTCCCTATATGTTTTGGAATAATTTTGGTATAGTGATTAAATTTATAAGATGGTGTTTCTCTAGGGGTTTATGGGTGATGAGCTAGAAAAAGAAGATGAGCAGAAGCTTATTGAAAAAACTAAGAAGTTGTCAGTTGTAGAGGGTAGTGCTTATAGTGTAATGGATGGGTTTGGGTTTAGGTATGTAACTCCCTATGCCTTGTCTGTCGGTGCGACAAATACGCAGATTGGTTTACTGAGTTCTTTGCCGGGTTTATTTGGGACTTTATCTCAATTATTTACTTTTAAATTTATGAAGAAATTTCCTAGGAAAAGAATTATTCTTACGGGAACTCTTTTGCAATCTCTTATGTGGCTTTTGTTGATTGCTGCAGGTATTCCTTTTTTTATGTATGGAATCAAAACTACTCTTTCTTCTAATTTGATTATTTTGGTTTATACTGTGCTAGTTTTTTTTGGTTCATTTGTTGGTCCTGCCTGGACTTCCATGATGCGTGATCTTGTTCCTATAAATCGGGGAGCCTATTTCGGTAGACGAAATCAAATTATTGGTAGCGTGGCTTTAGTTTCTATGTTTATTGCAGGGTTTTTACTAGATTATTTTAAACACACTTATATTTATATGGGCTTTATAGTCATGTTTTTGGTTGCAGGTCTCGGGAGATTTATTTCTTCTATGTTATTTATCAAACATCATGATCCTCCTTTTAAGGTAGATGATAAAAAATACTTTTCTTTAATTGATTTTGTTAGAAAGATGCGAGAGAATAATTTTGGCAGGTTTGTTTTTTATTTCTCCATGGTTTCATTTTCATGTGCTATTGCTTCGCCTTTCTTTGTTGTGTATATCTTGAAGGATTTAGGATTTTCTTATACGCAATATATGATTACGGTTGTTTTTAATTCTCTAGCAACTTTGTTACTGATGCCGTTATGGGGGAAATTTGCAGATAAGTATGGAAATATTGAAGTGATGAGGCTTACTGGGTTTTTGATTCCACTTCTTCCCTTATTTTGGTTGATAACTTCTTTAATCCATAATTTATTTTATTTAGTAGTTCTTATAATATTTTTAGAACTTTACTCGGGTATAATCTGGTCAGGTTTTAATTTGTCTGCTGGGAATTTTGTTTATGATGCCGTGAGCAAAGAGCGTTTAGCACTATGTTCTTCATACTTGAATATTATTAATGGATTTTTTGCTTTGATTGGAGCTCTTATTGGGGGTTATCTTTCATCTCATAATTTTTCTTTGTTAGGATTCACTCCTATTTTGACTCTTTTCTTAATTAGTGCGATTATGAGGTTTGTTGTTTACTTCTTTTATTCTAGTACTATCTCAGAAGTAAGGGAAGTTAAGATATTTGAACCTCAAAGAAAAGTAGATGAAAGAGTTAGACTGATCAAAGATAAGACTGGGAAGATTGCTTTGGGGCTTTTAAGTAGTATTTCTTTGGATAAGTTCTTCGAGACAAGACAGTCGGAAGCAGGACATCATTTTCTACCAAACTCCAATAATTTTGTGAAGAACAAATAGTTAACTATTTAAATAATTCAACATAAGGGTTTATTAGAAGGAGGAAAAAATGAAAAAAGAAGTTCGTGAAGTAAAAAAAATTAAAGTTTGGAGTGCTGGAAAGGTTTTTCTTGTTTTGGGCTTAATAATGGGTCTTTTGCAGGGTATTAGTTTAGGTTTCGCTGCGCAACAAACTAGAATTGCTAATCCTGAAATTGCAACAATGAGTTTTACAGATGCGCAGGTTGCAGGTAATGCTCAGGCTATGCTTGGTTTAATGCTTATTAAGTTAGGTTATTGGTCTATTGTTGTTATGCCTGTGCTTATGGCTCTAATGTATTTCTTAGGAGCAATTATCATTGCATTAATCTATAACTTAGTTGCAAGGTATGTTGGTGGAATCAAGTTAGTTCTTGATTAAGCATAATTTATTTTTTTTTATTTTTTTTGGTAATCTTTAAATAGTATTTAATTTACTCTATTCTAATGAGTGAAAAGAGCGGTTCATATTTATTTAATAAGAGGGGAGTTTCTGCAGTGGTGGCTACTGTCTTGATTATTATGATTACTGTGGCTGCGGTCGGAATTGTTTGGGCTGTAATTATTCCGTTGGTTAGAGATAATATCGGTGTTGGGGATTTGTGTAAACAAGTAGATGTTTCGATTGAGAGCTCCCAAGGATATACTTGTTTGGATTCTGAGAAGGGCATTATGCTTGTGCAAGTTAAAAAAGGTGTGCAAGAAGCTAATGTTAGTGGATTAAAATTTCTTTTGTCTTCTATGGGTAGTTCGGTTATATATTCAAAGCAAACTGTCCTGCAAAAGGATTCTTATAATCTTTATTATTTGAATGCTAGTGGTTATCCTTCTTTGGAGGAAGTAACTCTTATTCCCACTATAAAAACAGGTTCTTCAGTTAAAGAATGTTCTTCGGTATCTGTTCAAGAGTTAAGGAATTGTACTGCTGGTGCAGTTGGTGAACTTAGCGTTGATCAAGTAATTCAACCAACGAAAGATGTTAATGAACAATGTGCTAAAACTTCTGATTGTCCAGAGGTTGTCTGTCAAGAAAAAAGTTGTAATTTAGTTACTCGGATGTGTGAATATTCTTTTATGGACCCTAGTGCAATTCAAGCAGAATTATGTGTTCAACCTAATAAATGTGATGGTGGTGGAAATTGTTTACAGTGTCTAAATGCAGGAGAATGTGCTCCTTCTACTGAGGAATGCGTTGTTCCTTCATGTGATATGGGTGTTTGTGGTTTTGCAAATGATTCTAGGGGAGCAGCATGTAGTACTGGTATGTGTGACGGTAGCAGGAATTGTGTTAAGTGTCTAATAAATAGTGATTGTCCTACTCAAGAGTGTAGAAGCGCCATATGTTCTTCTTCAGGTACTTGTGAATATAACTTACTTTCTTCTTGTAACTTATTCTACGAAAATTTTGATGGAGATGTTACGGGTTGGAGTCATAATATATATAATTGGGGGGATCTTCCTGGGTGGTGGATAGATTATGGAATGCCTACTCTTTCTGATGGCTGGGCAGTATATCCTTCTACTTGTTGGGGAACTGCATTTTCTTCAAATACTTATGGAACCATTGGTAATGGGTGTTATGCATCGTATATTGATAGAAGTAGATTGGTGAGTCCAGAAATGATGTTGAGTAACGATTATTCTAATATTGAAATAGATTTTACTTCCTTTGCTCAGGATGAAGGAGGTAGTTGTTTGTCTTTGCATTCTTGGGATTCTAAAGAAGTTGGTGTTTCTACAGATAATGGAGAAACATGGGCTGTATTAAATGATTGTTGGCCATTGCATGATTATTATGACTCTGTTTGGAAACCGTATACTTTTGATTTAAGTGCTTATAGGGGTCAATCTATAAGACTTGTTTTTGCCTATGAAACCGGAGACAGTTGTTGTGGGGAAGCTGGTTGGGATGTTGATGATATTCTTGTAAGGGGGTATAATGTTTAATGGATAATAAAAATATTTTAATAATTGTCGGCGTGATTCTGTTAGTCGTTGTATTGGTCAGCGGTTTTTATCTTATCAAGATGAATAGCAACTCTTCTAATATATTGGTGAATCCTTTAAATGCGTCTGCTGTTGTTCCAGTACCTGTTCCTTTGACAAATATTAGTACAAACGTTTCTGTTGCAAATACTTCAACAAATGTTACTAAAAATATTTCTGTTGGGAAATTGACTCCGAAAGAGATTAACACGGGAGGTCCTGCTGCAAGTACTCCAACAGGTGTTCATATTATAAATAATACTTCGATTGTGGGGACAAACGTTTCTATAACTCCTACTCAAAACGTAACTAACATTACGGCAGATAAGGAAGCTGCAAAAAATTGGTGCATTATGAATACTCCTATGGGTTATGCAAGGGTTCCAAATTCAAATGAATGGACTGTAGTTAATATGAAATATTATGGCGGTAATGTATATTGTTATGCCAATAAATCTGAAAGTACTACTAGTTATTTATTCAATGAAGGATATGTTATAGTTTATTCTGCAGTTGTAAGTGCTGATGGTCGTTCGACTTATGCGCTAATCTCTTAATTGTAAAATTTACTAGAGGTTAATTAAATAATTTTTTATTTTTTTAGAAATCGAAATTTAGCTTATCGTTAAATTCGCCAGAAAAATTCGCCAGCATTTTTTGTTCTATTTTTCCATCTCTAACCCAAGAAGAATGTCCTAGAACCCAACCAAGTTTTACGAAAGCCGTTTCAGAAAGCATATCTCCTAGTGCAATAATGTTTGTTTTTTGTAGGTCTCTTCCTGTTGTGTAAACATTGAGATTTAATCGTCCGCTTCCAGTTTGAGCTGCTCCGCAAATGATCATTCCCTTTTCAGTTAATCTTTTTATAGTGGGTAACCAATTATGTTCAGCATCCTGTGCAGGGCATTGGCCTAATCCAAATAATTCCAAAATAATCCCTTTGTATCCCATTTGATTGTACCATTCTAAGATATTAGGATCTTGTCCAGGAGTTATTTTTATTAAAGCAATTTTTTGTTCAAATTTATTATCTATTTGGATTTTCCTTGAATTATCTCTTGCGTTAAAGTTTCTTAAAATTTTGAATTCTTTTTTGGAGATTTCTGCGAATGGTTCTGAGTTGATTACTTGAAAAGTATCTCTTCTTGAAGTATGCATTTTTCTTACTTTTGTTCCTGGCATTGCTAAACAGAAAGTATCATTTAGGTCTTTGTGGCCAACAATTGAAACTTCAGCAATATCTGAGATGGCATATTTTGCTGCACAAATTACATTCAAATGAGCGTCTGTTGAGCCTCTATCAATGCTTCTCTGAGAGTAAGTTAAAGCAACTGGTTTGTTTAACTTGCCTAGCATAAAAGATAAAGCCGAAGCTGTAAAATGTAAGGTATCTGTTCCATGTGTAATGATAACTCCTGAAATATTTTCATCATTTACTAAGTTCTCTACAGTTTCTGCAAGTTTTTTCCAATCTTTAGGTCCCATGTTTTCAGAGAATTTCATAAATGGTTTTTCTAGTCTAGTAATATTACAAATTTCCTTTATTTCTGGTGCGATATTTAGGATTTCCTCTGCATCTGTGGAAATAACTGCTCCAGATTTAGGATCTAGTCTGGAAGATATTGTCCCCCCAGTAATGATCATGGCAACGTTTGGAAGGCTCGAATTTCGTTCTATTTGGATAACTTTGCCCTCTTTATCCTTTGATTTTTCAATAACTTTTGCTTCTAAGATGTCTCTTTCTTTAATCCCAATATTATATCCTGATTCTAGTTTGAGTAAAATTGTTTCAGAGTCATAGCTTTCTAAAACTCGGCCTTTCCAAGTTTTGTCTGCAGTTCGTATTTCTACAATGTCTCCAACAATTAGGGTTTTTTCTTTGAGCATATTTTAGCTAAGAATGGAGTATTTTTAAGGTTGTTTATTTCTATAAATTGATTGGATTAATACTCCCGAAATGATCAGAACTAAGCCAATAAGCGAAGAAGGAAGTATTTTTTCTTTTAAGAATATTGCAATGAATACTAAGGAAACAAAGGGGGTTAAGAACACTAAGTTTGCCATTATACCAGTATCTCCATGTTTAAGTGCTAAAAACCAGAATAAATATGCTACTCCTGTGGCTACTCCTCCTAGCCATATAAAACCTAAAAATTCAATTGAGGTGGGAAGTGTGAATTCTGAGAATATTAACATTGCAATAAAGCTTAAGATAGTTCCAGCTAAAAAATAAAAGGTCATTGATGTTGTGGTTTCATATTTGTATTTTTTTCCAAGAACGCTGAATAAACCATAGAAAAAAGCACCAAGTAACATTATCATATTTCCAAAAAGATTTTGGTGATTAATAGAAAGATTGCCTTGTGAAACAATAACTAGAACACCTACAAAACTTAATATTATTGCAATTATTTTTTTGAAAGTTATCTTTTCTTTAAGGAAAATTGCCGCTAGAATAATTACCCAAATGGGCCATGTGTAATTTACAACAAAAGCTTCCTGTGCGGATGAGTAATTAAGCCCTAAATAAAATAGGAAACTGTACATGAATGTGCCTGCAACGCCTAGTAAGAAAAAAATAACATAATCTTTTCGTTTGTATTTCTTGATTATTTTTATTTTCCCCATTAATGCCGAAAGAATAAATACTGCTATTAATGAAGAGAGCATTACATAGAATAAAACTTGATAATTGTCTAACGTTGTTAGTAATAATTTACCTACCGTGGCAACTGTTCCCCATAGAAGGATAGTTATTGCAACATAGAGAAATTCTATTTTAAATTTCATATTTTAATTAGCTAATTTGATTATAAAAAGCTTATTAAAATAGATTATGTATCTATTTTTATGGAAAATAAATATTTATTTGTGTGCTATGCAAATAAAAACAGGAGTATAGTTGGTGAACAAGTTTTTAAAGAAATGTTAACCGAAAGAGGATTTAGGGTTTCTGGTCCTGAGAACCTTCTTGAGTGGGATTATTCAGTTAGTTCTGCGGGAATTAAACCGGAAGATAAATCTAAGGAGTTTTCAGTTTCTATGGCTGAAGGAGTAATAAATATTTTTGTTGCGGATGAATATATTAAAAGACTTCTAAAAAGTGAATTTAATTTTGAGGATGATTTGCGAATGGTTAATTTAGGTATTCCAGATTTGTATGATATTACTATTGATGGAAAAAGAAGGGTTTTAGAAGAGTATATGCGGGTGAAACTATTCCCTCATTTACCCAGAAGACAGTATTTTCCATAGGTATTTAAAAGTCATTTTATAGTAATAACTATGGTAGAACATACTGATAGCTATTATGACTTATTGAGATATTTTAGAAGTATAACTTCTGGTTCAGATTATAAAAAAAATCATATGTCTATTTTAGAGGAAAGAGCTTACATTTCGCGTGCAAAGGCAGGAGATACAAATGCGTGGTTAGAATTAGTTAAAGCAAATGCTGGCTTGTTTATTAGGTGTATTGGAAAATCAGAAAGGATTTCTTTAGATATACAGGTTTCTTTGTCTGAGTCTATAGGGTATGTTTTGGGAAGAGCTTATGAGCGATTTATGAGTAGTTTTGATGTGAATAAAAATTGCAGATTTTCAACATATATTATTAATGAAAAGTATATTTCACAAGACATAAGGTTGGCTTTAGGAAAGAATAGGGCGGGGGGGATAACTTCTGCTCCAAGGGGATCATGTTCTTTTTTTCAATTACCCTTTGAGGGGAGCATGGGGCAGTTAAGTGAAAGTGAATATGAACAACTCGATTTTGCTGCATATTCATTAATAGCTGAAAGGCAGAAGCAGTTACCAAGACCTGCAGATTTTGCATCGTTAAATTTGGATAAGTTAGCTTTATCTAAACTAGTTGAAGAGTTGGATGAAAGATCTAGACATGTTATTTTGGGAGTTTATTTTGAATCTAAAAACTATGAAAAACTTAGTCATGAGTTAAATGTTTCTGGGGAATCGGTTAGGGTTATTCATAATAAAGCTATAAAAAAATTAAGATTTAAAGTTATGAAAGATATTAGTCTTGAAAAAAGATTAGGATAAAAATGTTTATAAGACTCTGATTCTAGCTTATTTTATGGAAGAAAAAGCATTTCCTTTGAAGATAGGTTTGGAGATTCATGGGTATTTGGATACGAAAGAGAAATTGTTTTGCATGTGTAAAACTGATTTTTTGACTGCTGAGCCGAATACTTTGGTTTGCCCTATATGTTCTGGTCAGCCTGGTTCGAAGCCAATGTTGCCGAATAAATCTGCGATGGACAAGATTATTCAAATTGCATCTATTATGGGTTGCAAGATTAATCATGATAAACATTTGGTTTGGCAGAGAAAACATTATAATTGGGCAGATAATCCGAAAGGTTACCAATTAACTATTTCTGGTGCGTATGCGGTACCTTGTGCGGAGCATGGAAAGTTTGAAGGTATTAGAATTACGGAATGTCATTTGGAAGAAGACCCTGCGCAGTGGAATCCTGAAACTGGGGGAATAAATTATAATCGTTCTGGTTTGCCTTTAGTAGAAATTGTTACAGAGCCTGATTTTAGTTCTGCTGATCAGGTAATTAATTGGTTGAGAATTGTAGTTCATTCGCTTTCTTACATAAAGGCATTTAGAAAAAATGGGGGAATAAAGGTGGATGTTAATGTTTCTACATATGGGGAGAGGGTTGAGATGAAGAATTTGAATTCGCTTGAAAAAATAAAGAAAGCAATTGAGTACGAAATTGTTCGTCAATTGACAAATCATAAGAACGGAATTGAACAGAAAAGAGAAACGCTTGCTTTTGATGAGAAATCTGGGAAGACTATAAAAATGCGTTCAAAAGAAGATGCAGCTGACTATCGATTTATTCCAGATCCTGATTTACCTACTATTAAGATTAATGAAAAAGATGTAAAGAGAGTTGAGAAAGAATTGCCTGAGATGCCGTCTGCAAAGCTTGAAAAGCTGGTTAAGAAATATAAAGTTGATAAAGCGAATGCAGATATTTTGATTAAGAATTTGGAGTTAGTTGATTTCGCAGAGGAAATTGCAAAGAGTGTCGATTTATCGAAATACGTTTCATGGATAACTATTGAGTTACTTAGAATTTTAAATCATGAGGATAAAACCTTGGAAGATGAAGATATTGATATTAAGCCAGCGCATTTGGCTGAGTTGATTGGACTTGTAGATAAAGGAGAGATTACAGTATTAAAAGCTAAACAAATTATGAATGGTTTTGTTCCGAAGAGCTTCTCGGTTAAAGAGACTCTGAAAGAAAATATTGGGAAGATTTCCGATGAAGAAACTAATAATTTGGTCGATGTTGCTATTTTAGATAATAAGAAAGTATGGGATGAGTATAAAAGTGGGAAGAAAGAATCTTTGAACTTCTTAATTGGTTGTGTTATGAAGTTGAGTAATAGAAGGGCGGATTTTGGAAAAGTTAGAGAGATTTTTGAGGGAAAATGAATAAAGAGTCTTTTTATAAATTGATAGAGAACCTTAAAGATATAGACTATTTTTTTATATCTGGATTTGCGGTTCATGTTCTTTCTGAAGGTAAACGGTCGTTTCACGATTTTGACATTGCTATCAGTGAGAAAGATATTGAAAGGTTTGCTAGTCGTGTGAATGCGATAGTCAATAAAAGACTAATTAATAAGGGAACATTTATTGTGGATGATTGCGGATTTGAGGTCTCTTTTGAGGGAATAGATATTGAGTGTACTTCTGGTTATCCCAAATTAAGAGTTGTTGATAAAAAATTTGATAAACTTTTTTTTATGAAGTTAAAAAAGAACTTTTTAGGGCGTGATATCTATATTGCTCCTATTAAGGAGATAATTGTTCAAAAGGCGTTTATGTATCGAGAAAAAGACATTGAAGATTTGAAATTACTTAGAAATCTTGATTTTAGTAATAGTCTTGTTTCTGAGATAGCTGTTGATTGGGGAGACAGAGAGAGAATATTTAAGAATTTACAAGCAGTAGGGTTTGCTCTACAATAATAAAAAATAATTTTTCTCTCGTAATCTTTTTATACCCCTTCTCCTTTATTAATTATGGAGGAAGAAACACAAATAGATTTTGCCCGTGGCGACAAAGTTTTATATTTGCTGGATAAGCGAGTATACGATTTTGGTTATATGGGCCGAACTGGTAGTGCGATAATCTACGAGCAAGGTGAATGCAATATGCAAGACGCCTCGGCTGTGGATCCGTCAAAGTTGGTTAGGATAGTTTCTTAGTGTGACTATTTAGCTAGCATATTTTTTTTGCAAAATTTCTTAATATTAGAATTATTTTCTATATATTTTTCTTCTCTTATGTTTTTAAACTTTGTTCTTCTTTAAAGATCTAAAATCTTAGTAGTCTAATTATGCTCCAATTCTAAATTGTTCAATTACTTTTTGAGAAGTTGTAATTTGTTCTTCTGTAACTTGGAACCCTACTTGTGTTTCTTTGTTAAAAAAATGATTAATAGTGGACCAGCATAATCTTTCTCCATCGTATGGGGATAATAAGGTTAAGTCTTTGATAAGAGTTTTTATTTTGCCTGTTTGGCATATTTCCCAGCATGCACTTTTTAGACATCTACCCAAGTATCCACCTCCCAATAGGGCCTCTCTTTTATGGAACCTTTTTTTACCTTCATCTCGCAGAAATAAACCCATATCATTTTCAGTGAATATTACATCGTCAATTTTTCCTGCTTCTAATAATAGGCTTGTCATGGCTGCATAATGATATGTAGTTTCTAAAGCTACAATTTCTACTCGGCTTCGGTCTAAGGGTGCTTCAAGAAGGCTTGTTAATTCTTCTGTGTACGCTTGGAGATCTCTTAATTGGGGTTTGCTTAAGGTGTTATATTCTTCTAACCAAGTATAAAGTGGATGTACTAAAGTTATTACGTGTTTGGTATCTTTTGGTTTGGCAAATTGTTTTCTGTGTTCTTTGCATTGTTCTAAAAATTCTTTCCCCTTGGAAGAATCATAATCTGGTTCATTCCAATTATTTTCATTTGTTAAGTACTCTTGCCAAGACCCAAAGTTATCTTTATTAAAAATTGGGCCTGCGTTTGATACTCCTGCATTCCTTCCAATTTCCGGGCAATAAAATGTTTTTCTTCCCATATATTTTGGATTAATCGCATGTTTTTAAATCTTTCCAGTCTGTTGTAACTATTTAGTAGTTATAATTAGAAAGGTTTAAAAACCAAGAATCTTACTATTTTTTATGGAAGCAATAAAAAGTATTAAAGATTATATGAGTACAAAGAGAGTTATACTTAAGATTGCTAGAGAAAATAATGTTACTTCTGCACAACTAGAATTATTATTAAAGATGCATGGAACTGGTGATTTCACTCCTTTAGTGAACCATCCTATGGATTATCCTATAGTGGAATTTGAAAAAAGATCTATGGAGGCTGTTTTGAAATTAGATGACAGAAAACTTTCTTCGGTAAGTGCAGATTTACTTGCATTATCTCGGCCTGATAAAGCATATGTTGTAAAGGGCATAAATCCATATGAACAAAGAAGTAGGTTTGTTTGCGTTACTCCTAAGGGCGCAAGTTTATGTCAAGTAGTTTCTGAATATTTGGTTTAATTTTCTGTAATTCGAACATTAAGTCAACTTGTCTGTGAAGTTTTAACTTTTGATTTAGCTCGTTACAAGTAGGTAGTTATTGATGGAAAAATCAGACTATTTATTTAGAAAAAGCCACAGTTTCTTAGATTTTAATATGTCTAGTAAATCGCCGTTTTGTTTATAAGTCTCTTATCTTCGTATTTATTATGTTTTCGCTTGAAGTGAGTGACTATCGGAAAGGAGATTTGGGGTTTACTCAACATCCAGGAGAGTTTTCTTGGCTTGTCGAAGTTTTGAAAGTTTCTGGTAAAGGTTACGATGCAAGACTTACTAGACTAAACTTAGATAGTGTTTCCGGTAAATATATTCCTGAATTCAATACTGGAACTTATGCATTTGTTGAAAGAACAAGAATGCAAGAGTTAGGTTCAAAATTAGATGAGGAATATTTTGCTAAGTGGCAGAAGTTTGTGGCAGAAAGAAGAATTTAATTTCTAAACAATTAAAAACATCTAATTATTGAATATTGTATGGTTGGTCTAACGAAAGAATCTGCGAAGAAATTTGTTTTTGAAGAATTTGCAAAGATGAAGCCTAATGTCGAAAAGAAATTTCTTGTTCAGCATACAAGGGGAGTTGTAAAGACTGCTTCGAAACTTGCTAAAAGTAAGAAGGTTGACAAAAATTCCTTAGAAATTGCCTGTTGGCTTCATGATGTGGCTAGATCTATTCAATCTGAAAATCATGCGCTCTTAGGTGTGAAAATGGTGAAAGAAAAATTTGGAAAGATAAATTATATAATTGAAGATTGTATTGTGAATCATGGGAGTTCAAAAGATCCAAAAACTGAAGAGGGTAAAATAATTCAACTTGCAGATAAGCTTTCTATTATGAATGACTTTAAACTTTTTGAAATAATTTTTGCAAAAGACAAGTATAAAGGTGAAAGTTTGAAGATGTTGGATTATGTTTATAAAGATTTGATAGAAGTTTTGAAAAGATATAAATGGTAATTTTGAGAACATTTAAGTATCTCAGAAATTTAAGTAACTTATGAGAAAAGCATGTCCAAGATGTAAAAGTTTGAACACGAGAGTATTATCTCCAGTTAGAATGAGTTGCAGGAATTGTAGGCATACCTGGGCCTTTGTGGCTCGTGCTTCTTCTAACAGGGCAAAACCTACTTTCTTCAAAGGTAAACAGCTTTTTTCAAAACCAAAGCAAAGAAAAGTCCATAGTGCATGATCTTAAAAACTAAATATTTATGGATTTTTCATGCCATGTGACAAAAGAACTCAAGGATTGGAAGGAATTGGTTTTTGGGATTTCTTGAGAGGTGATTTTTTCCCAGAAGAGGAGTCTTTGTATGAACCTGGTAATTCAGATGGTTCTAGAGTTTCAGATGTTTGGTATTATTATAGGATTGATCCTGCTACACAGAATATTCAATATCAGTTTCCACCCAGTAATAAATGGATTAATACTGACTAATTGAAGTACATTTTCTAAATAGCTTTAAAAATCCTTAAAGTCTGGTTATTATATGACTAAAAAGAAAGGGGTTTCTGCGGAATCTGAGGTTCAAACTAAGAAGTTTGGGACTTTTTCAGGAGTTTTTTTACCTTCTTTATTAACTATCTTTGGAGCAGTAATGTATTTTATTGCGCCACAAGTTGTGGGTGGGGTTGGTTTAGCTAAAGCTATTTTAATAATTCTTATTGCTCATTCAGTTACGTTAGCTACGGCTTTTTCTATCTCGGCTATTGCAACTAATATTAAAGTGGGCGGTGGGGGCTTGTATTATCTTATTTCTAGGAGTTTAGGTTCTGAGTTTGGAGGTAGTATTGGTATTCAGCTATATTTTGCTCAAACTATTGCATCTAGTTTTTATGCAATTGCCTTTGCTCGTGGAGTTAGCATTGTTTTAGGTTATATTGGTGTTACTTTAGCTGAGATGAACATTGCTATTTTGTCTTTGATCTTTTTTGCTTTGCTAGTCTTTATAGGGGCTAATTTTATTGTAAAAATACAATATGCTATTTTTGCAGCAATAATTCTTAGTTTAGCTTCTATATTTTTAGGACCTCATACTGCGACTATTTCAACTTCGTTATTTTCTCCTACTACAATACCCTTCTGGATAGCTTTTGCAATGTTTTTCCCTGCAGTTACAGGGATAGATGCAGGTGTAGGGATGAGTGGGGAACTGAAGAATCCGAGAAAGAGTTTAGTTATAGGGACCTTTACATCTATTATTGTTACAATGCTAGTTTATTTGGCTTTAGCAGTTAAGTTTGCAGTGTCTGCAAGTCCAGAAGATTTAGTTTCTAATAGTCAAATTATTTATCAAATATCTCTTTTCGCACCTTTAGTTATTATTGGGATTTTAATGGCGACCTCTTCCTCTGCATTAAGTAGTTTAATGACTGCTCCTCGTTGTTTGGTGGCTATGTCTGAAGACAAAATTCTTCCTAGATTTTTAAATTTTTTAGGTAGAAAAAGTAAAAGAGATTCAGAACCTAGAATTGCAATTTTCTTAAGTCTTTTAATTGGGCTTGGAATTATTCTTCTTGGCTCTTTGGAAGTAGTATCTCAAATTGTGTCTATGTTCTTCCTGAGTGTTTATGGTTGGATTAACGGTGCAGCATTTTTCGAAAAAATCTCTAAGAACCCTAGTTATAGGCCTACGTTTAATGCTCCTACTTTGATTTCATTTTATGGGATGTTTGCTGCTTATGCTATTATGTATTTATTTAATCCTAAAATAATGTTAATTGTAATTGTGCTCCAGTGTTTATTGTTTTTCTCTCTTTACAAAGCTAAAAAGTCTATGAAAATAGAAGGTGTTTGGCAAGGTGTTTCATTTCAACTTTTAAGATCCTTATTGAAGAGTATGGATGTTGGTGCACGAAGTGTAAAGAATTGGCGACCTACTATTTTGGCATTTTCAACAAATGAGTTAAATAATCATCCGATAGCTAATTTGCTTAATTGGATTGGTTCAAGAAGTAGCGTAACAAAGATGTATTTCTTAAGAAAAGGTAATTTTAAATCAGATGTTGCAAATAATAATATTCAACAGGCAAATCTTCTTAATTATACAAAAGAGCATGCTTTAGAAATATTTCCTAGAACAATCTTAACGGATAATTTTCAGAAAACAATTGAAAATCTTTCTCAGGCAGAAACATTAGGAAATCTTCCATTGAATACTGTAATGTTAGATTTTAATAGTAAAATTGAAACTAGTGACTTGGCTAGAAGTATTTCTGCTATGGATAAGAATTTAATTCTTCTTAGAAATCAAACAGGGTTTACAAATTTTAAGAGGGTGGATGTTTGGTGGAGTTCTAAGAAGAATGGCAACTTTATGATTCTGCTTGCTTATTTGATAACACATTCAAAGCAATGGTTAGAGCAGGGAGCTACTATTAAAATATTTAATGTGGTAGATAATAAAACAAAACATAGACGAGATATTAGAGAGTTAGAGAACATTATTGAACAATCAAGGATTGAAAATATTGAGTTGGAAGTGATTGAATCAAAGCAAAATAAGATTGCAGAAATAATTAATTCTAAGTCTTCTGATGCAGATCTAGTTATTCTAGGCTTGACAGACATGGAGAAGAAAACTAACAAACAAGTAATTGAAACAATTCAGAAATTTACAGAAAAACTTAAGGTGAGCTTAATAGTTTCTGCTAAAGATAAAATAGACTTTCAAATTAATTAGTTTCTTTAAAACACAACATTTAAATTATCCGGTTTGTTTAATTATTTATGAGAAAAGGGGTGATTCGAAAGAGTGCAGTTATTTCTATTAGTCTAGTTTTGATTGCGTTTATTTTGATTGGTGTTTTTGCATATAATAATTTACATAGGAGCGTAATCCAATTACCTATGGCTGAAATTAATGAATATAATGGTTCTAGGTTAGATTCTGTTAATGCCTTTAGAGAGAATTCAATAAAAGGGGTTCAGCATATTAATATTAGTGATTATAAATTAAGAATTAGTGGTTTGGTTGAAAATCAAAAAGAATATTCCTATGAAGATATTTTAAATTATCAATCATATAAAAAAGTTGTAAAGTTAAATTGTGTTGAGGGCTGGAGTGCAACGATTCTTTGGGAAGGGATGCTAATTAACGAATTATTCGATGAAGTTAAACCTTCAATTACTGCAAAAGTTATTATCTTTCATGCCTATGATGGTTACACCGTAACATATCCTATCGATTACTTTACAAATAAAAATATTATTCTTGCTTATAAGATGAATAATGTTACTGTTCCTGCAGAAAGAGGATTTCCTTTTGTTTTAGTTGCAGAGGATAAATGGGGATATAAGTGGATTAAATGGATTACTGAAATTGAATTTTCGGATGATGTTCAGTATAGGGGATTTTGGGAAAGTAGAGGGTATTCTAAAGAGGGAAATTTAAATGAAAGCTTCTTGGGATAAAGCTATGTTGAAAGTTATTGTTAGATGGGTTTTATTTGTAATAGCTTTTTTTTATATTGTTTCAGGGTTGGGAATTTTATATCCTGGGATTATTGAGTCGTGGACTTTAGGAATTATAACGAAGGCTCTTTCTTTTAAAATTCATGATTCTCTCTTGATTCCCTTTGTTCTATTTCTTATTGTGCATGTTGTCCTTACTTTTTTAAGAGGCAGAAAAAAATGAAAAATGAAAAAGCAATATTTTCTGCAGGATGTTTTTGGCATGTTCAACATGAGTTTGACAAATTAAAAGGAGTGGTTTCTACGCAAGTCGGTTACATTGGAGGGGATGAAGTTAAATATCCAAATCCTAAATATGAATTGTTGCATGGGGATAAAACGGGTTATGCAGAGGCTGTAGAAGTTATTTTTAATCCAGAGGTACTCACATATGAGAAACTTTTAAAATTTTTTTGGCAGATGCATGATCCTACTTTATATAACAAGCAAGGCCTAGATGAAGGTTCGCAATATCGTGCTACAATTTTCTATTTAGATGATCTACAAAAAGAAATGGCTGAGAGTTCGAAGAAAGAAATTGAAGTAAGAATTGTGCCGAAGAAAGTGTATACTTCTATAGAGAAGGCAGGAACTTTTTTTGTTGCGGAAGAATATCATCAAAAATATGTGGAGAAGCACGGTGTAGATGCGTGTCCAATTAAGTAATATGAAAAAAATTATGAAAACTGATGATGAATGGAGAAAGATTCTTACTTTAGAGCAATTTGATATTTTAAGAAAAAAAAGGACTGAGGTTCCAAATTCTTGTAGTTTGCTAAAAAATAAAGGACGAGGAACTTATTCCTGTGTTGCTTGTGGGAATAAACTTTTTAAGTCTTCTGAGAAATTTGATTCTAAATCTGGTTGGCCAAGTTTTTTTGAACCATTTTCTGATGAGGCTTTAGAATACAATGAAGATAGTGCGTTCGGAATACAAAGAACAGAGGTGTTATGTGCAAAATGCGGAGGTCATTTGGGGCATGTTTTTAAAGACGGTCCTGCTCCGACTGGAAAAAGATTCTGTATCAACGGGGTTGTTTTAAAGTTTGAAAAATAGAAACTAATAATAACTAGGGAGACTGTAGATAAATAGTAAAAGGAGGTAAAAATGTTTGAAAAACAAGTTAAAAGATTAAAGCTAGTTGATATGGCTATGACAAAGATTGCTGTTGCAGCATTCGTTTTGTTTGTAATTGGAATTTGGCCAGCTGCTCAGAAGTGGGTATTAAGTGTCGGTCCTTGGTATTTCCTTGTTATTGCAGTTATTCTTGCGATAATAGTTGAAGTAAGGATCTGGAAGTAATTATTTATTTAAGTTTATTAGAAAGCTTTAAATAGTTGTTAAGCTAAAATTATTTATGGCTAAAAAGAAAAAAGATGCATGTGATTGTGATGATTCTTGTGTGTGTGAAACTTCTTGTGGTCATTCACATATGTGTGGTAAGGCTAGTGGTGGAGTTTATGGATTGGGATTTTTAGGTGCAGTTATTTATTACATTTCTACAGCAACTGGATTTTGGATGGGTGTTTTAGGGATTCTTAAGGCATTAGTATGGCCTGCATTCTTAGTCTATGAGTTATTGAAATTAGTGGCTGCTTAGTTTTTGTGTTTTTTCTAGTATACTTAGTTTTAAAAAGAGGCATTTTGATTTTCTATGATGGATTCAGATTATATTAAATCAGGTTTAATGTTAGTTGGGAATACTAGGCATAGAGTTGAACGTGTAAAGATTCTTGCTCCATATCGTAATTTCAGAAGGGGTTTTAGGGGTAACTATTTTGAGACTCAGTTCGATTTTCAATTCACAGGTAACTCTGGAGATTGTTGGCAGATTCCTCCAAAGCCTTCTCTTGTCAAGGATGTTTATGGATATTTGACTCAAAGTTTAAAGGCTGTTAGTCCATTATTTCATTTGGCAACTCCTAAGGAGATTTTGCATTTCCAAGCCTCTTTGTCTGATGGTAGAGTAAATATAGATGGTTCTGCAATTCGTAGGCATTTCGCAGAGTATCAATCTATGTTTGGTTTTGAAATATATCAATTACACAGTCATTTGCCGAAAAATCTTTCTGTTAAGTTAGGGTTGCAACTTTAGTCTGTTATGCCTAATATCTTGTCTATTAGTTTCTTGTTTGGGATTTGAAATGGGTCCAGGAAAGCGTTTAATAATTCTCTTTCTTTCTTTTTTGCTTTAGGTACTATTAGTTTTAATTTTCTTATATATGGAATAGCATATCCTTCAAAATCTGTAAGGGGTCCTCTTCCGTTTGTTAGTGTTGAACTGTCTGTTGTCAATGTTAGCAACAATCCATATCTAACTCCTTTCTCAAGAGCTGCATCATATACTTGTCTAACCTCCGGGTCTTGTCTTGCTAATCTTGCTATGAGTCTAGTATCCATACCCCTCATTTTGTCTTTATAGCTTAGTCTTTCCCATTCTTGTAATCCTAAAATAAAATTTGAGGGATGGTATGTGGTTAAATAAGTTGTGACAAGTCTTCTGGGAAAAATCATTACTTCTTCTCCATCTGGACCAAAAGCAATTTGAGCATATTTTGGTCTCCAATCTTTAGGAATTTGATTCAGTTTTATAGAAGGTATTTTCGAAATTGCGGTCTGCATTCTTAGAGAATCTGGATGGGCATGTGCTGTTTCAATAGCATTCAATAATGATTGATATCCTACTCCTTTATATTTCTCTTCTTCTAATTGTTCAAGAGCTGATAGGGCTAGTTTTTTTGCTTCTTGGCTTGGCAGCTTTGTAAAGGGTTTTGTTAGGTAATATGCGGTTGTATGGTGCTCTTCCATGTTAAAATTATCATTAAATTAGGGCTTTTAAGTATTTATATTCTGTGGGAAAGTAGTATTTTGGGTGTGATTTGCCTAGTTTATTGGAAAGGGGTTTGTGTGAGGCTAAAAAGAGTAGTTTGTTGCAAATAGTTATATACTCATAAATTTCTCGATAGACTATGGTGGAAACAAAAAAAAGAATAGTTGTAAGTGAACATTTTTCGGAAGATTTAGATTTGTTTAGTTCAGATTCGGATTCTTTTTCAGGTTTTGAGTCGCAGGAATTATTGGATTTAAAGAAAGAGGTTCATGATATTGAAGGGGATGAAAAGGTTAATGAGCTTGTTTCTTTTGATTTGATTAAAAAAAACCTTAGTTATGACTTGCCTCATCAAAGAGAGGGTGCCTTGAAAATTATTCGTGATATGAACACTTCAGCCTTGTTATCTGATGAAGTTGGTTTAGGGAAGACGATTACTACAGGTATTATTCTTAAAGAAAATATTGTGCGTGGATTCGTTAAGAAAATTTTAATCTTAACTCCTCCTTCTTTAGTTGATCAATGGGTTGCAGAGTTGAAAGAAAAATTTGAGATTGATTTTCAAATTATTGAATCAGTAGACGATTGGCATAAAATGGATTTTGCTATTGCTTCTTTAGATAGAGTTAAAATTTTTGATAATTTTAGTCGTGATTTTAAACATAAACCTGCTCATGAAATTTTATGGGACTTAGTTATTGTTGATGAAGCTCATAAGTTGAAAGAAAGGAATACAGTTCGTTGGAAATTTGTAGACAGACTTCAAAAAAAGAGATTCTTGCTTTTGACTGCAACCCCTTTTCAGAATGATTTACTTGAATTATATAATTTACTCAATCTATTGAAGAAAGGGCATTTGGGAACTGTAAAGGAATTTAGGAATAAATTTCTGTATAAAGGGAATAAAAGACATCCCTTGAATCCTCTTGAATTAAGAAAGAAACTAGGAGAATTAATGGTAAGAAGAAAACGTTCAGAGATTGGGATTGACTATAAGCCGAGACTTCCAAAAATTATTTCTGTTGATTTAACAAAAGAAGAAAAAGAAATTTATGATAATATTTGCGAGTTAATTAAGTCTAAATATTTTTTGGCTTCTGGAAATCAGATAAACGGATTATTAGCTGTGTTTGCAATTTTACCTAAAATTACTAGTTCTTCTAAATCCGCAATTGAGAGTTTACAGAGAATTACTTCTGATGATATTTATCATGATAGTACGAGAGCATTTGCACAGAAAATCTTGGATGCATATGGTAAATTGAAAGTTGATTCCAAAATTGAAGCTTTAGTTAAGGTTGTTGAAGAAATTAGGTCTCGTAGTGATGACGAGAAGATCTTAATTTATACTAGACATCCAACAACACTAAGATATATTGTTGAAAAGCTTGCGCCATTTAAATTAAAAATAGTTGAGTTTATGGGGGGACTCGATAGGGAAGAAAAGACAAGAAGAATTAATGAATTTAAAACTGGCGGGGCTGATGTTCTGATTTCTACTGATACTGGGGCAGAAGGTTTGAATTTTCAGTTTTGTAGGAATTTAATCAATTATGATTTGCCTTGGAATCCGATGTCTGTTGAGCAAAGAATTGGTAGGCTTGATAGAATTGGGCAGAAGAGAGAAATACATGTTTATTCCTTAGCTACAAAAGATACAATGGAAGAATATGTTGTAGATTTAATTATTAACAAGATGTGTTGTGTTGGATTGGTTATTGGAGAGTTGCCTATTATTTTATTTAATTTGGGTATAGATGGTGAGGGAGAATATGGTAAAAATAAAATTGAAGAAAGACTTATGATGTCATTTATTGATTCAAAACATAACTTAGAATTATTTGCGAAAGATATTGCCGGAATTGCTAAAATTGTCGATAAGGGTATAAAAGAATACAAGGATATGGAATTGAAAAATAAAGAAATATTAGATGAGAAGAAGTAGATTATTGAACAAATCTTCTAATGCTTCCGTTTTGTCCAAAATCATTATAGACATATGCTTTTATCTTTAGAATATTTTCTTTGTCTGTTTTAAGTACTACAAATGGTTTTTTGTATTTTTTTTCTAAATCTTCTCTTTTGGGCACAGATTCTTCTATATCTTTATATTTTACCATAAATCCTTGATACGTGTCTTTTTTATCTCGAACATATACATAGTCTAGGTTCCCCTTTGTTTCTATTATTTGTGCATTTTCTACAATACGTTCATATTCTGCAGGTTTTCCATAACTGTATTCTTGCTTTTCACATCCAGTTAATGCTAAAACACCTATTGTCCCAAGTATTTTAACTAGATTATTTATTTTCATTTTTGTCCACCTCTTTTATTTATTTCTTGATTTAATGCTTCTAATTTTTTCTCATATTCAATATAATTTAAGTATTGAAAGCACTCGTTTGTGGAATCTCTCCATAGAGACATATATCTTTTGTTTGGGTTTTCTATATATAATATTTGAGCATTGCTTCCTTGAAATGTTTTGATATAAGCTTTCTTAGGATGCAGATTATAGTGCATTAGAGTCGCTCCATAAACTGCTCCAATCATAATGCCTACAAGTCCTCCGACACAAGCTTGTTGTATATCTCGGAATGTTGTTTTGGATTCATCGAATTTGTTTTCTATATTGTTTTCCATAATAAGCACTAGATTACTCGTTATATATTCTGTTGGTTAAATAGTAATTGAACCAAAAGGTTTAAATATAAAAGTTAACTAAACAGTTTAATGAGTTTGCAGATAAGTTTGCCGTTTGGAAATAAATCAAATGTAAAGAGTTTGGTTTTTAGTATTTTGGCTAGAGAGTATCCTCTTAAAATTATTGAAATAAAGAATTTAATTTCTAAGAGATATGGAAAAAATGTAAGCTTTCAGGCAGTAAGAAAAGCTATGCTAGAATTAGTCAATGATGGAATTTTGTTAAGAAAAGATAATTCTTTTGTCGTAAACAAACAATGGGTTTTTGATTCTAAGAAAGTTTTAGATGAATTATATTCTACCATTTATTTAGAAAATGTAAAGCCTATAAAAGTCACTTCTGTTGGGAAGGAGTTATCTGTTTTTAGTTTTAATTCATTGGCAGAGATGATGAAGTTTTGGGAGAATTTAATCGATGACTGGTTTTCTGCATTAGAAGGGGAAAGTTCGAAAATTAATTGTTGGCAGGGAGCTCATTCATGGGAAGCGTTGTTGTTTCCAGAAACCGAACAGAAAGTTATGTCTCAATTGAAAAAGAAGGGCGTAAAATCTTATATTTTGACTACGGGCAAAACAGAGCTAGATAAATTCGTTTTAAAATTTTATAAAGATTTAGGAATAAAGTTTTTCAGAGCACCCTCTTCTTCTTTTTTCGATAAAGAATATTATGTAGCAACATATGGTGACTTGGTTGTTCAGACTAGATATCCTAAAGAAATAGTTGAAGAAATGGAATTATTTTTTAAGAAAACAAAGAATTTACAAGGTTTAGATTTAAAGAAACTTTCAGAAATTGTAAATAAAAAAGTAAATATCCATTTAAGTGTTTCGAGAAATTTAGATATGGCAAAGCAGATCAATCATTCTATTATGTATCAAATGGGTTAAATTTAGTAATATTTAAATATCAATATGATTTAGTTTGTTTATGAAAAAAAGAATTAAGGTTGATTTAAGTTGGAGAGTTTGGTCTTTAATTACAGGAGTTTTTATTTTAATTGGATACATTGGGTTGAGCTTTGCTTATAATGCTAATAGCCTGGGCGGGAATCCTTCAATTATGGGTCATAGTGCTGATGAGATCGAAGGAGGAGTCGGGAGTGGGGCTTGTATTCCTGATTATCTTCATGGAGTAAACAAAAATAATGATATATCTTATCAAGCAACATCTGATGGGTGGGTGCAGTATTCTACTACTATGCAGTATGGCTGTTCTGCATTTTCTGTTTCTTCAAATAATAGTTATTGGGTAGATCTTATGTCTATGTGTGCAGGTGATTGGCCTCAAAGAGATTTAGGTAGCATTTCGCCTATAAAGACAGGGACTTATTACAAAGGTACTGCACTTAAGGTATTTGTATTTTATCCTTGTATTAGTTCTACCGGATCTACTGGAGGTTCTTCTACTTCTTCATCTTTAAGTTGTAGGATTGCTTTTAGTACTTCATCATCACCTGTGACTGTTTGTTGCAATTCTGATGAGTATGCTATGGGGGTTAATTCTGCTGAGCTAAATATCAAATCTTCTTTTACCTCTGATAAATGTGTTTATTTTTCAGAAGTAGATACTACTGCTCAAAAGCAAGTGGTATGTTGTAAAACTGTTTAAATGTAGGTATCTCTTTCTTGTTCTGTTTTTATGAAATGGGTGTTGAGTATCTCTTTTCTATGTTTCATAGTTATTAGTTTTCATCTCAACAATTCTTAAAAAGCCTGGTTTTTGTTTATTTTAAAAGGAAGTGTGAAAGTGGAAGATATTAAGCAAATAATTGTAGGGTTTTTTAAGAGTCTTAAATGTGACATAAGTGAAACTCCTAATTCTATTATTATAAATAAAATTCCTGAGAAGGCTTGGAGGTCTTTCGATATTTCTGAGAATATTGAAATTAATTTTGTGAACAACGGGTATGGGATATTTATTGATGTGCATTCGGAACTTTATCGGAGAATCAAGGATTATCTAAAGTCCAATCCTAGTAAAACTCTTTTGAAAATAGACTTTGAGTTTCCATCCAATATTCGGGAAAAAATTCCTTTGAGAAACTGTTCTGTTGCAAAGATTGAGAAGAAACATGAGAACAATTATTTTTCAAGATTTACTATTTTGACAACTTTTCGCTATCTAAGTAAGGGTGAGCAGGTGTTAAATGAGATCTATGTTCATGAGGGAAAGTTAGTACAAGGGGATTTGAAAGACTATGATGTTAAAGAAGGGGATGTTGAAGAGGCATCAACAGACCATCTTGCAAGTGACTATAATGTTGCAAAGAAAACCTTACATGAGTTAATTGATTCCAAAGTTAATGAAATTTCATTGGAACTAGATGATGAACTGAGCAAAGAAGTTTTGAGAATTGAAGAACATTATTCAAGTATTCTCGGGGAGTTTAATTTGAATAAATCTAGGCTGGTTGAAAGAATTAAAGAGGCTCAAATTTCTGGAGATGAAGAGAAGTTGAAAAAATTAAATGAACTTTTTGAAAATAATTTTTGCGAGAGAGAATTTCAGAAGATTTTGAATGATAAAAAGTCTATTTTAGATAATGAAAAAATGAAATTCTCTTTAGATGTTGAAAATAAACTAATAAATACTACTATTATTTATTATCCTATTTTTAAAATATTTCTAAGTTTGGATGAAGCTGGTTTTAGGAAAACATTAGAACTTATGTTCAATCCATTGACACGAGAAATTACTAATTTTACTTGTGATTCTTGTAATACTTTGCTAGATCAAATTAATGTTTGCCATGGGGGGCATATCTGCTGTGGTTCCTGTTTGCATGTTTGTTCAGAATGCGGCAAGAGATTTTGTCGGTTGTGTATGGCTGGGATTTGTAATAGTTGTGGTAAGCTCGTTTGTAAAAGCTGTGCAAGAGAGTGCGATGATTGTAAAAAATTATTCTGTAAAAATTGTATGCGGACAAGTAGTTTGACTGGAAAAGAAAAATGTACCTCTTGCGTATCTTACTGTCCTAAATGTTCGAAGATTGTTGAGAAATCTAATCTAGTAAGAGGTTCTTCTGGAGTTATGGTTTGCCGAGTTTGTGGTGGGTCTGGGAAAGTTATGAGAACTAATGGAGAAAAACCTATTAGGAAAATTAGTACTCGTGAAATCTTCGGGGAATAAAAAACATTTATAAAGTTAGATTTTATCATTCTCCTATGAAAAGAAGTGTTAAGGTTGATTTAATTTGGAGAGTTTGGTTTTCAATTATTGGTTTCTTTATTTTAGTGGCGTTTGTTAGTGCAGATTGTAATCCGGATCAAGTAATGTTTAGGCTTTATCAAAATACTAATTCTCATGCTGCTTTATGGAATCAGACAATCTATACTATTCCTTTTTGTTATAATGATAGTTTTGGAACATATACGGGTGCTAATCCACATGTTTGTACTGGAACAAATACTTTATTTTATTTAATTGCAGAGAATAATTCTCATGTTTCTAATTCTAGTATTGGAGGATATGGCGTTCCTGTCTGTTATGGTGACTTGGAGTGTTCTGTTGTTTTAGGAGCTTGTTCTTCTGGTTTTAAGAATATTTCTCGTTTATATAACTATACCAATTCACACATATCTAACTTAACAGATACTAATTATCCTTATTATCTTTGTTGCAAAAAATCTGGAGCTGTTTTTTCTGCTGATTTAAAATGGAAAGATTTGGTTGGAACCGATATTTCTTCTGCAAATATTAGTGATGATGTGGTTCTTTTTTTCGCGCAACCAAATGTAAACTTTTCTATTGTGAATGCTCAGACTGGTTCAATTTTATATTCTGGAGAGTCAAGTGAACAGTATCAAGTTAGAGAAGTGGGGCCAGGTATTTACTTTTTCAATGTCACAACTTCTTCCGGCTCTTTACTTTACTCTAATAATTTGACAGTATCTGGAATTGAGGATTCAATTCCAGCACCTTTGCTGCTTTCTCCATTGAAGTCTGTTCTAGGTCAGAGGTATTCTGTTGGTTCTCAAATTCCATTTACTCAGAACTCAACAGATAAGGATGATTTGTTGAATATCAGTTGGGACTTTATGAACGGTTCTGGCAGTAAGGTTTCTTTTTATAACTATTCCATTTTTGATAAATTTTTGAAAGGAACTTCTTTGGGAGACATTAATAAAAGTTATTCTGTTCAAGGTGTTTATGATGTTATATTAGCTTCTAGTGAAAAACGAAGAGCTTTGAGCACTCATGATTACACACGAGTTGTTGTTTTAGCTGAGGGAATTAATGTCATACCAATAATTACAAGTCCCGAAAGAGGGATTACAACTAATGCTACAACATTTTTTAACGCATCTCAAACTTATGTTGTAAATTGTTCCGCTTCTTTAAGTTCTCCTGATTTTATCACTAACGATGGTAACTTGCGTTGTAAATATTTGCATGCTCCTGGCAGTAATAGGGGCGTTAACTTGCCTTCTGTTCCCAAGCCCTATAGCTTGGTTTTTAATTGGACTATGGATGACGGTAGAAGTATTGTTAAGGCATGGAATAGTACTAATTATTATGGTGTTGTTGAATTTATATATAGATTTTCGGAAACTGGGCAACATTTATCTAAATTGAGTGTGACTTATAATGCTTAAAAATTATTTTTCATTTTTAATTTCAGTATTGTTTTTCTTTTCCTTTATTTCCTTTGCTGTTTCTCAAATAGGTTCTGCTGAGGTTAATTTTTTCACTACAGATGGAGGGAATTATATTTGTAATAAAACTATTTATGATGCCTATTGGCAAAATGTTGCAACAGGTGAGCGAGTTTTTATTCATAGTTTAACTCAAAACACGAGCGGTGTTTGTTATAATACTACTTATTCTAACAGTTGGTGTTGTCCTACAAATTATAATTGTCAATCAGGTACTTGTGTCCAAACAGATTTAGAATATGAGGGCGATTTTTGCACAAGGTTACCTAAAGCATTGTGTAACATTTCTTCATCCGTTTTTGCCAGTAGTCTTATGGATAGTTTTTCAGGAAAGTATGCTGGTGTTTGTGGTTCTGACAGTTTTTATGTTGGTTTTTGGAATGGTGCAGAGGTTTGTGCTAATGTGACTGAGTGTGCCTGTGCGTGGGATAATAACTTAGGAAAATGTACTTTAGCATTCTCTGAACAAACTATATGTGGCAGTGAGGTTCTTTCTTCTAAAACTTGCTCTTGGTCTGAAAATCCTGATAAAAAGCAAAATTTATGTGAAGTTGAAGGCAGGTTAGTTGTTGTATATACTGCATCTCCAGAAGGTATTTCATTTAGTTCGGGAATTACATGCTCTGATCAGGAAGTGAGTTATCCTTGTTCTGTTTCTGTCCAATTACCATTTTTTGGAGGTTTTAGTTTTCTCTTTTCTATTCTTGGAATTATAGGGATTTATTTTTTGTATTCTAAATTAAATTTGGTGAATAAATTGAGTTTTTTATAATTTGATGAGCTTAATTAAAAATAAAAAAGGTCTGTCTCCAGTTATTGCAACTGTTTTATTAATTTCTTTAGGTGTTGTTCTTGCAGGAATAATTTTCATGTGGATGATGGGGTTTGTTTCTGAGCAATTGCAAAAACAAGGTAAACCTGTTGACCAAGTATGCAAGGATGTTTCATTTGAAATTGAACAGGAATATAATGCAATTAGTAAGTCTATTACTTTGCAAGTAACTAACAGGGGTAATGTGTATATTTATGGTTTCGATATAAAATTTATTGGTGATGGGGGTTCTTCTATGACTTCTTTTAAATTTGATGTTCCTATTGGGGAATCTAGTGATGTTCAGACTATTCAACTACTAGGGGAGAATATTCGAGAGATTATTATGTATCCGATGATTCTGGGTTCTGTTAGAGGGAAAAAATTAAATAAACCAGCAACATGTTTGGATTCTGGTAAAACTTTTAAACTAGTATAATTTATTTATTAGACGATTATTCTAACTTATAAAAATATTTAAATACTCTTAATTTATAGAATATTCAATGCTAATTAAAAGAAAGGGTGGTTTTGTATTTGTTGTGTTAGTTTTATTTGTATTCTCTGTATTTTTTGTGAGTGCTATATATTTTGGTCCACAACACACACAGGTTGTTTCTAATTATTTTAGGTCTCCAGATGGAAGTTATTTTGAGTATACTTTGCCTAATGCAATGAATGTTAGTACTTTGCTATTAGTGGCTGATCTTCCTTCTCAAGGTACTAATTGTAAATTTAATCTTTCTGTTTTTGATAGTTCAGAAAATAGTATAGAGACTTATATAGATCCTACGACTTTGTATAGTACTATTAATACTAAATTTCCCGCTTATCAATCAATAACGTATTCTTTTATTGCAACAACAGGGATTAAAATTGCTCCTAGAGAAGTAAAACGAGTAAGAATTCATTCCACATCTTCTTGTTTAAATATTGGGACAAAAGTGAATTTGGCTAATCTTTCAGTTATAGGTCAATATTCTTTGCCAGTTGTTAATCAATCTTTTAGCCAGTTACCTCTAGTGGCAGGTAATAGTTCTATTGAAATTCCCCTCACTGCTCCTTCTTATTTGGAATTAACTAATGTTGATTTGAATTTGACTGCTATTTCTTCTTCTGGAAGTTGTCCTATTTTTGTTTATGTTGTTTCAGATAGTAAGAGAACAATTATTAATGGCGCAGGTTATAACTTAGGTGCAGCTGCGCAAGGTAGTAATATTCAACTTTCATATCCTATTTCTGCTCCGTACTTAAATACAAGATTGATTATCAATACTTCTACATTTATTGGCACTGGTGCAAATAAGGTTATGTGTTATGCAGGTAAATTAAATTTGACGGGTGTTTTTGTGAGTGGCAGGGTTACTTCTGTTTGCACTTCAAATTATCAAACTACTTATACTTCTTGTAATTCTTCTAATCAAAGAATAAAAACCATTTCTGATTTAAATGGTTGTGTTTTAAATATTAGTTCTGTGGAGTCTTGCGATGTAGAAAGTTGTACTCTTAAATGTGGGAATATCTCTTCTGCATTAAGTAGTCCTTCTATTGCTCAGTTTCCTCCTAGTTGTTTATATCGGGGAAATTGTGATTATAATATTTTAATTGGAAATGAGAATTCTCCCGGTATTGTATATGATTTGGTTTGGAAATATAACTATTATGAAGGAGATTCTGTAGAAATATGTGCATGTAATGGGACTGAAGTCGTTTCAGGTCATCCTGTAAGGGTGTCAAATCCTTCTGTTTCTTTACGGGTTGACGATAATAATACTCGAATTATCTCTAGTGTAGAACTTAAAGTTTATGCTTATAATGGCACTATTAGGTCTGGTTACTCCACATACACCTTGCAAAACATTACGTATCTTTGTTCTAATGGATGTTCTTCTTTAGGGGTTAATAGTGAAATTGAGGATATGGACCCTACTAATTACCTTGCATGTGAAAGAGTTGCTAATTCAGTTTGTTTTAATGAAACTGTAAAGACTTGTTCTACTAATACTGCTTATATGTTTTTTGATAGTTCTTTAGGTTTGTGTGCTAATCGCGGTACATATAGCTGCCCTTCAGGCCCTTCTTCGTTTTGTAATGTCTCTACACGTTCACTAACTAATGCTTCTTCAGTGTCTGCGACATATACAACCATGTGTGGGCTTAATGGTCTTAATATTGGATGTTATCGATGTGACAGCGGATTTAAATATGATGCTGATAGAGGCTACTGTGTTTCTAATAATTGTATGATACAAGGTAATGCAGATAATTTGTGTAGCTCTAATGGCGGGGTTTGTAATAATTCTTTAACTTATGGGGGATTTTCCCATGCTAATATCACTTTAGATTGCTGTAATGGTGATTTTACTTGTTTTCAATGCAATTCTGGAGCGCATTTTTATAATGGGTCTTGTGTTTCAGATAATTGTGCTAATGGAGATAACTTTTTGCCTTTAGGAGCCAATAACACCTATACTCTTGGTGCAAATTCAACAAATAGTTCTTCTATTAATATGACTTGGAGTTATATAAATGGGGCTGTAGGTGCTTGTCAATGGACTTGTTCGTATGGATATGAATTAAACTTATCTACTAATCGTTCTTGTAAAGAAAGAGTAGTGAGTCCTTGTGCATCTATTGGGGGAGTTTGTTCCTCTACTAATATTAGTAATTCTGTTGTTGACGTATTTGGTAATTGTTCTGTGGGCAGTTGTTATACTTGTAATTCTGGTTTTATTTCTAATGGTGTCGCGTGTGTTCAAAGAAGTTGTGCAGATGAGGGCAAAATCGATAATGGTGTCGGATGTGTTGGGAATTTATCTGGTTGTGATGGGTGTATTTTGGAAAAAAATGGAGTCTCTAGATGTGTTGGAGCAGGATTTAAAGTAGAGATTTTGGGTGTGAAAAAATATTGTGATTTGGAAACCCATACTTTTAAAAATGTATTGACTGAGAATCAAGCTTGTACTTCTGGTGCTCAATGTGCAAGTGGTTTTTGCTTTCAAAATGCAACTATTAGCTATTGTCAGGATTTGACAAAAGTAGGTGGATTGCAAGAAACTATTATTAAATTTGTTTGTTGGTTTACTACTATTGGTCAGGGAGAGGGAGCGTATAACTCTTGTAAGGCTAATAGGGCTTTACAGTATTTGACATGATTAAATTTTCTTTTTTATTATTATTTATTATTTTATTAAATTTTTCTATTGCGTGTGATACTGGATGTTTAGATAGTACTAATGTTTGTAGAACTTATGGAGATTCTTTTTCCATTGGTGTGGTTTCTTATTACTGTGACTATGATTTGGGCTCTGCTTTAAAGAAAAATGTTGGGGAAGCTTGTCTAAATGATTTTGAATGTGCTAGTCCATATAAGTGTTTGAGTGGATTTTGCACAAGTGCTTTTAATAGTCTTATTCAGGAATACAACCTTATTTCTGAAAATTTTTCTGGTTTTTGTCCTGCATATGAGGATCCTGTAAATTATTTTTGTTCTAATGTTAGTGTAGTTAACTCTTTTCTTTTAACTAACAAAAATTGTACTGGAAATTATGGGTGTTATAAATGTAAAGATAGTACTTATACTTTTAATGCTAGTCTTGGCGCATGTATTACTGGGATGTGCAAATCTACTCCTGGGTGTTTAAATGTAGCTGTTAATAACTCTACTATAAATTCTGACTATTGTCCTAGCGTCCAAGGTTGTTATACTTGTGATAATGATTTTTTATGGGATGTTAATTTGACTCAATGTGTTATGAAATCTTGTGTTAGCTCTCCTGGTTGTTTGAATATCAGTAATTTAAGTGATGGGCATATTGTGAATAATAGGCTTTGTGATTCAGGGACTTGTTTTATTTGTAATTCTGGACGTATTTGGAATGCGACCTCTTCAACTTGCGTTTTATCTTCAACACATACTGGAACTTGGACACCCGTAGGATTTACATCATCAGAATTATCTACAGGAACATATAAACTTTTGAGTTCATATGAAAAAGTTGTCTTTAATTTTGCTGGGAGGGGTTATTATTTCGGTCTATTTGGTGCAGATTCTCGTATTTCTTTCGAAATCGGTGCTGATTCGGGTACTAGTGCTGTTTCATTAATTAATAACCAGATATTATATCCTGGTGAAAGTAGGGGTTTTGATTTAGATAACGATGGGACTTATGACTTAAGGGTTAGTTTAGATAGTATTAAGCTTGGAAATGCAAATATTAGTTTAAAGTTTGTTAGTGAAAATTATTTACCTAGTCGTTCTGGTTCTGATGGCAGTGACAGTGGTTATGATCCTAGTTTGCCTGGTTCAGTAGATACTAGGACAAGTTCTTCAGACAACTTAGATTTGGATAGTTCAGCAGCAACTGAAAGTTTTGTACAGAGAAATCTTTGGGTTTTAATTATTTTAGGTACGTTGCTTGTTATTCTCTTAATCATTCTTTTCTTTTATCTTTTAAACAAGAGAAATATGACTAGTTCTAATAAATCGACCCCTGCAAATCCTGCTCCGCAACAACAAAGGCCACCTATGGCTCCTGGAAATGCTCCTATGGGCTATCCTATTGGAGGATATAGGCCGTTGAATCCTAGACCTACTTCATTTGCTCAACCAGTTAAACCTGTTCAACAAACATCACAGGTAAGATAATTTTTCTTTTCGATAGTTTAATAAATCAAATTTAAGACAGAATTATAACTATGGGCCCATAGTTTAACGGATAGAACAACAGGTTTCGGCCCTGTAGATAGGGGTTCAATTCCTCTTGGGCTCATTTAGTTTTCGTCGGAGTTATTTTAGCTAACATTTTTAAATATACTAATTGTTAGTTGGGTATGGTTGAAAAGAAGGAGCAAAAAGTTGAAAAGAAAGCTGCAGGGAATTTTGATAATAAAGGTATTATTACTAAGAAGAAGGATGATTTGTCTCAATGGTATTTTGAAGTTGTACAAAAGGCAGAATTAGCAGATTATGCTCCAATTCAAGGGTTTATGATTATTCGGCCAAATGCATATTCTATTTGGGAAAATATTCAAAAAGAATTTGATAGAAGGATTAAGTTAAAAGGAGTTAAGAATGCATATTTTCCATTACTTATTCCAGACTCTTTTTTTAAAAAGGAAGCAGAGCATGCTGAGGGATTTTCTCCAGAATTAGCCTATATAGAAAGTAAGGCGGGTGAAGAGAAGTTAGCAATTAGACCTACTTCTGAAACTATTATGTATGATTCTTTTTCTAAGTGGGTTAGAAGTTGGAGAGATTTACCCTTAAAGATTAATCAATGGTGTAATGTTGTTAGGTGGGAAGTTAGTCAGACAAAACCCTTTTTAAGAACTAGAGAATTTTTGTGGCAAGAGGGGCATTGTGTTTTTGAAGATGAAAAAGGAGCGGAAGATAACATGAACGAGATGATACAAGAATATAAATCTTTTATAGAAGAATTTTTAGCTATTCCCCTTATTATTGGAAAGAAATCAGAAGCTGAAAGATTTAAGGGAGCTAAAAAAACTATGACTATTGAATCTTTTATGCCTGATGGAAAAGCACTTCAGTGCGGTACTTCACATAATCTTGGACAAAATTTTGCAAAGACGTTTAATGTTAAATTTTTAGGAAAAGATGGGAAGGAAAATTTTGCATGGCAAACTTCTTGGGGAATTTCAACTAGATTAATAGGGGCAATGATAATGTTGCATGGTGATGATAAAGGTTTAGTTATTCCTCCAAAGATTGCATCTAATAAAGTCGTATTTGTCCCCATTTTATTTGATTCTACAAAAGAAAAAGTAATTGAGAAGTGCAAGTATTTATCTCATCAGTTAAGTGAAATTGGAAATTTTATCGATTCTAGGGAGGAATGTAGTCCTGGTTGGAAATTTAATGAATGGGAATTGAAAGGAATACCTATTCGGGTTGAACTCGGGCCTAAAGATTTAGAGAAAGGACAGGTTGTTTTAGTAAGACGAGATACTCTAGAAAAGGAGATTGTTTCTGAAAAAGATTTTGCAAATAGGGTGTCTATCTTATTGGAAGAAATTCAGAATAATCTATTTAAGAAAGCTAAAGATTCTATTGATTCTCGTTTTGATGAAGCAAAAACAATGAAAGAGTTAGAGAATAAAATCGAAGAAGGTAAAATTGTTAAAGTTTATATGGTAAATGATCCTTTAATTGAAAAAGAAATAAAAAATACTACTGGAGCTGCTTCTCGTTGGGTTGAAGAGTCTAAGAAAGAAGGTATTTGTGTTCAATCTGGAAAGAAGACTAAGAATATAGCTTATTTATCTAGGAATTATTAAAATGGCAAATTTTTATCAAGTTACTTTTCAAAATTGTGGGTGTGGTGAATGCGGGCCGGAATATAGACTGCATATTAATATGACAGAATTTTCTAATGAAGGTGTTGTTTCTTGGCCTAGCTTTGGCGAATTAATTAAGATTCTTTATCCTGTTTTATCTTTAGATACTGATTCTGCCAGATTTGTTCCAGATAATCTTCAGGACTTTGAAAAAAGTCTTTTGGAGGATTTAGTTTTAGCTCATAATTTAAAATTGGATAAGTCACAAAAATGAAAGCAAAAGAAATTTACTCACAACTCGAAAAGGATTTTATTAAGCCAGGATTAACAGACTCTTGGTTCCCACATATGGGCGAAGTAAGTGAATTTTTGACAGAAAATTTTAAGCAAAGAAGTATGGGGCTTGTTTGTGATTTTAATAAAGAAATAACTAGAGTTTATACAGCTGTTTTTCCTTCTGATAAAGTTATGCAGGAAATTTTGGATAGTGGTGCTAAAGATGTATTACTTTTTGTTCATCACCCTTCTATTTGGGATATAAGAAAAGCACCAAATGTTTTTTATCAAATGAACAAAGATTTATTACAACAATTTAAAGAGAAAGGAATATCTATTTACAATTTACATGTTCCTCTTGATAATTTTGGTGTGTATTCTACAAGTAAAACTTTAGCAGACACGCTAGGAATAAAAAATTTAAGGCCTTGCTCTCCGTATGAGGGTGGGTTGGCAGGAGTTATTGGTGAAACTAATTGTAAAACGATTAAAGAATTACAATGTGTTTTTGAGAAGGCGGTAGGTCATAATGTTTGCGTTTATCATTATGGTGATGAAAAAATAGAGAATGGAAAAGTTGTAGTTGTTGCTGGTGGTGGAAATGAAGTAGCTTATTTGAAAGAAGCATTTGATGAAGGTGTTAAGGTAGTTATAACTGGTATTAGTTCTAGAAATCCTCATAGCGAGAAAGATCACGCTTATGAAGAAAAGCACGGAATTAATGTTCTTGGGGGAACACATTATTCTACTGAAACTTTTGCATGCATAGCAATGTGTGAATATTTTGAAAAATTAGGTTTGAAATCTGAATTTATAAGTGATGTTCCGGTTATGGAAGACATATAATTTTTCTTACAAAAATCTTTATAAACTCTATTTACTTTTCTTCTTTATGATTAAAATAAAGAAGCAGTCGAAACAGATTTCGCAGCTAAAAAAAGGTGACAAGATTCTTATAGACGGTAAAGGGCTTATTGTTGATGCACACTATCTTTTTCAAGATCATAAAACTACTAAGGAAATGATTATTGAAGTTTATAGTGAAAAGACGGAGAAAGAGTATCAAATAAGATATTTTGATGATCAAGTTGAGACAAGTCTGGAATTTTATGCTCTTGAAAATGAATTTCAGTATACTAAGAAGGAAGTTGGTGAAATAGAGTGGTAAGTTCCACAATAATAGACTTCAGGCGAAAAGTACGCGTATATCTCGGTGCTTTGTCCTCTTTAGTAATCCTTGTTCTTTTATCAGGTACTGTTTTTTATCATCATCTTGAAGGGTGGAGTTGGTTAGATTCTCTTTACTTTTGTGTTATTACCCTAACTACTATTGGCTTCGGTGATTTGTACCCTACAACTCCTCTTTCAAAATTATTTACTATTTTTTATGTGCTTATTGGAATTGGAATTATCTTTACGTTTATTCGGGTTTTATCTAAAAGAGATAATTGACCTTTAGTTAATTTTATAAATAGGTTTTAAGCGTTATTAACATGAAAAGTATTAAATTAACTATCTTATTTTTATGTCTTGTATTTATGTTTAACTTTGTCTTTGCTGAAAATGTTACAGTTAATGATTCTTTGATTGTAAATGAAAGCATTCAGAATGAGACCAATTTAACAACAAATGTATCAAACATTTCTACGGTTTCTGTTGCCATAAGGCATTTTTTACCTGCTGAGGCCAAGAAAGGAGATGTCCAGTTAAGTATTAATGTTCAAAATTTGAAGAGTGAGGTTATTAGTAATGTTTATGCTTATGTTTCAGGTGATGGGTTTTCAAGCTATAGTGTTGTTCCGATTGATTCTTTAAAACCCGAAGAGAAGTCATATATTTTAGTTAGTGGTAATTTTAAGAAGGCAGGAAATATTAATTTAACTATAAAGATAAATGAGGAAACATTTTATCAGGTTGTTAATGTATTAGACGATTCTGCAGGTGCTGTAGCTTATAATACTGAGCTTGCTTTAAATTTGTCTAAAGAGATTGCTATCTTAAAAAATAATTATTCTGCTTTAGAATTGGAAATTCAGACTAAAAAGAAGGAAGGTTTTGATGTTTCCGGTGTAGTTTTATCTGATTTGAAGGTCATACTTCGAGACGCTCAAGCTAATTTACTTTCTGAAAATCTTATTCAGGCTAGAGTAAAACTTGATTTGGCTCAGGAAGAATATTTGGCTCAGTCTGTAAAAATGAAAAGTTTATCTAAAGTTTCTTTGGCTGCAAAATTGAAAGATAATGCTGTTTTGTTTTCTACTTTAGCTGGTGCGATTATTACTTTTTTTACATTATATGAGCTGTTAAAGAGAAAGAAGGAACATTTGAAAGAAACAATAAAAAGTATTCATGTAAAAGATAAAGCGGGAAATAAGTATTCCGTACGGACAACTACGAAATAATTTTATAAAAAATTTATTAAAATGAAAAGCAGAGCATTTAAATAGTTAGTTACTAATTGTATACGAATGGTAACTAATCAGGAGACAACAGTCAAGGTTAGCAAGTGGTTAATCAAAGAAGTCGAAGGTTATCTAACTAGTAGTTTGAAAAATCAAACGGAGTTTCCCTCAAAAAGAAATTTCGTTGATAAAGCTATAATTGAATTATTAGAGAAAAGGGGGTTGAAAATTTAATGGTTGAACAAGAAAAGATCGAGTTTGCAAGAGCATTGTTTGAAAAACTTGAAGGAATTAGTAGGCAAAGATCTTCAATAGATGCGGCGAGAAGGCATTATCGGATACTAGAAATGATGGGAAGGTGATTAATCAATAAATGCACCAGCAACCACTAAAGGGAAGATGACTGTAGCATCACCGTAAACTTTTACTGTTTCAGATTGTTGTGCTATCTTTCCCCAGGAGACTGCTTCGTCAGGTCTTGCGCCAGAGTCGCTTCCGTCAAATTCTTGTGCTGTGTTAATATAAACTGCATAGTTTGCTCCATTTCTATATAAATTACAATTACAAATTGCGTGTTTTACAACACCGCCGCCTAAAATAATCATTCCAGTTTTTTCTTTGCCTATTGAAGAATTATTGAACTCTTCAGTATCTGCAACAATATCTAGTTTGAAGTCTTTATTTTTATAATTCTTGTAAAAATAAATCATGTCTCCTAAAGAACCATCCATTATTGCTGGGCAGTAAACCGGAATTTCATTTTTCCAAGCCCAATAATAAATTGACTCTTTACTGTTAATTTCTTTTCCAACTAACCGTATTACATCGGAAGGAGTTTTTATTTCTGTTTTGTATTTTTCTATGATGGGTAATAGCCATTCTTCAAATTTAACATAACGTGAGTTTGGGATTAGAATATTTCCTGCACGATTTATTCCTTTGTTTCTTAGATCTGAACCATCTAAGTTAAATTCTCCGAGTTTGAAGTCGCCTATACATTTAATGAAATCTTCTTCAATTCCTCCAGCGGTTGTTACTATTCTGTCTACTAGTTTGTGCTCAACTAGATAACGAATAAGTTCTCTGTTGCCTGTTGTGACCATATTAGAGGTATATCCTAAGTAAATGTAGGCTTTTTCTTTTCGCATTTCTTTAATAATTTCAATTGCTCTTCCTAAATTAGAAGCTTGGGCGCCAGTTGTTGAATAGGATGCTAAGAATTTACCGAAGTCAAATTTTTCATTGAAGTCATAGCCTTTAATTGTTAAACCTTCTGGTTCTTGGCTTTCTACAAGCAAAGCTTCTGAGGCAATGTCTGCATTGTTCAAAGATTTATTAGGTGTTTTAGATTTTTTCATTAGAATTAAGATAGTTCTAACTAGGATTAATATTTGGGAATCGCTAGGGTAGATAATTGATCTATCATGTTATTGGGAAGAAGTAGTGGTTTTTAAGATTATTGGTTTACAAGTTTCTCAAAATTATTCTTAAATTCTTCTAGGTTATCAGTAGGGATTCGTGCCCCGCAGGCTTCTTCGTGACCGCCACCTACTGCTCCTGTAATATTTTTTATAGCTTTTATTAAATATTCTTTTGCTTTTTTTCCTCGTATAGAAACGTTTCCGACATCTTGTTTTTTGTAAATAACTAAAACATGTTTGTCAGGATTTTCAAATTGTAGTTTGTTTGCAAGTTCTGAAGACATACTGGTTTCTCCGGCATATTCAAGTAAGAGGAGATTTTTCCCAGCATTTTCTCTTTTTTTCAGTAAAATATTCATATGTTTTATTAATTGATCATATCTTTGGTGTAAATGTCTTGTTTCGGCGTTTTCATCTAAAATATCTATTGGATTATTTGCTTTTATGAATAGACGGATCATATGTAATACGTTAGTTGTAGAATCTTTAAGTCCGAAGTTAATCATAGAAGTTATTTTTCCTATTTCTGTTTTATACATGCAGTCAAATGGACTTTTTATTGTTGATAAAACTTCTTCGTTTTCTTTTGCATAATCTTTTGCAAATTCAGGCATATAGTTGTCTCCAATACATCCCGTAATTGCAATCCATTGATCTGCTTTTTTTTCAAATGTTTTATATGCAAGGTAAGTAGTCGGTTCACATGTTGGGAAACTGTTGAAGTAGTTTATCATTTCTTTTATTTCGTTGTTTACTTCTACTCCGTGATGATCTATCCAGGTAATTGGGATTGATTTTTCAAAAACTCCTTCAAGAAATTCCTTACTTACTTGTGGTTTATCTAGGATGAATACGTGGTCTGGATTTAATTCTTCTACTTTTCTTAAGTATGTTTTATCTAATTCTGGGAAGGATTTTATTGCAACACCTTTTCCCCTACCTATTGCCTTTTGAAGAATAATAAAACTACAGAATCCGTCAACATCATTATCAAAAAAGAAAAGAGGATTTTGGGATTTTTCTAGTGAGTCTCTTATTTTTTCTAATTCTTTCGCAGATAACATTAGATTACGATCCTTCCTTCTACTATTTTTTCTCTTAACTCTGCTATTTCTTCTTTGATGTTTATAGAGTTGCTTTTGAGTATTTCTTCTAGTTTATTTGTTTCATCATTTAATATTTCACTTAGTGAACGATATTCTTTTACAATCATAATTGCTTCTTTTTCAGGTATATTTAACTGAGACATAAACCTATAGCCCCTTGGAGAAACAATTTCTTCTAGTTCTTTTTCAAAAATTAATCTTGCTATCGATTCTATTTCAATTAATCCTTCAAAAGTTAAATTTTCTAGAAGTATCTTTGTTTTCTTTAAAGAAAGTTTTGCATAGTCTCTTATAATTTCTTCTTCTTTTCTTTCTACTCCTCTAAGTAACTCTTTGAATCTTAAATTCATTAGATTCCCTTCTTTTCCAACTTCAATAAAATCTTTTTTTAATGTCTCAGAATTTCTCAAAATTATTTCTGCTCTTTGAATTATTTTACAGATATCCGATACAGAAACCATATTTGTAATTTCTAATAGTCCTATCTTATTTGTTAATTCATCAAATATTTCTCTTTGTTTTTCTAATAGTTGGATTGTGTTGCTAATTTCTCTGAAAACTTCTTCTGAAGGTCTAAGGAAATATTTGGAATTTCCATAGTAAAGAGTTGTCTTTTTCCTTCTTTCTGAGATTGAAATGACTAGGGTATTTAATTGTTTAGCTGTTCTTTCAGCGGCTTTATGTCTTGTTCCCGTTTCATTAGTGGTTATTGTAGGGTCGGGTGTAAATAAAACATTTGCGTAAAGGATTCTTCTTAAATCAGAAGAAATAACTATTCCTCCATCCATCTTGCATAATTCGAACAATCTTTGTGGGGTGAAACGACAATTAACTCTAAAGCCTCCCTCAATTATTCTTTCTATTTCGGGAGTTTCAAAAGCAATTATTGCTCCGAGTTCAGAACGAATCAAATCAGCAATTACTGTTCGCATCGCTGTGCCTGGTGCGACTTTCTTTATCTGTTCAAGCATTAATTTATCTTTTTCTGGGACAACCATCTTTTTTGAATTGGATATTTTTGAGTATTTAAATTTATTTCATGACAATTCTAGCATCTACGACCATGTATTCTTTGTCATTAATCATTAAAGGATTGATGTCTAGTTCTGTTATTTGTGAATTATTCTTGATTAATTTTTGAATTTTATTTATTGCTTCGATTATATTTCTTGTTTCTTTTTCCGTCAGTTCTTTAGATATCTTAGTGTCTTTTATCATTGATTTAATATCTTCTTCTTTTATAGGGATTACTCTAAATGTTACATCTTTTTCTTGTTCTATATTTGTTCCGCCTTTGCCAAACATTAAAACATGGCCAAATTCTGGAGTTTTTTTAATTCCTAGAATTATTTCTTTTCCGGATATTTGTTTTTGGATTATTGATTCTTCAAAATTTTCTATTTTTGAGATTATTTCAAAATATTTCTCTGCTTCTTCGATCGTGTTTATATTTGTTTTAACTCCATGCATCCTTGCTTTATGCATTATTTTTTTAGAAGATATTTTCATTACCCATGGGAATGGAATTTTTATTTTTTTTAGGTCACTTTTATTTTTAGAAAATGTTCTTTGCACTACTTTAAGTTCATTTTTTTCTAAAAAATCCTCTGCTTCTTTTTCTGTAAACTGTTGCATAGGTTTTTTAGGAGGGCAGTATTTATATACTTTCTTTATTAATAATTTTTATGGAAAAGGGTAACTTAACTAATTTTTTTAATCCTAGAACGATCGCAGTTATAGGTGCATCTGACCATTTAGAGAAGGTTGGCGGGATTTTAATGAAAAAAGCATTGGTTAGTAAGCTAGAGGTTATTCCAGTGAATGTTTCACATGATACTCTTTTCGGGAAAAAATGTTATAAATCTGTTCTGGATTATTCAGGAAATATTGATTTGGCGGTTATTGCAATTCCGGCTAAGTTTGTAGCGCAGTCTTTAGAAGAATGTGGTAAAAAAAATGTAAGAAATGTTATTATTATTAGTGCAGGGTTTTCAGAAGGTGAGGAAGATCCAGAAAAATTGATTAAAATTTCTAAAAAATATGATTTGAAGTTTCTAGGTTCGAATTGTTTCGGTATTTGTAATCCTACTAGGAAGCTAGATTTGACTTTTGCTTCAACTATGCCTAGAAATGGAAAAATTGCGTTTATTAGTCAGTCTGGAGCCTTATGGAGCTATATTTCTGATTATGGTGATTTAGGGTTTTCTAATTTTGTAAGTTTGGGTAATATGGAAAACTTAGATTTTAATGATTTTATTAAATATTTCTCAAAAGATAAGAATACAAGCTCGATAGTTTTGTATGTTGAAAAGTTTAAAGATGGACAAGAGTTCATTAAAGTTTGTAAAAAAGCAGTTAAGAGAGGTAAGAGGATTTATGCGATTAAAGGGGGGAGTTCTTTGATTGGTGAAAAGGCAGCAGTAAGTCATACTGCAAGTGTTGCTTCAGATTATGCGATTTATCAGGGTGTTTTCAAACAGGCAGGAGTTATCCAATGCAATAGCTTTTTGGAGATGTTTGAGAAAGCATCTGGAAAGAAAATTAGTTTGAATAAGTATAGTATTCCTTTAGGAAAATCTTTTATATTGACTAATGCGGGTGGTGCCGGAGTCTTACTTTCGGATTATCTTTCTAGAAAAAATATAGAATTAATTGAAAAGCCAATGGATATTTTAGGAACTGCGCGTTCAGAAGACTATGCTAAAGCTTTCGATGAAATTAAGAAAAAAGATTTTCAGAATTTGTATATTATTGTCACGCCTCAAAGTATGACTGATAGTTTGGATATTGCTAAGAAGATTATTGAATTTGATGTGGAATTGAAGATTTATGGAAAAACAGTTGTTGCTATATTCTTGGGTGGAAAATCTGTTGTGTGTGCAAAGAAAGTTCTTGCCAAAGATGGCGTTCTCTGTGTTGATGCTATTGAAGAGTTGAGTTAACACTATCCCCAAATCTTTAAATATACTGGTTTACTTAGTTCTTTATGAGGTGCGAGATTCTTATTGGTGGTAAGGCTGGGCAAGGGCCGAATTTTTTGAGTGAGCTCGTTGCAAATGCCTTATTAAAGAAAGGTTACTATGTTTTTTATTCTAGGGATTACCAGTCATTGATTCGTGGCGGGCATAACTTTAATTTAGTTAGTTTTTCAGATAGTCCTGTTTTTAGTAATACTTCCAAGGTTGATGTCCTGGTTTGTTTAGATGAAAATACTTCTAGAGTGCATAAGAAAGATTTGAACAAAAATGCCTTAGTTGTTGATTTCGTTCAAGGAAAGGGGAATACCTATTTTGCAGGTATTTTATTTAAGATTTTAGGAATTGATTTTCCTATTTTAGAGTCTGGATTGAAAGAGTTTGGAAAATTTGAGGAGAATCTAAAAGATGCTAAGGAAGGGTATTCTCTTAATAGTCGTTTATTGAGTTTTAAAATTAGAAAGGCTGGACATAAACTAGATTTGCTTAATGGAAGTGAGGCAACGGCTTTGTCTGCTCTTAAATCGGGTTTGGATATATATTATGCGTACCCTATGACTCCTGCAACTCCTTTGATGATGGAATTAGGAACTATGCAGTTAGATAAGGCTACAAAGCATAAAGTTATAGAAGTTGAAAACGAAATTGCTGTTGCTTTGGCAGGTATTGGGTCGTCTGTTGCTGGTAAACGAGTGATGGTTGGAACTGCGGGCGGTGGTTTTGATTTAATGACTGAAAGCTTTAGTTTTGTTGGGCAAGCCGAAGTCCCAATAGTTTTCTATTTGGCACAAAGACCAGGTCCAGGTACTGGTGTTGCAACTTATACTTCTCAAGGAGATTTGAATTTGGCGTTACATGGGGGCCATGGGGAATTTTTTAGATTGGTTGTTGCTCCTGGAAATAATGATGAATCTGTTAAATTAACTAATGATGCATTTTATTTTTCACATAAATATAGAATTCCTTCAATTATTTTGACAGATAAGCATCTTGGGGAGAGTAAATCTTTATTTGAGAAGAACAATTCTTTGAAGCAGGTGAAAGAAATTAAAAGTTCTGTGAAAGTTGGGGAGCGATTCAACAGTTATGAAAGTGATAAGAAGTTGAATTTTACTGCTACTGAAGATGCAGAGGTTATAAAAGCAAATTTTGATGCAAGAATGAAAAAGGAAAAAGAAATTGCTAAAGAGGTAGAGAAATTTGAAATGATTAAAGTTTATGGAAGTAAAAAATCTAAGAATTTAATTTTGTTTTGGGGTTCTACAAAAGGAGCTGTTTTAGATGCAATCAATGAGGGAAAGATTGATGCAACGTTTGTTCAGATTTTGTTTTTAAGTCCATTTCCCACAAAACAAGTCATGGCAGAAGTCAAGAAAGCAAAGAAGGTTTTGGTTGTTGAGAATAATTCAGAAAGTCCTTTGAGTAGGCTAGTTGCGGAGAAGACAGGATTTATTGTTGAAGATAAGGATAAAATATTAAGATATGATGGAAGGCCGTTTTTTAGTGATGAATTAATTGAAGAAATTAAGGAGAAATTAAAATGAAATTGACAACAGAAGACATTAGTCTCATATCCGAAACTAGAAAAAGGCTTGCTAAAAATCCCTTTCTTAAAAAGAAAGTTTCTGTAGGGTCTACTTTGATGACAAAAAAAGGAAAGAAGTATTATGGTGTGAGTCTGGAGCTTTCATGTGATGTAGGGAATTGTGCTGAACACTCTGCTTCTACTGCGATGCTTGCAGATGGTGAAACAGAAATTAAGAAGATAGTGGCTATTCATCATAGGAAAGTTATTCCTCCATGTGGAAAATGTAGGGAATTGTTATATGAGCTTAATAAAAAGAATTTGGAAACTGAAGTAATTATTTCTGAAAAAGAAAAGGTTAAATTAAAAGAACTTTTGCCAGATAGATGGCAGAATGTTTTAAAGAGATAATGGGAACAATAATAAAAAAAGTTGAAATAAATGAAGGTGTGAAAAAGATGATTGAGGAAAATGCGCTTGGTTTGGCAACTGTTGATAAAAAAGGAAATCCTCATAATGTTGCTGCTGGTGATGTAAAAGTTGTTTCTAGAAATCAATTATTGATTGGTGATAACTATTTCGAAGAAACTATTGAAAATATAAAAAATAATTCGAATGTTTCACTCGTTGTTTGGAGAAGTGATTGGCAAAAAAATTGTGTTGGTTATGAACTTGCTGGTAAGGCTGAATACTTTACATGTGGGAAATGGCATGAAATGATTAAGAAAATTCACAAAGGTTGTCCATGCAAAGGCGCAATACTAGTAACTTTAAATAAAATGAAGGTGTTAGATTAAAATGAAAAGTAAATCAATTCGAACAAGTGCAATACCAACGTGGTGTCCGGGATGTTTTAATTTTATGATACTTGCAGGTGTGCAGAGATTTTTAGACAAGCAAATTGCTAGCGGAAAAAAGAAAGATGATTTTGCAATGGTTTCTGGAATCGGATGTCATGCGAAGATTTTTGATTATTTGAACTTGCAAGGTGTTAATTCTTTACACGGAAGAGTTTTGCCTGTTGCGCTTGGAATGAAAATTGCAAATCCAAAATTGAATCTTCTTGCGTTTTCAGGCGATGGTGATGCATATGCTGAAGGGATGGAGCATTTAATACACATGGCTAGGTATAACTCTAGTATAAAATATTTGGTTCATAATAATCAGGTTTTTGCTTTGACAATTGCAGAGCCTTCACCAGTTTCTGAAATAGGGTATAAAGATAAGACAAATCCTAAGGGGGTTGTGTTGCAGCCTGTTAATCCTATAAAGTTAATGCTGGGTGCCGGTGCAAGTTTTGTTGCAAGAGTTTTTGCAGATCCTGTTCAAGTTGCAAACGTTTTAGAAGAGGCTCAAAAACATAAAGGCTTTTGCTTTATAGAAGTTATACAGCCTTGTGTTATTTTTCATAATGATGTGGGATATAAAGAGAAAATGTATAATTTACAAGATGCAAAGCATGATAAAACTAACTTTGAAGCAGCTATGAAGAAAGCTGAAGAATTTGATTATAATTCGATTAAACCAGATACAAAGATTCCTTTAGGTATTTTTTATCAGAAGCAAAAGAATGTTTTTGAAGAGATGATTTAATTTTTTATTCGTAATTCTTTCTTAGTAAATCATAGAATCTTTTCATCTCATTTTTACCTGCTAACTTTAGAACATCTAATTCTGGCGCAAAAATTTCAGTATACCTATCTCTTCTTCTAATTAGTCTTGTTTTTCCATCTTTATTAATCATAACAATGGGTGGTCTTCTCAAGTTATTGAAGTTTGAACTTAATACATTGCTATATGATCCACAGTCCATAATAATCAGTAGGTCTTCTTTTTTCAATTCTGGCATTTTCTGACAGGTGGCAATTAAATCTAGACAATCGCAAGTACATCCGGCAATATCATACTTTTTAGTAGATTTTGTTCTCATTTTATTGCCCGGGAGAATTTCATAGTCGCAATGAGAAATTAAAATATCTGGGAACATTGAGTAACAAGATCCATCTGTGATAACAATTTCTTTGTTACCAAGATTCTTCTTACTGATCACTTGGACAATACCTATTCCTGAGTTTGCAACTAATGATTTACCTGGTTCAAAAATTAAAGTTGGAAATGGGATTTCCTTTTTTATGCAAAGTTTTTTGAAGAATGGAACAAAAACTTCTCCTAAATCTTTAGGCGTAAAATACTTTCCAGGGCAATAAATTTTTGGAGCGACTGTTGGAAAACCGCCTCCAAAATCTAGCATTTCTATGGCAATGTCTTGTTTTTTTGCATAGGCTGATAAATCCGTTAGTTTCTTTGCAGCTAATAAATATCCTTTAAAATTATAGGCATAAGAGCCGTGATAATGAAATCCTTTTAATTGAATTAAGGGATATTCGCTAACTTTTAAAATTGCTTTTTTTGCATAGTTATAGGGGATCCCATATTGCTGTTTTTTAGTTGTAAATCTTCCATCATGAATCATTGGATTAATCCTAAGCATTATAGGGATAACTCTATTTAATTTTTTACCTGCTTCAATTATAGTATCTAATTCTTCAAGTGAATCGACTGTTATTGCATTGACGCCTACGGAAATTGCAAATAATATATCTTTTTCTGTTTTGTATAAATTTGTAAAAGTTATTTGTTTTGGTGTAAAATCCGCTAATAAACCTAAAATTATTTCTCCAACGCTGCTTGCATCAAAATCTAATCCTTCTTCCCGCATTATTCTAAGCACTTCTAAATTAGAGTTGCATTTACAAGCATATTGTGGTTTGAAGAATGGATAGTTGAAACTTTCCTTGAAAATTCTGCATTTTTCTCGTATTTCTTCTTCTACTAAAAGATAAACTGGGGAGCCATATTTCTTTGTGATTTCACGTACATTAACTCCTTCAATTAAAAGATTTCCTTTAGTATCTTGACTTATGAAATGTTTCCAACGTTGTCTCAAATATTTCCTAGAAATGTTTTTTCTCTCGCTTTTCTTTTTTGGTTCTAAATTTGGAACAACTCCTTTTTCAAGAGTGCTCATAATATCTATATTTTTTTCTATCATTTTTATTAATTCTTTTATTTGAATATTTATTAATCTACCTATTTAGGCACAATTAAAAAGGCAGGGGCATTATTTATTTCATGAGAAATGTTGTTGTTATAATTAGAGGGCCGCTGGGTGTTGGTAAGACTACTCTTAGTAGGATGCTTGCTGATAGGATGGGTGCCAAACTGTATTCTATCGATGATTTATTAAAAGAAGCAGTTTTAGACCGTATAGATCCTAAACTCGGCTCTATTCCTTTAGCAAATTTTTTAGCTGTTCAAGAAGATATTCTTCCAGAAATAAAAAAGCAACTTAGTAGGCATAGTGTTATCCTTGAAGGGAATTTTTATCACAAAGATCAGATTAATTTCTTTTTTAAGAATCTTCAAGAAAATCCAATTGTAGTAACGCTCAAAGCAGATTTAGAGACTTGCGTGAGTCGTGATAAAAAACGAAAGCATTCGTATGGGGTTGGAGCGGCAACTGCAGTTTATAATTTAGTTTCCAAATTCGATGATGGCTTGGTTTTAGATATTGAAGGTAAACCTCGAGAATTCATAGTAGAAACTATACAAAAGTGGTTAAGGAAGAATAGCTGAACAAATAATTTATAAACCCTCGATATTTTAGATAATTATTCAAAGGAGGGTATGATGGTGACTGTTAAAGTTGATAAAAAACTATGTATTGGATGTGGCGCTTGTGCTTCTATTTGTTCAGATATTTTTGAGATGAAAGATGGAAAGTCTTTTGTTAAGAAAGTAAAAGTTGATGATGCTTCATGTGCTAAAGAGGCAGAAAGTTCTTGTCCTGTTGGTGCGATAAGCGTGAAGTAATTATTTTCTAAAATTTATTCCTTCGGCTTTTTTTATCCAGCCTTTATTTTTTTCTCTTATTGAAGCTTGTTTAGAGAACTTCATGTAGCTCTGGATTCTTTTATTTTTTTGAGAAGGAGTTTTATCTTTTCCTATAAAAGGCCCCCCAAGACAACCATTTTCACAGAAGTTGATATCTAAAAATCTGATTTTTTTATCTGGTTTCTTAGAATAGGATTTTAAATATTTTCCAACCTTTTCTACTCCATCAATTATTTTTACTTCATTTTTCTTTAGAACTCCTTTTAGATGCGCTGTTTTACTTAAGCCTCCAGCTACGGGGTATATTTTTGTGTAATCGTTGTATAGGCAATCAAACTTTTCTATCTTTCCGTTTGGAGTTTTCTTAACTGATATTTTATTTTTTATAAATAATTGTTTAAGTTGCTGATAATCAATCACATGATCTACATATTTAGAAGCTTCTGCTTCTTGTTTTTTGAAGCTGCATGGGGATATGAAAATTCTCGTGTATTTTGGAAAGTTTTTCTTGCAAATTTTTGCTGTTGCGATCATTGGGCTGTCTATACTTACTAAGTTATTTTTGAATTGAGGATAGTTTGCTTCTATAAAATAAGTTATTCCTGGGCATGCTGTGGAAATAAATAGTCTGTTTTCTTTTAGAATTTCATGATAATTTCTATTTACCATCTTTGCTCCAAATGTTAGTTCTGTCACTTTCTTGAAGCCTAGTTTTTTTAATGACGTAATAATTTCTGGATAATCAAATTCTACAATAAAACTCGGTGCTAGCAAAGCTATACAGTATTTTTGTTTCAATATCTTCTCTATTTTCGGAATGTCGTTTTTCATTTTGTATATTTGTAAAATGCTATTGTAAATATTATACCCAATGTTGCTAAATAATAATACATTATGCTAGGGCTTATGTCCCAAAGATAACCTGCAATGACTCCTCCAATAACTGTAGCTATTCCAATTGAAAAATAATAAAGTCCGATTGCCGTGCCTTTTTCTTTTCCAGATATTTCAGCTATTAATGATCTTTGAACTGGTTCTGTCATTGCAATTACTACCCCATATAAAGCAAAAAAGATAGTTAGCAGTAAGATATTGTTTATAAAAACAAAGGAGATACAGATTATTGAAAAGAGTATATATCCTGAAATAATTATTTTTCTTTTACTCCAAATATCTGAATATTTGCCGATTCTTTTTGCAAAGATTGCAATGATTAAATTAAATAACGCGTATAAAACTAAAGGTATTGTCGCGCTTCCAGTTATTTCTTTTACTCTTAGTAAAAAGAACATATACAAACCAAAGTTTGCTAGTGCAAAAAATGCTAGAAGTAAAACAGTAACTTTTAAATTTAACTCTAGCTTTTTTATACTTTGAAATAGGTTGGTTTTAATTTTTTTTGTTTGTTTATCTTTTACCATAAATAGAGGGATTATTGAAAACATAGATATTCCTGCAGCAATTATAGTTATTGTTCTAAAATCTAAATTTAATGTCCAAAAAAGTAGAAGAACTATGATTGTTCCTAGAACTCCTCCAAGTTTATCGAACATTTCATGTAGTCCGAAATAATGTCCGTTTTTCCCTTTCATTCTAGCAATTATTGCATCTCTTGGGGCGTCTCTCACTTTTCCGACTCTTTCTAAAGAAACAAAACCAATAATTTGGGTAGATGTCTGTGCAATACCTATAAATAACTTTAAAATTGCAGACATTATATAACCGAAAAAAACTATTCCCAGCCTACTTCCTTTCTTATCTGAAAGCCAACCACCTATAAGTTTTAGTAAGCTTGAGAGTCCTTCTCTTAAACCACTGATTAATCCTGTAGCGAGACCTCCTCCGCCTAAGGATTGGATAAAGAACGGAAGAATAGGAGTAATCATTTCACTCCCCATATCATTGAGTAAGCTAGATGCTCCTAGAAGATAAACATTTTTCTTGTCGCCTCTTTTTGACATATTAAATTTAGGAATAAGCTGTTTTTAAGTATTGTGAATAGTACAATAATCTTTATAACTCTTATTTATTGGTTTTATAGATGTCAAACGAACCCAAAGTTATGCCAGAGAAAGATTATTTGTTTACTATTGCTCAAGAAATAATTGGACTAATTGAGGTTCTTGAAAAACCTCCTAAATTAAGTCACGGCCTTTCCCTTAATTGGTATGGCAGAGAAGTTGCAAATCCTTCTGGTGTGATTTCTTCTGAAGATAAATATTTTCTTTATGAATTCAGTCCTTCTATTGATAGCAGTATTGGTAGACATATAGATGGTTGGCTTTATACTAAGGACTTTAATGGAAATTTAACGCGAATTAGTAAGGCGACCACTCATGTTGATAAGCCTCCATTTTCAGATTTTGTTTTTCCAGATTTTACTGAGCGGAGAAATAAATGGGTTGTAGCACTTAAGGAGGTCGGAGGAAAGTTTGGTTTTTATTATGGTGATCGAGAAGTTGATGTTGTTTTATTAGATGAAACTGCTACGGATTCAAAGGGTTTGGAAAGGGCGGTTAATGCTTATTGTGAGAGAACTATTGGGCGAGATAATTCTTAATTTTTAGCACAACAAAGCTTTTTAAACGTTTAAACTATCGAAATAATAGTTGATATAGTAAGCAATATGCCCACATCGCATAGTGGTATTGCATCGGATTGCTAATCCGAGCCCTTTACTGGGCCCGAGGGTTCGATTCCCTCTGTGGGCGTATAATAACTTATATAAACAAAACTTTTCTATCATTGTTATGTCTGGCCTAAAAAAACTAAGGAAAGAGTTGAAGTCTTTGGCTAATCCTAAAAAGGCTAAACTTTTACAAGGGTTTTTTAAAACTGGAAAAGGAGAGTATGGCGAGGGCGATATCTTTTTAGGGATTACAGTGCCTGAACAAAGAGAATTGCTTAAGAAATACTTTAAGGGTTTGAGTTCAGAGGAAATTGGAGACTTGTTAAATAGCAAAATTCATGAGGAGAGATTGATTGCTTTACTGATTTTAGTGATAAGATATGAGAAGTTTGCTGATCAGAGGAAACTTATTTTTGAGTTTTATTTGGAAAATTACGCTAATATTAATAATTGGGATTTAGTAGATTTAAGTGCTCCGAATATAGTTGGTAAACATTTACTTAATTCAGATAAGTCTATTTTATATGAGTTTGCTAATTCAGATAGTCTTTGGAAAAAAAGAATAGCAATTCTGTCTACTTTTACATTTATACGTTATGGTAAGTTTGCAGATAGTTTGAAAATCACAGAGATTCTTCTTGATGATAAACATGACTTAATTCATAAGGCGGTTGGTTGGATGCTTAGGGAGATTGGAAAAAGAGATTTAAAAGTTGAAGAAGATTTTTTGAAAGAACATTATAAGAACATGCCTCGAACTATGCTTCGATATGCGATTGAAAAGTTTGAAGAAAGTAAGCGAAAGGCATATTTGAATGGCGAGATATAGTTTTATAAACTGACTTTTTATTTCTCTGTAATGGAAGATTTACAAGAAGGCGAATGTCCTGAAAATGAGAAAGAATTGATGGCTTGTTCTGAGCCGGGTAAGGATTGCTCTAGCTGTAAGGGAAATTGTTGTAGGTATGTAGTTATAGAAATTGATAAGCCTGAGACATTGGAAGATTTGGATTTTGTCAAGTGGTATGTTTGTCATAAAAATGTTAATGTTTTTGTTGATGATGATAATGAATGGCATGTGGAGTTTCTTACTCCTTGTGAGTTTCTAGGTGAAGATAATTTATGCCAGATTTATGAAAAAAGACCTCAGATCTGCAGAGATTTTTCTGTTGACGAATGCCCTCATCATAATGAGTATATTGAGAAACATACATTTACTTGTTTAAAAGATGTAGAGGACTTTATAGAAAATGTTTGGAAACCAGCTCAGGCGAATAAAATAGAAGAGAAAAAATAATTTTATACTTTTATTTTTCCACTTTGCCAGTCTGTTAAAATATATCTCGCAGCTCGGTCTTCGTCTACAACTCCGCCTCTTTTTAGAAGATTCATCTTTTTTCCAACTTCTTGAATTAAAAGATCTCCATCTCCGTGGACTTCAACTCCATAATATTTTTCAATTTTTGGACCGTATTCACTGATTATTGTTTGAATTACCATGTCGGGCCTCTTTACCTTATTTGCATCTCTTGCACTTATCTTTGCGTGCTGGCTAATCATATCTTGTTTTTGATGTGAGTAATCTTTAGCTGGAATAACTCCTGGAGTATCTAAAATTAAAATGTCTGCAGACAATCTTATCTTTTGCATATTTCTTGTAAATCCTGCTTCTGCACCTACTTTTGCTGCTGAACCTCCAGTTAAGAAATTAATCAAGGAGGATTTTCCGGTGTTTGGATAGCCTACAATTCCTACTTGGACTCTTCTCATTTCTTCACTTGGGAGTTCAACTCTCTTAGCTTCGATTTTTAACTTTGTTCTGAGTTCTCTTGCTCCTTTCCTAGTTGTACATGAGATTAGAACGTACGGATACAAACCTTTTTCTTTCATTTCTTTTTTCTTTGCAGCTAAGTCTACCAAATCGCACTTATTTAGAATATAAAACAATTTTTTACCTTGTTTTTTTACTTCTTCTTCTAGCCCTATATTTCGCGTGTCATCAATGAATCTTGCGTCTAAAACTTCTAGAATTATGTCTGATATTTTGAGGATTTCTTTTACTATGTCTGGGTATTTCTTTCTTTCCTTTTCTATGTTTTCTAGATGACCTGTTCTCTTGGAGGAGAATGAATATCGTACTCTCATAATTTGGTTAAGCTTGAGGGCTATATAAGGCTTTTCGCAAGCTTTAAAAATGAGCTATCTCTTCTAATTAAAAGAGTTCTGTGATAAATTGAATATGGAAGATGAAACAAAACGTGTAGCAGGTAAGGATCCAGAAGTTATATATGGGTCTTCTTTTATTTATGTTCCTAGACTGAAAGTTACTTTTGGAGTGTTATCTAAAAGGAGAGATCTTCCCAACGGTCGAGTAGAATATCCTATGCTTTTCGGTGGTGCTGATCGTAGTGTTAGTTTTTCTAAGAGGTTTCTTCATTTGGATGAGCCTGGCGTACACAGCTATACATACATGGGAGATGGGGTTGTAAGTAGTTGGGATTGGAAAAAGGATTATACTAAACCAGAAGATGTGATTTATTAATGGCAGTATGCGTTTATACACATGCTTATAGGGATGTTGCTGTAGGTACTATTCTAAGGACTCTAAGAAATGGGGTTATTTTAGGGTTTCATGCTCCTAAAACAAGAAAGGTTTTCGAGAAAGGGAAGAAAACTCTTGAAACTTTTGAAACTTTTGGAAAGATAGTAACAACATCAGCAAATTTGAATTTAAGAGCTATAGTGAATTATCTCGGTAGAAAAATAGAAGATTCCAATAATTATGATAATTGTGGCTATAGGATATAAATCGTTTTAAACCCTAATTTTTTCTTAGTTTTATGATAGGTGACTACTGTAAATTTATAGAAGAAAATAGTTTATCTCCATTTAATAAACTAAAAACTTCTGTTAATTCTGGTTCTGATTCTATTTATAAAACTAAAGATGGAAAGTTAATTCATAACAAGTTTTTGACTAAAGTTTCTTCTAATTTTAATTTTTCAGATAGCTCTAATCTTTGGCAATGTCATTTTTTTACTGAAAATAATGAGGAGATAAGGAGAAGGCAGGAATTTTTTAGAAATTTAGTATCGATTGATAATAGATTTTTAAAAGAATTGAAAAAACCTAAGCAAATGTGGTCCCCTAAGTACGAAGTTATCGCAGTTACTGAAAATGAGGATACTTTTGTTAAACTTGGAGATTTGGGATGTGCTACTAAATTTCTATCCTCTGAATATGATTTAGCAGAATTAGAAAGATATGATATTGTACAAGTTATTGATTGTGATGTGTTTCAAAGGGCATTGGAGGGTTTACCTCAGTCTGTTTTTATAAATGATCTTGAAGATATTTATCTAGAGCGATATTTAGAATATCTTTCTGCTTGGAGAGAGAATTTAGAAGTTTTAAAATTGCATTCTAAAGATGAAGAGCTTTTAGGGATTATTAAAGAGCTTTCACCTTTGTTCCCCTTTTTGGAAGAAGTTAACTCTAAAATAATTAAACGTGAAGAAGTTGCAAAGATTCTTGATGAGATAAATGCAAAAGTTGAAGAGAAAATTAAAGATGTGACAATTTCTGGCGGTTCTTTGATGAAAATACTTGGTGAGAAAAAACTTCCTGTCGAATTTCAGAAAGTAATAGGCGATGCAATTAGTGAGTGTGGTGTTCCAGATTATATATTTAACTTTGCAATTCCTGTTTCTGTTGATGAAAAAGAGCTTGACGATTTGATTAAGAGACAGAGTGCAAATGAGTTTACTGATTTAGCAGAAGAGATAAAATTGAAAGCTAAGATTTTGAAGTCTATTCCAGAGAAACTTGATAGAATTTCTAGTTTGGTTTTGATTATGGATTTTCTTGGTGGAATTTCTAAATATCTTGAAGGCGTGACTTCTATTCCTATTGAAAGTAAAGAATTATTTATTTCAAATTCTAAAAATTATTTCTTAGATAATCCGCAACCAATTAGTTTTAATCTATCGGGAGAGTATAAATGTTCTATTTTAACTGGGGCAAATAGTGGTGGAAAGACGACTTTATTAGAACATATTATTCAATTGATTTCTGCATTCCAAATTGGTTTGCCTGTAAATGGTGAAGTGAATATGCCTATTTTTGAAGAGGTTTATTATTTTGCTAAGAATAAAGGTGCGGCAAATAAAGGTGCGTTTGAAAATTTACTTACTCAGATGTCCGAGATTAAACCTGGAAATAGAACTTTGATTTTAGCTGATGAAATTGAGGCAGTAACTGAACCAGGAGTTGCTGGAAAGATAATTGCCTCAACTGCTGAATATTTCTTGAATAAGAATTGTTTCTTAATTATTGCAACTCATTTAGGTTATGAGATTAAGGAAGTTCTTCCATTGCATGCTAGAATAGACGGAATTGAAGCTAAAGGACTTGATGCAGATTTTAATTTAATTGTAGATCATAATCCGGTAATTGGAAGACTTGCAAACTCTACACCCGAGTTAATTGTTGAGAAGATGGCTAATATTCATCAGACAGAATACTTTAAGCATTTGAATGAGAAATTGAAAGAGAAGTAATATTTCCCAATTACATAGCTTTATAATGGGTCATTTCCACTTATTTTTATGGGAGACTTTAGATCATTCGATAACGATAGAAGGGAAGGCGGCAGATCTGGCGGAAGCGGATTTGGCGGACGAGGCGGAGGTAGAAGCTTCGGTGGTGATCGAGATGATAGGAGATCTGGTGGCGGAAGAAGTTTCGGCGGAAGCAGAGGCGGATTTGGTGGTGGAAGAGATAGAAGAGAAATGCCAATGTGTGATGCTGTTTGTGCAAAATGTGGTAAAAATTGTAAAGTTCCGTTTAAACCAACGGGAGACAAACCAGTATATTGTAGCGATTGTTTTGGAAATCAAAGAGGTGAAGCAAGACCTAGCGGAGTAGACTTAGCAAATGGGTCTGGAATATCTATAAATCAAGAGCAATTCAAGCAACTTAACAATAAGTTGGATCAAATTTTAGATATCTTAAATTCTTTAGAAATGATTGATGATTCTGAAGATGAAGAAGATGCAGAAGCTGATGCAGAAGAAATTGCAGAAACGGAAGAGTCTGTTGAAGTTGAAGAAAATAAGAAAGAGTAAATTCTAAGTAAATATAAATTTTAAAGTCTGTAAAATATAGCTAGTGGAAATGTTTGTTGGTATAACCTTCCTTCACTCAAATAATCTAATTTTACAAATTCTATCTCTGATCTTCCCATTAATTCTGCGTCAAGTATTGCTGCGGGAAAATTATCAATTTCTTTAATTTCTTCTATTTTAACCTCTATCGGAGATATCATTCTTTCAAGTGCTGCGATTTCTTCTGGAGTTTCTGGTGACTGGCAGTCTAGTAAGATTATTCGCAATTCTCTTTGGATATTTACCATATTCTTATTATTTTACGAATTCAATTTATTTAATTCTTTCTACAATTCTAAAGTTTCATTTAAAGAAGGAATATAACTTTCTATTTTTTCTTTTGCTAAGGTTTTAACTAAAGCTTCTTGTTGATCTAGGTCTCCATGAGTAATAAAAACTTTTTTTGGTTTTGGTGAAAAATTCTTTATCCATTTTAGCAAACCGACTTTATCTGCATGAGCTGAAAATCCTTCGATTGATTCTATTTTTGCTTTGACTTCTAGTTCTTTACCTAATAGGCGAATATGTTTTTCTCCTTTTTGTATCCAGGAACCTAATGTTCCTTCCACTTGGAAACCGACGAATAATAATGTATTTTTTTCATCTTCAATGTTGTTTGCAATGTGGTGTTTTATTCTACCTGCCGAACACATTCCATTTCCTGCAATGACAATACATGGTTCTGTAACTCCATTGATTTCTATAGACTCTGCTCTGCTTTTTGTTAAGGTTAATTCTGGAAAACCAAAAACATCATTTGTTTCTTTGAATCTTTCTTGAACATCTGCGTTAAAATATCTCATAAATTTTCTAAAAACATCTGTGGAACGAATTGCCATTGGAGAATCTAGAAAAACTGGCATTTTTGGAATAGTTCCTGCTTCCATAAATTTACCGATGTTGTAAAGTAATTCTTGAGTTCTTTCAACTGCAAATGAAGGGATGAATAACTTGCCTCCACGATTATATGTTTCTTTTATTACTCTGATAAGTTCCCTTGCTCTTTTATCTCGCGGATCATGCAATCTGTCTCCGTATGTTGATTCCATGAAAACATAATCTGCTTTTTGAATAAGTGCCTTATTTTTAACAAGAATAGAATCTTCTTGTCCTAGGTCTCCGGAGAAAACTATTGTTTTTTCTTTTCCTTTTTCTGTAATTGTTACCTGTGCGGAAGCTGAACCTAAAATGTGTCCTGCATCATAAAATTTTAGATAAATACTTTTCGTAACTCTAATATTCTCTTCATATTTTACAGTGGAAAAAAGTTTCATTGCTTCACTTACATCTGAAAGATTGTAGATAGGTTTCCTCGGAGGGAGATTTTCTTTGGCTCTTTTTTTATTTTCAGTCATTGTATCTTCCATTGCAATATTTGCTGAGTCCATCATTATAACTTGGGCTAATGCTTTTGTCGCATCAGTAGAATAAATTTTTCCCCTAAAACCATTTTTAACTAGTAAAGGAATTCTTCCACAATGGTCTAAATGTGCATGAGTTAAAATTAATGCTTTGTATTTTCTTGGGCTAAAACCAAATTTTTCATAGTTTAATTTTTCTAATTCTTTACTTCCTTGAAACATTCCACAGTCAACTAAAACTTGGTCTTCTCCCGTTGTTAAACTGTAGTTTGAGCCAGTAACCTCTTTTGCAGCACCTAAAACTTGTACTTTCATTTATTAATTTAAGAATGTGTCCTTTTAATAATTAACTATTCGAAAACAAACATATTTAAACTATATTTGAATTTTATTTTAATGATTGGTAAATCTAACATTCTTGATTTGCAGGGTGCTATTGGCGCTTATGGGACAAAAAAATTTATAGATAACTCTTTTCGTTTGTTTTATATTGGTTTTTGTATGTTGGTTATTGGTTTTTTGGTGGCTATTTATACTAAAAATGTTGTTTTGATATATTGTGCTTTGTGGATTGGGGTTTCAGGACTTGTGTCTATGTTGAGTTCAATAATTAGATTGGTGAAAAATATTTTTTATCTTTAATAATTAACTACTCTTTGGTTTTGGGTAAGATAGGTGTTAAATAGCTATCTTTAAACATTTCACTATTAAATCTTAAAGGTATTTTTTTAGTAAATATTTTTCTAGGATTCCAAAAATCTGCGTATTCTAAGCAATCTATTTTTCCACAAGCGTATGCAGTGTGCCCCATGCATTGTTCTCCACTTAAGGCGCAGACTCCGTAAATTCTTTCTGCGTGTTTATTAATTATTGGGTTTCTAATGTATGGGCAAATTTCTTCTCCGCTTTTTTTATAATCCTCTATATTGTCTTGACTTAAAATAGGAAAGTAAGGGTCTTCATAGTTAGGTTGTTTTTTTATTGGCTTAGGCGCATAACTAACTTTTTTTGAATCGGAGACAATATATAATTTTCCCTTTTTCCCTTTTTTATGGGGTGTTTCTACAAAGGTAAATTGGGGGAAATGTTTATTTTCATGAGTATTTCTTTCATGGTTTCTATTATGTGAGTGTCTATGTCCTGAAATTATTTGGGTTAAATTTCTCATTAAATATTTTCCATTCTTACCTTTTTAAGTATTTATATAGAAAAAGAATATAAATGGCTATGTTTTAAAGTTATTATGTTTAAAAGAAAGAAGGTAGGTCTAGCATTGAGCGGAGGAGGTGCTAGAGGATTGGCACATATTGGTGTCTTGAAGATTTTGGAGAAAAATAAAATTCCTATTGATTTTATTGCAGGGACAAGTATGGGTGCGTTTATTGGAGCTATGTATTCTGCAGGGCCAAATATAAAAAAATTAGAAAAAGATTTTTTGGATGAGCCTTGGAAAAAATCGTTTGATTACAATATTTTGCCTACGCAAGGATTAATTAAAGGAGATAAGATTGAAAAATGGCTTGCAACAAAGATTGGAGATATAGACTTTAAGGATTTAAGAATTCCTCTTTTTGTTACTGCTTTTGATTTGAAAAGCAAGAGGGAGGTAATTTTTAGTAAAGGAAATGTAACCGAAGCTGTTCGTGCAAGTATTTCTATTCCTGGCGTGTTTGTGCCTTTAGAGAATAATGGTAGGTGGTTAGTTGATGGAGAGATAATTGATCCTATTCCTAGCGAAATACTTACTAAAGCAGGGGCGGAAATTATTATTGCGATTAATGTTAATGCTGCTATTGAAAAAGAACCTCTGTTAAATGAAACTGCTGTAAAAAAAAGAGATCAGAAAAAATTACCAAGTATTTTAGGTACTCTGCTTGGTTCTGTTCAAAAAGAAGAGTCTAGGATTTCAAATTATGATCTTGAAGATAAAAATATTAATTTGGTAATAAATGTTTATCTAAATCATGTAGGGATGCTGGAATTTGAAAAAATTAAGTTTGCTATTAGAGCTGGAGAAAAGGCAACAAAGAAAAGTTTGATAGACATTAAAAATTTGTTTAAACAAAATTATCTCGCTTCTATTATTGACAAATTTGATGGTAAGGAAAAGGTTGAAGAGGTTGTTGCGCATATAAAAGATGTTGGGAAAACTGCTAGTTTGGGAAAGATTTTGGAACCTGTTGAAAAGTTAGGTAAAAATAAGCAATTAAAGAGGCTAGTTAAGACCTTGAAGTAGATCGTCAAATGAATTAGAGGTCCTACTAAAGCACAATAATCCTTTTAAAATCCATTAGTTACTAAATTATATGGAAATCACTAAACTTCAGAAAAAAATCTTCTTATCTACGTTTGGGTTCGTTCTAGGGGGAAGGGCAGCTAGATATACTTATTTGAAATATGTGCAAGATATTTTTACAAATCGTGATTATTTTAGTCTTATATCTTTTGTAAATGAACTAATATTTGTAACAGGTCTTATCGTTTTCTTCTTTTCCGTTTTAGGGTCTATGAGCGTTATTCGAGAAATTTGGGTAGATAATGATAAATTTATTGTTCGTGAAAGATTTATACGATTACTGATTAACTCTCTTTGGACGCTTGTCGTTTCTGCTTTTTTGGCGTTACTTGTAAAAATACTTATTTGGCCTTAGTTTTAAATATAAAATAAAAAATAATTTTGTTTTGTAACTATTTTTTCTTTTTAGTTACCTTTTTTGCGATCGGTTTGCTTTTTTTCTTAAACAAACTGTATAACAAACATTTTCCTGTTATTGATGTTATTAAAGCAATTACTGCAAGAACTAACCACCATACATTATATGCGTATGCAAGATAGAGCGCAACTAATCCTATCACTGCTCTTATCATTCGATCTTTTCTACCTATGTTTTTTTCCATTTTCACCTCCTTTGTATTTCAATTGAATGTTTAATAACTTTGCATATTTCCAAATAACTCTGTTCTTTTTTTTATATTTTAGATATTCACTTTCTGTTTTGTGTTTGTCCAGATTGAGGGTTTTCTTGCCTCATTCTCGCTTTCATAGCTTTGTATTCTGCAAGCTTTCTGTCGTATTCTGGATCAACAAAGTCATTTACTCTTGCCATGCTAGAAGATAAAGTTTCTTCTTTAAAAAGATATCTGAACTAGAAAATCTTTAAACGGAGGATTTAAATTCTCTAAATACTACTTGGTTTCATGAGTAAAGATTTTTATATGAAGAAGAGAGCAAGGTTTTTGGCAACTAAAGATGATTTTTTGGCAAAGAATAAGGCTAGTGTAAAAAAGGATTTAAAGGAAGGTACTGCTATTGTAGTTAGAAAGGGATGGAGAACATTAGTAAAAAGACCTGAAAAATTATTAAAATAATTATAGTAAGGTATTTAAATTAGTTATCTTTTGATATTGTATGGAAGGTGAGCTTTTGTCTGTAAGAATGAAACTTGAGCATGGGAAAATGCTGAAGCTGCTTAGTGATTTTATTGCAGGAAAGAAAGGTGCATATGAAAAATTGAAAGATATTCAAATAAGACATGCTTCTGCTGAGGAACAGGCAATTATGATTTTATATAAAGAGAAGAAAGATTTCAAAGTGTTGCGAGAGATTTTGGAACAGCATGAAACTCTTAAAGATTATCTGGCTAGCATGAATATTGATTCTTCTGTGGCTAAAAAGTATGAAAAATTAATGAAGGCACATATTACTTTAGAGGATACCAAGTTCTATCCTTTGTTGGATAAAGATTTAACTCCTACTGAGCAAAAAGAAATATTTGAAAGATTTTTGTATTTGTTTGATCAAAGAATTCAGCAGGCTTAATTAGTTAACTATAAAAACTTGTTTCTTCTTTTGTTTATTAAAAGAGATGGTAGTCGGTTTTATGAATAGGGGCTTTAGTTTGAAAAGGGCTTTATTTGGAAGTATCAGAAAAAAAGTTTTTATTTATTTTTTTATTTTAATTGCTGGAAGTATTTTGCTTCTGAGCGGTATTTTTTATTCTATTTCTATAAATTCGTTAAATGATCAGGTAAGGTCTCATCTGGAAGCAATAGCTCAATCAAGGACAACTAATATTGACTTGTATCTTGATTCACATGCGCAGAGAGTCAACTTAATTGCAAGTAGAACTCAACTTAGGAAAGATATTAGGGATTATCTACAAAATCCTAATGAAATTAGAAGGCAAGAAATTATTTTAAATCTTAATGATTCTAGTAAATCTGTAGATGAAATAGATCTTGTATGCGTTTTGGACTTAACTGGTAAGGTCGTTGCATGTAATAAGGCGGGTTTAATGGAAGCAAATTTTATTAATGATAGCTTTTTCATTTTTGGTAAAATAAGGGCTAGGGCTTATTTTTTTAATTTAAATGGAGAAGAAGACTTGATTTTTTCTGCACCGATCATGCAAGATGGAAATTTAATTGGAGTGATGATTACTACGGAAGTTACTGATAACTTGAAGAAGATTATATATGAAAGAACTGGCATGGGTGAAACAGAAGAGGTTACGGTTGGTTTTAAAGATAAAGAAGGTAACATTATTTATCCATTTCCTCGTCTGTTTGAGGAACAAAGTGTTAATGTGGATTTTACAGAGAAGACAGCAGAGCCTATGAAACGTGCATTAAATGGTGAAGTTACCTTTTTGAGCAGTTCATTAGATTATCGAAATGTAAAAGTTATTGCAGCTATAAATTACCTTTCAGTTTATCAATTAGGTGTTGTTTCAAAAATAGATTATGCAGAAGCTATTGGAGAAGTTCAATGGGAATTTTTAATTACTGCGGGGTATTTGTTTATTTTAGTTTTGTTAGTTTTCTCTTTACTCTCTTACTGGTTTTCTAATAGACTTATAAGGCCTATTCTTGATTTAGCAAATATTACTGAAAAGATGACTCACGGTGATTTTAGTGCTCGAGTTAGAATTAGGTCTGGTGATGAATTGGAAAGGTTAGGGGAATCTTTTAACAAGATGATTAAGGATTTACAAGAAGCACAGGAATCTTTAGAATCTAAAGTGCGGGAGAGAACTAAAGAACTTTATACCACTCAAAATAGTTTGGAAAGAAGGACAATCCAGGCAGATCAGGCAAAAGTTGCAACGTTGAATATTCTTGAAGATGTTGAAGAATCAAAGGAAAAATTAGATGAAGCGTATAAACAATTAAGAAGTTTAGAGAAACTTAAAAATGAATTTTTATCTTTTACATCTCACGAGTTAAAAACTCCTTTGACCCCTATATTAATTCAGGCGCAGATGTTACAGGAAGGGGACTTAGGTAGGCTATCTTCCGAGCAAAAAAAAAGTATTGATATGATTGTGAGAAATATGAGGACATTGAATCAACTTATTGGTGATGTTTTAGATATTTCTGTTATTCAATCTGCTAATCTAAAAATATTCCCGCTTAGAACGGATGTTGCAGAAATAATAAGACAGATGGTTGCAAATGCTACACCTTTAGCAGATAAAAAGAATATTAAAATCACCATGAAGATTTCGCGTTTGCATCATTTGTTGATTGATAGCCGGAGAATAGGACAAGTTGTAACAAATCTTTTGAGTAATGCTATTAAGTTTACTCCTGAAAATGGGGCTGTTTCTGTAGAGGCCGCGGAAGATGAAAATTATATAACTGTGAAGGTAATGGACACTGGTATTGGAATCGATAAGGATAAAATTAAGACTCTTTTTCAACCTTTTTCACAAGTAGTTGCTTCATATACTTTGAAACAAAAAGGAACTGGTTTAGGTTTAGCTATTTGCAAGGGGATTATAGAAGCCCATAAAGGAAAGATTGGTGTTCAGAGTGAGATTGGCAAGGGTGCAACGTTCTATTTCAAACTTCCTAGAAAATGGCATTTCACAGGAAATAAGAATTAAATCGCATAATTTAAATATTTAAAATGGTTGACAAAAATATGGAAAAGAGTGGTGAAGAAGCGAGATTAAAGTTAGTTATCACAGCTAAAGAACTTGCTAAGATCAAAGTAGAAAAAGAAAAAATTAGATTGGAGTTGGTTGTTACTGCTAAAGAACTTGCTAATGCTGCGGTTGAAAAAGAAAAAACAAGATTAAAATTAGTTGAATTTGCTAAACACCTTGAGGGAGTGGCTAGGGAAAGAAAAGACGAAAGACTTAAATTAGTTATCACAGCTAAAGAACTTGCTAAGATCAAAGTAGAAAAAGAAAAAATTAGATTAGAATTAGTTATCACAGCTAAAGAACTTGCTAAGATCAAAGTAGAAAAAGAAAAGCAGGTAGCAGAGATCAAAGAAAATGAAGAACGATTTGAAGATCTTTTTAATAATATGGATGAGTCGGTGGCGATTTATGAAGTTAGAGATGGTGGAAAAGAAATAATTATCAAAGACTTAAATAAAGCTGCCGAAAAATTAGAGAATGTGAAAAAAGAGAATGTTATTGGTAAAAAAGTAGACGTTGTTTTTAAGGGTGTAATAGAATTTGGGTTGTATGATCTTTTTAAGAAAGTTTGGAAAACTGGAGAACCTATGCAACATCCAATTTCCTTTTATAAAGATAAATATCATCGAGGGTGGAGAGATAATTTTGTTTTTAAACTTCCAACTGGCGAAGTTGTAGCTATCTATTCAGATGTAACTGCACAGAAGAAAGTCGAAGAAGAATTAAAACAAAGTGAGGAAAAATTTAGAAGTCTTTTTGAGAATACTAATGATTCTATTTTTATTTATAATATAGATGGGAAAATTTTGGAAGTTAATAATATTGCTTGTAAAAATTTGAGTTATACTAAAAAAGAATTATTACTCCTATCACCTAAAAAAGTAGATTCTCCAAAGTTTGCAAAATATGTTTCTGCAAGAATTAAGGAAGTATTGCTAAAAGGCAGTTCTCTATTTGAAACAGTGCATATAGCTAAGTCTGGAAAAGAGATTCCTGTTGAGGTAAATGCGAAACTTATAGAATTTGAAGGGCAAAGAGCAATTATCAGTATTTGTAGGGATATTACTGAACGGAAGAAAGTTGAAGAAAATATTGTGAAACAAGTCGGGGAAAGAACTGTGGAATTAAATAAGCAAAGGGCTTTCCTTAGTTCTGTTTTGGAAAATGTTCCGGATATGATTTTTGTTAAGGACGCAAAGGATTTGAAATTTGAGTTGTTTAACAAAGCCGGAGAGGAATTGTTAGGCTACAAGAAAGCAGATTTAATTGGAAAATCAGATTATGATTTTTTCCCTAAAGATCAGGCAGAATTTTTTATAAAAAAAGATAGGGAAGTTCTTAAACATAAAGAGGTTTTAGATATTCCAGAAGAACCAATAGAGACTAAGTATGGGAAGAGATATTTACATACAAAGAAGATTCCTATTTTTGAGGATCATAGGGCTATGTATTTGATGGGAATTTCCGAGGACATTACTGAGAGAAGAAAAACAGAAATTGAGTATAAGAGATTATTAGAGTCTATGTCTGATGGTTTTTATATTACTGATTTGAAAGGTAATATTTCCGAAGTTAATTCTGCATATTGTAATCTTACGGGCTATAAAAGGTTAGAATTATTAAAAATGAATATTGATCAGTTAGATGTAGTTCAGTCTCCTGAAAAAATTTTAGCTAAAATTCTTGAGATTAAAGAGGTTGGTTTTGGAAGGTTTGAGACTAAAAATAAATGTAAAGATGGAAAACTAATAGAAGTGGAAGTAAGTGTAAATTATTATGAACTTGGTCAAAAGTTTTTCTTTTTTGTTCGTGATATTACTGTAAGAAAGGAGATTGAAAATGAAGTAAAGCAGAGGTCTGAGGAATTAGAAAGATTTAACCGTGCTGCAGTAGGCAGGGAGTTAAAAATGGTGGAACTGAAAAAGAAAATTGCTAAATTGGAGGATAAGCGAAAATAATTCTTTTCTCTAGAAAGATTTATATATTCTAATTATGTTTATTAAATAAGAGAGATGGCAAAAAAGATACTGGTTGTAGATGATGAGAAAGACATTGCTTCTTCTGTGAAAATGCTAGTTGAAGGTATGGGTTATGATTCTACTGTTGCAAATGATGGTAAATCTGCTCTTGAAATGTTAAATAAGGAAAAATTTGATTTAGTTCTTTTGGATATTTTAATGCCTCAAATGTCAGGTAGGGAAGTTTTAGAAAAAATTAGAGCAAGTGCAAAATTGAAAAATCAAAAGGTTGCATTTTTATCAGTTATTCAATTAAGTCCGGAAGGGAAGAGTTCTATTAAGAAGTTGAAACCTGTTGAATATTTCCAAAAACCTATTGTTGATATTAGGGATTTTAAAATAAAATTAAAGAGAATACTTTCATAGGAGTTTATCTTTTTATGAAAATTGCAGAGTCAGCTTTTAAAAAAAATCAAAATGTTGTCTTTTTATGTAGGGATGTTAATCCAATTGATTTTACTATTGAATTTTTGAAATCTATTCCTAAAAAAAGTAAAGTGCTCTATATTACTGTGAATAAATCTTGTTCTGTGTTAACTGATAAGTTTAAGAGTGAAGGGATAGATTATTCTAAGTGGTCATTTATTGATTGTATTTCTTCGAGTTTGTTTATGACTGGAAAAACTTCTTCTCAATGTCAACATCTTTCATCTCCTACTGCTCTGGTGGATCTTGCTATGGCAATTGACGATAAGTTAAAAGAAGTAGATTTTATAGTGTTTGATAATATTTCTGGTTTACTGGTTTACAATGGTGATGTTCCTACTTTGCAACTTTTAAATAGTTTGATGTCTAAAGTTAGACAAACAAAAGCCAAAGTAGCTTATTTATTATTTCATGACACTGGTAAAGAAGTTATGGAGGATTTGGCTTTATTTGCTGATAAAGTTCAAGTAGTTTAGTTCATGGTAAAAAAGATACTGATTGTAGATGATGAGGAAGATATTACTTCTTCTGTGAAAATGCTAGTTGAAGGTATGGGTTATTTTGCAAAGATAGCTGATAATGGAATGACTGCTCTTGAAATTTTACATAAAGAAAACTTTGATTTAGTTCTTTTAGATATCATGATGCCTCAAATGTCAGGTAGGGAAGTTTTAGAAAAAATTAGGGTAGATTCTAAGTTAAAAAATATTAAAGTAGCTTTTATGACTGCTATTCATCTAGGTTCGGAAGGAATGTTAGCTGTTAAAAAATTAAAGGCAATAGACTATTTTCAGAAACCGATTGTTGACTTGGATGATTTTAAAAGAAGATTGAAGAGGGCACTAGCATAAAATGGCGGAATCTGATTTAAATAAAATCCTTTCGAAGAGTCCAAGTGTTTTTGTTGTATGTAAGAAAGACGGGCCTGATGAAACCCTTGTAAAGATTTGTGGGGACCTTAAAAAGAGTTTTAAGAAAATTTGTGTAGTTACTGTGAATAAACCATATTCCTTTTTAATTAAGGAGTTTGCTAGAAAGAAAATAAATTCTTCCAGTTTTTATTTTGTTGATTGTATTTCTGCGACAAATATGGAACAGGTTCCTTCAAAGCAATGTACTTATATCAGTTCTCCAAAGGCTTTAACGGAACTTGCAATTGCGCTTAATAATCTTTCAAAAGATGTTGATTTAGTAGTTATTGACAGCTTTTCTGGTTTGGCTTTCCATAATGAATTATTTTTTACTTATAGATTTGTTAATAGCATAATTTCTAAGTTTCGTAAAAAATCTATTAAATCTATTTGTCTTGTAGTTGGGGAAACGAAAAAAGAAATTTTAGCAGATATTTCTTTGTTTGCTGATAAGATTATTGCTATTTAGTAAGGATTTAAAAAGATTGGTTGTTTTCGTAACTTAAGATGGTGAAGAAAGTTTCAGTTGGAGGTTCTAAAAAGATTTTGATAGGGATAACTGATGATGCTCCTCAAGTCGCAACTGCATTGGCACAGCTTTTAGAACATAATGGGTTTGACACATATCAAGCGTCTGACGGTTCTGATGCGGTTCATCTTACTGAGGAAAAGAAACCTGCTCTTTTAATTTGTGATATTCGGTTGGGCGGGATTAGTGGCTATGATGTAGCAAGGATGTTACCAAAGCAGAAAATATTGTTTATAACGGGGTTTGATATTGAAAAAGAAAAGATAGCTGGCCTTAGTAATGTTGTCGGAACGATGAGAAAACCTATAGATATTGACCGGCTTTTGGAACTTATTAATAAAGTATTGGGGTTAAAAGATAAATAACTTTGAAGTTAATTATTTATAGATGATATTTTTATTAAAAAGGTTTAAAAAGATTACTTGTTTGTATAACTCGAGATGGTGAAGAAGATACTTATTATTGATGATGATATGAATGATTTGGAGACTATGAAACTTGTTCTAGAAAAAGAAAAATATGATGTTCAAACTGCGGATAATGGTGCTGATGCTCTAGATCTGGTTCGCAATGATAAGCCAGATTTGATTCTTATAGATATAAAAATGCCTACTTTATCAGGGTATGATTTGCTTAGGTTGTTACGTGAGAGATTAAATCATCATGTTAAAATTGCATACGTTTCTATTGTTCTAAAGTCCGATGTAGACTTAACAGATATTGAGGGGTTTGTTCAAAAGCCATTTATGCCTGCCGGATTAATTAAAGAAGTAAAGAGGATTTTAAAAAAATAATGGTAAAAACAGTAATGGTTGTGGATGATGAGCCAGATATTAGGGCTACTGTTAAGGCAGTTCTTGAAAAAAATAAATATAAAGTTGTGACTGCCGTTAATGCAGATGATTGTTTGAAAAAGATTAAGGGTGGAGAAAAACCTGATTTAATTTTAATGGATATTATGATGCCCGGAACGCCAGTTAGGGAGGTAATCCCTAAACTTGGCAAAGTAAAAATAGCTTATTTGTCTGTTGTTAGGACTTCTGAAGCGGAGAAGGAAGATTTAATGAAAAATAAAAATATTGTTGATTTTATCCAGAAACCGTTCGATATAGATGAACTTCTAAAAAGGGTAAAGAAGTTAGTTGGATAAAATGGATATAAAAAAAGAGCTTTCTGAAAATCAGACTATCTTATTGATCATGGACAGTGCAGAATATAACCAAGATATAGTTAGTTTTGTTAAAAAATTGAATGGAAAAAACATAGCTTATGTTACTTTGAATAAAACTAAAGATTCTTTGGTCGAATTATTCAAAAAAAATAAAATAAAAATAGAAAATATTGTCTTTGTTGATGCTATTTCTAAAACTTTAAAGAGTGTTCCTGATCAATCAGAGGGTGTTTACTACGTTTCTTCTCCTGGTGCTTTGACAGAGTTATCTCTGGTGATTTCTAAATTCATAAGGCATGATTTTGATTATTTGATTTTTGATTCATTGACTAACTTACTCGTTTATGAAAGTAAAGCGCCTGTGGGAAAATTTGTTTCTGCATTAGTTAATAAGATAAAGGAATCAAAAACAAAGGCTGTATTTTATGCTTTATCTGTAAAAGAACAGGAAGCTTTGATAAAAGAGTCTGGAATGTTTGTTGACAAAGTTATAGATCTAGATAAGTAATAATAACGTTAAGTATAAAAACTAATTTTTGTTTTGTTTTTTAAAGATGGTTGAACGTTTTGAAGGTGGATTTAGTTTGAAGAAACTTTTATTTGGAAGCATTAGAAAAAAACTAACTTTTGCTTTTGGTGTTTTACTTTTATTATTGTTAATTATTATCTCTGTTACCTATTTATTGAATAAACAGATTTCTGAAGACCAGGCGTATCTTAGGGAGGTTAATGCTCCTCTCGGATTAATGGTTGAACAGGTAAGAGGCGATGATGCAATACTCACGGAAGAAGTTTATGGGGCTCTTTTGCATGCGGAGAAAGGAGAATCCTCACTACTTAAAGAACATAGAGCAGTTTACGATGCTGTTGGTGTTCAATTGGATAATTTGCTAAAGATTGAGGCTCCAGCTCTAGTTAACAAAAGTAGGCGAAGTATTGAAGATAAGCAAAAGATTTATACTATTTTGTCTGAACTAGATAGAATTAATCTTCTTTTAACTGATTTTGAAGTTAGTGCTTTTAAGGATATGGAAAATGGAGATTTTATAACTGTAAGAAGTTTAGTTTTGACAAATCAATACAGTGATTATAAAAAAGAGTTGGAAGATTTATATACTTCTTGGGAGAAAGAAGAGGGCAGGATTGCAGAGCAATATAGACAAAGAGTTTTAATGAATTCTAGAAATGTTCAGTATTATAATTTATTTTTGGGAACTTTTTTTATTATCATTGCGTTAGTTTTGCCTTTTTTTATAATACGTTCAATTTCTAGGCCTGTAAAAGAGTTGACTGAATTAACAAAAGAAGTTCAAAAAGGAAATCTTAAAGTAAGAGCAAATGTATTAACTGGTGATGAGTTAGAAGAGTTGGGTAAGGCTTTTAATGTTTCTACTGAACAGCTCGAGAGAATTGATAAGGATAGGGCTCAAATTGATAAAGCAAAGACAGAATTTATGTCTATTACATCTCATGAGCTAAGAAGTCCGATGACTCCTATGAAAGCACAGCTACAGATGGTGCTTGGAAATTATTTTGGTAAGTTGAATAAAGAGCAAAAAGAATCTTTACAAATTGTTTTGAATAATACTGAACGGTTAGATAAAATTATCGTTGACTTTTTAGAGATTTCCAGAATTGAAGCTGCAAGATTAAAGTTTAATTTTATTAGAGTGGATTTAACCAAAACTGTTGATTCAGTCATTGAAGAAATGAAAGGGTTTTTGCCAGAGAAAAAAATACAGATTATTTCTCGTGTTGAAAGATTACCTACTATAGAAGTAGATCCAGATAGAGTTTCACAGGTTTTGAGAAATTTGATTAATAATGCAATTAAGTTTACGCCTGAAAATGGAAAAATTGAAGTTTCTGCAAAATTATCTAATGGGATGATTTTATTTTCAGTTAGAGACTCTGGAATAGGTATACCTGAATCAGCACAAAGAAGATTGTTTGAGCCTTTTTATCAAGTAGATAATATGTATCAGCATATAAGTGGTGGAACTGGTTTGGGTTTGGCAATTTGTAAGGGTATTATTGAAAGTCAGAATGGGAAAATATGGTTAAGTTCTCAACCTAATAAGGGGACTATATTTTATTTTACTGTTCCATTAAGGCCTATTAGAGAGGTAAAAGCTATAAGACTTCTTCTTTCTCAAGAGTCTACTGATGAAAATATAAAAAGTTTGTTTAAACAATATCTAGGCCCTCTGGGCAATAAGGAGTTCGAAGGTTTGAAAGATAGTAATGGAATTTCTTCTGACTCTGTGATTAATTATATTTACTTTTTAGGAAAACAAGGAATTTTAACGAAAGAGTTTGTAGAAGAATTTAAAAACCGGAGTTTACTTATATTATCTAGTGAAGAGGCAGCTTCAAAGTCTTCCGTTTCAGATAAAATTCGTAGGGAGGAACTTAAGAAAGTTGGTTTGATATAATGGTTAATGAGGTGATTAGTTTGCTAGGAATGAAAAATATTTTTTCAGATTCAGCTATGCTCTGGGTTTTCTTTTTTTACGGTCTTGGATTTTTAATATTAGCAGGTTTAGTTTTTTTGAAAAAACGAAAGTTAGTAGATGTTGATTTAACTAAGAGTTTTTATTTTTTAGGATTGTTTGGTTTGATTCATGGTTTGACTGAATGGGTTGATTTCAGTAGATTATTTATTAAACTTAATTACAATTTGTCATTTATTTGGTTGGACATTTCTAAAGTCATACTTTTAACAGTTAGCTTTTTGTTTTTATTGCAGTTCGGAATTAATTTATTGACTTTGAAGAAAGATAATCTTAAATCTGTGAGATATTTACCTTTAGTTTTAGGAATTTTATTTTTTGTCTATACTCTCTCTTCTGGTATTTTGGGAAGTTCTGAGCTTCTTGCAAGATATGGATTCGGTTTTAGTGGAAGTTTAATAAGTACTGTAGCTCTTTTTATTGTTTTTAGGAAAACTTTATTGATTAATTCTGATTTGAAGTTAGGTGCATTTTTGATGTTTTTATCTTTTTTTGTTTATACTATTTTTGGAGGTTTTATAACTTTTACATTATATGGTGTTCCCCTCCAATTTATTAGGATGTTATGTGCATTACTTGCTGGCTTTGCTTCTTTTAGTTTCTTGGGAGTTTTAGAAAAAGGACTTGGAAAGTCTGTGAGAAGAAAATGAAACTAGCTACATTATTAGTATTCAGTTTTTTAGTCGTAACGTTAATTGGAACTTTCTCTTCTACCTATTTTCTTTATTTAAATTCTGAAAAAATTATAGTTGGGCAGGTAAGCCTTAATCTTCAATCAGATTCTCAATTGATTGAAAAAAGTGTTGAAACTTTCTTAAATGAGCAGAAAAATAAAATTGAATTAATTGCAACGCAGAGTGAATTATCTAATGAAGAATTATTGAATATGGTGACAATCGACGACAGTTTTTATGAGGCATTTGTTGTTAATTCTAGCGGTATAGTTGCATTTTCTTCAGATAAATCTTCTATTGGGCTAGATAAGTCAAAAGACGCTTATTTTATTAATGCGAGAAATCAAACTTATATTAAGCCTGCATATTTTTCTTCCTCTACCAAAAAATACTCTTTTGCTGTTTCTACTCCTTTTCAGGGTTCTGTTTTGGTTATTAGAACAGACTTAAGCTATTTTGATAATATTCTTTCAGATAGAACTGGTTTGGGAGAAACTGGTGAGAGTTTAATGGCGTTTAATAATGAAAAAAATGAAACTACCTATTTTACTAAACGATTGTTTTCTGATAAAGCTATTGTAATTTTACCCTTTGCACAAGCCCCATTACCTATGCAGAATGCATTGAATGATATTGAAAAATTAACTTTAGGTGCTACGGATTATCGAGGAGTAGATGTTATTTCTGTTTCAAATTATATTGAGAGTCTCGGTGTAGGGATGGTGACAAAAATAGACTATTCTGAAGCAATGGGTGTTTCAAGAGATCAGTTAATAAAACTGTCTTTTATTCTTTTGGTATTAATTACTTTCTTTGTTTTGGTTATGAGTATTTCTATTTCTTTTTGGATTGTTAGGCCTATTAGAAAAATAACTAGTGATGTAGAAAGCATTACTAAGGGTGATTTAAGTGTTCAATTAGAAAAAAGTAATCTTTTTGAAGTTCAAAATCTTATAAACTCTCTTAATAGAATTTTGGCTACGATGAAATTGGCAATTTTGAGAACAGGGCTTTCAAAATCAGATATGGGGCTTGGTGAGATGGAGAAGGCAAAAAAAGAAGCCGAAGAAAAATATAAATTAATGTATGAAACTTCTTTAGATGCCAGAATGATTTTGGAGTCTCCAAAATGGAATTTTAGTGCTGGAAATCCTGCAGCATTGAAAATGTTTAATATAAAGGATGAAGCCCAGCTTATCCGTTTGACTCCTAATGATTTGTCTCCCAAAACTCAATCTGATGGTAAATTATCTTCTATAAAAGCAAAAGAAATGATTGAGAAAGCTGTGAAAGAAGGAAGGGCTTTCTTTGAATGGACACATAAAAGATACAATGGTGAAAATTTCTCTGCTAATGTTCTATTGAGTAGATTTGAAGAGGGTGGTAAGGTTTATATTCAGGCAACAGTTAGAGATCTTAGTCCTGAAAAGAAGAGTGATAAAAAAACACTTCATTTAAGCGACAAGATAAGGGGGAGAAAATAAAATGGAAAAATTTATTTTGTGGAAAAAAAAGTGGGAAACGGATATAAAAACTATTGATGATCAGCACAAACATTTTGTTGGAATAGTTAATCGAGCATTTGCTTTAGATGAAAAGGGAAAAGATAAGAAAGTTCTTGGGAAGATTCTAGATGAGTTAGTGGAATATGTAAGAATACATTTTTCCATAGAGGAAGGATATTTCGAAGATACTGAATATCCTCAAACGGAAGAACATATGGAGAAGCATCAAGTTTTATTAAGTAAAGTTTTGAAGTTTAGCCAACGGTTTGAAAGAGAAGAAGAGGTTTCTGATCTTGTTAAGGACTTCTTAGTTTTCTTAAAGGATTGGTTAGATACTCATTTGGTTAAAGTTGATCATAAATATATTCCTTGGTTAAAAGAACATGGAATAAAGTAATATTTAAATATAAAGGTTACATTTAAAATATAAAGATGGTAAAGAAAAAGGTGATAAAAACGAGTAGGAAGAGTAAAATTACTTCTAAATTAAAGCAGAGACCTGCGTCTCCAAAAAGGAAGTTTAACAATTTGGTAAATAATAAAAAATTATTAAGTAAGCAATTGGATTTATCAAAAATTAAAGAAGAAATTGATGCAGAACTAAAAGGGGGCAAAAGTAAGAATTCTGGTGTTGAAATTCAAGAGCAGAGGGCTCCAATCGCCAATGCTATTAAGGGTTTAAAAGATAGGCAAACAAGTCCGAGTAAAGGTTCGGTTTTTACAGGTATTGCTGGTTTTGATGAACTTCTTTTACAAGGATTGCCCATTGGAAATTCTGTTATTGTTGCAGGAGGGGCTGGGAGTGGCAAAACTATTTTCTGTTTACAGACTTTAATTAATAAGGCAAAAGAAGGTAAGAGATGTTTATATATGACTTTGGAAGAAAATGATGAGAGACTTATTCAGCATATGGAAGGATTTGGATGGGATCCTCGTAGTTTAATAAAAAAAGGTAAACTAAAGATAATGAGGATGAATCCTTTTGATATTACTAGAAATGTGGATGCTTTGTTGGCTAAACAGAAGGGAGAATTATTAATTGATGTTGATCCTGTCTTGTTACCTAAAGATTACTCAAATCCAGATTTTATTGTTATTGATTCATTAACTGCTATTGCTTCGGCTTTTACGGGTAAAGAAGACAGTTATAGGATTTATATTGAGCAATTGTTTAGATTTTTGGAGAAAACTCGTGCAACTTCCTTTTTGATTACTGAAACTGAGCAAGTTCCTAAGATTTTTTCCCAAACAGGGGTTGAAGAATTTTTAGCGGATGGTGTGGTTGTTCTTTATTCTTTGAGGCATGGTAATATACGTGAGAATGCCATAGAAATATTAAAATTGAGAGGGGCAGCTCATCAGAAAAAAATAGTTGCTATGCAAATTACATCTAAAGGTGTGGTTGTTTATCCAGATCAAGAAGTGTTTAGTGAGATAGATTAGTTTTGATAATATTTATAAACAGATTATTCTTTGTTGCTCTATGAAAAAGAGTGGTTGGTTATTAGTTTTAGTTGCGGTTTTGTTTTTTGCTACTGGTTTGACGGCTGCATTTAGTGGCGGAGATGGTAGTTTTACAAGTCCATATCAAATAATTAATTGGACAGACTTAAATGAGATAAGAAATGATTTGACTGCAAATTATACTCTTATGAATAATTTGTCTTCTGCAACATTAGATTATAGTGGGTTAGGCAATGATTGGGTTCCTATTGCTGATTATTCGGGTAATGGTTTTGAAGGTAATCTTGAAGGTAATAATAAAACAATCTCTGATTTAATGATTAATCTTCCTTCCACTGATTATGCGGGGTTGTTTGGGTATGTTATAGGAAATATTTCAAATTTAGGATTGATAGACGTTAATATTACTGGTAGTTCTTATGTGGGCGGATTGGTTGGAGAATTAGATATTGGAACAGTCTTTAATTGCTACTCAACAGGAAATGTAACTGGTTCAGGTAAAGATATTGGTGGTCTTGTTGGCGATCTTTATGGTTCTATTTCTGATTCGTATTCAACTGTGAATGTTATTGGGGGTGGAGTAACTGTATATAATTTAGGAGGATTAGTAGGGGCTGTAGAATATTGGGGAGGGTATGGTTTAGCAACCATTTCTAATTCCTATTCAATAGGAGATGTCTCAGGTATTAATGTTGTTGGCGGATTTGTGGGTTTTATGGATGGTGGAAATATTTCTAACTCTTATGCAACTGGTAATGTTTCCGGTAAGAGTTATATTGGGGGATTTGCAGGACAAACTAATTACGATTCTGGAAGTATAATTTCTGGCGCATATTCAACAGGGAATGTTTTTGGTACTAGTGCTTCTGTAAGTGACGGTAAACTTGGTGGTTTTATAGGTTTATTAGAAGTTGGTTGCAATATCTCTAATTCCTATGCGACGGGTAATGTTTCAAGTTCACGGAATTTTATTGGGGGATTTGCAGGTTCTTCAGGAGGGACAATCAATAATTCATATTCTATTGGAAATGTTTCTGGCGGAGCGGGGAATACGAGTGCGTTTGTTGATGATTTTTTTGATGGAGTAGTTTCAAACTCATATTGGAATAATGAAACTTCCGGGATATTAACAAGTTCAGCAGGTACTGAAAAAACAACAGCTGAAATGCAAACAGAGTCAACTTTTACAGATGCGGGTTGGAATTTTACAAGCATCTGGGTTATGGGTGTAGGTTCTTATGAATACCCAATTTTGCAATGGCAAGATATAGCCGATACTGTTTATCCGCAATTTTCAAATTATTCCGATAATAATGCAACTCTTTCTGGGAGTGGAACTGCTGTGTTTAACGTAACTGTTGAAAATACAAACGGAACTGTTTGGCTTTCAATTAATAACACTAATTATACAGCAACAAATTTAAGTTTCAAGGTTTACAATGTTTCTGTAAGTTTAATTAATGGGAGTTATAACTATACTTGGATATCCTGGGGCAATGGAACTACTAATAATTATAATACTAGTAGTATTTTTGTTTATGTCGTGAATACTACTCCTGAAACTGTTCAGGAAGAGACTTCTTCTTCGAGTTATTTTTCTAAAATTTATTTTACAGACAAAAAATTTTCTACCGAGGGAAATGAATTTAATTTGTGGTATACTGATAAAATTAAGTTTATCGCTAGGTATGTTAATCATACTTTAACTATGCAAAGGTTTAATTCAACAACAGCAAGAGTTTTGATAGAATCTAACCCTGTTACCTTCTATTTGCAGAAAGGAGTTTTATATGAGTTTGATTTGAATAATGATTCCATCAATGATATAAAAGCTAGATATGATGGGATGAACAAAACAAAGGCAATGATCTTCATACAAGAAATAGTTCCTGTAAATATCGAGCTCATTAAAGAAAAAACAGCTGTTTCTAGCGAAGTTAAGACTGAAGAAAAGATAGCGGATTTGGAATATTCTGATTGGAAAGTTTATTTTATAGTTATTGCTTTAGTTTTACTTATTTTATTTTTAGTTTGGAAGAAGTTTGCTAAGAAGATTGAAGAATATTTTTGGATTAAAGGTATTGAGAGAAGCAGAAGAAAGAATAAACATCACCAGTATTATCCTTAGTTCTCTTTTGAAAAGTTATAAAAAGCAAAATATCTTGGTTATTTTATGCAGAGTGTGATTGAAACTTTAGATTCTCTTAGTTTAAGTGGTTTAAACTCTTCGGAAGTTGAGAAAAAGTTAGTTAGTAACGGATTTAATGAGTTGCCTATGGAGAAAAAAAGAAATTTTCTTTCTATTACTTTTAATGTGCTGAAGGAGCCAATGTTTATGTTGATATTGTCTTGTTGGATCTTATATTTGTTCTTAGGAGATGTTATAGAGTCTTTTTTGCTTTTAGGTTTTGTACTATTCAGTATCATAATAACTGTGTATCAAGAGAACAAAGTTGAGAGAGCACTGGATGCACTTAGAAATTTGTCTAGTCCAAGAGCATTAGTTTTTAGAAATCGTGAAATAAAGAGAATTCCTGGGAGGGAAGTCGTAACAGGAGATATTCTGATTCTCTCAGAGGGTGACAGAGTGCCTGCAGATTGTATTATTGTAGAATCTAGCAATCTTAATGTAGATGAGAGTATTCTAACTGGAGAGAGTTTTGCTGTTAGGAAGGGAGAGACTAAAAATTTTAAAGCAGTTATGCAATCCCCTGGTGGAGATGAGACCTTTTTTGCGTATTCTGGTACACTGGTTATTAGTGGGAGAGCTATTGCAATAGTTCGGTCTACAGGTAGTAATACTGAAATGGGGAAGATTGGGAAAAGTTTGGGAAGTATTGTTAATGAAAAAACTAGTCTTGAGAAAGAGACCGGTAAAATTGTAAAGTACGTTGCTTTTGCTGCTATTATTTTGTCAATATTAGTCTCTTTAATTTATTATTTCGTTGGGCATAATTTTGTCGATGCCATCTTAGCAGGAATTACTCTCGCAATGTCTATTATTCCTGAAGAGTTGCCTGTAGTGTTGGTTATATTTTTAGGTCTTGGTTCTTGGAGAATGTCAAAGAAGAATGTTCTTGCTAGAAAACAGAAAGCGATTCAGGTTTTAGGATCTGCCACAGTTCTTTGTAGTGATAAGACTGGAACAATTACTCAAAATAAAATGAGTGTTGTTAAATTATTTTCAAATAATAAATTCTACAATATGGATAGCGAACCTGTTCCAGAAAGTTTTCATGAGTTGATTGATTATGGAATATTGGCAAGTCAAAAGGATCCTACTGATCCTATGGAAAAAGCATTAAGATTGTTGCTTAAAGGAAAAATTGGTGAAGAGCATAATCATGCTTCTTGGGAATTACTTAAAGAATATCCTTTATCACATGATTTTTTAGCTGTTTCTTATGTTTGGAAGAACTTGGAGAATAGAAAGAAGATTATTGCTGCTAAGGGTGCTCCAGAGGCAATTTTTGAACTATGTAACTTGAGTGAGATTGAAAAAAAGAAATTGGTTAAGAAACTGAATGATTTTACTAAAACTGGATTAAGGGTGCTTGCGGTTGCTAAATCTGAATTTACTGGAGCTCTTCCTGAGAAACAATCTGGTTTTAAATTTAAGTTTGTAGGATTTTTAGGGTTTGAGGATCCAATTCGTGATGGGGTCGTACGGGCAGTTCAAGATTGTTATACTGCAGGGATTAGAGTTATTATGATTACTGGAGATTATTCCGGAACAGCACAAAATATTGCTACGGAAATAGGTTTAAAAAATCCGAGAGATTATCTCACTGGTAGTCAAATAAATAGTTTTTCAGACAGTGATCTTAAAGAAAAAATAAAAAAAGTTAATTTATTTGTAAGAGTTGTTCCTGAACAGAAATTAAGACTTATTCATGCGCTGAAGGCAAATGGGGAAATTGTAGCGATGACTGGTGATGGGGTAAATGATGCTCCTGCTCTGAAAGCCGCAGATATTGGGATTGCAATGGGAGAAAGAGGAACGGATGTTGCCCGAGAGGCTTCGGATATTGTTTTATTGGATGATAATTTTATCTCTATTGTTAATGGTATTAGACTAGGCAGGAAGATTTATGATAACTTAAGAAAAGCATTCCATTATCTATTTGCTGTTCATATTCCTATTGTGGCTTTAACCTTTTTTGCGGTTTTATTTGATTATCCATTAATTTTATTTCCAGTGCACATTTTATTTTTAGAATTAATTATTGATCCAAGTTGTTCTATAGTTTTTGAATCCGAAAAAGAAGAAAAGGATATTATGACTCGGAAACCGCGTCCACCTCGTGAGAATATTGTAAATAGAAATTCTTTCATCTTTAGTTTAATTAGGGGTTTTATTATTTTTATTGGTTGTATATCTGTATTTTTAATTTCAATGAACTTGCATGGTAATTTTGATGAAGCAAGAGCGTTCTGTTTTGCAACTTTAATTATTTCTAATATTTTCTTAGTTGTAGTTAGTAAGTCTGCAACAGACTCTTTCTTTAAATCTTTTTTTGATAATACCGCTCTTGGGATTTTAACAGTTTCAGCAATTATATTCTTGCTTGCTACGATATATATTCCCTTTTTAAGTGGTGTTTTTAGGTTTGAGGTTTTGCATCTAGTTGATTGGGCAATAGCTTTCGGAGTGGCAGTTGTTTGTGTGTTTGTGTTTGAATTATTAACTCGTGTAATTATTTTTCATAGAAAAAAGAAATAAAACTTCTCCGTTAGTAAAAGCATTTATAAACTTAAATTTGTTTAGTATTCTATGCATAAAAAAGGGTGGTTTGTAGCAATGCACGAAAAAAATGTTCGTGTGAGAATTCTATCTTTAGTTTCTGTATTTTTAGTAGCTACTTTATTCATTTTAAATTATAGTGTGGTGGGAAGAGAATAATGGATGAAAAAATAAAGATAGCTTTTGATAAGTATTATTTATATTTGACCGTTTTTATTGCAGGAGCTACTGTCCTTATTTTAGAAATATTGGGGACCCGGATTATTGCGCCATATTATGGGAGTACTGTATATGTTTGGTCCTCTTTAATAACTGCAACTCTTTTTGCTCTTACTCTCGGATACTTTTTAGGGGGGTGGTTAGCAGATAAAATATTAAGATTAAATATCCTTTATTTTATAATTTTTTTAGCTGCAATTGCCATTTTAATCATTCCTTTATTAACAGGCAATGTATTAATTAAGACTAATCTTTTAGGTGTAAGATATGGTGCTTTAGCTAGTGCTTTCATTTTGTTTACTTTCCCATTAGTATTGTTGGGGATAATAACGCCATATTCTCTTAAATTAAAGATCAAGACTTTAGAAAAAATAGGAGTTACTGCAGGTAAGTTATCTAGTGTTGCAACAATGGGCTCTCTTGTTGGCGCAATGTTAATTGGATTTTATCTTATTCCTTTTTTTGGTGTTAAATCAATAATTTTCTTTATTGGTGGGTTATTATTTATGTTGTCTTTTATAGGGTTTAGTTTTGAAAAGAAAAAGAAATTTTTAGGAGTTATGTTGGGGGTTTTGCTACTAGTTGTTTTAATATTAATTACTCGGCCGGTTGTTCTATCTTCTAATGCAGATGTTAAAGAAATATATGGAACTGAAAGTAATTATGCAAAGTTAAAAGTTATTGATGAAGGGAGTATGCGGTTTTTGTTGGTCGATGGAGCAACGCATACACAATACGAGTTAGAAAGTAAAGAATTTATTTTCCCATATCTTAAACTTTTTGGAAAGGCAGTCAGTTATAATCCTAATGCTCAAGATGTTTTAGTTGTTGGTTTGGGTAGTGGGGGAATAGATAGGCAATTGGAAAAATATGGGTTAAATATTGATAATGTTGAAATTGATCCTAAGATAGTCCAAATTGCAAAAGATTACTTTGATTTTCATGGAAATGTGATAATTGATGATGGGAGGCATTACATTAAAACTTCAAATAAAAAATATGATCTTATTTATTTAGATGTGTATGGAGGTTATTCAATTTATCCATACTTATTTTCAAAAGAAGCATTTGAGGAAGTGAAGATTAATTTGAATAAAGGAGGGATTTTAGTAGTTAATGTAATAGGGTACGAAAATGGTTATTCTTCTAGCGATGATAAATTAATTCTATCTATTTATAAAACTCTGGGGGTGGTATTCCCGAAAGTTTATGTTAAATCAACAGGTTATGGTTTAACGAATTTTGTTTTTTATGTGTCTAATCAAGAACTGGAGTTAGATAGTCAGTTTGTTCCAATTACTCTTGGGGATGGGGGAATAGTAATAACCGATAATTATAATCCTATTGAAACTTTTGCTGTTAAGGCTATTGAAGAATGGAGAAATTCTGACTTGAGGAGGTTTGGTAATGAAATCGTTATCTAGAGAGTTTAAAGTAGATGAAAGTATTTTTCTACTAGTTATCGCTTTCTTGTTTTGTTTATTTATTCCTTCTGTTCATGCTGGTGCTGCTTCAGGTACGTGTGAGGCTATTGGATATGCAGTATTTGTTAATAATGGTACTGGGGGGGTAGGTGCTCAATATGGCGCGGATAATAGTCCTGCCTTTGTGCCGAGAGGAACAGAAATTTTAGTTGACCTCAATATAACTTGGACCGCTCAGTTGAAACAACATGATTTAGAGATTCGATGGAGAGCACAGGGCGGGAGTTTTGCAAGTGTCAACGTAGCTGGAACGAATAATGGTAGTGCTTTTGAATATTGGGATTCATCTATTTATACTGCTCAAACCCTTAATAGTGCTCCTCCTGCTCATTGGGCGTCGACCTTTGAAAGGTGGACTCATGATATCCGTTGGTTGGGTTTTGGAGGTACTATTCCTTCTTCTAAGCCTAATACAAATGAACATTGGGCAATGGTAAAAACTCCCAATGTTTCAGGTACATATGAGTTGGAATTATATGACTGGGAGGGTTCAAGAGGTTGTACTATTACGCAACAAGCACTTGTGGTGGTTAACGCTGCTCCAACTATTTCAAATATAACCCTTTCTAAAAGTGTAATAAAGGGCGGAACTCAGATGATTATTTATGCTAATTCTACTTCTAATGGAGTAAATGATACTGATTTGAGTAGTGTGACTATTTATTGTAGTAATGCTACTTCTAGCCCTAGTGCTTCAAACTATACGTGTACTAGCACAGATGCTACATATCCTTACGATTTGACTTGTGCTTATAATGTCAAGGTTGCGAATGCAAATGAGACTGTTTTTTGTAGGGTATATGATGGTGTGGGTTATTCGATAAATAATGTAAATGCAACTTACCTAATCGATTCAAATCCTCCAAGTCTTTATATAATAAGTGTGGCGGCAGACACGACTCCTGCTTATTTTGATATTGTTAATGATGATGTGACTGCAGTAAATGTTTCTGGGGAAGCCAATATGAGCTGTAGGTGGGCTGCTACTGATGTGTCCTACAGTTCTATGGTTTTTCCATGTACTGTTATAGGTACCAATGCTCTTTGCAATTTAACTGGGTTTGCACAAGGTTCATTTACAAGGTATATTTCTTGTCAAGATAATTTGACAAATGAAAATAATGCTACAAATAATCTAAATGTTGATTTTACTTTGGATTACACTGCCCCTACTACAAGTGACAATTCCAATACTAACTTTCAACTTCCGCCCTATATTATAACTCTTACTGAATTTGATAATACTGGAGGGGATCCGGCTTCTTACTATTGTACTGATGTTACTGGAACTTGTGTTCCTACAATTCCTCTTGATAATGGGGGGACGGTTACATTTACTACTCTTAATAGGGGGAGAAATTATTTTAGATATTATTCTGTCGATTATGCAGGAAATACCCAAGCAACTCAAAACAAATCAATTAATATTAATCAATTACCTAATTTAACTTCCGCATCCGATAATGCTTCAGTAATAAAAGGAGGAACAATTGTAAATGTGTCTACGGTTTCTTTTGATGCTGATTCTGGTCAAGGAATAACTTTATTTGTGTGTAATTCAACTTCTGCAACGTCTTCTGGTTGTGCTGCAAAACAGTATTGTAATCAATCGGGAACCACAAATTTAAGTTGTATTTTTGCCTCTGAAATAGATACAACAGTTCATAATTGGTATGCCTTTATTTTTGATGATTTAGGCGAAGCAGCCACTGGAAATCCAAAGACAGGAAGTTATACTACAGACTCTAGTGGGCCAGTAATAACTATTATTTCTCCGGTGAATACTAGTTACCCTTCGGTCAATGTGACTGCAGGAATATCTACTTCTGAAGCTTCTCTTTGGGCAGGTTATTCTTTGGATGAGGTTGCAAATGTTTCAATGACAAATGTCTCTTCAACTTCGTTTACTGCTAGTTTGACTAATCTTGCATATGGCCAGCATAATATTACTTTTTATGCAAATGATAGTTATGGAAATTATGGTGCGAGTTCTATTAGATATTTTACAATTGAAACTCCTGTTGATGTGACGGCACCTTCTTTAACTTTTGTTTCTCCATCCAATTTAAGTTATACAAATCCATCTGTAACATACGTAAATGTGAGCTCAGATGAGGCTTTGGTTTGGGCAGGGTATAGGCTGAATGGTGGAAGTTTGACTAATCTTTCAAATGTTTCTATAACATTGTGGTATGTTAATTTAACTTCTTTAAGTCAGGAAACAAATTATACTCTTGTTGTTTATGGAAACGATAGTTCTGGAAATCAAGGGAATAGGACTGTTGTTTTTTATTCTGATTCTTTGGCTCCAAGATATTCTGCTGTTAACGCAAGTCCGAATCCTACAAATACTTCAGTTGCAGTAAATTGCTCAGTTTATTGGAATGATACTTTTGCTTTGAATAATGTTTTAATCGGAGAGAATTCTTCTGGAGTTTTTGAGAATCATACTATTAGTTTAACCTCTAAAGGAACTGCAAGTTATTTAATTGTTGGGAATAAATTAGCAAATAAAGGAACTTATTCTTGCCAATTTTATGCAAGCGATGCAGCTGGAAATATGAACTTAACTTCAATAACTTTTACAGTTAATGATGTTACTGTACCAGTAATAACGCCTACAAGTCCAAGCAATGGGGCTGTGTATAATCAAGAAAATATAACTCTTAGTTTGGTTTCAAATGAAGCTTTATCTTGGGCGGGATATTCTTTGAATGGGTCTGCTAATGTATCTATGGGCAATATTTCTGCTACAAATTGGAATGCAACTTTATCTGGTTTGATAAATGGTCAATCTTATTACCTCGTTTTTTATGGAAATGACAGCTCAGGTAATTTCGGAGCTTCAACTTCTATTGGTTTTTCAGTTAATACTGGCGTAGGCGATACGACTCCTCCTGTTTTGACTTCAACATTAACTAATGCAAGTTACAAAACTAGTTTGCCAGTATTATTTAATGTTTCAAGTAATGAGAATTTGAATTGGTCTGGTTATACTTTGAATGGAGGATCTTTAACAAATCTTACAAATATTTCTGAGGTTTTATGGAATGGTACTTTGGAAACTTTGGTCCCTGGTTCGACAAATACTTTGATTGTTTATGGAAATGATTTATCTAATAATTCTGGGAATCTTACAACTATCTTTTACTTTGATAACAAGTCTCCACAGTTTAGTTTGGTTTCAGCAACTTCTATAAATGAAACTCAAAATGTAAATTGTACTGCCTATGTCAATGATAGTTTTTCTTTTTCAAATGTTAAAATATCTGAAAATGCAACAAGTCCTGGAAATTTTTTAAACCATACAATTGATTTAACTTCTGAAGGTTATGCAAATTATACTATTTTTAATGTTGTAAAAGGGAATTATTCATGTATTTTTTACGCAACTGATGTTGCAGGAAATATGAATTACACTTCAACAACGTTTATAGTGAGTGATGTTACTGCTCCTGGCTTAACAATCAATTCCCCTATTGCACAGAATTATTCAACAAGTTCTATTTTATTTAGTTTGACAACAAGTGAGGTTGCTTCAAGTGCAAAATATAGTTTGGATGGTGGAGTTACAAATGTTTCCCTCAGTGGAAGTGGTGTAAGTTGGAGTAAAATTTCAACTGTTGCTGATGGGAGTTATAATGTGACTTTCTATGCAAATGATTCTTCAGGTAATGAAGGTACTGCGACTGTTGCAATTATTGTTGATACAACTGTTAATGATAATGTTGCTCCAATAATAACGGTCTGGTCTCCATTGAATGGTTCCTATGATTTTGATGGTAGTGTTTTGTTGAATATCACTGCAGATGAATCTTTGTCTTGGGCAGGATATAGAAATAATTCTGGAATCTTATTTGATTTGGAAAATGTTAGTTTAATAAATTGGAATAAAACCGTTGATTTCAATGAAGGTATTTACACAATTGTATTTTATGCTAATGATACTAGGACTGCGCCTAAAAATCAAGGTAATAGGTCAGTTACTATTTATGTTGATTTGAACTCTCCTTCTGTAAATTCTTTTGTTTGTGATTCTATTGTGAATGATTCTATGAATTTAACTTGTAATGCTTCTGTTTCAGATGCTATTGGTTTGGATTATGCTATTTTAAGTTACAATTTTTCGGGAAGCTTTGTAAATAGTTCTAATCTTTCTTTATCTGGGATTAGTGATACTTTGAATTATTTGTTTACTGAAGGAAACTATACTCCTGGAGATTATGCAGTTAAGATTTATTTGTTTGATTTATCTGGGCAAATGAATGATAGTTTAATTGATTATGTGCAAGTTTTAGATGATTATGCTCCTGGAATTAGTAATGTTTTATATTTTCCAAATACGAGTGCTCTTTTAGATCCTAATATTAATGTAACAATCAATGCTTCAATATTGGAAGATTATCAAATAGACTCTGTTAGTGTTTATTATAAGAATATTTCTGATTCTGGTTGGACATCTACTGTAATGACTAATACTAGTTTAACTGCGTATAATGTTACTTTAGAATTTGGGGCCGGGAATTGGACGTTTTATATTAATGCAACAGATGCGCAAGGAAACACCAACATAAGTTCAAATTATTCTTTTGAAGTAGCTGATGACATCTCTCAGAATATTACTACTAATATAAGTTCTGTAAGTTCTTTTACATATGCTCAGAGAGCTTCTGCGAATGAGCTAGGTTATCTAATTTTGAATACTACTTCAGATACTACTTTGAACTATAATGTGACAATCACTTCAAGTGATGCGATTTTGTCTCGGTTTAATTTGAATAATACCTTGAATCAAACTGAAAAGTATACTGCTACTTCTAGAGATGTTTTGTATATTCCAATATATGTTAATTTGACAGATTTAACTGCAGCCTTATATGGTTATAACATCTCTATTGTTTCTGAAGCTGGGACTGAATTAATTGAAAGAAACTTAAATGTTCAAGTTGCTGAGGGTCCTTATCTTTCTGTTTCAATTAATACTTATTCTTCTAGGGTAACTCGTGGCGAGACTGGGGTAGAATATTCGGCAACTGTTACAAACTTAGGAACTTCAGATGCGCAAGATGTCTATTTGAATTGGAGTCTACCTTCAGGGTTTAGTATCTCTACTGGAAGTTTGAGTAGAAATTTAGCTACCTTGGCTATAGGGGTTTCTGGTTCTAATACTATTTCGTTAAATGTTGCTTCTTCAATTACTGATCCAAATCTTACTGTTTATGCTTCAGCATCTTCTTCTAATTCAGATTCTGTAAATGTTTCAAAAGTGGTTACTATTTCTGATCCATTAACAATTACTGAAACAGTAATTATTCCTGGTACTGGTGGTGCTGGCGGGTCTGGCGGTGGAGCGGCAGTCGGTGGTGGGAAAGCAGAAGTATACTCTAAAACCATTGAAGTTATTAGGGGAAATAAGACAAGTTTTACAATTGATTTTGGAAATAAATATGTAAACAAAACTTTAGAAAACGTAAGCATTGATTTGACGGGTTATCCCATACAATATTTAAAAATTACTCCTTCTTCTTTCATCCAAGTTTCATATGGGGAGAATAGGTCTTTCGAAGTTATTTTGACTGCACCTAGCTATAAAAGTTATGAAGAATATACTCTTCAGGCAGTAATAAAGGGATTTTTGATAAGTGCAAATAATCGTGAATCTTATGTTGAAACACAAAATATTAAACTAATTATACAAGAAATATCCTATGAAGAGAGTTTTATTCAACTTAATTTTGCTGAAGATGCAATAAAGGAAATGGAAGAGAAGGGGTACAATATCTTGGAAATGCAGCAAGTGTATTCTTTGGCAAAGCAGAGACTTGAGTCTGATAGACATAATCAAGAATCTTATGATCTTTCTGCTAAAGTTATTGGGATAAAAAAGACTGCATTTGAAGCAAAGGGATTAATCACATTGATTAGGCAAATCTTGCAAAATCCTCAAGACATTAATCTGCTAACAGGTAATGTTGTGAAGAGCGATACAACACAGAATGCTATCTTTTATTCAAGTTCAATTGAAGATGTGTTAACTATGGCTGATGCAGCCTTCGAAAGAGGAGATTATACTGCTGCTTTAGAAAGAGCTCAAAAGGCAGAGTTGTTATTAAGATTGGAACAGAAAGGTAATTTGTTTATATTTATTTATCTATATTGGCCACAATTATTATTTTCCCTAGTAATTATTTTATTGGTTTCTAAAATTGTGTACTCTCAATACTCAAAGAGGAAGATATCTGTGCAAATTAAAGACTATGATGTTGAAGAAGATAATATCCATAAATTAATCTCTGATAATCAAAAGAATTACTATTCTGGTAAAATAAGCTCTAGCGATTATCATTCTAGGTTAAGTCAGTATAATAATCGTTTGGCTATTTTGAGAAAGTCTAGGATTAGTTTGAGAAACAAAAGAATTAAGACTCTTGCTCCAGAAGATTTTGATAAGGAATTGAATAGTGAAAAGAAAGAAGTTGAAAAAGAAATAATCAAGATTCAGGAAGATTTCTATAGGGCTAAGAAGATACCTGAAAGTAATTACCAAGCCGGATTTGAATTATTAAATAATCGTCTTGCTGAGATTGAAGATGAAAGAATTGTTGTAGATATAAAAACAGAGAAGAATAAGATTAATGCTGAAAATAAGCTGTTTTCATTTTTTGGAAAGCGTAAAGAAAGAAAAGAACAAGAATTAAAAAGGAAGATAGACGAATTACTTAAATCAAAAGAGGTTAGTAAATGAAATTGCACTTATTAGTTTGTTTTATTTTTTTGGTTGGTTTTGTGTTTGCGCAAAATGTTAGTTTTAATGAGGTTCAGTCTACTTTGGAAAATTCTGCTAAGATAATCAATGAACTCAGTGTGCAAGGGTTTAACGTAGACTACGCAAATGATAGTTATTCTGAAGCTCTTTTAGTATTTCAGCAAGTAAACTATGCAGAGGTTTTAAGGAATAATGCCATTCCGGAGACTGATTCTAGAAAGTTGCAGGCAAGAGCCGCTTTAAGGCTTGTAAACTGGAAAAATGTTAGTTATTCTAATGTACTATATTACGCCGATTTGATTTCACAATATAAAACTGATTCTTATGAGCTTTTTGATTCCATAAATGCTTTGAATAAAAAGGCGATAGCCTATAGTTTAAGGGGAGCAAATGTTTCAGTTTCTGAAGGTTTAATTGTTTCTGCGAATACCAGCTTTTACAAAGGCCAATTTAAAGAATCCTTTGTTTATATTGAACAGGCAAAATTACAATTAGAAAGTGACTTCGAGCAAATTTCTACTTTGAATGTAATGGCTAGTAATGCAAAAAATTTCTTTTATAGATATCTTTATTGGATTATTTTCTTTGTCGTACTCATTTCTTTAATTGCTTATTTTTCTGCAGGTTATTTTAGAGTGAAATTTTTGAAGTCGAAAATTATAAAGTTAGAAATGGAAGAGAGAGTCCTTAATAGTTTGATTATTAAAACACAAAATGAAAGGTATAAGGAAAATAAAATTTCTGAATTAGTTTATAATATCAGGGTTAGGAAATATCAATCTAGGCTGGAAGAGATAAAGCAAGATCTTCCAGTTTTGAAAAAGAGATTGCATAAATAATTTTAAGTAAAGTTTAAATAGCTATTTTTTCTATTAGTAATAAGTAAGTATAAAAAAAGATTTGGTAAAAAAGAGTGAGATTTGCCGCTTTTAGATTTCTTTGTCTTAGACGTAGTCATTTTAAAGTTTAAACGCAAATTTAAATAGTTGTTATATCTATTATTTCTATCGGTTGTCCTGGAAAGGATGCGATCACATGAGCCTCTGTTAGGTATTCAGCCTTTAGTAAGGAGAACGGACTATAACTCTCTTTACGGAATCTGTACCTTCTAAGCTTCGCCTTGTGGCGCGAACGAGATAACCTTTAAAGCACGTTGATAGGTTAAGATTGATGTCAGCAAGTGTTTGAGGAACTCGTTCACCGAGTCCGATTCAATACATAAAATGGTTAAGAGGAAAATAGTTAAGAAGAAAAAAGTAGCTGCCAAGCGAAAAGTGGAGATGCATGGAAGGTCTCCTAGCAATAAGACTAAAGAATCTAAAGTTAAGAAATTTTTGAAGTTTCTAAGTCTTAAGAAAAAGAAGAAGTATTATTCTAAAAAAGCTAAGAAAGCTTAATTATTCTAGCATAAATTTAGGGTATGTTTTTCTTGGATTAAATTTTTTAGATATTGGTAGTACAGTTCTAGATACTACTGAATTTAATGTGTAAGGCATTCTTATTAATCTAATAAATCCTTTAGATACCCAAGGATCTATAGGGTATTCTACAAATTCAGCGTTTAGGGCCTTTCTTTCCTGGAGAGTCATTACTTTAGTACATTTATCTCCTAAGTGGATATGAAATCCTCTTCCGGAGTAGACAGTGTGTACTTTCTCAAACTTTTTTTCTAGCTCCTTTTTCATTTTAAGAGTTATCTTATATAATTTTTCTAAACTTTTATTAGTTACTTCTTCAGCCATATTTTCTACATCTAGATCAAATACGAGTTCTTGGTTTTGATAATCTTTAAAATTTAGTTTGTTAAGTACTTTTTTCGGGTTTCTATAGGTGTTTCGATCATAGTAGACATCTTCTGGAGCGTATTGTTTTATTTTTTTCATTAAATCTTTAAATTTAAAATAGAGCATGTTTCCTTTGTGCTTTTTTTCTAGGATTATTCCGGTGTCTGTTCCAGCATCTAGAGCACAGATTTGAGGAAGGGGTAAGTTATGTTTTTTGAACCATGATTTAACTTTTTTTACAGAAAACTCTGTATAATAAAACTCTTCCCGTTCTGAAATAGTTGAAGGTCTAAAATCAACCCCTATCATGCTTTACATACGTTAAATAAGTATTTATACTTATCGAATGTTTATTTTTTCATTAATTTAAGTAATACAAGAATTGAAACGATTAAACTAACTAAATTTGCGATTGCTAGACTTGTTAATCCAGAAGCAAATCCATCATACACTAAAACTAAAACTCCTAATGCATAAAATTTTACAAAATACTTATTTATTTTCTTGTTGTTATCTATTTTTGCAAGTTGAATTAACCAACCTATAATTACTAATGTTAAACCTACTAGTGAAAGAGATATCATTTTTTATTGTACAGCACCCATACTGCCCATAATGCGGAAATTGAAGCTATGAAAAAGGAACCATACAATATATTTGTTGATATACTCCAAGTTAATGTCCTTGCAAGGTCATAAACTACATAAATTGCAAATGTGATAAAAAAACATAAACCATAACTTTCCTTTTTCTTGAATAAAATCGCAAGTCCTAGAATTGCAACTATTGCTTCAATAACAATTGAGACATATTGTAATGTTACCGCCATCTTTATTTATTAAGGATTATCAAGTATTTAAATGTTTTTAGAAAACTTTAATTTTTAATTTCTTCATAGCATTGCTAAGTTTAGCTATAAGTTGGCTTATTGCAGAGATTCTAAAGAATTAGAAAAAGAAATTAGCTCAAAAAAGAGCGGAACTCTTTTTATTTTAAGGATTTTTAAGGAAAGTTAGCTCAAATAAAAGATACTCTAAGCCCCGTCATATTAGTGCGACGCCCCGTCAGGACGTCACAAATTGGGCCAAAAATAGGAATTCTATAAATTTCATAAATTACAAATGCCAACGATAAAACCCTAAAAATCTGTCCACCCCAAAATTCACGGAAATGGTCATACGCCCCAACCGGCTCGAGTCACCACTCGGTGACACATCCAAAAAGGTTTTATCGAGAGTAAATGTCATAAATGGGTGACTGGCAACATTTAAAAATAGTTTACTACTATTTAATTTATGGAAATAAGTACATTAACTGTCAACATTTGGCGTTACTTTGATTGGGATAAAAGAAAAGACAAACTTATTTCTTTTTTGAAGGAACAAAATTCGGACCTTGTTTTTTTACAAGAAGCAGCATATGATGATCGGCTTAAAGAAATGTATGAAAACCAAGTTCAAGAAATAAACCAAACGTTGGGCTATAAAGATTCTGTTTTTGCGAAAGAGTGTGAAATGACAAAATGGCACAAGGAACCAATAAATTGGTTAATGTATTATGGGTTAGGGATTTTATCTAAATTTAAAATAAAGAGTTCTGAGATGATAATTTTGCCACACGTTACACGGGAGAAAGATTTTGGGTTTCTTCATGCAACTATTGAAACCCCTTCAGGTGATATAGATGTAATTAATGTCCATTTAGAGAATAGTGATGATGGCTCAAAAGCTCATCTTATTTTCCTATTGGATTGGTGTAGAAAAAGAAATATAAAACCTATCATAGCAGGAGATTTTAATATGAAGCAGACAGAGACTTTACTTTCATTAACGAGCGAAGAATTCGATATTTCTTATAAAATTTGTCCGTATATTTCTTTTATGCCAACAGACTTTTCAAATAATAAAGAGCCGATTACTTTGGATTATATAATCGCTAATAAAAATAAGTTTGATATTATAGATGTTAAGTGTATCACTGACTCACCTTCAGATCATAATCCCGTTTTGGCAAAAGTTGTTCTAAAATGAAAAAAAATATAATCATTTCAGGCCATATATGCTTAGATCTAATTCCCATTATTGAGGATAAATATTCTTCCTTTAATGAGATTATTACCCCCGGAGGACTTACAAACATAGGAGAATTGGTTATTTCTGGCGGGGGTCCAGTTTTTAATGTAGGCAGCGCCCTCTCTAAAATAATAGATAAAAAAAAGTTCAATCTTTTTTTAAATGCTCGGACCGGTGAAGATATTTTAGCTAGCCTTATTGAAGAAAAACTAAAGAAAAAACAAATTAAATTCAAATTTAGTAAAAATAAGAAATTCAGTACTTCCTATACTATTGCTCTAGCTACTCCCAAAATAGATCGAGCGTATCTTCATAATTCTGGCGCAAATGATTTTTTTTCCTCTCAAGATTTATTCTTCCCCGAAGAGGATAGTCCTGGAATTTTTCATTTTGGTTATCCGCAATTAATGAAAACAGTATACCAAAATGAAATGGAATTAAAAAAAATCTTTAAACTTGCAAAAGACAAACAATATGTAACCTCCTTGGACTTATCCCTTGTTTCAAAGGATTCTGATTCTGCTAAAAAAGATTGGAAAATAATAATGGGCAATGCTCTTCCTCATGTAGATATGCTATTTATGGGGCTAGAGGAAGCAGATTTTATCTTAAATAAAGATAATTATTTTATAAATAAAAGAGAATATCTCAAAGAAGGGAAAAATTTTGACCATTACTATGATGATAATAAAATAAATTGGTTGGTTGAAGGGATGTTTACTTTAGGTGCTAATTTACTAGTTTTAAAAGCTGGTAAGAGGGGATCCTTTTTATTTTCTAAAAATCATAAAAATCCTTTCTCAAAATATAGTTGGGCAAATTTGGAATTAGTAAAAAAAGCAATAACTGTCAAAAATATCAAAAATTCAGTTGGAGCAGGAGATAATTTTGCAGCAGGATTTATTTATTCTTATATTTCTGGTGATAGTCCAAAAAAATGTCTGGACAATGCAACAAAAATTGCTGTAAAAAGTTTGGTTAATCACTCTGCAGAACTATAGTTGTTTCTTTGTTGCTTCTATCCCTCCGATTAGTGCAGCTCGTGCGATAGAAGTATATCTGTCTTCCAATGAAGTGTCTTCTGCAATGCTTTTTAGAGTAGAGGGGGGTGTGTTTGGATTTCTGGCTATAACTCTAAGGAGATATCCATATCCTCTTTCTTTTCCTATACCTCTGCCAAAAGTATCTAATAGTTCTGATGGGCAGAAAGTACTGTTGACAATAGTTCCAATTATTGCCCAATCCGCAGTATCACTGTATCTTTTTGCTAACTCCAAGAAGCAATCTTTCATCCCAAGATTATTTGCTACCCACAACCTTCCCATGGCAATAACGGGGTTGTCATTTTGTGCAAGAATTTCTTGTGGAGTTACCTCTCCCTCTTTTATTCTTCTTATATTTTCCCCCCAACTATTACTGTAAACGTCTCTACCAATAGTTAGGACATCCGAGTATATCGCGTCTACTATACCTCTTATTGTCGTTCTATTTTTTTCAAATTCTTCTCTTATTTTTGTAGGGGTTTGGTTCTTGGCTCGAATTTTTTGGATTGTTTTTAAGTCTAGAAAAGAAAGCCCCCTATCTTCACTACCTTTATTTGCTGCAAGGATCTCAGTTCTTAGGGTGGTTAGATAATCTATCGATGCAACTAATTTACTATATTCTCCGATAGATATTATTCCTCGTTGGAGAGCTATTTTTGCCCCTTCAAAACATTTCGGACCATCTGGTTCAGAGGGTTGCACTTTGTTAGACAGATCGATAACATCTTTATACCATGAAAGAAAAAGGATATCTCTTGATCCTCCGGCACAATATTTTACATTTAATGCTCCATCTCGTGTTTTTCTTCTAAAATATTCGTCTAAATAAAGTCTATTAAAAATGAAATTTTTAATAGCCCTTTCAGGAGAATTATACTTTGATTTTAACTTCTCTAATTCTGCGTTAACTTCTTTGTCTCCCCATACAAACCTAGTTTCAAAAACTTGATTTCCTTCAACAAGACTTTTCTCCATAAACGTCTCTGCTTCAGAAATTGTCCCCCATTCTGGGAGGTCTAATTTTGCATAATCAAATTCTTCCATTTTTTGACCAAATAATTCTCTAAATCTTCTTCCTTCCGCGGTTCTTTCTTTCTCTAAGATAAACACATCTGCATCACCATCTCCCCCAATCATTTCTTTTCTTCCCGGAGATCCATACAAATATACCGAAATTCCTTTTGGAGTATTGCCGATCTCTGAAAATGCATATTGGCAAGCTTTTTTAGTTCTATTTTCTACTAGGGCAGTTTCACTAGCCATAATTTCTAATCCAGATATCTGTTGTTTGTTAGGCATTTCAATTTTTATCAGAACTCTTTTCCCAGGGATAATTTACAATAGTAGGAGTATATTATAAATCTTTCTCAAGGACTTTTTATTTTTCTCAAACATAGTGTACGCCCTAAAAATAAATAGTACTACGCCCGAACGAGGCGTGGAATTTTAGAGAATTTTGATACTTTTTAGGAATTTTACAAATTTCATAAATTACAAATGCCAACTATAAATCATTAAAAATCTGTCCACCCCAAAATTCACGGAAATGGTCATACGCCCCAACCGCCGTGACAGGACATGTGACCAGTTTTATGGGTGGACAAAATTTAAGAGTCCTTTTCCATACTCAATAGAAACTGCAGTTCCTATGCCTACAGAAGAACCTTTTTTGAATAGATCTACCATTAAGACCCTATTTTCTGAAACCGTTTTTGCAAGATCTCCAAAATTTATTCCTCCCATAACCACTCCTGTTCCAGGATACATTGCATAATTCGGTAAAATTATACCTTCAGGCACTACATTATATTTAGTACTAATAATTCCTATTACTTCTCCAGTTTCTGCTGAAAATACAGGTCCTCCGCTATTGCCTGGATTAACGAAGGCATTTAACATTATTAACTTTTTTTCGTTTTCATTTTTTATTTTTGCAGAGATTATGCCTTGGTGAGTAAGCGGGAAGTTTATTCCAAGAGGAAAACCAATAAACCCTATATCCATTCCAATTTTATATTCTTCCGAATTACCTAATTTAATAAAAGGGAGATTGTTAGCATCTATTTTTAAAAGAGCAGTATCTGCCTTTTCATCAGCTGAAATCATTTTGGCCACATAAGATTCCACTTTATTATTTCTTATAGTTTGTACTATAATCTGATTTTTTGCTCTGTTTACCACATGGTTTGCAGTTAATATGTATCCATCTTCAGAAACTATAAAACCCGTTCCCTTTGAATTTGGCTTAGTATTAATAGTGACATAATCTCCAGAAGAAAGACTAACATTAGAAGGATCTACTTCTACTAGGATTAATACAATTGAAGGAATAATTTTCTCTACATTTTCTGAAAAGTTGTTTGTCATGACTATTTGTTCTTCTTTTATTAATTGAATATTATCAATTTTATTATTTAAATAAATAAACGAAGTGATTATAAAAACTATTGCTATTATTGTAGGTGTCCACTTTTTTATGTTATTTCTCATATAATTAGGAGGAGGCGTTATTATTTAAATAATTGTATAACTCTCATTCAAATTGGACCTACCAATTCTTCACTTGACATTAAGCAAAATTAAATACCTATTTCTTCTACGTTTTATAATTTTTCCCATTTAATTATCTTGTCCTCACTTTGTGTCACCATTGGGTGGACCGACAAGATTTAAATATGGCACCCATCGCACACACAGTCAATGAAACGAGACGATATATACAGCAAAGAAATGTATTTACGATGGAAAGAAAGATGTAGCAAAAGAATTCCAGAGATAAGTGAAGCAAATTCCAAAATTATTTTAAATTATATCAACGATATGGAATACGGGTTAAATGTAGGGAAAAGTAGTAAGAAAGGAGGAAGAAGCTATACTCGATTATATAATCTTCAGCAAAGATTGATTTTTATTACAAAAAAATTAGAAGAAACCTATAATATACAAGACTTAACAAAAATGGAAGAAAGACATCTGCATGAATTCTTTACAGGAATGCGAACTGGAGAAGTAAAAAGGGTTGATGGAGGAGTTTATCAAGATCCGGCAAATTTTGTTAAAATCCTTAAGGCTTTTTGGCACTGGCACCAGAAAGTTAATCGGAAAAAAGGTATAGAAATTTATGATATAACTCAAGATCTCGATACGAGTGTCCAAAAACCAAAGTGGGTATATTTAACCGAGGAAGAAATAAAGAAGTTGCATGATAAGTCAATTTATTATTATAAGGTCTTAATTATGTTTCTATTTGATACAGGCATAAGAGCTCCAAGTGAATTAAGAAACATCAAAGTATCAGATCTTCAAAATGATTGTAAAGAGTTAGCTATACGTGATGAAATAAGTAAAACTTTTGGGAGAAGAATAAAGCTAATGATTTGCGCAGATATGGTAAGAGATTATATTAAAAATGAATCTTTAGAGAAAGACGATTATCTTTTTGATAGAGAAGCAGAAACCATGAATAAATACCTGCAAAGAATTGCTAAACGAGTTTTGGGAGAAGAAGTAAGCCCTGCAGGACAGAAATACTCTCAACTTACTATGTATGATTTCCGACATTGCTCATGCTGTTATTGGCTCCCAAGGTATAAATCCGAATCCGCATTAAAATATAGATTTGGTTGGAAAAAATCCGATAAAATCCATTATTATTCTGAGCTTTTAGGCATGAAGGATACTATCACACAAGAGGATATGTTAATGGATATCGGCAAAACAGATCTAGAAAAACAACTCACAAAATCTGAAAATAAGAATGAAATTTTACAAGAGAGAATAGAACTTCTAGAGAAACAGATGAAAGTTATAGCTGAATTAATTAGAAGAGGAAAGATTATTGTGAGTGAGTGTTAAGAGATGCTATCAAGAATTATTATTGCAAAAGAATAAAATATAATTTTTTATTCTCAATGTGTATATCAAATAACAATAATGCTTATTAAACATTTTATGCCAGAATTACTATGAGATATAAATACAATCTATATCCAGATGCAAGAGAAAAACTTGATTCTACAGGAATAACTGCCAGAGTAATTGCAGCAAAAGATCGGCATGAGATTGGAAATACGGGATGTATAATGCAAAGTGATATTTCTGACATGGTTAATGATATGAAAGCGAGAGGCTATTTTGCAACTTTTCCACAAGATAAATTGGCTGACTTCAAAGCAAAGGCTAATTCTTTATTTGCGACACCAGAAAACCGTAAATGGTTAGTACATAAGCATGACAAAGTTCATGAGGAAGGCATAGAAAACGAAGATGTTTTGTCTCTTGTGGGCTACGATGCAAGTCTTATCTTAAAACCAGATGAAATATGGAATTTTGAAAAATTTGGATTTAGAAACATGACAGATTTTACAGGCTCTGTTACTGCTTTAATTAGTGATGTTATTCATAGTAGTCCGTTCAGAAGAGGTTATACTTAGCAATCAAAAAGTCTAGATGAAAGAACACTTGCAAATGAAGTAACTGGAGATGGTAATTGCGACATGAGGGTTTTCCAAAGAGATATGACTCCTTACAAAACAATAGATCCTTTTGGAAACGAAGTTTCTTTTAGGCCTGAACTTAGATCGGATGTTGGTGGGATAATGGCTTATCACTCAACAGAAGGAGAACTTTTATCAATAGTTTTGAAATATGTAGAACAAAGAGGATTAAAACCCGCAACACTAGAAGACAATGCAAGATCGACACTTGAGTGGGCTGAAACATTGGGACAAGGGGGAGGAACTTGCTCAGAGCATTTTGGCGGACATGATGTTAGTGCTTTAATGTTTTTTACAGGTTGGGATATTCCTTTTGCAAAATTAGGTAAGGATAACACTACCCTTAAAAGAAGTATTGATGGAATTGTTACCGAAAGCCATGGAGCTTATTTTGCATACTTAGATAATGATAATAATTTGGCTTTTGCATATGAACCAAGAGAAAAACCATCTGTTCCAGAAAAAGAAGTTTGTGCAGTCTATTCTCCAGAAGATGTTGACCATTTAATTAAAGGACTTCTTTATCAATCTGCGAAAGGTCTTGGAAGAACATCTTGCAGACAACTGAGAGGTATTCTAGAATGTAGATTTTCTGAAGAATTTCAAAGAGAAGTTGTAAATCACGAACGTGACACATGGAAAGTAGTGAAGGTGTAAAGGGGGTTATTGTTTTTAGAAAAGAATTTAAAAGACCTAATTTTAACTTAAATTATGAAAAATGCTTCCAAGATACTGCTTTCAACACTCCTAAGTGTTTTATTTTTACAGCTTTGTTTAGCTATGGATACTTCCACACAACAAAATACTCCAAATTGTTATCAAGAACAAATAAATATTTCTGAACTAACGCAGATAAAGAATACTTTAAATGAAAGCCTAAAAAGTTGTACAAACACTTCAGATTATTATAAAGATTCTTATTTATCAAAAAATGTAACCATAACTAACCGAGAATTAATTTCTTTAACGCAAAACATATATTTTCTAGAACAAAATATTAGTGATTTGCATACAGAGATAGGCGAATTAAAACTAGATGTTTCTTTCTTTAAGATTTCGTTCGAGTTAACTTTAGCTTTAATTTCACTAACAATAATAGAATTTATATTTAAGTTAATTTATAAGAAATACAAGGAGGCTTAAAAATTAAGAAATTATACATTAGAAGTTCAATAATAGGATTCTTAATTGGACTAATTATTAGCCTGATTATAATTCTATTTCTAATGATTTATTCACTCTATCCCTTTGCATATGATTTTGTATTTGGGGAGAAAATTGTTAGAAATCATATAATAACGGACTTAAACAACGAGACGGACTATCACATTCTTGTTCCAAATATATTATTATGGCTAGAGAAAGAAGTAGTTTATCCACAAAATAATACTTTGATTTTTGCATATTCGGTATTTGGATTATATAAAATCGATAATTCATATAAGGTATTTCATAGAGATGCTCCAATTTCGTGGTTTATAGGGTCTAAGATTGGAAGATGCGGAGAGGATGCTAAATATTTCGTAGAAATCATGAGAAAACAAGGGTATTATTCAAGACAAATAAGAACAGAAGGATGGGATCATTCATGGGCAGAATTTTATACAAAGGATAATATTTCAATACTAGTGGACCCTTCAGCACATAGGGTAATAACTGAATCTCCGAAGGAATTTGCATCTAGAGCAAATTGGACGACTATTTGGGCAATAGAAGAAAATGGGGCAAAAACAAATGTTTCAACTCAGTATATTTAATCACGCTCTTTTTTCCCAGAATTCCGACCTTATGGTTTTTAAGTTCAAAATGTTTTTCAAATAAGAGCAACCTTTTTAACTACTAAGAACTATATTAACTCGATGACAAAAAAGGAAAGGCCCCGCAAGATACCTATACTCAAAAGTTTAGTAATATTACTTATTTTTTTAGTAATATGGTTTGTTGTTATAGAAACACAGAATAATAACTCTAATAAAAATAATATAGCAGATACATCTAACCCAAATTCGCAGGAAGCTTCTATCAGCCCAGAACAACAATGTCAAGATAATGGGCAAATATGGTGTAATAATCAATGCTATAATCAATGCCCTTCCGGAGACCAGTCTTTTTGTCCATCATCTGGAAAACTTAATTGTATACCTGTCTCTTCAGAGTCTCCTAACGGTTTTCAGTCTTATGAAAATCAAGAACCTTACTATAGCGGTTTTTGCGATAAAATAAATCCTTATGACTTGAATGTCAGAACAGCCTCAGCTGAAGCTATTAGAAAAGATGCCGGAAGTTATAGTATTAATCAATTATTGGATATATATGACTGGGTAAAAAATAATATACAATATCAAAACGTACCTCTTGCGGGCATTCCATATTCTCCCTCTGATACTCTTACAACTAAATCTGGGGATTGTAAAAATCAAGCAGTTCTAATAGCCTCAATGGTAAGGGCAATAGGTGGCACTGCTAAAGTTGTAGTAGATCCATCTTGTAGTCATGCTTATGCTTTAGTATATATTTCAAATCAAAGCCAAGATGTGCAATCAATTGCAGATATTATTGATGCTCATTATCTTCAGAAATTAATTATTCAATATGTAACTATTGGAAATCAAAACTGGTTAATTTTTGACCCTGCCGGAGGAGCTTATCCTGGAAACACATTGGCAGACTGCTCTGGTGGAGAAAATAATTATTATGTTGATAGTTGTTTAGATTGCGTCAATCAATATCCAACTAAACCTTATACTTTCAATAATGCATGTTATTCACAATGCCCTTCTGGAACAATATCAACAAATGACCATGCTTGCTCTCCTTGTCCACAAGGCAGTTATAGCCTTAATAATCAATGTGTAACTTGTCAAGATGGTTATATTCTAGGGCAAGATGGGCGATGCCATCCGACTTGCGTAGATAGTAGTCATTACTGTATAACTGGGACCTGTGTAAACAATCAATGTGCTTAAAATAAAATCCTTCTCTCTTTTCGTAAGTTTGGTAGAATGCGGTTTAGAATAGAAGCAGTAAGAGCTGAAAGTGCAAGCGAAGAAGACTAGAGAACGACTTTTTATTTTTTATTATATTCTAAAGTATATATATTCTTTTTAAGCGATAAATACTCCCTAAAAGATGATACAAAAATGTACTGTATGCGGAAAAGAAGTTGAGAGCGAACCAGCCTTATCTCCTCTTCCGAGAAATAATACTTCTACATTTCTTTGTATGGATTGTGGTATTAATGAAATTCATAAGAAAGTGTATCCAAGTTGGTCAAAAGAAGCTGTTAAAGAATTTTTAACGGCACAGAGCGAAATTAATAAACATAGTTATTCTTTTTTTGAAAATTCCATATCGCAAATAATTAGTTTTTTATTTTTTATCTTAGGTGCTCTTATTTCTATTTTTCTGACACTTACATTAGATAAATTTCCTCTTTTAAGGACCTCAAATCTATTTTATATTGACACGCTTTTGTTTATTATTGTCTTGATTATTTTAATAAGGGGATTTGATAAAGAAAGAAATAGATTCAATAGATATTTAATTGCAAGTAAAAAGTTAAACAAATTCTTAGTAAAAAAATAATAATTTATCACCTCTTTTTTCCCATTTTCAGAGTTAAGCTAACCCCGTTGCTTTTATTCTTCCGAAGCTTTTTGATCTTCTTCAAGATCAATCCCTTCTAAGGCAGTGTCTTGCTTAGGTTTCCCAGACTTTACACTATCTTTATTTTTTGCCATTTTACACCTCCCGTTTAAATTTAGTTCAGAGTTAATCCACTTTTCATCCAATTCAATACCAATCCACTTCCTGCCCAATTTTTCACAAGCTTTACAAGTTGAACCTGAGCCAGCAAACGGATCTAAAACTAAATCTCCTTCCTTAGAGCTATGCACAATCATCTTCATAAGTAAATCTAAAGGCTTCTCATGCGGATGTGTTAATTTGTTATGATTAATGTAGCTAGCAGTCTGAACATCCGAAAAATCTTTTAAATTATATTTAGGCTTACCCTTTTCTAATACCAGTATTAACTCATACTGATGCCTAAAAGCCCAACCTAAGCCGAAATTATGCTTTTTCCAAACGACTAGATGTCTTATTTTAAATTCTGTATATCTAATAATAAACTCTGTTAGAAACGGATAATGCTTCCAATTCGTGAAAATATAAGCAGAACTATTCTGCTTTAGAACGCGATACATCTCTACCAGTGCAGAACAATTGATTAAGGGATTCTCGTTGTTCTTTATTGTCTTATTATTCCAACCATAAGCCACATTGTCCCCATATGGTGGATCGGTTACGATTAGATTTATGCACTTATTAGGAAGTGTTTTCATATACTCAATACAATCACCTTGAATTATCTTATTGACTTCCATCATTAATATCAGAACAGATAAGAACTACCTTCTGTTTCTTAAGTTTAATTTCTAGTAGTCTAATCAATTCCCTTAATTGAGAAATAATTTGTTCTCCTAGATCTTCTGAAATGTTTTCCATAAAAAAGAGATAAAAGTTTCCTTTATATTAAATCGGAGAAAAAAATAACTAAATTTTTTTGGTAAAAAATTTCTCCGAGTTCTTTTATAAAGAGTATTTTGAAGCACAAGCATGGCAAAATGCAAGGTTTGTGGAAAGGGAAAAGAGCAAGATGATAAGATCTGCAGCTCTTGCACCGAATTCTTCAAAGCAAAGTATGGAAAGAACTATGATAAAAAAATAGACCTCTTTCTAGAAAGACTTGAAGAATTTGAACTAAATTACACGGGAGGTAAAAAATGAAAAGTAGAACATATGCTATTATAGGATTAGCCTTCATGGCTTTTTTCTTTGCTATACAGTTTTCTTTAGCATTAGATTTCAATCAGACAATATCTGCTCAAGACAAAGCGACTTTTGACCAGATGTTAAATCCAGTTTTGAAAATCTATAACTTTGCTAAATATACTGCAACAGTGATTGCTGTTGTTGTGCTTCTTTTTGCAGGTATAACTTATATTACATCTGCGGGAGATCCAGCAAAACGAGAAAAGGCAAAAAGCATGGCGATGTACGTTATCATCGGTCTTGTAGTTATTTGGGCTGCACCCCTGATAGTAAACTTTATCGTTGGATGACAAAGCTTTTTTTATTTTGGGTGCTTGCACTTTCATTAGTGCAAGTCCCATTTATTTTTTCTTTAAATTGCGATGCAGTTTCATCCCAAAATAAAGATTTATGTAATACTATTATTCAGATGAGCAACTTAACAGATGAAGATAAGCTTTTGTTAATCTCTAATTTAGATTACTCAAATAACTTATTCCCAGATTATTCGATGATTAGTACTCATAATAATGGCTTAGTCTTATCTTCTGCCCCGCAAGGAGTACCAATAACTAGTAAAACTTATATCAAAAATGCTTGGGCTTCAATTTTTACTCTGATGCCTTCTGTTTTGTATAATAATAGCTTATACTCTCCTGCCGATTCAGAAGTCTTAACTGGATTTAATTATACATTAGAAATTCCCTCTGACTATTCTAGCCCTGGCTATCCAACTACTAATGGCGGAGATTGCAGAAGAATATATACTATTTTACAGAATACTGCTAAGAATAACATTTATGTAAATAATATCTTCTTTGGAGAAGGAAGAAAAGTAAGAATAACTTTAAACAATGATTCAAAAATAGTTTCTAACTACTCTATTTTATTTAATATTAAAATAGACCATACGAAATGGCGTTCTTACTGTTGTAAAAGAAGAAATGGAATTTGTACGAAGACTTGTCGTGCTTGTGATTCGACATCTTCTGAAACAAAACAAGAAAGCGTTTCTATTTTAACAGAAAAGAATGTAAAATATTATCCGAACAACTTATTCGCAGATATAGTTGATTTAAAACAAAATGTTAATTCAAATGAAATAAGATTAAATTATAGCGATAGTGTTTCTTTTAATCTAAAAAGCTCTAGCTTTGAATTTGATAAATATTCTTATTCGATTAACTCTACATTTTATCCTTATAATGTTTATACTATTTCAGCTAGAGATTTGAAACAGACAAAACTAGATAACTTATATTATACAAATAAATATCTGAGTGTAAAAGATATTAGCAATTGCGTTTTGAAGGGCTATGATTTCTTTAATAAAATTGAAAAGAATTGTAGTTTGACAAATAGCAAGATAAATCTTACAATAAAAACAAATCAAACATTCTATGAATTAGGAAATAAAATTAATGTAACAATTTTGCCTAAAGATATTTATGTTAATTTAACTTATGCTAATATCTCTTATTTTGTTAAGAATGAAGTTTTATTAAACACAAATCAAGAGTACAATAAGATAACTGCCTTTTATAATGGAGAATCTACTCAAAAGATTATTTTTATCTATGATAATTCAAGAATCCTTCTAGTTTGGAAACTAACTTTATTTTTCTTAGCCTTAGTTCTGATTTACAAAATTCTAAATAAATACTGGAGGTTAAAATGAAAGTTAAAGAGAAAAACAAAAACTTGCTTAGGCAGTTGTATGAATACAAAGCATTACTTTATTTCTATTTTGCTATGTTTATCTATACATGGGATAGAAATCAAATTATCGGTATTTTGCTATTTGAGTGGTTACTAATTTTTACATATGTTTTATGGGGATTAGTAAAAAATGTTTATTGCTTATATAAGCAGGAGAAAGATTAAAATGGCTGACGAATGCGGTCTTTTGAATCTGGCAAGTTGTATTCCTGAAAAGATTTACGAGTTTATATTAAATATTATTAATGCTCCCATAAAGCCATTGCTGGAGTTAACAAAGAGTTTACTCGTAGAGCCTATAAGAATAGACACAATAGCACCAGTTTGGGCAATAGTAATCTACATAATCTCTTTATTCTATGGAATACTAATCCTCTACTCAGGATTTAACTTTATGATCTCAGGATATGATGCTGCAAAGAGAGCAAGAGCAAAGCAATGGTTTCAAAATATATTCGTGATGATTGTACTAGTTCAATGCTCTTATTTTCTTTATTATTTATGTGTTGATGTAAGTTCTTTAATGACTGCGGGAGTAATTAATTTAGTAGACGAAAACTTCTTCTTATTAACAGCGGATAACATCACAAATATTGGATTACAATTCTTCTTCGGAATGTTTTACTTATTTGGAATTTTAATTTGTGTTCTATTATTAACTTTAAGATATTTATTTGTTTTAGCAGGACTCGTTTTCTTTCCAATAGGAATCTTCTTCTATTTTATTCCAGCTACAAAAGAATATGGAAAGTTTATCTTTAATTCGCTAGGAGTATACTTGCTAGTGCCTTTCTTCGATGGATTAATATTTTTGATATGCTCAAGAATGCTGGAAATCCCTGCTTTCGAAAATTTTAAAATATTAGTAATGATTGCAGCATTTTCAATAGTAAACTTTCTTATGTTTTACTTAATTATATTTTCATTAATTAAATCTGCAATAAGGGCAACATCCGAAGATGTTAGAATTGTCACAAAGATTGCTGGATGGTTTGCATGAGCTACCAAATCCCTCAGCAACTACAATATAAAGAAAAGATTATGTTTGGAATGACATTCAAACAATTAAGTTATTTCTTTATATTTGCTTTAATAGATGTAATTATCTTCAAGAGATTAGGATTTAATTTAGTAGGAATAATTCTAATGACATTTATCGCTCTTTTAGGAATAATGTTTATTTTCTTTAATCTAGAAAAATTAATCAAAGAATATCTTTACTACGTTAGAAATCGTATAGTTTTAAAAGATACAAAGCAAATGCAAGATATTCTAAATATAAAGGAGATTAAAGAGGATTTAATTTATACAAACAAAGGAAATAAAATAGCTGTTCTTAGAATTTATCCGATAAACTTTAGTATAAAAACCGAAGGAGAAAAAGACGCAATAATATACTCTTTTCAAAAGTTCTTAAATTCTTTAGACTTTTCAACTCAAATATTAATGAGCACAGAAGCAATCAAATTAGATGAATATCTTAATGCATTAAAGGGGAAGAAAGAAAAGAAATATGCTTCTTTATTTAAAGATTATAAAAATCATTTACATGACCTAATTAAAAATAATAAACTGATGGATAGAGTTTTTTATTTAATTATAAAAGAACAAACAAATATAGACATTCAGATAGAAGTTTGCATAGATAGATTAAAAGCTATGAACTTAAAAATAGAGAGACTAAAAGAAAATAAACTTATTTTATTTTTAAAAACCCTATTCTGCCCATTTGATAAAGAAAGTTTTCAACCTACAAAAATAAATAATCATCGAAATTATCTTGAGGTAATTAATGAAAAAGACCTAACAGAGGACGAAATAAAAAAAGCGAAAAATAGTAATAAAAAAACTAGGAAGAAGAATGAAAAAATAGAGAAGAAGAATGAAAATTTACCTTTAGAAAAAAGAAAGCCTCTTTTAGAAGAAGTAGATGAGGCAAAAATTAGTTCAAAAGAATTTAGAAGAGTAATTTATGCTTCGGGTTATCCTAGAAACGTAGAGTCTGGTTTTTTAGATAAAATAGTAAGTTCTATGGCTGATTTTAATTTAAGTATCCATATTAAGCCATATCCTATTGATAAGATGTTAGTTGATCTAAATAAAGAACTTCAAAAACAAAGAGCAGATCTCTATACCATGCAACAAAAGGGAATGTCTAATCCTTCCTTAGAGATTCAAAACACAGATACTAGGTATACTTTAGAAAATCTACAGAAAGGGGAAGAAAGATTGTTTAATGTTAGCCTATATATTCTTTGTAAGGCAAATTCGCTCAAAGAACTAAACTTTTTAACAAAAAAAGTAGAATCAGAGCTAAATAGCCTAATGATTCTTCCAAGAATTACGGAGTTAAGATCCTTACAGGGATTAAAGTCTTGCTTGCCTTTAGGAGTAGATGAATTAAAAGAAAACAGAAATATAACCACTAAGGCACTTTCTGCGTTTTTCCCCTTTACCAGTCAGTTTTTACAGGTAGACAATGGAGGGGTTTGGTTAGGAATGAATAACAACAATATTCCTATAATAAAAGATATTTTCAAACTCCCCAACCCTAATGGTTTAGTCTTAGCGCAATCTGGCGGAGGAAAATCTTTCTTCTGCAAACTTCTCATTACTCGTTATTTACTTAATGGGACGAAAGTTATAGTAATTGATCCGCAGGGAGAATATAAATCGCTTGTCAGCCGTTTTAAGGGGCAAAGAATCGATCTTTCTAGAGATTCCGACACAATGATTAATCCCTTAGATTTGATGGGGCACGATTACGCAGAAAAGCGACTTAGTTTGATAGATCTAATGCAAGTTATGCTTGGAAAGATGACTGACCCCCAAAAGTCTTTTATTGATAAAGCCATAAGCGAAACCTATAAATTAAAGGGAATAAATGATGATTCTTCTACTTGGAATAATACGCCTCCTATTTTAGAAGATTTACTAGAGGTCTTAAGAAGAATAGAATATGATGCAAGCCAGTTTGAGAAGACAGTCATAACAAGCTTAGTCAATAGATTAGAAATGTACGTAACGGGCGTTTTCAAATTTATGAATATGCACACAAATATAGAGTTCAATAATAAATTTGTTTGTTTTGATATAGGTAATTTGCCTAAGCAAGTAAAGCCTGCCGTAATGTTTATGGTTTTAGATTATGTTTATATGAAAATGAAATCAGATCTGTCTAGGAAATTGTTATTAATTGATGAATCTTGGTCTTTACTTTCTAGAACAGAAGATGCTTCGTATATTTTTGAAATTGTTAAAACTTGCCGAAAGTTCAATATGGGGTTATTAATGATAAATCAAGAAGTTGAGGGCTTGTTTAATTCACAGGCTGGAAAATCTGTTTTAGCAAATTCCGCCTATACTCTTCTAATGAAACAAAAACCAGCTGTAATTGGAGATATCTGCAAAACGTTTAATTTGAGTGATTCTGAAAAACAACATCTACTTACTTGCTCAATTGGAGAAGGACTGCTAATAATGGAAGATGATCATAGTAAGATAAAAGTTATAGCCTCTCCAGAGGAACATAAAATAATTACAACAAATGCAGATGAACTTTGTAAAACGGAGAAAAAAGCAGTTGTAAATAAACAAGGCAGAAATATAGTGATAAAAATTGATTCTTCTAAAGGAATATTTCCGTTGAAGGAATTAAATGAGGATGAAATAAAATATCTAATAGAAAGCGGATATCAAAAATCAAAACAGAAAAGTTTTAGATCAAATAAAACTGAAGAGTATATGATCCGCCCAATGCCAAATGAGTCTCCAAATCATTTCTTTGTTATTTGGGAAACAAAAGAATATTTGGAGTCTAAAGGAGTTAAGGTAGAAACCTTTAATACCAAAAAACCAGATTTAGTTTTCAAAATTAAAAACAAGACTTACGCAATTGAAGTTGAGAGCGGTAAAAAAATACTTTATGATATACAAAGAATAAAAGAAAAAGTAGCTGAATTAAAAAAGAATTATAAAAACTGGTTCTTTGTTGTACTAAGTCAAGAGTCTGTCAAAAAATATAAAGAACTAGGAATGACTATCGATATTAGATACCTAAAAAGCAAGCTTTCTTCTCTCTTCGGTTAAAAACCTAGCACCCAGCCGAAAACACTGTTATATGGGTGGGTGCTGTAAATCTAATCAAACTCGTATAAACTTTCTTCCTTCGTTTCACCAAAAAAAGATGACTCAGTTTTTTTCAACTCAGCTATTTCCTCATTAGATAATTTATTTTCGTTTAACATAAACCTATAGCTCAATGTTTCTGGCTTAAAGAAGCTTTGAAAAACAATTGCAATCGCATTATCCTTATTTAATCTCATCTTGGACAATTTCAGCAACAAGCTTGCTCTTTTTTCCGTTTCAGTCATGTCTAAATTAGAAAAAATTACAAGATAGGCATCTTTAGTTTGTTTTGTTGTTGAAACAAAATATCCAAAGTTTTTTTTGTTTTTTATACACTCTCTAAACTTTTTAAAAATACTTTCTCCCAATATACGCCTATCAAAACGGTTCATGTCATGAAAAAACTTTACCACTTTTGTTTCTTCGAAGTTTTTATGAGACTTACTTTCAATAGAATGGATAAACTCGTCCACTCCATAGCTCACCTTATCTTTTTTCTTTTTATCTTCGATTTGCTTAGACAACTCTCCATCATTTAAATCGTCCTCCATCCCATCAAAAAGTATAATACTTGCTTTCTCATATTCATCCATACTCATATCCTTGGGAAGCATAGTTCTTTCAGAGCGATAATACATGGAAATAATATCTTTTTCTGAAACAAATGCATGACTGGGATTCTTACAAATAAAGGCTCTTTTGGCTAAATAATCTATAAAATCCCTAGGCGTATCAAAATACTTACAAATGATTCTTAGCTCTTCATTAGATAAAATATGTGGAATTTCATTCATAGAATCTGGCTTCAGATTATATGTCAACCTAGCCTTATCAGAACTTAATATGGGCTCAATCTGATAAGCTACACAAATTCCAATAATGTTAAGGGGAATAGTTTTATCTATCTTTAATGATCTCCCATAAATATCCGTTAATTCTATATCAAATCCGGTGTTTTTACATCTGTTTATTGAAGTTTCCAATTGGCTTAATGAGTTCTCAACAGCTTTTTTTACAAATCTTTCATAGTTGCCAGTAAATTTCTGGACTTTTGCCTGAAATAAAATTAAAGTATTATCAAAATAGACTAAAAGGTCACATAACTCCTGAGCTCCATCTTTTATTTTCGGATTTATGAAAACATACGGCTTATAAAATATATTATTCATTAGATGCTCAATTTCCTTCTCTAATAAATCTCCGTGATTTTCTAAGGCAAACCCTTCCTCTTGATATTTATATATTTTACCCTGTCCAATCAATTTTTCTACTCTAAACATTACTTTATCAGGTTCTATGTCAATTTCACGACTTATTTCTTGAACAATCTCTTCTTTGGTCATAATCTTATTTTTGTATAATACTTCTAGAATTAAAGGAACAAGACTCGCCATTTAGTAATCCCAATCAATATAATTCAATGGAGATTTATTAAGTTCTTGTTTTAATTGTTTCCATTTTGGAAGAAATTTATCCATATAATTTTGAAATTTAACTGAGTGTTTTTTTTCTAATAAATGTATCATTTCATGAACAAATACATATTCTAAGCAATGCGATGGTTTTTTAGCTAGTTCCAAATTTAATAAAATCCTTCTAGATCTAGGATTGCAAGTCCCCCATTTTGTTTTCATTTTTCTAACACTTATTTTATTTGCTTTTATGCCAATTATCTTGCTCCATTTGTCTCCAAGAAATTCTATTTGTTTTTTTATTTCTAAACGATACCAATTATCTAACAATTTTTCACGGTGTTGTTGAGTACTATTGGGCTTTACATATAAATTAATACGTGTTTTCCTTTTAATTTCTACCCTTGGAATAGGTTCAATATCAATTACTTTTAACAAATATCGTCTTCCTAAAAAATAATGACTTTCTCCAGAGATATAATCTCTTTTTGACTGTCTTTCTTGATTAATAAATTTAGCTTGCTGTTTTTTTATCCAAGGTATTTTTGATACAATTAATAAACGAATAGATTCATCAGAGGTTTTTAATGGAACAGCTACTCTAATTCTTCCAGTTGGTGGATATACTCCTAGATGCATATTTTTAATTTCTTTTCTGACAATCTCAGTAGTATAATTGCCCACCTTTATTTCTGTTTTAGTATTCATTTTGATTTTTTACTAGTTCAAAGATTTTTTCTACCATCTGTTCATTTGCTTTTCCAGATTTTTCTAATTCACTTTTTATGATTTTCTTTATTCTCTTCTCTTTCAAAATATTTCCTCTCCATCCTTCTGGTTTGTATTCGGTTATATTTTCATGTAAACTTAATGCCAGATTTTCGTTCTTATCAAGATTATCATATAGAGCTCTTTTGGCAAAAGTATTTAGTTTTTTAGAATATTCCTCATTAGATGAGGGGTCTTTCATCTGGTTAACTAAATCAACTATTTTCTTTAAATATTTTTCATATTGTATTGCTTTATTTTTTCTATCACGAATTAATTCATCTAGTAAAACAGACATATTCTCATAATACTTCGGATTTGTAGGTTTCTGATCTATAATTAATTTTCTAACATTATTTTCAATTACTTCTGCGACTGCTTCTTCATTTTTTTGAATATTTTTTGGGAGAGATTTGATGGCATTAGCTCCATTTTTTACAATCAAATCAATAAGTGTTAAATTATCAAAGGCTGAAACTATTTTACTCTCTTCTGCATCTATATAGGAATCAATTAAGTGTCGCATCGCGGGTTCATATAGTTTCAAATCAATATAATCTCCACTTGCTAACTTTATCTCGCTTCTTACTTGTTCATAATATTCTACTTCGGTTTTTATTTTATTAATCTCCTTGGAAGAATATCCTGCTTCATTCATTTCTCCAGCGATATTTGAATATGTTCTTATCAATCTAGAAGTCAATTTGTAAAGCATTACTCTTTTTTGCTCGCTATTTTTTAAATCTAAAGGAATTTCTGGATTGCCACAGAAGAATTCAATAAAGGATACTGTATCTTTTGGAGGTTTTACGGGTTCACAAAGGGCACGAATACTTTCAAGTGCAGAATCTAAATCATCCCTACCTATTTTTATTCTATCTTTTAATAAACCTCCAACATCTTCTTTATCAAATCCTCCAAATGCCTCAGTAGTATAATCTTTTACTGCGTCATCCAAACTATTAAATAAATCCTTATAGTCAATAATAAACCCATAATCTTTATCTTCTCCATCCAGTCTATTAACTCTGCAAATTGCTTGGAACAGCCCATGATCTTGCATATTTTTGTCTATGTACAAGTAGGTTGCGGGAGGAGCATCAAAACCAGTCAAAAGTTTATCTACAACGATTAATAGTTTCATTTGTGCAGGTTCTTCAATAAATTTCTTTTTTACTTCTTTCTCAAACACATCAACATCTTTACCTTCAAGCATTTTCTGATATATCTCATATTTTTGTAAATTTTCGGTTTCTTCTTCATCACTTACTGTTTCTCCCTTTATGGAAGAGATATTCCCAGAATATGAAGTAACTATTGCGCATTTTTTCAGACCACTCTTTTGAAATAATTCATAATATTTGCATGCTTCAGTTATGCTTCCTGCAACCAATATAGCATTTCCCTTTCCGCTTTGAAGTCTGCTCTTTTTTTCCATATCCAATAATATATCTGCTACTACCCTACCTAATCTTGATTGAGAACTCAGAACCTTTTGCATGGTACCCCATTTCTTTTTTAATACTGCTTTTGCAAAATCAGTCAATCCTCTTGTTTTTAATTCAAACCATTCATCTACCTTTGCCTGAGAGGTAAGTTTTTGATCGATATTTCTTGCTTCATACTGCAGATCTAAAACTACTCCATCATAAACCGCTTCATCATATTTGTATGTGTGTATATATTTACCGAATACTTCTCTGCTTTGTTTTTTATCTTTTTTAAGAAGAGGAGTTCCTGTAAATCCAACAAAGACTGCATGAGGCAGTAGTTTTTTCATGGCTTCATTAAGTTTTCCAGACTGAGTTCTATGGCATTCATCAACAAAAACATATAAGTCTCCTTTAGCCTTAAAGTTAGTTGGAAGACCTTCTGTTAATTCCTCAAAATAATCTTCGCCATCTTTGCTAGTCTTTCTTCCAAATTTATGAACTAATGAGCAAATCAAAGAAGGTGTTGCTTCAGTCAATTTATTTAGCAAGTCTTTCCCACTCTTTGTTCTATAAATTTTTTCTTCTACTCCTTTAAAGAACTTTTCAATTTGATCATCTAGCTCCTCTCTGTCTGTAATAATTAAAACTCTAGAATTATCTATATTTTCTTTTATCCATTTTGCAAGCCAAATCATAGTTAGGCTCTTACCACTTCCTTGAGTGTGCCAAATTATTCCGCCCTCTCTTCTTTTGAGGAATTTTTGAGATTCTTTTATTCCAAAATATTGATTGTGTCTACAAAGTTTTTTTGTTCCCGCATCAAACACAATAAAATCATGAATAATTTCTAAGATTCTTTCTTTGTTACATAGTTGCAATATATGCTTATCTAGTCTATTTCTAACATCGGAGTCTTCTTTCCATGTTAGGTAATACTTTTCAGAAGTTCCAACCGTTCCATATTTTAGTCCTTCAGAATCATTTCCTGCAAATATTAACTGGATTGTTGAGAAGAACGAGTGAATAAATTCCTTTTTCTGATTATCCAAATTCTGCCTAATGCCTTCCGAAACAGAAATAGTGCTTCTCTTTAATTCCAAAACAGCTAAGGCTATTCCATTTACATATAAAACAATATCTGGTCGCTTATCATGTTGACCTTTAACCGTTACTTCTTCTGCAAAATAGAAATCATTATTTTTTGGGGTTTTCCAATCAATTAGCCAAACTGTTTCCTTGTTTTGTCCATTTGTTTCTTTTACTTGAATACCATATCTAAGCAATGTGTAAACTGCTTTATTTATTTCATAAAGAGTCATGTTTTGAGTAGAGGCTAGTTTGTTTAATTCAAATAGTGCTTTGTGAATTAATGCTTCAGAATATTTTTGTTTTTTCAAGAATTTTAGTAACAACTCTTCTTCCAGATTCTTGTTATTTTCTCTGTCTTCCCAATTACCCAAGTAGACATAATTTAGTTTTTCTTGAAGAAGTTTAACAATACGATTTTGTGTTTTTCTTTCAATCTGGCCCACATCGGGATTTTCGCTCATATTAGTCTAATCCTCCCAGTTAATAGCTCTTGAATCATACCAATCTTTATTTTTTGGTATTTATCTTTCTTTCGCTCTAGCTCTTGAATCTCTACGTCCATATCTGAAAGAATTTCTGCAATATTTGACTGCTCTTCGAATGAATTTGGTATTTTAAATTCTAGTTTGCCCAGGTCACCCATTCCAATATTACCTTGTGATGAAGAATTAGTCAAAAGTTTTATCTGATTAAGGATAAATCGTGTTTGAAAAAAATAATGAACATATTTTGGAGAATATTCTTTTTTCAATCTTATTAACGCCAAAGGTGACCAAATATTAAAATCTAAATCAAAGTTTACAATTGCAGTCATCCCCACAGAAGCAGCCTTACCTAATAGAATATCATTTCTTTGAGGTTTACATTTTTTAGAAAATATAATATCATCTTCTTTTGAAATAAACCTTAAATCGGTTAAGTCTATTTTATTATTTACAAGATTATTTACTGACAAAAAAGGAACACCCCTTGAAATGAACTGCGGAGTCATATGCGGACCATCAGTTATCTGCGTTTGAACCATATTTTTAAGAAAATTATTTTTCCACTCTCCTTTAAATCCGGACAGTCGTCTTTTTCCTGTGAGAAGTTCTTGTATTGCTCCTTGTTTAATGTTTTTCTTTTTTATGATAAGTTTGTCAAGAGATGCAATAAGCATATCTGTATCTGAGAGAACGGAAGCAATAAGAGATTGCTCCTCTTTGGGTGGAAAAGGTATCAATATTGCCTTTACATCATTCTTATATAATGCTCCTAATGTGGAGCTAGCATTATTAATTTTTAATAAATAATTTCCATGTCCTTCTTTAAAATAATAGAAGAGGAATTTCGGGACGGATTTTTGATTTAGTTTCAATAAATATAAATTTGGTGCAAGAGTAGCAAATTGAGTCTTTTTGTGAAATAAATAAACCTTACCTATTTCACCTCTTTTTGTAATTAGTAATTCTTCTCCAAACAAACTTGTTTTTTTAAGGAATTTGTAGGAACTTTGATTCACCCATTTCACATCCATTAGTGAAGAATTTTGCTCCAAATCTGTAGCCCGCACATACCACGCATAATTTTGATTATTAAAAATAGTAACATTTTCTGCAACAGATGCAAAACTACCATTAGCTTCAAAATCAGTTAATAGTTCTAAAGAATTATCAAGTTTATCAATCTCCCAATCTTGAGGTATAATTCCTATCTCTGTTTGCTTGTATCTTTTTTTTATAACTTCATTCACCATTTGAAACCCATTTTTTCTAAATGTTTATCGACTTTCTTACTTAGTTCTTCAACTTCCGAAGTTAATTTTGGAAGTGCAACGTCATATCTATCTCCTAGATCTTTTATTCTTCCTGCAAGTTGTTGTGAAACTCTTTCCATTTCAGATTTGACAGAATTATGCAAAGACAATAGCCATTTATCTTCAACAACCAATGTTTTAATTTCATTTTCACTTAATTTAGAATATTGACCCAAAACTTTCTTATCAAGTCCTATTTCTAATTCAGAAATCATATCTTTTATTTCTTTTTCATTATCTGTTAATTTTAGATATTTGTTTAGTATTTTTAACTCTTCATCAGGAGAATCTTTTAATTCTTTTATTCTTTTTAATAAGTCTTTTTTATTTATGTTATTTTTATCATTTCTTGCGTCCGCAAATAAGTCTTCTTCTCCGGAGTTTTCTTCATCTAGAGTTTGCATTTCTCCTTGCGCACTTTCAAGCTCAGATTGTAATTTTTCTATCTCCTCTTTTTCTTTTGGAAAATATTTGTTAATTACTAATTCCTTTGGAACTAAGTCGCATTTCCAGCCTTTGTCTGTTATCTTTTTTTTACCCGTCTTTTTATTTTCTGTTTCAACTATAATTCTTTCTGGCTTAGCAACCCACCCGTCTACTACAATAAGATATGCATCATCTTGCATGATATCATCCCAATACGCCATCAAATGTTGATAAATATCATATTTTTCAATGAGTTCTAATTTTGAGAAGCTGTTAAGTAATTCTTCTCCAAGGTTAAATATTAGTTCTTTGGGCTTTGATCCAATTTTGATGCCCTTCAGCAGACTTATGTTTTTATTTTTCCAAGAATTAAAAACTTCTTCAATTTTTTTGGAATAGTTAATAAATTCAGAGTTCTCAAATATGGTTTTTTTAATACTTAATTGATCTATTTTTAAAACTGAGTAGCCATCACGTTTACTTGAATTAAAAAGCATTTTTTTCATAGCAGGATAAACTTTCCAATAGTTATCTAAATCATCGATATCTCTATTGGGAATATCTCCTTGCAAATGTGCATTAATATCTTGCAAGTCTTCAGTTTCTTGACTGTCAATGTAACGCGGAATATTTAAATTATAATCATTCTTCGCATCACTAATTTCTGACACAGAAACCATTCTAGAATACTTAGGAACTTCTAATTGTTTTGTAAAGACATCTACTATTTTATGAACATCCCTTGCTCTTAATCTGTTTTTATTTCCATCTTTATAGAACCCCTTACTTGCATCAATCATAAAAATACCTTTTCTATTTTCAGCATTTTCTTTATCAATTACAATAATACATGCAGGGATTCCCGTTCCATAAAATAAATTTGCAGGAAGTCCAATAATTCCTTTAATATATCCTCTCTTAATAATATTTTTTCTAATCTCTCCTTCTGCATTTCCCCTAAACAGAACGCCGTGAGGCAAAATAACTGCTGCTTTTCCCATGCTTTTTAGCGATTTTATCATATGCAACAAGAATGCATAGTCTCCATTTTTTGTTGGAGGAATGGCTCCCCATTCTTTAACATTAAAACGTTCATATTTATCCTCTTCTGGCTTTATTCCATTACTCCAAGACTTGGTTGAAAATGGAGGATTTGCAACAACAAAGTCAAATTTTTTTAAGGTGCCATCTTTTTCTTCTGTAAATTGTGGATTAGAAATAGTATTTTCTCTTTTAATTTCTGCATCTTCGTAACCATGTAAAATCATATTCATTATTGATAATGCCCTCGTAGCTACATCCATCTCTTGACCATAGATTGTAATTCCATGTTCTGTTTCATCTGCTGCTTTAATCAACAAGGAGCCAGAGCCACAGGTCGGATCATAAACCGTTTGATCTTGTCTTTTGGCTTGATTTATTGATACAACTTTTGCCATAACTCTTGAAACCTCTGAAGGAGTATAAAATTGCCCCTTGCTTTTTCCAGATTCAGTTGCAAAGTGCCTCATCAAATATTCATATGCATCTCCTAGAATATCATCTCCCTCTGCTTTATTTTTACTAAAATCTAAAGAAGGATCTTCAAAAATACCAACTAAATTGGAAAGCCTGTCCACCATATCTTTTCCTTTGCCTAGTTTATCTGAATCATTAAAATCTGCCACGTCAATAACTCCCTTGAGATCATTTTCCTCAGCAAGTTTTGAGATAATTTTATTTAGCCCATCACCAATATCTGGTTTTTGCATAAGAGCGACCATATCCGAAAAGCTTCCCCCCTTGGGAACATCAATAAGAAAATTTTTATCGTTTTTTGCCTTATCAGAAACATATTTTACGAATAATAAAACCAAAATATAATCCTTATATTGAGAAGCATCCATTCCTCCTCTTAACTCGTCACAGCTTTTCCAAATTTTACTGTATAACTCAGACTTTTTTATTGCCATCTTTTATTTTATATCATTTCTCTCCTTTTTAATTGTTTCATTCTTTATTTTTATAATCATCTCTTCAAGCAAGGGAATAATACTTTTTTTATTTAATTCATTCATTTCCCATTGTCTTCTATAGGACCCTATACATTTAACACACCCGAGTTCACAGCAATTAGTATCTTTGCATAAATGTAGCGCCTCATTTATTACCTCTAGAGAATTTTCTTTCAAGTAATCAACAAATCCAACTCCTCCTTCAACATTATCAAATAGTATAAGATTTTTCTGAGTAGGAATTATTCCTTCTAGTTCTCCATTCTCACATCCAGATTTTATTGTTAAAGCAGATATTATTGCATTTAAAACAGTTTTATTTATTACACAATCAATATTGAAATTAGATAAATCTAGCTCTATTGCTCTAGTTTTGAATTTTGTCCCTATTATGAAACTATCTGCCTCGTGTTTCTTTCCTTGTATACATGAAAGATAAGCACTTTCGCCCATAAACAATCCGCAATGTTTACAAATTTTAATTTGGAGAGGATCTTTTCCGTAATTTTTTCCAGATTCTCGGTATCCTTCCGCAAATTCTAGTATATCTGCATCATTTGGAGCCGAGATAAAAGATTCTTCTTTGAGGAAAATTTGAGGATCAATGAGTGAATATTTCCATGAAATATATTTTTTATTTAATCTAAATGTACTACGTTTTATTTCAACAACTTTTGGTTCTACGATAATTTTATTTCTATTTAACATCTCTCCCTTGCAAAACTGGCAATTATTAGCATTTTTAAAGGAAGTAGATGCCCCGCAAGAGCATTGTGAATATGAATTTGGACTTAGTACCTTTTTTGCATTTTTTGCAGGAGAAATTTTTTGACATTTATATCTACATTTGTCTTTGTCTAGAGTTGAGGGCGGGCAACACTCATCTATACGAAACCCCTTTATGCTTTTTTCATAATATCCTCTTTTTAAGATTATACCTCCTGTACCAAATGCATAGTCAGGCAACACTCCTGCTCTTTTAAGAAGAGAATACATGTCTTCCTGTTCATCTTGATATCTCTCAACAGAATTTTCTATTTCTATCTGCATCTGCACTTTAATCATCCATTCACTAAGAAGATCTTCTGGATTAAAGTGATTGTAAATTTTGTCGGATAAGATGATTTGTTCCATAAATTTCTTTGATCTGTCATGTATACTTTCTATTGCCTCTTTGATTTCTTTAAAATTTCTTATCCAGTAAGCAGAGTTTCTTAAATCTGCTTTTAATTTTTCTTCAAATATGCCACTATTAAGTAAGTGTCTTAGATAAATAGAGAATAAAGACTTTTTTAACGGTAGTTCTAATTCAATTTTATAACAGGGGGGAGTTATCTTACCATCAACTAAACTTTCTGGCTCTCTGAAATACGTACTATCTACGGGTCTCTTCCCTAAAAAACAGACAGATAACGCAGAAGATCCACGCCTCCCCGCTCTTCCAACTCTCTGGATGTAGCTTGCAGGAGAAGGAGGGGCATATAATAAGCCCACAGAGTCAAGAACCCCGATATCTATTCCTAGCTCGAGTGTTGGTGTTGCGACTAGAATATTTATATTTGAATCTTCTTTTTGAAACTCTTCTTCAATATCTTGTCTCTGTTTAACATCTGTCTTTCCCGTATGATTTTCGGTCTTCATAAGTTTTAAAATTTCTTTACTTTTCTGTTCATAATAGTTATCTGTTTCTTCAACTGAAACTCCTTGGATAAGTAAAACGCGAGGTTTAATAAAATACATAGTTGTTTGGGAATCGTACTCTAATAAATTAGATTTATACATAGAGTCTACTATAACTTTACTAAAATTAAAAGCTTCAGTCTCATCAATACCTTTTTTACCCTTAAGTCCATTAAGTTGTCTATATATTTTTATAAATAGTTGTTTTCTATCTAAGAAATTTCCCCTTTCTTCTGCCCTCGTTAGAATATCGTAATATTCTCTAACATGCAAGTTTTCAAACAATATATCTAAGACTGCGCTGTATGAATTAATATTTTCTACAATACTACTAAGATCATAACTTAATAATATTTTACCTCTATTCTTTAAGCTAGCAACTTTATTTTCATTAGAAAAAATTTCTTCGTATAATTCAACTCTAATTTCTTCTTCTAAATCTTTCCCAAAACTAGGAAAATCATTTTTTAGATCATCTATTATTTGAAACATCAAATTACTGAGATTAACTTTTTCTGTTATTTTACTCAACTTATCTTCCAATTTGGCTCTTGCAATGTTTTTTATGTGTGTTTCTTCCAACTCTCGTGCGAATTTAGAAGATCGTTGAACTCCGTCTGTAAATATTAATATTTTGTCTCTTCCAATTGGAAGCGCAGAGTATAGTTCATCAAATATAATGTGAGAACAGTTCTCATCAGATATTTCGGTAGATAATATTAACGGGAGCGAGGTATTTTTAAAGTTACATTCAGAACAGTATTTATTATTTGTAAATTCTAGCGGGTTTATTATCTCTTCTTTTTCTTGAGGTGCATAAGTTTCCAAGTATTCTTTGTTATTGCAGTCAGGACATGAATTTTCACGGCACGGATATAGATTTGAGCAAGACTTACATAGTTTAAAGCAAACAGCCCGATCTCCTTCTTGAGGTTTTTTTATAGTTAATACTAATTCGCTATATTTTTTTATATTTCCTTTCTGAGACCATCTCTTAAAAGAATCAAGTCTAGACTTCAGTGTTTGAGTATTAGTATCTTTTTCGAATAAGTAACTAAAATACTCTTGCCCACATTGCCTACACGTTAAAAGTCCAAACACTAAAATAGAAGAACATTTTTGGCATTTTTCAGAGTAGCCCTTACTTAGATTACCACAAATAAGACAACGAGACATCTCAGTTGGAGACTGAAAAAATATGTGTGCTCTTAAATTTTGAGATTTTTCAAGAATCTTCTCTATCTCCTGAATCGCAAATCCACTTTTCTCAACTAAGCTAGACATTTTCTGTGGTTTTCTTAACAAGGCAGTCATAGCGTCTTCTATGCATTCCTGAAATTCTGGGCGTATAATTTTTTCTTCAAAATCGGCACTAAATATCTTATACAGAAACTTTTTTGTCGCTTCTTCACTTTCCTCTCCTAATGTTGCACTAGTTCCAATACACTGCACCTCGGATATTCCTAAATGAGATTTAGCTCTACGAATAAGAAGGGAAACGTCTATACCCTGGCTACCGCGGTAGTAATGAATTTCGTCTAACACCAGAAACTTAATTTTATGTCCCTCAAAGAGCTCTTTATATCTTGGCTCGATAAGTAGTCTTTCAAGCATGGCATAATTTGTCATTAAGATATCTGGTTTTTTGGAAATTATTTCTTGTTTGGTTTTTATTTCCGAATTAAAATTTTTTTTAACCCGATCTCGATCATTTGTTTCCGAGTCTAGAAGACCAAATGAAATATTTGTTTCGCAAGATTTATTTACGGCATCCAGTATTTCTCCAAATCTTTCGGCGTGATTATTCGCGAGTGCTTTTGTAGGATAGATAAGGATAGCTTTTGTGCCCGCAGAAGAGTTATCTATACAGTGACTTATAATTGGATAAAAGAAGGATTCTGTTTTACCACTGCTAGTGCCTGAGGAGATAATACAATTTTTACCGCTAAGTATTTCACTCCAAGCATTTACTTGGTGTATGTATGGAATTTTACCATTAGTAATATCCTTTTCAAAAATATATTTTTTAAACTTGCTGTTAAATTTAATATTATCTACTTCTTTTTGAGATGAAGATTTATATTTTGGAAGCATCGATAAGATAATGTCAGTATTTAGAATAGAATCTCTCATAAGAACTTCCTTAATTTGATTTCTTAGTATGCTATTTGATCTGCAAATAGTAGTTAACACAAAAGAGAGATACTTATTTTTTACAGAATTATACACCGAAGTTACATTTATACTTTCCATTTCCAAGTACCGTCGTTTTTATTTAAATGATTTTTTATAATTTCGACTATTCCTCTTTTGGAATGATAACTGTATGTCTTAGAAAACTTGGTTATTCTTGTCGCTTTCTCAAATTTTTTTAAATTATTTATTCCAATTTTAAGAGAGATATCTAAGTAACTTACTCCTTCTCTTTCCAACAATGCTAATTTTTCAAAATGGTCAATAAATTCTTCATGATTTATATCTTCTTGTTTTTTTATTGAATATGGAAGATAGTATATATTTTTGTTAAATATACAAAAGAAGTTAGATAAATAATCCTTATATAGTGTATAGAAGTCCAATGGATAAGAATTAACGTTAAACATATTTTTTATTTGTCTTGTTATTGTGCTAATCCTGTCTCTTAATTTCTGTTCTGAGCATATAAACAAAGAATTTTTGTTGTTTAGGTAATTATAATACAGTCTAGTTATAAGTAAGTGAGCAGTAAGGTCTTTCAGTGTTAATGGATTTTCAGATATGTTAATTAAATAAATCTCCCATTTCTTGTTATTCTCGATTATGTTAGCAAATAGTCCTATAAATACGCTATTATTTGGAGATTCTTTCAGTTTACTTAACTTATCTTTTGTTATTCCAGACTTCACAATAATTTTGCCCCTAAGGTGAGTTGTATCAGAAATAATTTCCATTGATAAGTCATCTAGATCTGAATATTTTAAAATAAATGGGGCAGTAAAACAGAAAAGTCTCTTCTCTTGCTGAGTAGATCCTCCTAACGAGGTATCATTTACAGGACTTGTGAAAATTGGAGAAGGATGACACAAGAAAGTTTCACTTGTTCTTTTTAAGTAAGGTGCTAATTCCCACCCCAATGAATTACTATTCTCTAGAATTGTTAAATCTCCTCGAAATGGCAAGATTCGAGCATAATCTTCTTTTGCGATTCTATAATTCCCCTCGATGGAACATATTTTTGCACCATTTTTATCTTTCAAAAAATCTTTTATCTTACTTCTATAAGTCATATTTTTATCGTTTACAAATTCTGAAGTCCCTAACCAATTTACAAATGTAACAAAGTTTTCTAACTCTGGGCATAAAGCACTAAACATCTCTTTGCTTACTGTATCTCCACTTGAAACTTTCAAGCTCCTAATATTTTTGATTTCTTCTTGGTGGGTATTATCTAGAGTTATGGAAAATAGATTTTCCCCACTTATTCCTCTCTCGTCAGAATTAAATCCTATTTCCCCTATAAATCTTTCTTGATCATTTTTAGCTCTGTTTTTCCATTTTAAGGGATCAAGTTCTTTAAGATTTAAATCAAAATACCCTTCTTCCTTTGCAGGATCCTGTTTATTATTTATATTTCTTATTTCCATAATTATTTCATTCTTCAGTATCCTTTCTTTTACTTAAACTAATTCTAAAATCCTTTTCTCTACCAAGTTTTTCATTAATTGATTTATCTAATTCATCTTTAAGTGCTTTTGACTGAAGTCTCATAAAATTAATAGACGAAAATTCATCCCATAAACCCTTATCCTTTAGCAATTGAATAAACGCTTCTTTCTCCGTTTCTTCTTCTGGCAAGACTATCTTTTCATATTCTTTTACTTTTGCAGAATTATTTGAACCATAAACAATATCTATTTTAAGTTGCCTTGAAAATGCAATAAGTTTTTCTTTCAGCTCTTCTTCTTTTTCTTCAAATTCTTTTAGCTTTATTTTTACTTCAGAAAATTCATCAACAATCTTTAATCCATCATCTTTTTTAAATTTTTCAATTGATTCTTCTGCTTTCTTATCTAGTTCTACTTTGTGTTTAAATGAAGGACATTTAGATTTAAATCCGCAATAGTCACACAAGGCAGTAATATTGGTTGGAAATTCTTTCTCTTTAGTAGCTGTTTCGATTTTATGGATTAATTGCATCACGTTCTCTTGAAGTTGCTTAGCTTGTTCATCTGTTCTTTCTGAAATAACTTCTTTATCAAACGCCAACATGTGCCAAAGTAGTTTAACTGATTTACAATCCTTGAATTTATCCTTTACCCAAATAGAATACATTGCAAGTTGTCTGTCAGAATCTGCTTCTTCTTGGTCTTTCATTCTTGAGTTTGTTTTATAATCGCAAACGTAATAATTTCCCTTGTCATCACATGCAAATTTATCTATTCTTACATGCCACTGATTTCCGTCGGGTAAAGTCATCCTATCCTGTGTTTCAAGTCCTAGAATAGTTAATTGTTCAAATGGTTTGTATCTATCATAATAATCGGAAAGGAATTGCTCGCCCATTTTTCTATAATTATCAGAATTTTTACCTTCCTTTACAACCTTAATATCTTCAGAATATTCTTTCTCCCATAAATCTCGATAAAACTTAATTAAGCTTTCCTTAGAAACTCTTTGCTTAAACTTTTTTCTTTTGTATAGGTCTTCTAGAGATTGGTGAATCATATCGCCCATAAAAGCTTCAATGGTGTTTTCAATTTCTGGCTGTTCTCTGTCTATATATTGTAATTTGTACTTATACGGGCAGTTTTCAAATGTGGAAACTCTTGAATGAGAGTAAGTTGCCATATTAGTCATATCTCCCAGTGCTATAAAAACCTTCCTTAGAGACAAAAATAAGTGTTTTCCCACAATATCTAAAAGTCTCCTTTAGTGTAAAAATAACTCTTTCAGGACTTTGTAATAGTTTTTTAGAAATGACTGCTTTCTCAATAGATTTAAAGTCAATAATAAAAACATTATCAGAAGTATTGTTTAACAAAATCTTTAAATCACTTCTAAGATCCATACTTTCAACCAACTCATCAAAGGACGGTTTTTTATAAACGTCCATTTTTATTTAGAAATTCATTTATTTCTTCTTGATGTCTTTTATATGCAGAAAATCTTTCATTATATCCTTTTCTTGGAGAAAAAATAACTCCGCTAAGTAGAAAAACATCTAAAATATCAAAAATTTCTTTAGAACTTATTTGCACATTATATCTTTTTGCATCTTCGGTAGCTTCTTGGACTATTTCTTCATCTGGAAGAAGAAGCCCTAGCTTATTCTCACAGTTAAGAATTGCATCAAAAACCATGACTGTTTTTAAAACAATCTTTGTATCTATTTTACTTAGAGGCTGTTTACCAGAATGTTTAGATAACTTTTTTCCCATTCAAAAATTAAGATTTTATGGTTTATAAATATTTCTACTATTCGATATAATGTTATATCTACGCATACAAAGATATATAAATATTGTATCTTTATAGCAATTATGGAAACCTATATAAACAAAGAAGCCTCCTTAATGAAAGAGGAAAAGATGGGGGAAAAGATACTAATCGCGACATTATTTAATCCAAATCCAGCTATGCTTTCTACTACTCGAATTGGAGCTGAACGTATTTTTCTTTTGATGAGTGATCAACCTGAAGCAAAGCAAGATGCATCATTTAAATTAATCAAAGAATCATTGGGAAAAGTTATTGAGGTTAAAGCAATAAAAGTAAACATGTATGATGTGGTGGCTATTGCTAAAGAATGCGTTAAAGTAATAGATGCTCAACCAAATGAAGATGAAGTATATGTAGATGTAACTTCTGGAAGAAAAACCTTATGCATGGGTTTATTATTTGCTTCTTATGTTCGTCATGAACGAGTAAAGAAGATTATGTATTTACCTGATGAAGACAAGGGTGCAACCGTAATTAATCTGCCACGTTTGTCTTTTAGATTAACAGAAAGTCAAAAATCAATTATGGAATATGTAGAAACTGAAAAATATGCTTCTATTACCGAGTTGGCAAAAGTAATGGATTTATCTACTGCTATGATATATCGTTCTATTGATGAGTTAAAAGACATGGATTTAATTTCGACAGATAATAGTTTACGGTTAACCGATGCGGGAAAGATTGCGAGATTATAAAATTAATAGTCCTGCAAGTATTTCTTGTATATCTCGTCTATTTCTTTATTTAACTCATAAATAGTGTCTATTTTAGACTGAAGAAGTTTTTGATTAGTATCATTTAGTTTATATCTTTCTTCGTTATACTCCGATAATTTGGCTAGCTTCTTACTTATCTTTTTTCTTAGGTTACGAGTATTCTTGGAGATATCTTTCATTAAAGAATTAAACCTAGCAACAACCTCTATATTACTTATTTCTTTTATTTTCTTAGAACACTTCTTACATAGAAAATCTTTCTCTTGCCCTCTTTTAATGAATTCTTCTGTAATCTTGCCACAATTTGAACAAATAGCTTCCAGATAGTCTATATTAGCCATGTGTTTTGTTCGTCTAGTTAGTATTTATATTTTTTGGAAATCTTTTTATATATGTAAAATCAAATTATCTTATGAAAGAAGAGGACTTTATGCGTTCTGCGATTGCAGATGCTAATAAAAATAAACATCATTTCGGTGCTGTAATTGTAAAAGATGGAAAGATAATTTCTAGAGCAGGTAAAAGACCAATTGGCGACCCAAGATATCATGCAGAAACTCAAGCGATTTTTAAAGCAACTAAAAAACTAAATAGCAAGCACTTGAAGGGATGTACTCTATATTCTACTTGCGAACCCTGCCCAATGTGTTTCTATATGGCGTGGATAACTCATGTTTCTAAAATAGTTTTTGGAGCATCGCAAAAAGAAGCGATTAAGTTTGGATTTGAAGAAATTGATGTAGATAACGAAGAGATGAATAAAAAAGGCGGAAATAAGATTAAGTTGGTTAAGGGATTTTTGAAAGATGAATGCTTAGAATTATTTAAGTAGCCCTAACGCCCTTAATTTATCTATTCTTGCCTTATGCTCTTCTTCGGATATAGGTTTTTCTTCCTCTTGTTTCGCAGTCACTTCTTTCTGCCCATTCTTATATTTCCATGTATTTCCTATTGCTCGTTTTCTAGAGGACATAACTGCCATAAATAATAAATATAATTTTCTTTTAAAAACCTATTCCTTTACTACTTCTAACTTAAATGTTAACTAATCATTTCCTCAACTTCAATCTTATAAGTATTAATTGCCGATTTACCAAGAATCTTTTCTATTTTTTCAGTTATCTCTCTCAGTTCTTTATTGTCTTTAGCATAAAACGCATAATATAAATTAACATATCCTACTGCTTTAATAATAATTCCAAAACGAGGGTCAGACTGAGCATATTTTATAAATTTTTCAATTTCATTATGGCTCGAAGGATTAATTCTTGAGATAAAAGTATATTCTCTAAGTCCTAATTGTGAAACATCTAAAATTGGATAAAACCTCTCGATAATTTTCTCTTTAAATAAATAGTCCATTCTTCTTTTTATAGTGCTTACGTCTGTCTTTAATTTCTTAGATAAATCTAATAAAGGAATTGTAGAATTTCGTCTTAGCTCTTGAATTATCTTCCAATCAATGTCTTTTAGCTCTATATTTTCAGGATTTCCCTTTATATCGCAATTGGCTTTCTTCTTCGGATTTAATATTCTTGCAAAATAAGTATAAGACCTAACACTCTGAAAAGAAACATAATTTTTTATGTGTTTGTTAAACTTGGTCATAATCTTCGTTTGAATCTCGTCATATCTTTCAATTGTTTTTGTCCAAACAGAAATATACATTTTCCACTCAGATACATCATGAAGCATATAACAACAGCTTACTTCATTTATACTAGTAATATGTTCAAGATATTTCTCGACTTTTTTCCCATCAATCGATCTTAAGTCTAGATATAAAGAATGTCTGCTGTAGCCTAATTTTGGATAATTTAGATTAATTGTATATTTTTTTATTACCTTTTGTTCTTCAAGTTTCTTAATTCTGTAATGTACTCTTTGTGGAGATATCTTAACTTTTTTAGCAATTTTAGCGAAGGGTTGTCTGCAATCTTGCAATAATTCAAAAAGAATCATCTTGTCCGTACTATCAGCCATTTTTTGATAAACACTGCATTATTTATATAACTTTGTATGGTTTATCAAAAAATTTTGTAGGCTTGTTTATATAGCGTTTTCTCTAGGGAAAATCATTAAAGGTGATGTGAAAAAGAGCTGATTCACACACAATGGAAGAAACAAATAAAGCATTAATCCCTCGAAAAGTAATCGAAATTGAAGGGAAAGTACATTATAGCGAAAGTTTTCAAGCTTGGAACACTCTAATGTTAAAAAAGGAATTATTCTCTGAATTTCCCCAGCTTAAAGAAAAACGATCTAAGTTTAGCTATAAATTAGCTTATTGCAGAGACTCAAAGGAATTAGAAAAAGAAATTAGCTCTAAGAAGAATGGAACTCTATTTGTTTTAAGAATATTTAAGGAAAATTAGATTACCTGCTTAACAGTGTCAATATCATAAAGACCTTGCCCGTGTCTCAGAAAGCCTCTTTCTCTTAAGAGCTTTTCTACTCCTTCTTGCCCCATATTAACCCTCGATTCAACTAATTCTGGACGACTTGTTGGAGCAATTCCGGGAACAATTTGTCTTGTTGGATTATCTCCCTCAAACTCCATCTGCAAATAATTTCCCTTTCCTGTTTGACTTCTAAATTCTTTTGCCAAATCATGCCTGTGAGTAATAACAATCACATTAGCTCCTGTGTGTTGTAAAGCATAAAATTGATTTTTCGTCTGTCTCGCCATTGCTTCTTCTTCCGTTCCAGACATTAAATCATCTATAACCACTAGTGATCTCGGATCTGCTGTTTCTAATATCTCTCTTGTCTGTCTAAGTTGAGTTCCATAACCACCCTCTCCTTCTTTTTGAGAATCGTTAATCCCTACCTGATAAATAATTCTATCTGCCGGAGATAAAACTGCACTTGAGGCTGGAACATAAGACCCCATTTGACCAAGAATTTGTAATGTTGCCAATGCTTTACTAAAAGATGTTTTTCCCCCGCTATTTGGACCAGTTATAAAACTTAGTCTTTCTCTTCCAGACCCAAAGTCTAAATTTCTATTTGGAACATATTTTTTGTCTGCAGCTTGAACCAAATTAACAAGATTATCACAAGAGACTCTTTGTCTATCTGAATCAATAATTGTGGGCAAAGTCATTTTATGTCCTTTATCTTCCATCGATTTAGCGAACTTAGCCAAACTTAAAATTTCATCAAAAACACCAAACGAACTATAGGAAGCTCTCGCACCATCATCTCCCCTTAACTTTCTTTTTAATGGGGGAATACTTATTGCTCTCTCATATGCTCCTGCAAGAAATGCAGACGCAACTCCTACCGCTCCAGCTCCTAACGCAATTACTGGTGCAATCATTACTCTTCCAGCTTCATCAAGTGAAGGATAGTTAGAAGCTCCATAGATAGATAAACCAGTAACTGCTGCAAAAAATGCTCCAGTAAGAGGCTTAGAACTTGCCAATGTATTAGGCACTATAAACGGAAAAAGAGCTAAATTCAGTTGCCTAGCATGAAGAGGTGTTTTGAATCCTTGTCTATAAATTGTTTCGTTAGACAATCTATGAATATCACTTCCCTTAAATCCTTTTAATCTTTCCACTCTTTCCCTAAGGTACGGACTTTCTATTTCCCCCAGAGATCCAAGTTCTCCAATTGAAATATTTATTAATTCTCTAGCTGATAATATATCTGATGATGATTCATAAAAACCACCTTTAACAAGAGCTAGTGCTGATCCTTCCACATAACCAACTCTATTTAGAGTATATTCTAATTTCTCCCTTAACCCTTCTTTTTCTTTTAATTCTCGAACCGCTTCCTGCCTAGCTAGAATAGTTGCGACATCTTTTGGAGGAGAAATAAAAGAATGTGCAAGCATAGTTGCACCAGTAGTGGTTCTCGGAGTTGGAAGGAATGATTTATAGAACAAATCTAATTCTAGTGCGTTCGCAGTACTTACTGACATCTCTGTCCTGGGAACACCATCCTTAATATGCTCATATGTGGGCAATTCTTTTAATTCAAAATATTCTCTTACTGTTCCATAATCTACCATTTTTCTAAAACACAAACCCTCTTTATAAATCTTTCTGATTGTAACTACTTAAAAGATACAACATAATACAGACAAATTACATATGCGTACGCCCCAAAAATAAATGGTACTACGCCCCGCGAGGGTGTGTGATTTTGAGGTATTTTTGATACTTTTTAAGAATTTTAGAGAATTTTAAAATTAATTAAAAAAGTAAAAACGCCAACGATAAATCACAAAACCACAAAGCTTAAAACGTCCACCCATGGAAATGGACAAATGTCCCGGACGCCCCAACCGGGAATCGCACCCGGCTCCCAGCCGCGACAGGGCTGTGTACTAACTGATATACTATTGAGGCTTAATTATTTCTGTCTGAATTGGTTTAAAAAGATTTGGGTTTACATTTAAAGGCCTGATTAAACATTTAACTATAACACTTCCCACATCAGTAACGATAAAAATCGTAAAAACACTGTCTACAAAAACTTACCTGACTCATATAAAGGGGTATTTGGCACAGGTAATTTTTAACAGTTTTATTTAATTTAGTCTTTAGGGATCTAATTTTTTAAAGGCTTTTGAATTATTTATTCCACATCTCTTCAAAAAAACTCATATAACTATCCCTTACTTCTTTGCTCGTGATTACTAAAACCTTTATAGGATTTGCTTTCCATAAAACTATCACAACTTTGTTTCCATAAATCCAGGTAGATGTTTGACTTGGGTGTTTCCATGTAATATATTTAACATTTCCAGATATAATTTTGCTTACTGGTTCTTTTTTGGCAATTTCATTTAAAATAACTCTACACTTTAATTTTAAGTTTTTCTTCAATTCTTGTGTTTGTGTATAATATTCTTCTCCAAAATGTTCTAGTATTTCATTTCCACGACCCATAAATAAGTATTCCTTCTTTGTTTTAAGGGAGTAATCATATAATTCTTTAAAAAAAGTTTTAAAACCTTCATTTCCCGTTAATACTTCTATATTTGGGTTTTCTAATGATTCATGCAGGCTTGTTAGGTTTTTTATTTCCTTTAGCTTGCCGTCTAGCTCATGTATTTTTTTCTTTTCTTTATCAATAACTTTTTTGAAAATATTTACGTTTGTTAGTCTGTAATATCCTACTCCGTCTTTTTTTAAAAAACTTACAAATCCCTTTTCGCATAATTTTTGTAACGAATTATAGACTGTGCCTCTATGAATCCTTGTTCGTTCTATTAATTGACCAATTTGAGATTCTTTTATCATTAAAAGTTCTCTGTATATTTTTGCTTCGGTTAAAGTCATTCCAAATTGTGTTAGAAATTCTATTTCCATATTTTTATTTATTGAAGATACTATAAAAAGATATCTTTTTTGTCGCCGTCAAGTACGGCAGCCACTATTTATTAGTTTGTTATTTTATGTTAAATTAACTAAATATGGTAATATCAACAATACAAGGAGGGAAAAATGTTAGATAAGAAACTCGTTATATCAAGCTTAGCTAGTTTGGTAGCCTATAGTTCACATAAAAATTTAGAGGCTTATTTAAAAGGTAAAGAGAGTCCCGTCAAATTGCCTGGAAGATTTGAAACCGCAGTTATTTTGGGCGTGGGAACATATGCAGGTTTAAAGGCATATGAAGATATAGCTAGGAAAGTAGGAAATCCATTCGAAGATAAACGTTTAACAACGTTGAAAAATCCCGGAATGCTAGTAAATTTAGTTAATACAGGTTTACATGCCTACAATACTCTTAAAGCTTCAGATAATGCGCATAAGGTGCAAGAATTATCCGATATCCTGAACAAATGGGCTACAGGGCAAGCAGTAGAAGTGCCTAAAGATCCAACTGTTAAAACTGAGCTTACAGAAAAATAAGGTAATATGGATGATCAAATAACAAGTGTTGATGCTGAGATTTATGCGAATACTATGGAGTTTAAATTTCAGAGTTTAACTGACCTGAGAAGACCTCCTGTTGTAGCAACACTTAGGTTATTGGAGAGTAGTGTATTACCTACAAAATTATTTTTTTATTTAAATTCTCAGACTATTCCTCCTTTGGTAAAAATTTTACCTCATGAGTATCTTGGTAGGTCCTTCTCAAAACTATTTAACTATATGGCGGATTCTGAAAAAGATACGCAAACCTCTTTTGAAAGAGGGTTTAGTGCGGCCTTAGAGGAGTCTATTGAACTGGCTAGAACACAAGATTATGGGATGCAACTTTCTGTACAACCCAAAAATAGCGAACCAGTAGATGTCTCTGGCTTTTATGATGTTAGTATATTTGAATTCATGAATGAACGGAAAATCAGATTAAAAGACCACCCGACTGAATTTCCTTATTTAGGAATAGATCTAAATGTCGAGTTTTGGTTGAAAAAGACCTCTAATAGCCAAACACATAGGGACTTTTTTAGAGAACATAAATATAATCTTTTACGTTCATTTATAAAAAAGAGGAAATATGGCTAAACTTAAACAGCTTAAACTTTACCAAGTACGTAACGTAGCCTATGATATTGGGAGAAAATTAGGTTATCTCCAAGTGGCTTTAAAATTAGTCGATCAGCTTAGTGAAGGAGATATCCGAGGAGCTGTCAATACTCTTGAAAAAAAAGTAAGTAGAGTTTATTATGGCAGACTTCAAGCTAAAGGCAGAGAATCTTTAATAAATTATTTCTTTTCTTATAAAAAATAAATTAGAGATTTTGATTGGCTTAATGTGGGCAAAGTAACTTTTTCATTACAATAATCTTTAAAAGAGTATTTTAACCCTTAATTTTATGACAACAAAATTAACTCTCGAAGGGTATTACAATTATGTTTCTGCTCCAAATGGTAGAGGAGATTTAACCGGAGAAATAGTGTTATCAGATAACGGGTCTTTTGAAGGAGAAATTTATGATCATGCATCTAGAGCTCCAGAGTAAACACTAATTGGGCAAGTTCTCGAGGAAAGTGGTTTAACTAAGTTAGTTTTTCTGAAATTTCCTCAAAGAAGCAATCTTGCTAATCTTGCGTATGTTGTGCAAAAAGAATCTAATGGTTCTGTTGAAGGTAAGTATGTTGGGGAATGGGGTGCATTGCCTTATAAAATAGGTTTTGATAGTGAAACAAGACTGTTTAATGCTCGTATGGATATGAGTATGTGTAGCCTTGGAGATACTGCCGAGATTAATCTTAGAAAGGGTTAATTTTTTTATCACAATAATACTTTTATATCCTAGGAATTTTGCGAAAATATGATAATAGTACACGAAAAATTAAAAGCTGAAGCGCAACACGTTGCGAGTGTTCTTGGAGACTTTTTGTCTATCAAACCGTCTTTAGAATCTAAAAATTTAGATTCCTTATTCCAGCCAATTCCAAAATTTAATGGATTTTCACAATCTTGTGATGAGTTATATCAAAGTATTCATGAAAGAATAAAAGAAAAAGTAATTGTTGTTTTAACACCTAAGGATATTTATTTTTGTGACAAAAGTCAGGAAGATGATTGGTGTTTTGCTTACGCTTATGGCAATCAGAGGCGATTAAGCATAGTAATTTCAACTGCAAGACTAAAGGGAAAAGATAGTAAACCAATTCAAAAATTAGAAATTCCAAAAGAACTTTATTATGAACGATTGAAAGTACTAGCGCTTCATGAACTCGGTCATGATATTGTTAGCGGAAAACATTTAAGAAGAGCTTTTTGGGTTAATGCAGAAACGGGCTATCAGATAAATACTCATAAACATTGCCCAAATAATAATTGTGTTTTTTATCAATTAGGAGATATTCAAACTCCGGATCCTAAAAAAGGATATATGCGAGTTGGAAGAACAAAGAAATTTGACACAGGTTTGGATGATTTAATCTCTAGATTAGGGCCAGATTATTTTTGTGATCAATGTATGGCAAGTATGAAAATTGGTAGAAAATATAAGTAACTATCTTGAGATTCTTTCTCTTGCTTTTTCTACTTTTGCAAAAAATGTTTGATTTGCTCTTAAACTATCTACAACTGATTCTGTTGCGTCTTGGAGTAAGTATGGTGCTCCAGGTTGAATATAAAATCCTTTAGATATTCCCCTTGCTTGAACTTGTACCTCTCCGAATCTTTTTCTAACTTCTCTTCTTATTACTTTTTGCATAGCAATTCTATACTCTGTGTTTGTTTTATTGTATGCAAAAGTTTTTAATAGGTTGTCTAAGGATGCCATATAAAGTTCGTCCTCTTCATTCAATCCTTTGTAAACTTTGAGAGGGTTGCTACCTACAGTAAATAGCCATTTGGCTGCAAATTCCTTTATGCTAGAATTATTAAACATAACTGTTAGTTCGTTAAATGTTGGTCCTTTCCATGGAGCTGTTTCATAGAAGAATGCCGGACCGTTCATTGCAATTAATCCATACATTGCATCAGAAAGAGATAAGTCTCCAGTAACAAGGTTTGGAATGTTTGCAGATAAGAAAAGTCCTGTAGTGGTTGTTTGTGGTTGTGGGCCCAAACAAAAAATAGTTGGATTTGTAAGACAATATCTTTCTATTGTTCCGTCGCTTCTAACTACATTCCAATTATTCTTTATTCCTCTAGCAGCTACTTCTTTTTCTGTTTGTTTATTGAAAAAAACACCAACACCTAATTTTATTTTTGTATTTTGGTGTGCTCGTTGCATTATTGAAAAATAAGGGTGTGAGAATAAATCTTGGGCGGTTGTACCTGGGTTAAAATGTGCAAACCCAATTTTGTCTGTTTTTTCTAAAGTTCTTATTACTTTACTCGTTAACTTTTTTATTGGTGCTTGTTGGGCCCTATATGCTTCCCTGATTTGGGTTCGTGCGTCTCTTTCTTCGGGTTTAGGCAATTCCCATTCTCTAAAGGGCCTATAGAACATTGGGACATATTCTGCGGTTCTAATTTCTAAAAGGAGTGTGCTTTTTTTTGGCGTTAGTCCGCTTTTAAGATATAAAGGAGTTTCTTTTTTTCTATTTTGGGAATTGTCCATGTCTTCAGTAAAAGCGTGCGGGACATTTTTATTCTTGCGCACCCTTCTGTCCCCATAATGGCCTGCAATATCTATTTGAATTGCACTGTCAAAATCATCTCCACTACTTACTCTAACTGGTGTGTCTGGATTAAGAATTCTTAATTTATCTTGTGCTGAATCTTGGCAGTAAGTTATTTGTGTAGGTAGTCCTCTTCTTTGTAGGAAACTTGCAACTCTCATTGCTCCTGCAATGTCTCCAAAACCACCCAAATCATAAGCTCTAACGTTAACTTCTGGAGTTTTTTTTGCCATGAATTATTTTATATAGAATTATTGATAAGTTATTGTTTCTTTTTTGACTATCTTTTTTGCTGGTTTCTTAGCAGATTTGTTTGCTTTCTTCGGTGTAGCTTTCTTTTTTGCTGGTTTCTTAGCAACTGGTTTATTAGCAATTTTTTGCTCAAGTTTCATCATTTTTTCTAAAAGCATTGCTTGGTTTAAGCTTAAATGTTGTATTTTTTCATGTAAGTCAGAAACCATGTCATTAACAGATAGTAAGTCTTTTTTAACGTAACCAAAACTAATTCCTACATTTTTTTCAAATTGTGCTAAAGTCTTTGTAACCATGAAATATTAATCTATAAATACTTTATAAACCTTTCGTTAGTTTGTAACTTTAGAGTTACTACAAAAAAATAGATAAGAGTTAACTTTAAAACAATAATCTGCTTAACTAATATATGAAAAATAAATACGAATTACTTGCTCCTGTGGGGAATTTTGCTATGCTTCATGCTGCAGTAGATGCTGGTGCAGATGCAGTATACTTTGGGTTGCAGAGTTTTAACATGAGAGCTACTGCTAAGAACTTTACAATAAAAGATTTAATAGAGATGAGGCGAGTTTGTAATTCAAGCTCTCGTAAGGTCAGAATGTATTTGACTTTGAATACCCTCATTTATCAAAGTGAGTTGAAACAGGTTGAGAGTTTTATTAAACAAGTCAAGGGGAAAGTAGATGCAATTATTTGTTGGGACTTATCAGTTATTCAACTTTGTAAAAAATATAAAATTCCTTTTCATATTTCAACACAAGCTTCTATTTCAAATTTAGAATCTGCAAGGTTTTATCAAAAGATAGGAGCTGAAAGAATTGTTTTGGCAAGAGAATTATCTCTGAAACAGATAAAAGAGATCTCTAAAAAAGTTAAAGTGGGGATAGAATGTTTCTGTCATGGTGCGATGTGTGTTTCTGAGTCTGGGAGGTGTTTTATTTCTCAGTTTTTATATGGAAAATCTGCAAATCGTGGCGAATGTATTCATCCATGTAGGAGAGCTTATCAAGTTAAAGAAATAGGAAATGAAAGTACTGAATTGGTTTTGGATAATAATAAGGTTATGTCTGCTAAGGATCTTTGTACTTTGCCATTTATTGAACAAATGAAAAAAGCAGGGATTGTTTCTTTTAAAATCGAAGGAAGAAATAGAAATCCTGAATATGTATCTGTTGTTACAAAAGTTTATAGAAAAGCATTGGATAAAAAATTAACTGAGAACGAATTGAAAGAGTCTTTAGAAGAATTGCAAAAAGTTTACAATCGTGGTTTTTCTTCAGGGTTTTATTTGAGATTACCCACATCAGATGATTTTTCAAAATCTGATTCTGGAGAGCAGACAGAGAAAAAAGTTTTTGTTGGTAAAGTTGAAAAATATTGGGATAAAGTGGGCGTTGCGTTTGTTAAAATGAATTTTGGACCTTTGAAAATAGGTGATGAAGTTTATGTTATTGGAGATAGTACTGGAGTTATTAGGCATAGGGTTGAAAGTATGCAAATAGATAAAGAAGATAAGCAAGTTGTAAACAAAGGGGAATCTGTAGGAATAAGACTTCCATTTTGTAAACGTGGCGATTACGTTTATTTGATTAAAAAGAAGATTTAAATACTTCTTAACATTAAATAAATTATGGTGAACAAACTATCTCTATCAATTATTATTAGTATTATTCTTACAGTGATTATTGTTTCTACAGTTAATGTTGGTACTAGTTTGTTTTTGAAGGAACCTGATTCGAATCAATTTTGTAATTATTCTAAAAGTATTCCTTTAGAAACTGATAATCTTACCATGCAAATTTGCGAAGCTAATAACGGAACATGGACTCCTCAAAACGTTCAATGTATAAAAGCTCCTTGCCCTCAAGGTTATTGTGATTTTTATCAAAAATGTCAACAGGCATATAGCGAAGCTATAAAGCCTTATAATCAGTATAGATTTTATATTTTCGCAGGACTTGGTTTCTTATTACTTTTAATTGGTTTATTCGCTTTAGATAACCTAATTGTTATAACGGGCCTTGCAACTGGCGGAATTTTAGTATTCGAAGGTATTGTTCAGAACTGGCAGAATAAGATGATTGTTTTTATTGCATTGATTGCAATCCTAATAATCTTTGGAATTTTAGCTTGGAGAGTTATAAACAAAGTTGAAAGAAAAACAGCTAGTAAAAGAAGAAAAAAGTAGGTTAGTATAACAATTCTTTTAAAGGACTATTTTCTTTCACCGTAATGTTACAAGGTATAACTTTTGATTATGATGGCACTATTGGGCAAACTGCTGAAAGACAGTTTAATTGGTTTAATTATTGGGCTAAACTAAATTCTAAAACACTTCCATTTAAAGATGTTAGAGAATTCTTGGCTGTTTATAATGGAAGTTTAGATAAAAAAGGAGGAGTTCAGAATTTTTATGATTCTTTTAGTCTTCCTTGCGATATGAATGATAAAACACATCCTGTTTGGGCTGCATATACTGAATTTAAAAAACAAAATTCGGCAAGTTTGTATCCTGGTATGAGAAAGGCTATTGAGGATATTTGGGAAGTTGGACATCTTTCAAATAACTCCAAACGAAATAGAAGAACAAGGTTGGCAATCAATACTACTAATAGTTGGGTTTCGGTTTCTCAGGATTTACAGAAAGAAGGAATTTTGCATTGTTTTGATTCATTTGTGACTAGTGAAGTTTTAAGTGATTATCACGGTGCTAATGGTGGAAACCATATAACTAAACCTTCAAAGATCTCTTTGGCTTTAGTGTTAGGTTTAATTGGTTCTGAGGGTGAATTTACTCTACATATAGGGGATACGCTTAACGATCTTGCTGCTTCACAAAAAGTGATGAGGCTAAATCCTTTAAGACCAGAAACGCTATTGACAGTAGGGGTTTCTTGGGGTTACGAAGGTAGGGAGAAGCTTGAGCAGGGTGTTAAGGCTTTAGATTCTTCAAATGCAACTGTACATTTTAATTATATTATTGATAAGCCAGAAGATCTTTTGTCTATTGTACAAAGATATATAGATTAATTATTTCTGGGCATTTTTCTTCTCTTCTCTTTCTTCTCTTCTCATTCTATCGCTTTCTTTTTTGAAAAAATCATTATATCCATTATAGGCACATTTTTGTTCTTCTTTCATTTTGACCCATTTTGCTCGGATAACCATATATTCTATAAGTATTGGGGATATATAGTTCTATTGTTTTGTGATTATTTTCTATTTTCAATAAATTTAAGTATTCTTGTTTTCTTAGTTTTTTATCACAAATCACCAATCATGTTCATCGCGCTAAGGCTGCGATGATTGGTGTTAGGGCTGCGGCGCCCTAACACCGCCTTATAATCAGCCAAATAATAACATTTAAGAATAATTGAAGTTTATTCTTATTATGAATAAAAATAATATTTTAATTTGGGCAATATTTTCATTTATTGCTTTCTTTTTGGTCGCTATAAATCTTAATAATGTCCATGTTATTGCTTTAGATTCACAGATAAGTAATTTTGTTATTTCTAGTCAAGTTTCTTGGTTAACAAGTTTTTGTTCTATTTTAAGTGTAATTTTTGAACCAATCTATGTTGTTCTTTTTGTGTTAATTTTATCTATTATTTTGTGGACTAGAAAATTTAGAAATGAATCTCTATTTTTAGTTTTTGTTTCTATTGCTGCAGGTGCTTTAATTTTCTTACTTAAACTTTTATTTGTTCGTGTTAGGCCTTCTGTTCAATTTTTGGCTGAAACAGGATATTCTTTCCCTTCTGGCCATGCTTTAATTTCAGTAGTTTTATTTGGTAGTTTGATTTATTTTTTGCTTAGAATTAAATCAGAATGGAAAAGAGATTGCTTAGTTTTATTTTCTTACTTAGGAATTTTAGCTTTAGGATTAAGTAGGGTCTACTTGAATGTGCATTGGTTTTCAGATATTTTTGGAGGATATTTTTTAGGTGCAACTATTTTATTTGTTGGAGTATACTTATTAAAAACTAATGTCTTTCGAAAATTGTTTTTTAGTTTTAATACTTATTTAACTAAATAGGCTAGCTCTAATAAATAAACAAGAACTCTTTTTTAGGTGCATTTTTGGTTGTTGAGTGGTTTTAATAAATAGTCCGGCGTATTAGAAAAATAATTTAAAGCTATAAAGTTGATCTCTTTATTGAATTGCATAAATTAGTAATCTTTAAAAAGGTTCTTTTTTTGATATGATTACTTCACAGATAGCGAGTTTGTGATGCCCTAATATGTCAAAGGTAAGAATAAAACTGCAAAGCGTGGATATCGAGAAACTTAACGGAGTAATTGAAAATATAAAAGCAATTGCTTCACAAGCTGGTGTAATAGTAGCTGGTCCAATTCCACTTCCAACAAAGAGAATGAAAGTAACAACTAGAAAGGCTCCAAATGGTAGTGGTACTGCAACTTTTGACAACTTTGAGATGAGAATCCATAAAAGAGTTCTTGATTTGCCTTCTAATGATAAAGTTCTTCACAGTATTATGAGAATACAAATTCCGAGAACCGTTTTGATTAAGATTGAAATGTTAGATTAATTATAATTTTTAAGAAATAAAAAATAAAAAAATATTTTTGTGATGAGATTACCTTACAAGTTTCCAAAGACCTCTGCCTTCTGATTCCCGTTTTTCCCATAAGTCGTCAAGTCTTCTTGCGATTATATGCGACAAGGGCATCTCGTCTACATCGCTTGTATAGCCGTTTCCATAGTATAGTTTGTCCATATTTTTTTACCTCCTTTCAGAATATAAAATATCCTAGTCTTTATATAAAAATAAGAACTGGAAAGTATATTTCTTTGGGCAAGTTTACTTATATAGTGTTTAACTGGAAGATGACTAGTAGCAATTGTAAAGTGAAATGTTTAATTTTAAAGTGGTTAGGGGTTTTAAGAAAGGCTTCTAATGAGATTGGAGCTATCGAGCGATTTATAAAGAAGTTATTTCTAGATAGTTTATGGCTGAAACTGAGAAAATTATTTCGCTTGACTTGAATGATTCGCGAATGAAATTTATTTCTGAGATATTTGGAAGTGAGAGTTGCAAAAAGATCTTGAATTTATTAGCAGAGAAAGAATTAACAGAAACAGATATTTCTCGAGAACTGAAAATGCCTTTGAATAGTGTCGATTATAATGTGAAAAAGCTTGTGCAGGCAGGTTTAATCGAGTCTGGAAGTCATTGGTGGTCTGTTAAAGGTAAGAAAATGCCTTCTTATAGAGTTTCGGACAAGAAAATAGTTATTTCGCCTAAAAGGTTATCTTCAAGTGTTTTATTGATTCCAGCATTATTGGTTGGTGGTTTGATTTCATTGACTATAAAGAAACTTGTTGAATTAAATTCATATGTTCCTGAACAAAATTTATTGATGGCTAAGTCTGCTGTAGACAGTGTTTCTTATGCAAGTGTTGCGACTGCAGGATTTGGAGCGGGTGCAGGAGAAATAGCAAGAGGCGAATTAATTAATGATGCTCCTGCTATGATTTCTCAGCAAGTTGCAGAAAAGACAAGTTTGATAGGGTCTTTTGCGGGTTGGCAATGGTTTTTGATAGGTATTTGGTCTGGAATTTTAATTTTCTTTTTATTAAACTATTTTCTTGAAAGGAGGCGCAAATAATGAAAAATAATATGGATAAATCTGTGAAGATAACTCTAATTATAGCTGTGACTGTTTTGCTTGCAATCGGAATTATCGGTTTTGGTTTTTACAAAACTGCTAATCCTACTAGTGGGCAAGTTATTAGTGTTGATGGTACTTCAACTATAAAGGTTACTCCTGATGTAGTTACTATTCATTTCAATGTTGAAACAAATGGCAGCGATGCAAAAATCGCAAAGGATGCGAATGCTGTTATTATGGACGAGCTTATAACTTCAATGATCAAATTAGGATTTGATCGAGCTGATATAAAGACTGAAGCTTTACAAATATATCCTTGGATTGATTGGGTTAACGGTAAAAATGTTGATAAAGGATACAAAGCAGCTCATCAAGTAACTCTCGTTTTGAATACTTCTGATGCTTCTTTGGTTGGCGATGTAATCGATGCAGGTGTTGATGCTGGTGCGTTATTGAGTTATATCAATTTCGAATTAAGTGATGCAAGGCAGAGTGAATACAAGGCTTTAGCTTTGAAACAAGCTGGAGAAGATGCTCAAGTAAAGGCAGCAGCAATTGCTGATGGTCTTGGATTGAAAGTAAGCAGTAAACCGGTTTCAGTTACAACATCTAATTACCAGTATACTCCTTGGAACGCATATAGTTATGCTAGTGGAGTTACTAGGGATATGGCAGTTTCTGAGGCTAAATTAGCCGTAAGTAATATTGTTCCAGGTGACCAAACTGTTTCAGGATATATACAAGTTACATATAAAATTTATTAATTAAACTCCGTTTATTTTTTTGGAGTTTTTTCTTTTTTAGTTATTCTTTGTGTAAACTATTTTGTTTATTTGCAAGTATTGTTGGATGATTTGGATTTTCTAGTAATTCTAATAGTCCTCTATTCCTTACTAGTTCTGTTTCTATTCTCTTTGTTTCTCTCTCTAGGTCTTCTTTATATTTTTTTATAGTATAAAGTCCGTCTTCTTCAAAATCTTTCCCACAGCAAGGGCATTCTGTGTAATTATGTGGATCTCCGATGTATTGGACTATGAAGCATCCATCCACTGGGCATCTAAAAGGTCTCAATTCTTCATCTTTTGCTAATTCATGTTCCTCTATTTTCCCGGTTGCTCCTATAAATTTGTAAACTCGGTCGTCTCTTCTTCCAGATATATCTTTTTCAAATAAATGTTCCATTCCCTTCGGAATTTCTGATTTTTTATATTTAGATGGCATAGTTTATTTATTTATTTTTAGTTTAAAAGTATTATTGTGATAGGTTTAAAATCTCTTTTTATTTACTATTATTATGGAAGTTGAAGATCAAGCTAAAGTTTGGGATGAGATTGCTGGAAAATGGAATGAGTTTAGGGAAGTTCCTAGTCCTGCAGTAGTTGGATTTCTTAAAGATAAAAAAGGTAAAATTTTAGATTTGGGCTGTGGGAGTGGGCGAAATTTTGGTGCAATGGGTAAAAATATTGAACTTTATGCTGTTGATTTTTCTGAACAAATGTTAGTTCATGCAAAGAATAAGGCTGAAGATTTTAGATTGAACGTAAACATTCTCCAATCTAGCTCTGATAAACTTCCCTTTGAAGATAACTATTTCGATTCAACAATTTGTGTTGCTGTTTTGCATTGTGTTCCTTCAAAAAAAGAAAGAGTAAATACTATTAAAGAGATCTATAGGACTCTAAAGAAAGGTTCTCGTGCTTTGATTTCTGTTTGGGGGAAAAATTCTCCACGATTAAAGAATAAGGGCAAAGAATGTTATGTTTCTTGGACTGTGAAGTCTGAAAAACCTACAAGAAAGGGAGAGGCTGAAATTAAGCAGGATAGGTATACTTATGTTTATGATTTAGAAGAATTAAAACAGGAAGTTCTTGAAGCAGGATTTGAAATTGAAACTATTTGGGAAGAAAGAAATGTTAATGTGATTTGTAAAAAATTATAATAAAGTTAGAGCTACTGGTATATTTGCAATTCTTGTTACTGCCTCTTCATCTACTAATCCTGTTTCTAATGCAATTCTACAGGTCTTTTCTCCGACTAAATTGAAACTTGCATCTTCACGTGCCATTTCTCTCATTAATTCTTCGACTTTGTCATCTGATGTTTCTTCGCCTTTAAAAAAAGTTGTTGAAAGATCTATTTGTCGGATATTGTCAGCATCTAAGAATTTTTGTCCGAAGAGTTCTGTGTCACAGATGGCTACTACGTATCTTGTTGCTTTGTGAATTTTTACTAACATAACATTATTGAGATTAAGTCGTTTTTAAGGATATGGGGTTTGTTTATTGTCCCTTTTTTCTAATTTGTATAAAATTAGCTAAATTCTCTTTTTTATAATTTATGCCTTCTCCGCTGATTGCATTTACTTTTATTCTGAAAATATCTACTGTTGCGGTTGTGCAAGTTAAGTCCCAAGATTCTTCTCTTAGAACTCCCATTATTTTTGTTATGACAGAATTATCTTTATTTTCTAGTTGAAGCTTCTCCACTACTTTCCAAAGATCTTCCGTATCTATTTTTATTTTTGTTAACTCGAGAGGTTTTGAGGCCACATTTGTTTCTTGATTCTGAACTTTTATTTCATCGAAGGGATATTCAGAATAAGCTATTTTTTTAGTGCTAGGCGTATAAAAGTCAAATTGTACTTTGTCTCCTTCCTTTTCATTGTTTGAAAGAATACAGAATAATGCATAGAGGAAAGAGTCTTTATTGTCTTTTATGAATTTTTCGTAACCTGGTTTGTGCTTTAATCTTTCTAACAAAGGTGTTGAATTTACCATAGATTTATTTTAGAAATAAGGGTTTTTAAGGATTTATGGTGGAGCCTATAGTTTATAATAACGTTTTTCTCTCTTATTTTGCTTAAAATATGGCGGGGACAGTAGATAGGTAGGGTTTTCTAATAGATCTAAGTGTTATTGGGCTAATGATATTGATGTCAGACTGTTAATACGGTAATTGATTAATGTGGGTCTTGATTCTGAGAGTAATGGTAATTAAGGTGTTCAAGCTAGCTTGATTTATGATTGCAGGAATAGAAATGTGTTGATAAGGTGCGTACATCTTGTTACTAAGGACTTTGTTGAGGACAGTTCAGTTAGATTTGCAAAAAGTTATGCTGTTGGGAAGTCTGTAGGGATCATAGAAATCCTACTAGAATAATTGGAATCAAATACTAATAAAATCTTTAGTTAGTCCTATGATTCACCTTCTAGATTAGATTCTTACGTTGATTAAGTTTCCAGATTCGTATTTCTTTATTCCTTTTTTAAAGACAATTATTGCAAGTGAGAAGATGATTGCTGCGCAAAGCATCATATATATTATTTGCATCCAATTAAAACTTCTTATAATTTCTACTGGAATTCCGGTTATGAATCCTGCAGGTATTAAAGTTAATAGTATGAATTTTGTGTATCCACTAAACGCTGAGAAGGGGTAGCTTGCAATAGATAGAACACCCATTAGGCCTTGGCTTGAAGCTTCAACTGCACTTCCAATATAGAATGAAAGAGAACCTAATATTATTGCAAATCCCAATATAATTATACAAGAGTTAAATACTAAGAAAAAGAATAGGGGTAGTTTTATCAGGGGTATTGTTATTAATGCTAGTGTTAATCCAAAAAAAGCGTCACCGAATGCGTCAAATTTAGATTTACTTACCAGTATGTGCGTTAATTCTTCTTTAGGCAATGTTAAATAGAAGTCTAATTGTCCTTCTCTTATTACTTCTGCTAAATATCTAAAGTTTCCGAAGAATATTCCTACCAGCCCCCATGAGAAAGTTATAGTTGCCATCATGATCATCATTTCCTTTATTCCCCATGCATTTAATACAGGGAATTTTGCAAAAAAGATCATCCAGAATATTAGCCAGATTACATCGTTTAGTATCATAAATACTGATTGAGTAAGGAAGTTTGCTCTATATTCCATTGCACTTTGTAAGTTTATTTTGAAATATTCCCAAATAAATTTAAAAAATTTAACCGCCATTTATTGTTACTCTCCCAATTCCTTTTTTATAGATTAGTGTAGCTATGATTGCGAATAGTAATATGTATGCTATTTGTATCACGGTTACTTCTAGGAATCTTGCCATGCTAAAACTTACAAATAACTTTGCCGGTTGATAGACTGCAAAACTAAATGGTAGTACTGCTGATATTTTTTCAAGCCAAGCCGGAAAGATCTCTAATGGTACAAGCATTCCTCCAATCGTAAATAATATTTTATCATATATCCATCTTAAAGAGGTCGTATCTTCAAACCAGAATGCTACTAGGGCTATGCATAATAACATGAAGAAGTCCAGTATTAATGCAAGGATTACCGATACTAATATCAAGGGAATGCTTAGTAAACTTACTTTTATTCCGCCGACAAGTAGATAAACTAGTATGGCTCCGATTCCAAAAGTGATTACCAAGCTTATTAGCTTATAGGTAACTGACTTTGCAAAATAATAACCAATATAACTATAGGGTTTGTTTAATTGATAAGCAACTCCTCCGCTTTGAATATCTGCATTCACCTCCCTAATTACTGTAGAGCCTGAGGTTACAATTGATTCTGTCATAAGCATATACCATATAATCATTGCAATTGTAAATCCGTCAATTATTTCCTTGCCTGCATATGCTGCTTTCCATATATTTACAAATATAAAAAGAATTACTAAAATGAATAATGACTTTAAGAAAAACTCACTTGAGTATGCTAAGTTATTCATTAAATTTATTTTGCCTATTTCAAAATATTTTTTCATTTCTCACCATAGATTTTAGTTATAACCTCTTCTATTGGTGTTCCAGCTATATTGATATCTATGATGTCATATTTTTTTATTAATGAGTCAATAAACTTTTGTATCGATATTTTTTCAGTTTTTATTTCAAAATCTGCGGAGTATTTATTGCTTGAAATTGTTCTTATTCCGAGCATGTCCAGTCCTTTAAATTCACTTGAGAACTTTACAGATACAATTTTATTACTTAAGTAATCTTTTTGTAGTTTTTCAATACTTCCGTCATAGACTACTCTGCCATGATTGATTATTATTATCCTTTCACATAAGTGTTCTATGTCTTGTGTATCATGTGAGGTTAGTAGGATAGTTACTTTTTCTTTTTTATTTAAGTCCATAATCAATTCTCTTATCTTTTGTTTTGCAACTATATCTAATCCTATTGTTGGTTCATCTAAGAATAAAATTTCTGGTTTGTGTAACATTGAAGCGACTATCTCACATCTCATTCTTTGTCCGAGTGAAAGTTTTCTTACTGGCGTGTTAAGAATTTCTTCAACTTCAAACATTTTTACTAAAGAATCTAATCTTTTTTTGTATTCTTCATCATCCAATTCATAGATTTTACTAAACAAGTTGAATGTGTCTATAGCTGGAAGATGATACCATAATTGAGGTTTTTGTCCGAATACACATCCTATTTTAAATGCTAATTTTTTTCTATCTTTTTGAGGATTCATTCCAAGAACACTTATATCTCCAGAGTCTGGGAATAATATTCCTGCAAGTATTTTTATAGTTGTAGATTTTCCTGCTCCGTTTGGTCCAATGAAGCCAACTATTTCTCCTTTTTTTAAATTGAATGAGACATTGTCTACTGCAATTAATTCTTTATATTTTGATTTAAAGAGTGATTTGAAGCTTCCAGCTAAACCGGCTTCTTTCTGTTTTGTTTTAAATCTTTTTACAAGATTTTTTAGTTCAATTGCATTTTCCATTATTGTTTTCTCCACATATTTTCAATTAAGTCTTTTTTGTCAGAATCTTCCCAAGAGCGCAGAATTAAAGAGCTGGTTATCATTTGTATGTTAAGTTTCCAAGAATTATAGAAAAATAACAATGTACTATTTACATTGCATTAGTATTATTAGCTAAGCTAGACATTCCTTCTACGAAGTAGCACTTTGCTTTTAATACCATTCTGTTTTCTAGAATCTAGGATTTATAAATTTTACTAATTCACTAGTTAAACGGGTCATATCAAGAGTTTCAATTATTGTCAAAAATATCTACCATTCCCAAGGTGCTGTATAATAAACTGCTAATCCAACTTTTATATTCTCTAAAATTAGTAGTCTCAATTGGAGGCCCGATTGCAAGATTTCTTCTATTTTTATCTGATCTATCTGCTATTATTTCTACAATTACGCCCCTATCTTCATCAAATACTTGTCCAGTTAAACTATTTTTATTTGGCTCAAATCTTAAACAGTATTTTTTAATTATTTCTTGATATTTATCATTTACATTTTGTAATTTTGCCATGTTTGGTAAAGTTACATAAGATTTCGCTGTGTAAATTCTTTCTTCTCTTTCTATAGTATATCCAAATAAACATTCTTTTTTATCATCCTTGTCAGATATGCCAAAGTTAGAATCGTCTCTTCCGCTTTTGTTTAGTTTTTTCCAAGCTGTTTTAATTGCTATTTCAGAAAGCATTCTTTTTACTGAATCATCTAAGCATCTCTTCATTTTCTTTCTTGAGGTTCAATTATTTCTCCAGTTCTCAAATTAATTTTTATTGTTCCAAGAACTAGTCTTTCAACTCGTCCAGATGTTCTAACCGGAGTGTCTGAAATATCTCTAGCACATGCTCCTGAATGATAGGGTTGTGTTTCTCGTCCGATAGCTAAGTCAAATTCTCTTTCTGCTGTTGCTTGGGTTAGATAATTATTCATTTTCTTTCTTTAATTTCGCTCATAATCTCTTTTAAGAAATCTGCTAGTTTGATTCCGAATTCTGGTTTGTCTGCTCCTCTTCTCTTTAATGCAATTGTGTTCTTTTCTTCTTCTTTGTCGCCGATTGTTATTACATATGGGACTTTTAGTAACGCTGCATTTCTTACTTTATCACCTACCGTTGTTGAAGTGAAATCTGCTTCTGCTCTTATTCCTGTTTCTTTTAATTCTTCTAAAACTTTCTGGGCTGCTTTTTCGTTTCTATCTGTAAAGCTTAATACTCTAACTTGTATCGGAGATAACCATATTGGAAGGTTTCCGTTTGTATGTTCTAACAAAACTCCTAGGAATCGCTCTATCGAGCCGTAGATAACTCTGTGTAACATAACGGGTCTTTTCTTTGTTCCATCTTTATCTGTATATTCTAATTCAAATCTTTCTGGAAGTGCAAAATCTAATTGTATTGTTGAGCATTGCCATGTTCTAGCTAAAGAATCTTTGATATGGAAATCGATCTTTGGGCCGTAGAAAGCTCCATCTCCGGGATTTACTTTATATTTCATTTTTTTATGAACTAAAACATTTTCCAGAGCTTTTTCTGCCTTGTCCCAAACTGCATCCGAACCTATTCTCTTTTCGGGTCTTGTGGAAAGTTCTACATGATCAAATTCAATATTGAATTGCTTATAGAATAATTTTATCAATTCCATAACTTTTCCGATTTCTTCTTCAAGTTGTTCTTCTGTACAGAATATATGAGCATCATCTTGTGTGAACTGAATTACTCTGAATAAACCTGCTAAAACTCCTGAAAGTTCTGTTCTATGGACTATTCCTACTTCTCCAACTTTTAATGGTAAATCTTTATATGATTTGGGACTTGTTTTATAGACTAACATTCCGCCAGGGCAATTCATAGGTTTAATTAGGAATGGTCTTTCTTCATATTCTGTGGTAAAATTACTATCTTTATATTTATCCCAGTGACCTGAAATTTTCCAAAGTTTTGCATCCATAATTTGAGGAGTTCTAATCTCTTGGTATCCTGCTTTTACGTGTTGTTCTCTCCAATAATTGATTAGTTCGTTGTAGATTATTAAACCGTTATTATGCCAGAAAACCATTCCAGGTGCAACTTCATTGAAGGAGAACAAGTCTAGGTTTTTACCTATAATTCTATGATCGTTGTCTTTTAATTTAGAAGTATCTAATTTTGCCTTGGAAATACTTGCTAGAAGTTTTTTAGGATCTGTTTCTCCATCATCTTTTTTTGCTATTTTAACTTTAACTTCTTCAACCGTTTCGTTTCCTATTTTTCTTGATAATTCAGATAATGGGTGTCCCTTACATTTTAATTCAAATTCTTTATAATACCCGAAAGGTGCTCTAAAAGTTTCAATTCCCTTTGCTTTTAGTTCTTTTTCAGCGTCGATTAAAAGTTGTTTTGCAAAATCAGGGTTTGATAAAGACGAGGATAAATGTGCATATGGATAAAGGACTATTCTATCTACTTTTCCTATTTTTTCCTTCAAGTCTAAAATATTTTTAATGTAATCTGCTAGAATTATTTTATTTTCTTCATCTGCTTTTTCAACGGCAGTCATAATTACTAAAGGTTCTTTTACTTCGACAGCTTTGTTTTCTTCTACTGGAAGTTCCATTCCTTTAATTGCAGGTTTCACTGGTTTAAATTTGATATAATCACAGTGTAATGATAAAATCTTCATAAAAGTCTAAGAAAATCCGTATTTATAAAGATTTAGAAGTTATAAAATAATAAAATAAAATAAAAATTTGTTTGATTAGTCTATCTGTGTTAAAGGGGATTCAGTTTCCCTGGTTGTGTCAATCGCATTTTCTTTAGACCCGTAATAAATTATGAGACTCATTGCTAATGCTGTTCCAGCTATTGCTGTTGCAAATCCTACTCGTCCTGCTTTGGACTTTGGTATTTGTTCTAAATAATCATTAGTTCCAGCTAATACGCTTGGCGCACAAATAATGTTATTAACTCCTGCTGCGGCTCCTTCTTCAAATTGTCTGATTTTTCTGTATGTGTTGTTCATTTTTTGTTTTGTCCTCTTTTTAGGGTTTTTAGCTATTTTAATAAAAAATAAAATAAATATTTGTTTGTTTAGTTGGATGTAACTTTTTGGATATTGGTTGCTACATTTTCTCCACTAAAAGTTGTATATCCCAAGATGTTGTATTTTCCTTGTAGATGTGGTCCTTTAGGGTCATATCTTTTTGATTGATCAAATTTTCGATCTTCGTTTCGAACAACATATCTATTGGGCATGTTTTCTCCAGGATATATTCCATCAGAACGATAGAATGCGCATAAAGCTGATCCAGCGTCATACATATTTCCACCATAGTCTGCGTTTCTTAGTTCGAAGGGTTCTTTTTTAGAACATCCTGTTCCAGCAACTGCTAATGCACCCACTAATCCTAATGTTTGTAATAGTTTGTTTGTGTTCATTTTTGTTTTGTCCTCCTTTCATCACTTCTTATTTTATTGTGATTATTATGTATCATCTTTCTTCTGGGTTTTTATAACCCATGAAAGGGCTTGTAGAGCGGCTAAAAATAGATGCCCTATTCGCCCCTTCTGGGAAAAAAGAGGTGATAAATATTATAGTAATAATAAGTATTTAAATGTTTCGTTTTTGTTGTAACTAAGTAGTGACACTATAAAAGAAAAGTATTTAAAGTCTTTTTTTGTGTGTTTTCTATGGTTCCAAAAGATGAATATCTTTTAGCGAATAGACGAAGAAGCGCACTTCGTTTAATTAGACATTATTCTGTCGATGAACTTACTGTTTTAGCAGAAATTGGAGATTATGTTCATTCAAGATTTGAGATGGGAGCCTCTCTATCTGAAGCATTAGGTAAATTAAAATGTTCTTCAAGCTATGCGACTTTTTTAAGGGATATTGCTAAAGATCTTACTCCCTATCAAGCTGAAACAGCTTATTTATTACAGCGAGGCGCGATTAATGGGATTAAACCCCGTATAAATTCCACTAAAAGAGCAGATGAAATTATTAAACAAAGCTTAGAAAATATGGTCCAAAGAGAACAGCAAATGTTTCAAGATGTGGAAGAAGAATTTCCTTTGACATCTCAACATACAAGGGATTACAAATGGGCTGCAGTTGGACAATGATAAAGATGAAAGATCTATATAATTTCTCGCGACAAAAAGTTTATTCTAGCGGGAAAGGAAGAGTTATTTCAGGCGATGATTCTCACAAAGATTTAGCAGTTATTAATTTAAGAAGGATTTTAGCCTATGGGAGTACTTCTAAAAGATTAGTTGCTTTACCTTCAGAGCAAAGAGATCAACTAGGTAAGGTAATGAAAGGTATGCTTGGAAACGATCAAGATTATCTTAAGCTTTCCTTAGATTCTTTTTATTCTACTTGTTTGCAATATGGTATTAATGCTGATCAGATTCGTGCTTTTTGGTGCGAAGAACCTAAAGGGCCTTTTAGAAATTTAACTAGGATGGCAGATATTGCATTAGGTTGTTATGATAACTCTAGGTGGAAAGGGTTTTTAACTTTTGCAGAAAATCTTATTATTGAACAAAGAGAAAAAGAAGCCAATAGATTTATTTTGAGAAGGGATGGGACTAAAAAATTTATAGGCGTTATAAACAAACCTGAACAGTTGGAATTAATGTTTTAAAATGGCAATCTTGACTGAATCTGATTATAAAGATGCACAGCTAGGCGATGCAAAGGTTAAACAAGAATTTTTAGATGAAATAGAATTTGATAGGGTAAAAGCGGTTTCTTTAAACTATTTGCCCTCTGATTTGGTTGCAATAGATTATTCTTCTAATTCTTCTGCAAATATTAAGATGTATACTTTAACGCATCTTAGTAGGTTTTCTCCTGTGAAAATACTTTGGGAGAGAGTAAACATTTATCCGGTTGCATTTAAATAGGAGTTTGTTAGTTTTATGAGTGATCTGCATTGTCATGAATTTCATCATATCATGCAACATCGTAGTAATTCTCCCGAGATTTTAAAGCGAAGTATTGGTAGGCAAATTTTTCCTGAAGAGGATTTGTATTTTGGTGCGCAGAGTGAGCTTCCTGCTTATATAGCTCAAGTAAATGCTAAGGGTTTATGGCAATTAGGCGACAGAGAGGTAATGCGGTTGAGTAGGATAGCCTATCTTTTAGAGAAAATAATGAAGGAAGAAGCTAAAAAACTTGGCCGCGATTGGAGAAGAGATTTATCTAAAATTTTGTGTCCTTCTCCGTTCGATGATCCTGTAAGGGAGAAATATTCTTTAGACTAGTTCTGAATTTTTCTTCTCGGAGAATGACAAAAACGTTTAAAATCATATATACTATAAAACAAAAGTATTTTTAAAGAGAGAGTTTCTATAAACTTTAATGATTTGAAGGTGACGTTTAAGATGTCAAGAGTTTATCTTGAAATTTTAAATGTTTAATTAAACATTAACAATAAATGTACTGAAAGGAGGTTATAAAAAAAAGAAATAAAATGGCTTTAGATTTTGCAAAAGAAGCAATTCAAAATGCTGAGAAGAATAGTATTAACTTCGACGAGTTAAAGGCTGGTAAAGCAAACATCAAAGTTTTTGGTGTAGGTGGTTGTGGTTGTAATATGGCTACATGGTTATTCAATAAAGGAATTTCTGGTGCTACTGTTTACGGTACAAATACTGATGCGTTACATTTGTCTATTACAAAAGCTGATGAGAAAATACTTATCGGTAAAGAATTAACTCGTGGATTAGGTTGTGGAGGTTATCCTGCAAGAGGAAGGGAAGCTGCAAAGGAAGCGATTTCTGACTTGAAGAGAGCTGTTACGAATTCGGATATGGTTTTCATTCTAGCCGGAATGGGTGGCGGTACAGGTACTGGCGCTGCTTCTGTTATAGCTCAACTTTCAAAAGAAACAGGTGCTGTAGTAATTGCTGTAGTAACAATGCCTTTTGAGGCAGAGAAAGCAAGAGTAGACAAGGCTGAATTTGGTTTACAAGAATTGAGAGAAGTGTCTGACACTGTTATCGTTCTTGACAACAACAGACTTGTAGATATTGCTGGACAGTTACCTATGGAACAAGCTTTCGCAGTTGCGAATGAACTTGTATCCACTATGATTAAGGGAATTGTAGAAACAATTACTTTACCTTCGTTGATTAACCTTGACTATGCTGATGTATCCGCAATCATGAAGAACGGAGACGTTGCAGTTATTGGTATCGGTGAAGATAATTCCACATCTAGAGTAGATACTGCTTGTCAACAAGCTTTAACACATCCTTTATTGGATGTTGATTATAGAGGCGCAACTGGTGCGTTGATTCACGTTACATGTGGACCTGATATGAAGTTGGAGGAATTCGACAACATTGGTAGAATTGTAACAGAACATCTTTCACCTGATGCACAAGTAATCATTGGAGCGAGAATTAACAAAGAATTCCAAGGAAGAGTTAGAGTAATCACTATTATGACTGGCGTTAAATCCCCTTATATCTTGGGTAAATCTCAATATGAGACTAGACAAGCATCAAGAGGACCGTCTGTTAATGATTTAGGATTAGATGACTACAGTTAATAACTGAGTTGAAAATCATTTGCCCGTCTTTTGACGGGTTTTTTATTTTTTTATTTTTTAGTTTGAAAGAGAAAGAAAAAGGTTTCTATTTTAGAATTATAGATAATTTGCCTTGTATTCTTTAGACACTGTCATTATATCGATTCTTTTTATTATATCTGAAAACTTGTCTTTGAAGTCATTTAATATTTTGTCAAATTCTTGTTCTGAGTAGGTTTCGAATTCTGGTTCAAAATCCCAGTTTCCTATGACTTGTACGTTATGGATTATATTTTTGTTTGATTTAAAGTAGTTTATTAATTCCTGAACTCTTTTTTGCCCAGGATTTTCTAGATATAAAAAAGTTTTGTAATATTTTATTCCTATTTTGCTATAGTCTAATGCAATTCTGAATCCAATTATTATTTGTTTTTTCTCTAGTTGTTTTATATTGTAGTTTACTATTCTTTCGCTTTCTTTTATTTCATGGGCGATTTCTACTATGGATTTTCTTCCGTTCTCGGCTAGAGATTTAATAATTTTTATTTCTGTTTCGTTTAGAATTACTTCCTTACTATTGTCCACTATTACTCTTTCTCTATTTGGAGATACTTTTTCTGTTAGATAATCTCTATTAAATACTTCTCCTTTGTAGCAAACAGCTATTGCTTTTTCCCTTATATAATTTCCGAAGTTTGCGAGTATTTCTTCATTTATTTCATTTACTTCATAAAGACCTTTTGCTTCGCATGAGATTATTAGATCCCAATTTCCCTTGCTTGCAGCAATCCAAATAGCTTGCTTAATTTTTGTAATTTTTTTTATCATACTTTCTAGTTTTTGAGAATCTATTCTTTGAAAATTTAGAGCAATTTTAAATTGAATAATTTTAAGTTTTGAGATGTTTACTATAACTTGGTATTGTGTAATTACTTTTTCTTCTTCTAGTTTTTTTATTCTATAGTTAACTACTTCAGAAGATAAACCTACTTTTTTACCTATTTCTGAACATGATTGTCTGCAATCTTTATCTAGTTCATGAAGTATCTTTCTGTCTTTTACGTCTGGCTTAAAAGTGCTAATTGTTTCTTTTTCCATATATTTTAAGATAATTACAATTAGTATATAAATATTGTCATTTTATTGTAAAATTTGATAAAAGGTTTTAATAAATGTCCATACTATAGGATAGTAACAAAACGAGAGTTTTGGAGAATAAAAATGGCAAACATGATACAAAAACAAATTAAAAGATTATTTAAAAAAATCACCCATAGGGCAAAGGTGATGCAGACTGTTATTGATAACTATCAGTCTATATACTACACGTGTAAAGGAAATCCGATTTCAGATGCTGAATTGAGGATAGATAATTTACCTTCTATTTATGATAATCCTGCTTTTGCTCAGTGTTTAATTTTTACAGGGAATTTAGGGAAGATATTGGGATTTAGAGATTATCGGGAGGCATTTACTAGTTTAATTAATAGAAAGGTGGCAAGAGATTCATTTGATAATAGTATAAAAGAAGCAGTTATATCTCTTGAAAAAGAGTTTGAAGAATCCTTAACAAAATACAACGAATTTAGTAAAAGGCGGGTTAAAAAAGAGTTAAAATCTGCTAAATACTGGCTAGCAGAGCATCTTGCTACACCTTACGAAAATACCTCGTCTCTGTCAAGAGTTCCATATTACGCTGGAGACATAACTTCTAATCAATTACGAAATTATTTGGGTGAGATGGAAAAGATAAATCCTTCTGAAAGATTTTGTGGAGGAGTAAAATGATATACGAATTAACTAAATCAATCGCGGAAGGAAGTGTTAATAATTATTTGAGAGCGGATTGGAACGAAACAAAAGAAGATTTTAGGAGTATTACAGAGGCTACATGTACGGGAGCTAAGTGGACTGCCAGAAATGCAGGTTCTATTTTAGCTAAAGCAAGTTATCCCGTTGCCGGTAATCTTTGTATTGGACTAAGAGAACGGTTAGAAGAGTGTCTTGGGAAAGATGTTTTTGATAGTAGGGATTCAGGGGCTGTTTCTGGTATTGCTAATGGTGTTGTTTTTGGAGGGCTACTTGCATATTATGGTCCTGATGTTCTAGATGGTTTGCTAGGCGGGTATGTGCTAGGATTGATGCATGCAGGTGTAAGGTGTGCTGGGGGGAACGTAGAGAAAAGATGTCTGCAAGTTTACTTGGAGGAGCTACTTCTGTTCTTATCGGAATTGGATTAAATATTGGATGGGGTATTTATGACGGAATTAAATCAAGACGAGCGTTAAGGGAAAGAATAAAATGACTATTCTTTTAAGGCCAGATGGGGCAGAAGAGAATGATTATCTTAGAGAAGGCTTTGGTGCTTGTACTGCTCTGATGAGGTTTCAGGAAAAAGATGCCAAAAGAAAGGATTCTTGTTGTAAATATCTTTTTTGCTCAATTAGTTTGAAACCTTGCGTTGCAAGAAAGATAGTGCAGGTTTATACTCAAATTTGTGACTCCGGATGGAGAGAATTGTATCGAGTAAAGATAGATCCAGTTATTTTGGAGTATTGCCCTACAAGGAATCTTTCAAGTAAAAGTCAGTCAGAATTAAAATTAATTTTAAAGAAGTTAAGGGGACAGGATGTAATTAGGAAACTAGAAGGCGAGTTAGAATTTGCAAGAAAAGAATGGGGAGGTAAAAAATAAAATGACAATAGAAGTGTTTGATAAGAGAGCGCAAATAGTGGTTTTAACTGGTAGACAAACGGGTTTGGAGTGGAAAATAAAAAATTCTAGGGTTTTTGACCACCGAAGGGTTAGTTATTTATGTAATAATGATGGTATTTATGTATCGGATCCAAAGAAAGAACTGGTTTTTTTATCTTTTCCATTTGGGGAAAATGAAAAAGTACCTTTTATTGACCGTCCAAAACAATACGTAGTTTCTGCGTTTGTTCCAAAAGGTTATTTTTGGTATTCTTGTTGTGGTTCTCACGTAACTGATCCTGAGTATGTTGCAATACGTACTGATAAAGAATGTCTTCAAAAAACAATCGATAAACTTGGATCTATTGGCCAAGAGGTTATCTATGGGAAGGAGATCGATTTGAATAAATTTCAATTGTTTATTATGGAAGCAAAAAACAATAATGCTGAGAAAAAGGTCAGGGAATTTATGCAGTTGTCTTCTGAAGAACAAAAAATGCAGTTAAATATAATTTTTGGAGGTTATAAATAAAATGGATAAAAATTCAGATACGTCTTCATAAAAAATAACTTATAAAAGCATTTTTAAACTCCTTCTTCTTTAATTTTTTATGCAATTAGTTGATGCGATAAAATCGCGAAAGAGCGTGAAGAATTTTGATGGTAAAGTTCCTAATTGGAGGAAGGTTATTCAGGCTATTGATATTGCTCGGCATTCTCCTATGGCTGGAAATATTTTTTCTGTGAAATTTACTATTGTTGAAGACCGGGCTAAGATTGAAAAAATTGCTGGTGCGTGTCAACAGAGTTTTGTTGCTAAAGCTGGTGCTTTGATAGTTGTGACTTCTGATAGGGAGAAAGTTAGGAAAATGTTTGATGCCAATGAGAAAGGATTTGCTCAACAACAGGCTGGTGCAGCAATTCAGAATTTACTTTTGGCTTTAACTGAAAAAGGAATTGAAAGTTGCTGGGTAGGTTTTTTTGATGATGTCGGTGTTAGAGAAGCAGTCAAGGTTCCTGGAAGTGAGGAAGTAGAGGCTGTTATCCCTATTGGTTTTTCAAGTAAAGAGAGAGTTTCCAAAAAATCAAAAGATTCATTGGAGACTATGGTTTTTTTTGAGAAGTATGGTGTAAAGAAGAAAGAACCAGAAACTATTATTAGAAGAGCTTGGGCTTGATTAGATTTTTTAAAGGTGGTAAATAATAAAATGAGTAATAAAAAATATATTAAAAGAGGCGTGATTAGTTCACTTAGTAATGTAGCATTTCATAATAAGGCTAAATCGCCTCTCAAAAGAATATTCATGTTATCTGAACCAGATATTAAAGAGCATGGAGTAAGAATTGTTGTTCATCAAATAAAGAAACTTCCAAAAAAAGTTAAAGAATATTGTGAGTTACATGTCCATCAATACGATGAGATTAATTTAATTCTTTCTGAGAGCGGAAAATTAGTCTATAGTATACAATTAGGGGACGAAGTATTCAAAGTGGTATCTCCTGCCGCTATTTATATTCCTGCGGGATTAAAACATAGTGCTAATGTAATAAGTGGTAAAGGTCTTTTTGTAGCAGATATATTTACTAATAAATATAAGGCATATAAATAGAAAATTAGTTTCTTAGTTTACCCTTATTATAAGTTTCAAGAACAATATCTTCAGTTCTATGGGCTAATGCCTTAGCATCAAATGGTAACGATGAAGGTAAAGTGCTTCCTCGAAGTCTTATTAGTTTTCCATTTTTAGTGTATTCTATTGCTGATACAGTATTGCTAGGTGTTAATGCTACATAGTATTGTGTTTGTTTTCTATCTTCATTAGAAGTATCATTATCGACCATCACAATAAGGTTATCAATACTTGCATAATCAATATCGTTGGTTCTTTTTTTTATTGCGCAAAATGATTTTGCAGTCACATGAGTTTTATCATCCGCACTAAAGGCAACATTATAAGAATAGATTTGTGGTTTTGTTCCGTCTGTAAAAGAATTTCCAACTATAAATGAATTGTAGATTAATCCATTTGAATCTACTCCTTCATATCTTTTTACAAAATCTAATTTTGAGTCATTGCACCCTGTTAAAGCTAGAGTTCCAGCTAATAGGGCGGAGCTAATTATTTTATTAAGTTTCATGTTTCTTATATGAATAATTGCTATTTAAATCTTTCTATTTTGTTACTCCTTCCAAGTTAAGACCAAATTGTCCCTCCACCAAGGACTTTCTCTTTTTCATATAAAACTACTGCTTGACCATCTGAAACTCCTGTTATTGATTTTTCAAGAGTTAAATTAAATTTGCTCTTTTTGTAAAATACCTTTGCAGGCAATAGTTCACCTACCTGTCTTATTCTTGCTAGAACTTTCTTTGATTTTATTTTATATTCTTCTTTGCTTTCATCAATTAAATAAAAGTTTTTGAGGATCATATCTTTTCTTAAAAGGATTTCATGGCCTTCCGGTGCAACGATTAATGTATTTGTTTTTGCAATTTTCTTTGCCACATACCATTTGCTATAATCTTGGCCTTTTTCTTGTTCGTGTGAAATGTTTATTCCGTATCTAGGGCCTATTCTTTGTCCTATTGTATAATAATAAATACCGTCGTGTTCTCCTATTTTTTTACCTTCCGGATTTAAGATGTCTCCTTTTTTTGGTTTTATTTTTTTCTGTAGGAATTCTTTTAGATTTACTTTTCCTATGAAACAAATTCCAACTGTTCCCTTCTTATTATAATTTGGAAAATTGTCTTTTTCTGCGATTTCTCTTATTTGCACTTTTGTATAATCTCCTATTGGAAATAAGCAATATTTTAATTCAGATTGTTTTAGCATATATAAGAAATAGGATTGGTCCTTTGTTTCATCTTTTGCTCTTAATAATTCATATTTATCTTTCACTTTTTTGACTCTAATATAGTGTCCTGTTGCAACAAGATTTATTTTTCTTTTTTTTGCTTCTTTAATTAAAAGTGGGAATTTTATCTTATGGTTGCAATCAATATCTGGGTTGGGAGTTATTCCTTTCTTGTATTTTGCAAACATTTCGTCGACAACCCATGATTTATATTCTTTTTCAAAGTCTAAAGTTATTAATTCAATTCCTAATTTTGTTGCAACTTTTTCTGCGAATCTTCTTTCTTCTTTCCATCTACATTCACCAGTTATCTTATTTTTTGTATCGCTCCAATTTTTCATAAAAGCGCCAATAACTTCGTAACCTTGTTTTTGAAGAAGCATGGCTGCAACACTAGAGTCTACTCCACCAGATAATGCCAATAATACTTTAGGTTTTACCATGTTTTAATAAATACATAAAAAATCTCTACGAGAATCATAGTCCATGCTGCAAGATAAAATAACCCATAACTAAAGATTCCGCCAAGTATAAAAAATAATAATGCTGCTCCTAAAAAATACCAGTCATAGGTATATTTTTGTTTTTTCATATTTTAATTAAGTTTTGAGTATATAAAAAGATAACTAATATTATGCTCGAGTTGGACTCTACTCAAATTTATCTCATAGAATTTAAACGCCCCCAGTTGGACTCGAACCAACGACCCCATGATTTCTACATTAGTATATAACAGTCATGTGCTCTACCGGCTGAGCTATAGGGGCTGATAAAAGTGAGTAGAAAAGACGATTTTTAAAGGTTTAGGTAAGTTATTTAAATTGCTTTTTTTCTTAAAATGCATGGCGAATAAAATTATCCTTCCAAAAGATAAAGTTGAACTTAATCATGATCCTGTTTTATTTTTATTAGGTCCTGTGTTTGCTGCGGGTGGCTGGCAAAAAAAAGCAGTAGAAATTATTCGAAGTAAGAATTCTTCTGTCTATATTGCCATTCCGGACTATGCAGGTATTATTAGTGGTGAGTTAAGGGCAAACTCCGAAAAAGCAGAGATTTGCTTTGATAGACAGTTGCATTGGGAACAATATTATCTTAAGATGGCAGAAAATAATGGAGCTATCATGTCTTGGTTGCCCAAACAACTTGAACAAATGCCAATTTCTAAAGATACTGGGTTTTATAGAACTTATGCTCGAGATACTCGACCAGAAACTGGCGGTTGGGGTTAGGGTTTATTGAGATGCAGACCTGAAGCCCATGTAGCTGTTGGTGGGGAAGATGGTTTTGATGGGTTAGATGTTATTAAAGAGAATTATTACGTTTTTGCTCCCCATATTTCATTTAGAGACAATTTGGAAGATGTTTGCTTAGACGCATTGCAGTTTTGTAAATAATTAATCTAAATTATTCAAATCGTGTTCTGGATCTCGAAGCCCTAATTCATCGGGTTTGATTTTTCTTAGATTAGAGTTTTGTCTTTCTATATAAGAAAATACATTTCCGTGTTTTGCGCCCTGTATTAAAGAAATTATTCCTTGCATTGTATACGGCATGTGAGCAGTGTCTGCAATTATTCCTACCACATTATTATGGATGATAATTGCAGAGTCTGTCAATGTCTGTATTGTTTGCTTTGCTTTTCCGTCTGTTCCTATAATTCTCGCCCTAATTTCTGCAAGATTATTTCTGTGTGTGTGTTCTTTTATGTTAACATAACCTAAATCTCGATCATCTTTCAAAAGCATCATTGCATCCTCAAGTTCAAATCCAAAATCTAAAGCTTGAATTATTTTCTCAAAGGTGAATTCATCAAATTCATTTCCGTTTATTGTTATTGCGTTTCTTTTAAGATCTGTATGGACATCTAACTTTGCTTTTATTCTTGGCAGGGCTTTCTTTATTTTTAATGGGCTTGATATTAATATTTTTCTCATTAGAATTCATTTGCGTTTGTTTTTAACATTCCGTCTCTCTTAAGCTTTTCAATTGCAGCTTTAGAGTATTTGAACAAAATGTCTGCTTTTTCGTCCTGGTCAAATTCCCAAGGTTCAACGATAACTACATCTCCCTCTCTCAACCATAATTCTCTTCTAAGTCTTCCCGGAACTCTACAGTTTCGTGTTTTTCCATCCATACATGAAACCAACATTCTTCCAGCTCCCACTCTTTGTGTTATAATTCCAATTACTTCTCTACCACGCGGTAACTTTACTCTTACAGGAGCATCCGGATTGAATCCTTCTTCATTGTTACGGTCTGGTCTATGAAATTGTGCCATTTTCTACATTTCTTTTAATTAATTCGGGTTTTTAAACTAATCTGATAAGTTTATATAATCTTACAACCTTATTTTAGTGAGGTGTTCAGTTACTTAGGCTGTTTCTAGGTGTTTAAATGGTATATGAACAACAAAGAGAAGAATTAAGCAAAGGTATTGCAGAAGCATTACTCTATTTAGCCAGAAAAAAAGAGTATCCTCTTCATCCCTTTGTGGGGTTATTAGGATTTACTGAAGGAATAAAGGATTGCGGTGTTAAAGTGGATTTAGATGCTAAATCTAAAAAAGCAAAATTTCATTTAAATATTGATGTGAGTGGGATAAAATATTATGTTCCTGTTGAAAAAGAATATAGTCATTTAATCGCTGGGTCTGGAAGTGTTCCAGGTAGTCCTGATGCTTTTTTTGATTCTGCTATGGATTTACTTTCTGCAAGTGAGGTCTCTTTGTATGACAATTACGGGGTTGGACTAACTGATGAGCAGAGCAAGAGTCTAACAGTGAACTTTTCTGCTAGGTGCTCTAGTTTTATGGATGCTATGAATAACATTTGGAGAGAATATTTTGAAAAATATTATGAGAATGTGTTGGTTTCTGTGGACGGGAAAGTTCCTTATTTGGTAGGGTCTAAAATATTGCCTACAATTTTAGACGAGGAAAGGATTGAAGAATATGTAGAGATTTGTAGAGATGATGTTAACGATGATCGGGAGATGGCAGGTTTTCAGTGGTATGTTAATGATTTGTTTTTTAGAGAACTTGCAATTTCTAAGGGCTATCCTCAGCAGGCTGTTCTTCGAAAGAAAGATTATAATTTAGTACAAACTTTTGTTCATGGGAATAATATTACTTGGAGAAATCTAGAAAGGCTTATAGTTTAATTTTTAAAAAATAGGAAAAGATTATTTTATTTCATAATCAGCATTTGTTATCATTTCTGCCAGATCTTTATCTTCTGGTAAAATACCTCTTCGTAAGCATTCGGTTGCTAAAAAGTGGGCTCTTAGAAGTTCTTTTGGAGTGGTATCGCTTCCTACTTTGCTTACTACTCTACTGTTATAATTGGCTTGTGTATAAATACAAATATCGCTCGCATCTTTTTTATTCGAGGACATATTCGTTGCTACTCTGTAAAAAGAAGGCCTATTTTCTACTATTCCGAATAATGTTGTTTCGAGTGTATTAAATGTTATATGGGGAACGTGGATACTTTTTTCTCCGCAGTATTGAAAATTGATTTTCATAGTTTTTTATTTTCATTTATATATTTAAGTATTATTATCTTTTAGTGTATGCTTACAAACTCTTTTAAACGAGTTTTGTTTTAGTTTTTTATGGAATTTACAGAAAAGAAAAATGAGCTTGGGCAGAATGTTCAAAAGAAACCAACTAGGACTATTTCTGGTGTTGCACCTTTAGCTGTGATGATTCCGCCAAGAAAATGTGATCATGGTGCGTGTTTATACTGTCCTAGTTTTGGAAATTCTCCACAAAGCTATACTCCTGAAAGTCCTGCTGTCTTAAGAGCATTACAATTTCAATTTGATCCTAAAAAGCAAGTTGAAGCTAGACTAAGTTCTTTGAATTCTATGCATCATCCCACTGATAAGATTGAATTAATAATTATGGGTGGGACTTTTTTGGCTTTTTCAAGAGAATTTCAATTTGATTTTGTAAAAAAATGTTATGATGCTATGAATGGTCGTGATAGTAAGAATTTAGAAGAAGCAAAAAAAATAAATGAAACTTCTCAGCATAGATGTGTTGCTTTATGTATTGAAACACGACCAGACTTTTGTTCTGATACGCAAATTAAAGACATGCTAGAATGGGGAACAACAAGAGTTGAGATTGGTGTGCAAATTATAGACGATAAAATTTATAAAAATATTAATCGAGGTCATACTGTAAAAGACGTTGTGGAAGCGACTACAAGGCTCAAGAGAGCCGGTTTTAAGTTAGGATATCACATTATGCCTGGTTTGCCTGGAAGTAATCCTAAGAAGGATTTAGCGGTTTACAAGAAAATATTTTCAGATTCAAAGTTTAAACCTGATCAGGTTAAAATTTACCCGTGCCAGGTTTTGAAGAATAGTGGTTTGGAAAAAATGTATTATAATCGGAAGTTTTTGCCATATGGTGAAAAAATAGTTTCTGAATTAATTGTCAAGATGATGAAAGTTACGCCTAGATACGTGAGAGTTATGAGAATTATGAGGGAAATTCCTAAAAATTATCTTATTGCTGGTGTTGTAAAACTTGACTTAAGAAAAGATGTTGAAGATAAAATTAGAGCTGAAAAGATTAAAGTTAATGAAATAAGATTTCGAGAAATTGGATTTGCGGTGAGAGACTTGAGGAAAGTTAATCATGATTTGAAAATTAAAAAAACATTTTATTCTGCTTCTGGTGGAAAGGAGATTTTTATTGAATGTGTGAATAAAGATGATTTATTATTTGGTTTGTTGAGGTTGCGATTGGAAAAGAAAAAGAAAGTACCTTCATTAGTTAGAGAACTTCATGTTTATGGTCCTGCTTTAAACTTGGGCGAAGAAGGCGTTATTTCTCAACATAGAGGAATTGGAAAACAATTGATGGCTGAGGCAGAAAAGATTGCTAAGGAGGCCGGATATAAGCAAATAAGAGTTATTTCAGGTGTAGGTGTGCGAGAATATTATAAAAGTTTAGGATATGAACTTGATGAGAATGGAGTTTATATGATAAAAGGATTGCCATAATCTTTAAATAGTTTTAACTCTCTTGCTTTTTATGCAATACAAAAAAATATCTCTTGTTGATTGGTACAAACAATTGAGAGAATTGAGAGCAGATAGTAAAAGGCCCTTTAGTGGTTATCTAGATTCTACGAGAGTTTCATACGATTTAAGTGTTCTTCGTGAGCATCCCTGTCCGAATGGGCGCCAAGTTTCAGAAAGCAGTTTAATTGCTAAAACTTAAGCCTTATATTATTAAAACTATAGTTTAGAGTGGGTTATCTATTTAAAAATGTCTTTCTGTTTGTTTTTTTATGGTAGTTTCAGGGCTTACAATTAGAAGACCGACTGATAAGGATTTGTGTTTTTTAACTAGATGTAATAATTCTGAGGCAAAATGGGTTGGTGTTGAAGAACCTTCTTTCTTTAAGCAATACATGGATCTTCCAGATTTCAATATTGCTGATATTGATGGAGACTCTGCAGGGTTTTTAATGGCAATGGGTCCAAAAGTAGATTATGATAGTAAAAACTTTCTTTGGTTTAAAGAAAGAATCCCAAATTTTATTTATATTGATCGAGTTATAGTAAATGGGGGATTTAGAAAGAGAGGCATTGCTAGCGCATTGTATGAAGATTTATTTTATAAAAACTCTCATGTCCCAATGGTATGTGAAGTTGCCATAAGGCCTCTTAATGCTGACTCTGTTCCATTTCATGAAGGTTTGGGTTTCAAGAGTATGGGGAATTTTTCGGCTAATGGTATAAAATTGTGTACTATGTATTATAGGGATCCTTAAAATTTATTCTAGTAATAATTCATTGCAGGCAAAAACTTCTTCGTTTCTGAGTGTTGAAACTTCTATGTTTAAAATATTTTCTCTAAAACTATTGTATAATTCGTCTAGGACTTTGTCTATTTCATTTGTTTTTTTTGAAAGAAATTCTGCTTCTATTTTCCATGGACCGATTGTTCTAATTATATTTATACAGTTTTTATTATTTTTAAGGAAGTTAATTATTTTTTCTTCTGTCTCATCTGAATAAGTTTTGGGGTATAAAAGTAACTTATATTGGTCATAGCCAAGAATTTCATAATTTATTTTTGTTTTGTATATATATAGAAGTTTATTTTCTTTAAGCTTATTTATTCTGTTTTTTACAGCATCTATACTTAATTTTAATTTATCGGATATATTGACTAGGGATTCTCTTGAGTTTTCATGTAAAATTTTTACTATTTTTTTATCTATGTCGTCAAGTTTTTTATTTTCAATTTCTCCCCAGAATGAGTATTCTTCTTGCAGATTATCTTTCTTTTCTATTTCTAAAAGGTTTTTATGAATTAATTTTGCTTCAATCATTGTACAAAATCTTCTATCAGTTATTATTTCTCCAAACTTTTCTAGTAGAGAGTTTTCTATTTTATTAAATTCTTGATGTGTTTTTGCAAATAGTGCAACTGCGAAATTCCAAGTTCCATTAGAATCAAATATTGCGAATACATTTTTTTGTTTTCTTAAATATTCTTTTAATGCGTTTTTTTGCTCTGTTGTTCCATTTATCTTAAAATATAACTTATAAGATTGGTTTCCTAATTTTTTATAATCAATATAGCAAGTATATCCTAGGATGATTTTTTCTTTTTCTAATTTATTTATTCTATATTTTATTGTGTCTTTTGATAGGTGGCATGCTTTAGCAAGTTCTTTGAATGTTATCCTAGGATTATAGTCCATCATTGAAATTATCTTTTTATCTATAAGTGATAAATCTTCCATATTTTAGCTTAATTAAGTATTATTTATAAATTTATCGTAAAAAGGATGAAAATTAGATAAAAACTTTCATATACTAGTATTACTCTATATTGTTACTATAAAGGAGTAAAAACAAAATGGAAACAATACAAAACAACCTCAAAGTCAATCACCTCGAATCAATAGGTGATAAACAAAATATGATGAAAGGGGGTGAAAGAAAAATGAGCGACACATTAGAAAAAAGATTACCGCGAACTGGAGAAGTACACGGTTGGGACGGTTCTGACTTTAGATTCGGAATGGTATCTAAGTATTCTTTGGTTGGATTTTGCTCTGAAGAAAGCAAAGATATTATGTACGTTCGAGCGGATTGGGATTCTATCTGTGGATCTAGTAATCCAAATGGATATGGATCAATGGATCAACATGGGTATATGATTAAACAATTCAAAACAGTTCAGGAAAGAGAGAAGGCGTATAGGAATTACGTAGACTACAAGATGCCAAACGGATCTTATTAAATTTAGCCGACTTTGTCGGCTTTTTTCCTCTTATCGGTAAAAGTCCGATAACTGATGAGGCATGAGCCGAAAGGAAACAAAAAATGGAAATACAAAACAAAATCAAAGAATTGAAAGGAGGTGAATTGAAATGAGCGAAGAAACAAAAGAATTGAAGTTTTATAATGGATTTCTTGGAGAGGTTAGTTTAAGGTCTCCGAAAAAACATTTTGGAGGGCAAATGCTGGTTTATTCAACTGGTTCTTGCTGCGAGGGTTATTTACTTGCATCGCGATATAGTTGTTCAGATGCAACAAGGCTAGATGACAGTGGAAGAATTAGGGGACTTGAGCTTAAAGTTTTTCCAATTGATTTTGTTCCGAAAATTGTAGTTCCAATAAAGGATTTAACAAACTTTGTTGGCGGTAGGGATATCTCTCAGCCCCAACTTTTAGTTGCAGGACAAGGTTGTTCTGGAATCGGAATAAGACTTGTTACAAGAGATGCACAAGACCTCAACTATGAAAACTATTTACCTGTTCAAAGAGTGTTAACTCCTGAATGGGATTCTAATGGTTATAATCCTTCTGTGGATCAAATATTGGCGGCATATGAACAGTTTGTAGAGCATGAATATACAAATAAGGATTGGTCTAAAGAATGTTGTGAAACTGAAATGATAACTTTGAAAGAATAATTTTTATTTTAGCCGACATTGTTTCGGCTTTTTTATTTTTAATAAACTCCCAATGCGGGTAAAATTCCTAAGAATACTATTAGTAGTATTTGATATGTCTCTCTTATTATTCTTTTCTTTAACTCTGAAGAATCGTAAGAAATTACAATTCCTGCCCTTACTAGTGTTAGTAAAGTATTTACTCCAAAGAAGGCTAAAGACATGTATATTGGGGCTATAAATGCTATAATAAGTCCTACAACGTTTAGAAAAAATCCATAACCTGTTGTAAAACTAAGAGCACTTAATTTTGCCCATCTTTTTGAGTTCGTATATGTGGCTTCTTTTATTCTTGATAGTAGGCCACACATAAACAAAGGAAGTGTAAGGGCTAGCTGTAATCCAAAGACAATATTTTCTGAAAGTAGTTCAGGTTTGATTGTGGCAATTAATCCGAAAAGAGTAATAGCAATACTCATAAGGGTAACATCAATAAGATTTCTAGTATCTACTTTAAATCTTTTCTTCTCTTCGGATAATTTTTCCATTTATTTAACTAGTAAAATCTCCTTTTTAATTATTTCTTTTTATCTAAATACTTTTAAACCCTCCTTTGTTTTTTTGTTCGAGGTAAATAGAGGATGGTAGATTTTGATGAAGATGGTAGAATAATTGTTCCTGGAGCAGCTCCTGTTGAGAAACCTAGTAGAAAACATTCTTGGTCTTTATATAAGAATAATCATGAAGATGAAGACTCTGATAAAGAACTTTCAGTATTAGAGTCATATGAAGTGAAGGGAGAAAAATTAAATCCTTTAAAATTTACTAATGGAAAAACGCAGGAAGATGTTGTAAAAGAAGTTTTGAATGCTATTGATTTGGGAAATAAAATTATTTTTATAAAAGGCGTTTGTGGAAGCGGGAAAAGTGCAGTTGCCTTAAACTTGGCAAAACATTTTAAAAAAACATCAATAGTTGTTCCAATAAAAAGTTTGCAGGACCAGTATGAAAGAGATTATACTAAGAAAAATTTTATTTTAAAAGAAGATGGAAAGAAATTAAAGATTGCTGTTATCAAAGGAAGAGGAAATTTTGAATGTAAATTTTGTAGTAATACTTGTAAAGCAGATGATCCGCAATTACCTTGTGATATAGAATTGAGGGAGAAAAATATGAAAAAAATCTTAGAGTTTATTTCACAAAATCCTGAAGTTAGAAAAGAAGACTTCTCAAGTGTGGCAGATGTTAGGAGAATTAGCGTTGCCGCAGCTTGCCCATATTGGTCTCCAGTTATGGGTGCTGAAACTGGTGGAAAGGTTTTGAGTAAAGCAAGAAAAAGAAAATATATGTCTATTTCTGGAAAGGAATATGCTCTTTTTGAAAGAGCTAAAGGTTGCGGATATTACCAACAGTATCATAATTATATTGATGCAGATGTTTTAATTTTTAATGCAATGAAATATATGCTTGAAACTTCTATGGGGAGAAAACCTCAAACAGATTTAGAAGTTATTGATGAATGTGATGATTTCTTGGATAGTTTTGCAAATGAGAAAAAAATAAATTTGAATAGGTTTAATTCTGCTTTGACAAGTTTGGTTCCTGAAACTCCTAAAGATAAGAACACTATCAAAGAGATGTCTTTACTTGCAAATAAAATTATTGCTAATCATACAGATGGAATTGATAAATTAAATGTTCATAAATTTAAATCTTTATTTGAGTTAGTATTAGAGAATCCTTATCTTGCGGAGGGAGAAGATAACAATTATTATAATTCTGTTTTTGAAGCTGTTAAAAGTTTTGAGGATTTGATGGATGAAACCTATGTTGCTTTGGAAACTTCTAAACAAGATCAACAATCTTTATTTGGTGGTGGTTTTGGCGATACGGTTTATGTTAATCTTGTTTCTATAAATGTTTCTAGAAGATTTAAGGATTTAATTGAGAAAAATAATGTGTTAGTTTTAATGTCTGGAACTTTACATTCAGAGAACGTTTTGAAAGATATTTTTGGTTTGGAAAGATTTAAAATTATAGACGCTGAAACTATGAGTCCTGGGAAAATTACAAAATATAGGACTGGTTTTGAGAAGAATTGCAAGTTTGAGAATTTTAGGACAGGGGTTTTTACAAGAGGAGATTATCTGAAAGCGTTATCTTCTGCTATCTCTAATGCAAAACCTCCTGTTTTGGTTCATGTTTCTACATTTGCGGATTTACCAAGTGAGTTAGAGAAAAAACAAATAGGCTTTAGCAATATTATTTCTCGAGAAGAGTTTGTTAATTTGCAGAGGGATAATACTTCTTTCAATAATTTTAAATCGGGAAATACAAAAGTGTTGTTTACTACTAAATGTTCTAGGGGCGTAGATTTTCCAGGAGAGCAATGTAACTCTATTATTATAACTAAATATCCTTACCCTAATATTCAAGGATTATTTTGGCAAATTTTGAAAAAAGAACAGCCTACTAAGTTCATGGAATTTTATATGGATAAAGCTCGACGTGATTTAGTGCAGAAAGTTGCGAGAGGTGTTCGTTATAAAGGAGATCATGTGTTCTTACTTAGTCCTGATTCTAGAGTTTTGGACGGAAAAGTCGATTAGTATTATTTTTTAGTAAATATTTTAAAAAGGTTTATAAATCGATATTTTTGTTAAAGTTTTATGAAAAATCTTAATGTAAGCGACGAGAATGGCAGGTACGAAGTTAATCGAACTGATTTAGCAGAGCTTATGAGGACCTTTCCTATTGGAAATGTGAGTATGGAACGAGATTGGGTTGGAAAAGATGAGCATTATATTTTCTTTACTTACAAAAGTACATTGAAAGGGCCAAAACAAGTAATTTTTGGGAGAGTTTCTTTACAAAAAAAGGATTCCGGCTTGTTTGTGGTTGACTCAAAGAGTAGGGAATTAACAGACTATCTTAATAGACTTAACTTAAGCCTTTAATTTTCTATATTTAATTAATCAAAGCTTTTATAAAACTCTTTAACTTTTAGTTTTTGAGGTGTGTATGAAAAAGGAAATATTTATTCCGTCTAAAAGGTTTGCTTACATTCTTGGAACTATTTTGCTGTTTGTATTAGTTATGGCTTTGCCTAGTTTGTTTGGAAAAATGTTTACTATTGGTTCTATGAATCCTGAAATGACTATTTCTATTGGTTGGCCAGTATCTTTTTTTGAAGTTGATATTTTAAATATGACTTCTATGCCTATAAAATGGGCTGCTTTAATCTTGAGTTTGTTAAGTTATATTCTTGTTAGTTACTGTTTGGATATTTTAATTTCATTTATATTAATGAGCTTTAAGGGTCCTGAAAAGCCGGAAGCAGTAATGATTCAGGCAAGAAAGGCCTATTATTACTATAAAAGCCAAGGAGTAGGAGAAGCTAAAGTTCATGACATGTTTAAACAAAAAGGATGGAAGGAAGAAGACATAGCTAAATTAAGATGATTACTCGAATTGAAAATAAAAATTATCGGAAGACGGTCTTTATGGTTGTTTATAGGATTGAAAATAAAAAAAAGTATTATCTTATTTTGAAAAGAAAACTACATTGGAGGGGCTATGAATTTCCTAAAGGCGGAATTGAGGATGGAGAAAGTGAAGAAGATGCTGTTAAACGTGAAGTTTCTGAAGAGACTGGATTGAAAATAAAAAAAATTGTAAATCACAACAAAAGGGGAAAATATGACTTTGTTAGAGTGCTTCCGGACCGGAGAGGTGTCGATGGTCAAGAGTATTCTTTATATTCTGTTGAGGTCTTCGATGGAGAAATTTGTATAGACAAGCATGAACATTCTGGTTATCAATGGTTAGATTATGTAACTGCATTAAATATTCTGTCTAAAGAGAATCAAAAAGAATGTCTAAAATTAGTTAATTTTTCTTAGATTTTTTAAAATAACTTTTATAATAAGGGATATGTCCAAGTGTATGGAGTATGGCTATTAAAAGCATTATATATCCAGCAATTACGTGTATAGTTATTATATTTAGCGGAAAGTTAATTGTTATCCCATAATTTAATCTTAGAAGCAAAAAGATAGAGGTGAATGCAGTAATTATTCCTGAAATTAGTAAAAACATATTCCAAATTTTTTTATTTTTTACTAAACTAATTTTTCTCTTTTTAACTAGATAAAGCGAAAGTAAGTAGAGTGCAACTAGAATAAGCGTTGTTTGCCACATATAATATTCTTTTATGTTTTCTTTAACTTCAATGTTTGTTGTTTGCGTTCCAAGCCTTATTGCAGTCATGACTTCTTTTGCAGAGTCCGGAGATAAACCATAGTTGTCATGTAGTAATTGAAAATAATCTGTTGGTTTGATTGTATTTCCTATTGTTTCTGAAAGTTTTTGTGCTAAAATATCTGAATTGATTTGATATAAATCTGCAGCTTCTTGAACTGTTTTTGTTTTTAAGTCTTTGCCCGTTATTAAATCTTGAAGATAGTCTGCTGTAACCGATGGTGCAACATTAGTTTCTTGACTATAATCGCAAATTCCGTTTTGGTCTGTATCTGTGTAAAGTGTGCAATCTCCCGGATAAGTGTCATTTACTTCTCCATAAGGACATGCCGTTGCAGATATGAAACTAATTAAAAATAGTGTTAAAATAACTAATACAAACTCCTTTTTCATATTTATTTTTGTAAATTTTGGTTTAAAAGACCTAGTTAACGGTGTTAATTATTCGTGGCAGAACCACATTGTCTTATCATTAAGCTTTGCAAAGCCTATCTCTTTCAAGAAATAAATCTTTTCGCTCTCTAATTTTTCCTTTGTGTAAATTTTGCTTTCAGATGCATTATCCATTAAAAGAGTATACACATTTGTTAAGTCTTTAGATTTTTTCTTTGAGAACTCTATGTCTACTGACATTGATTTGATTATTTCTCTGTTTAAGTTATTTAATACTGCAAAGAAATCTTTTTGTGTCATCACTTTGTCTACTTCGCTCAGTCCTCGTTGTTCTACCATTTTTGCGAAAGCTTCTGGTTGATAGCCTCTTCTTTTAAAATTTCTTGCTAATGGGAGTCTAATATCATCCCAACCCTTAAATTCTCCATTCTTGATTCTTTCAGTTATTTTTGTTTTTGAAATTTCCAAGTCTGTGAATTTGTATCTTCCTAAAAAGTATGTGTGTGGCAGAGGTATTTTCAATGCTTCAAAAATCATACCTTGTCTTAAGGCATTGTCTCGGTGTTCTTTTGCCCTGATTATGTGTGTGCATTTTTGTTCTATATCGTCGTAAGTTACGCATAAATTCATTAGTGGCCAAACTCTATATTTATTGCCTACGTGTGGATGGTTTGCTAGATTTATTCTTGCCAATGGGAAATCTATTAGTGCTTGATTTTTAGAGTCTAACGAAGTTTTGAATCTGAGAACCGCTTCTCCTTCTTTGAAACCGTTAGAATCTAACATTCTTTTCCATTTATCTTGATTATCTTTTATAGAATTGTTTCTACATTTGCAAGGTTCTCTTATTTTATGGGTCTCTGGTTCTGCTTCATTTTCTTCTTCTTTTATGCAAGTGCAAACGAAAGCGAATCCTTTTTTAAGTAGCTCTTCTGCAAATGAGTAATACTTGGACATTCTGTCTGACTGTGCGTAATGTTCCGTGATATTTCCAAAAATCCATTCTGCTTCTTTTGGGAAGGATTCATAACATTCAGGAACCGTTTTTTCGGGATTAGTATCTTCAATTCGTAGGTATAACTTTCCGCCGTATTTTTTTACGTATAAACTCGAAGGCATCCCTGTTAAAATGTGGCCTATGTGAAATGCAGATGCACTAGATGATGGAGAAAATCGAGTGATAATTCCTGTTGCTGGAACATCTTCAAGATCAGGTAGACCGACTCTTTCTTTTCTATGAGAAATTAATTTTTCAGCTTCTTCAAGTTCAGATTTTTGTTCGTCTAAACTCATAGAATTAACTTTTTTTACGATTTCGTTAATTTGAGGCATTACATTTTTTACTTCGGATTTTTCAAGGCCTTCGTGGAATAAAGGACTAAGAACTGCTCCTGATTGACAGTTTCCGCCATGTTCAACAGCATTTTTTAATGCATATGCAAGCATTTTTTCTTCAATGTTTTCTATTTTTGTCATAGATTTCAGAAGAGTGTTGGATTTTTAAGTATGTTGGTTAGTGTACAAATAATTAAATAGTAGTTCTTCTTTAATAAAATATGAGGTTTGTAGAGAGGCAAGCTCGTTTAGAAAGACAAATATATGCAGCGATAGATGAATTGGAAGATATTTTTGGCGTAGAAGTTCCTTTATATCCTGAAGTAAGATGGCTTGGTAGGAAGGGGCATTTTGAAGATTTAGGTTTTCCAGAATATTATCGTGATGAAATTGAAGGTTTAAAGGCTCAAAGATGTAGTGCTTTAATGTCTAAATCCAAAGTTATTATTATTAATGAAGACTGTTCTGAACATATAAACGAGGAAGCAACACATTTTGTCCATACAGAAGTTTCTGGAATTCATTATAAAAATAAAGATTCTGAAGAATTGATACATTTACATATGCTTGTTGAAATGTTTGGTTATTTAGGTTCCAAATTTTTAGATTCTACTAGAAAAAATTCTTTTAAAGATTATCCGGATTATTTTTCTATTGCTGGCAAAAATGGTCTAAAATTTGAAAGATTTGCCGAAATGTTGAATGAAATGATGTGTGATGATGTTTCTGAAAGACTAATTCATTCACAAGGCTATGGTTTGGCGGAAAGAGTTTTTTATGCTATGCAAACTAGTCAAATTAATAATAAAAAAATTAGACATTTAATTAGACAAAATTTTGATAAAAAAAATTCTGCAATAGAAACCTTCAGGCATTTAAGACAAGAATTTTGGCCTGTTTAACTTGAGTACCATAATTTTTAAAAAGGAGGTTGTTACTTGAGTTTTATGGCATTAATGGGCGAAGTTCCACAGGCAGACTATTGGCATGTTAGATTAGAAGGTTCTAGAAAAGATGTTGCTGAAGCTCTGAAAATTTTTCCTTCGCCAGTTGTAACGCACAATAAAGGTTTGTTTTCGAAAGATATTAGAGCTTATCATTCTGGAGGCGCTGTTATGCTAGATGGTAAAAGAGTTGGTTCAGATTGCTTAGAATGTCAATTTCCAACTAATCTTCCCGTTGTTTCACATTATTCTCCAATTTTTTCTGTGGGGTTTACGTTTTCAAGAAAATTCTCATTGCATGCAGTTGCTCAGAAATTTATGCAAAAGACTGATAATTCTAATTTAGAAATATTTGAATTGAGAAGACAAATTTTACATTACGGAAGAAGATATACTGCTGATAGGCCTGATGCATATACTGTGAAAGGGCTGATTGCTTCTACAGATGTTAAGAGGATGATTGATTTTTATGAAGAATTAAAAAACGAAGGTAGTAGTTCTATAGGTGAATTGAGATATTCTCCTTATCCAAAATTTGATTTAGGCCATTCTGTCGATTCAGATCGTTCTGGAATTTTATAATAACTTCAATATTTTTTCTAACATCTTCTTTTCTATATCGTTTAAGATTAGCGGGACTTCTCCTTGGATTTCTCCGTTCCTTACATAAAATGGTTTTGTAAATGATGGTTTTTCATTTAGTGAATAACAGAAATGTATTATTGATTTTTTATTTGATATTATTTTTTTAAAGAATTCTCCAAATATTTTTCCAGTAATCTTATGCGTCATTCCTTCTTTTCTGAGTTGAATTAATACTTTATCTGAAATTTTTGAGCTTATTTTTTCTATTTCTTCTTTTGATTTTAGATTTAATATTGGCATACTTTTGTTGTGAAGTCCAATGCATAGGGTGTGTTTTTTCGTTTCTTTTTCATATCTAAATGCGTCCAGTTCTCCTCCAAATCCAATTACCTTATTTTTTATTTTGTTTTTTAGGTAATTTGTTATTGCATCTGATGGGTTTGTTACGTTTATAATTTTTGTTTTTTCTGGAAGACGAGATAGCTCGTTTTCTAGTTTTTTTATTTGCGGTAAATTATAGGAGAGTTCTTTTTCTATTAAAGAATAAAGATCTTTTTCTTCATTTATTAGCGTTATCCATTTGTTGTATGGAACAGCAGAAATTGCAATGATCACATAATCTATTTTTACGGAGGATATATCTTCTATAAATACTTTTTTGCCAGTTAGATCCTTTGGTTTTATAAGATTTTTAATAAAGATTTTATTTACAGATTTGATTTTTTCTAAATTTTTAGCAATTTCTTGACCAACTCTTCCATATCCAATAATTAGAATATCCATTTTACCAGGCAAATCCGCCAGTGCTAGAAGAACTGTCTCCAACACCAGCCTTACGTTCAAGAAGTTCTATTCTTTGTTCCATTTTATAGAGTTTGGAGTCTAAATCTGAAATTTGACTAGACAATTTTCTTATTAGATCTTCAGTATCTGAGCTGTTTGAGGAAACAGCAGGTATTGAAGTTGTAGGAGTATCAAAAAAACTAAATGAAGATGTTGGAGAACTACTTGTTGAAGGAGATGTCTGCCCCATTGTTTTCAAAATTGCTTTTTCTTTTGCTATCTCAGATGGAAGCTTTCTTGGTTTTGTAAAATCTATAAAGCCAGTACCACTACTTGCTTCAAATTTTTTTCTTAAATTAGCTTTTGGTCTAGGTAGGTCTCTAATGTCCACTGCCTCTTTTTTACTGAAAAACATAATTGAGTTAGTTAGTGGTATTATTTAAACTTTTAGTACAGCACTCAAAAGTATTTTAAAGTTAAGTTAACATTAAGTTATATGGTGGAAAAATTGTATTTTATTACGGGGAATAAAAATAAGTTTGCAGAGATAAAGGTAATTTTTCCTGAGGTTGAACAGCTTGAAATTGACTTAGATGAAATTCAAGAAACCGATGCTTACGCAATTATTAAACATAAAATGAAAGAAGCTTTGAAACACCACTCCGGACCATTTATTATCGAGGATACCTCGCTTTATATTAACTCTTTAAATGGTTTGCCTGGGCCTTTAATTAAATGGTTTATGCAGAAATTAGGGGGTGAAGGTATATGGAGAATTTCAGATAGTAAGAAGATTGGTAAAGATCAGATGGAAACGTTGATGGATAATTCTAATGAAAATTTAGCAGAAGCAAAAACAATCATTGGTTATGCTAAAAGTGCAAATGAAATTCATTTTTTTGAAGGTTCAATTAAAGGAGAAATTGTGAAACCGAGTGGGGAAACTAAATTTGGTTGGGATCCAATTTTCAAGCCGATTGGATATGATAAGACTTTTCAGCAGATGTCTAGAGAAGAGAAAAATAGTATTAGTATGAGAAAAATCGCAGCGCAAAAATTGAAGGATTTCATAGACAGCAATAACTAGAAGATTTATATAGGTGGTTTAATAGTTGATTATATGGGGAGAGTGAGATTTCGTTTAACTTATTTGGAGAAAAGGTACTATCTTTTAATTTTTAGCGTTGTTTTATTGTTGGTTGTATACTTATTTAAGAATGCATCTACTCCTTTACGAGCTATATCTACCATTGCAGTTATGTTCTTATTTTATTTTGCGGATCATCTATTCAATATAAACTTTAAAAAAAGACATTATGCGTTTATGTTAATTATAGCATTGGCTAGTTTTTTAGGAAGTCCTTTTTATTTTATATATCCTAATTATGACAAGGTTCAACATTTTTTTCAACCTATTTTGTTGTCTTCAATTATCTTCTTTATGATCAATAAACTACACTTAGAATTAAAATGGAAGATAACTTTTACTTTTTTTGTTGTTGTTGCATTGTTGGGAATTTTTGAGATAGGAGAATTTGTTCTAGACTCTTTTTTTAATTTGAGATTGCAGGGAGTTTATTTAAGAGATTCACAGGGACTTGAAAAGTTTAATCTTCTAATGGATCCTTTAAAAGATACTATTATTGATTTGGCTTATGGGATGGCCGGTTCTATAGTCTACTGCGGGGCTTTGGCTGGTTTCTATAGAAAGAAACTGAGGCATAATCTTCTGAAGTAATTTTTCTTTTGATGTTATATAGGAGATTTTAAATATTAGATTTATTACCTTTGTTTAATGGGTTCATTTTATAATTTAAAAAAAAGATGTTTGCAAATATTCTCCAATTCAGGAAAAGAGGCTAATTATGAATTTCATAAATGGAAAAAACAATTAACTATTGCTGATGAAATAATCTCTTTAGGAGTTATATTACTTATTTTTTTGGGAGTTTTTAGTTTAGATTATTTAATGATTGGGATTTATTTTTTGATTTATCCTTATTTATTTTTAACTGCCAGAAAAAATGCTTTTTACCATCTTTATGTTTCTTCAATAATAGCTCTGATTTGGGTTGTTATTGCAAATAGGCATTACCAATATGGTGCTTTGAGTTTGACTATTTTTGGATTGAATGCCTATCCTCTTTTTGCATGGGCTTCTGGGTTATTTGCGGTGTACATCCTTTATTCTCATTGGGAACATAAGATCAAATCCAACAGTTTTATTAAAAAGCTTGGATTTTTTGTTGTAATTTATTGGGTTCTTCTTATTTTTGTTGAGACAATAGCTTATCATGTATTTAATGTCATCGATATTGTAAATCTTGCTTATGCGGGACTTCCATTTTGTGATTGCATACATGCTCCTCATTGGATGCAGTTTGCGTATTTTCTTATGGGTCCTATTTATTTTACTATTTGTGAGTTGCTCGGGTTAGAAAATCCACATCATATAAAGAAAAAGAAATAATTTCTATTTTGGTGTTATTTTAAAATAGTAACAAATAGTAATGTTTAAATAGTTGTGAGTTCTAATTGTTTTATGGCAAAATGTGATAATTATTCTGGAAAAGCGTATGCATTCTTTAATTGTAAGGCGTCTGCAGATGAGATATTTACGGAAGTTCCTACTATTCGTGCATGTGCTAAAACTCCTAAGAAACTAGAATTAGCTCTTTATGAGCATTTGGAAACTTTTAATTTCTTTCAAAGGGATGCTTCTTTGAGGGTATTAGCTAGCCAAGCAGCAAATATTGGAAGAAAATATATTTTAGAAGCCAAATGTCCTGGCAAAAGTAATCGAAAAACAGCAGATGAATTGGCAGGAATTTTAAATCAAGCTTATCAATCTCCACTATATCAAGAAGGTGAGCCATTTACAGGAGATATTGCATATAGGCATAGGAGCAATTATGTTTTTAGAGATTAGTCTCTTGAATATTTGTTTAGAAAGTATTATAAATAACGCGCTCTTTTAGTTATTATGTCTACAGCTAGAGAGCGTAAATATTATATTGAACAACAAAGAAGAGATAGTGCGAAATATGGGGTCGGACCAACCAAAAGAGTTTTAGGAGACATGTCTTTTATAGATAGGGAAGGAAATATAATTCGACCAACTAGGGATAATCCTTTTCCGACAGCATCGCATTATGCTGGAAAAAATGTTGAGAGTAAAAAGCATTATCACCTCTATAAAGGGGACGAACAAGCAAAATATCATAGTCATCGCGATTATTCTACTTCACAAGGGATTTCAGCGATGTTGGGTATTGCTGCAATTTTTGCAGGTATATTTTTTTTATCAAGTAGTATGACTGGAAACGTTATAGGTTTATCAAATAATGTCTCTTCTTGGACAGGCGTTATTTTAATTCTCACAGGCCTAGTTGCTAGTTTTTTTTGGGTTAGAAATCAAAGTAAGAAGTAGTTTTTCTCTCTCTTCGTATTTATCGTCGACAAATTTTTTCCAGAAAACTTTATAAAGGGTCGGTGTTTTTTGTAGTTATGTTTAATCAAAGGAAGGTGACCTATGGCTGAGGAAACAAAGAAGGAATATTCTGCTGAAAATATTAAAGTTTTAGAAGGATTGGAGGGTGTTAGAAAGAGGCCGGCAATGTATATTGGTTCTACTGGTAAGGAAGGTTTACATCATCTGGTTTATGAAATTATGGACAATTCTGTTGATGAATGTATGGCCGGAATTTGTACTGTTATTGATATTTCTATTAATAAAGATGGTTCTGTAACAGTTGTGGATAACGGAAGAGGTATTCCAGTTGATATGCATCCTGTTTATAAAAAATCTGCGATGGAAGTTATTGTTACAAAATTACATGCTGGCGGTAAATTTGATAAAGGTTCATATGCTGTTTCTGGCGGTTTACATGGCGTGGGTATCTCTGTTGTTGCGGCTTTATCTAAGAAAATGATTGTGGAAGTTAAGAGGGGCGGAAAGATTTATATGCAAGAATACCACATCGGTGTTCCACAAGAGAGCGTTAAAGTTATTGGGAATTATGATGGTAAAGAGACAGGAACAAAAATTACTTTTTATCCAGATGACGCTATTTTCTCGACTATAAATTTTGATTTTAATACATTAGCAACAAGATTCAGAGAAGTTGCTTTTCTAAATGCTGGATTGAGAATTATTTTTTCTGATGAAAGAGTAAATAAAAAAGAAGATTTTTCTTATGCAGGTGGCTTAGTAGAATTTGTCAAGTGGTTAAACAGAACTAAGGAAACAATACACGCTAAACCTGTTTATTTTAAGAAAACATCTGATGATTTGATTATTGAGGTAGGTATACAGTATAATAATTCTTACAATGACAATATTCAAAGTTTTGTAAATACAATTAATACTATTGAGGGTGGAACTCACGTTGCAGGATTTAAAACTGCTTTAACAAGAGTAATTAATGATTATGCTGAAAAAAAAGGTATTGTAAAAAAAGATGAAAAATTAGAAGGCGATGATGTTCGTGAGGGTTTAACTGCTGTTATTTCTGCTAAGGTTAAAGAACCTCAGTTTGAAGGTCAGACAAAAACAAAATTGGGTAATTCTGAAATTAAAGGTGTTGTTGATTCTATGACTACTACGGCTTTGGCAGAGTTTTTTGAAGAAAATCCTGCTATTGCAAATACTATTGCTAAAAAAGCATCTGAAGCTTTACGTGCAAGAGAAGCTGCTAAGAAAGCTAAAGAACTAGTTAGAAGAAAAAATGCTTTAGGTTCTGGCGGACTTCCAGGAAAACTGGCTGATTGTTCATCAAAGAAAGCTGAAGAAACTGAGTTGTACATTGTAGAAGGTCAGTCTGCTGGCGGTACTGCTAAAGGGGCTAGAGACCGAGAATGCCAAGCTATTCTTCCATTAAGAGGTAAAATTTTAAATGTAGAAAAAGCAAATCACGCTAAAGCACTTTCTTCTGAAGAAATTGGAAACTTAATTACTGCTATGGGTACTGGTGTTGGCGATCAATTTGATATTGAGAAATTAAGATACGGGAAAGTTATCATTATGACAGATGCAGATGTAGATGGTGCGCATATCAAGACTTTACTTTTGACTTTATTCTTTAGATATGTTCCTGCATTAATTGATTCAGGCCATATTTTCGTTGCTGTTGCTCCATTATATAAAGTTAGAAAAGGGCAAAAAGACACTTATGTTTATTCAGATGAAGAATTGAAAAAAGTTTTGAAAGATATGTCTGGAGATCCGGAAGTTAGTCGTTTTAAGGGTCTTGGTGAAATGAATGATGAACAACTGTGGGATACAACTATGAACCCTAAGACTCGAATATTGAAACAGGTTTCAGTTGAAGATGCTGTAGAAGCTGATGAAACATTCTCAATTTTAATGGGTGATGCAGTTGCACCAAGAAGACAATTCATTGAAGAAAATGCGAAGAACGCGGAGTTGGATTTGTAAAATGGCAAAAGATGATTGTGGTTGTTGCCATTGTGGATGTGAAGAAACTAAGAAAGAAACAATGAAAGTTTATTTTTGTCCCAAATGTGGGAGTAAAGAAGTTGGATTTGTTTTTAGATTTGGAAATGCTTTCGGAGTTATTCCTAAAATGGAATGTAAGAAATGCAGTTTCAATGGAAGTATTTTTCCGTTATTAGTTGTAGATAAAGAAAGTTTAAATAAGGAAAATAACAAAATTAAAAGTAAAAAGAAAACACAAAAGAGAGGTAGAAAATGAAGGAAGATAATTTAAGTAAAATTGAAAGGAAAGAAGTTGCTAAGATGATTGCTAGAAAAGCTTTGCATAATACTTCTGCTATTGGAAAAGAATTCAAAAAACAGACATCTACGGCAATTATGGCTGCTTTTGGTTTAATTATTGCTTTATCCTGGAAAGATGTTATAACTGATCTAGTGGACAAACTGGGATTTGTGAAATCTTATGGATTGCTTTCTACAGCAGTTATTTTAACTATTGTTTCCATTATTGGAATTTTATTAGTAAGTAAATGGGCTAATTCAGGTTCATCGGAGGAAAAGAAATAATGGCAGGAATAACTTATGAAGTTGGTGGCGCACATCGTGAGAGGGATTGTCATCCTGAAACTTGTTGTTGTCCTACTGAATATGTTCTTATTAAAAGGGAAGCATCTCAAGGTGGCTTAGGAGCATTAAATAAAAGTATTGTTTGTAATCTTGAAGATGAAAAGCAAGGTAGTGATTTAGTTTCAAAACTTCTGTCTGGAGAGATAACTGAAGAAAATATAAGTAAATTTGGTAGAATAGTTACGAAAAAATAATGGCAAACGAGAAAGAAACGATAAATAATGGAATGAGCAAAGAAGATCTTAATCAACACAGAGAAGACATGAAGAAGAATATTGAGGCTAAGCAATTGATTAATGCAGAAGTTTCTCAGGAAATGAGAAAGGCGTTTATCGATTATGCTATGTCTGTTATTGTTGATAGAGCATTGCCAGCTGCAGAAGATGGTTTGAAACCAGTTCATAGAAGAATCTTATGGGCGATGTATGATCTAGGATTGCAACATAACAAACCGACTAAGAAATCGGCAAGAATTGTGGGTGATGTTATTGGTAAGTACCATCCTCATGGTGATACTGCTGCATATGAGTCTATGGTTAGAATGGCGCAGGACTTCTCATTAAGATATCCTCTTGTAAAAGGACAAGGTAATTTTGGTTCAATGGATGGGGACCCTGCAGCAGCGATGAGGTATACAGAAGCTAAGATGGATAAGATTACTGAAGAGCTTATGGTGGATATAGAAAAAAATACCGTTTTGATGTTACCTAATTTTGATAATACTTTACAAGAACCAAAATATATGCCTGCAAAATTACCTAATTTATTATTAAATGGTGCATCAGGTATTGCTGTGGGTATGGCTACAAACATGCCTCCACACAACATTAATGATGTTTGTGATACTGCCCTAGCTTACATTGATAATCCTGAAATTACTCCTCTTGAACTTGCTAAAGTAATTAGAGCTCCAGATTTTCCAACTGGCGGTTATGTATCCGGTCAATTGGTGCAAATTTATACAGAGGGTAAGGGCCGATTGATTATGAAAGGTAGAACTAAGATTGAGGATGGAAATAAACCAAATATTATTATTACAGAAGTCCCATATCAAGTTAACAAAGCAACAATGGTTGAGAGAATTGCTGATTTAGTTAAAGAGAAAAAACTCCCTGATGTTTCAGATATTAGAGATGAATCGGCTAAAGGAAAAGTAAGAGTTGTTATCGAATTAAAGAAAGGTTCTGAACCTAAATTTACATTAAATAGACTTTTGAAAGATACTCCTTTACAAACAACTTTCGATGTTAATATGCTTGCGCTAGTAAAAGATGAACCTAAGCAATTGAATATTAAAGAAATTATTGAAGTTTATGTTAGACATAGACAAGGCGTTATCAGAAAGAGAACAGAGTTTGATTTAGATAAAGCAGAAAAAAGATTACATTTGGTTGAAGGTTTATTAATTGCACAGAAAAATATTGATGCAGTTGTTAAATTAATTAGAGCAGCAAGTGGAAAAACTGAAGCTGGAATCCAATTGAAAGCTAAGTTTGGGTTTACTGACAAGCAAGTCGAAGCTATTTTAGAAATGAAGTTACACCAAATCACTACTCTTGAACATGATAAGTTAACAAAGGAAGATTCTGAATTGAAGTTAGACATTGATGGTTGGAGAAAAGTTTTAGGTGATGAAAAAGAGATTTTAAAAATTATTAAAAAAGATTTAAATGGTATTAAGAAAGACTTCGGCGATGAAAGAAGAACAACAATTGTTAATAATTTAAATGAAGACTTTGAAGAAAAAGATCTGGTTGATAAGAAAGATGTTGTTGTTACAATTACAGATAAGGGATATGTAAAGAGAATGGATTTGAAACAGTATAAAGAACAGAATCGTGGTGGAAAAGGAGTTATTGGAACTGAATTAGCAACAGGAGATTTCGTTAAAGAATTATTGACTTGCTCGACTCATGACTATATGTTGTTATTTACTAATAAAGGAAAAGTTCATTGGTTGAAAGCATTTGAAGTTCCAGAAATTGCTAAATATGGTAAAGGTAAGGCTCTTGTAAATATGTTAGAGTTGAAAGATGAACTTGTGACTTCTGTTATTTCTGTTAAAGAATTTAAAGACTTCTTAATGATGTTTACAAAAGAAGGAACTGTAAAGAAGATTTCATTAGAAGAATTTTCAAATCCAAGAAAGGGCGGAATTAAAGCAATTGATTTGGAAGGAAAGACAGATACGTTGGTTGCTGTTAAACCAATTAAAGAACATCAACAGGTTTTACTTGTAACTAAAGACGGCCAAGCCTGTAGATTTAGTTCAGATGATGTTAGGCCAACTGGAAGAAATGCATATGGTGTAATTGGAATTACTCTTGATGGAAAAGACCAAGTTGTATCTGCGGAAGTTTTACCGTTGGAAAATCAAGATAAACAATCTATCTTAACAATATCTAAGAATGGTTATGGTAAAAGAAGTGAAATTGGAGAATATAGATTGACTTCAAGAGGTGGAAAAGGAGTTATTAATTTAGCAGTTTCTGATAAAACTGGAGTGATTATTACTTCACAATCCGTAGTTGATGATGACACAATTATTGTTACAACAGCAAAGGGGATTGTTATTAGAACACCTATAACTGATATTAGAATTATGGGAAGAGCAACTCAGGGAGTTAGAATTATCAAACTTGCTGATGGAGATTCTGTAACTGACTTAGCTAGAGTTCCTGATGTTGTTGAAGAGCCTGCGGATAAGTAATTCTTGAATATAAACTATTAAAAAGTCTTTATTCTTTTAATTGTTATGGGTTTATATATCGATAGAGATATTTCCTTGATTCCCGCAGAGCCTTGCGATTTTAGTTCTGAAAAATTAACTACTTTGGTTAGTAGTCTTTATGAAAAAGGTGTTTCTGAAAGAGATTTAAGCAAGCAAGCAAGCAATTTAGGTTTGAGAAGTTGTTCTTATGGGAGTTTACATTCAGTTTTTCCTGTTTTAGGAATGGTTTTTGGTACTTTGATTGGTGTCGGTACAAGTTTCTTATGTGATGATATATGTAGTCATTTTTATGCAACCGAAACTAATAGGGTTATTGCAAATGGAATTAGTGTGATATTACCAACAATATTTTTTACATCCAGTGGCTTTTTGGTTCGTAAATCTCAGGATTATGAATTTTATCACAAGATTAAAGAATTTTATAAAGAGGCTGTCTAGATAGCTAAATCCGAACATGCTTTTTATTAAATTTACCTTCTAAATTCTGAATAAATTTGTAATATTCTTGTCTTTTGCTAGACTCAATTACATAAAATTCTTTTCTCTGTGTTAAAGATAACCAATTAAGTAATAGTCTTCCTGTTCTTCCGTTACCATCTATAAACGGGTGAATCCATTCAAAATAAGCGTGATTTTCTAACAAATCTTCCTGAGTTACGTTTGGATTTTTTCTAAGTTGTCTTAATGAATCTTGATAACAGTTCATTAGATAATGTAAAAAAGAAGGATTAGGGCATCTACGGATTACTTCTGTGCATAGAAATTTACCTGTCTCTAAATCATAATATCTTTTTCCGATTATCACTTTCTTTTTTCTTAAGTGCCCTGCTTCCTTTTCAGGTAATAATCCTGTCATCAATATCTCATGTAGGTTATTTATCTGCGTTCTTGTTGGATAAATTGTAGTGTTTGCATTCTGGATTATATAGTCTAGTGCTTTTTGGTGTGAAGTTAATGTCTGAGGGAATATTGGTTTTTCTCCTACTTGAACTGTTTGAACCCAGTGATCTGAAATTCCTTCTATATAATTGGATTGGTAGATAAAATCATGTAAGAAGTGATCTCTGTTTTCAGAAGATAAATTTGTATAATCATCTAGCGAGAGAGTATATCCTAAAGGTGCATTTTTCGTTTGAGGTAAAATTGTCATATCGTTACTAAGATTTTTGAATTTATGATACTTTCTACTCTAGAAGTAAGGTTTAAAAAGGAAAATTATCTGAGTATTTTAGGGTGATTGATTAGCTAATAGCTGGTCTGAGTTCACCTTAGAATTCTAAAAAACAAATGGCAAATCCGTTATTTCCAACAGAAGCAGAAGTTCCAGAACAATATAAGATGACTCCTATTGATCAAACTACTTATTTAGTAAACGGGCAGTTAAAAGAATGGAAAGGCGAAAGACAAGAGGTTTTGTCTCCAGTTTGCCTGACTAATTTTGATGGTTCTATTTCTCAAAAAAGAATTGGAAGTTACCCATTACTCGGTGAAACTGAAGCTCGTGAAACACTTGCTGCAGCAGTTAAAGCTTATGATCGTGGGAGAGGTGTTTGGCCAATGATGTCTGTTGAAGGCCGTATTGCATGTGTTGAAGATTTTACTCGTAGAATGGTTGCAGTAAGAGAGCCTGTCGTTAATACATTAATGTGGGAAATTGGTAAGACTAGGGGAGATTCTGAAAAAGAATTTGATAGAACTGTTGAATATATTAAAGATACTATTGAAGTTCTTAAGGATATGGACCGAGTTTCTTCTCAACCTAAGGTTGATAAGGGTGTTTTTGGTCAAATAAGAAGAGCACCTTTAGGTGTCGGTCTATGTATGGGCCCATATAATTATCCTTTAAATGAAACTTATACAACTCTTATTCCTGCAGTGATTATGGGCAATCCTATTGTTTTCAAACCTGCAAAGTATGGTGTTCTTTTGCATCAGCCTTTGATGGAAGCGTATGCAAAAAGTTTTCCTGAGGGAGTTATTAATATTGTTTATGGTGATGGTCCCAAAGTAATAAATCCTATTATGAGTTCTGGTGAAGTAGACTTTTTGGCTTTTATTGGTTCTGCGAGAGTTGCAAGTATTCTTGAAAAACAACATCCAAAACCAAATAGACTTGAATGTATTGAGGGTTTAAATGCAAAGAATCCTGCAATTATATTTGATGATGCAAATTTGGAGAATGCACTTTCAGAAAATCTTGTAGGTGCTTTGTCTTATAATGGGCAGAGATGTACTGCTCATAAAATGTTATTTGTTCAAAAAGGAATTGCTAATCAATTTATTGAACAATTCTGTCAACGAGTCGATGCTATGAAAATGGGAGTTCCTTGGGAGAAGGGCGTGGGAATAACGGGTCTTCCAGAAGCTGGAAAAACAAAATATCTTGATGATTTAGTAAAGGATGCGGTAGCAAAGGGTGCTAAAATTGCAAATAAAACTAGCAGTATAAATCAAACTTATTTTGCTCCAATTGTTTTAACTGGTGTAACTCCTAATATGAGAATTTATCAGGAAGAACAATTTGGCCCTGTTGTCCCTATTGTTACTTTTGATAATTTAGATGAACCCTTACAATATATAGACAATTCTGAATTTGGTCAGCAAGTTGCATTGTTTGGAAATAATCCTCAAGTTATTGGTTCTGCCATTGACGTTTTAGCAAATCTCGTTTCAAGAGTAAGTTTTAATAGTTCTTGCCAAAGAGGGCCAGACACGTTTCCATTCGGTGGAAGAAAAGATTCTGCTAAGAAAATATTATCGGTTAGTGATGCTTTGAAAGTTCTTTCTACAAGGTCTACAGTTGCTGGAAAATATACTCCGGAGAATAAAGAATTGATTAGAGGCATACTTAGCGGTAAAACTTCTACTTTTTTAAATACTGATTGGATATTGTAATTTTTTGATTATATATTAAAATATCTTTTAAGTTTCTCTCTTATTATTTCTGAGAAAAGAATAGGAATGCATATGATTACTGCCAACCCAATTATTGAAAGAGTTAAACCTATCCAATCATGGAGTTGTCTTGCTCGTATTATTCCAATGCAGCACATAATTAACGGGATTGAAGCTAGTATTGTTGAAGTGATAAAATCTTTAAACTTTATTTTTGAAAGTCCGGCATATACATTAATTACTTCTCCAGGAATGATAAAGAACATTCTTAATAATAAAAAATTCTCAAATGGATCGTGCCTTAGTTTTAGGTCAAAATTTTTAAGTTTCTGATTTCTAGATTCTAGATACTCATAATAATCTCTACCTAACCATCGCGTAATATAAAATGAAAGAGTGGCAAAAATTATTGAGCCTAGTAATGTAAAAATTACTGCTGGGATAAACGGGAAGATAAATCCTCCAACAAACATGATTGGTGCAATAGGTATGGGTATAAATGAAATTGCAACATAAAAAAGTATGAAATAAAGCGGTGCAAATCTTAACTCACTTATAGATTTTACCTTGAATTCTACGCCTTCAATGTGCAGATATATTGCAAGACCTAAACAAAGAATAATCAAACCTATGAGAATTCCAAATTTTAATTTTTGTATACGATTTACCACCAAAATAAGGATGTTCTTTAGGGTTTTAAATGTTTTGAGATATTCATTATTAGAAACTGCTCTAAACTCTAAAGGAGTAACTGAACAAAAGATTTATAAGGTTTCTATTTAATTTACTAGATATGGTAGAATATGATATTCAGGGTAAAAAGGTAGAATTAGATACTAGTAAGAAATATTTCGACTTCTTTCGGCAAGATGGACAGGGATGCCTTGTTCAAATATCTCTAGAGGGGATGCTTGAAGCAGTTCAGTCTGGAGAAGTTCCTGTAGATGATAGTTTAAGAGAGCATATAAAATACTTACAAAGATGGGAAACGGAAGCTCCTAGAAAAAGAATTCTTCGTGGAATGAGAAGAAGTGGAATGCATGTCATTACAAGTGATGCATTATTTGAACAAGATGGCGGGGAAGAGATAATTGCCAATCTGGAAAATACAGGTTCTTTTGCTGCTTATTTCTTACGTGAAGTTTACGGAGAACAGTAATTCATATTAAATAGTATGGAACTTGATGAATACTTAAAAGCATTGACTGAATGTCCAGATGAATTTGTTTTATTAAATGGGCAAAATAGGCCTATTCAAAGACTTACGGCCGATTTTGGTGTTTATGATAATTTTCCAATTTTGCTTTCTGCAGATTATGATGAAGTGATTAAAGATTTAATAAATTCAACCTCTTCTACTAGTTTATTTTCTGGGCAATACGGGTTTGATCACGATTCTAAAATGGTTAAGGCAAGTGAGATAAATAAGATATTTCTTTACGTTCCGGGAAGTGTAAAGTTTCAAGTATATAATTGGGCAGCGCAAGATATTAGTTGCATATCTTTGAGAGATGTTTATTCTAGATTTAATATGACTCTTAAGCTACATACTTACTCAAAGAAACAAGTGGAAGGTCTCAATTGGGAAAGAGTTTTTGCTAATGTCATAACAGATATTGGTAGATATGCACAGAAAAAAGAAATTTCTCTTTGTTTCCCAAGTTCTCGAGGATGGAGTGCCGAGGAAGATCTTTCTAGAATAGTTTTTTATAAGCCTAAGGAATAATTTGCTTTAGGGGTTTTGAGAAGATTTAAAAGTCTCTTAGTTTTATAATTATTAAGGTGATGGTAAAGAATAACCTTAGGATTCTAGTTAGATGATGGATAAAGAATTAAATTTTTATAGGGCAGTAGGTGTTCCGGAATATCAAAACTATTTACGTAGTGGTTATGTTTTTTCCGGGAGAGAGTGGGTGGAGTGTAATCTTGAAATGGAAAAACAAGGATTTAGTTTTGCGGACATAAAGAAAATTGTGGATGTCGGAGGTTGGAAAGAGGGAGTAAATTATACCCGAGATATACCTAGGGATGTCATTATGCGCGTTGCTGGTTTATCAGATAAGGAGTTTCAACTTCCAAAAATAGATTTTTTCCCAGCAAGATATGTTAATGTAGTGAATATAGATTTTTCTAGGGTTAAAATAGTGTACGATCCTCGAGCGGCAATTTTGAGTGAACCTTTGTGTTTAACGGAGAGACTTGTGCCTGAATTGTCTATGTTTAGAGTAATGTAGAGAATCTTGAATTTATAAAATGTCACCGAATCCAATCAATCTCCAGTGAGAATTAATATTTCTTGCAATACCAATTGTTTCGCCTTTGATTGGAACGATGGGGATTTTTAGATTAAGTTCTACTTCGTTGCCTTTGATTTTCTTCACAGTACCTACCGTTGTTGATGTGTTTACACTCAACATTAAAGGTTCGCTAGCAATAAGAGTACCGACTTTTTCATGAGCTCCAGTGCCAAATACTTCTTGGAATAACGTGTATTTTACATTAATAGTGCTCGTGATTTCTGCTAAATTTCCTGTTGTTGATGCAATACAACCAGATAAAGCGTCTGCCTTTGTTAAACTAGTGTCTAATTCTGTTTCAATTGCTAAACTTCCCCCAGGGGTTGCTTCTGTAATGGCATGTTCTCCTTTATGCATAGAAACAATTTTTGTTTTTACGGTTTGATAATAAAATTGATTTTGTTTTTTGTAAGTGTAGCCTGGTTTGATTTCAATTTCATCGCCTATTTTTAGAATTCCTTGTTTTAATGCTCCACCTAAAACTCCCCCATGTAATTCTTTTAATGTTGTTCCAGGTCTATTAATATCAAAACTTCTAGCAATTAAAAACAAAGGTTTGTCTTTTGTGTTTCTTTCAGGAACTTCTATTTTACAAAGTGTTTCTAAAACTTTGTCTAAGTTAATTTCTTGTTGTGCAGAAACTGGGATAATCGGAGAATTTTCTGCGATAGTTCCTTTGACGAATTCTTTTATTTTTTTGTAGCTTTCTAGGGCTTGTTCTTTTGTTACTAAATCGATTTTATTTTGAACTATTATGACATGTTTAATTTTTTTAGCTTGAAGTGCTACTAAATGCTCCATTGTTTGAGGTTTAATTCCTTCGTTTGCTGCCACAACCAAAATTGCTGCGTCCATAATTGCTGCTCCAGATAGCATTGTGGCCATAAGCATTTCGTGTCCAGGCGCATCTACAAAAGTTAGATATCTAACTGGCTTTCCTTCAATATCTTTTTTAGAAATGTATTTTCCGTCTTTGTCAATTTTGATAATAGAGTCAGAATATCCGAGCTTGATAGTAATTCCTCGCTTTAACTCTTGAGAATGCGTGTCCGTCCACTTTCCAGATAACTTAGAAAGTAAAGTTGTTTTTCCATGATCTATATGTCCAACGATTCCTACATTTATTGTTGGTAAATTTGCTATGCTTTCTTGTTCCATGAATTGAATAATTAATGAGGGTTTTTAAGTGTGGTGGTCAGAATATATTTTATTCAAATTGCTTGAGTAAATTGGAATTTTCTATAGTAGCATTAATTCTTTTTAGAGTATTTGTTGTTCTTTCCTGCCGTATTGCTTTGAAATATTTATCAAATTCTGGTTTGGTGTTTTTTAATACAAATCTTCCTTTTTCTGAAATTCGAGAGTAATCTGAAGTGTTATTAGGTGTATAAATTAAGACCCTAGTTAACTGTGTCTCCTTATCTTCTAATTGATATTCTTCAGCATAAATAGTTTTCTTACTTTCTGGTGTTTTTATTTCCATACAAAACCAATGCCAGTAGTCCTTAAGAGTTATTTCTGTATTTCCTTCATTTAAAGTATATATTCTTCTTGGTTTTTCTTCATCACAACCATTTCCAATAATTAAGGTACTTACCAATGCTAGAGATAATAGCGCTTTTCTCATGTTATATCATATTTTTTAGCGAGATCTTCATCATTACCTATTTCATAGGCTATTAATTCTGCTTCTACCTCTTCTGGTGTTTTTATCCAATAATAATTGTCTGGCAAACCTGTCCAAATATGGCTATCTGATAGCTCTACTAGTTTTCCTAAGTCATGTCTTGTTTTTCTTCTTTCTGAATATTCAAATTCTATCCCTAAATCAAGTTCTTGTGGAGTATATGCTTCTCGAGGTTGTAAACTTGGTGAAGAACTTTGTAATTCCAGATAACCTAAAGCAATTTGAACTGTTAAGTCATTTTCAAAAAGATCTTTATTTTCTTTATCAAGTAAAAAACTTCGGTATTTCTCTAAGTAAGATTGTTTGTTTTCAAGTTTCATTTTAGAGCTCATATTGTACAAGTGCTTTCTCTATATCTTCTGGAGATTTAAGAGTTGCTTCTAGAGTATACCCTCCTTTTGCTTCACAAAGTTTCTGAAGTGAAAATAGCCTCTCTAGATAACTACATACATTGGAGGTCTCAGGATCATAATTATTTTCTAATTTAAATTCTGGTTGGATAAACTCACCAGTCTTTCTTTTTGGCGAAAGAGTGTGCAGTTCCATATTTGCGAGTGTCATTTGGAGCGATAAATCCGAATCTCCATTTATTCCACCACCACGATATATATCTATAATTGTTTGAAAATATTCTTTTATAAAAACACTAGAGACTATTTTAATTTCCATATCTTTGTCCAGTTTTATTGATTTTTAAATAAATGTGTTATTCAATAGATATTTACTAATTACTCTTTTTTTAGAATTATTTCTTTTCTTCCTTTACAGGTGCTAAAGATTCAAATTTCTTTGAACCTTCTTTTTCAACTTTTAAATTAATTTGTACTGTGTCAGCAGAGATTTCGTTTCCCCTTACTGTTTTTCTCAATCTTAAACCTTCAGTATTGTCCCTCATTCCTCTTCCTCTTGTTAAAATTACTCTTTTCAATGCTTGGCCTTTAACGTCAGGCATTCCAGGGAAACCTGCTTTGTCAGATGTTCCAGCTACGAGTAATTCATAACCTTCTAATTCTGCTGAGATTAATTTACCATCAATTTTATCACTGATTACAACTCCTTGCAGCTCTTCATTGTCTGTTTCGAATTTGATTGTCTTTCCTTTGTGAGATACATTTATCTTGTAAGCCATAATGTATTGTTTGAAATAGCGGTTTATAAAGGTTTTGGGCGTTAGAGTTTTAAGTCTTTTTTGTATAGGATAATTTTATAAATAGGTTTTATCTTGGTTAATTATGAAAATGAGGGGGAGATTTTTAGCTTTTGTAGTAGTGATTAGTCTGGTTTTGTTATTTCAAGGGGCTTGTGCATATGAATATGATGCATCAAATATTTCTCTAGATTCGATTCAAATATATGGTGAGCCTATTTCTGGAAGTTTTATATTAAGTTTGGTTGATGCGCCTTCAAATTTAGTTTTTTCTTCAAATTTGGGCAATATAACTCTTCAACAACTTTTCGCTAATAGTGGAAAAACGCTTGGTTGTGAAAGTTATAATTGTTCAGGGTTATATGCTGCTATAAATAACGGTAGGACTTCTCTTGATTTCGTAACCAAATATACAGGAGTTACCTATGGTCTGAAGTTTATGGGTGAAGGTATTTCCTCAGAAGATTTTAAACTCAAAGTATCTTCCCAATTTAATGAATCTAGTACACTTCCTTTAAGTATTAAGGTTGGAAAAACTTTTTTCTGGGATTTTAATACTCCCTCCGATAATATTAGTAACTATCGACAATTAACTTATGGCTGTTTTAATCCGAGCATTACTTCAACTAATGGAAATGTGAATTCTCTAGGTTATTGCGAAGAGGTTAATTTAACGGACTCGTCTTCTTATTATCTTGGAGCTAATATGTCTGGTTCGGGTGTTGTGGATTTAACCTTTTCTTTGATTAAAGACGGCATTGAAATTGGGAATTGCCCTTTAGTCATCGATTCTGCTAGTTTTGCAGTACCTATAGGTTGTTTTGTTTCTCTTTCTGAAAGGCAGTCTGCAGGTAAGTTTAAAGTTTGTGTCAAATCCTCGACAGATTCTTCTAGTGTGTATAGTATAAAAAAAGAAACGGCAGGGGTAAATTGTGGGAGTTATGCTAATGGGGAAAATGTTGCGGATTACTCTTTATTTGTTAAAGTTCCATTCTATTCTGCATCTGCAGGAGAGATTAATTTAGGAGAAACTTTTGGAGCTTATGCTGTAGATGCTATTAATTACTATTTATCTGAAATTTATAGGGGAAATTGTTCTGCAGGTTGCGTTGTTCCAATTACTTTTTATGGAAATAATAAAGATTTGTCTATTTCAAATCTTAATTCTGTTTATTATTCTCTTTCTGGGCCTGAAACAAGCACTCAATTCTATACGCTAGTGGATGATGTGTATAGGACTTCTTTTTCAGAGAATATTTCTTTAAGCGCGTTTAACTGGAGAATTAATAATTATGGAAACTGGAGTTTTGATGTCTATTTAATGGGCGATGGTGCAACAAATAAGTTATTCTCAAAGCAGACCATGGTCAATAGAGTCCCAGTAGCTACAAGCATTTATCCTGCAAATCCTCCTGCAGGACTTGATGTATATTTCTATGCGAGCATAGGTGATAATTTTACTAAATCGGTTTGGGATTTTGGAGACGGAACTCAATCTGTAGAAACCGATAAAGCCTTTACTAAACATAGATATACTAATGTTTCAACTAACTACAACCTTAGTATAACAATATATGGTATAAACTCTTCTATTACAAAAACATTTATTATCACTACTATTTCTCCAGAAAATTACATTAATGAAACACTATCTTCTAAAAGAGTGAATTTTAATAAAATAACTACTGAGGTAGAGGCCTTGCCTAGTTTGTATAAAGAGTTTGTCAAGGAAAAAATTCAATTAGGTGCTATCCAGGAAGAACTTAATCAGATAGAAATTTTAAAGACTTCTGCTTTATCTTCTGAGGATTTCTTAAACATTGCAAACAGAATTAATTTAATGGTTATACCTACCTCATTATTTGCCTATGAAACTAAATCAGGTATGTTGGATTTTTCTTATTCTTCTGTCGATCCTGCTATTTTATCTTTAATTAATCCAGGCAATTATAGTGTCTTTGAAGAGTATAAATCTCCAATATACACTTGGCAGGTTAAAAATATAATTTCTAATTTAACTAAAAAGAAATTTGGAATGTTAAAGGATAACAGTGAAAAAGTAGAGCTGATGACCACTTATGACCTTACGTTAAAATCAAAAACAAACTTTACTTCTTATTTTGTAATTCAAGAGCCGATTGCAAATATTCATTTCAGTTCAGGTGTTATTGCCACAGACGTGAATGGAAATGCAACATATATTCAACTTAGTCCATTTGAGGAAAAATCTTTTTCATTTTTTGTCGAAGGTGCTAGGGATTTAGTCATGTTTGTTTCTCCATCTTTGGAAGTTTTACCAATTGTTGACGAGATTTCAGTATGTAATGTAAATAAGGTTTGCCAAAAAGATATTGGTGAGAATTCTGAAAATTGCCCTGAAGATTGTAAGTCATATACACTTATTATTTGGGCAATGGGTGGTGTTTTACTTTTAATTCTTATTGTTTACACTATTCTGCAATTTTGGTATGTTGTAAGTTATGAAAACTTCTTGTTTCAAGATCGTGCTTTTGTGTTTAATTTGCTTGCTTTTATTAATAACTCTAAACTGAATGCAAAATCTAGAGATGAGATTTATTCTATCCTCACTTCAAAGGGCTGGACATCTGAGCAAATCAATTATGTAATTAAGAAATCAGAAGGGAAGAATACTGGTATGTTTGAATTATTACCTATTCAAAAATTAGTGGCCTTTTTAGAAATGAGGAAGGCACAAAAATTGAAGACTGAAAAAGTCGCGCCTCCCGTACGAACCGAATCTTTAAGAAATATTCAAAATCGTGGCGGCTTTTTACCTAGACCTCCACTAAGAGGGAACAGACCCAATAACTTTGGAAGAGAAGATCATAAATTATAACATTTGGAAGACAAATAGTTCTCAGTTGTGTCAGCTTCTTAAGTATTAAACAAAACAAGGCAGAATAAATACAAAAGATTATAAATGCTTAGAAAATATGAATAGCATGGTGATGAAGAAACTGAAAGAGATTACAAAGAAGTTTTGGATGAGATTCTTCAAGTCTCAAGGTCAGGTTAAATTGGGTTTTTATGGTCCTCCAAATGCGGGGAAAACAAGTTTAGCAAATAAGATTTGTCAAGATTGGTTGGGCGAAGATATTGGGAGTGTTAGTAAGATTCCTCATGAAACAAGAAACGTTCAATTTAAAGAAAAAGTTGAGATTGAAAAGAATGGGAAAAAATTAGAATTCAAATTAATAGATACTCCTGGAATTGCAACAAAGATTGATTATGAAGAGTTTTTGGGATTTGGATTGAGTAAAAAAGAAGCCCATTCTAGAGCTAAAGAAGCTACGCAGGGTATTATTGAATCTATTAAATGGTTAGATGACATGGATGCAGTTGTAATTGTTCTTGATTCATCTGAAAACCCTTATTCACAAGTTAACATTACAATCATAGGTAATCTTGCTGCTCGTAACATTCCCGTATTAATTGTTGCAAACAAGATAGATTTAAAAAAGTCAGATATTAAGAAAGTAGAAGCAGCATTTCCAGAATATAAAGTAGTAGGAATTTCTGCAAAGAGTGGTGAAGGTGTTGATAACTTTTATGATGAGATATTTAAATTGGTGAAAACAGTAAGATAAATATGGCGAGTAAAAAAGAGGTAAATAAGAAAGATTTGACTATACATTTTATGCCCTATTCTGAAATCGCAAAGGAAGATGGTATGGGGAGAATAAAGAAATTAATGGGTTTAATTTTAGAAAATAGAATAGTTATATTACAAGGCAGATTAAAACCAGAGGAAGAAACTAAATTAATTGAAACTACTATGGCTCTTATTGGGAATTTGAAAGGTTTCCAAGGAATTGAAATTTCTACATTATCAGGAGATACTGATCAGACTGTTTTTGATAAAGTTAGACATAATATTGCGAGGATATTAGTTGGAGAGCAAGATGCAATTACTTTAATTGGTCCGGCTACATTTGTTAAAGAAATTAAGAAAGATCCTAAAAAGATTGAACTAATGTTGAAACGAAGATAATTTTCAAGCTGATTTTATAGCCACCGAAAAGTGAGTTAATGTTTAGTAGAAAAGAGCTCACTAATTCTTCATTAAGTTTATAATATATGTTTCTCTTAATTTTATATGGATCAAAGAGGTAATTTTAATGCAGGAGTTTCAAAAAGGGTAACACCAAATCTCCCTAGGCCAACCCCTATTTATTCGGTAAACCCCTCTGAAGTTGCACCGCATAAGAAAAATAATCTTCTTTTTTATTTAATTGGCGGGATCATTTTTTTGTTTATTATAGTTGGGGCGATTTTTTTCTTAGTTTCGAAAGACGACACGTCTGAAAAGACCACTTTGCCATCTGAAGATTTTGAAAATCCTGTAGTTCAGGAAATAACCTCTGGTGGCTGTGAAAAATTAGGCTTATTGATAAATAGTCAAAAAGAATATACTTGCTTTGATAGTGAGAATAAGTTACTAAAAGTTTACGTTAGTAGAGCTTTAGAGAATGTTATTTTTAAAAGAATTAATTTTATTTTATACTCAGATATCTCTTCTATTGTGTATTCTTCTGATTATGGTTTAGCTCCAGGATCTTTTTATACTTATAAAATTGATTTTAATGAAACTAATTTAAAAAAAATAGAGGTTGTTCCAGTGGTTGCAGATGATGGTGGGGAAAAAGAATGTGAGAAAATTTTTGTTAATACAATTCAGCCTTGCATAACTGAAGGAGCTATTGTAGAACCTATTGTTGAGTATACTATTGATGAAAACATGAATGTTATTTTGACTAATCAAAATGAAAGTTTAGGATCTTCTACTACGGAAACGAATAGCTTTTTAAGTGTTTTTACAGATAAACCTCAAAAGAAAATATTAAATTTTAGTATTGATTCTGTTTCTGGAGAAATAGATGAAATTAGACATATGATTTTTGTTAATTTTATAGATAATAGATCTATTTTTTCTTTAAGTCCTTCTATTCAAGTTTCTGCAAATGCCACTATTTCTCCTTCTTTAGAATTAGCTAGGGATTTTTCTAATCCTGTTGTTTATACTGTAACCTCCTTAGATGGAGGTACTCAAAATTATACTATTTATGTTTCTATTGTGAAAGAAACTCCTGAAGTTCCTTTTGTAGATAATTCTGCTCCTATTATTTATTTGTCTTCAATTTCTTCTAGTAATTTAACTGAAAGAGAAATCATTTTTAGCGTTTCAGATGAAAGTAATCTTTCACAATGCACTCTTTATTCTGGTGAAAATATTAAAAGTTCTTTATCAGAAGTTAATAAATTATTAAATAATTCTATTTCTGTTTCTAATTTAGTAGCTGGTTCATATTCTTATTATATAAAATGTAATGATTCTTTAGGCAATCTAGGGGTTTCTAATAGTGTAATATTTAGGGTTTATGCCATGAATGTTCCTAATCCTATTGATGGTGTTTGTGGAAGTGCAAATAAATCTTATACAATGAATGATAGTGGGTTTGGTTCTAATAGTTTTTGCGCTTCTGGAAGTGTTTCTACTACTCCTTCGTTTCCTGCAAAAAAGTCTATTTCTTCTTGGCAATGTTTGGGCTTAAATGGAGGAAATAATGCTTCTTGTTCTGCAAAAAGAGTTATTGTTACGAATGTTTCAGGAGTTATTGCTGGAACATGGAGTCGTTCTCAAAATAGTTTAGTTGTAGCAGAATTGATGGCCAAATTAAATAAAAATTATTATATTCTCAATATTGGTGCTCTTAATGGTTGCCCTCTTTGCAAAGCAGCAGAGGATAACGTTTTTAGCAAACCAGAACTTAAACAATGGGCTTATGATAATGGTATTGCAATGGTTTATTCTGATGATGATAACTATGACACGGATCCTCTCGCAATAATTGTTAGAGCAAAATATAAACCCACTATATTCGATTTGAATAAGTATCCGATTATACTTCTTGTTGGTTATGAAAGTACTTCTCCTGTTGCTGCATTTGTCTATAGAACTGGATATAACATAAATGGAATTACAGCAAGCCTTACCCCTACAGGATTTATACAAATTGCAGATTCTTATACTCAAAAATACTCTTAAAAGGATGTTGGGGTACAATAACCTTTATTAAGTGTAGAGAATTTTTTTTATTGGTGATATTATGCCACATCAATGCGTACATTGCAGTAAAATAATAGATATAGGAAGTAAAGAAATCTTAGATGGGTGTGGAAAGTGTGGGAGTAGGTTCTTTTTTTATATCCGTGATGAAGTAGCTCAAAGAATGAAGGAGCAGGCACAAGTCCCGTTACAGGAGTTCAGTACAGCTCAAAAAGAAAAGGTCGAGTCAGATGTTAGGGAGATATTAAAGGTAGAAGATGAAGAAATGCCAGTTATCTTAGACATTGAATCAGTTAGAGTCGTTTCACCAGGTAAATATGAAATAGACCTTGTCTCCTTATTGAGCCGGAAGCCTTTAGTATTCAAACTAGAAGAAGGAAAATATATGATTGATGTTGAATCAAGTTTGAAACAAAGCAAGGGCAGTCCTCATTATCTGGGCGAATAAGCATAATCTTTATAAGTTCTCTAAGAGAGGTTTATCTATGGGAAAAGGAGAGGCAGATTCTTTCTAAGAGAAGTTGTAGATTTATGAAATTAAAAAATCTTATTTTATTTATTGTGACTTTTTTTGTTGCTTTTTGTAGCATCGTATATGAATTAGTTTATTCCCAGTTATTAACTATTATTTTTGGAGGAACTGTTTTAAGATATTCTATTACTATTGGTCTGTTCTTATTTTGTTTAGGTATAGGCTCTTTTCTGTATAACTATCTTGAGAAGTATGACAAGAAAAAACTCTTCGTTTATATAGAAATATGCCTTTCGATTATAGGGTTTTTTGGTGTCTGGTTCATAATCGCTCTTAATAGTTATTTTAGCTTCCTCCCTCATTTTATACGTATCATATTATCTAATGTTCCGATAATTCTCGTCGGCATATTAAGCGGTTTAGAATTACCTCTTCTTTCTTTTTTTTCTGGTGAAAAAAGTTCTACATACTCTCAAGTCTTGGGAGTAGACTATTTCGGTAGCTTGGCGGGAACGGTATTATATTCCTTGGTTTTTTATCCTTATCAGGGATTAATTTTTTCGGCATTTATTGTAGCATTCTTTAATTTAATAATTGCTTTGCTGCTATTTATTTTCCTATATAAGAAAAAAGATATCTTATTAGGTATAATATTTTCTATTTTCTTAGTATTATTTATTTTAATATTTTTCAGAATAGATAGCTTTTCGGATTATTTAATGAAAGTTTATCTATCTAATTCAATTTTAAATTTTTATTCTGGGTGGTTTTTTGAGAGTATTGCAGTGAATGTTAAAGAAGTTGTGTTTACTCCCTATCAAATGGTCTTTCTCTATTCTATTATTCTAAATCAGGGAACAGCACATGAATTAAATAACACCTGCATGAATATAGATGGACATATTCAGTTATGCGATAGTTGGGTTCATGAATATCATGCAGGGCTTGTTGATGTACCTATGGCTTTTTTTGAAAATACTACCAATATGAGTGTTCTTTTAATTGGAGGTGGAGATGGTATTGCAGTAAATTATCTTAGTAAATATGGTGTTCATGTTGATCAGGTAGACATTGATAAAAAATTTGTAGAGTATGGTAAAAATAGCGAGTTTGTTTCAAAATATCAAAATAACTCCTTTAATTACTCGCTCCTTAATTTAACAATTGATGATGGTTTTGCATATATTAAAAATACACAGAATAGATATGATTTAATTATTTTGGATTTACCTGGATTGAAAGAGGATAAATTATTGCCTCTTTATTCACAAGAATTTTTCTTGTCAGTTAATAAGGTACTGAAAGATAATGGTGTGGCAATTACATGGGTTTATTCTTTTAGAGAGAATCCAGAGTATGCAAGGGTTTTGATGAATACATTGTCTGCTTCTAAGTTTGAGTATTTCATAAACTATAGTTCTTATCAGGTAAACGAAACAAGATTTCCTGTTGAAGAGTATCTTATCTTTTCAAATAATAACTCTCGGAAAATAAATATTTCTAAGAGCGAATATGTGTCTCAGTTATCGCCTGTTTATAGGGATTTAACATGGGAGATGTTTTCTTTTTCAGAGGATATATCAGTTAATAGTGTGTTTAAACCAAACTATGGGATGTTAATTAAAAATGAAAAGTAATCCTATACATGAGAAAATATTGAATGTTATTGCTGTTTTTTTAATTTTATTTATTATTTTTAATGTTTCAATTAATTTTTTTTATTGGGAAGATGGCTGGACAGAGATCTTGTGGTATTGTGATTTTGCAGCTATTCTTCTTTCCTTGGGGATTATTTTTAGAAAAAATTATTTAATTAGTGGTGTTTTAATAACTGCAATACCTGCCCAGTTTTTATGGATTTTGGATTTTGTTATGAAAATTGTAGGTTTTGATGGTTTTGGTAGGACTGCGTGGATGTTCGCATTACCCACTTTGACGATTTTGCCTTCAGTAATTATCCACCTAGTTCTTATACCTATTTCAATTTATGCAACTTTTTTATATGGGTTTAATAAACGAGGATATCTTGTAGGCTTGGGGATTCTTTTATTTGCTATGATAATGCCTTTCTTTTTTTCTGCCCAAGATGATAACATTAATTGTGTTTTTTATTCATGTGATCTAGACTTTGAGCACTCTGCAACTTACCATTATTTGAGTATTCCTTCATATTCCATCCAATACATTTTGTTTATTGCATTAAGGTGGGTTTTTTTTGGAACAATTGTTTACTTTGTATTGCTGAAATTTTTTAGAAGTGTATTTAAACAGGTGAAGGTTTATTGAGATATGGGTTTTACAGCAAAAGAAACAGGTTATGAATTGACAGTTATCTTCAAAGGAGTTAGTTTAGATAAGATAAATAATTACCCGCTTCTTAAGGAAACATCTCTTGAATTATTAAAAAGGGCAGGTTTTACTGTTTTAAGCGATAATGAGCATATTTTTACACCGCAAGGATATACTTTCATTGCCTTACTTGCAGAATCACACTTCGCCGTTCATACCTATCCAGAGTATAATACTATTTATTTTCACTTATACAGCTGTGGAGATAAAGAAGAAACAGATATTTTAGGGGGTTTAAAAGAAACATTTAGTCCAATTGATGTTATTGTAAGGAAAGAACCTGTGCAGGTTAAATTCTAGACTTTCTTAAAGTCAAATCCAGTCCCCATACTTTCTGCTGTATAGTTATTACTTATAAAAATATTCTCTATAGAAACTTTTTCCTTTGCACAAATAAAACCCTTAGAGAGATATGTTGTCTTTCTAACTTTCTTAAATTCTTTTACAGCATCTTTCATGTCTGGTTTTGGACCCACTATTTCAATGAGTTCTTTTGAATTTATTGCCAAATAACCCTCTGCTTCCTGACCATTATTGTAAATAAATTCTGAATAAATAACTTTCTGCTCTTTTCTCTCTAATTGTCTAATTAAAAACTTGAATAATTTTTTCATCTTTGTTCCGGCTATGTCTCCTTCTTGCCTGTTTGTTTTCATATTTAGCCTATATACCGCTAATTTGTCTCTTTTTGCTTTTTCTAAAAAGTTATTCAAATCAAATTCTTTTCTCTTAAAAAATTCTTCAGAAGGATTTTTTAAAAATTCCTTAGCTTTCTTTGTAAAAAGTTCATATGTCTCTTTTGTTAGTCCTGCACAAACATTTCGGTATTTGTATGTAGGATCTATGAGAATTATTGGTGACTGTAATTTGCTTTGGTTTAATTCTCTTAGGACTTCACTTTTATTCTTGAAATATTTTTTCGGATCAATAATCTGCTCTTTGTTTATATTTTTTAGAAATTTTTTGAAACCACCATAGTAACTTACTAGCACCTCTAAGGCATAACCTGAAAATCCCCCTATGTAACTTTCTGCCCCATAGGTGTTATTTGCATGGCAAAATGCTTTTGCAAGTTTTATTTCATCAGACAATTTTTTATTTTTTGAGATAACTCCTTTAATATATTTCACATGAATAAGTGAAAAATCAGTTACATTGTCTACTTTGCTCTTTTTATTAAGTTTTAAAACAGGGATTAATTCAAACAGTATATTTTCTCTTTTAATTTTAATATAATCCCTAGAACCATGGACTAGCTCATATTTTAGTTTTGTTTTTGCTATAATTTTTTCAAAGTTGGGGATCTGTTCCGGCCGTAGGATAATAAATATGTCTACATCTTGGTTGGTTTTTCTTAAAATTGTTCCTTTCGCAAGACTCCCACCTACATTTGCATTTAACTTATTTTTCTTAAGTATCTGCAGTATGTCTTTGGTTTCTTTGATTATTTTAGTGAGTTCTTCCTTATTTATGGAGATTTTTTCTAGAATATTTGATAGAACCTTTTCCGTTTTCATGAGATAATTAGCAAAACAGGATTTATAAGGTCTTTCCTTATCCAGCTAAGAAAGTTTATAAATGAAAATAACCTCTTTTTATCAATGGAAAAAAGAGGGCAAGTAACGATATTTATCATTGTAGGTATTTTGATTGTTGTGGGTATAATTTTAGTTTTTATTTTTCAAAATGATTTAGGAATAACTAATAAAGGCAATACAAATCCTAATGCCTTTATTGAAAACTGTGTTCATGAGGTTGTTAATCCTATGGTCGGAAGTATTATTTCTACGGGAGGCGTTTATTATACTGGAACAAATAAGGATGAATTTTTGGAGATAAATGGTACAAGTTTTTCAATCTTATGCAATACGAACAAAACAAAAACTACTTGCATCAGTAGCCATCCATTAGTTATAACTGAGGTAGAAAGGATAATGGCTTTAAATTTGAAATCAAAGATAGACTCTTGCTTTAATCAATATAAAAACAAATTTCCTAATTTACAAGTAACCGGAGGAGTTCTCGATTTTAATTTGAAATTACAGAAAGGTTTTATCTCTATCAAAATTAGAAAACCTTTGACTATTCTCTCTGGAGAAGAGTCAACGTATTTTGAAAATTTTGATACTACTATTAATTCTAATTTGTTCGATTTTCTTAGCTTAGCAAATATTATTGTCAATACTGAATCTTCCTGCATTTGCCAGTATAGTTTATCTTCTGGCATGGCAGAACCAACCAATGATCCGTTTGCAACGGTTATTCCCGGAATAGTAAACTGTGATGCGGATTTGACAAAACTTGCAAGTAGCTATCCTTCTTATTCATTTTATAGAGCCACACTCAATAATAGCGGTCAAAAAGTGTATACAATAGGTGTAAATGAAGCGTATTCATCTGAAGAGTTTAGTTTTGCAGTTATTAATTGCTTAACAGATTGTTCGAACATTAGCGGGAGTTGTAAATGAGCGGGATAAATAGATGTTTTACTTTTTATGTAGGTCTTATACTGTTTATTTTAGCCTTAGGATTTGTAAGTTCTTTGGGTTGTTGTATCAGTTCTGATGAACAAACTTGCTCTAAAAATAGTGAAAAAACCAGTTGTGAACAGTATGGTGGAACTTTTGTTATAAATGACATAACTTGTTCTGCTCAAACGATTTGCGATAGTGGTTGTTGTATATTAGGATTAGACTCTGCAAGAATGACTCGTGGTCAATGTAAATCCGAAACAATAGATCGCGGATTTTTAACACTCAACTTTGCAAAAACAACAGAAGATTGTAACAATCGTATAAAATCTCAAGAATTAGGTGCATGTAACACTGTTGATGGTCTTGGGAAACAAACATGTAAGTTTTTAACCAGAACTCAGTGCATGGGAACCTTTTTACCAGAGATCCTATGTAGTGAAGTAAAATCCTCTCCTTGTAATAAAACTGAAAACAAAATTTGTTCTGCTAATGATATTTATTTTACAGATACTTGTGGCAATAGAGACGAATTATTACAAACATGTGACTATAGTTCTGGAAAAGTATGTAAACAAAGTTCTGCTAGTGGAAAAACTGTTACAGAGTGTATTGATGCAAGCTGTTTAGACAATTTTGATTATTCTTCTTTTGTTGTAGATGAACTTTATTTAACAGTTCCAAGTTTTAACCCTATGACTCGAAATCCTGGAGAGTCTTGGTGTGTAACTAATGGAAATGTACCTTTAGCCAGTACAGAAGTAGAAAGGGATCTGAATAGGTTTGGAAATGCAATTACTACTGCAGCAGGCTTAAAGTTTTTTAGTAGATATTGCGTTAGTGGAGAGATTTTTACAGAAGAATGCAGTGATGAAAAAGAAGAATATTGCAGTGGACAGAGTAATTCTTACAGTGGAATTTCCGGAGGTACTGGTGGAAAATGCACCAATAATGAATGGCGAGATTGCTTAAGTGCAGAAACCGAACAAGACTGTGATAGTAATTCGTGTGTTTGGTTTTCTCCAGAAATGATAGGGTTAAATCGTTCTGTTCTTGATTTGCTAGAGGTTTCAAAATGTTTACCTAGAGTTCCTGGAGGGAGTAGTGATTATACCTCTGCCAATAGCCTATGCTCTCAAGGCGATTTTGAATCAGACTATAAAGAGTTAGGAGTATCGCTTATTGTTTCTCCTGAGAATAATTTTGTGTTACTAAATCCGAGTTTGATTGCTTTTCTTGATTATCGTTGTAGTAGGATTGCTGATTGTACTGGAAAAGTAAGTTGGGTAGGTACTTATGGTAGAAATTCTTCAAATGGTGTGGATTATCAACCAGGAGATGAGATTCTAAATCAAATTGAACAAAGAGGGATTAGTTTTGCAGAAGGTAAGAATTCTGGAGCACAAACAGTAGATCTTCTTAAAAGTTATTTAAGTTCTCCTACCGGGATTGAATCTTTAGAACTAGGTAACTATCCGGCAAATATTTATCCTGTTGTTTATGGTGATAAAGATTCTTCGTTTGAATACACATGTGCTCCAAGAAAAGCTCCGTTGAGTGCAGACTGCACCAGATGTAATGCGGAAGGGAGTGTTTGCACTAAGTATTCTTGTGAGACAATCGGTCAAAATTGTGAATATAGTTCTTCTTCTGGAACTTGCGAAAATAAAGGGGACTTGGAATATCCTTCAATTACGGTTGCATGTCCAGATTCATCTACAATTGGAATACAAAAACCTGTTAGTCTTAATGTAACAACCTCAGAAGTTTCTTATTGTAAATTCAGCATAGGTAGTGCAACGGCAAACTACAACCTTATGTCTTATGATTTAGGAACTAATTGGGCGACAGAGCATAAAGTTTGGTTATCTATTCCAGGCTCAAATAGTGCAACGTCCGGAGGGATACTGCAATATCCATTAATAGTAAAGTCAGGTAATTATGATGTTTATATCCGGTGTGTTGATCCTAAGGGAAACGGAGATAGTGAACCTGCAAAATTGTGTAATTTTACTGTGCCTAAAACACCAGATAGAAATCCTCCTGTCGTACTTAAGATGACTCCTGATTCAGATTCCCCCATAGCATTTAATACAACTTCAAAGAAAGTTATTGCAACAATTAATGAACCAGCAGATTGCAGATGGGCTACTAAGGATGTAGATTATGATAATATGAATAATAGTTTTAATTGCAGTAATAAACCTGTGTTCATAGATGCAATTAGTGGATATAACTGCGAAACAACTCTTACAAATATCTCAAGAGCAGTAGGAAATAGTACAAAATTTTATATCAGATGTAAAGATCAACCATATTTAATTGAAAGACAAACACTAGTAAACTACATTAAAAATGAGGGTTACTCAGATTCAGAAGCTAATTCATTACTTTCTGGATCATATTCTGAGAGCCAAATTAGAAGTTTTATGCAAGAAGAAGGATTTTTGCCTGGAGAAATAGATAATTTTATTGAAATGTATAACAACATGGAAACATCAACTTATTACAGGATAAAAAATGTTCAAAGTAAAGATTACTCACTTAAAGCTTCAGATAAATTACAAATTAGCGAAATAAGCCCCACAAGAAGAGTTACTTTAGGTCCAAGTTTTACTAGTTGGCCATTAACAGTCAGAACTGTAGGTGGAGGTTATCAAGGAGCGACAGATTGCAGGTGGAGTCTTAATTATAAAAATAGTTCTACTGCCTATTCTGATTTCCAAACATATCAAAGCATATATAAAACTCAAACAATAGATCAGCTTACAGAGGGAGATTACACTCTTTCAGTTGTTTGTACCGACAAAGCAGAGAATAGAGCCACATATGATGGTCCTTTGGAGATTAGATATGATCGGCTTTCTCCAGTTATTTCTAGAGTATATAATGATAAAGGTAGTTTGAAAGTAATTACAAGTGAACCTGCTATGTGCAAATTTACTAATTTATTTAGCCTAGGTGTTGGTTGTGCTTTTACACTTTCCCATCAGAATCTAACTAATATGCTGGACAGCACTACCACAGATCATCTCACTTCTTGGAAAAAAGGGTCGAGCTATTTTATAAAATGTCAAGATTTTTATGGAAATGAAAATATCATTTGTGGTGCGATTGCAAAAGCTGTTTAGAATTAGTAATTATTTCCTCTAATTGTCTTGAGTATGTCTGCTGCATAGCTGGGTTTTAAAACTAATTCTGCTGTTGTTTGGTCAATTATATGTAAAGCATATCTTCCAGATTCTAATCTTTTAGAATATTTTTTAAAATCTTCTTTAGCTTTTTCTTCAGAAGCGTATTGTTGTAAAACATAAACAGCATTGGCGGGAGTCGTTACATCTATTCTTAGTTTGCCATCTGCTCTTCCTAAATTTAGCTCTAATTTTTCTCCTTTCTTGAATGTTACAGGAATATCTCCTGCATCGAATGTTTTATCTTCAAGGCCCTCATATTTAATCACCTTATACATGATATTATAAGAATTAGGTAATTAATAAAGATTTAGATTTCTGAGATTTTATTTTTTGGCTATTTTCCAAAGAGCTTCAAAGTATTTTCTATAACCTTCAGCTACATGTTTATCTTTAATCAAGAAACTATACGGGCTTTCTGTGAATACGTTAATTGCAACATTGTCCCCAACGATCACTGTTTCTTGGAATTGGGCAAAATCTTTTGATAAATATCTTACATCTGTTAATGGTTTTTTCTCGATGTCTTTTGCTTTTGGTTTTACCATTTCATCAAAGATTTGCCTTGAGGGTAATTTGTTCTTTATTCTTCTTTCGTGCATATTAAGCCACCAAGTTATTCCACCCATAACTGTTATTGTTATTGGCCCCCCTCCAAACGTTAAATATTCTTTTGCTTTTTGATTAATCATATAATCATAAACTTCTTTTATTCCTTTAACTCCTTTGTATACTGTAGCTGCTTCTTGTTTTTTCTGAGAATTTTGTTTAAGTTTTAGTTCTGGTAGTAGTTGCTCGAATCTCTTTTTCTTTTCCTCAATGAATGAAAAGAAATTTTCCGGATTTGTCGCCTGGTAGACTTTTCTTTTTCCTTCTAGAATATAATTAATTAATCCTCTTTCAATTAGGGAATTTATTCCTCTGTGTACAACCGAATTTTGAATGCCGGATTTTTCTAGAATGGGTCCTGCCGTCGAGCTTCCTAGCTCTAATAAGGTAACATAAACCTTTATTTCTGCAGAGGTTAATCCTAAATCTTCCAATACCGATGTATCCATTTTATCTATAGAATAATGTGGGTTTTTAATTCTTTCTATTTATAGTCTCTTTTGGGAGGATAAATATTTATATAGCCCCTAGATTAAGTGTTATTATTAAGTGGTTACAAAATAACCATTTGAGAAAAAACAAAATGACATTAAAAATAAAAAATACATTGAGGAGTATCGCACTAGCTGGACTAGCACTATTGCCTTCTCAGTTAAAAGCTTATGAGTTCGATAATATTCCAGATTTACATGCTCAAACAAGCTATGTTTCTGGTCTTATTTCTCCAATGGGATTAGCAGTAAAAGAGAGTTGCAGACAGGATTATCTTTCTCTGAGAAGCAATAATTTTACATTTGGAGTGTGGCAAAATCAGTTTTTAGGGGAGAAAGGCGTAGCGGAAAGAGATTTTATAGGCTCATACTCCTTTCCGTTGTCTAAGAATTTTTCTGGGAACGTGAGTTTTCAGTATTGGGATTACCCAAATGGGAGATTTGGAAATTTTAATGCTGTAGAAACAGCTGGAATAGATTATACTGGCAAAGTTAATATTAATATTGGGTATGCTCATCTGAATGAAAATCGTGTAACAAAGAATGGAGATAGACTCGTTTTAAAAATATCTAAGCCATTTAAATTATTAGATGATAAAACGAAGGTCACAATAACTCCGTCTATTGCAACATCTTTTGTTAATGATTATCTTGGACATTCTGGTATTTCTCAAGCAACTGCTGGAATTAATCTAGGTATTTCGAGAGGACGATTTAGCCTGAATGCGTTTGCTAATATGCAGAAATCTTTAGAAGGTAATATTGATACTTTAATTTGGTATGGTGTTGGTGTTGGTTACGATTTATAAAATTAGATTCCCCAAGTTTCGTTTGTTCTTCTTTTGATTAAAGCTATTTCTTGGACAATTGTCTTTTCTTCAGAAGTCAATATATCTTTATATTCTTTGAATTTTCTGAATTGAAATTCTGAGAGATTACTATAAAGGAATTCTCCTACGGTGAGTTCTCTCTCAAAATTAACTCCTGACATTGAAATTGCGACTTCTTTTCCCTTTTCTGCTGTCTGAACAGATGTTTTATCTGCTTGAATAGCTTTTATCCAACCTATTTTTTTATCTTGGTTATTTATCATTTCTACATCTTGTCTTAACAAGCCAGAACAAACTTTAACTCCAAAAATTGCAGGATTAGTATTTCTAAAAACGAATTCCAAGACTTCTATTTTTGTTAGTTGGGGAAGTTCTCTTAGTTTTTTCCTTTCCAACTCTTTTTGTTTATTCTCTCTCCATTTTTCAAAATCTTCAATTAACTTGTATACTACAGCGTTAGATAAGATCTTTATTCCTTTTGATTCTTCTGGAGTGATTTCTTCTGCTAATTCTGAATTAAATCCTAAAATAATCCTATTTTCTTCAGGTAATGAGCCTGCAATATAAATATCTTTTTTAGAAATGTTCCCTATTCCTGCTTTAACAACAGGTATTTGCTTTTGCTTTAATAAAACTAAAAGAGCTTCTAAACTTCCCAAAGATTCTGCCTTTACGAGAATTCCATGATCGTCTGTTTGTATTTCTTCACATAACTCAGTTTTCATTTCTACTTTCATTTCATTAATCTCTTCTTCTGTTTTTCCTCTTAGAACTCTGAATGGCATTCCTGGAAGAACTTCGTCTTTTTCAATTATTTGGAGTTTAACTCCTGTTGCTGCATGAACTTTTTCTTGTGTTTTGAAACCTTTGTTTAAAGGTAAAGCTTCTTGAATATTTCTTATTCTTGTTACAATTACATTATCAAATCCCGGAATTAAAATTTCATCTGTTTGGAATAACTCACCGTCATACAAAATAGACTCTAAATAAGTAACTCCTTTTTCTTTTTTAACTTCTAAAATAACACCTTTGCCATCACCTTTAACTGCAATTTTTTCTTTCAGGAATTTCTGACTTAAGGCTGAAAGCATTGCTAAAATTTCAGATATACCTTCACCAGTTCTTGCCGAGCAAGGAACTATAGCTACTGTTTTCTGGAAATCTGAAATTTTATTGTATAAATCTGCATTTATTCCGTAATGATTCAATGTCCCCATAATTGTCATAATTTTTTCGTCAAAGTTTTGTTTAACCATCATGCCTTGAGAATTTTCGCTGTCTAAAAATAATCCCGACTCTGCTTTATGCCAACCTGAAACATTGTCTATTTTATTTAAAGCAATAATAAAAGGTGTTTTATTTAATCTTAAAATTTGCAAAACTTCTGAAGTTTGAGGCTTAATTCCTTCGTTAATGTCTATAACTAAAACTGCTAAGTCAGCTAATGAACCTCCACGCTTTCTTAAATTTGTGAATGCTGCATGACCTGGAGTGTCAATAAATAAAAACCCTGGAATTTCTAAGGGTATTTTAAATTTTTCAATAACTATTCCGGCTCTCTCAATAATTGTTTCTTTTGGCATCATTGTAAAGGAAATTTTTTGAGTAATTCCACCAGCTTCACCTTCTTGGATAGATGTTCCTCTAAGTTTATCTAGAATCGATGTTTTTCCATGGTCTACGTGACCGCAAACCGTAACAATTGGTTGTCTGACTTCTGCCATTAGATTTACACTAAAAGAAGGATTAAAAGGGTTTTGGTTTGAAGTTATAAATTTAATTTAATAAGGTTTAAAAGCCAACTTCCTTTTCCAATACTATGGTGATTAATAATTCTGAATTTGCAATAAAGGTAAAAAATCTTTCAAAAAGCTTTGATAAGATACAGGCTGTGAAAAATATTTCTTTTGAAGTTAAGAAGGGTGAGATTTTTGCATTTCTAGGACCTAATGGTGCAGGCAAAACTACAACGATAAAAATGCTTACAACACTCATAAGTCCTACTGCTGGTAAGATTCAAATAAATGGTTTTGATCCTGTTAAGGAAAGAGATAAGGCACGAAGTTCTTTTGGAATTATTTTTCAAGATCCAAGTTTAGATGATGAACTTACTGCATATGAAAATCTACAATTTCATGCAGTTCTATATAATGTTCCTCGTAAGATTGCAAGAGAAAGGATAAATAAACTTTTAAAATTCGTAGGATTGTGGGATAGAAAAGATGATTTTGTTAAAACTTTTTCTGGAGGGATGAAAAGAAGATTAGAAATCGCAAGAGGCTTGATTCATCATCCAAAGATTTTATTTCTTGATGAACCTACTTTAGGTTTAGACCCTCAAACTAGAAATAGTATGTGGCAGTATTTAAAAGAATTAAATAAAAAAGAAGGGATGACTATTTTTGTTACTACCCATTATATGGAGGAGGCTGCAAGAGTTGCAGATACTATTGCAATAATTGATCATGGGGAAATTATCAAAAGAGGAACACTTTCCGAATTGAAAAAAGCAACAAAAACAAATTCATTGGAAGATGCATTTTTGAAATTAACAGGATATACAATTAGAGAAGAAGCAGCTACAACAACTTTAATGCATAAAATGATGGGGGTTAGAAGGTAATGGGTGCTGTTTATATGATGTGGTTAAGGCAGATAAAAAGATATTGGAGATCGAAGTCTAGAATGGTCGGTTCGCTTGCGCAACCCCTTTTATTTTTAGTTGCGCTTGGGTTTGGATTTGGTTCAGTTTACAAAGCAGCTAATGGTGGAAGTTATATTGATTTTTTGGCTCCAGGTATTATTGCAATGAGCATTTTGTTCACGGCAGTTTTTACAGGAATGGAAGTTGTATGGGATAGGCAATTTGGTTTTTTGAAAGAGACATTAGTTGCTCCAGTGTCTAGATTTAAAATTATGTTGGGAAGAACTCTCGGAGGAGCAACAGTTGCGACTGCGCAAGGTTTAATTGTTTTAATTTTATGTCTGTTAATAGGGTTTAGGCCTTCTAGCTACTTAGTTGGTTTATCATTGGCTCTTGTCTTTATGTTTTTAATTGCATTACTATTTACAGCCATTGGAACTGCAATAGCTTCAAAGATTAATGATATGCAGGGATTCGGATTAATTGTAAACTTTCTGATAATGCCTTTGTTTTTCTTGTCGGGAGCTTTATTCCCATTAGATAATTTGCCAAAAGCATTAAGTTTAGTTACTAAAATTGATCCTTTAACTTATGGAGTTGATGGTTTGAGGAGTGCTTTAACAGGAGTATCTTATTTTGGAATTACCTTAGACTTCACAGTTCTTGCAGTATTAATTCTCATCTCTCTTTGGATCGGTGGAAAATTATTTAATAAGATACAGATTTAATTTTTAGAACAAATTTAGTTATTTTGTCTTTAGGTGAAAGCCAGACATGTACATTAATGCTTCCTGGCTTAGATATTGTGATAATTTTTGAAATCTTCCAAGCATATCGCCTCTTGCTGTTGCCCAATTGTATATTTGAGTTATAACTGTTTTATCTTCTACCTTAAAACCAGCCGCATCCATACTTTTAATAATATCGTGTATTGTCTTTGCTCTTTCTTCGAATATATTTGGTTCCGGACCATGTGCATTTACTTCAAAATAGTCTAAAATTAAACCATAATTATTTGCTAATAAATCGCTTGGTTTGAATCCACTTTCAGCTAATTCCTTTAAGTGAAGTTCAAAGTCATGCAATCTTTTTTCTAAGGGGGCTTTATCTGCATCCCTATCATCTTGTATTTTTTTCATTAGAGCAAGATACGATGTTGAATCAAATAGAAATGAATACTCAGCATTTTCTGGATAATTTTGTCTTTGCCCTCGATCTGGATTTATAGATATTCCTATTTGAGTAACTTTTGCATCTATTTCTGTTACAATGTTTAAATGTTTAAGAATATTTTTGAATCTCGGAACTCGATTATTTTTTAATGCGGAAATATAAAGAGGGCTATACTGTACTGGATTTTCAACAGGATATGTTGCGTTTACTACTCCCTCAATTGCATCAACAAGAGTTGAAAAATGTTCAATCTGAACTTGCCTCATATCTTTTCCTTGCAAGTTAGCTCCCAAAATGTTTAACAGATTACCATCACTTTTGAATCTTTCAAGTCCTTTGACTGCTTCAGCACTTGCTTTCTGATTAAAGAAAAGTTCTATTTGTTGTTTTAATTCTTCATATTCCATTTTATTTCTTAGCTAATTTTCTTCTCCTTCTATTCCACCAAAATCCTGCAAGTGCTGCGACTCCTGCGACTTCAGCTAAATGCATAAATTCAGGTTTTGCCCAAGTTAAAGGTGTTTTTTGATATTGGCCTTTGAATTCTTCATCTATTCCATAAACTTTTGCAATTCTTTCAGCATATGGTCTTTTTGTAGCATTCAAAACAGTAATAATATCATATTTAGCACCAAGTGTAGATTCCTGTGTTAAAGAACGACTTAGATTTTCAACACTTAACTCCTTGAAAGACATAATATCGCTTCTCTGATCATTGATGAATCCCAGTAAAGAATGTTTACCAAATCCCCTATGAATTTGGTTAGCGAGCATACTTTCAAGATACATACATTGCTTAAAGTGTTCATATCCATCGATAGTATCTTCATTAGGACCTGAAAAACAGTAATTACTATTTAGAGTTAAATCTGCTTCAGGCATTATTCCGTTGGAGATCTTATCAATTTCGGCCATTTCATCATGGCTAAATCTGCAAATAACTTCGCCAATCAATTCTGTTTCTTTTATTTCTGGTTTTCCGACAAGTCTTCTTAGCCCATTCATAACTTTTGAGGGTCGATCTATTTTTCCATTTCCATTTAAGTCCATGTAGTAAGAATATAAAACATCTTGACCATAATTAAGTAAAAAATCTCTGATAGTTATTTGTGCAATAGCCCCATATTTGTCTGATAATGTGTAACCACCATTATTATATTTACTAAAAGGAAAGCTTTTGTCTTTTCCACTTCCAAATGGAATTTTATTTAGTATTGGGTAATTTCCAGCTCCAAAACCGAATGGGAAAAAGTGCCATTGAGAGTCAACTCTGAGCCTTGTGTGTTCAGTTCTGTCTAGGCCAAGCCAATTTAAAGCTCGAGTTGCTATACTTGGTTTTTCTCCAAGATAAACTGTGCTTCCAAGGGGCAACCACTTAAGATAACCATCTTCATATGCTAAATAGATAGTACGCTTATCCATTTCATCTTCTACTTTACGCATATCACCGGTTATTTCTTTTCTTGTTGATTTGTCAACAGATCCAGAACTACTAAGTGCGCTTACATCATCAAAAAATCTTCTTGCTAGTTTTTTATTTTTAGGCGTAGCTAAAAAATCTTCAAGTAATGTTTGGCCCCTATAGTTCTTGCCAAGCCACCATCCAATAGCATTTCTTGTTTCAACTAAATGATTAGCCATTAATCTTACGTCTTTCTTTCCTGGAACATTTGGATCATTTTCAATTACTCCAGGCTCATTTTCGCCTAAGTTTCTTTCTGCTGGGAATTCAATTACGTCTATATCGTTCTGTTTCCATCCTCTTTCTGGTTCGAGTTTATATACCATATATTTTGAAGATGATTTTGTTCCTGTGGGCATATCTCTGTCGAAAGGTAATAATTCTGCTTTTTCTTCTCTATAGTTCATTGTTCCATTAATGTCTAAGCCAGATTGAAATCTTTCTGGTTTCTGTGTTGCCATCGCAATTCTTCTTTTTTGAGAATTTTCTATCGCAAAATATTGTGCATCTCCCCTAGTTTCACGAACCGATTCTCCAAGATAAGTACCTACTTTGCTTTCAATTCCTCCTCCTTCGTTTATCTTAATAATAACTTCTTGATCGGCTTTTTCTGCTGCTTTTTTTTCTTGATTTCCTGCAAAATAAGATGTGTGTGTTGTTTTAAATAAGACATTTCTTACAGGGTAATCTTGTCTCTTGGTTAATGAGTCATATGTTAAAAGTCCTCCAAGAATAGCTCCCGCTACTGTAGCTACTCCAGCTCCCCAATATAATTTTCTCTTCAGGCTTTTCCATCTGCTTGGAAACTGAGGGCTATCTACGTTAGCTATTTCTCCTTTCAGTCTTGCGACTTTCTGTTCTACTGTTTCTTCTGCCATCTTAATATCCATCTAAACCTTTAGCTATTTTGTTTCTTCTATCTTTTGCAGCTTGTTCTTCTGCGTCTGCTGTTTTTTGTTTTTCAGCTTCTTCAGCTCGCTTTTTAGCAGTTAATCCATCTTTAAGTGCATCAAATCCAGTTGAAACAATTTGCCCTGCTTTTTCTGCAGCATTTGCAATTGCTTCACCTGCTTTGGTTCCAAGTTGCGCATAGTCTATAGATGATTTTTCAGTTTCTTTAGTAATATCCATAACTTTAGGTACATAGTGTGAAACTATGTTCAAAATTTTCCCATCACTAGTTAAACCTTTAGATTCTTTATCGATTTCTCTTTCTTGTTTGGATCTTGTTATAATATCCTTAAAATAAAGAACTCCAATGCCTGTCTGGATTCCTGCTCCAAGAGCTAAACCTTGATAAGCTGTGTGCATTAAAGCTGTAACTACATCGCCAACACCCGTTGTGACTTGTGAAACAAAGACTCCTGCATCTACGATTAATTCAAGGCCATATGCTAATGCAAAATTCTTAGCAGCAGTATTTCTGTTCAATCTTTCATTTGTTCTATAATAATCGACTGCAGTTTCTACTTTCTCTGCCAAATCTGCATTAACTGGTTTGATACTACGTCCGTGTTCTGCAAAGTATTGTCTAGCTAATTCGACGTTCTTAGCATATTCTGGTGTTTCTGATTGTTCTTGCGTATTTAGATAATTAAGAGCTTCAAGCTGTCCTAATTTTCTATCCAATCTTCTTTTTACATTATTTTTTGCATTAACAGATAGTTTTCTGTCTGCAAATGATAAAGCGATTCCTGCACCATATTGTGCTAGAGCGTCTGCATATATTGGTAAACTCATTTTATTTTACCTCCCTGTGGATTTAATTTGAATTCGAGTAATCTTTGAGCCACACATCTTTGCCTATTCAGAGGCAATGTAGAAAATTCTGAAACTAATTTTTTTTGATTGTAAACATAAACTCTAGGAGTGTCTGTAGGATCTAATTCTGCAAGCATATGATTTATTATCTCTTCTTTCGCTAGCGGTTCAGAAAGTTTCAATCTTGTTTCATAGGAAGAATCTTCTACAAGATCTTTTATTTTGTCTGTCGTACTTGCCATCTTTTTAGCTATTTCTCTCATTTCATGCCAAGACTTTGGAAGTTCTTTAACTGCCGCAATAATTTCTCTTTTTCTCTGCGTAGGAGTAATTCCTATAACATCAATTCCTCTAGAAAGTAAAACTTCATCTTCAGATTCACTAAGCCTTCTACCGATTATATCTCCATTATATCCTAAAAACTTATATCTGTGTAATGTTGAAAGGAGATCTTTGTCATGCAAATCCATACTTAATACTTCTTCTCCAAGATTTCTAGGTTTACCTTGATGATGTGAAATATAAAGTGTTCTTAATGAGTCTTTATTTTTAAAATTTCTTAAACAGTGTACTCCTTTAAAGAATTCAGCATAGAAACAATGAATTTCTTTTGTTATAGGAAACACTTTTGATATACCTCTGCTTGTTGCATTGCCCAAATCTAAAGACAATTTTTGCATACGTGCAATATATTCAGCATCCAATGCATTTTGGACATTTAAATCTTTTAGCATGGCATCCAATGCTAAGTATTTTCCTACAGTACCTCGTGGAGTATCTAACGTTGCTGCTACAGTTCTTAGTTGTAACAAATCATCTGCAGTTTGGAAAACACTTACGCCATCTTCTAATTCTCCAAATAATGCTTCTGAATGAGTTACATCTTCAATAGTATGTCTTGCTTGTCTATAGACTTCATCATATAAACCTTCCTCATAAGATGTTTGTTTGAAAGCGAGAGGTGCATCTCTTTGGTCTGGTGAGACTACAATCATAAACCTATTTGCAGAACCAATATTAAGATAATTTTCTCCAAATTCTAAAAGCCTATTGTCTGGATTTCTTTCTTTTAGATATGCTGCCACTTCAGGACTTAGTCCTCTTTTACCAATTCTAAAAGATTCTAAATTGCATTCCCATCCAAAAGCTTGTTTCAATACATCATTATATCTTCTTGCAAGTTCCCCACTTATTTCCAATAATCCTTGGTTGATTAAACCTAGTTGTTCGAGATTTACATTTTCTGTTGGAATTTTTTTGTCTGTCATTTTTTTGTCTCCCTTGCTAATTGATCCATAGCAGCCATGATTACTTTTCTAGCATGAACTTCTTTCTTTACATCTTCGTTAAACTTTGTTTCAGCAAATGATTCTTCTATTTTTGCATATCTAATTATTTCTCTAGCCATATCAACAGCTGCTACTTTTTTACACTTTTCCCGAAGTATTCCGACTCTTTCTTCATAGTCTTTAGCAAAAAATTCATTGTGATTTGTAAACCATGTTTCTGGAATTTCATAATCATTTACTCTTTTCTTTATTGCTGCAGAAACTGAATCTACTGCCCTTCCTGTAAAACGTGGATTTCTTTTTTTATACATTGCACATAATGTTCCTAAATCCTTGAATGTTTTTATTCCGCCCTTAAAATTTGATAATGCTTCATCAATAAATCGTTCATCTTCATTGGAAACAGCTTCGTAACCTGTTTGTCCTTTTCTCATCTCGAAGGGTTTGTATCCTTCACCCATCGGCACTTCAATAATTGTCTTACCGTCAATACCTGGCTTGACAAATGCAGAAAGTTTATTTAATAAGATGTCTCCAAAATCAAACCATTCTTGAGGACCATCTACTTCATATCTTGAACCAAATCTTTGTAATAAGGCAGGATCCATTTTTGTAGGCGCATTTGTAGCAGCCCACCATTGTGTATTTCCTCTTTTTCTTTTACTTAAATCGGTTCCACCTAAAATTTGCATCAAACCATTTAAAATATCATTATCTGCTCCCCCATTTCCAGAATCTCGGTCTCCTTCCATCAATAAATCGATATCATCTATTAAACCCAGATTTAATCTAGAAGGATCTGCAGTTTGTTCATCAGCAGCAGCCATTTTTCCAGCAGTTCCACCATACATTTTGTCTTTTACTTTAGGATCAATACTTATTCTTTCAAAATATAAATTATCAAAATTCTTAGTTTTCCAGAAATCAGTTACTTGCTCGCATCTTAATTTTGCTCTTGTCCATCCAGCAAGGAATAGAGTAGACTTACCTGTTCCTGGAAGCCCTACATAAATAACGCTCCAAGATATACCTCCAAGTTCTGTTGCAGGATTTTTCTTCAAGATAGGATCATACAAAGCGAGTCTATCCATATCTCTAAACATTTCTTTCTTTGCTAAAACATTCCCCGCAACTTCGTGAGGTTGCACTAATGCAAAGTCTTGCTTTACAGTTAACTGGTTCTCTGTAAATTTAACTTCAAAACCAGAAAGAGTATAGTCATCTAATATCCTAAAGTCAGTAGTTGCAACTAGATCTACAAGTTTTTTATTTAGTGTTGGTTTTAATTTAATAGCTTCTTCCTGTAAATATTTAAAATATCCAATACTAGATTGGACTAAATCTTTACCCGTCTTTACAACTTCTGTTTTTTTTCGGAACTCAGTCATATTATGATATACTGCAAGTGTGGTATTCAAAACATCATCACGATTTTGCCCAAATCCGAAGGAAAAAGATTCCGGGAAAGCTACAGTGTCCATAGGTTTACCCTCTAAAGATCTTGTTAGATTGCTATGAATATATGATGCAGCACCATATGCTGCGTATGAAGCCATAAATTTTCTTTGTTCATCTATAGAAATTTCTTGGTCTAATTTTTCAGAGATAATTCTTTTTTGAAGAGTGTCGTATAATTCGAAGTAAAGTGCAAAACCGTTTCTTAGAGTTTCATCTGCTTCAGTCCATGCTTTATCAATTTTTAAACCCTTTAAATTTTGAACAAGATTGCCTATTTGGTTGCCGCCAATTCTAATAGAACTCATTGCCCTTTCTAATTCTGAGTCATGTTTTGCGAGAGCTTCTCTTGTTATGGGAAACATTTTACCTGGCATCTTAAACTATTTCCCCCTTGCTTGTTACTCCATAAATTTTGCATTTATTTCCAAATTCATCAAAATCTCCTTTTAGATTTTGTTTTACTCTTAAAGGGACAATCATTCCTCGCCCCATTAATTTAATATCGCTATAAATTTCTTTTTCCGCCGGTTTTCCTTTGACAAAAGCTTTTGCAAGTTCCCAACTATTTCTAAATATTTTTCTGTGAATGTCTACACTTATAACCATTTCAACTTGATATTTTAATGCGGAAGGATCTTCGAAAGAATCAAATGCTTCTTGCATTTCCGAATGGTTATCTGTTAGAGAATTAAAAAAGGGACCAATAGTGTATTTTCTTATCTCTTTTGGATGTAGTTCATCTACTGCTTGGTCCAATCTCCAAACAAATGTTTTAAGATCTAGAACTCCAAGTCTGCTCTCTTGAACAAATGATTCGAGATCAGGGATTTGTTTACCCGATCTTTCACTATCATTATGTAATTGCGCATATCTCGCATCTTGTGTGAACCACATTCTATATAATGCAGGTACTGTAGGGGATGCTTGAATCCCGTGCCAGTCTAATGTGTAAAATCTTTTTCCATTTTCTTCTTTTACAAATTGAGGTTGTGGAGAAGTCATTTTAATTGCAGGAAATAAATCTGTTTCTGAAACTTTTGTAAAATAAAGACTTCTTTTAAGTAAAAGTTGTTCATGTTCAATAGGCTCGTTTGCAAGTATTTTCCACCTTATTGTTTCAAGTAAAGACTTTTGTTTTGGTAAACTAGCTAAAACCTCTTTAGATTTTTGTTTGTCTGCCTCAATTAAATGAAATTCTCGTACATTTGGAAAACCAGAATTATATGGCTGAATTGTTGGAGGAAAATCTACCCTATCTTCTCCTTCCATAGAGTGTTTTAATCTTAAACATCTTACAGTCGCTAATAAACTATTAAGACCCGTAGCAAGAAATTCATGATTAAAATCAGGAGTAGACTCTTCCTTTAAAACTTCAACAACATTTCCAATTCTAGCTTCTAAATCATCAAAATAAGTAGGTATTTCTGGAACATCCAATCTTCTTATATTTTCAGAGGCATCTTTAATGAACCTTTGTAGATCGAAATTTCCCTCCATTTTAAGTAAGAATAGAATTTAAATGTGGCCAGGAGTAGCGTATTCTGCTTTAGCTGTTCCAATAACTGCTTCATAGCCTTCTCTTGCAAGCCTAGATCTTTCTCTCCAACCATTTAATTCATCTGGAGACATTGGTTTAGCAACTGCTCTTTGACCAAGCTCTTTCAATATTGCTTCTGTGTCAACTGCTGCTGTTTTTGTTACTTCTGCCATTGTCCTGTTCATTGCTTTATCAGCAGTTCCAAACGACTTTACTTGGTAGACTGTTTTAACGAAGGTTTCAATGTTTGTGAAAAGAACTGTTCTATTGTCAATCTTTTGCTCCATATCCACAATTGCATTCTTAATTCCTGTAAGAACATCTCTAGAGTTTCCTAAAACTTGTTCTTGGTATTGTAAATCTTCTCTAGCATTCTTTACAATGTTAAAATAGATTCCTTCTTGCTCTTGTGCTTTGTTATATGCGTCTAAAATTGTAAGTCTTTCTTGTTCTTTGATTGTTCTTTGTTCTCCTACTAAAGGCACTAATTCAGCATCTATAGCCTCGAGTCTTGCCTTTTGTACTCTTCCATCCTCAGCCCAAGTATTATATTGTTTATCATTAGCAACCAATTTGCTCATTGTAAGGTCTCTTTGTGTAGCGATTTCTGTTTCTGTCTTCTTGTTTGCTATTGCTGCCTTGTACATTACATCTTTCATAGATTTATAATAGTCAAGAATTTGTTTGATATTATCTGCAAGAGATGATTGAAGAATTCTTTCTGTTCTCATATTCTCTGCTCGTTTTGTAAGTGCTGTAGCTTGTTCTTGTGCTTTTTGAGCGTTAGTGAAATATCTAAATATTGGGTGCTGAGTTCTTTCAACCAAAGCTTTACCTTGATCAATCAATGCTTGCTCTTGGCCTTGGAAGTTTTGTGTTATATTTCCAAGATATTGATCAACTTGTCCAAATTCGTTTGTTAAGAAGTCTACTGTTTGTCCTACATAAGCAACAAACTGTCTGCTTGTTTCGATTGCTTCATCCATATGCTGTTGTTCAGCTTGATCTCTTTTATTACCTGCTAATACTTTTTCTGTTCCTGCTTTAAATTGTTCTAGATAGGCAGCATTTGTTCTACTCACTAAATCTGCTTTTTGTTGTAATTGACCTAATGTTTTTTTTGTCTGAGTTTCTTGTGTTAATCCAGCAAAAATATCCATTTCCTGTTTTTGTGTTTCTGTTGCCATATTATTATAGTTGGATCACAAAAGGTGAGTATTTAAATCTTTCGAATGTGTCACTACTTTAAAATTAAACACTTAAACAGCAACGGGAGAAAAATTCTTAGTTGTTTTATAAAAATAAATTTTTTAAAATTATTTTGCAAGTCTAACTTTTCTTACTAATTCTGTTTCACCAGATTTTCTATAAAAATCCATTAATTCTGCTTTACTACCTATTGCATAAGCTCTAACATCACCTAATATTCTGGAGCAATCTTCTACTTGCAGTTTAGGCCCTATTCTTTGATAAAACTCAAGACAGTTATCATAGTCTTGCCTGAATAAAATTCCTTTATATTCAGAACCTATTGCTGCATACTTTCCAGATCTTTCTTCTGCAGTGGGAATTACATTCCGATAATCTTGTTTTACTGCTTCAGCACCGGAAATAGCCATTTCTCTTAATTGTTCGACTGCTTTCGTTCCAAATCTTTCTGTCGCATCAACCATATTTTCTAAAGCTTTAGCTGCTCTTTCTCTATTAAATTCTCCATTAGTAAAAAATTCATCTTCAAATTGATCATATTTTCCTTGAACACGATCTACTACTGCTCTTCCAATTTCTTGAGCTCTCTGTACTTTTTGTTGAAGATACTGTCCTGCTTGGTTTGCTTGTGCAATTAATGTCGGTGCATTTTGTTCTACTTTTGCGGCTGCTGTGTATAAAGCATGTTTTCCATCTTGAACTAGACCTGTTAATCCTTCTCTAAGTTTTTTGAAGTTTGTTCCTGCTACCATAGTATTAAATAATGCTTATTCCTTTTAAAGATTTATTTTGTGTAGAATATAGGTTTTACTCCATAGTTCTCTTTTAAAAAATCCCACCCATAAAAAATTTCGCCTAAGCAAAACTTTTTCCATCCCTGAAAAAATTGTTTCAATAAAACTATCAGTTTTGTTTTATTGTGAAGTTTTAAGCAGCAGCTGGTGTTGCTTTTTCTTCAACCTTCGGAGTTTCTTCCGCTGGTTTTTCTGTTGTTGCAGCTACTGGAGCTGTTTGATCAACAGATTCTTGTGTTTTTGTTTCTTCTTCCATAATTTGTTAGTAGAGTAAGAGTTTTTAAGTGTATGGATATTTTTTAATTTTTATTTTACGTCTGTTTCTAATTTGTAGTGTCTTAGCATACAACTATATAGTTGATTATCTTTATACCCCGTACAATGGAAGATGAATTAATCATAAAAGCATTTGAATCAATAGGTATTCCTAAGATGCAAACTACAATTTATTTAGATCTCCTTAAGAATAAAGAATCAACAGCAACTGAAGTTTCTAAAAGAACGAAGATGCATAGGGCGAATGTTTATGACACTTTAACAAAACTTCAAGAGAGGAACGTGGTTTATATGTCAAGTAAAGAAGGAAAACAGATTTTTGCAGCCTTACCAACAGATTTAATTATCAATGGAGAAAAGGAAAAGTTGGAAAATCTTAAAGTAACTATGGATTTCATAAAAACAACTTATGTATGTGGACAGACGCCTAAAGTATATACACTACAAGGATTAGGCGCTTTGAAAAGTATCTTTTTTGGTCTTTTAGAGAAAAAATCAGATATTTGGATGTATGGTTTAGCGGAGAATGAAAGCATAATTAATATTCTTAATGATAAATTACTTCATTCATTCCATATTGCAAGAATTATTGAATCAAATACTTTTGTGCCAAAGAATGATATTAGTAACAGACAAATTTGGACTCCAATAGTATTTAGACTAAAATAACTTTATTTCCAACAGGTTTTTCTATATAAACAATAATCACAGAGTTTGCTTGGATTTTTTTAAAAGTTGTGCGTTTCTTAAAAAAGCGATATGTAAACCAAGATCTCTGCCTGTAAAGAGATTGCCAAACTCTAGATATCGTTCAAAAAATGTTTTTAAAGATGAAACTTCTAATGTTTTACAAGGAAGAGGATATATAGTAATTGCTTCTTCTCCAAACTGATCTGCAGTTGCATCCACATAAATGTTTCTTTTTTTGTCATAATTAAATCCATGATCTAAACGAGAACCATCTGGTGCAATATACTCTCCAGCCATCTGCTCAAGATCAGGAATAACATTGCTGTTTAATTTTGCAATTGGATGACAATATCCCTCTCCGCTACTCCTTTGCCCCATTACAAATTTTCTAACTTGAAGTAATGTATCTGTATAGGGTAAATTTTCCACAGATTCTGAATACTCTTGTAAACTATATTTGGCTCTTTTTTCCATATTGTTTACTAGACTAATTGATATATAAATGTTACTATTATTAAGTAACACAAGATAAAAGGTTTAATTGATTATTTCCAACAGGTTTTTCTATATAAACAATAATCACAGAGTTTGCTTGGATTTTTTGGGAAATTACAATCTTTTTCAGCTTGTTCTATTGCTTTTATTTTTTCAATAATCTCTTGCTCCAGCCTTTCTTCTTGTTTTGAGTTTCTTTCTGAGATAACTGTTTCGTTAAAGGCTAGCATATGCCAAATTAGTTTTACTGACTTTACGTCTTTGAAATTCTTTTTTACCCAAATTGAATACATTGCAAGTTGTCTGTCTTCATCCGCATCAACTTGTTCTTTCATTCTTGAGTTTGTCTTGTAGTCACAAACGTAATAATTTCCCTCTCTATCTCTCCCTAATTTATCTATTCTAATGCTCCAATGACTTCCATCCGCTAGCTCCATCAGGTCTTCCGTCTCAAGTCCGATTATATCTAATTGATCGTGTAGGAAAATGGAGTCATAATAATTTTTGAGAAAATTCCAACCCATTTGCTTATAGTTTTGCTCACTCATCCCATATTTAACAATTAAAATGTCAGAGGTATAGTTCTTCTCCCAAGTTTCTTTAAAGAATATTTTAATATCTATGATTGTGTTATGTCTGCCTTCTTGTCGGTCTTTATAGAGCTTTTCTAGTGCTTCATGAACCATACTACCCATAAATGCCTCAATTGTATTTGGTGCATCTGGCTTTACTTTGTCTATATAGTGTAACTTGTATTGAAAGGGACAGTTCTCATAGGTTGAGATTTTAGAGTGAGAATATCTAGCCATAAATTTTTTTAGAAGGCAGGGTTTAAAATGATTTAGGTAGGAGATACACATTCTATTAAATAAATACTTAAATAGGAGGATTTTTTAGAATCATCATGGAAGCATTAATAAAAAAATTAAGTTTTTACATAGCCTTAGACAAAAAGGAGATTATTGGTTTAGACTCTTTTGGTATCGAAGAACGAAAACTTCTTGTAATGGGATTGCCAAAAGTTAGTACTTCTAGAGGAACTTATGAAAAGGTTGAAGACATAAGCAGAGTTATTCCAGTCGAAGAGGCAATGCTAAAATTTGATTTTGGTAAGTGGCATAGTCCGTGCCCTGTTCCTGTTAGAGAATTTAAGTATGCTGCTATTTAATTTTCTGAAACTAGTCTCCCCATAACTTTTATAAATGTTCTTTTTGTGCTATATTCATGAAAAGAAGTGCTTTATTCTTGAGCATACTATGTATTGTTTTTATGCTGTTTAGCGTGTCGGCTCAAACAGATGTTTTATATTTTCACGGTATTGGATGTCCTCATTGTGCGATTGTTGATGAGTCGGGAGTTTTAGAAAGAGTTGGAAACTTATCTGAGGTGAGTTTAACACAATATGAAGTATACTATGATGTTAAGGGCCAAGAAAAGTTTAAGGAAATTCAAGGTTTATTAAATGTGAAAGATAGTGAAAAGGGAATCCCTTTTATGATGATTAATTATTCTGGAAAAGTTACATATTTGATAGGCGACAAACCAATAATTGCTAATGCAGAGAATTATGCTGGGACTGGGAATTTTAATCCATCACAACAAACAGATAATACTTCTATTTCAGAGGACAATATTACGCTAGGTAGTATTGTTGTTGCAGCTTTAATTGACTCTATTAATCCTTGTGCATTTGGAGTTTTGATCTTTCTGATGATTTCGCTTTTAAAAGTTGGTTCGGCTAAAAGGGCTTTGAAATATGGTTTGGCATATACTTTTGCAGTATTTGTTGTTTACTTTTTGGCAGGATTTGGAATATTTAAAGCAATACAAAGTTTCTCAGCTTTAGGCAAGGTGGTCTATATTATTGCGGGATTTCTTGTTATTCTTCTTGGTTTGTTAGAGTTTATGGATTTTTTTAGGGCTATAAAAGACAGCAAAGCAATCCTAAAGATTCCTACAAGCGCTAAACCACTATTAGAAAGAATGTCTAACAAGGGAACGCTTATGGCTACAATAGGACTGGGAGTACTGGTTTCATTATTCGAGTTACCTTGTACTGGGGGAATTTATTTAGCGATTTTATCTTTAATGGCTAAACACGGCACATTTGCATGGGGATATTTATTCTTATATAATTTAATCTTTGTTCTGCCCTTAATGGTGATTACTTTTATAATCTATAAGGGAACTTCTCCAGAAACATTACAGAGATGGACGAACAGTGAGAAGAAATGGATGAGATTTGCTGCAGGTGTTGTTCTTGTACTTCTAGGAATATATTTACTAAACGGCAAATTATTTTGAGGTTATTGAATGAAAACAGAAGAAAACAAAGAGGTAAAAACTTGGTTTAATTTGAAAGTTTATTGGAGCTTCTTAAGAAAATATAAACTTATTTTTGTACTTTTAACATTTGCTGTATTGACACACGAAGCAAAGCAGATTGCAGATAAATATATTGTTAAAATGGCATTTGACAAATCTGCAGAATTCCTTTCTGGGGCAATAGCTGAGGGGGTTCTCTTAGATTATCTTTTTATTTTATTATTAGTTCTTCTGAGTCTAACTATTCTAGTAAGTGTTTGCGGTAACTGGTTGAAGTTACATCTAGTTAACAAACTTGAAACGAATCTTATTTATGACTTAAAAAATAGGTATTTTTCACATATTATCTCTTTAGATCATAAATTTTACACAACCCACAAGACAGGTTCTTTAATTTCCAGATTGGGAAGGGGCGGCAGCGCAATGGAAAGAATAACAGATTCTATTTTCTTTGAGTTTGCTCCTTTGATAATTCAATTTTCTATCTTGATATTCTCGCTTATTTATTTAGATAGAATCTCCGCAATAATAGTTTCGGTGATTGTCGTTACTTTTATTACTTTTTCATTGATTATACAGAAAATTGCAAATAAATACAATTTAGCAGCAAATAAGTCTGAAGATATTGAAAAAGGAAATATTTCTGATATATTTACAAACGTAGATTCAATTAAATATTTTGGAAAAGAATCTTGGATTAGAAAAAGATATCTTGCTTTTGCTGATGATACCAGGAAGACCTCGCTAAGAAGCTGGAATATGTGGAGAATTGTTAGTGCAGGTCAGAGTTTAATTTTAGGAATTGGAACCGTTACTTTACTTTATTTTTCATTTAACTCATTCTTGAAGGGAGAACTAAGTCTGGGTACTTTAACATTTATTTACACAACCTACTATTCTTTAATGGGGCCTTTATTTGGATTTATTCATGGAGTTAGGGGATTTACCAAATCATTAACAGATTTCCAAGACTTATTCGAATACGGAAATATTGAGTCAGATATAAAGGATAACCCAAATGCACTGGAAATGAGGATAAACAGGGGCGAGATTGAATTTGATAATATTAGTTTTGCATATGACAAAAGACAAGTGTTCAATAATTTTAGTTTGAAAGTTCCAGCAAACAAGAAAGTGGCTCTGGTCGGGCATTCCGGATGTGGAAAGAGTTCTTTAGTTAAACTTCTTTATAGATTGTATGATATTCAGTCAGGAAGTATAAAGATCGATGGAAAAGATATTAGAAGTGTCAAACATGAATCGTTAAGAAGTGAGATGGCCATTGTTCCTCAGGAATGCATCTTATTTGATGATTCTATTTATAATAACATTAAATTCTCCAATCCTAAAGCAACTAAAGAACAAGTAATGCAAGCAATTAAATTTGCACAATTAGACAAAATTGTAAACAGGTTTCCTAATAAAGAGAATACTATTGTTGGAGAAAGAGGTGTTAAGCTGTCTGGTGGAGAGAAGCAAAGAGTTTCAATTGCTAGAGCTATTTTAGCTGATAAAAAGATCTTAGTTTTGGACGAAGCTACTTCAGCTTTAGATTCTGAAACAGAGTATGAAATACAGGTAGATCTGCAGAAGTTAATGCAAGGAAGGACTTCAATTGTTATTGCACATAGACTTTCAACTATTATGAATGCAGATGTTATTGTAGTTATGAAAGAGGGAAAGATTGTTCAGATGGGTAAACATAATGACCTTATTAATAAATCCGGAGAATATAAGAAGCTTTGGAACTTGCAAAAGGGCGGGTATCTAAAAGAATGAAAATAAAATGAAACCCTTCTATAGATTTATAATGACTTGGGGAAAGACTACTTTTGATTGTGAGTGGTCTGATGATACTGATTTTGAGAAATTGCCTTCTGTTAATGATGTCCATGGGTATGTTTTCGATGATAAAAATGACTTGTGTGTTGTCAAATGGAAAGGAGACAAATACTGGGGAGACTTGGGAGGCAGAGTTGAGAAAGGCGATAAAAGTTATCAAGATACCTTTATTAGAGAGGTTGAGGAGGAAGCAGACCTGGAGCTAAAAGACATTAAAAGGCTAGGATATGTAAAATATATTGAGTGTGGAAAGAATAAGGAGAAATATGGTGTGAAATTTATTGCAAGAGTTAAAAAAATTAAACCTCAAACAATTGATCCTGCAGAGGGTGAGATACCTAAAAGAAAATTTATCAAACCAAGAGATTTTGCAAATAGAAGTAATTGGGGTGAGCAAGGAAATTTTGAAATTGAAAAAGCATTGAAGAAATTGAAAGAAAGATAATTATTTCAATTCCCAACCTTTAACCTTGGCTTTCATATATAATTCTCTAGGACATTTTGTGCCAGATTTAGAGAAAGCGCATATTACACAACAACTTGTTATCGGCGTTCTAACTTCTTCTTTACATTTTGGACAAGTGTATTTTTGAGGAGAAAAGTCTATTGAGACTTTTGCAGTAGTTCCTTTCTTGCAGTGTGGACAAACTAGAATAACTGAGGTAGGTATACGTTGAACAGATCTTTTTGCACACATGAAGTACTTACGACCAATAGTTTTAAATATTTAATTAAATTAATTACTTTATGAATTTAGGACAAATACTAGGATATATTCTGATTCTTTCAGGAATTATTTTGAGTCTTACATTGGTAACTAATGAGGAAACAAAGGACAGTTTCGAACTTTCTACATTTTTTAGTGCATATGCGGGTGTTTGTTTTACGGCAGGGACAATAACTTTCTATAAAAGTTTAGAAAAACCTTGCTCCAAAGAAAAACTTGGTGAAATTAGAGTTTTTAGTGAAAGAGATTAGACGCTTTTGTTACTTCATTTTCATTAAGTCTAACTTTTTTATTTGAAATTTGTTTATCTGGAGATTTGTATATTTTCGTAATGCAATAATTTAAAAGAGAGAGTATTCTTGATTTATTATGAGCCTAATTGATATTGCACTGATTGCACAATTATTTGTTCTAATTAATCCATTTTCTTCTTTTCCAGTTCTATTTGCAGCTTACAAAAATAAGATGAATGTAAAGAGTATTGCAGTTCAAGCTTCTTTACTTGCTTTTATTATTGCCATTATTATTTGTTTAATAGGGTCTAATTTGTTTGGCTTTTTCGGCATAACTATTGACTCCTTTAGAATTGCTGGAGGTATTTGTTTGCTTTTATTAGGTTTGGATACTATTCGAGACAAAGAGAAAAAAGAAAATGTTGGAAAAGTAGACAGCTTAATTTCTATTTTGGCTACACCTCTTTTAACAGGACCAGCTACAATTTCATTTATAATTATTAAGTCTATAGAATTGGGAAGAACCACCCTACTAAGCAATATTGTCTTTACGTTTATTTTAGTAGGGGTTGTTTTTGTAGTGTTTTCATATACTGTTAAGAAGATAAATATTAGAGTTATTGAAATAAGCTCCAAGGTTTTAGGATTGTTCCTAACTGCTATGGCTATCGAACTTATTTTTAAAGGTGCATACAATTTGTTCATGCTTGCAGCTTAAAATTATTACCAAAAATGATATAAAGCTTTGAAATAGATAATTTCATGGTGAAAATCTTAGATATTTTGAAAGGAATGAATGCTCAGACACTTTACTATCCGGGTTGTATGCTAAAGAATGTTATGACTACTGAACAAGAAAATTACAAGAAAATATTCAATCTTTTAGGAATTGATTTTGTTATGCTGCCAAATAACGAGGTTTGTTGTGGAAGTCCAGTTATGAATGCAGGATACAAGAAAGATACAAAAGAATTAGCTAAAAAGAACTATACTTTATTTAAAAAACAGAATATTTCTAAAATTATAACTCCATGTGCAGGATGCTATAATATGTTTAAGAATGAATATCCTCAACTTTTGAGAGAATGGGATATTGAAGTTGAACATGCAACGCAGACAATTTTGAGCGCTTTAAAGAATCGAAGATTAAAACAATTTTCAGGTAAAGAGATTGTAACTTACCATGATCCTTGCCATTTAGGCAGATATTCAGGAATTTACGATGAACCTAGAGAGATAATTAAGCTGTTAGGTGGAGAATTGAAAGAAATGGTACATAATAAAGGAAATGCATTATGTTGTGGTGCTGGTGGGGGCATGAGGGCGAATTACCCAGATACTGCAAAGAAGATTGCTAAAAAAAGAATGGATGAGAAACCAATTGATGCACAGTTTACTTTAACGCCTTGCGGACTTTGTACTGCTAATTTAAAGACGGCTGATGATTCGGTTGTTGAATTTTCAACTTGGGTTTTGAGGAGGTTAATGTGAAAATATTTATTGCGTGCAGTAAACACTTTTATCATCAAATTCCAACTATAAAAGACGTTCTTGAAAAAAGAGGACATATTCTTGCTATGCCTAACAGCTATGATCAACCTATGAAAGAAGAAGAGATGAAATTGTTAAGTCCAGAAGAACACATTAAATGGAAAGGTGAAATGTTAAGAAAAGATAAAGAGAATATTGAACCGAATGATGCTATTTTAATTTTAAATTATGAAAAGAAAGGTCAACCAAATTATGTTGGTGGGGCGACATTTTTGGAAATGTTTAGAGCATGGGAAATGGGTAAGAAATTATTTTTGTTAAACCCCATCCCAGATAATTTATTGAAAGATGAAATTATTGGATTTAATCCAGTGATATTAAATGGAAATTTGGAGTTGATATGAGTAACATAAAAATTGGTTGGTACAATGTTTTGAGAGGATTTCATAATAAAAAGCCAGACGGCTCGTTTACCTTTGAACCAAGAAGACTTGAAGCAGCTAGAAATATTATTAGGGTTATGAATCCAGATATTCTCTTTGTTGGCGAGGGAGATTTTAATCCGCTTTGTAAAATTAAAGGACCGAAAATAAAAACGGTTGATTATAAAAAAGAATTTGGTTTTCCATTTGTTTACTATTCTAAACCTGATGAAACTTCTAGAAAAGGAGAAGTTATTCTTTCTCATTTCCCAATAAATGTCCACAATATGTCTGTTATGAATATGACACACATGAGAACTTGGTTTAATATTGAAGATAAAAAAATAAATATTGATGTTATCCATCCACACCCAATGGTTAAAGATAAAGAAAAAGCAGAATGGATTGGAAACATAATTGATAGTGCGAAAGAGCCATATATCTTACTTGGAGATTTCAATGCGTTATCGCCAAAAGATAGATATAAATTTGATAATCTGGTGGATGAATTTACGGGCTTTCAAGGAAGCAAAGAAAAGGCAGTGGCTAATGCAAAAGATACTTTATCTTGTGGTATGATAAAAAAAGTCATTTCTAAAGGACTTACGGACAGTTATTATGTTTGCAATGATAAATATTCAGGTACACTGCCTACAAAGAGATATAACCGAACAAAGAATAAAACAGATATAAGAATAGATTACATTTTCTGTTCTAGAACTATTCGGGTTTTAAAATCTGGGATAGTAAAAAATAAACTAGCAGAGATGGCCTCAGATCATTATCCTATATTTGCTTATGTGGAGATAAGATGAATGCCGAAAAAATAGTTTATGAAACAGATGCATCACAAGTGAAAGGAAAAGCCACTAATGTTTTACAACCTGCTAGTATGCAAGAATTGAAAATGTTTGTTAAAAGTAATCCTAAAATTTGTATTCGTGGCGGAGGCACAGGGCTAGCAGGAGGAGCAGTTCCGCAAAATGAAGTTGTTTTAGATATGTCTTTGATGGAGAAAATAAGTAATTTAGATACAAATAGAAGGACCATTGAAGTAGAAGCGGGAGTTATCTTAGATGATTTGAATGATTATTTAGCAGGATTTGGATTAGAGTTCCCAGTTAATCCTTCTTCTCATGGAGTTTGTACACTTGGAGGAATGATTGCAACAAATGCCGTCGGCTCTAGGGCAATAAAATATGGCAAAACCTCTGAATGGATCAACTGGCTTGAGGTGATTAATTCATATGGCGATATTGAAAGAAAGGCGCAGACTGAGCTTAGTGATTATTCCGGAATGGAAGGAACTACAGGAGTTATTTCAAAAGCTAGTTTAAGATTGATTGATAAACCAATTGTATTTAGTGGAGAGTTAGTTGTTAAAGACTATATTGATGATATTGTAAATATTGTTAGAGATTTGAAACGAAATCCTAACGTTTCAATGATAGAATTCTTAGATAAGAGAGTTTCTGAATTTGTAGGTTTACCTTTCAAGTATCATTTAATAATTGAATATGAATCAGATGAAGGAAACATTAAAGGAGACGGATTTACAAAGTTATTGCAAACGAGAGATGAAGTTTACCCCATGCTTGCAGAAAAAGGATATACAAGAATCGAAGATCCGAAGATATTACTAGACCGGTTTCCAAAGCTATTTAATTATTTAGAATCTTATAGTATTCCTGTTTTTGGGCATTTATCCGTAGGTATTTTACATCCTTGTTTTTCAAAAGAACAGGAAAAATTAATTCCGGAAATAATGCAAATTACAAAAAGATTATCTGGACAAATATCAGGTGAACATGGAATCGGCTTATTGAAAAAAGAATTTGTTGATGTTAACGATAAGAAACTTTTAACAATTATTAAAAACAGAATCGATCCTACAAATAAATTTAATTCTGGGAAGATTTTATGAAAATCGATTATAAACAAGCTCGTGAATTTTTAGAAAGGATTAATGCAAAAGATAATACAATGATTTTTACGCATACGGACATGGATGGATTTGCTGCCGGAATTTTATTACAAGATTACCTAATTAGTAAAGGGGCAAAAACAAATGTACGTATTGTAAATTACGGAGTTACGAGAATTTCAGATACTCCCCTAGCAGGATTTAATAAAATTTTTATAACAGATTTAGCTCCTGACATGGTCTGGGAAGATTTGAAAGATCTGAAAGATAAAGAAATTTTTTATACTGACCATCATAAAGAAGACAAAGACAAACCGATACCTGATTTTGTATTTGAGTTGAGAACACTTTCTCAAGGGTATATTCCATCCACTAGAACAGTTTATGAATTAACTGAAAAAGAGAATGTGGCCAAACTGTGGCTAGCTACTGCTGGAACTGTGTCTGATTATGCGGAGAAATATCCTGAAAATACTGAATTTTTGCAAAAGGCATATAGAAAATTAGGAATAACACATGAAGAACTAATGAAATACTTATTTAAATTTAATTTTGCATTAATTGGATCTCCTTCTCTGGAACAAGCTTTCGCAGAAGTTTCTAAAATGAAAAGTTTAGACGAGATTGTCAAACTTGCTAAATACTATGAACCTGTTGAAGAAGACATGAAAAGAATAAGAGAAGATTATGTAAAAAATAGAGAACTATTTGGGAAAATTATCTATTATAACTTAGAAACTAAATATCCAGGAGTGAAATCTGCATTTATTAATGAGATTTCTGGAAAAGAAAAAGAAAGTATACTAATATTCTCGACTAAGAAGGGAAGGGAAATAGTTAGTCTCTCTGCTAGAAATCAGTCTAGAAAATATAACGTTATAACAGTTTTAAAAGAAGGGATTAACGGATTTGAAGACTCAAAAGCTGGAGGGCATGAAGCAGCTGCAGGAGCACAAATACGTGCTGAAGATTTAGATAAATTTAAAGAAAGATTAAAACAAATTAAATTAGAAGATTGTGTAGTATAATGGCAAAGAAAAAATTAGCTATCAAAAATGGAAAGAAACCTATTCAATTGAAATTGAAGAAAGAGGAAGGTTTCTTTGATGATGTTCCTAAACAAAAAACCAAGATAAATCTAGGAGTTAGGAATGCAATGGAAGAAGTTCAAGAAATTCTTTCGCCTTGTATTAAATGCGGTATGTGCAAATCGCTTTGTCCAGTTTTCAAAACTTTGAAAAGGGAAGAGATTTCCCCAAGAGGACATGCAATTATGCTCAATGAAAACCTTTTGAATGAATTAGTTTTCCAGTGTAACTTGTGTAAAGCTTGTGAAGCAAAATGTCCTTTGAATTTGAAGATATGTGATGCTATGAAAAGAGCCAGAGAGGCTTTGGTTTTGGATGGGAAAAGTTTGAAAAATAATGAAGAGATGATTGAAGCAATAAGGAAAACAGGGAGTCCATTTGAAGGCGGAAAAGCTGATCCAGATAAATTATATTGTTGCTAAATTTTATTTGAATTTCTTAATTCTTGAAGCTTTTTATATAACTCTTCCCATCTTCTAATATTTTTATATTCTACAAAAAAACCTAAAAAACCAGAGTAACTAAACAAATATTGATGAACTTTTTCTCCTTTGATGATTATTTCTCGCTCTTGCGGTTTTTTATATCCATAGACAAGTATTTCATTTAATTCTTGACTTGACCAAGGATTACGGCCCCATTTAGAGTGAATAAGATCACTAAAATTAATCCATTTTTCAGATTCCAAACCTAATGGCGAATCTTCTAATTCTTTTTCTATTTTTGTTATTTCAGCAGCTAAATCTTCTGATTTTTCCATACTTATTCAATGTTTTTCAATTATAAAAAATAAATCAATATAAGACATATACTCAATATTGAATAGAAGATTTGGTATAGGAGTATTGTGTAGAATCAAAAACCAATGACTATTTTGATAGATAGGCAAAATAAACTAAAAGGCAAACAATTAAAAAGCAATTTTGGCTTGGGCGAAAATGAAATCTAGTAAAATAATATGTTCGGAAAGTCCCCTCGATAAGCCTAATGAGAAGACCTACTATGAAAACAATCTAAAGATTGTTGAAGGTTTTTCAAATGAAGATTTGAAGATTATTGAAAAAATTAAAAATAAAGAATTTGAATCTAGACAAATCTTTGAATTAAAACTCAAGTCTGAAGAAACTGCAAAACAGTCTGAAATTAAAGAGTTGATTTCATATCCTTTAATTAAGAAAAACCTTACATACAACCTACCCCACCAGCAGGAAGGTGCTTTAAAAATATTGAGAGATCTAGATGGTAGGGCTCTTTTAGCGGATGAAGTTGGATTGGGTAAAACAATTACTGCCGGAATGGTTTTGAAAGAGTGTATTGTGCGTGGTTTTGTTAGGAGAGCTCTAATTCTAACGCCTCCTTCCCTTGTGAACCAATGGAAAGAAGAACTTAAGACTAAATTCGAATTGGACTTTACGGAAATTAATAAGGAGAGTGAGTGGGAAAAAACTGAGTTTGCTATAGCATCTATTGATAAAGTTAAAAATTTCAATCCTCAAACAAATGAGTTTAAACATGGACAGGCACACCAGATTTATTGGGATATAATCATAATTGATGAAGCACACAAACTCAAAGACAAAAATACTTACAGGTGGAAATTTGTTGACAAACTTCAAAAGAAAAGACTTCTTCTATTGACTGCAACACCCTTTCAGAATGATTTAATTGAGCTATATAACCTTCTTTCTTTGTTAAGAAGGGGGCATCTTGGCACAATTAGTGAGTTTAGATCTAATTTCTTAGTTGATGGCAATGAAAGACAGCCTTTGAATCCAAGAGAATTAAAAAGAAAATTATCTGAAGTAATGATTAGAAGAAGGAGAGATGAGGCTAAGGGTGTAAAATATATGAAAAGAATTCCGCGTATTCAGTCCGTAGAAATGACTCCTTCAGAAAAAAGAGCCTATGAACAGGTTGTAGACTTATTGCTAGTGCACTACTTAGATTTTAATGGAGTCCCTATAAATACTGTTTTGGCAGCACATTCTATCCTTCCCAAGATAACTAGTTCTTCTAAATCTTCTATTGAATTTTTAGAGAATCTTATTAACAATCCAAAATACCATACAAGTACAGTAGAGATTGCACAGGAAATTTTACAAGATTTTAAGGAATTAACTATCGATAGTAAGTTGAGTAAACTGATTGATTTAATGAATGAGATAATGGCTAGAGATAAATCAAAAAAAGTTCTGATTTACACAAAACATCCTGCAACCCTAGAATATATCTCTAACACTTTAAAAAAACAGAATTTTAATGTTACGGAATTTAAAGGAGGGCTTACTCCGGCTGAAAAAACAAAAAGAATACAAGATTTTAAAGATAAAACCCAAATTATGGTAAGTACAGAGACTGGTTCTGAAGGTCTTAATCTTCAGTTTTGTTCTATAATAATAAACTATGACTTGCCTTGGAATCCTATGTCAGTAGAACAAAGAATTGGTAGATTAGACAGGATTGGACAGAAAAGTGATATTTATGTTTACAATCTTGCGACAAAGGGAACCATGGAAGAGCATGTTGTTGACTTGATTATAAATAAAATGTGTTGCATCGGTTTGATTATGGGAGAGTTACCGATTATTTTATTTAATATGGGCTTAGATTCTAGCGGAGCAACAGGTGCAAATAAATTTGAAGAAAAACTTATGCATGCTTTCATTGACTCTAAAAATAATTTAAGTAGATTTGCTATTGAAGTAGATAAGGTAGAAAATGAGATAAATAAAGGAATCAAAGATTATGAAAAAACTAAAAAATATACTTCGGAGTTGTTAGACACATAAAAATGAAAAATGAAAATACCTCAAAAAAATTCCTTTTAGAATTTTTTAAAGATTCAGATATTGAAGATAAAGAAGGAGTTTTAACTATAAATAATGCTTCAGAAGACTTTGAGAAGTTTATTGGTAAAAAATCCCCTTATAAATTTGTGTTTGACATTTATACACATAATAAAATAAATAATTCTGATTTAATAATGCAGGGAAGTTATTTTTTGTTAGCAATACGGGATTATTTAGAAAATAAAGGACAAACTAGTTTGGTTAAAATTCAAGCAATACCTAGTAAATCTGTGTTGTCTAAACTAAAAGGAGAAAGAAAATTCTATGAGTTCTCTTTTATAACAACTTATCAATATCTTAATGATAAAAAACAATCATTGAACAAATTCTTTATTAAAGATGAAAAGATATTAGACATTGATGTTTCTAAGTTTAAAACACATAAGGGAAATAAAGAAGATATTAAGGATTTTGATCCTAGTGAAGATTATCAAATTGCAAAGAAAAAATTGCATGAGAAAGTATCTGCAGAAATTAAACCTATTAAGAGTGTTCTAAAAAAGAAACTTGAAAGAGAATTAACTAGAATTAAAGACCATTATGCTAAGCAAATTAAAGAAAAAGATGATGAAGTAGATAGCTGTGTCAATAAAATCAAACTATTACAGAGTAAACTTAGACATACTTCCTATGAGAGAGATCGAAATATTATTATGAGGTTAATTAGAGAATCTCATGAAAGGCTTAAAATGCTTAAAAAGAGAAGCTATAAAGAAAGACTTAAGGTAGAAGAAGAATTCCATATTAAAGATGAAGTTGAAAAGCATGCTTTGTCTATTAAAAACACTCTAATTAATATTACGGCCTATTATTTTTAGTGTGAATAAAATATAATAATCTTTAAATACAGGTTTTCTCTAATATAAACATGATAAAGAGAGGAGGTTTGATAAGTATTTTTACTTTAGCATTTTTATTTAGTTGTGTCTTGGCTTCTGCGACGATAGAAATAACACAGCAACCCTTTGAAGTTTACAATTTGGGAGATACAATCTTTACTTCTGTGAGTGTGACTCCTTCTTTAGTTAATGGAAGTTTTGAAATAAATCTGGTTTGTGATGGAAATTCAATAAATTTTTATAAAATCTCTCCTGCAGAAAGTGCTTTCTCTCCTAATGTTTTACAAAAAATAAATCATAAAATAATCCTAACTAGGGAATTCATAGGCTCATTGCTAGGAAATTGTTATATTGAATCTTTTTTAGGTAGTGAGAGAACTAGTTCAAACCATTTTTTATTAACAGACGATATCTCATTAACTGCTAAAACAGATAAATCTTCTTACAATCCTGGAGAAAAGGTAACTGTTTCTTTAGAAGCAATGAAAGCGAATGGAATATTATTGAATGGAAACTTTGAAGTCTCAAGTTCTGCGAGCCTTAGTGGCACGGTAGAGAAAGGGATAGCTACCACATCATACGTTTTAACTAATAATGTAGCTGCAGGTAAATATGAATTGGTTGTGTATGTATATGATAAAGATTCTAGCGGAATTTTAAATCAGAAAAAAACATCTGTCTATTATGAAGTTAAACAAATGCCAACTAAGTTGGAAATTGGATTGGCAAGCTTTGAAGCTTTACCAAATCAAAATTATACTTTTTCAGTAGATTTAACTGATCAAACTGAATTAAAGATGAATGGCACTGTTTCAGTAGAATATGTTTCGCCAAAGAATGAGAAGAAAAAATTAGAAGTTCTTTCTGGTTCTAGCGGAACGATAAATTTTGAAGGTGAAGCTACTCCTGGAAATTATATTTTAACAGCAAAAATTGGAAATCTTTCTGTTGAAAAAGATTTTATAGTTGCTGAAGTTGCTAATATCTCCGTTGTTTTATTAGAAGAATTAAGTATGGTTTCTGTAACTAATGTCGGTAATGTCCCATATGAAGAAAGCTTGAATGTTACTATTGGAAATGAAACACAGACAATCCAGGTTAAGTTAGGAGTAGGTGAAGAAAAAAGATATAATCTACATGCACCCGATGGCCTATATGATGTTATTGCACAAACAGGAGTATTCTCAACCACTAAACAACTTAGCTTGACTGGGAGAGCCATTTCTGTCGGTAAATGGGATGGACTAGGCATGCTTGAAGCATATTCTTTTGTGTGGCTTTTTATTGGAGGGATTTTAGTTATTGCTGGAGTAATTGTTTTCTTAAAGTTTAGGAATAACCGAACATATGACTATAAGGCGAGATCACATGAAAGAGCACAAAAAGAAATGAAAGATGAAGACTTAAATGAAATAAGCAGAAAAGCTTTCCAGAAAAAACAATTCTTAAATTTAGCAAACCCTATAGTAAATGAAGCTCAGTCAGTACCTACATTAAAAGGAAACAAAGATAATTGTTCTGTTATTTCTGTTAATGTAAAGAATTATGCCCATTTAGGTGTTGAAGCTAGAAACAAACTTAATGAAATTATCTCCACTGCTAAAGATAAATTCGGGGTTTTGGAATTTAGAGGACAGCATATGTTGATCATTTATTCTCCTTTGATTACTAAGACTTACAAAAATGAAATAATCGCTTCTAAAGCAGCTTGGAAGATAAGAAATGAGCTGGACAAATATAACAGCAAATTCAAGGATAAAATAATATATAATCTTGGATTGAATGCTGGGGAAATGGTTTCTTCCTTACTAAATGGAAAGCTAGCCTATACAAATATTGGAAATGGAGTTGTACTTGCAAAAAGAATATCAGATTTAAGTGAAGGTAAAATACTAGTTTCCCCGTCGTTTAGACAGAAATTAATGAGAGAACTAAAAATTGCTAAGACTAATTTCCACATAGGAAATTCTGAAATTTTAGAAGTTATTGGAATGTCAGATGTTGATAGAAACCAGGACAAGTTAACAGATATTATGAAGCGTTCTAATTTTATGCGAACTGAGTAGTTACCTAAATACTTAAAAATAAGTCAAATTAACTCTTGTTATGATACTTGGGAAGAATGTTTTTTTTGAAGGCCTTATTCAAAGAATGGCAGAAACTCATTCTACTAATGCCCTAAGCTTTGATGGGATAACGCCTGCTCAAATAGTGGCTAGAGAGATTTTAGACTATGCTACTAATAATGTAAACATCTTTTGGAGAAAACTATCTGACCCTATCTTGGATAATGACCTAATTATTGAAGGGGTGGAAGAAGCATTAGCAAGAGGGGTGAGTTTTTCAGTCTTTTCTCAAAGGGAAAACTCCTATATTACTGAAATGGAGATTCTTCTGTATTCTTACAGAATGCCTGTAAAACAAATGAGATTTCTGGGCAAGTCAGACTGTAATCTCATGTCTTGCGATAATTCTGCTTACTTTAGTTGGAGAGGATTAAAGGGAATAGGAGATACTTGCTTCAATGACCCTTTAACGGCAACGGCTATCCAGTCAAAGTATGGCGTTATTAGACAATAATTAGTTTTTCTTCGCGCTTTCCCATAACTGATTAAACACTTGTTTGAATGTCGCTACAAATATCTTATCTTCAATTATAAAACCTCTAGGAGATTTTTGAGTTGCATATTGAATATTTAACTTATCCCCTACTATTGCCCATTCAGCTTCGTTTTCAAGTTTTAGAAATCTAACTTCAGATAATTGTTTTTTTCTTTTTTCCGCTAGTTCTTTTTCTTTGATAGGGTATATAACTCGGTATTTTATGCCTTTTTTCATTCTTTTCTTATGGAACTCTTCATATAAACCAAGCATTTTATCGAAGGCTTCACGTTTTCCAGTGTAAACTAAAATTTCGTCTGTTTTTTTCATATTATCTAAATCTTCTGTAAATTCTAACCATATTGCCCGTAGGCCAGTGATTCCTTCGTAATATCTATACTTAGAAAATGGAGATTCTGTAGATTGTTTATTTTTTAATTCATCAATTAATTCTAGAATTGAATTTTTTTCTTGTGCGAGATCTTTTTGCTTTTCATCAAATAAATCTTTTATTATATCGGGAGAAGCGGCAATGAAAACTTTTTGATTGTTTTGTAATCTATAGCTAACAAATCCCTTTTTAATTAGGGATTCGAGAACTGAATATATTTTAGAGCTTGCAACTTGCGATTTTTCAGAGAGTAAACCAGTTTTAGCTTCTTTTAATTCTGACAGTGCCAAATACACTCTTGCTTCTGGAACAGTAAGCCCTATCTTAAGCAAGGGTTCGATTTTGTTTTCTTTATCAACCATACTACTTACTAGGTAAGTAGTAAATATATAAATCTACCTATTTATTGATGTTATTAAGTAGTAGTTACAAAATAACTACTCAAAAAACAAAATGACAAACACAACACAAAAACAAATTAAAATGCCTTCTCCTAAGACATTAGAATTTATAGGAGCTATTGAAAGACAGCCGCGCACTACTTGGGGATATAGTAATTTTTCGCTAGTAGCTAATCCAGGAGTATTTCCATTTGAAAGATCCTCAAGGGTTTTAGCAGATTATTTACCTGTTGAAAAATCTGAAAGTACATTAGATATGGGAACTGGGAGTGGCATACAGGCAATAGTTGCATATAATAAAGGAGCCATGTCTGTTTTAGGAGTAGATATTGATAAAAAGGCAGTAAATAACGCTGTAGAAAATGTTAGAAGATGCGGTTTAGAAAAAAGAATAAAGATAATTCAAAGCAATTTATTTGATAATGTGCCTAGACAAAAATTTGATAGAATTTTAGCAAATTTACCCTTTACAAATTGCAAGTATTCCAAAAAAAACGCTCATTTACTTTTTGACCCGGAATATAAAATCCATGATAAGTTTTTGCGTCAAGCCAAAGACTATCTTTCAAAAAATGGTAAAATAATTATTGTCGGCGGAGAATTAGCTGATGAAACCAGCCTTTATACTCTTGCTAGAAAGTATGAATATTATGTGCAAAAGCAAACTACTATCCGTTTAGAGAACATTGATTGGAAGGTTTACGAACTTTCTGCTGGAGGAAAAAGATGAACTCCCTAAACATTTATTCGGATAAAGGAGTTGTAAATAAATATCATCTATCTAGGAATATTCCCTATAAAATTTTAGCAAACTATGCTAGTCAGATAGTTACAAATACTTCTCCTAGAAGTTTATGTGATGTAGGCTTTGGTAAAGGATCTACATTAATCCCATTTGCAAGGCATAAGGAAACTAGAGTTTATGGTATAGATTCATCAGAAGAGATGGTAAGTTTTGTAAGAAACGAATTATCTAAAAGAAATTTATTCGCAAAGGTAATTGATGCAGATGCTAAGTTTATCGAACCTTTTATAGGAGAACTAGATTTAGTGCACATGAAAGCAGTTACCCATATACCTAAAGATCCATATAAATTCTTAATGGATGTAACTCGTGCAGTAAGACTTGGAGAACATTTTGTTATTGGGAAAGAAAATAGTCAGCCAGAAGATAATATGGAAAATATCGGCAAATATGGATTATCACATCAAGAAGACTTTGTTTTAAAAAATTTCTATGAAGAATATTTCAAAATTAGAACTAATGATGGGAAACCATTTAGAAAACCGAAAATGCCTGCTGGCGATTATGATGAAGCAGTGAGATTTTTAACAGAAAGAGATTTTGTTTTTGAGAAAGAAATTACTACACCCGCCTGGACAAAAAATATTACTTTGTCCGAGTTAGTAGAAGCAATTTCAGAAGGAACTTTTACTGTTTTTAGGAAGGGATGCTCTCAATTAGATAGAAAAGATTACGCGAAAAAAATGGAAGCATATTGTCATGCATATGGGTATTCTCTAGATGTAAAAAGACCTTATCGTGCTCAATTAAAGGCAGTCATTCTGCGGAAGGAAGCAAAATGACAAAGGAAACAATTGAAGAAAAAATACTAGGTTTGCCAAGTAGACAAGTTGTACCTTATGCAGTCCCTATGCTAATAAGAGAATTTGATTTTTTTAATAGATTTGGAAAAGAAGCATTATCTCTAGAAGGAATCTGTGGAAAGTTTAATTTCGATTCTAGAGTAGGAGATGCAATGGTTTCTTATTTAGCAAAAGAAGGATTTTTAGAGTATAAATCGGGAAGATATACTGTTTCAAAAACGGCAACAGACATGCTAACTACTGAAGCGAATCAAGATTTAACCAACTATGCTCTTCTAATAGACCAGGTTATTCCTAGAAAAATTCCTGATTCCATAAGAGATGCTCTTTTGACAGGTAAACCTCAAAGGTTTGTAGATTCTTCATGGGAAGATTCAATGAAAAGTGGCGCAATCTCAAAAAGTTTTTCAGATGGAATGATGGCAAGAGCAGAGTGGTTAAAGTTATCACTTGCGGATAAAATGAAATTATTTATTTGCCAGGGTGAAGATGAAAAACTATTAGATTTAGGAGGTTCTCTTGGAGATTATTGCGGAGCATTTACAACGGCATTTAATCACCTTGCTGCGACAGTATATGAATTACCTTCTGTAGCTGAACATACAAGAAAAAATATTAAAGAAAAAGGATATAAAAATGTAGAAGTTGTGAGCGGAGATTTTTTTAAAGATGAACTTCCTACTGGATTTAATACACATTTTTACTCTAATGTTATGCATGATTGGAAACCAAGAGAAGTTGTTCAATTATTAAGAAAGAGTTATAAGAGTTTACCTATCAGAGGCAAGGTGTTGGTTCACGATATGCATTTGAATGATAATAAGACTTCTCCAGATTATGTAGTTGATCATTCTCTATATTTGTCTATATTTACTAACGGAAGATGCTACTCTAATTTAGAAATGGAGAATTTCATGGAAAGAGCAGGATTTGATAATGTAGAATATGCACCTACCCTATGCGGATTTGGTGTTGTTTCTGGAGAGAAAAGAAAATAACAAATGACGATTAGAATAATTATTTAAACCTGTAATTCTAAGTATTTCTATGGCTACAGTACTTATAGTAGATGATAAAAAATGGGATGTTCAACATCTTATTGAAGCAATAGAATTTAGGGGGCATGCAGTTGTTCATTATTCTTACAGTCAAATTGCTCAGAAAGTTTTAAGTGAAGGATCATTGCGCCCTGATTGTGCAATTTATGATATAATGATGCCAAGATATGAGGATGAATCTAAATTATCTGCAGATCTTGGAGGGATTTTATTAGTTCATGAAACACGGAGAAAGTCACCGAACACCAGAATGGTTATTCATACAAGCGGACTAGAAGGAGAATTGCAAGATAAAGTGTATGAATTAGGAGTTCCAGTTTTTATAAAAAATGATAATAGAGTTGGCGATATAATACATATGCTAGGATTGTAAAATTACAATTTGTAAGCTTCTTGATGCAACTTGTGAATTTCTTTATCTTCTCTTATTGTTTTTAATAAATTATTTATTTCTTTTGCGACTGAGTTTTTTAAATCCATAGGGTGTAATTTCTTTTCAACAAAATCTTTCTCTACTTCTATGTATGTTGAATATTCTTTATTCCCTCCAAATTTTTCAGGCCGATTTATTATGAACTTCTCATTTCTGTCCGACTTTAAGACGAATATTAAGAATTTTAATAGAGCCATTACTCCGTTTTCTGGATCTCCCTCAACACATTCAGCTTTATTTATCTTTTTTATAACCTCTGCTTCTTCTTCTAAAGTATCAATTTTAGTATTCGGAATACTCGAGCTCATCTTGGCACCTACAAGGCCCCTAATCATAGGATTCATAAGTTCAATTCTTGCTTTGTACCCAATTTTAGGAAGATATTCTCTTGCATAAACCATAATCTTTCTTTGATCAACCCCGCCAAATTGAGCATCTACTTTTAAATATTCTTCGTCTAAAGCCTGCATCAAAGGATATATTATTCCAGACATTTTAGGATTATCACCAAGTTTTACGACTTCGGCAGCAGAATGTTTTGCATCATTTATAGTAGTCATAGTGCTCAACTTTAATAAGTCATGAAAATATTCTTTATTTAATTGCAATTCACTGCCTTTAACAAATTCTAATTTTGAAGTATCAACCCCAATTGTTTTTAATAGTAAAGTAATCATTCTTTCATAGTATGAATATCTTTTTTCTAAAATTTCCCAAGGAACACTATCTAATGCAGCATGTAAATCTGCTAAAAGTATTTTTACCCTTATTCCGGCTTTCAGAAAGTCCGCGACCTTCATCATTGGAAAGAAATATGCAATGGAGATGCTTCCGGTTGGCATTGTCCCCCAATATAAAGAGATTTCTTTCTTTGATTTTACCAATTCTAATAACTGCTCTTCACCAATAACTTCCTGTAGATTTCTCTTTATCAGAGCTAATTTTTCTTCAACAGTTAATTCTTTTTTTGTCATAGTTATCCTTTGTTTTTGTGTTATTTAAACTTTTGCCGAGATTATTTTTTCAACTTCTCTCACAGCTTCACCTAGTTTGTCATGTAGATTAGTTACTGTAAAGTCAAATTCTTTTGCAGATTCCATTTCTTTTAGAGCAGTAGAAAGTCTTTGCCCTATCACCTCTTCATTATCCGATTTTCGGCTAAAAAGTCTTACTTTTAATTCCTCTAAACTTTCTGCTTGGATAAAAATTACCCTGCAATCAGGATCTATTATTTTCATATTTACTGCCCCTTGTACATCGATTACAAATAGAACATTTGTTCCTTCATAGAGAATTCTTTCAACGTCTTCTTTTCTACTCCCATAGTAATTTCCATAAACAGTAGCAAATTCGAACATTTTATTATTTTTTAGATTCTCTTCAAATTCTTCTCTTGAAAGAAAAAAATAGTCTTTTCCGTCTATTTCACCATCTCTTTTTGGACGTGTTGTACAGGTTATTACTTTCTTAGTATTAAGTTTTTGATTTGCTAAAATTTTTTTTGAGATCTCTGTTTTGCCCACTCCGGATGGACCTGTTATGATAAATATTTGTCCTTTCATAATAAGACTAAACTAGTGGCGTTTAAAAATATTTATAAATAGAAGAAGTATAGATTATTTATGAAAAAAGGGATAACGATACAGATTCAGCTCACAAATAAGTGGCTCTACTTTTTGGCTGGAGTCTTGATTGTTTCTGTTTTTTCCATGGGAGTTTGGGCTTATAATGCGAATGGTATTGGTGGAAATGCCTCAATAATGGGACATAGTGCTGATGAGATTGCAGGATTACCAAATTTAACAGGTATGGATTATGTCGTAACTACTTGGCGTTCTAGTGATAATACTTCATGGTACAGAAAATACAATAGTGGCTGGATTGAGCAAGGAGGAATTTCATTTGCAAATGATTATACTGCGATTAATTTACCAACATCATTCACTAATAATAAATATACATTGATACTTACTTATTTTGGGGGAAGCAGCACTAGCGAAGAAAAGTGGACAACTGCAGAATACAATGCAGGAATGTATGTTTATGGAAGAACTACCTCTTCTTTTAAAAAGGAGACTAGTTGGACTTTAACAGGTGGTGGAAATGCCAACAGACCAGTAATCTTTTATGCGAGCGGTTTCTAATATGAAGCAATATTTATAAACAGAAGAAATATAGAATTTATATGAGAAAAAAAGTGTTGAGTATATTTTGGCTTGCTTTAGCAGGAGTTCTATTTGCAGGTTATTTGACTTATGTTAAATTGTTTTCTGGAACTTGTGCATTAACTGAGGGATGTTCATATTTTATGGGACTGCCTACTTGCATGTTTGGATTCTTACTATTTTCTGCAATATTCATTATTTCAATACTTGCTCTTTTTAGAAAAACACATTATAGAAAAACTATGGGGATAATTTCATTCTGTGGAATTTTATTTTCTGGATACTTCTCAATGTATGAAATATTCTTTTCTCCCTTGAACTTATTTAATGGTGCTAGATATACTTTAGGACTACCTAGTTGTGCTTATGGATCTTTGATGTTTATTATTGTGTTCTTTGTTGCAATGAAAAGGCCCAAGGATTAGTTTTTAGGATTAGATAAAATTATAAAGTACTTTTAACCTGAATTTGTATGAGACAATTTAACTCTGTAGCACAAATGGACAGTTTGAAAGGGACTATTACTTGCAGCTCTATGTCTAGAGGTGAGGAATGCAGGCTTGAACAAATGTTAAATATTTTTAGAGATGCTGATAATGAAGTTGTTGATTCTGGACATAAGGCTATTCCTTGCATAGTACAGGAAGGTACAAAATTCCTTAGACCTTCTTCAAATATTAAATATTATGAAAAAGTTTATATTTTTAATTTCTCTTGGAATCCCGATCCATCGCGGCCATTACCTATGGAAAAACAAACCTTTTATCAGACTCTTTTATCTTATGCAGATTATATCGGTAAGGAGATGGAATTAGGGAGACTATATCTAGATTTTGATGGAAAAACAGAATTACTTGAAACAGATATTTAATGTTTTTAGTTTTTAGTTATTTTAGAAATTTAGATATAAAAGAAGGACTACATAGAAATATTATTTGAATTGCCCGATTCTAGAAAATTAACGCTACGTAAAAGATATGAGGATTATAAGGCGCTATGTTGTATTTATTAAGTAGTAACAATTAAAAAGATTTAAAAAGATTAGATTACTTATATAAATATGGTTACATTTCAATTAACAGATTACCAGATAGAAGCAAAGAAAAATAGTTTGAAAGGAACTATTACTTGCGGTTCTAGAGTAGGTTATAATACTGGAGCAAAAGAGTTTAGTTTGGAAGAGACGCTTACAATTCTTGATGAGACCAATAAACAAGTAACTACTCAAGGCCTCAGAGCTCTTCCTTGTATCGTAACAGAAGGTACTTTAGTTGGAAGATCTGAATCAGGAAATTATCATGAAAGAGTTTATATTTTGAACTTTTCTCAGAGTCCGCGAACTGAACCAATAGCAGATTCTAAGTTTCATGAGTCTTTGCTAGCCTATGCTCAAGGAATGGGTAAAACAATGGGACAAGAAAGAGTTTATATTGATTTTAATGGTCAAACTGAAGTTCTTGTAAAGAGATAAACAAACTTAAAATTGAAACTAACCCAGTACTTAAGTTAAGATAAAGTTAACGTATTTAACAAAGTTTTAAAAGACAGAAATCCAAGTATTGTTATGGTAAAAGAGGACTATGATCTAATGATTCTAGGTAGTGGAATTGCAGGAATGACTGCTGCGATTTATGGAATTAGGTATAATTTGAAAACAGTTGTTGTTGGACAAGCTATTGGAGGAACTGGAAATCTTGCAGGACATATTGAAAATTGGCCAGGATTTATAGGTTCAGGTGCAGAATTAATGACTAAAGTTAGTGAACAAGCAAAAAAGGCCGGAGTGCATTTTATTGAAGGAGAAATAAGTTCTATTAAAAAAAACGGCACTGTTTTCTCAGTTGAAGTTGGCGAGCATAAAATACAGGCTAAGGCTACAATACTTGCGTTAGGGATGCAAAATAGAAAGCTAGGAGTTAAGGGAGAAAAAGAATTAATAGGTAAAGGAGTTAGTTATTGTGCAACTTGCGACGGTATGTTTTTCAAAGGCAAGACAGTAATAGTTATTGGCGGTTCAGATTCGGCTGCGAAGGCTGCATTATACTTATCTGAAATTGCAAAGAAAGTTTATGTTTCATATAGAAAATCCGAAATGAGATGTGAACCTATTTCTCTTAAAAAATTGCATAGTAAGGAAAATGTAGAGATAAGTTACTTTACAAATCCTGTTGAGATTTTAGGAGATAAAAAAGTTACAGGGATTATTTTAAGTCAAGAAGAAGATAATAAGAAGAAAGAAATAAAACTAGATGTTGACGGGATATTTATTGAAATTGGAGCTGCGCCAGTTATTGAAGTAGTAAGTTCTTTAGGTGTTGCCTTAAATGAAAACGGATTCATTAAAATTGACAGAAACGCAAAGACAAATATTGAAGGAGTTTATGCTGCGGGAGATAATACAGATACTTCCTTTAAGCAATTAGTTGTCGCTGCTGGGGAAGGTGCAATTGCCGCGAAGTCTGCTTATGATTTTTTGAAATTTGGAAAAAAGTAACTCCGTGTCACTTATAAGTCATAGCAAATAAAAAGGTTTAAATATCTAGGAATTCTAAAGTATCTATGATAAAAAAATTAGACGGAAGGGACTCTAAACAATTAGATTTATTTATACAATTATTAGACGAGTCACAAAAGGGAATGGTTAAAGATTTCGTTAGAATACCTTTGGTTAGGGAATCTAGAGCAGAATTACAAAATTATGCAGATAGGTATGGTCTCGAGGGGAGAATGACAATAGAAACTATCAGTAACATAGGAAAAATGTTAGGAGTGGGTTATCCTTTTCTTCAAACGGAACTTAGGATAAGACTTGCAACACAAGTTTATTAATAAGAAATAACTATCTAAGTAGGGTGGCTTTTAGTAATTTTTATAATTTTATCGAATTATTTCAAAAGGCCGTTGAGTATTAAATGTAAGTCTTAGGTGTTAAAAGTTACGCATGTAATTAGACCTCTTATATGGGGCGCTTAACTTTTTTGTCTACGTTATTTTGTTTTTTAGGTTATTTTATTGAATTATTTTTCAAAAATAAATTGGACCTATTTTAGGGTGTTTTGGGTTAAAACCTCTAAAATGGCGCATGCAGATAGACTCCTTATATGGGGGGCGCCGTTTTTATTCCGTCGAAGTTTAATAATTTTCTATTTTTTATGTATTTTATTCAAATATTGTAAATTGGCAGTAAATTCCGAAAAGTGTCAAAAAAGCCCCATGCAAATAGACCTCTTATATGGGGCGGGGCTTTTTTTGTCGACGTAGTTTTTTGAACTGAATATTTCAGAAGCAAACAACAATCTTTAAAAACTGAATAGATTACAATTTTTTAATGGAAGTGATGATTATTTTTGGACCGCCAGGAAGCGGAAAGGGAACTCAAGCAGACTTACTTATTAAGAACTTTGATTTACTGCATATTTCTACTGGTAATTTGTTTAGAGAAGCTATTGCTCAAAGAACAGAACTTGGATTGCAAATTGAAGCCCTTATAGCACAAGGACATTTAGTTTCAGATGAAACCGTTATTGGAATTATAAAAGAATTTCTAGAAAAGAATAAAGATAAAAGAATATTACTTGACGGTTTTCCAAGAACAGTCCCCCAAGCACAAGCTTTAGTAAAAATGACGCAGGAATTAAAAGTTAACCAAATAAAAATAATTAATCTTGAGGTTGATGATGAAGAAATTATGAAAAGACTTCTATTAAGAGCTAATTTACAAGGTAGGGCTGATGACAATGAACAAACAGTGAGAGAAAGATTAAAAGTTTACCACAGCCAAACTAAACCTGTTTTGGCATACTTTGACAGTGTTGGCGAAATAGTTTATAACATAGAAGGAATTGGAAAAGTTGAAGATATTCAGGGTGATATCCTAGACAAGTTAGAAAAATAGTTATAGTATTCCTAATAAATTTTCAAAATCCTTATACATCTTTTGTCTTTCTTTAAAACTTGCTATTCCTTTTTCTATTTCTTCTTTAGTCTTGGGTTTTCTTAAATATATATCTACGCCATCTATGCCTTTTGGACTGAAGATAATTTCGTAAAGTGCCGTTGTTAACTCAGTTGCCCAGTGTGTTCTTTGCCTTAAACCAATACAATCACTTGAACATGCATATTTTATTGATTTTACGGTTTCCCAAGAATAATTATGTTTTACGCTTGGGATTTGTGAGAGAATTTCTTCTTGTTCTTGTACAGATAAGTCAAACCATCTTTTTTGAGGCGGAATAAAACTAATGAATTTAACATATTCTTCTTCTGAGAGACCTTCCATTAGCCTTTCTATTGGCTTTGCTTTTTCTTTCATATCTGTAACAGCTTCAGCAGCTAATCTTCCAAGAACATATTGTTCTTTAGGATCTAAAAGAATAACTTTTTCCATAAAATTTAAAGTGCATCCTAAATGAATAATTCGGTCTTGATGTTTTTTTTCAAAATCAGAAGGGTTAAATGGTTCTCCGGGAATTCTTTCTAAATAATCTTTGTATGTTTTTTCTGTTCTGGGACCTATCCCTGAACATCCTCCCACTGTATCTTTTTTCTGGATTTCATATGGAACCAGTAAACCTTCTTGAGAAACTACTTGTATCGGTTCTCCTGTTCTGAGATAGGTTTCTAATGATTGTGCCACTTTAATTTTTTCAGAAACGCTCTGAAGTGCGAACACCTTAGATTAAGTGTGGTAGTCTGCTATTTAAGGTTTTGGAAAATTAATTTCTGTCCACAGCAGTTACAAGACCTTTCAATGTTTCTTTAAATTCTCTTACTTCTCCAGAAGGTTTTTTCCCGGCTAAGATTAATTCTAAATTTTTGATTATCCCATATTTACTATAATTTATGCCAAATTTTTCATCTAAATACCATAAAAAGTCAGGACAAATATACCCGAGGCAAGTGGGAGTTTTATGATCTTTGAAAGCACAACCTTCAGGAGTATGATAATCACAAGTATCTTTCTTTTTAATTGGAGTGCCATATTTTTTTACTCTTTCGGCCTCTAAAAGCGAATGATTGCTTATCTCAGGATAATTCGTAAAGTTAAACATACTCTCTGGACAACATCCGACATTTCCGGGAAATGAGGTCAATTCTCTATCACTTCCAGTCCTTATGTTATACTTTCCAAGAGGTCTAGAAATACAATGTGGTAAACAGAAATTTGCTTTATCAAAAAATTCACTCAGTAATACTTCGCATTCTAAATAATCTCGGAGTCCTTGCGCCAATTTGTTTTTAGGAGTTTTCATTTTAAATCCTTAAAAAATTAATTACTTTTATTTTTGTATTCATAGACTTTAATTTTCTTTTAAATTCAAACACACTCTTCTTTGATTCTTTTCCAGCTAAAATTAACTCTAATTTTTCTTCGATTATTCTACGAGGATAGTTAATCCCTTTTTGCTCAGCCAAATACTGAACAAATTCGTCACATATCCAAGAAACACAAATAGGAGACTTATGGGTTTTTAATTGACACCCACTAGAAGAGTGATAATCACATGCGCCTTTTTGTTTTTTTTGTATACTATATTTTTCTACTCTTTGAGCATCTAAAACTGAGTGGTCGCTTATTTCTGGATAATTAGTAGAGTCAAACATATTGTATGGACAACAACCAATATGGCCTGAAAACTGAGTTGGATCTCCAGGCATTTCAGATCTTTCTCGGTACAACCCGATAGGTTTTGAAATGCAATTTGGAACGCAAAAGTTTGCTCTTGAAAATAAATCATTAATAAACTCTTCGCACTCCAAATAATCTTTTAATCCTTGTTCTAGTTTATTTTTTGTAGTCGGCATATTAATTTTTTAGAACTCTCGTGCCCTATAACGAACACTTCTTTAAATTGATTAATTCTCTTGCTTTTTAAACCTTAGGAGTTATACTCATTCATAGTCTGATGGTAGATAATTAGGTTTATAAGTAATTAATACTATTTAATTATATGGAGAGAACTTCAGATGGAAGAATTATAGATAAAAGAGTTATTATTAACAAAAAAATACTAAAGCAAATTCTGTTACATATTAAAATAAAAAAACAATTATCTTGGAAAAGTTTCGCCACTAGAGTCGGCGTTTGTGAACAAACATTAAGCCATGATTGGTTAACTAAAAATAGCACAATACCATTTAATCTGTTTGAAAAAATTGTTAATATGGATGAAGAGATTAATAGGTCTGAGATAATTAAAAATATAAAATTTGTAGAGCCATTTTGGGGACAAAAAATAATAAATGGAAAAAATAAATCTAAGACTATAAAAATCCCAGACAAGAACAACAAAGATTTAGCCGAATTTTATGGTATAATGTTAGGGGATGGCTGTCTATTTTCTGATTTAAAGGCATTAGCTATTACTGCAGATCAAATACTAGAAAATGATTATTTTAGAAATTATCTGGACAAATTAATTTATAGATTATTTAGATTACACCCTAAATTCTATCCTGACAAGAATACTCGTGCGATTCGTTGTGTTTTATATAGTACTAATGTTGTGAAATATTTATCTGAATTAGATTTTCCTATTGGGATAAAGAAAGATTTGCATCTACCCAAGTTTATAACTCTAAATAAGAAAAATCTTGCTAGCTGTTTAAGAGGGCTTATGGATACAGATGGAAGTTTATCTGCACATCCGCATTCAAAAATAATGATACACATGTCTATTACTTCTCAAACACTAAGAGAAGATGTAGCAAATGCCCTAACCGAACTAGAAATAAAACCAGGAGTGTTTAATAAAGGGATTATGTTGTATAGCAAAAATGCTATTAAATTCTGTGAAACTGTAGGATTCTCTAACTTAAAAAACAAGATCAAATATAGAGAATTTAAGAAAACAGGTAGAGTTCCAAAAACTAAAGAAACTGAAATGCTTTTAGAAAATTATGCTAACTAACATTTAGAAACACAAGAGAAACGATTATAAACCCTCACTTTTTATCAATTAAATAGTAAATACGGACGATTCGTTCATCGGTTAGGACTGCTCGTTTACACCGAGCGGAGAGAGGTTCGACTCCTCTATCGTCCATGTATCTTCTTTCAATAAAAGGAAAAATCCTCCGAACATTTAAAAACCCCTTTTTCTTAAAGGTATTATGGCAGAAAAGAGTTCTAATAAAGATGAAAGAAAAAAAGAAGAACAAACTGTCGAGCAAAATGTTTCTCCTGTTTATATTCCAAAAAGTAAGTTAGGTAATTTACCCATGGACAATCCTATTGACCCCGCAGTTAAAAAAGAAATGGATAAAACTAAAGAAAATATTGAGAAATTTAAAAAAGAAATTATAAAACAATTCAAATATGTTGAAGCTATGGGAATTATCCCTGCACAAGCGGCTCCTAAGATTGAAGAAGAATTTGAAGTCCCAGTAGAGGAATGTAAGAAAAAATTAATACACTTGTTGGTTGTTATACCTGAAGAGAATTTTAAGGAAATACAAAAAGTTAGGATGGAATGTATTAAGAAATCTCGGGAAATTGATGACAAGTTATGGGTTCATGTTTTGACTCCAATTGATATTTGGAATTTAGGATTAGACTCGAAGTTTGATGTTTTAGAGGCGATCGGCATGTCATACCCGATTATGGACAAGGGTTTATTCGGAGCATTAAGGGTTGCATCCATACATAAGTCATTAGTTTTGAGAAAGTTTGAGAAATATATTACTAGTTATGTTATTGGAGGGAGCCTAGTTAGAGGAACAACTAAACCTACTTCTGATGTTGATGTTTTTATCATTATTGATGATACTGATGTAAAAAGAATGCCTCGATTTGAACTAAAAGAAAAGTTACGATCAGTTATTTTCCAATTTATCCAAGAAGCTACAGCAATTGCTGGCTGTAAGAATCCTTTGTCTCCCCAAGTTTATTTACTAACAGAATTCTGGGAAGCAGTCAAAGATGCCCACCCCGTTATGTTTACATTTATCAGAGACGGTATTCCTTTATATGACAGAGGAACATTTTTACCTTGGAAATCTTTATTGAAAATGGGTAAAATTAAACCCTCTCCCGAAGCATTGGACATGTTCATGTCTTCTGGCGATAAATTAGAAGAAACTATTCATAAAAGAATCTTCGATATCGCTACATTAGACTTATTCTGGGGAATTTCAACTCCAACACAAGGTTTAATGATGTTGTATGGAAAAGCACCTGGAAATGTTTATGACACTGTTAAAGAATTTAAGGAATTATTTGTAGTAAAAGAAAAATTAATTGAACCAAGATATGCAGACATACTTGAAGAAATTTCTATAAAAGTTTGGAAAGCATATGAACATGGAAAGTTAAAACCCGGAGATATAGACGGAAAAGAATTAGACAGACTAGCTAAGAATGCTTTAGATTATATGAAAAGATTGAAAGAACTTAGAAAACAAATTGAAAAGAGAATGCAAGACAAATCTATTCAGCAAACTTGTGACGATGTATTTGGAATGTTAGAGAGTATCCTTGGAAAGAAAGGGGAAACTGTTTTAATTAAAGCATTTGACGACCAAATGGTTAAACATGGTAAAATGCCAAAAAGATTCTTAGATAACATTAAAGCTATCTTAAAAACAAGGGACGAATTTAAAGCATTAGACAAGGATAAAAAGAAAAAGGTTACAATCAAAGAAGTTACTGCTATTGAGGATGCAAGAAAAATGGCTGCTGAAATTACAAACACTTTGATTGAATATGCTCAAAGAAAAGATTTCGTTATTATGGATAGAAAAAGATTTATTTTGAAAGCAAAAGACAAAATAGCAGAAATCTTTTTCTTAACTAATTTGTTTATAGTAGAGGAAGGAAAAATTTCGGCAATAAAAAATAATAAATTTGTCCAGTCAAACGTCGAAGAATTGAATAAAGAACTTACAGACTCAAAAGAAGATAAAGTTAAAATTACTCCAAAGCAAATGGAGCTTATTAAAGAACATTTTGGCGAATTTGAGTTAACTTATTAAAAATAATATAAACTTTTAGAGGTATCGACGACATTTAGATTTACCCCTCACGTAAGGTTTATAAACCAACTTTTTATTCTATAACTACTCTTAAAAATTGTCTTTATGGAGAAATGCCCTGAAGAGAGTATATTTTTTAGAGTTTATATACAAAATGGTAAATGCGATTGTAATACAGTTTAGAAGAGGAAAGAGAACAGTTACACCTAAACATTTCTTAATTGAAATTGAAGGTTCTGACTCTAGAGAGAAAGCGGCAAAATATGTCGGTAAAGAAGTAGTTTGGACATCACCTGCAAAATTACAAATTAAAGGAAAGATAGCAGCAGCTCATGGAAACAAGGGCGTTGTTAGAGCGATTTTTGAAAAGGGATTGCCAGGACAAGCTATGGGCAATGAGGTTGCTATAAAATAAGATGGGATTAAGAAGAGCAGCATGTTATTCTAGAAGACCTTGCGTACCATTTACAAGAAAGTCTAAATTTAAACAGAAATCTTATATCAAAGTAGTTCCAGCAACAAAATTGACTAAGATGAGAATGGGCGATTTAGCAGGTTATAAAGCTGGAAAATATAAAACAACATTAATTGTTAGAACAAGACATAGAGTACAGTTAAGAGACAATGCTTTAGAAGCAACAAGACAGTTCTTAAACAGATTTTTATTGGAAAAAGTAGGTAAAGAGTTCTATTTTGAAGTAAAGCCATATCCACACCATATTATTAGAGAAAATAAAATGTTGACTGGTGCAGGTGCAGACCGTATGCAGACCGGTATGGCATTATCATTTGGTAAATCAACAGGAAGAGCATGTTTACTAGGCATTGGAGACCCTATCTTCGTTATAGGAGTTAATGGTCAAAAGAATGAATCTTCTGCGAGAAAATTAGTTGGCTCTATCAAAGCAAGAATGCCTTGTTTATTGCATATTGAAACAATTAGAAATAAGTAATTTTAGATATGTTTTTATTCTTTGAAGTCTTGAGTATTTTATGATTAAGGAAGTGATTGAACAAATTCTGCTAGAGATTAATTCCAAAGCAGAGCTTGTCGTTGCAGTTAAGTATGCAAATGAAAAGCAGATAAAAGAAATTATTGGTCTAGGAGTGAATATTGCATTTAACACCTTCCAACAGTTCGAAGAAGTAAGTAACAACAATGACTTAAGTAAAATTAAGGTCCATTTTATAGGAGCTATCCAATCTAATAAAATTTCTAAAATTGTGAGACTAAAACCTCTATTAATTCAAAGTGTTTCATCCATTGATATTGCTGAAAAAATAAATTCTGTGTGTTCTGAATTAAATATTAAACAAAAAATCCTCCTCCAAATTAATAGTGATCCAGAAAAAAAGGCTGGTTTCCAATTCAATGAATTAGAAGATGAAATTATGAAAATAAGAAAACTACCCAATATAGAAATTTGTGGTTTGATGACAATCCCTCCTGAGATTGAAAAAATTGGTGAGACTAAACTAAAAGAAATTTATAGAAAAATGAGATTGGAATATGGCAGAGTCCAAAGAGTTTTTGAGATAAATTTTGAATTTCTTTCAATGGGAATGTCAGAAGATTATATAACTGCAATTAGTGAAGGTTCTAATATGGTGCGAATCGGAAGAAAGATTTTTGAATAGAACATTTATATAACCTAAGAATTTGTTAAGTTTAAAATGGAAGCAAATGTTAATTTTAAGAAGATAAATTCTCTTGCAAAAAAGAGAATACATGAGAAAGGAAAAAAAGTAGACAAGGAACATGCTGAGTCCAACAAGACTGAGCAAAAAGGGTTGTTTTAATTAAGTATAAAAATGGGCTTTTTTTAGCAATTTTATGAAATCTAAAAAGATTTTACTGAGTGTAGGTGCTGCAATCGGATTAGCCATGGCTTTTACAGCAGAATATTACTTTAGAAATAGTCAAACTGAGAAGACATTTCAAACTTCTTCAAGGCTAGAGCAAAAAGTTGAGGAAAAAGAATTCACAATTGCAAACTGGAATCTACAGGTTTTTGGTGATGCAAAAGCTGCAAAGCCAGAATTAATGAAAAAGTATAGGGAAACGATTGATGACTATGACATTGTGTTCGTACAGGAGTTAAGAGATTCTGATGGTTCCTCATTTTCTAATTTATGTTCTACACTTACTAATTATGAATATAGGGTTTCAAGCAGAGCTGGAAGAAGTTCTAGTAAAGAACAATACGGAGTTATCTACAAAAAGGAGATCCAAGTTATGGGAGTAGAAGATTTTAATCCAGATGAAAAAAATCGTTGGGAAAGGCCGCCAATAAGAGTAGATTTTGATGTTGAAGGTTACAAGTTTAGCGCATATAATATCCATACGAAACCAGATGATGTTGCAAATGAAATAAAAAATTTAGAAGGAGTAGTTTCAACACAAGGTAATATTATTGTTTTAGGGGATTTAAATGCAGACGGAAAGTATTATATAAATACTGGGAAAGATTTCTCTTCTTGGAATTGGTTAATTAAAGATGAACAGGATACAACTGTTGCATCAACTGACTGTGCCTATGATCGCCTTATTGTAAATCAAAACATGCAGGAAAAGGTTGTTTCTTCAGGAATTTTCACCAATGGAATAACTGAACAAGTCTCAGACCATTATGTTATTTGGGCAAAAATTAAAGCAAAGAAATAAGCATTATCTTTTAATCTTTGAACCTTGAAAGTTTAAAATGTGTTCCTGTTTTTCGATTCCTCTCTTTTTCATTAATCTTAGAAGTTCTCCGAAAAGTTCATGAGTTGCTTCTGCGTCGCCCATTGCTCGATGAGCTGCATTATTTTTTATATTAAAATGCTCGCACATATACGAAAGTCTGTATCTTGGAAGTTCTGGTAAAAGTCTTCTTGAAAGTTTCATTGTACAAATTTTTTCGTTTTTTAGTTCATGAGAAAGATACCTTTGTGCATTGTGCTTTAGAAATCCATGATCAAAAGTTGCACAGTGAGCTACGAAGGGAGCGTCTCTAACGAATTTGATAAATTCTGGCATAACCTCGTCAATCACTGGAGCATCTTTGACCATCGAATCAGAAATCCCAGTTAGAGAAGTTATAAATGAGGGAATGTGTGTCTGAGGATTTATTAGTGTTGCAAATTTATTTGTTACTTTGGAATTTTCAACTCTAATTGCAGCGATTTCAGTTATCTTGTGTACAAATTTAGATAACCCAGTTGTTTCAATATCTAAAACCACATATGCCTCTTTCATAGGAATGTGTGTAAAACAGGGATTAAAAAGATTATTGAGGCGAATAAATTTAGAAAGGATTAAAAAGAAGGATTCACGTAATAACTAAGAGGTGTTCGGTGCCCAGACTGTTTCTGTGAAAACAACATGAGAATAGCATATTTAGGACCAGAGAAAACTTTTACTGAGAAAGTAACTAGAGGTTTATTTCCTACGGAAGAATTATTTCCTATGCAACCCATAAGAAAAGTAGTTTTATCTGTTGAGGAAAACAAGATGGATTTGGGAGTTGTGCCTATTGAGAATTTTTATAATGGTCCTGTAATTCATACTCTTGATTCATTGGTAAAATGTACTTCTGCAAGGGTTGTTCAGGAAAAAGCACTGAAAGTAGTTCATTGCTTAGGTGCTTTGAAGGGATACCAACAAATAACTAATGTTTATTCTAAAGATCAAGCCCTCGAACAATGCGATAGTTTTATTGCAAATTCATTTCCAGAGGTAACTACAATTGCCACATCAAGTACTGCGATTGCGGCAGATTATATTGCTAAAGAAAAATTAATGAACTCTGCTGCAATTGCACCGAAAGAAGCTTTAGAAAGGGCAGGATTAGAAATAATCGCAGAAGACCTCTGTCCGAATAATAGCACCCGATTTGTAGTCTTGGGAAGAGGATACACTAATCCGACTGGAGATGACAAAACGATAATCGCTATCCATCCTTTAGCAAGAGATGAGCCAGGAGTTCTTGCAGATTGTCTAAATATTTTTAGATCACTACATATCAATTTGGAAGGACTACACTCTCGTCCAGATGGCAAAAAGGGATATTACTTTTATATTGAATTAAATGGACATGAAAATGATAAAGATGTTAAAACTGCACTACAGGCAATAAAATCATCATTAGATCCAGAGAATAAATATGGAGGAGTGGTACGTATTTTAGGCAGTTATGCCAACTCCCATTGGAAAGATGAAAATTAATATTTTGGGCGGAAGCGGAGTAATGGGTCAGGTTCACAAACCTATATTCGAGGCTGCAGGGCATGAAGTAATAATTTCTGGAAGAAGTTCTCTTATTAGTTTAGAAAAGGCAGCCAGACAAAGTGATTTAACAATTATTTCTGTTCCGATTAGCGTAACTGAAGAAACTATAAGGGGAATTGGACCTTACTGTGAAGGCCGAGCACTTATGGATTTTGCAAGTATAAAGGCAGAGCCAGTAAATATGATGTTGAAGTATTCTCCCGAAAATTGTGAAGTCGGAGGATTACACCCTCTTTATGGGGCTGTATCTTCTATAAGTGGGCGAACAGTTGTATACTGTCCGACAGAAAGAAGTGGAGAAAGATGTGAAATATTGATTCAGTCTTTAAAGTTAGCTGGAGCAAAAATAAAAACAATGACTTCTGAAGAGCATGATTATGTTGTCAATGGTAAACTCCAAAACGCAAGAGTAGCTTTACTGGGGAGCTTTGCACAACTTGTTGCAGAAACAGGATTAAGTATTAATGAATTATACGAACTCTCTCCTCCGCCGACAAAAATACTTTTGGACTTAATTGCCAGACAGTATGACTCTAGTAATGATGCACTTTATGCAGCGATGTTATCTGAGAATCCACGAACAGAAGAAATAAAGAAATCTTTAATTGGAAAAATGAGTTCTCTAGGTTCCTCTGAAGAAATAAGAAATCTTTTTGGTGAAGAATTGAGAGCTGCGCAAGAAAGAGCTAAAAGAATAATAGAGATTAGATAGGATTATTTCTTTTTCTTAGAAACTTCTTTGTTAGGGAGAGATTTAGGCATATTAACCTTTATACCTCTCAGAACTACAGCTAGTCCAACTGCTCCAACCAGAATTGTTAGAACCCTATATTCATGTAAAAGAAGATAACATCCCAAGATAATAGCTAGAACACCTATTAGATTGTGGTAAATTAACCTCATTATTATCTTAAGTATTTAGGGTTTAAGAATGTTTGTAGATAATCTTCACCCCATAATAGTCATATAGCTTTTTATAGAATGCGCTCTTTACCTAAGCATGGAAGAGGATATCAAAAAGGGGACGAAAGTTGAAATTCTAACTAAAGATAAAAAGAACATTACAGGGATAGTAGAAGAAGTAGGTATACAGAGAAATAATTCTAAAGGTCTAATGGTTGTTCTGAAAACTGGTGAGATCGGAAGGATTATTAAAATAATTGGTGGAAAGGTTAAGACTGAAGTAGAAGTTTTAGCTAAGAAGGGAGAAGGCTACAAAGTAGAATTCAAGTCTGAAGCACTCTGGAGTCTAAGTTATAAAAGTCAAGAAATTAATGAAAGCAAGTCTTATGATTTACACACGTTTAAACAAAAAGCTTCTAAAGTAATTATCGCAAAATCTATTGCTGCTTTAATGAATTCAGATGGCGGAACATTAGTTCTAGGAGTTAAAGAAAAAAAATCTGAATCCGGATTTGAGATTATCGGAATAGATAAGGATTTAGAAAAATTGAAAGAAGCAGGGAAAGATTTCTCTTTAGATGGATACAAACGAATGATTATTGATGATATTATTAGAGGATATTTTCCTCCGAAGGTTTACAATTCACCAAGTAAATTTTTATCTATTCTTTTTGAAGAGTTTAATGGGAAAGTTGTTTGTTTAATAAAAATAGAACCTGCATCAACTAAAGTTTTTCTGAATCTTGAAGGACGAAAGATTTTCATGATACGAACAGAAACAGAAACAAGACAAATAGTTGATGAAGAATTAGTTGATTATTGTATGAGCAGGTTTAGATAAGAAACAAAACAATTTAAATATCTCTATTACTTAAAATATATATGAAAAACTGGTTGAAACTTATTATCTCTATTGCCCTAACTGCTCTTGCTGGCTTTTTAGGTTCAATTTTCACTACAGGTTCTGTTACAACTTGGTATCCTACTTTAGTTAAACCTTCATTTAACCCTCCAAGCTGGCTATTCGGCCCAGTCTGGACTATTTTATACATTATGATTGGTGTTTCTTTATATTTAGTATGGGCCAGCAAAGCAAAGGCGAAGATAAAAAGAAAAGCATATTGGATTTTTGGAGTTCAAATAATACTTAATTCATTATGGAGCATAGTTTTCTTCGGAATGCAACAACCGACAGGAGCCTTTTTAGTAATCTTTCTTCTTTGGATTTCAATAATTTATAATGCCTTAGTTTTCTACAGAATTTCTAAATCAGCAGGATATCTTTTAGTCCCTTATTTCTTATGGGTAAGTTTTGCATCAGTTCTTAATTTAGCAATTTGGATTTTGAATTAAAAAATGATCATTTTAAACTCGAGACAATGTGAATCTTATAGGGGAGTTGAACATCCCGAATCTCCAGAGAGAATAACAAGAATCGTGGCTTTATTGGAAGATAGAAATATTGAAATTACTAATCACGAGATAATAGCTTCTGAAAAAGAATTACTTTTAGTTCATTCCCAAGAACATTTAGAGAGACTGAAAAATTCAGTGCAAGAAAATCTCGACTGCCCAGCTTATCCAAATATATTTCAATACGCATCACTTTCCGCAGGTTTAGCACTCCAAGCAGGCAGATTATCTTCTGCTGGAAAGGATACTTTCTCTTTAATGCGACCGCCAGGACATCATGCTTCCAAAGATAAATCGATGGGCTTTTGTTATCTTAATAACGCTGCACTAACTGCTCTGCATCTTAGAAATTATAGGGGAAAAGTTGGAATTCTAGATATTGACAATCATCATGGAAATGGAACAGAAGAGATAGTCTCAGGACTTGAAGATGTTATTTTTGTAGATTTGCATAGACATCCAGATTATCCAGGAACGGGAATGATTTCAGAAAAGAATTGTTTCAATTTTCCATTAAAAACAAAAATCGGAGAAGAAGGTTATCTACTAGCTTTGAATGAGGCGTTAAAAAAAATTAAAGATTTTAATCCATCAATCTTAGTTGTTTCTGCAGGTTTCGATGGTTATTGCGGTGACCATATAGGCAATTTAGGATTATTTAGATCCAGTTATAAAAAAATAGGCCAAAAAATAAAAACATTAGACGTTCCAGTTTGTTCACTTTTAGAAGGCGGATATGACCTAAATAACTTGCCTGAATGTGTTTTAAATTATATAAAAGGACTAGAAGATTAGAATTATTTTTTTAATAAATTTTTTATTAAGTCCTCAATTCTTTTTTCGCGTGTTTCTGGTAATTTTGCTCGGATAATATATCTAAGATTCATTTTTCTTGCGGATAGAGATAAATTTTCAAAATTCTTCTTTAAAATTTTATTTTTATTTAATCTTGATTTCAAGTCTTTAGGCACTTCAGGATTTTTAGGCAAATCAACATCATAAGCTCCTTTTGCAAGACCCTCTTTATACATTTTAATTCCGTGTTCACTCATCAAACCTTTTTCTAAAAGTTCTTTTCCTCTAGCAAGAGTATTCACACTCCATTTGCTATTTTTATTTCTTTTTACAAAATTTTGTGAATATCTGTCTTCATCTATTCGTTGTACAGTAGTGTCTATCCATCCAAAACAAATTGCTTCATCCATTGCTTCCCTGTTGTTTATAGTAGGTTTGCCCGTATGTTTTTTGTGTTTTATCAGTGTAATTTTGGTTTCTGTCAGGTGATTTTTATTCAACCACATTCGCCATTCTATTCTGTCTTTTGGAAGAAATTCTGTCATTAAAATAATAAGTCAATATTGTTTATAAAGATAGTACAAAGGAATAAACAGGGAATATGAATATACTAAAATCTTAAGAGTATTATTTTTTCTTAGCTATTTTAGAAAGAAGATCTGTTGCTTTTGCTGCTAATGCTGGATTATTTTGAGATTCTCCTCTTTTGTTGCCAGGATTTAATCCAACTTTCAAAGCAGGTTGAACTTTAACTGGTTGAACTGCCTTCTGCTGGGGCTTTTGTACTTGAACTTGTTTGGGTTTATTTTGAACAGAAAGAACTTGTTTCTTCTGAACTTGATTATTCATTCTTTGTTCAATATTCTTTGGTAAGTTCTGAGTATTTGCAACTCTTGCAACTGTTTTTACTTGAGAATTTGGATTCTTCATTTGTGCAAGTTCTTGTTTAACTATATTTCTTATTTCCTCTCTGATTGAAATTGCACCTTTAGGTAATGGTTTTGCATTATTTACTTGCTTTTGAACTGCACCAACTTTAGATAAGATATTATTTGCTTGTGCTGCAAGAACTCTTTGTTGATTTGGATTTGGAACTGTCTTTTGAGCTTGTATTGCTTTAGCAGCTTGAGCTTTTCCCTTGATAGCAGCTTGAGCAGCAGCCAACATTGCAATAGGGACTCTATAAGGTGAACAGGATACATTACTTAGTCCAATTCTGTGACAAAATTCAACAGAAGCAGGATCTCCACCGTGTTCTCCGCAAATACCAAAGTCAATATTCTTTCTAGTGCTTCTTGCTTTTGCTAAAGCCATCTTCATAACTTTTCCAACACCTTCTTGATCGATTGTTTGGAAAGGATCTTTTTCAAAAATATTTCTAGATAAATAGGAAGGGATGAATTTACCAGAATCATCTCTAGAGAATCCCAAAGTTGTTTGTGTCAAATCATTTGTACCGAAAGACATGAATTCAGCTTCAATTGCTAATTCGTCAGCAATAAATGCAGCTCTTGGGAATTCGATCATTGTACCAATCTTATAATGTACGTTTCCTTCAGCCTTTGTTTCTTTAGCCATGTTCTTTACTAATCCTTTTATGAATTTGAATTCATCTAAAGAAATGATATTTGGAATTTCAATTTCGGGTAGAGCAGTAATTCCAGATTTTTTACAATTCAAAGCAGCTTCGAAAACAGCTTTTGCTTGCATTTCAGAAATTTCTGGGAAAACAACTCCAAGTCTACATCCTCTAAAACCTAACATTGGATTGAACTCGTGTAGTGACTCTATTTTGGCTTTAATCTTTTCAACAGGCATTTTTATCTTAGTAGATAATTCTTGTATTTCCTTATCTTCTTTTGGTAAGAATTCATGTAATGGTGGATCCAAGAATCTGATAATTACTGGTTTGTTATTCATAACTTTGAAGATACCTTCAAAGTCGCTTCTTTGTAGGGGAAGTAATTTTGCTAGAGCAGCCCTTCTTCCAGCTTCATCATCAGCTAAAATCATTTCTCTCATTGGAGTAATTCTATCTCCTTCGAAGAACATATGTTCAGTTCTTGTTAAACCAATACCTTCTGCACCGAAGTCGAATGCAACTTTAGCATCGTATGGAGTGTCAGCATTTGTTCTTATGCCTAACTTTTTGAATTTCTTAGCCCAACTCATTAGGACTGCAAATTCGCCTGCAAGAATTGGATCTATTACATTTAAAGAGCCTGCATAGAACTCACCAGATGTTCCATCTAAAGTCAAATAATCTCCTTCTTTCAAAGTTGTAGTGCCAATCTTTAATGTCTTAGCTTTTTCATCAATTATTAGTTCAGAACATCCTGCAATGCAACATTTGCCCATTCCTCTTGCAACTACAGCAGCGTGTGAAGTCATTCCGCCTCTAGCTGTTAAAATGCCTTGAGAAACGTGCATACCTTTAATATCTTCTGGAGAAGTTTCAATTCTTACAAGAATTACTTTCTCATTCTTTTCAGTTGTCCATTCTTCTGCAACTTCCGCATTGAAAACAAGCTTACCTACAGCAGCGCCTGGAGAAGCTGGAAGTCCTCTTCCTACAGATTTTGCTTTTTGGATTGCAACAGGATCAAGTCTTTTGTGTAATAATTGATTCAATTGTTGTGGATCAACTTTCATTAAAGCTTGTTCTTCTGTCAATAATTTTTCTTTAACTAAATCAACCGCAACTTTAACTGCAGCATGCCCAGTTCTTTTACCATTTCTTGTCTGAAGCATGTACAATTTTCCTTCCTGTACTGTAAATTCGATGTCTTGCATATCTTTGTAATGTTTTTCTAATTTTTGTCTGATTTCTAAAAGTTGTTTGTAAACTATAGGCATGTCTTTATCTAATCTAGATATTGGTTCTGGTGTTCTGATTCCAGCAACTACATCTTCACCTTGTGCATTAATAAGATATTCACCATAAAAAATATTTTCGCCTGTAGAAGGATTTCTTGTGAAACAAACTCCAGTTCCAGATGTCGGACCCATGTTACCAAAAACCATAGCTTGAACATTAACTGCTGTTCCTAAAAGTCCTTTGATATCATTAAGTTTTCTGTAAGTCTCAGCTCTCGGATTGTTCCACGAACCAAAAACAGCATTGATAGACATGCTTAACTGTTCTCTTGGATTGTCTGGAAAAGATTTTCCTTTTGCATCTTGAATAATCTTTTTATAGGAGATAATAAGTTGTTTTAAATCTTCAACTGTTAATTCTGTGTCGAATTTTATGCCTTTTGTTTTTTTCAAATTCTCTAAAACATGCTCAAATAAATCAAAGTCAACTTCTAAAACTACATCTGCAAACATTTGAATAAATCTTCTATAGGAATCATAAGCAAATCTTGGATTGTTTGTTTTCTTTGCTAGAGCTTCAACTGTTTTGTCATTTAAACCTAAATTAAGAATTGTATCCATCATACCAGGCATGGAAGCAGCAGCTCCAGAACGAACTGAAACCAATAATGGAGAAACATCATCGTTAAACTTCATACCAACTTGGCCTTCTAAAACTTTAATAGCCGCATCTATTTGAGGAACCATTTCCTGCGGATATTGTTTATTGTGTTTGTAAAAATAATCACAGACTTCTGTAGTAATTGTAAAACCAGCTGGAACAGGTAATCCAATGTTAGTCATTTCAGATAAATTAGCTCCCTTCCCACCAAGAAGTTCTTTCATCTCTGCTTTCCCCTCTTTAAATAAATAAACGTATTTGCTCATAACTATTTTTTAAAAATTTGGTTTATAAATATTGTGGTAAGAAAGTTGTATATTTCCAGTGAAAACTAGTTATAATAATTACGGGGCGATTTTTTCACGGTATCTTGGAATATAAGCTATTGCCTTAAGTTCGACAACAGTCTCTTCGGACAATAAAGGAACACGAGTAACTTCTACTAGCGCTCTTGCAGGAAGAGGCTTAGGCATAACTGCAGTATAGGCTTCTTCAAAACCCTTTTTGTCTCTTTCCATATTTTCTAAGAAAACAGTCATATCAACTACGTGCTCTAATCCTCCACGCACCGATACTCCTCGTACTGATTCAAGTATCCCTTGTATATTTGATAAAGCCTGTGTTGTTTGTGGGCCAATTCCACCCATGACTACTTTGTCAGTTTTTGGATCATTACCTGTTTGTCCAGAAATATAAACTACTAAACAATCTCTTAATTCGACAACTCTTGCTTGACTGTAATTTCCAGGGGCAGGTGCTTTATCTGTACTGATTACTCCGTTAGGGTTTTGCTGAGGTATTTGGTAAACCATTTTTTTATGAGCCACTTAGAATATATAAGTCTTATTGCACAAAATCGTCTCTACTTAGTCAGTTACAGAAAAGTACTCTAGAAATCAAATACTTGTAACTTGCTTCTGTCTTTTACTTTGAATCTTCTGAAATCAATTTCTTGAGCTTCTGAATCATAAATTGCATATCTTCCATCTACAAATGCTCCGACCGTAACTATTGATCTAGTATCTTCCAAATTTATTTTATACTTACCTATGATCTCATCAAAATATCTTACATAATCCCCATCTACAGAATGCCTTACTGAATGAATGTGATCATGGCCTCTGAAAAACAATCTAAAGTCATTTATTTCCCCCATTGCCTTAAAATTTGCTTTAAGTTTTTCTTTATTTCTTAACAGTCTTCCCCACATAATGTCTGGAGCATCTTTTTCTATTCTGTCCATGTCTACAAGTGAAGCATGCGCATAAACAATTTCGTGATCAGCTACAATTAACCCTAAATTTGGAAAATCTACTCTCATTCTTTTTGAAGAATCCAAAACAAATTGTTTTTGTTCAGGCGCTGCATCCCATTCGCTAAAATATTCAGTTGCAGATTTTGTATGGAAAGCAGGTCGTAATTTTCCATCACGAAGAACTTTTATGTCAGTTACCATATCAGTACTTGAAAGACCCATATTTCTTACAAAATTATACTCGTGATTTCCGGGCGTATAAACAAATCTTAAATTATATTGATTAACACTCTCTTGTATCCATTGTAAAACTTCTGGAGTGTCTAAATCTCCTAAAACCGCCAATGCTTCAATACCTTCTTTTTCTGCAACTCCACGAATCAATCTTGAAGGATCTTTCCCATGCAAGTCCGTTAGTAGTAATGTTTTCATGTTTTTTTATAGGATTTAGATATTTTAAATATATCTGTTTAAGAGTAATTTTAAAGTAGTTACAAACCAAAGATTTAAATATGTATTTTTGTTAAAAGAGATATGGTAGAAAGATCATATGAAACAATAGACTTTAGTTCTGGAAAAACAAAAGAAAAGGCATTATCTGTAGGCAAAGATATCGTCAGATCATTGTACGGAGAACCAGAAACAGCTAGAAAAAATGTTGCAAAAACACTAATTAATTTATTTAGTGCTGCGGGTTTTGACGTAGAGAGAATAGATAATGTGGATGGGGAGATATTGGTAAGAGGAAAATATGACAGGAGAGTAACTAATCCACGTACTGGAGAATCAATAAGTTTTCTACCAAATGAACTTCTCGGAAAATATTGTATCCTTCGTATGTGCGAAGCACCTAAAGAGTATATGGGTAAGAGAATCTTTAGTAAAGGATATAGTCCTAGAGATTTATAAAATTATTAAAATAGAAAAACATATAAACCTATTTCTTATGAAATTAGTATGGTAGCATGGAGTTATCGGCACATTTAGGATTTCTACTAGTTACTACTCTACTTTTTTAATAAACATCCTTTCTAATAAGCTTTTTATACCCTTAAAGTTAGAATTAAATATAAATAATGGCGGTTGTAGTTCAATGGTAGAATGTATGACTGTGGCTCGTAAGACGAGGGTTCGATTCCCTCCTTCCGCCCTTTATTCTTGGAGGATAACATGGTAGCTCAACAAAGCTGTGATTATATTCATCGCGCCCTTAGGCTCTTCAAATAGAACAATTTTAGAAAATGTTTATAAAGAAGTCTTTTCTGGTGCCCCTTGGTACGAAGATCTCGCTTGCAATAATTGCAAAGCACTATACACTTTTAATCCTATGCGTGAAGAATATAAAGAAAGAGCATCTAATCCAACCGGACTCGAATTATGTCTAAAGTGCAAGCAGCCTCTTTCTCTTGTCCAATACTATCCCGACATAGTTAATCAAAGAAAACTAATAAATGAAGCAATGAGTATGGACTCTTTTTTAGGATACGGTATATTTGATCAAAGCAGGCTTATTGGTTTTACTTGGGGCTTTTCTATACCTCGAGCCAGAACTGAGAGTGTAACTTTTCCAGAAATTATGCCCGCATTAGTAAAATACGACGTAGATCCTGCTCAAGCATTTTATGGAGCAGAGTCTGGAGTAATTGAAGAATATCAAAGCAAGGGTCTTGGCAAAGTTCTCGTTTCTAAAAGAAGTTTGGGAGCATATAATGCAAATTATAAGAAATTTGTTAATAGAACTATCAATCCAAGAATGCGTAAAATACTTTGCGAATTATTTTCTGGAAATGAACCTCAAGTTTTATTTAAAGATCCAGAGACCGGAAGCCAGTGGTTTGCTTGGGACTTTTCGGACTTTAATCCCGAAATTGCTGAAAAAAATTTAAGGAGAAAACAAAATGAGTAATATCAAAATTTTAAAAAAGGAAGGGAGATTTCCTGGAAAGAGAAGCGTCATTATTGTTGGAGTACATGGTAATGAAATTCCTGGAATTGCAGCCCTAGATGAAATTTTCCCAGAAATTAAAATAGAATGGGGAGAAGTTATATTTATTTATGCAAATTTGGAAGCTATTAAACAGAACAGAAGATATATAGAAAATAATCTTAACAGATGTTTTCTAAAGGAACAACCGCCAAATATTACTAATAGCTTAGAAGGCAAAACTGCTCGAGATATTATGCCTTATTTAGATTCTGCAGACATAATGTTAGATTTACATTCTAGCAATATTAAAGATTCTCCCCCATTCATAATTTGTGATGAGAGACAAGTAAATGCTGCAAAATTATTTGAGTCAGAGTTTATAACTTATAATTGGGATATCTTTGAACCTGGAAGTACAGATAATTATATGAATCTTCAGAATAAGCCTTGCTTTTGTTTTGAAGCCGGTTTTTGTTTGGATGAAAGATCTATTACTCGATCTAAACGAGCAATTATAGATTTTCTTATATTTGCAGGCAATATTTCTGGCAAGTTAAAAGAGAATAATATTTGCCAGGTACTAAAAATAAACTCGTTGTACAAAAATTATAATTCTTCTTTTATTAAAAAAGAATACAAACCGGATTTTTGGAGAGCTGAAAAAGAAGAGATTATGGGTGTTGAAGGCGATAAAGAGGTTAAGATAAATAAGGGAGAATTTATTTTATTCTTGAAGGATTGTGTCGCTCTTAAGTCTGAGTGTTTTTTGACTGCTGAAGAAACCTTAATAAATGACAAAAACAGACAAATAATAGGAGACAAAAAATGAGCAGTGAAACAGTAAAAGGTTTTCAAGATTTTCTTGGCGAAGAAGCTAAGAAAAGAGAAAAGATGATTGAGATAATTAGAAATCAATTTAATTTATTTGGTTTTGAACCTGCTGAAACACCAATTATAGAAAAAGAAGATTTTGTTCGTGGAAAAAATCAAAATGACGAAGCTGTTAGAGATATTTTCTCTCTAGAAGATAGAGGTAAAAGAAACCTTGCTCTAAGATTTGAATTTACATTCCAATTAAAAAGAATTGCTAAGAATCAAAAATTACCTTATAAAAGATATCAAATAGGTTATGTTTTTAGAGACGAGCCTATAAGGGCTGGAAGACTTAGACAATTTATACAATGCGATGCAGATGTTATTGGAAGTTCTGTAAAAGAAGAGGCTGAGCTTATGGCAATGGCTAAAAATGTTTTCCAAGAATTAAAGATTCCTGCAAAAATATATGTAAACAATAGAAAGTTAATTAATGAAATTCTCGAGGACAAAAAGATTGCTGAAAGAGATAGAGAACAAGTTATTAGAGAATTGGATAAACTAGATAAATTATCTAAAGAAGAAGTTGCAAAAAACTTGAAAGAATATGATGCTGAAAAATTAGTTGAAATTTTTACAGCTAAAGAAAAGACTTTTGAAAAATATAATTTTTATGGTGAAATAAAAAAATTAAAAGATTTGTGTGTTGGCTATGGCGTTGAAGTTGAATTTAGGCCTTTCCTTGCAAGAGGATTAAGCTACTACAATGGTACGGTTTTTGAAATTTGGGCAGAAGAACTTGGTGTTGCTTTAACTGGTGGCGGAAGTTATTTGGTCGAGGGAATCCAATCCACTGGAATTTCTTTTGGGCTAGAACCATTATTTTTAATTTCTAAAGTAGATTATGAAAATAAAACAGTTATGCTTTTGTCAATGTCACAGGATAAACAAGCAATTAGTCTTGCACAAAAATTAAGAGAGAAAAAAGTTCCGATTGTGCTATTAACAGATAAATCCCCAAGTAAAGCGCTTGATTATGCAAATGCAAAAAAAATTGAGAAGGTTTTGATTATTGGTGAAGATGAGGTAAAAAACAAGAAATATACTTTAAAGAATATGAAAACAGGTAAAGAAGAAAGATTATCTGAACGTGAAATACTAGAAAAATTTTAGTTTTTATAAAATATTTATTTTAAACTACATTCTCCATGTGTCCAATTAATTGCTCCACTAGCACATGCACCACACCCATTTCCATATGTTTTACCATCACTTCCGCATACGGGCAAATATTCAAGTGTACAGAGTTTTGCCATTCTTTCTTCAGAAGTACAAATATGTGAGGAAAGAGTCGTATTCTTTGAAGAAATGCCTTTAACACCATTATACAAAGAATCTGTTGAATTGTGAACCCATAAAATTAAAACGGTAGAAAAAAGCAAGACAAAAACACCAACAATTACTAACCAAAGATTTCCTTTTGTATCATTCTCCATGAAGAGAGTATAAAAAGTATATTTTTAAACCTGCCTTATTTTAGAAACAGATATCAATGTAGTTGCTATAATTCCCCACATAATAAATATTTTTTAAATTTTTGTATTAAAACTACTTTAAAAAACATCAAATAATTATTTTTTATTAATTATTTTCTCAGCACGTTCAATCATCTCTTTTTTTAGTCCGATGAAAACTCCACCTTCTTTGCTTCCAACAAAACTTGCTTCTCCCGGTTTTATTATTTCATTTATTGCATCCAATTCAATGTCTAAATGTGTAACGCTTGCGTTTGATTTTCCTTTCTCATGAATGTAAACATTCGCCTTTCCTAAAAGAATTTTTCCATCGCCTGGTCCGCTCATGTTACTTAATAGATTAAAGATTATTTAAATATGACTAAAAGAAGATATGTTTAAAAAAGATAAGGGTTACTCTAAACCATTATAAAAACATGAAAAATGGCAAAACCTAACTTAAAGTTGAGTGAAGCGGCAAAATTAAGAGTAGGAGATCCAGTGTTTTTTAATCCGGAAGGCGTAGGTCAAAAATGCCAAAATCCAAAGATGCTTATCGGTATGAATCCCTATACAGAATATAGTTTAGCAGAAATAAGATACTTTGGTTTTAAAAGAGGAGCAACCACTCCTGAAGAACTAACAGCTTCTGATTTAGAAAAAGTTACTATTTCTGATGTCTATGGAAAACCCTTGACAAATGTATGTTTTTCTTTTGAAGGACTTGAAGGTTTGCGTTGTTATTGCTATTTTACTCGAAAGTAAGTTAAGAAAAGAGCTATCTAGAGATTTTTTGTTTTATTGGGAAATTTATACCAACTACAGGGTTGTAATTCTAAAGGAGTAACAACGGGCAAAGATTTATAAATGCAAATTTGACTATATTACTAAGATGATAAACTCAAAAGAAGTAAGAGAACAATTCCCTTACCTGAGTGGTGTTGCAAACATTCAAGCAGGTGAAGAAAGGGCTGGGAGAATTTTTTTAGATAGCACTGCTTCAACCCAAATACCTATGCCAATACTTGAAGCTGTGGTTAACGCCTCATTTGATTACGCTAATGTTCATCGAGGAGAATACAATGCATCTCAAAAAACTACAGAAGCCTTTGAAGGAACTTACAATATGGCTGCAAATCTAGTCAATGCAGATTCTTGGAGGGAAATTATCTTAGGTAGAAGTACAACTGAGATGATAAATTTAGTAGCTAAGGGATTAGCTTCCAAATTTAGAGATGGAGATAATATCGTAGTTACAAGACTTGAACACAATTCTAATTATGTCCCATGGTTTGCTCTTTCGCAGAATGCAGCTAGAGAAAATAAAAAAATAGACATTAGAGTAGTTGACTTTGATAAGAAAACAGGAGAGGTAGACATGAACCAGATGGCAAGATATATAGATAAAAATACAAAACTTGTCGGCTGTACAGGAGCTTCAAATTTCTTAGGAACTAAACCTGATTTAGCCACCATTTCAGGAATTGCACATTCAAGCGGATATTCCCAGCCTGATGGCAGCAAAGGCTCTTATTTCTTGGTTGACGGAGCACAATTTGTTCCTGGATGTCCAACTGATGTACAAGAAATTGGCTGTGATTTCCTTGCTTGGTCTTTCCATAAAATGTTAGTTCCATTCGGAGTTGGTGGATTATATGGCAAACAAAAAATCTTGGAGCAAATGGATCCTTTCTTATATGGTGGAGACATGGTAGAAGAAGTTGCTGAAGGAGTCGTTTCATACAAACCATTACCTTGGAAATTTACTGCAGGAACTCCAAACATTATCGGAACAATTGCTTCTAGAGAAGGAATTAAGTTTTTGATAAACTCAGGATTAGGCAATCTGAACAAAAAAGACACAAATACTTTTCAAAAACAAATAGAGACTGAAGTTTTATTGAATACTCAAAGAGGAGATTTCCCAGGAAGATTCACAGTTCCGCAAGATAACCAAGAAGTATTTGGAGAATATTTGGAAGCAAATCCAGAAGTTTATGCAACCCTTAGAGAGCCGGCTAAAAGATTAGCAGCTGTTAGAAGTACTGTTAGGAGATCAATGGAAAATATTATGCAGTATGAACAGCAATTAACGGGTAGAGTATTAGCAGGTCTTGAAAAAATCCCAGGAGTTACAATTTATGGACCTAGAAATCCTGAAAAAAGATCTGCACTTGTAGCTTTTACAATCAATGATATGCTTCCTTCAACAGCTGCAAAGTTATTCAACAGGGAAGGGCTTGAAGTTAGAAATGGTGCACTTTGCGCAAGTTTAGCACACAAAGCTTATGGTTTAGCAGATGGAAGCGTAAGAATTGGATTATATGTTTACAATACTACTGAAGAAGTTGACACAGCATTAGAAGTAGTAGCAAAAACTGCTAAAGGAGCTAAAAAATGAAAGGCGATTTAACAAAGTTATTAGGAGAAGACGCTAAAGGGAAAGATAAATGTAAAGAGAGTGTTGGAAAAATGGGAGAATCATTAACACGTTCATTCGGAATTGATATGAAAAATCCCACTGCACCTAATAATGAAGATACAGGTTATCAAAAAGCAGGACAATTTGTATCTGAAGTTTGCACAACTTTTACAGACCCTACAAATATTATGAGCATTGCTCCATTTGCACATGCATACTTAGGATCTGAAGTTTTTGATGCTGCAATAAAGACAGTAATTGAAAGAGCAAAAAAACATCCAAACGAACAACAATTTTTAGATGAAATCTTAACAGGAGCTACATTAATTAGTCCTGAAAAAAGATTACAATTCTTAGGAGCAGTTAGAAATGCTGGAGACATTGCAGATGAAATGTTCGGTCTTGGAATGCTACTTGCTAATAGCGATCCTAACGTAAGATTTACTACTCCGGACGAACTTCCAGTACAATTTAGAGATAAGGGAACTGTAAAGTCTACAACTTTACTTGGTAGATTTATAGAACTAGGATTATTTCAACCAGGTACTGGATTTACAAAAGAATTTGATTCTATTGTTAAAAAAATGAAAGGGCTTGATTACATGGCTGAAGATACTTCATTAGAACATGCTATTTTAATAGGGAAAAATCCAGTATTTGCAGAGAATGAATTTAATTTAAATATAGAACAAACAAACCAATATGATGCAAGACCCAATAACACTGGCGCAAATCCAGGAATTGTTTTCTTAAGTACACCCGTCTCCCCTGTTAATGTTAAAAAATTATATCCTCAATCAACATTAATTTATGTCGCAAAAGATGACAAAGATAGAAAAGCTATGCAAAAAACTCTCGGAGCAGATGCAGATTGGGCTTTAGATACGGCTAAGTATGGAGAAAGAGCTTTAAGAGCATATGTTAATTTTGTAAGAGAAGGAAGATCAAATGGACTTGTAAATCTTGAAGATATAGCAAATGCTAAACTGGAAGAAACAAGAGCACTTGCTTTAGCAGGTAACGAACATGTATTTGATTTAATCGATGAATTTGAAAAATTAGGCCAAACAACTTTAATGAATAAATTTATTCAAGAACAAGGATTGAAATTACCTAAAAGAACTAACAATAAATTAATTATGCTTATCTCTGAATCTATAAAAGATCTAAATCTTTACTTTAATGATTACACAACAGGCAAAACGGCCTATCACTATAACTCTTTACCTGATATGGAAAAAACAGGAATGCCATTTATTATTGTTACAAATAAACCGTTGGCTGAAAAAGAAATACATGCAAAATTCCCATCTGCAACAGTTTTGTATTTGGCAAGAAACGACAGGGAAGAAAGTGCAATAAGAAACGCAAATGGTGCTGAAAGTTTTGTACTTAATGCAGAATATATGGAAAAAAAAGTAGGTTATGGAAAAGTAGGAGATGCTATAGTTCAGATGTTATTTTCACCAATAGCTGAGTCAAGACCTAAAGGTATTGTAAATATGGCCGACATTGTAAAAGGTATTTCTCAAAAAGTAAAGACTGCAAGAGATAATATAGTTTTCTCAGAAGGACTTAGAGATTATTTCCAAGCTGCAAGTCAATATTGGAATTTACAGGAAAAATATAAAGGATCACCAATTATTGCCCAACAAGCAGATGGAGTTTTAATGAAAACTTGTCCAACTGGCGGATGTTTGAAAATGACTGATAGACCTCGCGAGTCTTGTTGTAGCTCTAATGCCACAAGAGTTTTGCTTGACTTCGCCATAGACTATAGAAAACAAGTTGGCGAAGAAGACTTTGCAGTAGAATTAGAAAGATTCCACAAAGGAAGACAAGCAACACCATGGTATTCTACTGAATACCAATACACAGAAGTATTCCCTGAAATAAAAGCTGGGAAAAAAAGAACTAAACATAACATGACGTTTTAACTAAATTAACCGGGAGGAAAAAAATGACAACAAAATGCGAAGATAAAAGACCAACAGACCATAAGGGTGAAAAGAAAGTAACCACAATTACATGGAATGTCGCAGAAATTCCAGCTGATATGGGCGCAGTTTTGGTAGCTTATGCAGGATGCATCGAGGGACCAAGAGTTACCTATCAGGCTAGAGGAGACGACAGAAATGTTCTTGCAAACGGCACTGCTAAACAAATTGCACTATATACAATTGGTGAAGCTGTAGAAATTGGTGGTAAAAGCTATCAACGAAATGTCGGAAGAAAACAAGAAGACACTGTTGGAAGATTAAGAGATGAAATGACAGGTTCAGGAGAGTTCGCAGGAAAAGGCCACGCAGGTTATACTTTAACCGTGAATGGACAATTAGTTTCTGCAAATTCTATTTTGAATGGTTATTTTGCTGAAAGAGATGCAGTTGACAAAGACAACAACCCCTTATTGGATAAGCTAGAAAAGCCTATCAAATATATGGGCGGTGTTGAAATGATTGTGTCTGCTATAATTAAACCAGGTTTGGAATAAATACGCGAATAAACATAGAACATGGGTCAAACACAGACTTTCCTAGATAGATCAGTAGAAGCTGAAAAATTTTTTATTTTTTTCGGAGATAGATTATTCTCCATAGATGAAAAGTCAAATTCATTGAATAGAGTTACTATTCAAGAAAAATACTCTTTTGGATTGATTCCTTCTCTTCCATTCTCTTCTTTTGAAGGATTAGATGATAGGGTGAATGCTGCTATCTTAGATGAAAACAGTAGAAATTTTATTAAAGAAAGACTAAATGAAGAAATTAGTTCTCAAGGGAAATTAGATGAACAAAAGAGAAGATTAAAAACTTTAGATTTTATTGTTTACCAATTCTTACCTCTTTTAGTTAGTAAAAATTACCAAACAGAAAACCACATAGCAGATATGTTTTTGAGCGGAGAAGATGAAGGAGACAGTACCTCGTTTGTTGAAAGAGCAAAATGCGAACTCCAAACAAAATTAGACAAAGACTTTGGAGTTGAATTATCAGAAGATAATCCTGGTGAAAGACTTAGAAAAATACTTCTTAGAGAAGAAAAATCGAAATTAACAACACAGCCATTGATAAAAGCATTATACTCTCCAAAGGACTTAGGATTAGGCGAAACCATTGAACCCTCTATAACTGGAGACATTACTGGGCTTCAACCTTTATGCTATTTAAATGGACAATTATATGATTTAGAAATTACAGAAAATGCTAAAGGGAGAGAGATGTCTTTTGTGATAAATGGTAAAACTTTTGCTCCAAATCCTTCTCGTTTAACTTTCGAAAATATAAAAGAAGAATTAACAAATAGGACACTTCAAAGGGCAAAAATATCTGCATTAGAAAGAAGTACGGAAGGTTTTGATTTAGTAAAAGAAACCATACAAGCAACTGAAAAAAGACAAATTCAACTTACACAATTGGCAAAATTAAATGAATATGATTTAGGAAATTGCGGATTTATTTTTAAGAATAATGCTTATTATGTTTATGCTGCAACGCCTAACTTTGCCACACAGGATGGAAGAAATCCTGAAATATTTTGGCCGTTTGATTCTGTAAAGGTTGCAATAATGATTGGCTCTAAAAATAATGACCCCTATAGCTATGATAAACCCCTTGTAATCGACCCAATGGCAAATCATCCATGCTTGAGTAACAAAAAAGAAGGTTATTGTGAAATATGCAATCTCAACAGAGAGCCTTCAAGTTATTCTAACACTCCTGCAGATATGTTAAGAAAATTAAGTGATGCTGTTAATGTAATTATGCATCCATTGAACAAACCGAGTTTAGATTCTCATCCAGGACACTCTTATTTTGGCATCACATTAGATGAAGTATTAAAACAGAAACCGATGACAAGAGAAGAAGCTGTAGCTAGTGGTTATTTTATAGCCGAAGTTATTGAAAACTCTGCAACACAACAAACGGGAGAACAAGATGAAGGAAATTAAGGATTGCCCAACGGGCAAGTGTGGACTTCCAGGACCGGCAAGGGGTGGATATAAAGATGATGCATTTGTTGATGAGCTTGCGGATTTATTAACTTCGGATGAAGATGAAACTCCAAAACAAAAAATTAAAACAGTATCGGAATTACTTCCAATCCCTCTGAAAATTAGTGAAAGAAATTTAGAATTGGGGTATTTAATGGGCCCAATAGCTGCAGAAATACATAAGGGAAATTCTGAAGTTGGAGGATTTTTTACAACCGACTTGAAAGACGAAGATTTTAGTTTGACAGATTTTATAATACCTCAAGATTTACCCGTAACTCCTGGATCTATTTTAGTAGCAGAACATTATCCACAAGCAGCAGATGAGTTAAAAGAACTTAATGATATAAATGGAACACATAGAAGATTGAGTGCTATGTTCCATATCCACCCTATGAAAAACTCCACAGGATTATTTCATAGCGTTGCAGATAACGAAGCACTAGATAGCCTAGTAAACAAAATGGCAAAAGTGAATATGGTTTCAGTTGAATCTCCTTATACATTAATTGAATCGAAAATAAAAAGAGAATACGGCGAAGAGGGATTAGTTTTGAGAGGAGATGAATTAAGCGACGCAATAGTAAGATTTGTTTACCCAGATGACAAAGCATTCTTTACATTACTAAATGACTTTGGACTCAATCCGCCGCAAAACGGATTTAGCAAACAACAATTTTTAGGAAAATTATTAGACATAATAGATCACACTACCACAGAACCAAGAACAATTAGATTTGCAACAAGTTTCGTTTTTGAGAATGATAGAAAAGGACCGTATGTTAAAATGCAAGTTGAAGAAAAATTTTCGATGACTGGAAAAGTCGAATCATTTTATCTTACAAGCCCTAAATTAGAAGTTATTTTGCAAGGTAAAAATTTACCAACTAGAGATGAAGTTGCAAAATTAATAAAAGAAAGGATCCAGTTCCCAGTAATACCGAAATATATGATAAGGGGAAAGGGGAAAGGAAAATTCTGGACACCTGCAGGGTTTTTCCCTCAAATTACGGGAAATCCTGCGAAGAATTGGTTAGATAATGACGGTTTTTGGGATGGACATGAAGGGTTTGACGAAGGTACTCCCAACTTTACACCCGCTATAACCACACCAGCAGCAAGTTATATTGCTCCAAAACCAGAACTTGTTGCTAAAACAGATTTTGCAACCTTGGGCTTGGATAGCATAGCAACTTCATTTGCATTCCAGGGGATGGCATATGTTTCTCAATGGAGAGATAAAAGATGCAGATATGCAGGATATCTCGGTCAAGTATTAGACAAAGCAGGAGAATATGCTACTACCTACAGTAGTGTTTATGCTGGCGAAGGAGTTTCGCCTGCTAAGGTTTTAAGAGGAGACTTAAGAAAACACGTTTTAGATTTAGGAGAGCTAGTTGAAGATGGAAAGAAAATGTTTCCAGCAGTAATAAGCGCTTACAAATTAAATAATGTTGCTGAGAATCTAACTGCTTATCTTTCTAAAAATCCAGATATGTCAACAATAGGATTCATAACAGACTTTGCAGAAGCATCTAGCATTTACACAAGAAATAAACTACTCAAAGAATATGTTGCACAGATTCATCAAGAAAGACAAAAAACTATTGCAGATGCTCTAGCAAATCCTACTGTACAAAAAATTACAGGAACAGTTCCGCCCCTAACACAATAATGGTAGACACAACACAAGTTATGATTGAAGAAGAAAGATATAAGAGACAAACTCTTATTTGGGGAACTGATGGGCAGAAAAGATTACAAAATGCAAGAGTTTCTGTTGTTGGAATGGACAAGCAAGGGCTCTATGCAGCTCTATGTTTGACCGCTTTAGGAGTTGGAAATATTTCCTTAATTGATAGAGGGAGTGTAAGTACAAATGAAAATTTCTTAGGAATTAAATTAGCTGAAGGAGCACCTAGAGCAAAAGCATATGGAGATGTGATGCAATTAGTTAACCCTCAGATAAATATTGAATCTTTTCAAACAAATTTAGAGTCTAAATTAGATATGGGAGTTTTGACTAAATCTGACGTTCTTCTTGAAGCAACAAACAGCCCACAATCTAAAAGTTCAGTTATTAATTATGGTTGGAGAAATGGAATTCCGGTGTTGAGTACATCCTCTAAGTGGGGATATACAAAAACAATGTTCTGCGACCCTATAACAAAAGATCCTGCATACTTAATGCCTATGTTTGAAGGACAAAAACAAGACGGATTAATGGCTTTAGTAAAATGCGGAGTATTGGCTGAAGAAGTTAGAAAACTTATTTTTGGCGAAACAGCTCAATATCTTTCTGTCCCAGTTAGATATTCATTATTAGGAAAAAGATTCGGACATACAACAGATGAAGCCCCTGAAATGAATAGAGAAGCGTTTTCAAAACTTAAGGCAGCATTCTTAGGTGGCGGTGCTTTAGGATGTTGGGCTGCTCTTGCTGCACAAGAATTAGGATTTCAAAGATTGGATGTTTTTGACTATGATGTTTTTGAAAGCCACAATATCAACAGACAGATCTTAGGCTTTGACGGAATTGGAAAACCAAAAGCACCACATATTGCTGAAAAAATAAGAGTCATGACAAATGGAAAAACAGAGTCTGAGGGATTCAACGTAAAAATTTTACCAGGATTTAAAACAGAAAGAAAATATGATATCGTTTATGATTTTGTAGATAATGCTTACACTCGAGCAGTTAATACTTCATTTGCAATTGCAAATGACATTCCCATGATTTCTGCAGGTGCATTACCATTCAGTGCACGTTCAATTACGCAAGTCGCTAGCAAAACTCAATGTTTGGACTGTATCTATGATATTTATGCGGACGGAAGAAGAGAGGAAATGATTAGGAGAGCAAGTTGTGCAGCTAATCCAAACCCATCAGTTGTTATGAGTAATGCCTGTGGGGCTTCAATGTCTATGATCGATACTCTTTATATAGTTGAACCTGGAAAATTTGGAGAACCGTTCAATGGAGAATTAACTTACAGAGCAACAACACCACAAAGATTCGGAACAAATAGATTAAATGATCCATGTAATTGCTATACATCAAAACCCATGCCTAGTTTAGAAATTTCAGATCAAGATGTTGCAAAATTTGTAGAGGAACATCCGGAGGCGCTTAAGCGAGAAAACTAAAATGGTAAATACAATTTTGGAAAAAATAAAAAATAAAATTAAGAAAGAATTAAATCTAGAGGTACAACCAAAACCTACTGCAATTATTACACCGGTTATTCCAGAAATGGCACCAATTATTACCGTTATAGATGATGAGAATGATGAAGAGGATTTTCTAGCAGCTATTGACGATGAAATTGCAAGAAGAGAAGAAGGAGAAGAGGAAAAAATAGTTATGCCTGTTCAGGAATTTGACGCTCAAAAAAAGATTGCGACAATTTTAGAAAGAGATTTTGGTAAGGCAACCAGATTTGTAACTTTAAATCCAGTTAGAAATATATTAGAGACAAGTATGGGTGGCAGTGCTCCTGATATTTCAGACTACTTAGAGGGTTATCCCGATATTGATTCTTCTGAAGTGCCTGCAATTATTTCAACAGCAGCTAGTGCAAAAAGATTATCTTTAACAGTACCCAAAGATAGAGTAAGAAACGCAAATGAATTTTTTATGAATACCGGAAAAGCATTTGGTAGTAAATTGGAAAGAATTTTAACTTTAAAGTTAGATGCTCCAGAAGTTAAAAAAGAGAGAGCAATTGAAATCAACCAGACAATTGAAGAAGATTATCAAAAACCATTTTTCGGAGACTTCAAAGCAACTTCATTGATTGCTGCAAAAGTCATTCAAGATAGTTTAGGAGAGACAATAGTTAGACTTCCTTATATACAGACTCCAGAAGAACTGGCCATGCTAACTTCTATTGGTGTATCATGTAAATTATTAGGAGAAATGGCTGCTCCCTTAATGGAAGCTGTAAAAAATCCAAACTCTAAACTGGAAGACGTATTCCAAACTGCACTTGTACTTGCTGCTCAAAAACACGGGCAATTAAAGAATGTCTCAGTAGATGAAGCATTATCAAAATACAAACAACTAATCGGCTCAAGAACAGTCTATGCAACACACTTAACTAATGAGATAAATGCGCTCATTGAGACTCGAATGGATTTCCCTAATTTGGCTAGGGGAATTAGGACTGAATTGATAAAGAAAAATATCTATATAGAGTCGGAAGAAGTATCTGATGAAGATGAATACATAAATTTTAAAAACGATTTAGCTGAAATGAACCTTTCTTTTTTTAGACGTATTGAAGAAAAAATAGTTCCCATTAAAGAAACAAAAGCATTTAAGAGAGAACAAATTAAGCTTCAGCAAGCCGAAGCAAAAATGGAAAAAATACGTACTGGAAAATTAGAAGATTTTGCAACTGACCCACAATTTGCCGAAAAGTATGAAGACATGGCCAGACTTATAGTAGAGAATATAGGTATTAGAACTGAAGACATTCCAGAAAACTTGAGAACTCCTTCTCAGAGAAATTATAGTATATATAAAAAATTATTATTAAATGCAATTATAAACAAAGTAGTGGAAAAAAGAAACGCAAATATGTTCAGAAGAATCGGAGACTTTGGAGTTGGAGATAGAGTAAGAGTAGTGGGTATAAAAGAAAGAATAAGAGCAAATAATTATTATGATTATCTAGAAGGAGGCAGCACAAATCATGTACCTCTTGGTGCAGAGGGAGAATTTGTTGATGTAAGTCAGAGAGACAGCATTGGAGTAAGATTTAAAGGCCATTATAATGGAGAGGTTTTTTGGCTCAAACCAGAAGAACTTGAAATTGCAAAAGCATTACCTATAAGAAATGAATCTGAATCTAAAAAACCTACCGAAGAAGAACTTGAAAAATTAAATGTGAGAGTGAAAGAAGTAGAAGAGTACATTTGGCGTAATGTAAAAAGAGCTGCAGAAGAAGAGATCGGAGATAGCAAAGATACAATAAAAAATATGGAGCAGCAAAACACACAAAGAAGATTTAGAGATGATACTAAAGTTATTGTAGCTAGAGCATTAGGTAAGGAAGACGGTTATTATAGAGACGGAAAAACAAAAGTAGCTAATCATCCATTAGAGAGAATGGGAGAGGTTTATACTGTTGATGGAATGCAAATTAAGGTCGATATACCTGAAGAAGATGGCTATATAATATTACATGCTGATGAATTAGACAGATTAGAGGAAATTGAAAATACTACTCCTCTTAAGAAGAAAGTAGCTGCAGCAATAGAAAAAGCTGACAAAGAATATACAGCGTTCAATTCTTTAAGAACTGAACTTGTTTCTGAAGGAACTGATAACTTGAGAGCGATGGGTTTTAGTGACGGAGTTATAGGCTTTTTCCTAAATCAATACATAGAATCTGACAAACTCCCAGAAGCACTAAGAACAGATCCATTTAATGAGATTAAAAAGATAGAAAAAGGAATTAATCATAAAGAATTTAAAAAAGAGATAGAAGCTGCTATTTTTGGGAAAATGCATATTGTTCCAACTCTTGAAGATAAAGTTAACTTTAGAGATTTAACTACTGCAATTGCAGAGGGTGTGTTAAATGGGTATAGGGTTGGAGAACCCCTTAGAGAAAGAGAAAGATTAGAAGAAGGATGTTTATTAATAAGAATTGATGACGCGATAGGTGGTTTAACTAAGGGACTTATTGGCAAATACAATGATACTTGTGATAAAGAAGAAGATGGAATCCACGTAGTTTATTTAGAAGGTAGAGGGAATAGAGTATGTACATTAAAAAGAGAACATGCACGTGCCACAAAAGCATACGATGTTCCTAAAGATGAAAATAAACGAAAAGAATTATTAGCAGAAATTATTCCAGCAATACAGAAAGCGGTTTTAACTATACAAGAAAGATACGAAGCACAAACTAGAGATTTAGCTGAAAAATCAGATACTCTTGCAGGAGATTTTGTGGATCTCGGTATGTCTCAGGATACGATTAGAAAAGCATTCGGAAAGAATGTTGGTTTAGACACATATTATTTAAGAGGAAAATAATAAGATGACGTTTAGAAAATTAAGATATTCAAAAGATTTAAAAACTCAAAAATGGTAACAAGATTACCTCGAAGAAAAGCACTTTGTGTTTTATTTTTCGACGGAAAAAGTAACGCTTCGCGTTTCATGTTCCCTAAAGGAAAAGAGTTCTGGTGATAGTAGTTAGATAATGGCAAATAAAAAAATAACACTCGTAAATATAGTGAATGACGGAATCTTATATAGAGAGACTAGAATGCCTGCTTTATCTTTAGCATATTTATCTGCATATGTTCCTGATGGATGGGATGTTAGAATTGTTGATGAAACTGTGGAGAATTTTGATGCTTACAAACACATTGGTGAAAGACCAGATATTATTGGAATCAGTGGAGGAAATGTCTGTAATATAAACAGAATAGACAGAATGCTTGAATCTATTGAAGAAGCAGGAGTAATTACAGGAATAAAACCTGCTGTTATTCTTGGAGGATATGTAGGCAGATTAAATTTAGATGGCCTTCCTTCAAAAGTTGATTCCATCGTTTCTGGTCCCGGAGAAGTAGCAATACAAAGAGTAATAAAAGATTTTGAAAATGGACAATTACAACGATCTTATGCTGGAGTAAGAACTCCAATGAACGAACTAAAGAGACCTGATTTTTCAAAGTTTGATATTCCGGCATATGGAAACAATATTAATTGGCCAGTTCAAACATCGGTAAGCTGTAACAATAAATGTAAATTCTGTAGCGCCAGAGTTGTTTTTGGCCAAGGATATGAAGCTAGGGATGTTACAAAGGTTTTAGACGATATGTCTCAGATTCCAGATGGAGCAAGAGTTTATTTTACTGATCCGAATTTAGTTGACTTCTCTGAAGCTGGTTTGAATAGAGCAAAAAAACTTTTCACAGGAATGAAAAAGAGAGGATTCCATTGGTTCGGTTCTACTTCTTTTAAGGTTAGTGATAATCCTAAATTAATGAAATTGATGAAAGATAGTGGTTGCCAGGGATTGCTTATTGGATATGATTCAACTTCAAGAGAAACTTTAAAAGATGTTTCTAAAGTGAAGGTTCCAGAAGCTAAAAAAGATTTAATTGAATATTATATTGCAGGAACTAGAAGAATACAAGAAGAGTTCGGAATCAAGGTATTAGGAACATTCGTTGTTGGTTTAGACACCGATGATAAATCTGTTTTTGAGAATACAGTAAGAGTGGCTGGTGAATCTAAGATGGATGATGCACAATATCTAGACTTTACGCCTCTCCCAGGAACACCCATGTTTAATGAATTTGATAAGGCAGGCAGGATATTTAACAAAAATTTTGAAGACTATGATTTCATGAATGTGGTTTTCCAACCAAATAACCTTTCCCCTAGAGAGCTTAGGAACGGAGTTGTTGGGATGTATGAAAAAACACACCCGCATATGCTTGCGCTCTATAGAAGGGTCGGTGTTGTTAGAGATATACCTGAAAAAATAAGAAATGAATCTATGAAAGCTAGAGAAAAAAGAGAAAGAGCTGAGAGAGAAAGAAGAGAAGGAAACGGAGCTCACTAGTTCTTAAAAATTACTTTTTCCTAGATATTTTTTAAATATTTAGATGGATGCTGTAAAAGCTTTCAAAGAGATTTTCTAAATCTTATTTACCTCTTATAGTATTCTAAAGCCCATCTTGCATGGCCTCTAAAGAAATCAAAAAATTCATCTTCAGATTTGAAAACTTTGTGAGCAATATCCATAAAGGGACTTATTCTTTCCCTAGGACAGATAACATAAACAAATTTTCCGGTTTCTCTTGCACGAGTACATTCATCGCTAACACCCTTCGATAACCCCATTTTAGCATTAGGATAATATGCAATAACATGGGTAGCTTCCTCAACGTCCCAGTTTAAATCTCTGTGAACTGTGTGAGTTCCAATTGCTCGTCGAGTCATTTCATCTAAACCTTCATCACTTTCAACATCAATATCTGCAGGATCAATTAGAGGAATTTCTAAGCCATCTATTTCTTTTCTCACAGCCCTCAGTTTAGCTTTGAAATTTATTATCTTATTTGTTTCATCACTTGCTGCATCAGTCATAGGAAAACTAGAGTAAATTAAAAAACGATTGTCCAAAAGACTTTCAACATTTAGAGGACTTTGCTTTCTTGAAAAAACATACATTGGTTTTTCGTGATTTGAAGCCCAACCCTGAGTCATATTAACTTCTACATTTTGCCATAGTAATAAATCTCTCAAAGAGTGATTCTGAGCTCTACCTCTTCCAGTTGCTAATTGAGTATCTCTAATTGAAGAAGGTTTGTCTACTATAGAAATAAACATGTCTGGATTAAGATCTTTTAGATATTTCCAATCGTAAGCATTTGAAAAAACATGATTCCAGAAAAACTGTGCGTGTGTATCAATTATAACTCTGCTATACTTTTCTTTATCACTATCAAGGTTATCAATAATTTGTTCAAAGACCCTCGCCCTCAAACCAGACATTATTCCCGGATGTAAATTAATAAGATTTTCCTGTGGAATCGGTGTAGAACTTTGAGTTTGAGCAAGTTGATGGACCATATCTCCAGTATTATAGACTCTAACATCCGTTACTTGTTCAGCATAATTTTTACAAAATTCACGCGACCCACTTCCAGATATTCCAGTAACAGCTATAACTTTTGAATCAGACATAATTATTTTTGTTAGAATCTATTTTTAAGGATTATTGTTCTCAGATGTAGTAAATACGAATATAACCGGATTATGGATTAATTCTAGAAAACTTATTTTAGTCTTGAAAGATCTATTTGATACGCAGGATCATTTAATCTTGAAAGACCTCTTTCAACAATTCCCTGCATTTCTGCTTCAGTAGGTCTTATTCCTGCAGATGCAGCTTTTTCAGATAAAAACAATTGATGAATAGTATATCCTTTTCCCTCTGAAGATTGAAAAAAAAGTTGGGTAAATAATCCCTACTTATTTGCGTTTTGGCATTTTAATTATTAAACATCCAGATATATAAATGTTTCCGCAAGAAAGTAGCTACTTGGAATTAAGAACTAAAGGCAGTCTCCGTAAACAGATTAGAAGTGAACATTTACGAAGAGAATCTTTTATTTTAATCTACTAATAAGGTTTTTAATGACTATTCTCCTAATATTAAAATGACAATAAAATGCGTTTTATTTGATGCAGATGGAGTTTTAATTAATTCAGAAAAATTTAGTGTTCAATATCAAAAAAAGTTTAATGTCCGTGCTGATGAGATAACTCCATTTTTCAAAGGTGAATTTAATGAATGTATTGTTGGGAAAGCAGATCTAATTAAATTAGTTAAACCTTGGCTTAAAAAATGGAAGTGGAATGGTAATGCTGAAGAATTTTTAGAATTTTGGTTTAAAGCAGAGCACAATATTGATGAAAAAATAGTTAAGACTATTAAAAAATTAAGAAAAGCAGGAATTAGATGCTATCTCGCAACAAATCAAGAAAAATATAGAATACAATACATAAAAAAACAAATGGGTTTTGAAGAACTTTTTGATAATATTTTTGCTTCTGGAGAAATAGGTCATAAAAAACCAGATACTCAATTTTATGAATTTATTTTAAATAAACTAAAAAAAGAACAAAATATCAATCCTAAAGAAATAATTTTTTTTGATGATTCACTAAGACATGTTGAAGAAGCAAAAAAGTTGAATATAGATGCTCATGTTTACAAAAACTTCGCAGATTTTGAGTCGATAATAAATACTATTTTAGAAGCAAAATAAAATACTTTTATAAATCTTAGGATATAATTGTTCGATTCCTCACTTTTCAAAAAACACCAAAACAGCTACTATAAAATTTATGCAGTCGCCGAGAATCGAACTCGGGTCGAAGCCTTGGCAAGGCCCCATTCTACCACTTAACCACGACTGCGTATAACATATTACTTTTTATGGGATTTAAAAAGATTTGGGAATACTAAAAATATCTAAGATGTTAAGACCTCAAAAATAGTTAACTAAATAAACTTCTAGATATTGAAAAAAAACATGGAACAACCAGAAAATTACAAAAAGATTTTTGTAGGATTGTATGACTCTTTAATGAATATGGAATATTATTCAGATTGGGAAAATTGGCTTAATTCTACAATTAAGAAGTATAACATCCCAAAAAACAACGCAATAGATTTAGCCTGCGGTACTGGTAAAATTGCGGAAATTCTTGAAAAACTAGGCTTTTCCGTCCTTTGCATAGATAACTCGGAAGAAATGCTTAAAAAAGCTAAAATAAGGCTAAAAGACAGAAAATGCACATTTATACAAAAAGATATGACAAATTTCGAGTTATCTACAGATTATTCACTAGTTACATGTTTTTATGATTCGGTTAATTATTTATTAGAATTAGAAAAAGTAAATAACATGATGAAAAACGTTTCAAAAGCACTAAAGAAAGGAGGATATTTTTTATTAGATATAAACACAAAAGAAAAAATCAAATACTTGCAGAAGAAACCTTTTGCAGTTAGCGAAGTAGGCCCATATAAAGTCAAATTTATACATAGAGGTAAGGAAAATTTTTGGAACCTGGAAATAAAGATTATTGATAAGAACAATGAAGAATTTACTGAAAAACATATCGAAAGAGGCTATGATCTAAATGAGATAGTTTCTTCAGCTAAATTAGCAAATCTGGAACTTCTAGAATCAAAAGAAGAAGTAAAACAAACAAACGAGGGGAAGTTCCCATCTAGGATATATTTTGTATTTAAAAAGATTTAAATAGTATTCTTACCTCCTTAAATGATGGATACACAATATAATACATCCAAGATAACGTATTCCAAGCAAGGCTCTAGTGCACAACCGAGCCTTCATGAGTGGAGAATGGGTATTGAAGATGTTTTAAACGGAGCCTGTCTTATTAATGGAGACGGACCAGATCAGGGATAAAAGCTCGGATGTGGTTTAATGGGTTTGAATATTAATGATTTTGAGAAAGTTTTTTCTAGACCTGCGTATATTCAAATCGACTTAACAAATGATTGTAATCTTAATTGCCAATATTGCTATAATAAAGCGAATACGCTTAGTGGAAAACAACTGAGCGATAAAGAACATGAGATTATTACTAAGAAAGTTATTTCTGAACTTACTCCTTTAGCTGTAACTTTTTCAGGCGGCGAACCCTTGTTAAAAGCAAAATTGTTTCTCCATTTAGCATCCCTCCTTAAGAAAGGAGATATCCAAGTCCATCTCAATACTAATGGATTACTAATAACTAGAGCTCTTGCAAAAGAATTTAAAAAGATTAGTTTGGATGGCATAAATATCAATATCGACAGCTTAAGTAAACAAGACCAAATTCGGGGCGGAAATAACTTACTTGCAAAAACACTTGAAAACTTACAGATACTTAAGGAAGAATTTGACAGTAAACGAGTGTCTATTTCTTGTGTGGTTACAAAATTAAATTATAAAGATATAATGGCCATAGCCGAATATGTTAAAGAAAATAATTTTCGCGAATTGCATTTTTTAGATATGGTTCCTTCAAGTGAAGAAGCAAAGAAAATCTTACTCTCAAAAGAAGAATGGCTAGAATTCTTTGAAACGTATAAAAAAATAAAGGAGCTTGGAATAAAACTTAGATTAAATCACGCACTATTATTCATGAGAGAATTTGATGATAAGGTTAAAATTCCATTCTGTATGGCTGGTAGATTTAGAATGGTAATTGCTGCAACAGGTCAAATTGTTCCTTGCAATTATTTCAAAGAAGAACAGTTTGTTTGTGGAAATGCTCTAAAAGATAACCTTTTGACAGTTTGGAGAGAATCAGAGGTTATGAAAAAATTTAGATATTTTAATCCAACCGACAAAAAATGTGTAAATTGTAAAAATGTAGGTTTATGCACTGGAGGATGTAGGGCTTTCGCAAAATATATGTGTGGAGACCCATTTGTAGGAGATCCTTATTGCACAATTTACGACTTGAAAAATGCAGCCAAATAGCGGTTTACAAATATTAGAAATTGAATTAACAAATAAGTGTAATCTTAATTGCAAACACTGCTATGTTAATCGAAATCCTCTAAGAACATTTACGGATAAAGAAATCTTTGATTTAATAGATCAGGCAGCAAAATTAAGTGTGTATCGCTTAGTATTCACTGGAGGAGAACCCTTACTGATAAAAAATATTTTCGAATATGCAAAATATGCACGACTAAAAAATATCCCTGAAGTTGTATTAATGACTAATGGCTTATTAATTTCAAATAACAATATTTCTGATTTGAAGGTTTTTAGTTTTGTACAGCTTAGTATTGACACACCTCCAAAAGAAAAACCATTTTTTAGAGTAGACTATTTTTCATCACTTGAGAAAAGCATAGATTTACTAACAAAAAATAAGATTAAAGTACATTTACAAGCAACAATGCATCATAAATTAATTCCTAAAATGGAATCTTTGATTGAGTTTGCTAAGAAAAAAGGAGTCACGATCGGATTTAACAGTTTAGTTTTGATTGGAAAAGCTATAGATTTGAATAATGAGAAATTAAATTCAACAGAGCTAAAGGAGGCATTAGAAAAAGTAGTTAATTTAAAAAAAGAATACTCTTTTGTGCAGTGTTCAGATCCACGTTTATTCTTAGTTGACAAAAAAAGAATGGATTATTTTACATCTCTAAAGAAAAAGGGCATTCTAGGCGGTTGTATTGCTGGAGTAGCCACCTTATACATTCGAGTTAATGGCGATGTATTAATTTGCCCATTTGTTGACTATCCTATTGCAAATATATTTAAAGAAAAATTAGAAGATATTTGGTTTAAGAATGAAACACTGAACAAATTGAGGAATCGAGACAACCTTAAGGGAAAATGTAAAAGTTGTAAATATCGTTCATTTTGTGGCGGCTGTAGAGGATCCTCATTGGTCTGCTCTGGTTCTCTTTTTGAATCAGATACTAATTGTTGGTTGAAAGAGGATTAAGCCTTTAAAAATAGCCAAAAAATTAATATATTATACTACAAGGTACTTAACTACCATTTAACCACGACTGCTTGAAACTATTAAAAAAACATCATTTAAAAAGATATTGGGGAAGCTGATTTTAAGATATATCTATTTTCTAATTAAAACTAATCTGTTATCTGAAAACCCCTAGGATCTAATTCCCAGTTTACGCAAGCTCTTGATCCATCTGGTTGAATAATTCTTAAATCTTCAAGTGGCTCATCATCCAAAGTTCTTCTAGAGTCTAGGTGCAGTTCTGTTCTGCGTACATGCGCTTCTAATTTACCTAATTTTTTAAAATGCTCATATACTAAAACCATGTCTGCTTGAGATAATTTTTCAAATTGACCAGAATTAAAATAGTCATCAAAATTAGAATAATTTCCAACAAGTTGTTTTAAATTATCAATAGCCATAGTTAAAAGATAAAGAAATAAGTTATAAATGTTTCTATTATGTTACTATTTCAAAGTAATTCCCTACTCATAATCCATCATTGCATTCAGATTAGCAGATTTCTGTTTTGGCCTTCCTGCAGCAATTACATCATCGATTCTTAAAATCATTATTGCGACTTCGCTAGCGGAAGAGATTGCTTGAGTTTTTACTCTCAGAGGTTCTATAATTCCTCTAGACATAGTATCTTCGATTTTTCCAGTGAACAAATTTAATCCGTGATTTTTATTACCAGATTCGTGAGTCATTTTTAATTCTGTTAAAACATCTAAAGGATCCATACCAGCATTTTCTGCTAAGGTTGTTGGAATGAATTCTAATGCTAAAGCAAATTGCTCAACCGCAAATTGCTCCCTTCCTTTCAAAGTTTTTGCAAAATCCTTTAATCTCTTGGAGACTTCAATTTCAATCGCACCACCACCTGCGACAACTTTAGGATCTTTTACAATAGCTCCCAAATCTCCAAGCCCGTCCCTTAAAGCCCTTTCAACTTCGTCAATAACATGATCTGTTCCGCCACGAACTAAAATAGTAATTGCTTTTGGATTTTTACAACCAGTAATGTAGGTCATTCCTTCATCACCTTCTCTAAATTCTTCTACATTTGAAGCAAATCCTAATTCTTGGTCTGTTAACTCTTTCAAATTAGAAATTATTCTTCCACCTGTTGCTTTTGCTATTTTTTGTAAATCTGTTCTTGCAACTCTTCGTACAGCATAAATCCCCTTTTTAGCTAAATAGAATTGTGCAACGTCATCTATTCCTTTTTGACAAATAACTACATTTGCACCTGAAGAAATAATCTTCGTTACCATAGATAAAAGTAATTCTTCTTCTTGATTCAAGAAACTCTGTAATTGTTCTGGAGAGGAAATTGAAATTCTTGTTTCCCTTTCTGGAGTTTTAATTTCTAAAGCGCAATCTAATAAAGCAATTTTAGCATTTGAAATTTTAGAAGGCATTTCCTGCGAAACTCTTTCCTTGTCTAAAACAATTCCTTCAATTAATTCAGAATCTTCAATTGAACGTCCTTTTCTTTTCTCTATTTTAATATCCTCTAAATTAACTTTACCATCATCAATTATTGCTTTTATTGCTCTAACAATTAATTCAGAAAGTTTATCTTTTGCATGCTCTGCGCCTTTTCCAGTCATTGCAGTTTGCGCAATTTTGATCAATTCTTCTTCAGTAGAAACTTCTGCTGCTAACTCCTGAAGGATTAATTGAGCTTTATCTGCTGCAAATCTATAACCTCGAGTAATAATTGTCGGATGTATTTTCTGATCTAACAGTTTCTCTGCATTTTCCAATAATTTTCCTGCAAGCATAACAGCTGTTGTTGTTCCGTCACCAACTTCAGATTCTTGTGTTTTAGCAATTTCAACTAACATCTTTGCAGCTGGATGTTCAATTTCCATTTCAGAAAGAATAGTAACCCCATCATTGGTTACCGTTATGTTTCCTGCATTATCAACTAACATTTTATCCATGCCCTTAGGGCCTAAAGTGGTTTTAACTGTTTCAGCTAATACTCTCGCAGCCAAGATATTATTTCTCTGAGCATCTCTACCCATTGTTCTTTCAGTATTGTCTGGTGAAATTCTCTCGCTCATCTTCTTTAAATAAGAAAGTGGTTTATAAGAATTATTGTGATGCAAATGTTGTATATCAAAAACATTTAAATACTGTAGTTTAAATGTTTTTTTATGGTTTACAAAATATCCCCGCATAAAATTAAACTTTCAAAAGCGCTTGATGCATTTAAGACCGGTAAGCTTGATGAAACTGGTTTAAAAGATAAAGTTGAAAATTATATTTTTGCAGAGGCGAGAAGGGATTTTGATAATATGATTAAGGGAAGAAATGGCAGATGTGGCTATGCAGAACGACCAGACCATCTTGCAAGAACAGATTTTTTCGCTTATGCTTTAGCAAGAGGAGAATTTTCACGAGAGGAAGTCAGAAGAATTCCTTTTGACAATGTGACACCTGAAAAGTATATAGTTTCCCATGGAGCAGAATTGGAAAACTTGGTTTCTAAAGAGATTACAAAATTAATTTGCCCACAGCCACCACAGCCAGAGATGGTCGACCATAATAATATAAGTCATGTTTTATGATTGTGAACTCTAAAAACATTTAAATATCCCCTATTTATTGTATTTATAATAGGAGTGAATGAAAAAAGAAAAATGGGTGAGGAAAAAGAAGTTTTTTCGCAGGTTCTAAAGCATAAGGGATTTTATAATTACTCAGATACGTACAATTTTTGTTACAATTGGTTCAAAAATGAAGGATATAATATCTCTGAAGATGAATATACTGAGAAAGTTAGCGGTGCTAAAGAGATTCTTATTAAGTGGAAAGCAAAGAAAAAGATTACAGATTATTTCCAATATATAATAGAAGTTAATTGGCATATTCTAGGACAGACAGATGTTGAAGTTGAAGAGAATGGAAAAAAGATTAAAACAAATAAAGGCGAAGTTAAATTAACCATTAAAGCAAAGGTAAAAAGAGACTATGAAGAAACATGGGACAAACAACCCTTCTACAAATTCTTAAGAGGTATTTACGATAAATATATTTTAAGAACAACAATTGATGAATATGAAGATATCCTGACTGATAAAGCACAAAAATTTGTCGAAGAGACCAAAGCATTTTTGAACTTAGAGGGAAAAAGATAATTACAAACCAGTATAATAACATTTATAAAATAGGGAAAACAAAAATGAACATGAAAAAGAGTATTATTGCGTTGTTTGCTTTGTTATTATTAGTTTCGTTTGTATCTGCTTTTGAATTAAAACAAGATTCTTTAGATGTTGCAGTTATCCCTGAGTTGACTCAAGCGGCTAAAGTTCCAGTAACAATTAGTGGTGCTGAACCTGGAAATTACCTATTATATACCTTAACTGCTGTTAAAGTTTTTCCTTCTACGCCATTTTATTTAAATGGTGGAAAGAATCAATTAGTTTTTGATGTTTATCCCACACCTGAATTGGTTGCACAAGGCCCTGCAGCATATGCATTTGCTGTTGAACTAAGAAACATAGAAAACAGTTATTATAGTGCTAAAGGAACAATGGTTGTTAGAGTTGTTAGATTAGAAGATGCCTTAACTATTTCTTCGGAAGCAAATAGTCCAGATTCAGACAAAATCTCATTTTATATTCAAAATAAAGAAGGAATTGATTTAAATAATGTTCATGCTAAGTTTAGTTCTGTTTTCTTTGACGTTGACCAGACATTCAGTGTAAAAGGAAATAGTAAAACAGAAGTAAGCATTGATGTTCCAAAAAGCAAGTTAGAAAAAATTGAAGCAGGTTCTTATTTACTTACTGCAAAGATTGAGACAGATAGAGGCATAAAAACATTAGAAGGAAGAATATATCTTGGTGAAAAAGTTGGAGTTGAATCTAAGAACACTGTCGATGGATGGTTAATTAAAACAAATGATATCTCAAAAATCAACTATGGAAATGTGAACGAAAATGTTGTTGTTGAAGTTAAAAAAGATATAATCAGCAGATTGTTTACTTCATTTAGCGTTGAACCTGATTCGGCAAGCAGAATTGGATTGTCAGTTAATTATATCTGGAGTAAAAAACTAGGTCCTGCAGACAGCTTTTCAGTAAGAGTTAAAACAAATTATTTGTCTCCTCTTTTAATAATTATTGCGTTAGTTTTGATCATTATTGCAATTAAGAGATATACTCAAACAAAATTAGAAATAGTAAAGAGTGTTGTACCGATAAAAACACCTTCTGGCCAGTTTGCATTAAGAATAAAGTTACAAGTTAAAGCAAGAAGAAACATTACTAATGTTTCATTAGTAGACAGAATTCCAGGTATAGTACAAATATATGAGAAGTTCAATACAATAATTAAACCTTCCAAGATTGATGCTAAGAATAGAAGAATACAGTGGGATTTGGGAGATATGGCTTCTGGAGAAGAAAGAATGTTTAATTATGTGGTTTATTCAACAGTAGGTGTTGTTGGAAAGTTTGCATTACCTCAAGCATTAGCCGTATTTGAAAAAGAAGGACAAATCCACGAAGTAGAGTCAAATGCAGTTTATTTCTTAGCTGAACAAAGATCCTCTAATTAAGCAGAGGTTATTAGTATAATAATGTTTAAAAGCGATAGTTTTGTGGAATTTTTATGGTAGCAATAGACATGACAAACCCAGAACAACATATTGGTTGGAATCCAGATGGAACAGCTCCCCTAAATGATTCGCCTATTGAAATTCAAAAAGAAAAACTCTCTTTAGGACAAAGAATTAGTAGATATGGTACGAAGGTTTCTCTTTTTAGTGCGACCCTAGCTACAGTTTGTGGCGTCAGTGATTACTATTTTAATAGTCATAGGGCAAATAACGCTCCAGAAATTGTAAAGGAGTACTCAGATATCGGACCTGCTACAAAAGAATTGGAAAGAGCCGTTTTAGAGTCTAAAAAAAATTATTCTTTTGAATTTAAAAGAGAAAGATATCTTTCCACTAATGTTGTTTCTAAGTTAGAGCAAGTTCAAATGGAAGCTTCTGCATTACAAAATGAACAGCTCAGTAGATTGATTAGAGAAAATGAAAGATTAAAACTAAGAAAACAAGTAATAGAAACAGAAAATCCAGAAGCAATATCATATATTGCACAAACACAGAAAGTATCAGGATATTTTGTAAAACCTATCCTAGGGTCAGTTGTTGGAGCTGGCGTTGGAACATTAATGTTCGCAATACCAGGAATGTATACTTACCTTAAAAGAAAAAGAAAACAGAAGTCACCAACACTTGCAGAAGTAATAGCCGCGAAAGAAACACTACCTGAGAAAAAGTAGAATTTTATTCAAACTTTAAAAAAGAAGATAAAAATTATTTCTTTAATCTTTGGGAATTGTAATATGTAAAATCAGTTCGCTCTTTTCTCCAAATCTTAATGAATCACCATTAAAAATTACAACTGGCGAACCTTTTGCCAGAATATTAGAACGATCTATCCCTGTTTTCGAGATTAATTTAGGTTTATTTGTTCCAGTATCTTGATACTTCCACAATCCACTCGAATAAATAAAATTCCCCTGATCTATAGAAATATATCCTTTATCCACTACAACCTTACCTCCAGAACCATCATCCACTCTTCCAATTTGATAAATTGTTTGCTCATCTCCGCTTGCCTCTAGTTGCCATTCCATTCCAGCACCACTACTCACCCTGTCTTCTAATCCAAGCAATAGTATTTTGTTATTCATTATATTTCTAAATTATCACAGAACCCTTCTTCAAAAATTTAATGGATTTTCACTTTTTAAATCTTTCTTGACTTCTCGTAAGAAGTAGGTTTTTAAGGCCGTTTTTCCTTATTAAAATATGCAAAAACATAAAGAAAGGAGTAAATTGTGGTTTAAGGCAAAAAATTATGGGTGGGGATGGTATCCATGCAGCTGGGAAGGTTGGCTTGTTATTCTAGTATGGGTTGTTCTTTTTACCATGACAGTTACTAAAATGCACTATGAATGGCTTAAGAATTTAATAGTTACTTTTTTACTTATAGCGATTTTAATTTGGATTTGCTATAAAAAGGGCGAGAAACCTGGATGGAGATGGGGCTAAAATTCAAATGTATTTGCTGCGGAGAATGTTGTCGGAGAATTTCTGATGAAGATAGTACTTCTAAAGGTTTACCCTTGTTTGAATGGGAAATTGAGAAAATAAAGAAATTAGCTGCGAGTAAAAATATCAGTATTCAGGTTGAACCAATTGATTTAGTTTTGGATAAAAAAAGTAGAAAGTATTTTTGCACAGGTTATGTTTTGGTTGATGAACCTTGCGTTTTTTTGAAGGACAATAAATGTTTGATTCATAAAGATAGGCCGATTGTTTGCAGAGCCTTCCCAGTTGCTAGAAATCCAGAGTTTTTTGATAATGTTCCTAGCCTGAGTTGCTTCTCTAATTGCCCTAATTTCGATTTTAAAGCATTTTTAAGAGAGTCTTTGGGGCTTGAAGAAGGGAAAGCATTCAAACTTCCTAAAAAGAAGATACTGGAAGAATATTCCAAGACTTTTGACAAAGAAATTATAAAGAATTCTTTTGCTAGAGACAAAATCCTTAGCCAGTTTGATGCTATAATGGCCACGCTTTCAAAGGAGGGTTTAATTGACATTGGGTTAGTTAATAAAATCCCGAAAGGAATAAAAGTTATTCCTTTTTTAGAGTTTTTAGTTGATGAAAAATTTATTACGGTAGACGAGAAAAATAAGATTAGCAATGAATTTGCAACTTAAATATACAATTAATTCTTTTTCTTCATGTTAATACAAGCCTTGCAGGCTTTAAAATGTCTAACTTTAAAGGTGTGTGCATAATTGCTGTGTAATTTGTATTTATTCTTAATTAACTTGCTAAATCTACATGTTCTTTTGTGATAGGTTTTTGCTAGGGTTGAGCCCACAAATTCATATTTAGGAATATTTAAGTTTCTATGCGGAGCCTGCACTGTTCTGTAAACAATTCTTTCAACGTCTACAGGGACTTCTTTTATTACTTCCTTTTCAACGATTACTGGTCGATCTATAAAAACTTTTTTCTCTACTGCATATGGCCTGTCTACAAAGACCTTTCTGTCTACCGGAACTTCTCTAACTACTTCCTTTTCGACAAATTGAACAGGATTTACGTTTACTTTAGGTTCGATAATAAATATTCCCCATATTGCAAAGAGTGTTGTAAAGATCCAGCACACAACTACAATTTGAATAAGTGTTAACTGAAAAAGAGTATGAATCAAAAGTGCAAGAGTTATAACTAACATTCCGACTAAAATCACGATCAAATTCTTTAATGTTTTATTATTTAATTTGTTTTCCATAAATTAATCAATAGCAGGAAGTATTTAAAGGTATGTATTTGTTATTACTTTCTAGTGACATACAATTTAACATAAAAGCAAAGTATAACTTCATCTAAGTAAAAAAAGAAAGGTAAACTTGAAAGGCGATACTATTTTTTTCTTAAAACATAAAAATTACTTTCACCTAGCTCGCCTTGTTCAATTATTTCTAACTCTTTCTGCTTTAGCAATACCTCTTTTCCCACCCTTAAGTGAGATATTTTTCTTTCATACATTTGTTTATCAAATTTTTCAGAATTCTTATTTAATCTTTCGTCTGCCCAAGTGTTCCGGTTACTGGATGGCTCTATAATCAGTACTACTCCGTCTTTTTTTAATAACCGGTCAATTTCTTTTATTGCAGCAGAAGTATCTTTTATAAAATGCCAGACATTTGCAAATAATATTGCTTCTACTTGTTTTTCAAATGGAATAGATTCTGCTTTTCCTAGTTTGTAAATAACATCTGCATTTGAAGGGACATTTTTCTTTGCTAATTCAACATATTCTTCGTCCGGGTCAATTCCCAAATATTGCTTAAAGTATTCTGCTAAAAGTAAACCAAAACGCCCATTACCTATCCCTACTTCAAGAATTATTGAATCTTCAGGAATTAAATATTCGGAAAGAGTCTTTGTAATGAAATCTCTCCGTTGCAAATTTTTCTTATCTTTTCTCGTGTTAAATAAAATCTTTGCCATTATTTATTTAGTTATAGCTGCTATAAATACTTTCTTAAAAAGTCTTATAAATTAAATCCCTTTTAAAAATTCTCACCCAAGATGCCTTACATCATTAACTCTGCACACATGCCATAAAGTTCCGTCAAATTCAAGTTCATTTAAGCAACAGTTATCTTGCGGAAGTTCATACATTTTATCTCTAGGCACATATCCTATTCCACCGAAGAAAACTTTGTTCGTTCCAGCATGGCCGACTACTGCAACATTTTCGCATTCTTCTTTTAGAAAATCTTGTATAAATTCTCCAACCCTATTAACATGATCTGATTCACTTTCCCCATTAGGAGTTTTTACTTCATCTCTTCTTATTCCAAGCCTTTCTGCCTCAGAAGTTTTGTAAGTACTAAAAGACCCCCACTTATTTTCAATTCCGGAAAAATCTCCAAGATTAAATTCTCTAAGTCTTGCATCTGGAATTGTTAGGACTCTTTGAAATCTCGCAATTTCTTTTGCAGTCTGCATTGCTCTTAACAAATCCGAAGAATAAATTGCATTAAGTTTTATATCTCTTAACACATTAGCGAGTTTTTTTGCTTGTGCTAAACCCAAATTAGAAAGAGGACTATCGATTTTTTGCCCCTGATAAATCCCCCTGGCGTTTGCTTCCGATTCCCCATGTCTAATTAAGTATACTTTCATGATATTTGAGCAAAAGATACGTATAAAAACTTATCTGAATTTTAATCCTCATCTACCGGTTTTGGAAGTTCTATTTTGAAAATAGTTGAATTTGTTAAATCGCTAGTCTGGAAAGTTATATCCCCGCCATGAACTCTCGCAAAGAGCCTTGCTGTGTAGGTGCCTATACCATTACCCTTTGTTTTCCCAGATGTTGCCCCGTAAGCGAATAATTTCTCAGGATCTCTTAATTCTTTAGGAATTACTCCCTTATTTGTAATTTCAATAGAAATCTTGTCTTTCTCTGAGTTTAGAAATACACCTACATCAGTTCCTTCTGGAGCAGCCTGACATGCATTATCAATTAAATTATATATACAAATCCTAAGTTTATCTTCTTCCCCCTTAAATAATGAAAAATCCTCTGCAACATGGCTTTCAATAGTACGATAAGTTATTTTTACTGGCTTTTTTTCTTTTTTTAACACTTCATCCCTTACTTCATTAATGGTATGAATAGGATTAAACCTTCTGGACTCCAAAGTATACTTTCCCTGCTCCATTCTTTTTATGTCTAGATACTGCTGAGACATATTAAGTGCTCTTTGAGAATAATCTATTATCAAAGGAAGGAAACTAGCTCCTTCGCTAGTCAAATTAAAGGTGTCCGCATCATTAGTAGGCACTAGTAGCATAAATGCCAAGTCTGCATAAGACTTAGCAAGACTTATATCTGTACGAGCATCGTGAAAAAATGAATGTAATGCACGATCATTGCAAGATAAGTTAAGTTCTAGCTCACTTACTTTGGCGGATAATTCTGCAGCTTTCACTCTTTCTTCTTCATACATTGCCCTATAATCTGGTGAATTCTCCATAAAAATCGGTCGAATTCTTCCTATTTAAACTTTTGTTTTTTACTATTACCTAGAGACTACACTTTTAAAATTAAAAGTAAGTTTTTTATACTTAAACTAATTTATTAAAATATGATAAAACTACTTTTAACTTCTGACGGAATTTCTAACAAAAAATTAATAGAGGAAACAAAAAAATTATTAGACGGACAAGTTTCTGACTGTAAAGCTCTTATTGTTCATACATTAGTAGAGAAAATACAATTAAAATTTGTCAAAGCAGTTGAAAAACAATTACTAACACTTGGAATAAAGAAGAATAATATAACTCGTGCAAATATTACTGAAAATATCTCTGTTCCACTTAAAAATTTTGATATTATTTATTCTTGCGGAGGAAACACATTTTATATTTTAGATAGAATGAAAAAAACCGGTTTTGATAAATATATTAAAAGTTTTATAAAAAGTGGCAAACTCTATATTGGAGTGAGTGCTGGAAGCATATTAGTCAACAGTTCCATAAAGGGAGTTGATTTTGGAAGTCAAGGAGACAGCAATGACATTAACCTTAAAAATTTGAAAGCACTTAATATTCTAAAGCTATTTATCTTCCCACATTATGAAAATAATCTTTCTGTAGAAATTAAAGAGCTTAAGAAGATAGTTAATTCTCCAGTTCAGATAATAAAAGACGGAGAAGCTGTAATTGTTTTAGGAAATAAGATTACTAAAATTTAGTTACTTACTTTTCCGCTTGCATATTCGGCATCTAACTTTTGAAATAAATCATGAACGCTAATATATCCGTCTTCCTTATTTCTCCAAGCGTTTGAACCACAAAAAGCATAACCGTTTTCGAATTTTCCTTCCTTAGCTTCTACTAGTGCTCTTGCAATACAGTATGGAGAATTTTCTGGAACACAGCGAGAAATACAGTGATATGGGCAAGCGATTGGAACGGTTTCACCCCTTTCTACTTTGTCTAGAAATTGATTCCTAATTGCTCTTCCAGGCATCCCCACCGGACTTTTTATTATAAGGATATCTTCTGGTTTGCAATTCATATGTTTTTCCTTAAACCCTAAAGACACATCACATTCATCAGTTGTTACAAATCTCTCGGCCATTTGAACACCTGCAGCACCTAACTCATAGAACTTTCTAATATCGCCACCATAATAAATTCCACCAGCAGCAATAATAGGAATATTTCTTCCCTTTAACATCTCAAGAACCTCTTTCACTATCTTTTCTAAACCGTGTGCAACAAATTCAGGATCCGCTAATTGCTCATATGAATAGCCTAAATGGCCACCAGCCATAGGGCCCTCAATAATGATTGCATCGGGAGGATGCCCGTATTTGTCCCATGCCTTACAAATCATTTCTGCTAATCTTACTGATGCTACTATTGGAACTAATTTTGTTTTAGACCCATTCAAATATTTTGGAAGATCTTTAGGTATTCCAGCCCTAGAGATTATTAAATCTGCACCTGCTTCAACTGCTCCTTCAACAAGAGAGGAATAATCTGATAATGCGTGCATAATATTAACACCAATAACCCCATTGGTTTTTCTTCTTGCTTTGGAGATTTCTTCTTTCAGTGCCGACTTGTTTGCAATGGCCCAAATTTCATTTCTGATTGCAAATTTTTCTTCCTTAGAATGTGCATTTTGAAATCTTAATTCATTTTCTTTTAGAAGTGCCGCAAAATTATTAACCCCTAGTGCAACACTTGCGATAATTCCCGCCCCGCCTTCTTCTGCAATTGCTGCCGCAAGTCCTGCCCTAGAAACACCTACGCCCATTCCGCCCTGTATTATATTAAATTCTAAATCCCCGAGTCTTATAGTAGGAATATTATTAATTGACATCAAATAGTGTTATCTTTTTAATATAAATACATTTGTATAATCTAAAAAATATATTTAAGAAGAACTAAAAAGTTTAACCCCTATAGTTTTAGATTGTTGTTACACGAGCAACTTAAATCTGGAACGCTAGTTTAAGTTAGAATTGAGGTTATAGAATAAGTATTCCTAAAATCTTAATTGTTCTTTCTTTAAAATATTAATTAATAAATCGATAAAGGGCTTGAAATTGTTAGTTCTATGTGCACTTTTTAGAGCTTCATAATACTTAAATCTACTTTTCTTGGGAATATTAATCATAGGTAGTTTATTTTTAAAAAGAATAAAATTCATTATAAGTCTGCCAACCCTGCCATTTCCATCAACAAATGGATGAATTTTTTCAAATTCAGAATGGAAATATGTTGCTAGAATAAGAGGATGAAGCTCTTTTTTATTTTTAGCGTACCATTTTACCAAAGATTCCATTTTTTTTGGAACTTCTTCTGCGCTTGGAGGAATAGATCCGCCTACAAAAACTTGTACTTTTCTATATCTACCTATCTGCGATTTTAATTCTTCATCAATTGCATTCGTCGCTATTAAACTATGAAGAGTTAATATAAAATCTTGATTGATGTCTTTTTTATAGGAAAGAATATAATCAAATGCTTTCTTATGATTTAAAACCTCATTAACTTCTCTCAGTGATTTTGATGACGGGACAATACCCTCAAACAACAAATGAGAAGTTTCTGATAAAGTAAATGTATTTCCCTCTATACCTGTTGAATCAAATGTAAATAAAGAGCAAAATGTTTCGTATCTGTTTCTTTGATTTTCAATAGGCTCTTTTGAAAAGTCTTTTCTAAGTTTATCCAAAAAAACAACATCCTCTTTCTCTAGAAATGTTGAAAAGATATTTAACTCTTTATCTGCCTCTTTTTCTTTTTTAACTAGTTCATCTTTAGTTAAATCAACACCCAAATATACTGTTTTCTTTTTCACATTTCCCTTTTCTCGATATGATCTTACCCTATAATAATGCTTTTTGCCCTTTTTTTCTTGTATCTCTGTATATACCATACTTCTATTATGGCTACAAGATTTATAAATATTTAGGTTGTGGACATAGTTAATTATGACTACAAGAAAAGTATTCGTGTAGGTTGTGGTAATAATACAATCTTATCGCATCTCATCCTAGTCATCTCGTCGTGAGTAACACAGGTCCATGCGTAAAAGTCGTTAAAATCACCGTCGAGAAATCGTAAAACAGCGTCGACATCCCCTCACCAGGAATCGAACCGGGGTAACACGGGTCCTGCTGACATCATATTCTAACGAATACAATCTTATCGCATCTCATCCTAACCCTAAAGGGTATGTCCATGCTAGTAACCTACAGCCGCGTGCTCTACCATTGAGCTATGAGGGGGTTAATTAGGACTAGAATTTTTGGTTTTTAAATACTTCTAATCTCGAAGAAATAATCCCAGACCATTCGTTTATTCAATTAAAAAATCTTTAACTTTACTCAACAACCCTTCTCTTTCCATTATCTGAAATTCACCTTCTGAACCTGAAAAACCATATCCTGAAAACCAGTGGTTTGATTTTTCACATATGTCAACTTTTGCACCAAGACTTTCCCACTTTTGTTTTAGTTTATCGAGATTTCTAATTCTCATCCGACTAACATTTCCTCTCCCGGCCAGAATAGCATATGTCGGACTTTGTAGTGACACGGTTACCTCTGAAGCATTGCAAGTTGATTGAGCAAAAGCTAATAAATCATCTCCTTCAAATCGTTGATTTTTTGCAATAACACTCACTAGCACAGAAGGAACTTTTAGCTCTCCTTTTTTCACACATCTTTCTAAATAGTGATTGACAAATGAGGGGTTTTGCTCTGACATGTTTATTAATGGTGCAAGTAAAACTCCTTTTCGTACTGCTGGTTTTTCTTCTAGTATTCTTGCAAGTGAATAAGCAGCTAAACTGTGACCAATCGCATATGGTGCAGTCGCTCTTTCCTGGGCAACCCTGTCTATTACCTGTTTAAAATCTGAAATAAAATTATCAACTGTTAAATGCCCATTAGAATTACCACTATTTCTAGGACTAAAGGTGACCACATTATAATCCTTGGCTAACTCATCCACTAAATAATTTCTTCCAGAGCAACCGCCAAAGCCCTTGGCTAAAACAAGAACATGATTCTCTCTTATTTGATAAAATCTTTCCATCTCTATACTTACTCCTGCTTCAGGAATTAGTGTTTCTCTTTCTTGGTATGTTTTCATAATAAGGGTATGCAAAATAGCTATTTAAATCTTCCTATTTTGTAACTACTTGATAATAACAATTAATCTAACAAGATTGCACATAAAAATAAGCTTTATTTAAATTAAATATGAGATCGTTCTTTAATTGTAGCTGAATAAATTGATTTTGGGAGATGTTCTTTACAAAGATCCTGAAATTCAAATGAAATTTCCTTTTGAGTCCTATTCTTACTAGGAGAGTTATTAATTTCAGAGTTTATTTCCGAAAAACAATCCGGATTTCTTAATGCCTCTCGCCCAATCATTGCCCCTTTGACATTCTTTATATTTACAGGAGAAACCATTTCTATTAATTTTTTTATATCATCAGAATTATTTATTCCGCCATTAATAACTAATGGGAGATTGAATGAAGCTATTTCATTAAGTAAGGAGTAATCATATTTTGCAGAAGAAGATTCTTGAGCGTGTTTTAAATGAATGGTTACATTTGTAAAATTAGAATTGTCTTTAGCTATTTTTTCAAGTTCTGTAAGTAAATTAAAAATCTTTCTTTGCTTTACCTCCGCGTAATTTAAACCTAACCTTAACTTTATTCCAACTTTAAATTTATTTTGCTTTAACAATTCTTTCACTAGATTGCCTACTTTGGTTACACGTTTTATCAAAGCAGGACCTTGCCCAATTCTAATTAAATTTGGTGAAGGACAACTTACATTTAGCTGAATTCCGTAAACATTATCTTTTTCTGGATGACTTTTTATTTCTTCTTCTAATTTTTTAATAAAAGCTAAACATTCAGTCTCTTTTGAAGTTGCAACTTGAATCCATTGCCTTTGCCCTTCTATTTTGAAAGTGTCTACTTCTTCCCAAATGTTGGCTCTCTTTATTAGATTAGTCAAACTTAATACTCCAGTATAGGAATCTGTTGCAGGAAGACACAATTTTCTGAATGCCCAGCAAGTGATATTTTCCATTGAAGCTAAATGAATTTCCATAGAGAATTATTTTCTAAACTTGTGATAACTTCTTGCACTGATACTCGGGGAAGGAAAATGATTCGGGTTAATAATGTAGCCACTGTTATTAAAAAGTCCGCAATAACCTTCTCTTGTCTCTAGCCTGCGTATTGGAGGAGAATCATAATAAATAGGTGGGTGAGTTTTGCATCCTGAAATCCCAGATATTACTAATGCGCTTGCAATTAATGAAAGTTTTGATTTTTCCATTTAAATCTTAAGTAATAACTAGTTTATAGATTTTGTGAAAATAAGAATTATTTAATCCTCAATTTCTTGTATGCATTCTTCTATTGATTTAACCCTTCCAGAGGAAACAATTGGCTGACCAGAATAATAGTCTATTGTCTGACCAGTTATAGCATCTCGGAAGTCAGGTGCTCCAAATCCGCTTGGATCTGATACTGAAACAACAGTTGTTCCCTTAAAGAGATATTGTCCGCCTACCATATTTTATTTAATAAAATAAGCATTATATTTCTAGCCAATAGGAACCATGTGAAGTATATTTTCAATAGTGAAAACTAGAGAAATAAATTTTCTCTATCAAACAGTTGTAGTATTTTGCAAGTAAGCTTATAAGGCAAAGTAATTTTAATAGAATATGGCAGACGATGCAAATATAGAAGATTTTCTCCAAGCAGCAGTAGACGAAAAAGCTTCAGATATACATATTAAAAACAACATGCCTGTAATTCTTAGAAAACAAGGAGTTTTGGAATCTATTACTGAGGAACCTATAAATGCTTCAGAAATTGACGCTATTATTAATACATTGTTGATTCCTGAAAAGGTTGAAGAATTTACTAGAGAAAAACAAGCAGACTCATCTTATAGCTACAGAGGAAACAGGTTTAGAGTAAACACTTTTAGAGACGAAAACGGAGTAAGCCTTGCAATAAGAGTAATTCCAAAAGAAATATTGTCTGTTGAAAAAGTAGGTTTTCCATATAAAGAAATTTGGCAAGATATTACTGAAATGACAAAGGGACTCGTTTTGGTTTGTGGTGCAACTAACTCTGGAAAGTCTACAACTAATGCGGCCCTAATCCAGAGAATAAATGAAACACGAGGCGAGCATATAGTTACTATTGAAGATCCTATCGAATATCTTTATTCTGGCGGTCAAAGTATTATATCACAAAGAGAAATAGGGAGACATGTAACTTCATTTGAAAAAGGGTTAGAGGCTGCTTTGAGAGAAGACCCTAATGTTTTACTAATTGGAGAAATAAAAAATAATGAAACCGCAAAAATTGCTTTGCAGGCTGCAAACTCAGGTCATTTGGTTTTTACTACATTACATAGTGGGGACTGTGGACAAGCTATTTGGGAATATGCATCTAGATTTCCATCAGAAGAACAAGAATCGGCCAGAAAACAGCTTGCTGATTCTCTAAAATATGTTCTCTGCCAAAGGCTTATTCCCTACGAACCAGGGGAAAAAAGAACTTTGATTATGGAAGTGGCAAATGTAAATAAGTCTGGTGCAGTTAGAAATATGATAAGAAAGGGAGAATACAACAATATTGTAGACCAAATAAGTAGGGAGAAAGCAACCTATTCAGTAACCATGGCTCAACATGCAAAGATGCTTAATTTAAAAGTAGAAGAATAAAATTTTAGTCATCGCAATCTTCTATAGAGATTTCGTGAATACTCTCGTATGCCTTTTTTCTCTCTTTTGAACAAGTAGGGCAGTATTTCTTCTTGAAATGCGCTAAAGTGTCAAAATCGAACTCTTTCTTGCAATCAGGACATATTCTTTTCTTTATCATACTAATTTCACGAAAGGATGATTTAAAAAACTATTCAAAAGAATTACTTTACAGGATCATACCCGCCATTAGGAGGATGACAACTTATAACCCTTTTTGCACCCATTATAACGCCCCTTACAGGACCATATTTTTTTATGGCATCCTCCGTATACTCTGAACAAGAAGGAGTATAACAACATTGAAATATATTCAGATGTAGACTATCTAGAGTATAATAAACTGGATAAGAATAAAAACGATAAGTCCTAATTAAAAAAAGCTCTAATTTTGAAAGCATTTTATTTTTTACTGAGTGCTTTTACCTAACCAACTTCCAACAAAAAATCCAGCTTGATGTATTGCATAAATTGCCCCTGCAGTCACTACTGTTGAACAACCAACATAACAACCTTCAGCACCTTGAGGAACAGGAGGCATTTTTTCCCTCATTTGAGGATCATTTATCGCTTGATTTCCAAGACTATAGGCTAAAGGGATAGAAGCAGCAGATGGGCCGAATACCAATAATCTTTCTAGATTAGGATCAACCGGAGCACCATGTGATGCACAAAGACCTCTATAAACGCCACCACCAAAAGCTGCAAGAGTAGTTAATGCTTGTGCACATCCTCTTGCGCTAGGTCTATAATAACTATCAGGTATTAAGGGCATAATATTTTTTATGAATAAAGATATATAAATCTTTCTGCAAATTTATCATTAATTTTTAGTAGTATCTTTTGAGATATTCAAAAGGCTTATTAACTGAAATTTTCTATCTAAATTATGGAATACTTTTTTCTATTTGGCAGAAACCCCACATTATCGTATGCGGAAGTAATCTCCTACTTAAAAAGCCACGGAATTGCTTATGAAATCATTTCTTTCGATAATAATTATCTAATAATTTCTGTTGCAGATGCAATCAAGTTTGATGTTCAAGAATTTGGAGGTGTTTTAAAAATTGGAAAAGCTAACCGAGTTAAGACAAATAAAGACATACAAATCCAAGTTGATAATTATTTTGCATCTGAAAGAAAATTTAATTATACTGTAATAGGGAATGGTGAAGAAGAAATTGTTGCAGAAATTGAAGAAATGCTTAAGGAAAAATTCAAATTGGAGAAACTTAAGGCACAAGTAAGGCATAGCCAAGGAAGAATAAAAATGCAGGAAGGAGAAGATTTTGAATTTACTCACGCAGATGTTGAATTTTTTTATTATAACAACCAGAAAGCTATTTATTTTGGTTTAGTAGAGCAAAATTATTCTTACAAAGATGTTAAAAAAAGAGATATGCAAAAGCCAATTAGAAGAGAAGCACTAGCTATTTCACCAAGACTCGCGAAAATTTTAATTAACTTATCACAAGTTAGAGAAGGTGAATTACTAGCAGACCCTTTCTGTGGAATAGGAGTAATTGTGCAAGAAGCTGTTTTGAAAGGAATAAATTGTTTTGGCGGAGATAAGGATAGATATGCAATTGCAGGTGCAAAAAAAAATCTTGAGTGGTTACATTCCAAATATTCAACTAAAGGTAAGGCAAGACTTAACATCGGAGATTCCGCAAGATTCCCTAATGCAAGAATTAATGGAGTTGCAACCGAACCTGCATTGGGAGAACTTGTAAGAAAGAAAATGAAGGAAAGAGATGCTCCGGAGTATATCGCAGAATTTGAGAAATTAATTATTCCCGTTTTAAATAGGATGAAAGAATTGAAAACCCCTAATGCAAAAATTGTTTTGACAATGCCCTTTATTAGGAAATATGCTGTTAGTGTCCATAGAATTACTACTGCAACTGGACTGAAAGTTTATGAGTTAGATGAAAGAGTTAAGATGCCGATAAAAGAGTCAAGAGAAAAACAATTTGTTGGAAGAGATATAATAATTCTAGAGTAAGTTATTTTTTAGCACCAGCCCAAAGAACTTCAAAATAACTTTTGTATGCTTCATATGCTGCTTTATTTTTTATAATTACAGCTTCCGGAACGCCAGTCCATAGAATTAATGCAACCTTGTCTGCATAAATATTTGTTGTGATTGTTTGCTCTCCTACAATTTTTGGAAAGTATCTTACATTAGTTGTTTTACTCGGGTGAAGAGTTTTTTCCCTGTCTCTTCTGGCTATATGCCTTATCTTAATCTTATTTTTTTCAAGTCCTTTTATAAAATGAGGTAAATAATATGGCATCTTCTCTTCAAACTTTCCAGAAGAATCAATAACTAGATTCTCCCCATTTTTTGCGCTGTTTAGAATATCATCAAATACTGTTTTTATTCCCTTTAACCCCTTGAACATGTTAACTTGTGATTTCTCCTCGGTGCTTTTATACATATCTTTTAAACCCATAAGAACAGAATCTACCAATTCTTCTTTTTCTTTTAGGTAATTTTTTAATCTTTCAGGATTTGCTGCTGAAAATTTCTTTCTGTTTGCTTCAATAGAGTAACTAATCAATCCTTTCTTTAATAATGCTTTAAGAGAATCATAACTTGCGCTTCTGTCTATATTTGCCTCTTTGGCTATTTTTCCTGCCATGCTTGGACCTTCTTTAAGAAGAGTTAGATAAATTTTAGACTCGTTATGACCTAATCCAATTTTTTTTAGCGTTTCACGAATTTGCTCAAAATCCATTATAATGTTTGCTCCTTAAATTTACCTATATATTTTGCTTTTCCTCTGCATTCTTCTAAAACTAACTGGCAAATCTTTACGTCAGGAACTAACTTTATTTTATGCTTGCTAGAGTTATAGATTTCTAATACTTGATTATTTGAAATACCTGGCGCAATGAAAGGTGCTGTTATATGACTCATTAAACCGATTCTCGCAAACCGAGAACGAGAGTTTAACCATCCACAAATATTATCTGGAAAAGTTATTTTTTCTTTTGTAATTCCTAACACTAATTCTCCAGGTTTCAAAGTATAGCCTTTGGAAATATCGAGAGTTTTAGTTATTTTTTTATAATCAGCATCTTCGTCAACTTGAATTGATTTGCCTGTAAAAATTCTTATTTTCTTATCCAGCTTTAAATCTATGGAAGCTGGCCCTACAGAATCCTCGTCAAAGGGCTCTACTTTAACAATCCTTCTTTTTATTTTATCTAGAATTTCTGGTTTTGTTAAAATCATAATTATTAATATCTAATTGTCTTTTTATACCTTTCTATGTTGTAGATAATTCCCCAACAGTAATTTATCTATACATTATTCTGTAATTCTTTAACTAAAACACAGGAGGACAAACTATGGCAACAAACGAAGACTACGAAAACGGAGCAATGAATATAATCGAGAGAATTCAAGAAACAACCCGACCACAAGAAAAAGAAAGACTAATAACAGGTATGGGGAACTTGAGATTCGCACAGTACAGAACGACTGGCGATACACGAGCGAGAAGACTTGCAGAAAACTGCTACTTCGCAGCAAGAAACTTCCACTACGCAGCAATGGAAGCGAGAGCATAGAAAGAAACCAAATCCGGGCCCGCACTGAAGCGGCCCTTCATAATCAAAGACTAAAAATGGAATTTACACAACAAGAAATTGAAAGAATGAAACACTACGAAGAACGAACTTCACAAAAAGTAATCTACACTTTTGAAGAAAAATGTGAAATATACAGAAGAAATGACAGACAGGTTCTTGAAAATGCAGCGCGTGGAATGAATCAAAGTATATATGGAAGAATGAACCTTGACAATCAAGACTCGTTTGAAGGACCAGATGATGATTGGAAACTTAAAACTCTGCAGGAAAATCTTGATGCTGTAAAAAAAGTACTAGAAGAGATGGTTAAAAATTAAATTTTTATTTTTTATTCCACTTTTCATGCTCGAAAATATTTACTCCGAGCTTGCTAAGGTTCTTATAGATATTAGCAATTGGAAAACCAACAATATTAGCATAACACCCATTAACTTTTTTAATAAAAATACTTCCCAAACCTTGAATTGCGAATGCCCCTGCTTTATCTAACGGCTCTCCGGTCTTAATGTAACTATTTATTTCTCCATCTGTAATTTTTCTGAAATAAACCTCTGAAACTTCAAAATCTCTTATTTCTTTTTTTGTTTTGCAATCAATCAAAGCCACACCGGAATAAACCTGAAGTTTCTTGCCAGAAAATTTTTTTAGAAGCGCGAATGCCTTTTCTTTTGTGTGTGGTTTTCCAAGTTTTTCGCCCTTGTATGAAATAAAGGTATCTATTCCTAGAACAATCCCTTCTGTTCTTTTCTTAGCTATGTCCTGAGCTTTTCCGTACGCAAGAGTCATTGCAAGATCTTTTGCAGAAAGTTTCATAGTCATATCCTCTTCATAATCGCTTGGAACAATATCAAAGTCTAGGCCCATTTGTTGAGCTAGGCCATGTCGTCTTGGACTAGTTGATGCAAGAATTATTTTTTGTTTAACCATCTTTTATTTAGGAGTTTTGTTTAGTATTTAAATTTTCTTGATTATTCAATCGTTCGAGTTCTTTCATTAGCTTTGATATTCTTTCTTCGTCAAGTTCATTTTTCCAGTAGCCGTTCTTTTTTATGTAGGATCCTACGATGAAGATGTCTGCATTGTCGTAGTAGTTTTTTAGATTCTCAGTTGTTATTCCTGAGCCGATTAGTACTGGGGTGTGTACGGCTTTTCTTACCTGCTTTACTTCTTCTAGGTCTGCTTCTGTTCCAGTTGATACTCCTGTTACGATTATTCCATCTGATAAGAAGAATTCTGCAGTGTGCGCGGTCTCTGCGATGTCTACGTCTGAAGTTATTGCGTGTGAAGAGTGTTTCTTTTTTATGTCTGTGAAGATTAGTACCTCCCCTGCTCCGATTGATTTTCTATATCTTAGTAGGTCTCCGGCGCATGATTCGATATAACCTTCGTCTGCTACGTGTGCGTATACGAAGCCTTCAGCTCTTATGAAGTCCATTCCTGATGCTTTTGCAGTTGCTATTGCTTCTTTATTTGCTGCAGCTAGTATTTGTATTCCGCAGTAGAGTCCTAGCTTTTTTATTTCTCTCCCGATTATTGACATTAAGGTTATGATTTCTGGTCCGATATTTTTTGTGTATGGGATGTCGTGCATGTTTTCGATCATTAGTGTTGTTAGTCCTTGTTTCTTGTAGATTTCTGCTTCGTAGATGCATTTTGAGATTATTTCTTCTGTGGATAATTTATTTTCTGGCGTTCCAGGCAGAGCTGGCACGTGTATCATTCCGATTATTATCTTTCTATTTTTCATGTATTCTTTGAAGTTTTGTGTTTCCATTTTTTTCTCCTTGAATAAATGTTATAAAGACACTATAAGAAAATATGTTGTAGACTATTCCACAACAGAAATTTATTTACCTATTTTCTTAGAAATAATTAACTAAACATGGAAGAAAAACAAAATGAAAACTGAAGCAATAACTAGAATGCTAGACAATAGAGCAAACCCTCTAGAAGCAGTATTCTTGCTAGACGCGGAAATCGGAGGCATAACAAGTGCAAAGTGGAATCCAGGCACGGGGCAATACAAAGTCTACAACCATACAGCAGTAATAGCCTTGCCTGTCAGAGGAACAAACAGGAAACAAGAAGAAGCACTCCAAGAACTGGCAACACTCGCCTACTGGAAAGCACAGAGAAATGGAAGCTACCAGGCTGGAGAAATACACCTTGGAAAAAGCTGCTCTTCAAAACACCACAAGCAAGGATTCCAAGAATACACAGAAAGATTACTCGCAAAATACTCTGCCTAAAAACAGGATACAAGAACACATTCGAAAAAAAGTAAAAACAAAAATGGAAATACACACAAACCCTCAAATGGAAAGACTAGTCTATAAAATAAGAGACCCCAATACTAGAAATGAAGACTTTAGAAATGCACTAGAAAAAATTGGAGAATACATAGGACTAGAAATAGCAAGAGAACTTCAAACAGAAAGGAAAACCATAACTACGATTCTTAGCAGGGAAGCTGAACATCACCTTCTAAAAGAAAGCCCAACACTTATAACAATTCTTAGAGCCGGAATTCCGCTCTATAACGGACTACATAGAGCATTTCCAGAATCAGAAACAGGATTCATCGGCGCAATGAGAGATGAAAAAACTCTTAAGTCTAATATAAGCTATTGCGCACTTCCCGACATTAAAGATAAAATAGTAATTCTTGCAGACACAATGCTTGCAACAGGAGGAAGTCTAATCGACTGTACAGAACTAATTCGACAGCGTTCACCAAGAAAAATAATTCTTGCCTCGGTAATTTCTTCACAACAAGGAATTAAAAGAATAAATGACTATGACAGCAAAATAAAAGTATACGCTGCAGCAATTGATTCCGAACTTAACGAAAGAGGATACATCGTACCTGGCCTGGGAGATGCAGGAGATAGATCTTTTGGAGAGAAAATAGATAAATAAATCTTACTTCACATCTCAACTTTCTTTTGAGGCGGATTATCTTCTAAATTCTTTACCCATTCAGAAACTTCCCTAGCAGCATCAGCATTTACAGATAAAGAGTCGATTCCTTGTCCAACTAAAAATTCTACCATTTCCTTTTTAGATGCAGCTTGACCACAAATAGAGGTTTCAACTTTGAGTTGTTTACATTCCCTTATAACTTTTGAAAGTTGTTTCAATACTGCCCAACCCGTTTCATTGTATAGATATTGAACCGCATCATTTCCCCTATCAATTGCTAAGGTATATTGAGTTAAATCATTTGTACCAAATGAGATAAAATTTATTCCTTGTTGGCAAAAGTCTTTGATTAAAATTACTGCTGCAGGAGTTTCAATCATTAATCCCCATTTAATATTTGGATTGCCAATCATTTCCAGTTCTTCTAAAATTTTCTTAGCAGCCTTCACTTCTTCTAGAGAAATAATCTGTGGGAACATTACTCCGAACTTATGCCCTTTGTCAGCCAATTCTTTCATAGCTAATAACTCTGCTTTGAAAATCTTCGGATGTTTTAAGGAGAATCTTATTCCGTGCAAACCAAGCATTGGATTTCTCTCAATTTCTTTTGGCGCACCTTCTAAATTAGAATATTCATCAGAACGAATGTCAGAAGTCCTTACCCAAATTTCTTTTCCAATAAAGTTCTCTGCGATTTTTTCAAATCCTTTCTTTAAAACTTCTTGATATTCATCTATTTTCTCGTTATCTTCATAGTATAAAGGGTGCTTTCCGTTTGTAGCTATAATCCCTTCCATCCTTACCAAACCAACACCATAGGCCTTTGTTTTTGCTGCACGCTCGGCAAATTCCGGTAAGTCAACCAAAACTTTAATTTTTGTTTTTGTTTCAACAATTGGAAGAACTTCTACTTTCTTATTTTCAGCTTTACCCAAGTAAACTTTACCGTTTGTACCATCTACAGTTACTTCTTGGCCATCTTCTAAAACTGAAGTAGCATTATCAGTTCCAACAACAGCCGGAATACCCATTTCCCTTGAAACGATTGCTGCATGGGCAGTTACTCCACCCTCATCAGTTACTATTGCAGAAGCTTTTTGCATAGAAACTACCATGTCAGGATTAGTCATTTGAGTTACTAGAACATCGCCTTCTTTTATTTTATCTAAATCTTCCATTAATCTAATAATTCTTACAGGACCAGAACCCACGCCAGGACTAGCACCTAGACCAGAAACCAAAATCTTTCCAGATAACTCTGCATCTCCACGTTTGTCAACTAAAGTTGTAACAGCTCTTGTTTGAACAATAAAAATTGCACCATCTTCCATTGCAAACTCAATATCTTGCGGATGCCCATAATGTTTTTCTAACTTTATAGCAAATTCTGCTAATTGTTTAACTTCAAAAGTTTTCAGGACTTTTTGCTTAGCTTTTTCAGGACTTAAGGTTACAGATTTTGTTATACCTGATGAATCCCTTACGATTGCAATTTTCTTCTCTGAAACAGATTCACTAATAATATCAAAGTCATTTGAAACAACATAACTATCCGGTTTGATTCTACCAGAAACAATTCCTTCACCCTGACCGAAAACAGCTTCGATTAGAATATGCTCTTGTTTAACTGGGTCTCTAGAGAACATTACTCCAGATTTATCTGAATTAATCATTCTTTGAACAACTGCTGCAATTCCAACATAAGCGTCAAATCCTTTTTTCAATCTGTAATAAATTGCTCTAGCAGTAAATGCAGATGCAAAAACTGCCTTAACCTTTTCTATTAACTCATCATTGCCTTTTACATTGATGAAACTATCTTGCTGTCCTGCAAATGAGGCTTCTGCTAAATCTTCTGCTGTTGCGGATGAACGAACTGCAACAAAAATAGAATCTCTTGCTGTTTTCATAATCGCTAATGCATCCGGTGCTGCTTTCATTTCGTTTAAGTCTACATTAAAATTATCATAAGCTTCAACTATTTCTTGTTTTAAATCTTCAGGCATCTTTGTTTCGATAATTAATTCCCTAACTTCTTTTGCTTTCTCAGTTAGTTGTTTAGTATCTTCAATGTCCATTTTTGAAAGGAGGTGGTTGATTTTTTCTTTTAAACCTGTAGCTTCCATAAAATAATGGTGTGCGGTTGTAGTTACAATAAAAGCAGGAGGAACTGGAAAACCAGAATTATACATTTCGCCTAAGTTTGCACCCTTACCGCCAGCAATTGGAACATCTGTTTTAGAAATCTCCGATAGCCACGCAATATACCTCTTTTCCATAATTTATTAAAATGATTGAGATATTTAAAGGTTATGGAATAAAGATTGTAAAAGAGATTACTCACTTTCTACATAGCATATTAAATAGCAACAATCCTTTTAAAGATATTTTTTCCAAATGTGATATGGAAAAAGCATATGTTGTGGATTTTGTCCTAGGTGTTATGCAAAGCCTTAGTTTAACGAGTTCTTCAAAACCAGTTTTGTTTCAAAGAGATGATGCTTTGTTTGTAGCTTCAAGAGATGGATTCGGTTATGTGACTCCAGGTTTAAGAACTACTCCTGAGAAAATAGAGAGTTGGGAAAGGAGAAATCAGTCTAGAGAAATTTTAGAATCAATGAATATTATTACAGGAACCCGAGAAGGTAGGGAAGAAGATTGTGAATATGTAGTCGGAGAAGAACAAAGAATTTCTCCAATTTTAACAGGGCCAGATAGCTCTCTCTTTAGTTTGAAAGATATGTTCAAAACAGTTTTAAAACTTTCAAGTTTAGAAGACGATGGAAAGATAAGAATGGTTTCACAATCAAATAGTTATCATAGTCATAAACATGGATATGCTTGCGATGGAACAGATGTATGGGTAAATTCGGCTAGAACAATGCCTAGAGAAAAATATTTGGATATAATGAGGCAAAGAGAAGACGAATTGGTTAAAAGATTAGCCGATTTAGAAGGAGTTTCTGAAGATAATCTAGAGTTTGCTCGGAGACAGATAGCAATTCCTCAAGGAGTTATTTTTACAAGAAATTTAAAAGTTTCTTTACCTATTGATACTCCCATAATTTTTGAATACAGGAGAGATTCTTGGACTGAAACAACCGAATTGGGAAAGAGAATGGGAGATGGTCCTTTGCCCCCAACACATAATGAATCTCCTTACTCTATTGTTACAAGATTAAATACAGCATATTCTCAAACTCAAACAGCTGGCGAGTACAAAACAATGAGAGCACAAACGATGGGAGCTATTGATAGAGAATTATTAGCATTGGAAGAGCATATGGATAAAGCTGAAGAAATTGTAAAAAATATAAATGATGTTCATAATAAAGTTTGTGCTAAAAATATTTCCTTTTTAAAACAGTTAAGAACAAATACTCATAAACAATAATACCAGTCGAATAATAATCAACCGAATAAATTTTCTAATTCGTGCTTTTTTCGTCTATTAAATAAAGATATACTAGTTCACAAAATTTTTAAAATTTAGAATTTTAAAAACTAATAATTACTCTACTAATCTAGTCTTTGTTTTGGTTTTTCCAAGAGGCATACTTTTCAGGTAAAAAATTTACTGCACTTTCTGCTAATGCTCTAGGAATTTTTCTATTTTGCAATCCTATTCGGATGATTTCTGAGTATATATCTGCCACCCCTTGCATTGATTCTATGAAGTTATAAGTTTTAGTTCTTGCACTCTCTAGTGCTTCCCCACTCAAAGGATTTTGTAGGGCTTCTTCTAAAGATTCTGCATTTTTTGTAATACGCAATAGCCCTGTTTTTTTAAGTCCCTGATATGCATGCATATTGCAACTCTCCTGACTATTCCCTCCGCAAAGTATTGGCTTTCCGTAAAATGCGGGCTCCAAAGGATTTTGACCTGGCCCAAAATTGTACTTATTCCAAGTATTGCCCACTACTGCAATATCACACAATGAATAAAGAGTATCTAAAATTCCTAATTCAGAGACCACAATATAGTTACTATGTCCTGATAATTCACGAACAGCCGAAACAAATTCGAAGGCATCTTTTCTAGGAACGAGAACCACTTTTGTTTGCGGTCTTTGTTTAACTATTTCCCTAGTTGCCTTTACAAGCATTACTCCTTCCGGAATATTGAGTGACCCTCCCAAGATTATGTTATCTGAGTCTCCCCCATATTTTTCTCGTAATTTTTTAATCTCAATCGCATCCAGCAGCTTTCTTCTTTCAAACTTTAAAGGATCAATCGAAAAGCTAATTGCACCACAAGATTCATGGTAAAAGAAGCAATCTTTGTTTATATTAAACTTAATGTCTAATCCTCCTTCCCCATAATAATGTTCAAAATGAATCTTATCCAGAGGTATACTTTCTCTTTCTAAATCATTTTTTAAAATATTACTCACCGGATCTAAAGCAGTATGACTTCGGTGATCTGAACAAACAATGTATATCTCGTTGTCTGGGCATTTTTGCCTAAGACTTCTGCACAAAAAGGGAATTTGCTTTACGGCCCCCAAATAATCTGTTTTGATAATTATTGGTGGATTCTTTTTTCTGTTACCCCTTGACATTTTCTCTGTTTTTGTTTGTTCTTCCATAAAAAACTCACAAAAAGCCCATATTTAAATGTTACTATAAAGTGGTAACTAAATAATAGTTAATAAGTTACATAGATAAATTAAGAAATGAAAAGCTATTGGGTGTTAAAAACTAATCAAATTTAGAATCCTTTGCCGCTGGAAAATCCGCCACCACTGAATCCACCACCACTAGAGAAACCTCCGCCACCGGAAAGACCACCACCAATAGAGAAACCTCCGCCACCCCATGAAGAACTTCCACTACCCCATGAAGAAGATGAGCTTGAATGATGGTAAGTAGGTGTGTATTCTGGTTCCTTTACCTTGTGACTACTCTCTACTGTAGAAGCTACGCTTGATGCACTGTGCTTTCCAAGTATATACCCTGTTAAAAGAGAATCTATATCAAAGGATCCAGAATAGTAATCATCACTAGAAGTATAATTCCCTGTCTTTCTAGAAATTGTTTTTAACCCAGATAATCTCTCTGTGGATTCATCTCGTCTTGCTTTAATCTCTCGGATACTAAGTTTTAATGTTTTAATCTCGCCTTCAATTTCCTCTATTCGATACACTAATTGATCATCTTCCGTACCTGGATGAAGTCTTGCTCTTTCCTTTAACTGCTCTAAACTATCGTCTTGAAGAATTCCCTTAAGTTTTTCTGTTAAACCAGCATGATAGGGGTCCTTTGCACTATCCATCTCTTTTCTTTCTGCACAATAACTATCATATGCATTATCTAATTTTGCAATTTGTAATTCTATATCTCTTCTTTTTGTAGCAATATCAGATATTTTTTCATTTACCGTTATAAGCCCTACACTCTGAGCAACTTCGCCCTCTTGTTTCTTTATTTCTACAAGCACATTTTCTAACACTTCTTTTCTTTGAGCCACTTCATTTGCCATTAATTCAGGCATTGTAACTAAATGATCATAGGATGCTTTTTGCTCTGCAAATCCAATTATATTTGCCACCCAAGAGTCTACTTTTCCAATTATTCCAGAATGTCTTTCCTTGGGATTAAATCCTCCGTCCACCAAATACATAAATAATTTATTATTCTCATAAGCAGGTAACTTTCCTTTTGCATCTACTTTTACTTCTTCAGCTAGTCTCGAATGAGTTTGAATAACTTCTTCTTGTGCCTGGGCAGACTTTGTTGCTTCAACATAAGTAACTGTCTTTCCAAGTGTTTCAACTGCTTTTTTTCTTAAATCTTTTGCTTGAGAATTAGAACTTTCCAAGTCAGTCATCACTGAAGAAAGCCTTTCTTCCAATGCAATTCTCCCTTCTTTTGATCCTTTCATTAAAGATTCTACTTGCTCTCTTCTTGCTTGTTTCTCTGCAAATGCTTGATTAACGACTCTTTGTACATCAGGTAAACTTCTAACTTTTGTAAGTGCTTGTGGAGTTAGTTCAGGACTGTAAATATCTGCAAGAGCAGTATACGCTTTTTCCCTAACTTCACTAAGATTTCCAATTTTTTTCTCAGTATTAAAAATATCTCTTTCGAACCCGTCTACTTCATTCTCTGCTTCTCTTACTTTTTCAGTTACTCGACTGTGTATTGTTCTACCGCTTACCATTGTGTTATTTGTTTCCCTTCAAATTCAGGACTATTTAATTTATAGTGCATATATCCTTTCTTTTTCGCACCCATGATATTATTATCTATAATGCCATTATCCATTTTGTCTAAGATAACGCTTACTAATAAGCTACTGTCTTTATATCCTCTCTGGATCTTTTCAATAAGGTCAGGGTCATTCCCCTTAACTCTGTCTGCCCACATATTAACTCTTTCTCTCTTTCCAGTTTCAGAGTTAGTTATTCTAACTGGGACAATTTGCCCCGTCTGGGTATCTACTGCTTCATGAACTAAATACCATCCAGAAAATTTATGGCCAGGTTCAGAATATCGATCTACTCCACTCTTCACTCCCGGACGAGAAACAACCCTAACTTGATAATCCTGATTCAAGTCCATGTCTATCTCTCCAAGTTCCTCACTTGCTTTTTTTAGTGCGGGAACATCTGCAGATACAATTGCCTGTTGTGCATCTGAATAAATTTGTTCTGCTTCCATTCTTGTTGTTTCTTCTTTAGCAATTCTTTCAATGTCGCTATAAACGGGAGCTACTTTGATACGTAAATTTTCAAATACGCCAATCTCTTTCTTAACACCTAACAATGATTCGTTATATCTTTTTGCTTCTGTTAATTGCCTATTTGTTAAGCAGCTTATACCATTATTATATTGTATTTCTGCCTGAGCCTCTAAAACCTTTGCAGAGCCAAGATTTCTAACTTCCGTAATTAAAGAATCTAAAGATCTTCTTGTACCTGTAAATTGTTCCTGTGTTTGAACGAGTTCTTTTGCAACGGTTAAACCTTCTTTTGCTTCTTCTAATCTTTTTTCATAACCTACTACCGTATTGTTAACAGCAAGATAATTTTCTTGTGTAACTTTAGTTTTTGCTGATCCTTTAGGACAAAATTCTTCTAAAAAGATATTCACTGCTGCTAATTTTTCATCAGTTAATTTTACTGTGTCACTTAATTTTAATTTTTCACTTTCTGGAAGTTGACCATACACTGCTTTATTTCCTGCAATAACTTCCAACTCCCCATCAATAGAATTACTTTGTTTGAAAACGTTTTCTACTCTCGCTTCTACTCTCTCCTCAAGAATCGCTTGATGAGCCGATTTAATAATACCTGCTCCGACCCAAACAGCCGCAGCAACTCCCATAGCCAATACTGCAGGAATACCATACCTTCTTCCGAGTCTTCCCCTCTCAACATATGCTTCTGCCAACTTAACTTTGAAGTCTCTTTGGGGCTCTTGGAAAGTATTAAGTTTGGAGAAATAAATTTCTGTTGCTGCAATAATCTTTTCTTCATCCGGATTTTTTCCACCAGCAATATCTGCTTCCATTAGTGCATTTTTATATTGCTCTTTGAGTGAATCAAGATTAAATTGTGCTTCTACATTCTGACCGATGCCACTTAGCTGTTCTTCAATGTGTCTTATCTTCAATGCAGTTTGTAATTCTACATCTGAATTAGTGGATTTCTGTTTAACCATTATTTTTTTATAATAAATCTATTTTTAAACATTTCTATTTCGTTGTAATTTGTAAAGGGTAACAAAAACGAAAGATTTAAAAACAAGAATAAATCTAAATTGAACATGGAAGCAGAACAGACACAAACAAATGCACCACAGACAACATTAGTTGTTGCTCCAGAAACAAAGCTTACTGGAAAAGGAATTCTTCAGTATTTAGAAAGTTCATTACAAGTATTGGAAAAAGTTGGAATAAGTATTAGAGATAAAAAAGAATCACAGTTAGTAAATTTATTACAAGAGGTTGCAGATTTAGATCAAGCTAAAGTTTTGAATATTGCGCAAGTTGTTCAATATGCTGGTGCTTATAACGAACTTGTTAGAGATAATGTTAGAGCAATGAGATTTGCAGACAGATATGGAACAATTACAACATTATCTGATTCTGTTATTGAAGATGCGAATACTTCTGTTAAACAATTGGAAGATGGAAAAATTGATCTTGCAGAAAAGACAAGAAATTTTGCAGTAAGAATTATGAGAGGAACGCCTGCATCAAGATTTGATAAAGTTAAAGATATATGTGAAGCGGTAAATAATGATGTAAAGAAACAAATTGATGCTGAGAGTGCGATTTTGACTGCTTACGTTGATTTTAGATCTGCATTAAAAGAAGCTGAAGCACAATCAAAAGAGCTTTTGAAAATACAAGCTGGAAATTTAGAAACTGCAAAGCAGGATTTTGTTTCTGCTAATCAAGCAGTAGATGCATACACGATAGATGATGCTAACAAGGCAAGATTACAAGGTGAAAGAGATAGATTCGACTTTGCATTCAAAACTGAAAACAGAAGATATCAGTTATTACTAGATGTTTCTCAAGGGTTTACAACAGGTTATGCTGCTGGAGAAGTTCTTATGGCTAAGCTTTCATTATCTCATGAAGGTAAAGAACAAATCTATAGAAGGGGAATTGTAACATTAGAATTACATGATATGCTATTCACAGCAATGAGTGCTGCATATACTTCAATCCTTGGCGGACTTGAAGCTGCTGAAGTACAAAATGCAAGAACAAAGAGTATAGAAAAAGGATTAGAGCATTTAACTCAATTCGGTGCAGAAGTTGGAAAGAAAGTAATTGAAGCAGGTTATGGTCCCATGATTCACGTTGAACCAATTAAGAGAGCAGTTGATGCATTAATTGCAGAGAGAGTTGCAAGTTTAGAATTAATTGGTAAATGCAGAGCTGAATCTGAGCAAAACGCTACAGAAGTTTCAAAATATGTAGAAGAAGGAAAACAAAGATACCAAAAAGCAGTTGAGAATTTCTACGCTAAATCTGCTTAATTTTATTTCTAAAATAACTTCTCGAAATATACTTTCCCATCTTTGGTTTTTGTTTTCTTAAAACCAACTTTTGAGAAAAAGTTTACTGCGGCAGTATTTGTCTTAAGAGTAAATACATTTACTTGTTGAATATGATTATTTTTTGCATAGTCAAAAATCCTCTTTATCATTTTACTACCTAGTCTGTTTTTACGAAATTCTTTCTCTAGATAAACTCTTCTTAATTCTCCACCATAATTTCTTTTATACAAGCCACAAGTACCAACTATTTTTCCTTTTTCTTCAACCACTAAAAATAAATAATAACCAGACTTAATATCTAAAAGATCAGAAATATCTTTTGGGGGAGAACCAAAAATTTCTTCACGTAACCGAACAACAAAATTAGAAACAGCCATTTTATCTTTTTCTTGATACTTTCTTATTCGCACCATTTTTAAAATATGACTATCCTATCTTTGTCCCGTTTTCAACTTTCTTTTCTGGAGAAATTAAAATACAAGTATCTGAGCCTGCGCTTCCTGCTGCAAGCAACATTCCCTGACTTTCCGAACCCTTCATTTTCCGATATTCTAGATTTACGATTACAATGATTTGCCTTTCCATTAATTCTTCCTTAGGATAATATTTCTTTATTCCTGCAAGAATTGTTCTACTGCCGATTTCAGTTCCTAAATCAACTGTCAATTTCCAAAGCTTATCTGCACCTTCTAAGTCTTCTACATTTTTGATAGTTCCAACTCTTAAATCTAATTTTGCAAAATCGTCGTATTTTATTATATCAGTCATTGTTGCTACACCTTCTATTTTAGATTGTTCTTTGGGCTTTATATTATTTTCTACTTTCTTTTGTTCTGCTACTTTTTCTACAGTGCCTATCTTAGTAAACAATATTTCTGATTTCTTAATCTTTGAAACTTTCAATGGTTTTCCTATTTCTTTATAGTCTATCTTAAAATTAAAAACCTTAGAAATCTTCTCGCAGGTTTCTGGCATAAAGGGATAAAGTAAAATTGCAATTGCTTTTATTGAATCTGATAACTCATAAAGAGCTTTTTTATCTCCCGTTTTCCAAGGTTCTGTTTCCTGTACATGTTCGTTTGTTTTGTCTATGAAAGAGAATATTTCGTTCAATGCTTTATCAACCTCATAGTTTTCAAAATGATTTTCTATTTTCTTAAGATTTAATTTTTTCAAAAGTTTATTTTCGCACTTAGTTAAACCATATTTCTCTACGAGAGCAGAAACTCTTGAAACTAAGTTACCTAGCTTATTTGCAAGTTCATTATTGTGTCTTTCAACTAGAGCTTTTTCTGAAAAATCTCCGTCATTTCCTTCAGCAAACGCGAAGTTTCTTGAAATAAAGTATCGTACAGAATCAGCACCATACTTATTTACTAAAAAGATTGGAGAAATTGCATTTCCTAGAGATTTTGAAATCTTTTGACCATTAAAACTCAAAAAACCATGTACAAATACTGTTTTTGGTAATTTATATCCCGTAGATTTAAGGAATGCGGGCCAATAAACTGTGTGAAACCAACTATTGTCTTTCCCAAGTAAATGGAGATTTGCTGGCCAAAATTCTTGATTTTTTCCAGCACCAGTCAAATAATTAAATAATGCATCAAACCATACGTAGACAATGTGTTTTTTATCTAATGGAAATGGAATTCCCCAGCTAAAACTTGTTCTTGAAATACTTAGATCTTTTAATCCTTCCTTAACCCGATTAGTAATTTCATTTCTTCTTTCCTCAGGTAAAATAAATTCTGGATGCTCTTTATATAATTTCAATAAAAAGTCTTGGTATTTGGATAATCTAAAAAAATAAGATTCTTCTTTAATAACTTCCAAAGGCCTATTATGTAGGGGGCATTTTCCATCCACTAAATCTTTTTCGGTGTAATAAGCTTCGCACCCAACACAGTACAATCCTTCATAACTTCCCAAATAAATATCGCCATTTTTATTGCTCTTTTTTATTGCTTCCTGAACTAAGTTCTCATGATCTTTGTCTGTTGTTCTAATAAATCTATTTGGAGCTATGTTTAATGCCTTCCATGCTGCTTTAAATTTCTCAACATTCTCGTCTACTAATTGCCTAGGTGTTTTACCTGCTTTTTCTGCAACTTCTTGTATTTTCTTTCCATGTTCATCTGTTCCAGTTAAGAAATAAACATTTTCTCCCAAAAGTTTATGCCACCGGCTAAAAATATCTGCAACAACTTTTTGATATGCGTGACCAATGTGAGGTTCAGCATTTGGATAATCTATTGCAGTAGTAACATAAAATTTCTTTCCTTTCTTTGTTGCTTTAGTTTTTTTCTCCATATTTTACTAAAGAAAGAGGCGTATAAAAATATAACTATCTAGGATAAATTGACATTATTTATCTTTCCCCAAGCACGCTATCTTTTCTTAGCATAACTGTCTCTAAAGCTTTCTAAAACGTTTACCGCTGTTGAAAGCCATTCATCTTTTAAACATAAATCATCGCAAAGCATCATCTTTCTATAACCCGTATCATAGAGCCATGCAAGATCTAAGAAATCTGCACATTCTGGAACAGGCTTATTTATCAAAGATAATAAAATTCTAGAACCAACATATGCTCCCGGATCTTTGTGTGCAATTAATTTGAGAGCATCCATCATTTGGTGAGGCCTGTCAATCTCCACATAGAGGTCTCCTCTTGCAGCCATCAAAGAAATTCCTTCTTGCTTTTTGAAATTCTTTGCCACATATTCTAGACCATTTTTATTTTGCCTCCATTGTAATTTAGTTAATATTAAAGTCCTCTGTAAAGAGAAACTTCATGATCAATGTGGTGGAATAGAACACATTCTGGGAAAGTTTTTTCGATTGCTTCTTTGTAATCTATATAACTTTTGTCATAGGGACCCATATGCCATCTAATTAACATTGCCTCTTGCTCTGTCAGTTCAATGTGTCTCTGTGCAATTATTGCAGATCTTTCTCCATGTCCAAATGGAAATGTCTCTTCTATTTTGTAAGGTTTTGCTTCGGAAGTTTTTCCACCTTTTAGAGTATTCTCCACATATAAGTCTATTTTGCATGCATCATGTAAAAATGAAGCTAAAACTCTTGACTCTTGGGGAACTTCAATACTAAAGTTATCTAATTGCTTGTCAAATTCTTTATAAATTTCATAACTATGTGCCGCTAAACCTCCACGAAAGTTTCCATGATGTCTTGTGCTAGCAGGAGCATAAAAAAAATCGCTAGAACTCATCCAAGTACATAGTCCTTCAATGCCTTTTCTTTTAATGCCTCTTACCAAAGAAATCATTTCTGCTTTATTCTGCTCAATTTGTTCTTCAGTTAAACGGTCACTCATTTTGTCCTCCAAATGTAGCGTACATTTTTCTTACTTTTTCAGTTGTTGACACATCAGCTATGCCCTTATCGTCTCTTATTCTCTTTAGCCAAGCAATTCTTAAGGAATATGCGCTTGCACCATTATAACCACAAGAATGCCAAGTATTTTTTCCATAATGACAGTTCATAGATGCTATTTCCAATATTACTGAATTTTCAGGCCTAACAAAATAGGTTGGCATTTGCTCTGGATGTTTTTCAATTGCCGGATTTAGGAAAAGATTTTCCGGTTTTTCTACACATAACTTTCCCTCTAACAATGTAGCTAAAGATTTATTTGCTCCTTCACGTTTTGCGTTAACCTTTGCAAGTGTTTCAAATCTTCTTTCTTCCACATTATATGATCCGCATAAAACTTGAGATATTGTATCGCCATCTAAATAAACACCTAAAACTGCCAAATCAAGAGTCTCTGCTCTTTTGAGTTTTATCCACTCAGTTGTTTCTTTCCCAGGTAAATATAGTGAATTCGGATTTTTACAAACTAACCCTTCGTATTTACTACCAGTTAATTCAGTAAACCATTCTTCTAGTTTTTCTGGCTCCGTGAAACTTCTTTGGACACTAGGGTTTATTCTCTGTTCTAAAACTCCTTCGGTAATTTTTCTTCTCTCTATTAAGGACTTATTTATTAAAGATTTTCCTTCCCAATATAAAGTATCAAAAGCAGTTAGTCCTATTGGAAATTCAGATGATATTCCTGATTCCAAATACTTCTTTAAGCTTTCCGAAGAAACTTTATTTCTAAATCTTTTTTTTATTGACTGAAATCCATCGTATCCAATTAAACCGTCTCCTGTTACTTCGGTGTCCAGTATACAGTTTGGCAAACCAGCTAAAGAAGAACTTAACTCTGGGAAGATACCTAAGTTAACTTCATTCATACTTCTGGTAAATGCTTGTACAATTCCGTCTTTTTTATGAATTTGTAATCTGTAACCATCTTGCTTTATTTCTGCAAGAGTTCTTCCGTTATGAGTTGTAATTATTTCAGCATAAATTTCTTCATCCGGTGCTCGCATGAATACAGGATTCATTGACTCAATCGGTTTTCCGATCTGGATTCTTAGTGTTTGTTTTTTGTTTACCATGAGATCTCTATTTCTTATGGCTAAATGAACTTATGAGGTGATATTTATCACCACAATGTATATAAAGAAAAGAATATTGTAGAAATAATGGAAACAACTAAATTAAAATCATTAGGACTTACAGACAATGAAACTCTTGTTTACACTACTTTATTAGAAATTGGACCTCGTTCTGCAGGAGCAATCTCGCGAAAAACAAAACTTCATCGAAGAGTTATTTATGATACGACCGAGAGATTAATTGGCAAAGGATTAATAGGATACATTGTTGAAAATGGAAAAAAAATATTTAGTGCATCAAATCCTCAAAGATTTCTAGAAATTGAAAAAGAAAAGGAAAATAAAATTGAAGAACTCTTACCAGAAATGATGAGTTTGTTTAATTCGGCAAAGGAGAAGCATGGAGGAGATACTCTTTTTTTCAAAGGAAGGGAAGGTTTGAAATCTGTATTTGAAGACCAGCTTTCAGAAAAAAAAGAAATTTTAATTATTGGCGCATCTGAAATGGCTTATGAAGGCTTAGAATTTTATTTTCATTGGTTTGACAAGAAAAGAGTAAAAGAAAAAATTAAAACAAAAATTATTTTTAATAAAGATGTTGAAAATAAACACCCGAAAATTCCGCTTTCGGAAATTAGATATTTGCCAGAAAAATATTCTTCACCTATGGCAATTAATATCTATGGAGATAAAATAGCCATTATCCTTTGGAGCAAAGAATCTCCTTTTGCAATTGTGGTTAGACAAAAAGAAATCGCAGAAGGTTATAGAAAACATTTTGAGATGATATGGAAAAATAGTAAATAATATAAACTTACAATCTTTTTATTATTGATGGTAGATGGCAACCGTCAACTAATTTTTCCGGTAAAAGAATTTCTAGATCCTAAAGACTTTTTTTATTCATCTGCCTATCTTTTATTTTCTGATGATAGAACTCAAGAAAGAAAGCATGTTAAGGAAATATCCGATGCCTTTAACGAGATACATGTTACTCCTAAACGATTGGTAGTTGTAAATAATGTAATGATACTGGAATGTGCAGGCTATTTAACCCTAGAAATAGACAACCACCTAACTAAATCTTACACAGAAAACACATTTAAGTGTACCCTTGCACCTGCAAAATTTTATGCTGGAGAGGTTAAGGCAGTTATTGATGGAAGAAGTTCGGCAGATTACAGCTATACATTCAGGTAAAACTTACAAAACCAGCTGATTGACACCTAGCCAGTTCTTTTACCATGGAAATTCAGTTCTCCAGATTTCTCTAACTCCCTCTGCCTTGGTTGACTAACCCATAATCCGTGCTCTGCTTCTTTAAGCAGTTTAAACAATCCACTACTTACGGTGACTGAAGTTGGATCTCCTGCAGGCCTAGAATATTCATCTGGCACTTCATCTGGCTGATTACTCCAATATTCTCTTAAAAAAACTCGGTAATCTTGACTAGTTAAATGCAAGGAGCCTCCATCAGGCCTTACTCCCCAGCTCCGCTCAGATTCTTCCCAACGGATATAGACTACACTTTCTAATTCTTTCATTTTATATCTCCAACCCTATCGCTTCGGCCAATCTTTTAGTTAGAATATTTTCTCCTTTCCAAGTTAACATTGCTCTGTCAAAAATCCCACCATGCCAATCCGAGCCATATGTGACTAAAAGATTGTGTTGTTTTGCGTACTCCCTAAAAGGTTCGTTTCTTCCGTTGTAATTTGGTTGTATCTCTAATCCATCTAAACCTTGACTTACTAATAGATCCAATTCGCCCATATTTTCTATTTCTTTGAATGGATGAGCTATGAAAGCTTTCCCACCTGCTAAATGAATTTGTTTTATAGCTTCTTCTTGAACAATCTCCGTATTCTTATCATTTGCCCCATTAGGCGATTTGTCTAAAAAGCTAGAATATGCCTGATAAGTTATCACTGGTATCCCTCTGCTTCTGAAAAAGTCCTTACAATCTTCATCCTGAGCCATCGAATACCAAATATTCATTTTTCCTAAACGAGATTCAGGACAATATCTTATAACTTTCTCAAGGCTGATAGGTATCCCATGCGTTTGTAATCCTAAAATTCTTCTTTCACAAACTTTTCTTTGGGCTATTTCCGATAAATCTAGAAAATCATTAAATGACTTTGATTCAGTGTTTATTCCTAACCCGAGTATATGATACTTATCCGTACTTACTTCAACACCTTGAATAATCTCTATGCCCCACTTTCTTCCGAGCTCGCAAGCATCCCTATGGGCACGAATATTATCATGATCTGTTATTGCTAAGTAATCTATTCCGTTAAATCTAGCTGCTTTTATCAAATCTTCAGGGTTTTGCAATCCGTCCGAATACTTTGTGTGTGTATGAAAGTCAATGTGTTTTTCCATTTTATTTTTGTCCTTTTCAATATCTTAAAGCCATAGATACATTTATATATTTCTGATATAATTGATATAATTGATATAAAATGATAAGAAAAGTAATAAAGCAAGCAAATCAGGCATACACGATAACTTTGCCAATAGAGTGGGTTAGAGAAAATAATATCTATAAAAATCAAGAAGTAGATGTTACTTTACAAGATAGATCTTTAATTATCTCAAATAAAAAAGAAGTTTCAGTCAAAAAGGCAAAACTTCTTTTAGATAGCATTGAAAAAATAGCACTTGGAAGGAATATACAAGCATTATATGCCAAAGGTATTGATGAAATTGAAATTACATCTAAAGAAGATATTAGCTCAAAAATTATCGAAATTATGGCGGAGATTATTGGTTATGCTCTCGTTTCACAAAATAAAAATGTCTATATTATAAAAGATGTTGGTGGAGGGAACTATTCTAACTTGGATGAGATATTCAAAAGAGTTTTTCAGATGGTCCTAATGTTCTACGAATCTGCAATAGAGGATTTGTTTGGTAAAGAATGTGAAACAAAAGAAAGCCTGGATAATCGAGATAAAGAAATCAATAAGTTTTGCCTTTTTTTGGAAAGAGCAATAAATAAAATGTCTTATTCCGATCCAATTAAAGGAAGAGCATTGTTTACTTATTCTTTTTCATTGGAAAAAATAGGCGATGAGATCCATAGGCTATGGAGAGCAAACCTTAACTCAAAGATAAAGAAAACTGACAAACTAAAAGAGTTACTACTCTTGTCTAAGGAAGGACTGGATTTAACTTTTGATTTTTATTATACTAAAGATAAGTCTCTCGCTCAAAAAATCTATAAAATAAAAGAAAAAGTCAGAAAAAATGCAGAACTTTTGTCCAAACAAGAATCTTTTGATTTTGCAAGACATGCAATAAAAATAATCGAAGATGCAGGCGATTTGAATCATCTAAATTTAATAATGAATGATTAATGGAAAAAAGATACTCAGTAATTATATTTGACCTCGATGGCACCCTTATAGATTCTATGCCTTACCATGTTGCTGCATTTAAAGATCTTTTTAAAGAACACAAGATAAAAATAAAAAATGGCGAACTAGAAGAACTAATTGGCCAACCAACTATAAAAATATTTGAGATTCTTAAAAAAAAGCATAAATTTAAGGAAAAAATACTAGATCTTAGAGAAGAGAGAAGATATCACTTTTTTAAATTTCTAGGAACACAAAATATCGCTTTTCCAGGAGTTATGAATACGATTAAAAATTTAAAGAAAAAATACAAAGTAGCAGTGGCTACAGGTTCATCCAGAATTACTTTCTCACATTCTACAACCCTAGATTTTCAGAGATTATTTAAAGAAGTTATAACTGTAGATGACGTACGAAGAGGTAAACCTGCTCCAGATCAACTACTTTTAATAGCTAAAAAATTGAAAACTAAACCTTCTGAATGCTTAATGGTCGGAGATTCAATATTTGACCATACGGCCGCAAAAAATGCAGGGATGGATTCTATTGGCGTTTTAACTGGAGGCTCGAAGAAAAAGGACTTGTTAAAAGCAGGTGCAAAACAGGTTATTGAAAGTGTAAATGATCTAAACAAATTTATTTAGAGTATTATTCCTTTCCCACACAACAATTCTTATAAAGAACATAGCAAGATTTAGTTTATGACAGACGTAAGCAGAAGTATTGGTAATAGATTTGAAAGATATTTTCAAACTTACTTTCCATGGTTTGAATCACATGTTAATGATGGACATAATGTTCCAGATTTTTACAATCCTACTGGAAAATTTTGGGTTGAAGCTAAAGTTGGAAATAGAAGATGGGGTCCAGATTTAAAACATTACCAAAGAGACAATTTCAAAAGAATCAATGAACCTATAATATATTGTTTTGGATTACATAACTTTGATGATGCGAGAACAAGATTGGATGGAAAATCCAATATTGAAATGAGACATATTCTTAGACACCAAATGAGAATCGAGGAAGTATATTTTATCACGAAAGATATTGTTGAAGCAGTTATTGACGCGGAAACTAGAGTGAGCAAAGATGGTCGAGCATACTGCACTATGAAAAGACCAATATTAAAAAGTCTATTTTCCGGAAAACCCTTTAAAAGATTTGGTAAACCTGTTAAGTCTGCAGAAGAATATTATGGCTATGAAAACTCCAATTTGGATATCTATCAAGAACAAAATTTAGTAGACCATACTTCAATTCCCTTAAAAGGGATTATGTTAAGTAAAGAAACCGATAAGAGTATTTTAGATTATTTGCGATTGCAAAATATGATCAAATAATACAAGTTTCTTGTCCACAAGTTATATAAATAGTAAAAATTAGATAGATTAGAGGTAAATTCTATATGTTTAAGAAAAAATGCCATTCTTGTAAAGAGAAAGTTGATAGAAAGTTTAGGTATTGCCCTTGGTGTGGTGTCCCCTTAAAAGCAAAAACTCCACAAGAAGATTATGGAATGTTAGGTAATAACGATGAAATGCAAATGCAACAGGCAGTGAATGATATAAAATTACCTTTTGGATTTAATGGCATAGTTAATTCTTTAATGAAACAAATTGAGAAAGAAATGACAAATATGGACAACATGAACGGACCAAAGCCAAAAGGTTTTAAAATACAATTTTCAACTGGAATGCCTAATAGGCAGGCGATGAATCCACAACCAGCTGAACAAACAAAAAAAGTCAGTTCTATCGAAACATTTAATGAAAAGGTTTCTGAAGACGAACAAGAAAGAAGAGCAAAATTGAAGCAAGTTCCTGCAAAGTCAACTATTAGGAGATTACCTGAAGGATTAATTTACGAAATTGAAACGCCAGGAGTTACTGTAAAGAGAGATATCAGTTTAACAAAACTTGAACAAAGCTTAGAATTGAAAGCTTATACTAAAGACAAATGTTACGTAAAGAAACTTCCTTCTAAAGTAGAAATTTTAGGAATGGCAATAAAGAGTGGAAAAATATTTTTAAGATTGAAGGGATAGAAATTATTTTGTAGAATTAGATACTAAAAAATAATCTGCAAACTCTTCCGAACCATGGAAAAACCCACGTGCGCCGAGTCTCGGTTCATTTGTCATGCCAATTGGGAAAATCCTAGTTTTAGATGTCGGATAGCTAGTTGTAAGTTGAACTCGCCCTAGTGACCAATGAGGACTACCAGCTATTACCTCTGTAGAATTTTTTGCGCCTAACAAATTCTCCTCGAGTTCTCCTTTTGGATTATCCAGATATGTTTCCATCCAAGGGATGCCGTTCCAACCAGTCGAATATAATCTATTTGTTATATCCATTTTCTGAACTCTCTCTAATTTAGACAAATCTAATTTAGGAGATAAATATGCAGACTGAAAACAATCTGCAAGATCTCTAGCCGAATATGGCAATTGATGAAATAACTCAAATTTTGTTCCACTTTCATCCAATAAGAGATGACTGTTAAATCTTGCTTCAGAAGTTACCCTTTCTTCTGAACCGAATGGGCCAGACCCGCAAATAGGCAATCTTTGAAAGTGAACCTCGTTTATCCCTGGTAAAATACTCCTTAGAGCATTGTAGCCTGTAACATCTAAAGATTCTGGGAGAGATAACCATCGAAAATTATATTTCTCACACCAATCAACTGCTAAAGCAATAGAATTTTGATGTCTTATCCATAGTAATTTTGTTCCATCTTTAATATCTCTAACTTTAACTTCCCCATAGGCAATTTCTTTTGTTGAATGTGTCATTAAAATTTTGAGAGTTATTGACTTAAAAACATTGTTGTTTCTTAATGTAGTCATTGTGGGCTTAAAAGTTATATGCCCAAATTATGCCTCTGTCCAATACGTTTATTTTCTTTCTCTAAAATTCCAACATCCGATAGTTTTAACTTTTCCATATTTAAGCAACGTCTCGTTTGTTAATTCTTCCGTTGACCTACCGAGACAGGAATTACATAGAGGATTTCCAGTCCTTTTATCTACTTCAGCATAATTAGCACACTTATCTACACACTTTCCACAATATCTTTTTCCCCTTATAATTTCCATTTCTGGAGATTCCCAAGCTTCTACTAATTTAGTATCTTTTACGTTTCCAAGTTTTACCCCTGTTGCGCCAATACATGGCCTAATTTCTCCAGTATAGTTAATGTAAAGATGTCTTCTTGGCCTTTCACATGCTACGCCTACATACGTTGTATTGACGCCCCAATCATACCCAAAAACTTCTTTATCGATTGTTTGTAATTCTTGAAATTTAGCTTTCATTTTTTCATCTTTGGGCCCAAGTTTACAAGAAGACCCTCTTCCTCTTTCTAAAACAGAATCTACGTCAAAAATAATATTATTTGTTCTTGCATAGGCCAAAAGGAATGCAATTTCTTTAAAATTAGAGGTACCTCTAAACTCTGTTTTTGAAACTTCTGCCAAGGCTCTTCCATAAGCTTCGCTTAATCCTTGGGATTTATATATATCCATAAGACTAATGAATTCTTTAACTTCACCAGGGGAAACGGCTTTAACTTGCTCTTCCCCAACATTATCAGTCATAACAGAAGTAACTATTGCCATTCTGCTTTTTCTATCGTAACTTTCTTGGCATTTCTGAGAATCATTAAATCCCTTCCTCATTAAAAGTTCTATTGCTCTGTTTCTGCTTTCGCCATAGCCAGTTATTGTTCTACACCTACTCGGATCGCTAACAAAATTATCTTGAATATTTGGTAACAAAGAATTTCCCTTTAGCATTAATTCGACGGGCAAGCCATATAATTTATCCGCTAAACCATCTGTAATAAATTCTCCAGTTGTGAAGAGAGTTGTATAAATACTCAAATCTTTACATTTACCAAGAATACCCATCGTTCTATCAATAGCTGCTGGATGAAACGGCTCTCCTGCACCAGGTATTCCGATAGAATTAATTCCCACTTCTTTTGCCTGGTTTAAAACCCCAAACCAATCTTCTAACGATAATGACTCTTTCTGTTTTTCTCCACCACCAGCATAACAATAAGGACAAGCAAGATTACAATGTTCTGGTTTGGTTGTTTCCATCCAGAGATTTGTTAATCTATCTCCACTTGATGCAGAGCCTAGCCCGTATTGAACCGCTACATCAGGTGTTACAATTTGTATTTTGTTATTTTGTGTTTCCATTTTATTTTTCCCATCAAGTATTAACTACTTTGATATAGTAACAGGGTATAAACACTAGTTAAATATTGTTAGTCTAAAAATTACGAAAAAGAAAATATTTATATAGTATTTATCCTTTTAGTAAATAATGGTAGTTAAATTAGATTTAAAGGATAAAAAAATAATTTATGAGCTTGATAGAAATAGCAGGGCTAGTCTATCTGAAATAGCCAAGAAAGTTAGATTGAGTCGAGAAGTTGTCTTTCATAGAATAAATAAGCTTGTGGCGGAAGGAGTAATTTTAAGATTTCTTGCTGTTCCAGCAACGTATAGATTTGGATTAACTGGATATAAAGTATACCTAAAATTAACAAATACTTCAAAAGAAAATGTCGATGACTTTGTAGAATACCTAAAAAAAGATCCGGCAATATATTGGACAAGTATTTGTAAAGGCAGATGGGATTTAATATTCGGAATTTGGGCTAAATCGATTCATGATTTTTTTAATACATATAATAAAATGCTGGACAAATTTAGTAAATATATTCAGGAAAAAGAATTGTCAATTACTGTAGAAAATATACAGTATAATCGTAGATGGCTATATAGTGACGGCTTAAAACCAGAAGAATTTACTTTTGGAGAAAAAGAAGAAATGGTCTCCATAGACGAAAAAGATCAAAAAATTTTGAACATCTTAACTTCTAATTCTCGAGAGAAATTAGTTGATATAGCTGAAAATCTAAAACAAGATCCTAAAGTAATTGCATATAGGATAAAAGAAATGGAGAAAAAGAAAATAATTAGAGGATATAAAATATCTCTAAATGCGGATGCTGTAGGATTCAATACCTATAAGGCATTTATTTATTTTAAAGAAATAACTGAAGAAAAAAAGAAAGAATTTATAGAATACTGCAAAAGTCTTCCTAATATAATTAATATAGTTTTAACATTCGCACCATGGGAAGCGGAGTTAATGTTTGAAACAGACGAAGATAAAGATTATTATAAAATAATGGACGATATAAAAGAAAAATTTAATAGTATTGTGAAGTCTTACGATAGTGTTTTGATAATGTCTGAACCAAGACATAAATATCTGGTTAGTTCTAAAGATAAATAATTTTAAGTTAATTCTTTTTTGATTAACTTATGCGCAGCATTAACTTTTTGGAAAACATCATGATCTCCGTCAGGCATATCTGGATGATGTTGTCTTGCTAAATCTTTATATTTTTTACTTATTAACTCAAAGTCTTTTTCAGTTTCATCTACGCCAAGGGTTTTTCTTGCTTCTTTAAGTTGATCAGACAAATCATCATCTTCAGAGAATTCACGAGCAAATTGATCGAAAGTTATTTCTTTAGAAAGCAGTTTTTCTACTTCAATTTTTAAAACTTTGTCAATAATATAGAGATTCTCAATAAATCTAGGCATTAAAGCATAACTATATTTTAGGTTCCTTCCCTGAAACCACCATTCAACTGAAGCTGGAGCTTTCCTTTGAGCAATCTTTTCCATAGGCATTCTAACGTTGTCTCTTTCAATTCCTATTTGTTTTAATGTTGCGACAATACTATTTTGAATCTGAATAGCTCTCCTATCAAACGAATTTGTAATACTAGGTGCTGCAATTTCATTTCCTTTGATTTTTACCATAAAAATATATCTAAAAGTGCCCTTTTAAACTTAAGTAAAAAAGCAAAAATAGAATGATTTAAAAGGGCTCGGACGAACATTAGTTTATGGTAGAAAACAAGAAAGCTAAAGAAAGTAAAGAAACACCAATCTCGGATGAAGTTCCGGAAATGACTGACGCTGAAAGTAATGAAGTAATGAACAAAATATTAAATGCTTTTAATGAAGCAGCTGCTGAAACACCACAAGAAGAGGTAAGTAAAGAGGCAGAGTATGTTGATAAAATTGCAAGATTACAAGCAGAATTTGATAATTCTAGAAAAAGAATGGATAAAGATAAACAAGAAATATTAGTTAATGCAAATGCAAATCTAATTTTAGAATTATTACCAACATTAGATCATTTTGAACTTGCTTTAAAACATAATAAAGACCCTGGAGTAAAGATGATTTATGACGAGTTAAAAGAAACCTTAGGAAAATTTGGTTTAAAAGTTGTTAAGACCGACGGTGTCTTTAATCCAAACATCCATGAAGCAGTAATCAGCGTTGAAGGAGAAAGGGATGGAGCAATTTTAGAAGAGCTCCAGAAAGGATATTTGATAAACGAAAAGCTTTTAAGGGCATCAAAAGTCAAAATTAGTAAGGTTAAAGATAAAAAATGAACAATAAAATTATAGGAATTGATTTAGGAACAACATTCTCAGCGGTAAGCATCATGGAAGGCGGAAGAGCAAAGATTATCCCAAACACAGAAGGTAACAATACAACACCTAGCGTAGTTTCTATAAACGGCAACGAGATTTTAGTTGGAGATGTTGCAAAAAGAGGAGCAGTTGCAAACACAAAAAGCACAGTTAGAAGTATTAAAAGATTGATGGGTACAAAGAAGATGACAAAGATTGGAGATAAAGAATATTCTCCTGAACAAATTTCTGCTATGATTTTAGGAAAACTGAAGAAAGACGCTGAAGCATATTTAGGTCATGAAGTAACTGATGCAGTTATTACTGTTCCAGCTTATTTTGGAGACGCTCAAAGAAATGCAACAAAAGATGCAGGCGTTATTGCTGGATTAAATGTAAAAAGAATTATTAACGAACCAACTGCAGCAGCTTTGGCTTACGGTTTAGAGAAATCTCATGATCATACAATTTTAGTTTTCGACTTTGGTGGAGGAACTTTCGATGTCTCTATCTTAGAACTTGGTGGTGGAATCTTTGAAGTTAAGTCCACAAGTGGAGATAATTTCTTAGGTGGTGATGATATTGATAATTTATTAATTGATTATTTAGCTGCTGAATTCAAAAAAGACAACGGGATTGATTTGAAAACAGATTTAGTTGCTTTACAAAGACTTAGAGATGCTTCTGAAAAGGCAAAAATAGAATTAAGTTCAGCTCAACAAACAAAGGTAACTATTCCATACATTGCTGCTGGTGCTGATGGTCCAAAACATTTAGATGTTACAATAACAAGATCAAACTTTGAAAAAATCTGTGATCCTATCTTTGAAAAATTAAAGAATCCGGTAAAACAAGCAATCAAAGATGCTAAAAATCCAAAAATCGATAAAGTTATTTTAGTCGGCGGTTCTACAAGAATCCCCATGGTTCAAAAGATAGTTCAAGACCTTACTGGCCTTGTTCCAGACAAGTCTGTTAATCCAGATGAAGCTGTTTCTTTGGGAGCTGCAATCCAAGGCGCAATTATAGGCGGAGATATTACAGATATTTTACTTTTAGATGTTACACCTTTAACATTAGGTATTGAAACAATGGGCGGAATTAGAGTAGCTTTAATTGATAGAAACACAACTATTCCAACAAAGAAGAGCGAAGTTTTTACAACTGCTGCTGATGGCCAACAAGCTGTGACAATTAATGTCTTGCAAGGTGAAAGAGAAATGGCTGAAGACAACAAATCTTTAGGTAAATTTGATTTAGTTGGAATACCTCCAGCACCAAGAGGAATACCTCAAATTGAAGTTACATTTGATATTGATACAAACGGAATTGTAAAAGTTTCCGCTAAAGACTTAGGAACAGGTAAAGAACAAAAGATTGTTGTTACTGGTGGAGCTTTAACTGAAGAGGAAATCGAGAAGATGGTTAAAGATTCTGAGAAATTTAAAGAAGAAGATATCAAGAAGAGAGATTTAATATTGGCTAGAAATGAAGCTGAATCTTTGATTTACGCTACTGAAAAAATGATGGAAGAATATAAAGACAAAGCAGAATTGAAAGATACAATCACTAAGATACAAAAACAAATAGACGAATTAAAGAAAGCATTGAGCGGCACTAACATACAAACTATCAAAGCAGAATTAGAAAATACAAAGAGAGTTTCTCAAGAACTTGGTGTAAAAATCTATGAACAATCCGCTAAAGAACAAGCTGCGCAAGCTGAGACCAAGAACGATTCCGGAGTCGTTGATGCAGAAGTTGTTGATGAGAAGAAGTAAATTCTATTACGATTGATTTAAAAAAGCAAACGTTTCTTATATTATATGGTGGCAGTAAAGAAAGACTATTATGAAATACTCGGCGTAAAAAAGACCGATTCTGAAGATGCTATTAAGAAAGCTTATAAAAAATTAGCCCTTAAGCATCATCCAGATAAAGCCCCTACTGACAAGAAAAAAGAATATGAAGACAAATTTAAAGAAATAAACGAAGCTTATAGCACAATCAGTGATCCTGCAAAAAGAAGAAAATACGATATGGGTGAAGAAAGTCCGTTTAGTGGCGGCCAATCATCTAGCTCACGTGGCGGTGGAGGATTCCAGGACATCTTCGGAGATTTATTTAGAAACGGTTTTGGCGGAGGATATGATGATGAAGATGAAGAAGCCGATCCAGACTTACGTTATGAAATAACAATAGAGTTTAATGAGGCAGCTTTCGGAGCTGAGAAAGAAGTTTTAATTAAAAAAAATACCACTTGCGAACTATGCGATGGAACTGGAGCTGAAGATAAGGCGTTTAGGAAATGTTCTAAGTGTAATGGGCAAGGTAGAATTAAAGTTACACAGAGAACTCCCTTTGGTATGATTAGCCAAGTTGGAAGATGCGATAATTGTAATGGAGAAGGACAAATCCCGGAGAAAGAATGTCCACACTGTGATGGAAAAGGAGTTTTTGAAAATAGAGAAAAAGTCAAAATAAAAATTCCAAAAGGAATTGATAATGGCCAAACACTGAGAATACCTGGCGGTGGAAACGCTACAAAAAATGGAGAAGATGGAGATTTATATTTATTAATTAAAGTAAAGCCACATAAAATTTTCAAGAGAAATGGATTCGATATTTTTATGGACTTAAATATAACTTTTCCACAAGCAGCTTTAGGGGCAGAAATCGCAATCCCCACATTAACTTCTGAAGAAATAAAAATTAAAGTAGCTAGCGGAACACAGTCTGGAAGCGTTTTAAGACTCAAGGGGAGAGGAATTCCTGTTTTAAATAGTCCAAGCCATCATGGAGATCTGTTTGTTAAAATTATGGTTAATACTCCTAAAAAACTAAGTAAAGCACAAACAAAACTATTTGAAGAATTGAGAAAATTAGATGAATAAAGATTTACTTTCTTTTTCTATGCCTAACACGTCTTTTTAATCTTCCATCTCTTCTAAGTCCTTTAGCTTTTCTAAATCTTTCACGCATTCTGTCGCCAGCTTTTTTGTATCTTTCCTTTGTTCTATCTTCAGCAGAATAATATTTACGTTTGCTTATTCCTAGTGTCTTAAAACTCTGTATACTCTTTCTAGACTTTCTGTGCGCGATAAGAGTTTTATTATGAACTTGTAGTTGAGTATTCATATAGTGTTGAAGCTGAAGGCGTATATAAGGGTTTTGATATCAAGGAAGTTATACTTCACCTAACTCTAGAAATAAAAAAATGAGCCCGCCAAGATTTGAACTTGGGACCCCCGCCGTATCAGAGCGATGCGCTACCTGGCTGCGCTACGGGCTCAATTGCACATTCAAGACTCTAAAATCATAATCCTGAACGATTATGAGGAATTCTCCTCAAAATATTCTAATTTAGTTGGTTTTTAAAAGTTTAGTTTGTAATAATTAATCTTTTTTATCAATTAATTTAAGTAAACCAGAAGCAACTTCTAAAGGAACGTTTACCAAAACAAGCTCGTGTATGTTTGACTTTAAAGAATTGTCAGTAAGAACCGCTCTTTCACCATTTGCCCCTACAAAAACAGTTCCATTTCCATCCATAAATCCATTCTTATAAGTTCTCCTTAATTCTTCATAGACCTGAGAATATATAGATTCTCTAATTAAGTTAACTGGAACGTTATGAATTGATTTTAATCCATAACTTTCGAATGAAATTACTTGTACCGCCATGTTAATATTATCAGAACTCTTTTATATTTTTTAAGAGAAACACCTATTTTTAAATCTTTGGAAAGCTAACCCTAAATGTTTTTAAAGTCTAGGTGTTTTAATTATTTGAGGTGGTTAATTGGTAAAGTACTGGTTGAATTCGCCTATGAATTCTAAAAAACATGAAAACTGACTACGAATATATCCCGAGAAGATTAGTAAGGAACAATGGTGAAATCCGCTACGAAGTTAATTTAGTTCATCCAACTAACGAGATGGAATGTCTTACAGTTTTTAGAGCAATCCCTAGCAAAGAAAATTTTAGAATAATTGAAGAAAGAGGAAAGGAAAAAGAAGGATTCTTTTATGGAATGTGTTCTGAAGAAAAAGTTGATGGTTTATTAAAAGACTTAACAGATAAATTTCGTACAGAAGATATAATGACAAAACTTGGGATGAACGGAGATAAATAAAATGAAAGGACTAATTGAGAAGATATTTACAGAAAGCATGAGAGCTTACCCATATGATTGGGCAGGAGACTTCTCAGGCGGATATGTTAACAGATATTATGACATTACTGGCTTTATGTTACGTGGCCCCAAAAAAGGAGATTTAGTTTTTAAAAATTGGGACGATAATTCTCCTGCATTTGAAACAGCATATGCGAATGATAAAACGAGAAGAATTAGAGTTAAAAAAACAGACTACCGTATACAATATAATGACGTTCTTAGAAATTATTTGGCTAAACATCCCGGAGAAGGTGTTCATCCAGCAGGATCCAAAGTATTATTAGTTAAAGGAAAGAAGAATGGTGGATGAAATTGCTAAGTCGGTAAATGTAAAGGCAAAACTATAACCATACCTATTTTAACTCTAGTTACTTTAGTAATTTATGAAATTTGAATGTAAATGTTGCGGTGTGTGTTGTAGTAATTTTGGAGAGGCAGACCACAAATATTTACCTATTTTTGAATGGGAAGTTGAAAATTATAAAAAAATTGCTAAGTCAAATAATGTTAAAATTGGTTTTAAACCAGTTAAATACTTGTTAGAAAAAAATTCCGGAATTGTTTTTGTTTATTTGTATGGGATGACTACCGAGCCATGTCCTTTTTTGAAAGATAAAAAATGTTCAGTTTATGAAGACAGAGCGATTATATGCAGGCAGTTCCCACTTTTATGGACTGCAAAACTGCATATTGGAGATAATTTCGGAGCAAGTTGTTTTTCGGAGTGTCCAAATTTTGACTGTAAAAAAGAATTTGATGATAAATTCCCAATAGATGAAATACAAAAAGAAGAAATAGATACTTATCTAGAGGAAACCTATGGGAACTATTTTGATTCCGCTGTTCTAAGTAATACAATAGGAAGAAAAATTTTAGAGATAATAAAGAAACATGATATTGCCGGAGATTTCAAATTAAAACAAATTGATGAGAAAGAACTTATAAAATATAATCAAGTACCATTTGGAAAATTTCTTAGATTGAAAGGATTTGACGAAGACGCCAAAGAACTGGAGAAGATTTATATACTTTGATTGAATTAATCATAATATGAAGAAGCCTTTAATTATTTTATTAATAATCTTACTCTTATTAGGTTTAATCACTTTCTTGTTTTTTGGAGGATTTTTTAAGAGTTTATATTCGTCTAATTCTTCAGGAAAAGATAGCCAATATAAAGCTCCGAATTACACCTTAAATTCTGATGGAACTACTGTAAGCGATAATGCTAATAAGTTAATGTGGCAAAAAAATTCTAATCAAGAAAGAGTCAACTGGAATGAAGCAATCGAGTATTGTAATTCTTTAAATTTGAGCGAATTTAATGATTGGAGATTACCTAGCCAAGAAGAGTTACTTTTACTTTATGACTCTTCCAAGAATGATTTTTTCTGGTCTCAAGATTATAATCTTAATGGCTATTGGTCAAATACTACCGTATCAGATAATCCTAATTTTGCATATGGTTTTAGAATTGAGAAACATGATTCTGAACGTGATAAGTCTGACGCATGGTATTTTGTTGCATTATGTGTTCGTTCACAGTAAATTTATTATTTTGACTGATGTTTTTTTACCAATTAATTTGGATATAAAGAAATTTAAATAATAACACCAAGTAATCTTTTTACTTTTAGTATTAATATAACTGGGTCTTAAAAATAAGCAAGACATCAACATTTTTACTTTGAGCCTTTATTTAAAAAGACTTTAAAATACAAACCGAAGTCTTTTTAAACCCAATTTTGATAAGAGAAATATGGGTTTAGCAAAATATTTGAGAGAAGCATGGAAGAAACCAGATGCTGAAGTACTTAAGAAAAGAATGATTGAGTGGAGAGCTGGCAGTTCCGTCGTTAGAGTTGAAAATCCATTGAGATTAGACAGAGCACATGCGTTAGGTTATAAAGCAAAGAAAGGAGTTTTTGTAGTTAGAGTTAAAGTTCTTAGAGGCGGACATAGAAGACCAAGACCGAAGAAAGGTAGAATGGGAAGAAGAATGCATACAAGAATGACATTAAAAATGAATTATCAACAAATCTGTGAACAAAGAGCAGCTAGAAAATATCCTAACTGCGAAGCTTTGAATTCTTATTGGATTGGAAGAGATGGCATGAACTACTTCTATGAAGTTATTATGGTAGACAGAGAGGCTCCAGAAATTAAAACTGATAAACAATTAAGTTTCTTGACAAAACCTGCACACAAAAAGAGAATATTTAGAGGATTAACATCTGCTGCTTCAAAGGCTAGAGGATTAAGAAACTCTAATTTCAAAGTTCCTAAAGTTAGGCCAAGCCTAAGAGCAAATAACAGACAAGGTAATTAGGATTAATTTTAAAAAAGTTACAGTAATAGGAATATCCTTAATATATTTTGGACAATTTATTTGATTTTTAGATATTGAAAAAGTTTTATAAATAGATTATTCATTAATAATTTATGAAAAATTTAAATTCTGAAAAACTAGTAAGTTTTATCGCATTTGCAAAAAAACAAGCTTATGCATCTACAACTTCTAAACCCAAAAAAACTAAGGATGGCGGAAAGACATACACCGTAAAAAGGGGAGATTTAGTTTATGTAGATACATACTTTGGAAATTTAGTTGACTGCGGTCAAGAAAGGGTTTACTACAACGGAAAAGTTATTTGGGTAATGGCTTATCGCGGAGGAATAATGAACAGAATAGAGTTGCATGGAGCGGCATTTTTATTTTTAAAAAAATGTATAAGCATGATGCCTAAAGATTTCCCAGCAAGAGGTCCAAAGTCTTTCGAAGAAAAAAACTGGAGATATGAAAATATTTGGAATGGAGATATAGAGGGTTTTATTGGAGAAGAAAATATTTATTTAGATGGAAAGAAAATTTGTTTTAGAAATTATGTTGGTGGTTTGATTAAGAATAAGCATGATTCTGAAAGTTTATAAATAGTATTCTTCTTACTGTCTTATGAAAAAAAAGGATATTAAAAAGAGTCAGGTTGATAATACTGAAAAAAGTTTTGGCAAATACATTTTACTTGGGATTATCATTGTCCTTATATTTTTGTCATATCAAATCATTAAACCATATTTTGTTGTTCTGATTTCTTCATTTGTACTTGCCTATTTATCTAAACCGTTGTTTGTCTTTCTTGAAAAAAGATTCGGGAAAAATATTTCTGCAGCCATCTGTTTGATCCTAGTTTTGTTTATACTTATTGTACCAGCAACAGTTGCAATTACTACGCTAGCGCATCAAGCAAGCGACACAATTAAGAACACCAATATACTTGAAATGGTTAGTAAATTAACTTCATTGCCTTTCTTAGATAAAATTAATTTTGACTGGGCAAGTGGAGTTGATAGATTCGGCCTATTTATCTTTTCTTTAGTCGGGACGCTCGCTTCCCAATTACCCTCATTATTGCTAGGAGGCCTAGTTTTTTTATTCGCATTCTTCTATATTTTAGTCGGATGGGATTCTCTAACAAAACAAGTTGAGAGATTTATACCTTTCAAAGATAAAGAAGGAGTTTCTAGAGAAATAAGCCATGCAACACACAGTATTATATTTGGATATTTATTGATAGCTATATTGGACTTTGTAATTTCCGCAGTAGGACTATATTTTGCAGGAGTTAAATTTTATTTATTATTATCATTTCTTGTGGCAATCTTGGTTTTCATTCCAGGACTCGGACCTTCATTAATTAACATCCCACTATTAGCCTATTTTGCAATTGTTGGAAATTGGTATAGTTTTATAGTTGTTCTTATAACCTGGGCAATTGTTGCATTGTTTATAGAAACATTTTTAGTTTCAAAAGTACTGGCTGGAAGAGCTAAAATAAATCCCGTTATTATGATAATTGGAATATTGGGAGGAACTACTTTATTTGGAATCTTTGGTTTTATAATCGGCCCATTAATTTTAGTTTACACGATAAAACTTATTAAAGAATTGACTAATTAATTTGAATTATTTTTCCCTTTTTTCCAACTTGGAATACTTTCGTTTTCCCTATTTTCTGTTCTAGGCCTTCAGCTTCATGTATATGGGATGAGATAAAAATGTCCGGCTGAAAATAATCAATAGCTTTTCTTACAACATCGCTTCCAGGGATTCCTGAAAATTCTGCGAGTGTGTCCCTAGCATGTATGTGAGAAACTAAGACTTTAGTAGTGGGTTTGTGCTCTACTTTTTCAAAATTTTTAATCAATTTATCTAAGTTCTTTTTAGTATCAATGTCTAATGCAAAATCCGGACTCCCTATTCCGATAATGTCTACTCCATTGTAATGAGTATAACTTCCATCGATATTATTTATTTTATAAATATCTTTAATCATGTTAGATTCTACAGTTGTATCCCAGTTTCCAGGAACAAAAATTACTTTCTGTCCTCTTTTTATAAAAGGTGCAATTAAATTCCTAGAGGGCTGATTGCCATGAATATCTCCTGCTAAAATTACCAAGTCTACATGCTCCTTTTCTGCTTTTGCCGCTAGAGACTCTGCAACAGCTGAACTACCTTGAAAATCTGCAGCAGCTAAAATTCTCAATCCTTTTTCTTTTTTAGGTAATTTTGGCATATTTTCATTAAGAAATGGCTATATTTAAAGATAATTGATAGATATTTAAACGAATCCTGTTTTGATAAATTATGCAAATTATACCTGCTAGTATTGGAGATTTAGAAGATATTGTTCAACTCAATAACCTTTTTCACTTAGAGATACATAACTTTAGATGGGACACTCCTAAATGGATATTTGAAGAGATAACAAAGGGGAATTATTTTATAGGCATTGAAAATGGAGAGGTAATCGCAGCCACTTGTCTTTTAGATTCAGAAGAGTTTATTTCTATAGAAACAATTGCAGTTAACTCTTCTAGGCAGAAAGAGGGAATAGGTAGGGCAATAATTAGGTTTGCAGAAATTTATGCGGCAGATAGAGGAAAGAAAGAAATCCGAGTAGATTCTTTTCAAGAATATAACTTACAGAAATTTTATGAAGCTAGTGGTTTCAAATTAGGGAGCACAAATGAATATGAAGGACATAAATATGACTGCTTTTCTATAAAAATCTAAACAAATGCCTCAACAAAATACTTAGGATTTAAAGGTTCTCCGAATGATTGTTCAATAGCTTTATCCCACCTCATTGAAGCTCCTTTAGAGAAAAGCCTCTCTTTCAAAAACTGCCCAGTTCCAGGATGTATTAGGCCTTCTAGAGACACTTCTTTCTTTACCGAAGAATCAATTTGAGATGCAAGCATTTCTCCAAGTAAATAATTGTGATAGTACATAGGATAGCAAGGAATGTGAATCTTAGATGCCCAATCAGGACTATCTCTTTTAAAATCCAGCATCTGATATTTGCCAACAAGTTCCCACCATTTACTATTTAGATCCTGATCAGGATTAGAATATAACTCTTTTTCAAAGTTGTAAACAGTCATAACCCATCTGGCAAAAACTAATTGTCTCTGCTTTTGAGAATCATGCAATCTCCTTTTGTCTTCTTCTGAAACTTCTACTCCTGCATATTTTTTTATGAATTCTGGGTTTTTTGAAAGTCTGCCCATCACCATTGCCACAGCTTCTGTTATGAACGTATGCGCATTTGAACGCAATAGAAAAGGTAAGTCTCTTGCTACATATTTTTCGTAAACAGCATGCCCAAGTTCATGCAAAGTAGTATCCGTCCAACTTTCATCATTCATTACATTTTCTAAAATTCTCACATCACCTTCTCTACCGATCGCTGTACAAAATGCATGCTGGCACTTACCTGGTTTTTCAAACATGTCGCTTCTCTCTAAAATATCTCCTGCCTCTAGACCGATATCTGAATAAAATTGTTTAATTATTTTAATTATATCTTTCTGTCCATAAATTGCATCAAGGTCAACCCCTTCAAGTTTTGGACCTTCTTGAAAGAACAAGTCTCCATAGTGCCAAGGTTTTAACTCATGCAATGGTACGTTAAACTTGATAGATAACTGAGTGTCAATTTCTCCTTTTAGTTTTCTAAAGGGTTCTCTAGTGACTTTTTCAAGCTCATCTAATAGAGTACTTACTTCTTGTTCACTTTGCTCATTAATAGAGAGTGAGTAATCAGCATAATTTTTGAAACCCAAACTTCTTGCAATGTCATTCCTTACTTTTGCTAACTCCAAAACTTTTCCAACTACTCTTTCACCTTGCCTTTTACTTGCCTTCCATACTTCTTCAACAGCAGCAGAATCATTGCTATCTCTAAGAATCGCCTTGATTTCATTATCTGGAACCTGCCGACCTCCAATTTCGGCCCTGTAAGTATTAAAGGCCTCCTCAATCGCATTTCCAAGTTCTGTTGAATGATTCAATAAACCAATATCGGTTTGAGCAGATAAGTAAGATAATCTTAAAAGCTCTAATTGTCTTTTTGTTGTTTCAGCTGTAGCACCTGAAATAAGTTGAGTTACTCTCTCAAACCCTTCTTTAGAACTAAAAAATGCATTAAACTTTTTATGTGCTTCTTCTTCTGCCTTATAAAATTTCTTTTCTCCGGTAACATTTGCATTCCATGAAGCTAAGCATACTTCTAGCTCCATCTGATTGATAGCATTACTCTGCTCTTCTAAAAATAATTCAGCCTTTCCATCCATATTTTTTTAATAATATCCGCATTTAAAAGATTTAGGGAAGTAGAGTATATAGTTTAAATCTATAAAATCGTAAACTAAAAGATTTTTAAACGCGGATTCTCTGGGTTAAAGATGGCAGAAGTACAAGAAAATAAACAGTATAATTTTAAAGAATCTGAAACAAAGTTAAAGAAATTCTGGGAAGAGAAGGAAGTTTACAAATTTAAACCTATAAAAACAGAAAAAAAGATTTATTCAGTTGACACGCCACCACCATACATTTCAGGAAAAATGCATATAGGTCATGCGTTTTCTTATTCTCAACAGGATTTTATTGTGAGATACAGAAGAATGAAAGAGGGAAGTGTATTTTACCCATTTGGAACGGATGACAATGGCTTGCCAACCGAAAGATTTATTGAAAAATTAAAAGGAGTTAAAAGCAAAGAAATGGGAAGGGCTGAGTTTATTAAATTGTGTATAGAAACCCTGAAAGAAGTAACGCCTGATTGTGTGAAAGACTTCGCAGATTTAGGAGTCTCTGCAGATTATAACTTAAGTTATTCCACAATAGACGAACATTCACAAAAAGTTTCACAAAAATCTTTTATTGAATTAGTTAAAAAAAGAGAAGCTTATCACAAAGAATTTCCTACAATTTGGTGTTGTGAGTGCCAGACTGCTGTTGCACAAGCAGAGCTTGAAGACAAAGAACTTCCAAGCAAGTTTTCAACACTAAAATTCAAAGTTAAAGAAAATAAAGAGGACTTACTTATTGCCACCACGAGACCTGAGCTTCTTGGTGCTTGCGTTGCTATTTTTATAAATCCAAACGACAAAAGAGTGAAAGAACTGCAGGGCAAGACTGCAATTGTTCCTCTTTTTGAAAATGAAGTTCCTATTTTAGAAGACGAATCTGCACAACTAGATAAAGGAACTGGTTTGTTAATGATATGCTCATACGGAGACAAGTTTGATGTAGAGGCGATAGCAAAACATAAACTTGCGCCAAGAGTTATTTTTGATAAAACTGGGAAATTAACTTGTGATAAATATTCTGGACTAAGTATCAAAGCTGCAAGAAAAGAGACTCTAAAAAATTTAGAGGAAGCAGGATTGATTTTAGAACAGAAAGAGATTAAGCATAATGTTAATGTTCATGATAAATGTGGAAGTGAAATTGAATTTATACCGACTAAGCAATGGTTCATAAAAGTTCTCGATAAAAAAGACGAATTAATTAAGAAAGGAAATGAAATCACCTGGTATCCCGAATACATGCACAAAAGATATGATAACTGGGTTTTAGGATTGGACTGGGATTGGAATATTTCTAGAAATAGGCATTTTGGAGTTCCAATACCGGTTTGGGAATGTGAAGGTTGCGGAGAAACAATTGTTCCAGAAGAAAAAGATTTGCCTATTGATCCAATAGAAACTAAAAGGCTTTGTCCAAAATGTGGAAAAGAAGCAAAGCCAGAAACTATGGTTCTGGATACCTGGGCAACTTCCTCCCTGACACCGCAGATTGCAGCAACTCTTGAAGATGCAAAGGGAATGGTAAAAGTTCCATTTTCACTAAGACCTCAAGGGCATGATATCATTAGAACATGGGCATTTTATACTATTGTTAAATCTTTACTACACGAAAAATCTATTCCTTGGAAAGAAATAATGATTTCTGGAAATGTTTCAATGAATGGTGAGAAAATGTCTAAATCAAAAGGAAATGTAGTGAATCCGAGAGAAGTGTTAGATAATTATGGTGCAGATGCTTTAAGATTTTGGGCTGCAGGTTCTAAACTTGGAGAAGATTTGGATTATCAAGAAAAAGACTTATTAAACGGAAAGAAATTTATTACAAAATTATGGAATGCAACAAAATTTGTTTTTATAGGCTTACAAGATTTCGACGGTAAAAAACCTAAACAATTTGAAAAAGTTGATGAATTACTCTTGGATAAATTAAACTCTCTTGTTAAGACAAGTACAGAAAGTTTTGAAAATTATGAATATAGTAGAGTTAAAATGGATGTTGAAAAATTCTTCTGGCAGAGTTTCTGCGATAATTATTTAGAAATTATTAAGAATAGAATTTACAATTCTGAAGGAGATAAGAAAAGATCTGCGCAATATACTTTATATCAATCGCTCTTGACAATTTTAAAATTAATTGCACCCATAATGCCTTTTATTTCTGAAGAGATTTATCAAGAGTACTTTAAAAAAGCTGAGAAAGATGAATCCATACATATCTCTGAATGGCCAAAATCACAAAAAGAAGTTATTTCTGATGAACTAGATATCCTATATGAAATTTTGACTGCAATTAGACATGAGAAATCTAAAGCACAGAAGTCAATGAAAGCAGAGATTATTTTAACATTAGAAAAAGAAAAGATGGAAAAAATCGAAGATATTTTGGAAGACTTGAAAGCTGTAACTTGTGCTAAGGAGATTAAAGAAGGAAATTTTGCAGTAACTTTCTTATAATAACCCTTAAAAAGACAATATCCTTCTAATAAAAATGACTTGGAATATTTTACTTCCGTTTGATGGAATTAAATCCGCTATTTATTCTGTGCGATATGCCCTAGATTTTGCTCAAATACTTGATGCAAATTTGTATGTACTTCATATTGTAAATCAAAAAGCGTACAGTTCTACTAAAAAGATCTTGAAAAAGGGAGATAAGCAAACAAAGGCGTATTGCCTCAATAGAATGACAGGTATTTTTGATGAAGTAAAAAAAGAAGTTAACAAAAGAAAATTTAATAAATGTTTTTTTGAGGTAAAATTTTCTGCACATATTGAAGAAGGAATAGCTAATTTTGCAAAAGAAAAGAAAATTAATTTGTGCGTTATTCAACCCAGCCCATACGCACACATGGAATTCGTTGGAGATTTAGCTATGAAAATAACTAGTAAACTTAACTCGCCAGTTTTATTTATAAAAACCAAAAAAATGATAAAAACCGAACCAAAGTTTTTTGTCCCTATAGACGAAAACGAAGACAACCTTACAAGTATTCGACTTGCAGTAGACTTAGCGGAAAAAGCAAGGGCAGAGATTGTTTTTTACCATACTACTTGGACAAGAAGAGAATTAACTAGCTGTGACCCAATTGAACACTGTTTGGAAGAAGTGAAAAAAAATATCAAAATAAGTGAAGAATATGCTCAAACCAAAAAAATAAAATTCAAGACACTTGTTAGAACGGATGATTGGATTGCTGGTGGAATTATCAGAGCAGCAGTAGAGAATGAGGCAGATGTTATTTTTATGACAGAGTCTACTTCTTTAATTGGCGGCCAACCAACTCTTGTTTTAAAAAACTCTATGTATCCAATGATTTTGGTTAAAAAATGGCAAAAATAGATTTTAGATCACCGTATGTATGTATGACCGTTGTTCTAATTATGTATATCATAAAAGTTTTTCTAAAAATAATTATTGGGTCTAGTATTAATTCTATTTCATTATACGGAGATGGAGTACATAATCTTTCAGATATATTCGAAGCCGTGTTAGTAATGTTTGCACTATATGTTTCTAAAAGACCAGAAAATGCAAAATACCCTTTAGGGAAGTCATCAATTGAAAATATTGGAAGCTTGCTTATCGGACTTGCCTTGTTGTCTGTGTCTGTCAATTTTTTCTTTAAATCAATTTTAGGATTCTTTCTTTACATGAGTATTTTTCCACAGATTACTACTTTGCTAAGCACCTTTGTGAGTATACCTGAAGCAATAAACTTTGGAAATAATGCTCTTGCAGTTATCTCAGTAATTGTGCTTTCAATCCTTGCTTCATGGTTTGTATCCTGGTATCAAATCTCTACCGGTAAAAAAAGAAATCATGTAAGCTTAATCGCTGATGGTAAGGAAACCTTTAGTGATTCAATTGTAGAAATTGCAGTATTAGCCGGTTTAGTAGGTTCATTCCTTGGTTTAAGTTATTTAGACTATATTTTTAGCTTTGTTATTTCAATATTTATGTTTAATACTGCTAGAGGTATATTACTAGAGGCGGTTGGAAATTTGATGCAAGCATCTATTGAAGAAGATAAATTCGAAGAAATAAAAAGAATATTTGCAGAGACTAAGGGGATAGAAGACTACGAGAAAAAAGATGATGACCGATTAATGGCATTCAAATTAGGCAAATTTGTTTTTGTTTCTGCAAAAGTTTATGTTTCTCCATCTTTGACTTCTGAAGGAATTTATGCAATACGGAAGGGAATAAGTCAAAAAATTAGAGAAATGCTAAATGATTGCGAAGTAAGAGTATATATTAAAGAAAAAGTATTCCAAGAAAAACAAAGTAGGGCAATAATCCCTATAGATGAAACATCTAGCGATCCATTTACCTCTTTTATTTCAGAAGAATTTTCTAAAGCCAGTAGTTACTATTTAGTAGATGTCTCGGGTGAAAGAATTGTTACGGTAAGAAAGTATGAAAATAATTTTAAGAGTAAAGAAAATCTTGCAGAGTTTATTTCTAAGAAAATGGTTGACATGCTTTATTTAGTAAAAGAAGATAAAAAATTGAAAAGTTTACTTCCTAAAGTAGTTTTCGAAAAGACCAACTTCTTAATCTTCCAAGATATGTTTCATTAGAATGGAGAAAAGTTTTTAAATGGACAAAAAGACGTATTTTTATGGTTGATACATTTTACACAGAGGCACTACAGCAAAGACTGGAGGCAGAAGCTAAAAAGCAAGGAATTACAAGTTCTGAAGTTTTAAGAAGGGCTTTGAACACTCCATCCTATTTAGGTACTTGTGGATATGCATATGAAGAAAAAAACAGGACACTCCTGAAGAAAGAGTGACTGAAGCAAGAATTATTAAAAAACTTGGCTGGTTGCCAAGTACTACTCCTTAAACGTATTTAATTTTTCAGAACGAGGTAATTGTTTAATCCAATATTCTGCTTTACAGGCATCTGATTTATCTTTACATGGCTTTGTTGCAATTAGGTGACTGAAACCATGACGCATTACGTACTTGCTACCCTTTTTAGACTTGTGAGCTTTCATTCTTTTTTCAACGTCGTTTGTGACGCCAGTATAATAAGAACCGTCAAGACATTCTAAAATATAAACACACCATGCCTTTTCTACCATTTGTTCTTTCTCCTTTTCTAAAAAATCATATATAATTCTCGCTTTTTCCGAAAGCCCTATTTTTGTATAAGCCTCTCTTTCAGATTCTAAAGAAAAACAGGGGATTTCTAAATTAGCTATTTCAATCTTAATAGGACTTTTATTTACAACCCAGTAGGCACCATGCAAGTATTCTGCGCATACAAGAATTGAAACGTTGGAAATAGTCATTATGAATTCTTTTGCTTCTCCATTGACCAGCTCTTCTATTTCTGTTTTTTTAAATTCTGAGAAAATATCAAGAAATTTATCTAAATCTTCATAATGAATGACTATTCCAACCTGTGAGGGGATAATATCAATTCCTTGTAATGCCAGGTTGGTTTTTCCTGCCAAATACCATTCTATATTAGAATTATGAAATCTTTTTACAATAATTTCTATTGCTTCTGTATATTCTTTACTTATCATGTTGCTTTCAAAATTTTTAAGTTTATATAAATATGTCCTAATCTTTATAAACTGTCAAGAACTTACCAAAATATGAATGATGCAGAAAAATACGAGTTTGAAGAAACCGTAAAAGAACTTGAAGGCTACCGAGGAAGACACACTGAGCTTATTAGTGTTTTGATTCCGGCAGATTTTAATATAAACAGCGTAGTAAAACAAATCGACACTGAAAAGGGAACTGCTGAAAATATTAAGTCTAAGAACGTAAGAAAGGCAGTTTTAGATGCACTTGAAAGAATTTCTAGACAATTAAAATTAATTGGACAAAAATTACCTGAAAATGGTTTAGCAATGTATGCGGGAAATGTTTCTGAAGTTGAAGGCCAAGAAGATGTTAGAATTTGGAATATTGAACCGCCAAAACCCCTGAAAATGAGAGTCTACAGATGTGATCAGACCTTTGTTGTAGAGCCTTTAAGGGAAATGCTTGAAACGGATGAGGTTTATGGGTTACTAGTTATTGATAGAAAAGAAGCGGCTATCGGTATTTTGGAAGGAAAATCTATTAAAATGTTACATAATATGACTTCAGGCGTTCCATCTAAACAGAGGTCTGGTGGGCAGTCTGCACAAAGATTTGCAAGAGCAACAGAAGGAGCAGCTAAAGAATTTTACAGAAGAGTTTCTGAAGTTATGAAAGATGTTTTCTTTGAAAATAAAAAATTAAAAGGAATTTTAATTGGCGGTCCAATACCAACAAAAGAAGAATACATTGAAGTTGGAAATCTAGCAACACAATTAAAAGATAAAATTATAGGAGTTAGAGATATTGGTGATAGCGATTATGCTGGATTAAGAGCGTTGGTTGAATCTTCAAAAGATATTTTGGCAGAACAAGAAGTCACAAAACAAAGAGAAATCTTGGATGAATTTTTTATGATGCTTGCAAAGCAACCAGAAAAGATTGCTTATGGTATGGCAGAAGTTGAAGAGAGATTAAATATGGGTGCGGTTGGCAAATTAGTTATTTCTAAAGAATTACCTAGAGATAAAATAAAACAACTTGAAGTACTTGCGAAAACAACTTCAGTTGAAATACATATTGTTACTTCTGAAACACAAGAAGGCGTCCAATTCTTGAATATTGGTGGCGTCGGCGGAATTCTTAGATTTGCTATGAGTTAATTACAATGGGCTTTCCACAAAAGATATTATTTGTATGTTATGCGAATGAGAGGAGAAGCATTACGGCTGAGTTTGTTTTTAAACAGATGTTAGTTGAAAGAGGGTATACGTTCTCAAAAGATCCCAAAGGAACAGAGTTATATGTTGATTCGGCAGGAGTAAATGTAAATCCTCAAGATTACAATGTTAAACAAATGACAAAAGAGCTTGGAGACTCTGCTAATAAGATCTTTACCTTCAGTAGAAATATTGAAGCAACCTTAGCCGCAATACATCAACAGAATCCTGCTAAAATAATAAACCTAGAAATTAGTGATCGTTGGCAATGTGGCCATCCTGAATTAATGGGAATAATTAAAGAAAAACTTACTCCTTACGTTTTTGAATGGTATCTTCCTCTTAATAATGGTTAGGGAAACTTCTAATTTGAGTTATTCCAAGAAAAACCAGTAAGTATTAGTCCTGCCCCTATAATGGCTAAAGTTTTTGTTAAAGATTTTATTTTGTCACCTCGAATCCTAAAAAAATATTTCTTGTGGCATAATTAATCCAGTAGTCTTGTGGCAAATTTAAAATTCCATCCAAAGAGACTTGAGTGTTACATTGACGAAAATTTCTAAATCTTGCTTTTACTGCTGCTTGACGGTATACCTCCATTGGCCAATCATTTAGTTCAAAACTTATTTTGTCATCACCTACTGTTCTTGTAAATTTAAATCTCGGAACATCTGAACTTTCATTAAGTGAAGGAACTTTTTCATACACCCTATCTGAATTTGTTTTGCCGCCTTCGAACCCTTGTTCAACCATGTGATTTTGAAAAGCAATAAATCTTCCACCATATCTTAAATTTTCGTAAATATTGGAAAATATCTGATCTAAATCTTTTCTATTGTTAACATAATTCAAAACAAGTATTGAAATCGCATCATCGAACATATAATTTTCTAGCTTAATCATTTTTTCTGCTGGCGTATTATAGAAACTTACTAATTCGCTCTTGTTTATATCCTGTGCTAATCTAATCATTTCGGATGAAGCATCTATGCCTACAACTCTTGCTCCTTTTTCAGATAACATCCCACTTACCAAACCATAACCACATCCAACATCGAGAAGTTTACTACCCCTAACATCCCCCAGCATAGTAAGAACTGTCGGAATTATTGCATAATTTTTTACATAATGACCATTATCTAAAGCTAGATATTTTCTTGCTTCTTCGGTATTTGTGAATGGGTTTTGATTTGTCATTTTATTTTTTCTCCGCAACTATTTGCCAGAAAGCAGGAAAACCAACATCACCAGTTTGATTGCAGTCCCTCAAAACTTCTTGAGTTACATATTTACTTTGACTATGAGTAGGTTTTAATCCAGACTTATTCAATAAATTAAATATAACTTCTTCAGGATGATACCAAACAACCGATGAGAACATTTGTCCCCACGAATCTTGGTAATCTTCTTTGAATCTTTGACTTTCTGTCATTGGTAAATTATCTAGGGGAGTATATTGTGCCCAGCTTGCTCTATTGTTTCTCGTTGGTGCTTGCGGCTGATACAAATAAGGGTGCATTATAGAAACAAACAACTTTCCGTTTGGTTTAAGGACTCTTTTTGCCTCATCGAAAAATTGCCCGCACTCTTTTGGAGAATCATGAATTAAAACTGCAATACACGCAACTTTGTCGAAAACAGAGTCAATGTATGGCAATTTAGTAATATCTGCTAGTTTATAATTAATATTCAAAGAATGCGGTCTTTCTTCAGCTTCTGCTTGTGCAAGCATCTTCTCATTCCGATCACAACCATAAACCCATGCTCCTTTTCTCGCAAGTCTTCGTGAAATAAAACCTGCTCCACAACCAGCATCTAGAATTTCTTCACCATGTTTCGCATCAATTAAATCTACAGAAGGAAGTCTTCCAAGATAATCACCCATAACAGTAAGCTTGTCGCCTTTTAGCGTCCAAAATTCCGAATTTCTTTGATATTCTTGGTCTTCTAATTTTTCGATTTTCATTCCGAATCCTCCAATAAATCAATTGTAATTTTGACAAGCATTTGCGGTTTTATTTTTCCAGAAAGAACACTTGGAATAACAATTACAGATTGACTTCCATGTTTAGCTATTCTCTTAGTAATGATAAATTGATTTTTTTCCATTATAACTTCCTCCCGTTTTCATCTACTCTCTGAACAAGTCTTATTCCTTTAGATTCATGTACATGTCCATTTATTGCATGAGCTTGTAAGGTTAAACTACCGTCTCCACTCCATGTTGTAAAATTTACAGCAGTCGGACCGTCATCCCTATCGTAAACACCTATATGCTGCAATATACGAGTGTCGCCTTCAAGATTTTTCATAGCAAAATGAGGTATACTTAATTCTATTGTTTGATAGTTTCCAATATAAAGACAACCTTCTAAGGACGGGCAGATTCTTTCTAATGCCTGTAGATATAAGGGTGCTAAGGATTTAGTATTAGAGCCCTCTTTTTTTGATACCATAAATTTATTATCAGGAGCTATCGTTCCATCAACGAGCCTATGCCCGTAAGTTACACATATAGAGCTTTCGCCCTGAGTGAACATCGTATCTACGTGTTCACCATATCCTCTCCGTACAAGAGACTCTAGGAATGATTTATTCTTCCTCTTAGCCCACGTAAGCATTTTGATATATTCATTCATATCTAAAACAGAATAGCCTTGTTCCAAAACTCTTTTCATTGAGTATTCCCAAGTTCTACCAGAACAAACAAGTTTTGTTGAAACATTACCAATTTCTGGGACGTAAATACTTGGAATTTTTTCTTTAATTATTATAGGCGCATAATACTCTACGTCTTTGTCTTTCTTATTTTCACTAGTTTTCCATCTTTTAAATTTCTGCCATCGTGTTAGATCACTTATTCGCTCTTGAGTTAATCCTTCTCTTCTTATTCTTCTTTCGAATGATTCGCTTTTGAATTCCATGATTCCCCTACTAAAGCTTTCTTCTCTTTTAATCGTAGCTAATTTTTCTTCTTCTATTTTCTTTTTTTCTTCCTCTAAACGTTTTTGTTCTTGAGCTGCTTTTTCTTCAAGAAATTTTCTATGCGGACCATCGGCTTCAAAAACTTCTTCTTTGGGAATATATATGTCTGTCATTTTCCACCTCTTATTCTTTCAACTAAATTTGATTCTACTGGTCTTTGTGCTTTTTGCATTTCTTGCTCTGTAATTTTTTGAGGAGTTTGATAGGTTCCATTATATTGAAATAATTTTATTTCTTTTCCATTGAATGGAATAGATAAATAACCAACATTATTAGTTCCATATCTTGTTGCAGAAATATTTTGTAGGGATGCTTGATACTTAGTTAATTCTTTATCAGTATCGTTACACTGTTTCAATGCAGACATACAACTACCAATTGAACCAATAGCAAGGAAGGTAACAAGCGCAGAATAAGTGCTCATTTTTTATCTACCTCAACTCTAGTCAAATCAAGTTCTAGCTGTCTCTCATCCTTATTTTTAAAAAACGCATAGGAATAATCTTCTGTCAAAACAGTGCCGCTGCTATCAGTTTGTTTGCACATGCCACCAGTATAATAATCTGCATCTCTTGGCACGATTGTGGATAAAAAATATCCTTCTCTTCTTTGCTGAGGCCACTGATCCATTGAATATTTAATAGCTGCATAATGTGCACTTTTAGAACTAATAAAACGCAATAGCCCTTTCTCTAGCATTGCATTTACTTCGTCTGTTGTTAGTTTTGTTAATTCTTGTTTTGTCATTTTATTTACACTCCTTAATAATACGTCCGATCTTACTTTCCGATTCCATTCTCAACAGAGTATCTATTCCTGCTTTCCAATTCTTTCTTCCTTCAACTGAAGTATCAAAATATGGAACACTAGAAATCAGACCTTTTACTGGTGCAAATTGATCTGAATGGTGATGCGTAGAAGTTACTATTACAGAAGCCAGGTCCCTCTCTTTCGCTTGCTCTGCTACAATTATTCCTAACGGAAGATTTCTCCCAGATCTAATGTTTTCTTCAATTTTTTGGAATTCTAAATATTTTGAATATTTCCTTATTCCATACACTGCGCTTCTTGCAGAGTCCATAATTAATTCGCACAGATTCCTAGAGGCCATAATTTCTTCTACATATCTTTGGGGAGTTATACCCAATAAACTAGAAGCTTCCTCCATGACTAGGTAAATTGGATCGTCTTTGCCAATCTTTGTAAATGTATCTTCTTTAAATGATTCATAGTAGGGTAAGAATCTTTGAATATATTGATCTGTTGCTGTAGATCCAGCTGGAAAGAAAAGATCTGAAACAACTGCATCTACCTGCGGTAAATATTTTAATGCGTCAGATAAATTTGTTGCGACAAAAAAATCCCTAATGCCTGCTTTTATTGCATCATGCTGTGCCCAAATTGCTTCTGCAGTATTGTCTTCAATAATCAATAATTTGTTTATTGTCATTTTGATTTTCTCCCAGTAACATATACTAACTCAAATCCTGGTTGTCGTTCGCCTTTATTTTTAAAAAATGTAAAAGAATACTCTTCTTCACATAATAATGTAAAACCTAAAATTGTTGCATCTTTACTACGCACTAATCCTCCAATATAAAAATCTGCATTTTCAGGGGCAACCCTTTCAAAGAATATTTTCTGCCTCTGTCTTTGAGAACAATCATTTAAGTCTTCTCTTAATGCATTGTAAACATAAATTTCTGTACTAATGTAGTGAAGCTTCCCCTCTTCCAACATTTCATTTAAGCTAAATCTATTTATGCTTCTTATGATTTTAGATTGTTCTGCCATCTTAGAATTTAGCCCTCAGTGCAAGTCTTGGAACAACTTCTGGAATTGGATTTCCTACACCATTGTTATTTAATTGAAGATTTAATCCTACAGAAAATCTTTTTTCTTCTCCAAACTTTCTTGCTAGTTCAATTTCACCATAACACCATTGAGGTCCTTTCTCGGCAGCAACATTCATCTCTCCAAATGCTAATAATGAAAAATCATATGGAAGTTCCGCACCTATTACTAAACCGACTATTTGCCTATTATCGACCTTCTCCCCTTCTCTATCTAAATATGCCGGCAGATAACATACTTTTGCGAATGTTCCTTTGGGCATAGGTAATGAATAGCTTAAACCAAAACCAACTCTAGATATAGGTTCATTAATATGTTCTACATTTGCTCTAAGGTTTAATTTGTCAACTAATCCTTTTTCAATAACTGTCTTTCCAAAATAACCCGTGTCTTTTTCATAAAAATCCACGAATCCAGAAACCTTAGTAGAATATGGGAGTGTTGTGGAATGGTTCAATTCAGTATATGTAGTTTGAGCACCAGCATTTGAATCAGTGCCTAAAAAATAAGCAATATTTCCAGATAGTTTTACTTCTTCCAGTTTTTCAGCTAAGTCTGCTTTTACTTGAGTCTGTGGAAGTAAAGTTAATCCTGCAAGTGCAAGACTTCTTAATGTACTCTTTATGTTTTTTGTTTGTGTTTTCATGTTTGTTTTGTGTATGCTTTATGTTGTATTAACTTTCAAGTGACACATTATTTATACATAAAAACCTAGATATAAACTTTTTTATTAAACTATATATATTAGTATAAGGCTATATATATTTTAGAAAAGTTTAAATATAGCTACCTATTATAAATAATATGAAAAGAAAGCTTGTAAAACAAGGATCAGCAACTATGATGATTAGTTTACCTACTAAGTGGATTAAAGAAAATAAACTAGAAAAGGGAGACGAAATAGATTTAGAGGAAGAAGGGAGTAGATTAATAATATCTAAAGATACACAAAAAACAAAAAAAGAAATTATAATAGATATTACTGTCCCGCATCCAGCAGCAATTAGAGTAATGATTACAAATGCATATAGATCAGACTATAATAAAATTAAAGTTACATACAAGGAACCAAAAACGTATGAAATTATAAAACAATTATTAGATGAACAATTATTTGGATATGAAATTCTTGAAAAAGAAAAAGATTTCTGTATAATAGAGAATATTGCTTCTTTGGAAGAAAATCAATTCGATAATATATTTTCAAAATTAATTATGAATATAGAGGATAGTTTTGATCATGTTGAACAATTAATTAACGGAGAAAAACCAGATTTTGAAAAAACACAAAATAAAACGAAAGAATTTGATAATTTGTGCAGAAGAATTATAGCTAGAGAGGATAAAAACAAATCAGAAGTTAGACTTGATTTCAATTCTGAATTAATACACGCGCAGAGAGAATTATATTTACTAATGGTTTATATGACTAAAAATAAGACTAAATTCGATAAATCTGAAATAGAGTTACTGAGGAATGTTAGAAAGTCATTTAATATGATAAAAGAAGCATATCAGAAAAAAAGTGTAGAGATTCTAGAAAAATTAATTGAATTTGAACAACAAGAATATAAGAACTCTTACAAACTTCTAGAAAAAACAAATCCGATAATAGTGCATCATCTAATGAATTCACTCAGAGGATTTTATCTTTGTGCTTCGCCTTTAATGGGAATACTAATTTAAAGACCTACTCGAACCTTGGAATTCTTAAAAAACTACTCGAACCTTGGAATTCTGGCAATCTTGCTTCACGACCTAAAGCGTGCGGATCCTTTTGAGGCATTTTGCCCCAGTCTATTTTGCCGTCTTCATCAGTTATAGAATACAATCCTAAAGCAGTGCTTATCAAAGATTCTTTTTTCGGATCTAAAATCTTACTATATCCTGCATGAACCGTCCCTAGCCCTTCTTTCGATTCACAATTAGCCAGATATTCCTGACTCTGAGTTCGAGTCTTAGCTGCTATTACTTCCTCTCTTGAACAAAAATAGTCAGTAAAAACATCTGCCACAGTTTTATTATTACCTAGATTCTGTTTTAGATACATTGTTCCAAAAGCTAATACCGTTCTACTATCCTGTACATCGGCACGATTAAAACGATCACTTGCTTGGATAAATTTTTCAGGAACCAAGAACTTACTCACTCTTGCAGAGCCTTCTTTGCTATATGAATTTTCTAGTTCGGGAGTATACGCAAGATAGCAAGCCCTAACCCAGGAAGAAACTAAACGCTTATCCATCAATTGAATCCCTCTTGAAATCTCTAAAAGAGAACCCATGTCTAGTCCAGTATCTTTTTTTATTTCTAATTCGGCTCTAGCAATATTTTTTTTAGCATCTTCTAATCTTGGAAGAATAGCATCTACATTATATGCCCACTCTGCAGAATGGGGATTTAATTGAGTGTCTAAACTAAACTTAGTGTAGTCCTCTCTTGCAAGAATATCCCTCATTGTAGGTTTTAGCTCTGGATCTCTTGTTGCAATATTATAAATTATCCCACCAGTAATTCCTGAAGCAACAATTGCTGGCAATGTATATTTAATACCTCTAATTAGATTATCTTTTAATTTTTCCCAAGGATTATTGTGTATTTTCCTCCAAGCTCCTTCGGCATCTTCAGCGCTATAAAAACTCTTGACATAATCCATAGAAAATGCTCTTTTGAAAAAGGATCGATACTTAGCAGGTAATTTAGAAATTGCACGCTTTGTATTCTTTGCATGTATTTCAGGAGATATGAATTCACTACCATTTCCGCACTCTCCAGTTTGAAGCTTTACCTTTAGACTTCTTTCTCCAACCTTTAGTTCTTTTCCACAGTCATCTTGAACTATCTTATAATCAAAGGCATCTTGTCCTGTAAGTGCATAATAAAGTGTTGTTGCTGTAGAATAAACATCTGTTTTCTCAGTTGCACGTGTTGCTTTTCCAGTTAACACTGCATTAAGCAATGAGGGATAAGCATGCTGTGTTCCGCCCCTTGTAGGCATAATTAAATCTTCAATATTAGAAACTTTTGCAGCAGTTTGCCAGTCACCCAACATTCCCCTTCCGTCTGTTTGCATATAAAAATTTGAAGGCTTAATGTCTCGGTGAATAATCCCTTTACTGTGAGCATATCCTACTGCATCAAATAACTGGTTACCTATTCTGCTTAATACTACCGGATTTTTTATTGCACCAGCCGTTCTAACTATTGTTTCTAAATCTGTTCCTTGCGTATCATCTTCAACATTCACAGTTCTTCCGTCTGATAACTGGAAACTATCCAAGACTCTTATGATATTTGGATGAACCAACTCATTCGCAATATTAACTTCTTTTAAATCTAAGTTTCCCTTGCTAGCATTAATTAGGGTACAGACTGAACTATCATTAATTTCTTTTAGAGGAATTTTCATAATTGCTTTTCTGGAAGAATTTCCCCTCTTTACATTAACTCTGAATGCCTTTCGAGTGTGCCCTTCTCCGATTTCCTCAACTATCTCATATCCTCTTGCTTTTACTTCAGAAAGATCCAATTCAGAGACTCCGTTAACTATTCTACTCATTTTCAGCTCCGGGTAAAACTTCAATATTTATTTGAATAATTGTTCCTGGCTTCAAATGTTGCTCTAAAATTCGTGGAATAACTATAATTGACTGGCTTCCGTGTTTTGCCACCTTCTTTGTTATTACGAATTTTTTATTTTCCATAGGTAATAGAATATATTTTCAAAAATAGATATATCCCGGATAGAATTATTACACTAGTAATGCCATTTCTTTGTGTAATTTCCTCTATTATTTTATTTAGTTGTTGTATCATTTTGTTGTTATTTTATAGTAATACTTTATACATATCTTATGTATAAACTAGTATTTAAACCTTACGGTTTGTTGTTATTATAAAATGACACTAATTAGAAGTATTCCATAACAATAGCCCAAAGGGCGGAGAAATCTCTACGAGAACATTGTTTATAAAAGAAAGATAAATAGGCTAGAAATAAGAAGTTTAGGTAAACTAATTGGTTTTTGTATAAATCCAAAGAGCTGAATAAGCTGCAAAAACGACTATAACACTCGCAAAAGTTCCTCTTTGCGCAAACTGTTCTACAAGCTTATTAAGTTGTGAAATCAACATTTTCTTATGTTTTTTATAGGTTTTTTAGCTATTTAACCCTTACGTTTTAAGACTATTTAGGGCAACCTGGAATGCAACAAAAACCCCAATAAAAACCCTTTAAAAGCCCTTATTCCTAAATAATTCATGGAAGAAGATAAGGTTGTTCTTAAAGAAGAGATAATTAATGAACCTAAAGAAAAACAAACTGAAACTCCAGTTAAACAGGCAAAGGTTTCTGAAAAAGTTATCACACACGAAACAGCAGATGAGATGGATAATGTGTTTGAAGAAAAAGAAAAAGAAAATGAAGAGAAAGTTGAAGCTGCACTTTTTATCGCAGGAAGATTCTTGAACCTTCAAGAGTTAATTATGCTTACAGATGTTAACCCTATTATGCTAAAAGACATTTTAAATAAGCTAGAGAGAAGATATTCAAAAAGTGCGATTGTAATTGTTAATAGAAATAACTCTTGGAAAATGGACGTATCAGAAAAATATACTTTTATGGTAAATAAATTGGCTTCTGGTAGCACAGAATTCACAAAAGCAGAACAAGAAACTCTTGCAGTTATTGCATACAAACAACCAATAAAACAGTCGGTCGTTATAAAAATAAGAGGTAATAAAGCCTATGACCATATTGCGAAGTTTATTGAACTAGGCTTATTGCAATCTAAAAAGTCAGGACACACAAATGACTTAACTTTAACCGAAGAATTTTATGAATATTTTAATGTTCAAAAAAGAAGTATTTTAAGAGGAGAGGGTGCAGAAGAAATTGAGGAAGAAGTAAAGACGGAAGGCGGAGAATAAAATGGAAATAATTGAGGGAATTTATTTCTTCTATATGTTTGTATCTTTATTTTTCTTAATATTAACCTTGCTATTATACTTTCATAATAAGAATCGACTGATGCATATCCCAGAATTGAAAGAAAACTACCCCTTAAGTGTTTTAATTCCGGCATATAATGAGGAAGGAACTATCCAAGGAACTATTGAATCTATTTTTTCGTCCAATTATAAAGGCTTAAAAGAAGTTATTGTAATAAATGATGGAAGCAAAGACAATACATTAAAAATAGCTAACTCTTTGAAGAAAAAATATCCAAAGTTAATTGTTTTAGATAAAAAAAATTCAGGTAAAGCAGATAGTATCAATTATGCATTAAAATTTGTTAAAGGAGATTTTGTTGCAATTATAGATGCAGATAGCTACCCAGAAAAAAATGCTTTTTCTCATTTAATGGGTTACTTTTCAGATACTAGTGTTGGAGCAGTTACTGCAGCATGTACTCCTCTAAATAGGAATACAATGTTAGAGAGATTGCAAGCAATAGAATACAAAGTTATCGCTTTTACAAGAAAGTTACTTGAATTTATTGACTCCATTTATGTTGCTCCAGGATCTCTTTCAGTTTATAGAAAAACTGCACTGGACGAAATTGGAGGGTTTGATAAAACAAACATGACTGAAGATATCGAGTCTACATGGCACATACTTAAGAATGGATGGAAAGTGAAGATGTGCCTAGCTGCAACTGTAACGACTGTTGTTCCGAATAAATTTAAAGCATGGTGGATACAGCGAGTTAGGTGGACTATTGGAGGGTTCCAAGTTCTTAAAAAATATTGCAGACATATTTTCCAAAAGAGCATGTTTGGATATTTTGTAATTCCTTTCTTTGCTTTTGGATTATCTATTGGTTTGTTAGGAGTAGGAATATTTTTCTACCTATTATTAGGTAGAGCTCTTAATCAAGTAGAAATAGCACTTTACAAAATGCACGCAAATGTGAGTGTAGTCTCTTTAGCAGATTTGAGTATGACTCCTACCTTATTAAATTACTTTGGGATTGTTTTATTTGTTTTATTTTTATTGTTTACCTTTTTTGTTTTATTTACTATGCGGGACAAATTCTTAAAGAAAGAAAATTTATTTGAAGTTATAATTTATATGACTTTATACTTGATTGTTTACCCATTCATGATAATATGGTCCATATATAAATGGAATAAGGGAGAGTTCAGATGGCGATGAGGTATAGATATTACTTTGCAGAAGCATTAGTTTTAACAATTCTTGTGTTCATTGGAGGATTCCTTGTCGGCTTAGGTATTGAGAATAATCGAAATGCTAGACTAGCCGATTCTTATATCAGTACTGAGAGTGAAATAATAGATTTAGGAGCACAACTAGACATTTCCAACCTAGGAAGATATACTTGCTCTGAATTAGTTAATAGAAATTCAGACATTGGAGATCAAATTTATAGACAAGCCTTAATATTTGAACAATATGAAACTTCGGCAATATTTACCAAATCACAGCTTGTAAAAGAACACAGAAAATTTGATGCTTTGAGAACTTTATTTTGGATAAATAGTATTAAAATTAAAGAAAGATGTGGAAATAATGTTTTGGACACGGTTATATATCTTTATAATTATCCTACTGAAGATATTAGTGAAATAGCTAAACAAAAAGTTATGGCAAGAATAACTCAAGAGATCAAGTCAAACTCAGAAAAGAATATTATTTTAATCCCAATAGCTAAGAATCTTAATATTAGTTCCCTAAATACCCTTACAAGCAACTATCCTAATATGAATGAAAGTGTCCTTTTAATAGTCAATGAAAAAGAAACCTTTTTGCCAGAACAAACAGAACAAATAAGAAACTACTTCGGCTTGATTTTTGAATAGTATTTTTTAGTGTAATAATCCTTAAAAAGACCCTGTTAATTTACATTCTATGGCTAAATGTTTTGTTTGTGGAAAACCAGAAGAAGAAGTCGCATTATTTGATGGTATCGGCGATGCAGGTGTTAGGAAAGTTTGTTATTCTTGTTCTGAAAGAGAAGGAGTTACTTTAATACGTAAACCAACTAGAGAGCAGCTTGAACAAGCTGAAAAAAGAAGAAGTGTTCGAGAAGTTATGGAAAATATGTCTAATCCTCAAAAGAAGTTTATGATAAAAGACCAAATGATTGCACACAAAAGTTTAGCAAAATTAAGATTTCCAGGGATGAAACAGGAACACGGAGATTTATTAGAAAATTATGATTGGATTTTAAAGCAAGCTAGAAGACATGCAAAAATTACAACTACAAAGGTTTCACAGTTAGCAGGCATTGATCAAAAACAATATGAATCTTTAGAGGCAGGACAATTGTTTCCAAACTTCCAAGCTGTTGCTGCGGCAGTTGAGAGAGTTTTAGAAGTTAAAATCTTAAGAGTTGCACGAAAGGAAATAAAAATGCTTCCGGTAGAATCAAAAAGAATAGAAGAAAAAAATACGGTTGAACATAGTATCTTAGATTCTGTCAAACAAAAAATGAAGAAACATTTCTTTCTTGTAAAAAAAGCTAAAGAAGACGGAGTGGATTATTACGATGGAGATATTGAAACAAAGCACGATAAAATTGATGTTGATGAGATAGTTAGACAAAAAAATGAAGAAAAACAAAAGAAATTCCAGCAACTAGCAACAGAAATTGACTCAGATAAATTTGATTTTTCTAGAAGAGAAAATTTAGACAAAATTACCCTCCAAGATTTAGCAGATTTGAAGAAAATGAAAAGAGAAAAAGAAAAGCTTGAGAGTGATAGTGGAGAACTATGAGTCCTGGAGAAGCTTTGGAAAGTTTATTTAATGTTTGGAATTTGATAGCCGAAAGACGTTTTAAAACATATGGCCACGCAGGAATCATTGTTTTGAATAGGGGAGAAGACAGCGTTGTTCAAGAGAAGTATTACCCTACCCTTGAGCTTTTTTCTAAAGAATATAATACGGCTCCGAGATCAAAAAATAGTTTAGTTATTGATTTAAGTGAGAAAGAATAATTAGATAACTAAAATAAATATTACGAGAAAAAATTTAATAATTACTTCTTGGGTTTCCAGTGTAAGACTTTGTCTACAAAAAGATACACTAATAAAATTATTAACAATAAGCTAAAAAAGGCACTCAAAAAAGAACCAACTCTCAAATTTATAGAACCCAATGTCCAAGTAATATCTTCCCATACTAATGCTTTATTGGAAATTAGAGGCCGAATAAGTGGTAAAAAAAGATCATTGACTATTGACTGTACAAGATTTAGTGCTGCCATTCCAACGATAAAAGCTACTGAAATTGCAATTATCCTATATTCTCTAAGAAATTCCTTAAATCTACTGAACACCTTCATGCTTATCTTAAGAATTTGAATTATATAAAGATTCCTTTTGTAGAATGTCTAAAAATAAGATAAATATTATCAATTTGTAAAAAGTTATTTTAAAAAAGATCCAGAAAAAAATGAACAACCATGAATTATTGATTTAAGTGAGAAAGAATAATTAATCTTTTATTTCATAATTGTCTAATGCGACAAGAGGAGTTTGACTTGATTGAATATCTGACAAAACAGATTGTATTGAAGATATCTGGTTCTCTAATGATGTCTTTTCAGATCCAAGTAATACAGTAATTGTTTTACCGACTCGCACTCTTGCTTCATCTTCACTTCCGCTTTTTTCTGCAGAAACACCATAACTATAAAGAACCGCATAATAAGGGCCATTTGCACACTCAGGAGCATGGATTATTTCAATACCTCCAATACTTGGAACATTGTACTTTCTCATTATTACTTTTTTTGCCATTTTATCCTAAATACCTCAAAATTCCGGGTCTAGGTTCATAGATCATCCCTTCTTCTAAAAGGTGCTTAATTTCAGCGTTAATCACTTCTGGAGAGGCTTCTGTGTCTAGGATTAGTTGTTCTTTATCTAACCCTCCAGTTGAATCTGATTTTTTTATTTTTTCTAGAATTATATCTCTAAGGGAGGCATTTGTTGGAAGAGGAGCATCTTTGTGTGACTGTTGTATTTCCAGTTTTCTAACCAATAACCATTTAGGATCAACTTTTTTTGCAATCTCAGGAGTAATATAAATTTCGCTATTATACTCTCTTACTAAACCAATTATTTGTAAAGTATCTCCTTGAGAAATATCTTTTAGAGGAGCAATATCATCGCCGAAAGCCTTTAATTTTATTTGTCCAGAAGCATCATCCACAGTTATGGATGCGTATTTTTTCTCGCCATCATTTATGAATTTGTCAACTGCGTTTGCAATTAAATTAACTCTAATGACTTTTTTGTCGCCAAGTTCTAAAAATAAAAGTTTTCCTTCGTTTGAAATTGGCTTAGATTTCATAATATCTCCAATTCGCATCTTATAAGCCACATTCCTCTTTCTTTGCTCGTTATCTATTACACCTTCCATGTTTTGAGAAAAGGATTTGGTTTTATAAAGATTTATGTTGTAGAAAAGTCAACTTTTCTTTCTAAGTGACTTTTGAAATAAGCTACTTTCTACATATATCTTGAGGAATTTTGTAGTTTCAGAATAGGTAGGTATAGTGATAGGATTCTAAAAACTACATCCTTTGAACATACCCTCTTCTAGGCCTGAATAAATCACCTGCACTAACCAGTTTGTCCAATGCTTCTTCTAATTCTTCTTTTTTTAACTTTCCGTCCGCAGTTTTTTCAACTTCTTCCATGGGGATAAGTTTACCAAGCCTTGATTCTAATTCTTCTAAAATTTCTTTTAATATATGGATCTTATTTCTTTTTGATGCTGGATTTCCGGAGATCTTGTCAATGTCGAAACTTTTAGTTTCTTCATCATAACCTACTTGCATCATGTAGAACTTCATTAACGCAATAGCTTTTAATGCGTCTTCTTCCGTTACAACTTTTCCAAGCCTTGCTTTTGATGTTGCTTCCGCTAATCTAACTAAAGCTTCCAACTGTCTCGCAGAAATAGGAATTGGTTTTACACCTTCATTTGCAATGGTCGGTTGATTTCTTAAATTAACATAAAACGTTTTAATTCTTTTAATTGCTTCATCCGATAAAGTGGGACTACAATGTTGCTTTGCAAATGCAATATATTTTCTCAAAAGTTCTTTACTAATTATGTCCACATTATGTGTCTCTTGTTTGTGTTCTCGTAAAACATGAGCAGCAATACTTTCATCACGAGTTTTATCGGGGAGATCTCTTAGGATAAATAAAACATCAAATCTGTTTAATAAAGAAGGAGCTAAATTAACTTGCTTCGCAATCATTTCATGAGGGTCAAACCTACCAAACTTTGGATTCGCTGCTGCAAGAACTGCGGTCTGTGCTCTTAAGCTCGCTTGAACATTTGCTTTAGAAATAGTAACTGTATTATGCAATATCATTCCGTTTGAAATGAAAGTATGGTGCGGCTCAATTGTAACGTCGTAAACCCACTTTATGTTTTCATTTTTTAATTTAGAAACTTTTTTAATTTTTACCCACCTCGAACAACCAAACGCTAACCTTTCTAGAGTTCGTAGTTCTTCTATAACCTCTTTTGCATTGAGATTAATTGCCTTAGCTAATGCAATTTTAACTAATTTTTGTAAAAATACTCTTTGTTTTTCTACTCCCAAATCAATCGAATGTCCTATTTCTTTTTTGGCAGAAATTTTTAGTTTCTTAAATATTTCATTTATTTTATTCGTGCAATTTGGAACTATGTCTGTAATTGTTCTATATGTTTTCTCCTTTTCACAGTATAATTTAAGTTTGTCTTGCTTATGTTTCGACAAGAAACCTATGTCTCTCATAAACTTACTAAGATTTTCTTGTCCGGAAATATCAATTCTCCATACACTTGAATGATTATCCCAAAAAATAGAAGATTGAATTTCAAACCTTAGGAGTAAATCTGAAACCTGTTCAGATAATTCCCGATTTTCAGAGACTAAAGAAACCCTACAGCCATTTCTATTCTGCAAAGAAACGGATCCATCTCCATCATATAAAGACCTCAATAAAAACCTAATATTTTCTTTAGGTAATTTCATAGCAAAATAAGGAATTCTTTTTAAGTTTCCTTTTTCTAATAAATTTGAATCTATATTCATAAAATATTCATAAACTTTTTTAGAAATAACTCTAACTGCAAATTGATTTTTCCTTTTTGTAATTATAGGATTGATGTTAAAGTAATTACTAATTGATTTCTTATAGTCCTTTATTAAATCTTCATTATTATTCCAAAATTGAATTCCTGTTTTCTTTCCCCTATTTAATTCATAACACCCATCGCTAATATGATATCCTAAAATTTTACACAAATCATCATTCTTTGATTCATAATTTTCCTCATGTATATCTAATCTTGAAGGAACTGGAGAAAAATCTCCATCTTCCAAATCTTCTGCAGGCAAAGTAATAATTTTTCCATCTTTAACTACCCAACATGGATGTTCTGGTGTAACTATTATTTCCCTTCCGTTAGATAGTTGTATTTTTACAAATTCTTTAGGAGCTAAATGTCTACTCACTCTAACTGCTTTTAATGGAAAATTGAAATTAAAATCAGTAGATAATAACTCTACGTTTTCTACAGGCAAAATTTCGCAGTCTTTTCCCATATAAACTTTATTTTTGTTTTCATTAATTAGTTTGTCAACAAACTCTCCAATTTTTACATAGTCCCCATTTGAAAGCATTAATTTAAAGTCAGGTAACATGCATTGTTGCTCCATCGCCTCGTGCATTGTCGATCTATCATTTTCATCCATCTTTTCTAACTCGTCAATACAAACTAAACCTTTATTGGATAAAACCATCGCACCTGCTTCTAATGCCCAACCTCTTAAAAATTCGTCTTTAACCACCGTAGCAGTAAGACCTGCACCTGAAGTAGATTTACCTGAAACGTAACGTCCTTTAGGAGCAATTCCTGAAATGAACTTCAACATAACGGATTTTGCTACGCCTGGATCACCAACCAATAAAACGTGTAAGTCACCCCTTGTCTTAGTTCCGTCTGAACGAGATTTCATAACTCCTCCAAATAATTGTAGAGCTAAAGAGGTTTTAATTTCAGGATAACCCCAAACAGAAGGAGCTATACTTGCCGCAAGTTTTTCCATAATTTTAGGATCTGCTGCAAGTTCTCTAATTTCCTGCTCGTCTTCCTCTGAAACATTAATCTCATCAAAACTTTCTTCCATCGGAGTAATACTATTTGCTTCAACAGCCAAATCAAAACGAGTTAAAATTCCGCCAGTTTTAGCAGGAAGGGGAACCTCTTTTAGAACACCAATAATATTAACTCTTGCGCCAGGAGTTGTCTTTTCTTCCATTCTTGGCTCTACTAAATCTTCTTTCAAAAAAACAGTCATTCTTTTTGCCTGCTCTCCACCAGTTAACGCGTCTGGAGATTCTTCAATCACAAGTCTTTGTGCGTCAACCATCTCTTTGTCTAATTCTTTGAAACCTCCACGTCTTCCACATGAACATCTTGAAGGTTCTCTAAATTTTTCATCAATTTGTAAAACACTTAATATTGTTCCACAAGCCGGACATTCAAACTTTGCGTTTATAACTCTTGGACGCACTTCAGATGCCTGACGAACAATACCTTCTATAGAAATCATAGTATTCAGATTTTTCGCTCGGATGTTTCTGATCTTCATTACCTGAGAATTTGATAAATTAAGAAGTCTAACTCTCGCATTTGGAACCAATCCTGACTCATGTAAAGCAAGTTCCAAAATTTCTAGAGTTTCTTCTGGCTTGATAATCAATCTTTCGGCCAATTCTGGCGACTGTTCAGAAAGTTCGTTGAAATCTAGCTTGACAACCTTATCTGCCTGTTTTGCGGATTCACCGAGTTCTTTTTTCTGTGTATTAAAGAAGCTCTTTGCTTCCATAATTAAGTCTTCTTGGTTAAAAGTCTCTGGCTTGCTAGCCGGTAACTCATCTTCTTCTATCTCCCCATTTCCAAAGTCATCATCCATATTCTCGATGAGCTTATTTTCTTTATAACTATTACTATTTTAGAATATATATTTACTGAATTGACCTATAATCCTTCGATTGGAGAAAAACATGAAGTTACATTAATTTCTATTGAGGAAAACACATCCCTTAACTTATCTATATCTTTTTGAGGAATGTCTCCTAATTGAAAGGGAATATCTGAATACTGCTGGTCTTTATCGATTCCCCCCTTAAGAGAGTATAAAAGTTCGCCAAGATTGACCAATCCAACTCTTTTTGTTTCTCGAGGCTTTAATCCCATTCTAGTTAGCAATGCCTTTTCTCTTTTTGGAACTTCTGCGGTACCATCGCAGTAAATCGTAAAACAAGTGCCTTGAAAATAAGATGGCCATTTTAAAACTCCTCGCCTTACCATTTCTTTGGGTAAACTTTCAACTTGTTGTAAATATGCCTTATATTCATCAGTTATACTTGCCATTGATAAATTTGCAAAAATAAGTTTATAACTATTATTGCTCTCAAAAATATAGCTTAAAATTACCTATCATTAATTTCTTCTGTTAAAAGAGCGTCACTAGGGCCTAGAGCTTCTAAAAGGAACCTTGCTTCTTTGTACGCTTTTTTATCAGGAGCTAACAATTTACAAAAAACTAAATCTGATTCTCCATTTGCTAATTGGTTTCTTTCAAATAACAAGCTTGTGTTTACCACCCCTATTTGAAGAATAAAATCACACGAGCTAGAAGGAGCATATTCTGGAAAGAAAGTAATTCTGCTATTTACCTTTGCCGTTTTATATAATGCAGTAGTAACTGCGTCAAACTGGGGAATACTTAAATAAGTACTGTATGAAATTATTTTACTGGGCATATAAATTCAGTAAAAATAGAGTTTTTAAATATTTAGTTAAAAACAAAAGTTGACCTTGCAATAATTTCAATAGACTCATTTGTTAGTTTGTATAAACCTATAAAAGAATCTTTATGAAAAACTGCAAACTCTGCTTCATCGGGTGCGAGACCTTCCAGTTCTCCTCTGAAAATCGGCTTTCCTGTTTTAAGTTGACGAATTGATTCCGTTTTTGCTTCATAACATTTGATTACTTTTTTTATTGCATCTTCTGCAGGAGTGATTATTTTTTCTAGAAGTTTTAAGTTCCCTTTTTTGTATTCTTCAACTGCTTTTTCAAAGTCATAGAGCTTTACGGCTTGACTTTCTTCAAAAATTCCAGCTTGCGTTCGTCTTAGTTCTAGCATGTGAGCTCCTCCAATTTTTTCTCCCAAATCTGAACAAAGTTTTCTAATGTAAGTTCCGCCCTGAACTTCTGAGATAAATAAAAAATCTTTTTTGTTTTCGCCAACTTCTAAAAGTTCAAATCTAATAATGTCTCTTTCTCGTTCTTGTCTTTTTACTCTTGATTTTTTTGGAGGTGTTTGCTTAATTGTTCCAATAAAACTTTCGTCAATTATTTTTTGAAGTTCTTTAATGTCCTGTTCTTTGTGCGTGTGCATTATCCCAACGTAGGTTTTATCATGACCTAAAAAAGTACCAGTTAATTTACAAGCCCTACCAAGTGCTATCGGTAAAACTCCTGTGACTCGAGGGTCTAAAGTCCCGAAATGAGAGGTCTTATTTAACCCTAGTTGTTTTCTAACATAATCAGAAATTGAAAAGGAGGTTGGACCTGCTGGTTTATCAACTACAATTATTCCAAAATTCAAAAGTTCTTTAATTGATTTTCCCATGTAAGTTAAGAATAAACTGTATTTAAAAAATAGATGTTTATGCTTTCCAGTCTGCTTTCAAGAATGTTTTGTTGCCCAGATAAGAATAATATAAATCTCCTTCATGAGCTAGCTCAGAAACACTATGGGTTCCAACTACTGGAACGCCAAATGCAAAAGTAGGCAAACCTTTCTTATTTATGTCAAAACTGCATGTTTCCACCTGCCCATTTTCCTGAGTCATAGCACTTCCGTTCGGATAGAAAACTATATTTGCTTTCCCCAAAATATCCATTATTTGGTCTATGTGCCTACGCCTTGCCTGATCTGCAGTATTGTTTCCGTCTTCAGTTAATAAAAATGGACCATATCCTGATTTTGAAATATTGGAAAAATCAATTCTGCTCGCATCGGAATCTTTATCGCTTGCAGAAACATCTACATCGCTATTTATAGCAAATGATCTTTTGTAAATACTTCTTTTGAAAGATTCGGTTAACTCTTTTCGATTCTTAACAACTTTTGCTTTCAATAACATCTCATCTACAATATCATCTAAAAATGTCGAACAAGCACCGCCAGGCCCCAGACTTCCAGTTTCTTCACGATCAAACCCAATTAGAACAGTAGTATATGGAGAGCTTGTTTGCTCAAATGCTTTCAGAGTACTAAATGTTCCTATTCTCGCATCATGCGCGTGGCCTGTAATAAATCCTTGACCAAAAATTCTTGTTGGAGTGTCTGGATAGACTTGTAAGTTTGCCTTTTGAAATTCTGTTTCACTTTTTAATCCGATTGCTTTCAAAAAATCTTTTAGATTTCTATAACCTGTAACTAAATCTAAACCCTCTCTAGGATATGCCTCATTTATTGTGTGACCTGAAACTTCCCTGGTATCTGTATGCGCATTCACATCAGTAATATATCCTCTAAATTCCAAAGGTATTCTTTTACCACTCCTATAATAATAACCTTTAACTAAATAATCATGCCCACCCCATTGTCCTGGCTGAATTACTCCAACTTCCTTTAGGTCCAACATTATCCCCAAGTGTAACTCTTGCTGATCAGGATCCCAAGGAACTATAACTGGTTTTGTTTTTAATCCCAAACCCGGAGAATCATTGTGTGAGAAAATAAGCCTGAATCCTTCTTCCAAAGGTTTAGAACCATACTTAACTGCTGCAAAGGCATTACCGTCACTTTCAGTTAAATACAACCCCTTCTTAAAATCAAATTTAGCTCTTTCTAAGGAATCTCTACAATAATCAGTTACATCAGAAGCAGTCCTTACTTCAGTAGAAAAACCGCAATATTCATTTGAAAATCTTCTTATCTTTTCACGAAATGCTTTTGACGCTTTGTCAACTGTGGGAATGGGCTTGGTTAATTGAAATGGAGGAAAACCATCCCACCTGCTGAAAATAGGATATCCTGCCTTATCTTTTTTTGGAGCCATGTTTTTGTATAAATAAAGCCGTTTAAAAGGACTAATGCCACAGAACATATATTTTAGATTATATACATCAAAAGACTTTTATAGATAAAAAGAGTGAAGTACTTATGACAGCAGAATCACATTTGGATGAAATCGCAAGAGAATGTTTAAAATATATTAAGGCCGACACTGCAAGAATTTCAAAACCTCGCGAGACTATGTATTTAATAATTGGCTTTAATAGAAATACTGTCAATAGAAAGAATTCATGGGTAGATTTGAATGGAAAAAGACTTGATTTTAATTATGTTGAAGAGTCGGTTATTGCTTCCGGAAGAACACCGAGCGAATTGATTGAATCTACGAAGGAGTATAGAAGACTTTGTGAACTGAGCATGCATGATTATCTCAGGCAAAGAGTCAATAGCCTAGTTTAATTCAAAATCTTATTAAACCCAAATTCCATTGTAAAAACATGACGTTAGACTTTGAAGAAGAATTTATGATTGTAGAACTTAAAAGGCGAAAGCCAAAAAAGGTTTTGGTTCAGTTACCAGAGGGTATAAAGACTGAAGCACTTGCAATTAAAGATAAAATCGAGAAACTAGGGATTGAAGTTATTTTTTCTGGAGAGACGGCTTGGGGCGGATGTTGTGTTGCGATTGATGAAGCTAAACAATTCAAAGTTGATTTAATTGTACATTTTGGACATTCTGAATTCTTAAAAACAAAGTTTCCAGTTTTATATATTGAAATAAAAGATAAATTAAACTTAGAACCTATTTTAAAGAAGTCTTTGGAAAGTTTGAAGAATTATAAAAAAATCGGATTAAGTTTTGCAGTGCAACATAGACATGATTTGAAGAAGATTTTAGATTTCTATAAATCAAATAAGAAAGAAGTTATCCTGAGCAAAAAGTCTGGATTTGCATTTTATGAAGGACAGGTTATTGGTTGTGAATATTCTGGTTTGAAAAAAATTGAAAAAGATGTCGAAGCATTTGTAATTGTTGGAAATAGATTTCATTCTGTTGGCGCTGCTTTAGCCGTAGAAAAAAAAGTTTATCTTTTGGATGTTTACAATAATGAAGTTTCTGAAATGTCTAGTTTTAAAGATAAAATAATTAGAGAAAGAGCCGTAGCAATTGATAGGTTTAAACGCGCACATACAGTAGGAATAATTGCTGAATCAAAGTTAGGGCAAAAGTTTGGAAATTACAAAAGTATTATTGACAAATTCAGAGAAACTGGGAAAAAAGTTCTTCTGATTAGCATGAGTGAGATGACTCCTGAAAAAGTCATGAATTTTTACAATATTGATGCGTTTGTTGAATTGGCTTGCCCGAGAATTGCAGTTGATGATTATTCAAGATACGGAAAACCAGTGTTAACTTATCGAGAGGCTTTAGTTGCTTTAGGTGAAAAAACTTGGGAAGAATTAGTGGAAGAAGGGATATTATGAAAGTCGCTGAATTTGATGGGATTAGAGCAAATATGTATGAGCAAGCGTTGGAAGAATATCCGTTAGCAAGAATAAATGATTTAAATGCAATGAAAAAATTGCTTAATCCTAAGATTGGAGAAAAAATTCTAGGTTTCGGTGAAGGAAATGGATATTTTTGTAAAGACATATCAGACTCTGTAGGTAAATCAGGAACATATTTTATAACAGACCCATCAAAAGACCAATTATTTAATTTAAAAAATAAATTAAACTATTCTCAAATAAAAATAAAAGTTATGAGTGCAGATGAATTAGTTGTGCCTAAAAACTTTTTTGATAAAATTTGGAGTTTCGGCGCATTCCACCATTGTAAAAATAAAATAGCTGCAATGAAAAATGTTTTTGAAGCTTTAAAACCTGGAGGCGTTGCAGTTATCTGCGATGTTTTTTCGGGAAGCAAATTAACTAGACACTTCGATATTCAAGTAGCAAAATATTGTATAACTGGCCATGATGTAGAATTTATGACAGATAAATCCGCAAGAAAATTATGCTCCGAATCTGGTTTTAATTCTAAAAATATAATAATTAAAAATCTACCTCAAAAATGGATTTTTAATTCAGAATATGATTTGGGAGATTTTATTTACAAATTACACGCAATGACTAAAATACCTGGAAAAGAAGAGGATAAAATAAAGGAAGTAATACGCGGCTGCAAAGAAATATTGGGCGTAAAAAAAGTAGAAAAACACTACGAACTAAACTGGCCAATGAAAGTTCTTATTGCAAAAAAATAATTAATAAATCTTATGAAACTAGACTACATTTATTTGAACACTTTTAGACAAATCAAATCCAGGAATATCTAAACTTGTATCAACGTACCAGTAGACACTTCTAGTATCTCCGCTTATTAATTTTATAGTATTAACTACAGCTCCTGCAAAACCATCTGCATTCTTTAAAACATTCTGCGGTATTTTTATTGAAAAAGGATACTCCTTTTCGCCGATTGCATAATTTCTAGCACCTTCAATTGGCTGACTAAAACTGAATATTTCTTTATTATTTTGCTTTTGATTTGAATTACTCGTTGTTATATTTGAAGAAGAAGACTTTAATACTCCTCGTAGACCAACCTTCAAAGACTTTGATTCCGAAGGTTTCTTAATTATTAATTTTACTTTTCCAGTGAGGGTCTCCCCTGGTGAAAAGCTATACTTATCAAGTTCAATAGTAATTTTTCCCTTTGTTCTAGAATATAAAAAGAATCCTAAACTAACTAATACAACAGTTAAAACTATAGCAAAAACTGATGAAACTAAAATCACATCTGACACCATGTTTTATTTAAATAAATAATGTATATAAATCTTTATAGGAGAATTAATTAAATCCTTCAAAATCTTCAACGGTAACTCCTTCCATGAAACGTCTTAGATGAACATACTTCACGTTTGGCTCTTCACATATTTGTAGCAGTTTTTCTTTTGAAGTTTTATCCGATATCATTACCTCATCTAGGGGATCTAGTTTAGAGATCCTATGCGGAGAGTATATTTTAAATGTAGGTGCAATTTGAGCAGGGCCCAGAGGAAGGGAGAAACATTCATGTAAAGGCATAGGGGCAGGAGGTTTAACTAAAGTTAGGGGGCTAGGAAGTGAGGAGATGACACATACTAAATATCTCCCGTTGTTGGTCCAATAAAGATCTTGTTGTTTATTAAAACCTTCAACTACTAAAGAATGAGTTATGCGTAAGCAACTATTAGGATAATCCACATGTGTTGCGATAGCTACTCCCTCCGGAGGATTTCCAATTCTGTTTACAATATCCTTTTTTCTTTCAGTCAATTCCGGATAATGTTCTGGCTGTGTTATATCAGATATGGAAAGTTTAGCCGCAGATTCCAAATAATCTAGAGGATTCAAAACTTTTTTTACAGGTAATTTTTCACGATTAATTTCCGCTTCTACAGTCAAATACATAGGAATAGGAGTGCGCGCAGGACTAGCATCTATGGATACAGGCCTAAATCCTCGCATAATAAACTCTTCTTTAGATTCCACCCAGTGATTACCCGTTATAGCCATCCTTATTTTTATATACCCTCTCTCTTTTGCCTCACCCACTAGATTAAAAGGCAGGGACCTTTTATTGCATCTCGGATTAACATTCACTTTAAGCGTTAGCAAATCTGAACCATTACCTTCCAGAGAAAAGTTTTTGTTTTCTTTTAATGATGATTTATCTCCGTAGCAAAATTCCCGAGGGAGAGGATTTTGAAAAGGTAAAATTGTAGAATGAAATGCTCCACGGCCTTCTGCTGAAATGTCTTTCGTTCCTAGGTATTTTACGGCCTGCAAAAGATGATACGCCTGCTCTGTTTCGTAGAATCCCTCACGAAAAACATTTAGAGCCGCATCTCTTAATTCTGAAATAAATGTAGGAACTTTCCATTTCCAATAAGTCTGAATAGGATCATAACTGCTATAAACAGAACGAGAGCCTAGTCTATCAGCAAGAGGTTGCAGTTTGTCAAACATGGGATTGTCCATAAGAATGTCAATCTGAGAGGATAAATTGTAAACATGTTGAAGATAAGCCTCCTGCTGTTCAGAAGTATATTCTCCATCAATTAATGAATCTCTTCTAAGTTTGGACATAAAAGCTAAAGCATGCCACATGTCTCTTTTTATATCCGACTTACTTAATTTAATCTTAACTCTTTTTGGAGGATCCATTAAACCTCCTTAGATAATTTGGGAGGTTCTGTAGGCAACCAAGCCTGAGGATTAGCTTCCCCAATTAACCCCATATTAATGTACATTGAATAAATATTTTTAAGATGGGGGACAATCTCTGGACGGACAGTATCTTTAACTTCGGTAACTAATTGATTTAAAAGTTCATCTACTTTTGGAAGAGAGATATAACTCTCACCTTTCTCTTTAATAAAAGGATGAGGTAATAAGTCGAGGTTAAGGGCGCGCTGCTGCTGCCTAACAAATTCCTCTACGTTAAGGGCTTGCCCCATACCTCTCCTAGCTATCTCTCTTTCTGCTCCAGTAATCGGATTAATTCTATACTCGGGTTTTAGCTCCCAATGACTTCCCATGTAGCAGGCCATAGTACTCGCTTCGGCTCCAGATAGAGTTTTCTCTTCGCTGATAGTAACATGTTTTACAAGATTCCCTAAATCGCAAACTGCTAATTGATCAGGACTAACACCTAAACAGATTGAAGCAATTAATTTCATAGTCTCAATCGTTTTAGAAGATTGGTCTCTTGTTGCAGAAAACTTTAAGTCTTTCAAAGAGATAAGAGGGATATTTAGTTCTTCTAGAACAGCAAGGTTATAACCGGGAGTAAGATTTCCGCCTTTTGTCTCTCCAGAAATAATATAATTAACCAAATAAGTTTCATAACTCTCTCCAGCTCTTACGGCCCAATTTGATTCGATAGCATTAGTTTTTCCTTCAGAAATTAAACCCTTTTCAAACTCTCGAACTTCATTATAAAACTCTGATACAGAACTAAGGGCCTCTAGGGGATTGCCACCTTCTCCCGGATGCGAGACAAAGTAGACTAACTTATTCGGCAAGAGAATAGAGAATTTTTGAGATCCAAATTGTTTTTCGACTAATGCATACCCTTCAGGAATATGTCTGTCTAAAATTACTCCTTTAACTGGAATAAATTTTTTCCTAGCTTTAACTCCAGCTAATATTTGCTCCAGGGATGGAGAACTATAATTTTCGGTAGTGCTTTTTTGTAGTTGGTCTGGATGAATAAATTGTTGGCTCATTTTTTGTCTCCAGTCATTAAAGGTTTTGCCTTTTTGAAGTCTTCAACTGAATCTCCAACTTCATCTTTCATATTTTCATATAAGATTGCTCCCTCGTTTGAAGCTTTTCTACCTGCGACCAGTCTTGTATACATCTCATCTGTTTGGGGAAGACCAAAAATCCTTGCTTGTGAAACCATCTGAGCGATATCTCTGCCTGACAAATTATTATTCACTGCTAAAAGATTATCTGGATTAACTTCTGGAACATGTATTCTCCAGATAGCTTTCTGCTCTTCGGGAGAGGGCATTCCGAAATAAAGCTTATTCTGAAATCTTTGAAGAAGGGCGTCTTTGATTACATGAGGCTTATTCATTGTAGAGATTATATGCACATCTTCAATTGGTTTGCTTAGCTTGCTTTGGAGAAGTCCTGTCCACATCGACCTATAATCAAAATTTGAGTTTCCATTTCCAACAAAAGAATCCATTTCATCAAAAACAAGAACAACAGGTGCCAAAGATTTTGCTCGGTTCATTACTTGAATAATCTTCTTTTGTGTTTCACCAACTAGAGAATTTTCTAACTCTGAACCTGAAACGAACATACAGTTGAGACCATATTCTCCTGCGATGGCCTCAGCTAAACGTGTTTTACCAGTTCCAGGTAAACCATAAAAAAGAGACATACTTCCCTGAGGACTATTTTCAATAACTCTTTTCATCAACTCTTTATGAAATTCATACCCCCCAATATCCTTCAGGTTAATTGTGGGTTCCATAAATGGCATATCTTTCAGTGCCGTAGGTAAAGTATGCTTTAATGCATATTCAAAATTTTCCATAGTAACTTCCAATAAAGGATTTGTACTTTCTATATTTTTGAGAACACAATCTTCCAAAGCTTCGTTACAAAGCCCCCGTAAATCTGCTCCAGTATAACCAAAAGTTCTGGAAGCGACAGCGTCCAAATGTTTTTCATCGAACTTGAACTGTGCACCAAACTGATAAGCATGTAATTCTAGTATGTGTCGTCTACCGTCCAAACCCGGAGGAAGAAAATCTACTTCTTTTGAAAGTCTGCCAGGTCTTCTAAGTGCATTGTCTACATCATTTTGACGGTTTGAAGCACCGAAGATAAATAGATTTCCGTTTGGAGCAACCCCATCCAAATTATCTAAAAGTGCACCAAGTGAAGCACTACTTGAACCGATATTATCACGCGAACTGAATCTGTCAGTCTCATCAATAAATGCAATAGCAGGACTTGAATGGGAGATACTTCTCATATATGCAAAAAACTCGGAGATATATTCAGGGTTTAAATCTGACAAAGCATACATGGGAGCATTCACTCGCTGAGCAAGATATTTAACACCGAGAGTTTTTCCAGTTCCAGGACTACCAGTAAACATATATCCTCTATTTCCCAATTCTCCGAACTTACCAATGTTCTTAATGTTTGAAACTATTCCGTCAAAAGTTCTTTTTAATCTTGGATCTACATAATACTGATTTTGTAAATTTGGAGAAAGAATTACTGGCTTAAATGGAGCATTATCATATACCTCAGTCATGTTTGCCTCCTCGCGAAAATTCGCATTTGTATTCTTCTCCACTCGGAGACAAGTATGCTTTGCTACATAAACAGTTTGAAGCGCTCGCACTATCAAAAACAGGACAAACATTTTCATGAAGAAGAGAAGAATCAATAGAGTATCCTCTTGTTAATAGGTCAAAAATTTTTCCTCTGAGCAAACCTATTTGAGTAGAACTAAGAACAACATCTTTGCCTTTTCCGACGGGCAGAACAGGATTTATCCTATGCGGTAAGGACATAGAATGCGACAGATTCGCCAAGTTCTCAACATCATCAAAATTATCACGACAAATTACAGAAACAAGAGAAGTATGAAAAAGAGACTTTAATACTTCTGTGTTTTTAATAGCAGAATCGTAATGGTCTTTTCCATGAATTCTTTGGTAAACGTTTCTGTCTGAACCATGTATGCTTACCTGAATAGAAGTATTTTTTCTAAAATCATCTTCAAGCTTAGGTAACCAATCTGGAAGATTACTAGCATTTGTCGAAATATGACAAGCCATCCCATTATTAAGGATATTTTTCACTAGCGTTTCAAGGCCCTCATATAAAAAAGGCTCTCCGCCACCAATTTCAACCACTGTAGCTGATGGATACTTATCTATAAATGAAATAACCTGCGAGTAGGTTAAAGTATCAATTGAATCCTGATAGCAGAAAACACATGCCTGGTTACATTTACCCGAAGGGTCAATTGTTAAGCGCATTTATAGAATGAAACCTTTTTGTTTATAAATATTTGTATTATCGTAACTTTTTAGTTACATCACCCTAAAGCCCATTGTGATTATTTCGACCCCCATACCTTACCCCCAGTTTCAATGGCTGAAGTATTAAAATATGGATACAAAAACAAGAACAAACGTTTAAAAAACATTCAGGATTTGGAACCGTCAGTAGATTGGTTAGAACAAAAAGAGGATTTGCTGATATTATCCTTGAAAGAAAAGGTAAAAAAGTGGCAATAGAAGTAAAAAATTATAGAATACATGAAATCTCTATTTCTCAAGTTAAACAATTAAATAAATATTTGGAAGATATTGGTATAAATTTAGGATTCTTGGTATGCTTAAAGAAACCTAAAAAAGATAGTTTTTTAATAGGCAAAAATAAGATAATAATATTAACAGATTTGGAGTTATTTAAAATTCCGAAACTTATAGATTTGGATCTGTAGGATAATGGTTTAGTCTAGTCGCCTCCAGAGCGACTGGTGGGGGTTCGATTCCCTCCAGGTCCATTTTAAAGACTTGTAATTACTAATCTACCAAACTCTTGAATGTTTCTAAGGTGATGAAACCGTGCTTTTGTAATAATTCTAACTTATTTCTCATCATGTCTGCTGCTTTTATGTCAGAAGAGCTAAGTATCGATTTTATAACTTCTGGCCTGTTAAGCACTATTGCTGTAGTTTCTGCCCTGTCTTCCATTTGACTTGTGGTTGCATAGGGAGTAACATATCCTCCGCGCGGAGCAACTAACTCGGAGGTAGATTCGTTGAAGGCCGTTATTTTTTCATTGAAGGCGATTTGCTTCTGCCTATATTCGTTAATGAAATTATTTACCTGTTCTCCCTTGTTGTTCAGCTTAATCACATCCTCTTCCCGATTACCTGCAGCCCCCACTGCCTCTACTGTTGCCTCGTATTCTTTTTGCCTTGCCCCAATCTCTACAAGGCCAGAATCTAATTCTACACGCTCCGCGTCTAGTTTTTGACTCGAAATGTCTCTTTCTTTCACAACATTTTTCCAAATAAACCCCTCATCAGTTTGCACCGCCTCTTCAGGCAACCCGTATTTTTTCATCTTAGCTTCCCATTCTGTTTCTAAATAATGCGAGGGTGGTACGTTCTTCAAAGAATCCATTTTTGCTTTTATCTCGTCCGCTTCTTTTTGAAATCTTTCAGATACCTCTGGAAGCGCCATAAAACGAGCCACCATTTGCTTTTCTTGTAAGTTCTTTTTCAAATCAAAATACTCCTTATAATCTTCATTTTTCTCATCCTTTCCTGAAATCTCATCTATTCTTCTTTCGTGAACATGCGCACTTTCGTGAATGACAATATGTTCTAGTCCGCTATCTGTCAAAGTTTCATCATCCCTAAGATACATTGTTTTACCCCTCACAAGACCACGAGAGCCTTCTTTATTCTTTTGGCAAATAGCACGATAATCCTCTGGACTGCATAAAAATATTTTGTAAAGGTGTTTCTGTGTTGTGTCTGGGAGTTTTTTAAATACCTCTTTTATTTTACCTACATTTTTATTATTATGATAGTATAAAGTAGTTGAATAATTCCCATCATAAGTTATTGTCTCGGATTGATATTTCTTTTCTAATTCTTTTTCTTTATCACTCTTCTCAATATCTTCACCACGAATTGTAAAACCAATACTAAACCCTGAACGAGGTTCTTCCTGCGCATTTAATTGTCCTCCAAAAACTTGTGCCACTAACATAGTTGGAAGAACGATATTTTTTAAGAAACTTTTTATTTTTCCCATACTAAGCTAGATTTTTTATTTCGCTTATCTCTTTGCTAGAAATCGATGTTCCTGAAAACTTTAAAGAGTATAGCAAGGCATCAAGTAAAGTCTTATCTTTTTTATAATCATATAGCTCATTCTTATATGCTAAGTAAACAAGTTCTGCTGAACGGATATACTTGAAATCCTTGAACTCTTTTAGATTTTTTTGATTAAGATTAATATCCATATGGAGTTTTCTTTCCATGATAGTCTTTAAATTCTGAGGAGATTCAGTAAGAAGCCTAGTAACTCTTTCGTCTATAACTATAACACTTTCACATTTACAAAGATTTGAAAATGCCAGGCAGGAAGCTTCACCAATTTGGACAATGGGAATATTCTCCCCATTTGCCCGAACTGTTGAATTTGAAACAGTTAAAATTCTCTGAGTTTCTTTTTCCAATTGATTGTTTGAAACAAATTCTGTAGACATAGTAATAACTTTGCTAGCTATTAGAGTTTGTATTTTTACAGCTTCTAACTCATATTTTTTTATTGTTATGGGTTTGTCAATTGTTTCTTTTTTAACTTGAGGAGTAAGGATAAATGTAACTTCCGGATATTTTTGTTTTAATAATTCCAAAGTATGCAATAGTCCATTTAAGGTAAGAGAAATAAGCGGACCTGCATCTAAAATTGCATACTTCATTTTATGTTCGCCTCCAACCATAAGTTATATTCCGTAAACCCTTTTCCTTTGTAAAAGGAAATTGCTCTAATATTCTCTGCAGACGCAATCACCTTTATTCTTTTTGATTTTTTTGATTTTGCCCATTTAAAAAATTCTTTTACTAATAAGCTACCTGCTCCTTTATTTCTAAATTTTTCTAAAATGAACATATTCTCTAGTTCTGCAATTTTTTTGATTAATCTGAAAGTCTCTACTTTCTGAATTGAGGCAATTAAGTAACCAATAATTTTACCTTCAGAAAGGGCAACAAAGGCGACTTTATCCTTTGAAACAAGACTCTTTTTATAATATCCTTTATTTTTAAGAGGCCATTTTGTATTCAATGTTTTATCAAATAAATAATCATTATAAAATAACTCCTGATTGAGTTTTACGATCTCCCCTAAATCTTTCAATTGTGCTTTTTTTACTAGAATCTTCATTTGAAAAAACTTTCCGCCAATTTAATTCTTTCTTTAACAGGTATTGCTTCGTTTAAATGTGATTCACTAACACTAGTCTGACCAATATAACTTGCTAAATCCCATAGCGAGACTCCTAAAACAGAAGCAGTTTGTTCTGCAGATAACCCATGCTCATATAATTTGAAAGCTTTGTTAACTTGTGCTCTGTAAAAAATGTCTCTAATATAGTTTGATAGGTCGCCCTCAATTTTATTTATGGAGTTTCTTACTTTTCCAAGGTAATCCATAAATTTATCATAGTCTCCTGTTTCTAAACTGAGTATTGCAGCATCTAAGTTTTTTATAAGAGCACTATAGAAGATATCCCAACCTTCCATTTTTCTATAACTTTCTCTTTCGACGATTTTTGCTATAGAGTATGTCAAAACAGCTACCACAATACTATCGGCATCTTGATAGACGGTAGCAGTATGAAGTGTTTGGTCGGATAGAACTTTTAATTTATAAGAATCTTTTTGATCTAGAGCAATTCGTGCTTCTTTCATAATTCGCAGAATATTCTCAGCCTCTTGTAACATATCTATTTTAGACAAAGGAGATATATAAGTTTTGTGGATTAGACACTGTAGCAGCATAATCCTAATAAAGTCCTGAGTTTTATTAAAAAAATGAGTGGACCTTATGAATTAAATGGAGGAAGAAGTGTTGTTGAAGTTTTACCTAGATATGTTTCGCGTAAATGTAATATTGGACAAGGACCATATGAACCAACTGGAATTGTGATGGAAACTGCCCATCCTAGAGAAAGACCTTCTACAAGAGGACCGTATGAGCCCGCAAGAATTGTTCGGAAAAATAAAAGCTTTGAATACTAATTTCTCTAGGCTTACCTAAAAAGTGAAAAAAATAAATCTTAAAAGATATAAATATAAACTTGTTTTTCTATAATTAATTATGAAAATTTTATTAGACACAAATTTTTTGCTAACCTGCGCAAAACAGAAAGTTGACTTTGCTAGTTTGATTGCTGAACAAACAGAAGGAAGACCTGAGTGGATAGTGCCAGAGGAAGTAATTGCAGAACTTGAAGAACTGTCTACTAGAAAAGAGATGAAAGGAAAAGACAAAGATGCTGCAAAGATGGCTTTGCTTTTAGCAGATAAAATGGGTTATGAGCTAGTTAGAGTAAATAACAAGAATGTTGATGTAGGAATTGCAGATTTTATAAGGGGAAAATTAATTACATTAGCAACCTTAGATAAAGGTTTGAAAAAAAGAGTAGAGAATACGATTATTACCATCTCGGATAAAAGACAGATACAGATTATTAACTAACAGCGAGGTAAATACAAGTTTTCTTAAAAAACATTGTAAACACAAGCTTTAAAAATGAACTTTTTCTATTAAAATCATGTTCTATTTAGTTGAAGTTGAGGACTTTGTAAGGGTAGAGCCAAGATTGTTTGGCCTAAAAACAGCAGATGCTGTAAAAGAGCAGTTGCACTTGAGTTATTCAAATTTTCAAGACAGAGAATTAGGCACTGTTGTTGATGTTTTAGAAGTTTTATCCGTTGATGATGGTATTATTATCCCAGGCGATGGAGCAGCTTATTACAAATCTAGATTCAGAATAATTGTTTTCAAACCTGAATTACAAGAAATTGTGTATGGTAAGATTGAAGAAATTACAAATTTTGGTGCTTTTATTGACATGGGTATTTTAAGAGGGATGATACATATTTCCCAAACTATGGATGATTTTGTTTCATTCTCAAAGACTGGAAATCTTACAGGTAAAGATGGAAAGAGATCTTTGAATGTCGGTGATGAATGTATGGCAAGAATAGTTGCAATTTCTTACAAAGGCGAAGAACCTAAAGTAGGTTTAACAATGAGACAACCAGGATTAGGAAAATTGGAGTGGATTTCTGGTGATAAGGAAAAAGTTAAAAAGGCTGCAAAGAAATCATCTGATGGGGAAGCAAAAGAATCTAAACCTAAAAAGGAGAAAAAGAAATAATGGCAAAGGAAAAAGCATGCATAAAGTGTAAAACAATATACGAAGGTGAGAAATGTAAAAACTGTGGAGAAACTGGTGGAATCGATAGTTTCAAGGGTGAAGCAGTAATATTTAACGCTGATAAATCAATAATTGCACATAATATTGGAATTAAATCAAACGGCAGATTTGCTGTTAAAATCAAATAAAATGGAATCAAAAACATTGAGAGAATTTAAGAATTTGACATTGAATAGAACTGCATACATTCTAGAAGTTACAGCAGATAAAAATCCCTCTAAACTAGATATTATTAATTTGCTTAAGAGTGATGCTGAACTTACAGTCGTTAGACAAATTAGTGGAAGTTTTGGTAAAGACGTTTTCACTGTTGATGTAATTGTTTATAATAGTAAAGAAGACAAGGCTAAAGTAGAAACAATCCCCAGAAAAGTTAGAAAAAAAGCAGTTGCAGAAGCTAAGAAAGCAGTTGCAGAAGCTAGAAAGGCAGCAGAGGGAGCTAAATAATAATGGCAATAAAATCAAAAATAAAAGGTAAGAAGAAACATAAGAATAGCCCGACTTCTAAGAAGAGTTCTAAATACACTATCCAAGGCGATAAGGTAATTAGAGCAAAGTACTGTCCAAGATGCGGTCCAGGATTTTTCTTGATGGTAGCAGATAATAGGGTATACTGTGGTAAATGCCATTATACTGAATTCTCAATTAAAGCTACAAAGTAATTCTTATTTAAAAAAATAATTTTTATATTAGTTCTAACTTTCTTTCTTGAGATTAATTCACAACTAACTCTGATTCTTGAGAAGTTGGAGTATCTTTAAGTTCAGAGGAGCCAGAATATAATGAGTCCGTACAATGACAAAGACCTGCAGCTCTTCGTTCAGTACATCTTCCAGCTAAACAATCCGGACAAAAGCTAGAAGTATGAGGCTTACTATCTAGAGAAGGAGTATAAACAGGAATTACGGTTTATTATTAATTAAATCAGCAAGATAATGCGCGCCCATGCCCCTTAAAGCAGGCAATAGGACATTTTCTTTATGATCCAATACTCTCTTTTCATATGTAGAAACATAGTCTTCACTAGCAATACCTACTCCGGGCATATTTTTATAATATTCTTTTGTCATTTTTAAAATTTCTAAAATTGTTATTAGAACTAATATTGCGTTGAAATTAGGGTATTTAAACCTATCTAAACTACATTATTTTAGTTACTCAGAAGTAACTAACTTTAATAGTTAAAACAACCCTTAGCCTGCTGACTTGACATACCTAGAGAAAAACCTATAGCTACAACCTGTTTTTCGTCCAAGAGTTCTTCAGGTGATTTTGCGAATGTTGCAAACTTTATTTCACATTTTGCCTTTCTACAAATTTTTATATTTTGAAGAATTCTAGAAATTAAATAGGCCTTTGATTTTTTGTCTATTTGAGTAAGAATAAAATTTATACCTTCAATAATTGTAATATTTTTATCTTTGGCTATTTTTGCAGTTATGTGATTCATCCCAGAATATCTCTGTTTCAAACTATCTTTTAAACCATTTAATTCTGGAGAAACAAGATAATTAATTTTTAAAGTTTCCAAAGCACGACGATTAAATTCATCATCAAACCCTAAAACACCAATCTTAATTTGCTTATTTTTTGATTTGATAAATTCAATTGCTCTTCTACATTCTTTTTCATCTGCATCTATTAAAATACCCTCTGAATCAAAGTTTTTTATTTCTTCTTTTTTACTAACTAACTGAAAATACAGACTTCCAGAATTTTTGAATAGAGTTATGTCTTGTGCCATGAAGAATAGAGTAAAAAAGAGTATTTAATATTATTTAATCAACCAGAGATAGTTGTCCCTATAAACGGTTTTTCAGTAAGTATCTTTTCAAATTCTCTTAAATTCCCAATAATATTCGTTGTTATTTTATGTTTCATAATTTCTTCTGCTGAACTTTGATCTAAAACGAAATGTTGACCTGCACTAAATTTAACTTTATTTGCCATAGAATTGAAATCTTTCCAAGATATTTTTTCTACAAACTCTGCAGATTTATCTTTTTTTGGATCGGAAGTATACACTCCCTTTACGTTGGTAATGTTAATAAATTTAGCACTCAAATGGTTTGCCAATCTAGCTGCGGTTGTATCAGATGTTTGATCAGGAGCATATCTTAATCCGCCACAGAAAACAAAATCATTTTTCTTTAATAAATTTTCAACTTCTTTCATATCCGTAGGAATTCCTTTCTCAGGATCTATTCCAAAAAGATAAGACATAAAACGAGCATTGAATCTCGTTACTGAAATCCCAATCATGCTTTGAAGATAGTCGGATTTTTTATCTTTTTTTAGAGCTTCAATATATTTTCTGGCAACACTTCCACCGCCGCAAACAACTACAAATTTTGTATCTTTAGAATGTTTTACTATTATTCTCTTAAACTCTTGGAGAAAGGTAAGGTCAACATTATCGGGAACTATTTTGCTTCCACCCAAAGAGATGACTAAAGTTTTCTTTGCCATGTAAATAGAAGAAAATGAGGTATTTTAAGCGTTTTGGTTAATTGAAAAGTGACTAATCCCTCACAGTAAACAATTTATCGTCATGAACATCAAATATTCCAAGCCTTACTCCACAGTCAATCCAACCATGAGCGTAATAAATTGCACCAAAAGAGTTAATTAAGTCTGCTTTTTTTTCAAAATGTTTTGAGTCAGAAAGATAACATCCTACCATTTCAAATATTTTTTTTGCTTCCTCTTTTTTATCTTTTATAACATTTTTCTTAACTATCTCGAATGCTTTTTCAGTTATATTTCTATAATTAGCTAAACTTTCTTTGGTGATTTTATCTTTTAATACCATTATTTAAACGCTTCTGCATAATCTGGAGAAATTTGAAAATTCTTTTTTAATAAAAATCTTGTTCCAACTTCTTTTGAAGTTACAGCATTAAATAGTAGGTTATCAATTGCTACTTTGAAAACTTGATTCCCTACGGGAATTCTTGTCCGACTAGAAATATAATTTAATATTGACTCAACCTCTTCATTTGAAAGAATAATATTTGTGTTCTGTATTCGCCCCAACCGAGTTATTCTAATAGGTAAATTTTCTCCCAAATATTCTATCGAGGAAATAGAATTATCTTGAATTAATCCACCTAATCTTCCATAGCCTTCCAATATTATGTGAGGAGCTTGTGAATGAAGTACTGTTTTTTGGATGTGTGCTTCGTGCTTTATTGGCAAAACAATTTTTAAAGCACTTTCCTGAAAACCCCTAGACAAGGAATGAGTTTTATGTGAAACAGACGGAACAATGTCATTATCTATCCTATGTTTTGCTAATGTATTTTCAATTTCGCCAGCAGAAATAATTCTAAAGACCATCTCTCGAATTATCGGAGAATTGTTTGCTATTGAGTTCATATTGTCTGTACGATTGTTTTCGGTTTAGCTGGAGCGGTTGTTGGCGTATAAGATTGTTGCATCCCAGCGGGCACGTTAGAAGAAGCAGACATTTGAGGAACAACTACTGGTGCCGAAACAGGTTTTGTATTCTCTTGCTTTCTTGCTTTATCTTCAATAGACCGAACACTAGCCAGAATGTTTTTATTTTGATCCAATAATAAATTGATTCTATTGACTAAATCTCTGTCTACTTCAGGAGTTGTTCTCCCCTTATTAACCATATAGTCTCTCGCCGAAACTTCAAAGATATTTAATAATTTAGACATATTATCTGAAAGATTTTCAAACTTCATAGAAAGATTAATCATTGCTCTTTGTAAACCAACAAAATTCTCAATAAGTAATTCTTCTCGCTCTCGAGCCGTCATTCTCTTCTTTTTTGGAACTCCCGGAGAACCGTCGCCTATCTTCACCCTTTTAACCATACTAGAGTGATGATGTTTTTCTTTATAAATATTGTGATAAACCCTCTAAACTAAAAAATACGACGAGCAATCCTGCCCAATCTTTGCCATAAGCTTTATAAACCCACATTTGTAGGATATTTCAATTGCGAAAATGGAAGAAAGAAAAATTATTATTCCCGGAGAGACTATTGTTCATGGAGACGAATTCTTACCTGGAGATGGAGCAAGAAGAGAAGGTCAAGATATTGTTGCTTGTAAATATGGTTTATCTGATGTTAATGACAAACTTGTAAGAGTTATTCCTTTATCAGGAGTTTATGTTCCTAGAAGAGGAAATGTTATTATTGGCACTGTTGTCGGAGTTACATTCAAAGGTTGGTTAATTGATTTTGGTTCGCATATTAATGGATTCTTAAATGTTACAGAAGTCCCAAGATATATTGGAAGAGGAGAACTAAGAGATCATTTTGATTTTGGTGATGTTGTTTGCGCTAAAGTTTTTGGAACTGATGGTGGAAATGTAGACTTATCTGTAAAATTAAGAGGATTTGGAAGAATACAAGGTGGACAATTAATCAAAGTAAATCCCAATAAAGTCCCAAGAGTTATTGGAAAAGAAGGAAGTATGGTTAGTTTAATAAAGGCTGCAACAAACTGTGATATTACTGTAGGTCAAAATGGAGTTATTTGGGTTGTCGGTGATAAAATCGAAGACGAATTAAATGCTCGAAAGATAACTGAATTTATCTGTGAAAATTCATTCTTATCTGGATTGACTGAAAAAGTAGAAGAATATATTAAAAATGATTTAAAATTAGAAATTAAACAAACAAAATTCGAAAATGCAGAAGTTGCATCTGAAAATCCACAAGAAGAACAAATAGGAGAACAACAATAAAATGACAAAAGTAGAAAGTTTATACAAAAAGAGATCCGATGGAAGAAAGTTTGATGAGCTTAGACCTATCACCGCACAAGTAGGAGTAGTCCCTTCTGCAGATGGTTCTGCTATGTATCAATCTGGAAAAACAAGAGCTGTTGCTGTTGTAAGAGGCCCAAGATTATTACATCCAAAACACATGGAAAATCCTCAAAGAGGAATCTTAAGAGTTACTTATCAAATGATGTCTTTCTCCGTATGGGACAGAATTAAACCAGGAAATAGTAGAAGAGGACAGGAAATTAGTAAAGTTAGTGAATGGGCCTTGAACGAAGTTGTTAATTTAGATGCTTTCCCTAATTCAGTAGTTGACGTTATTATTCAAATCCCTCAAGCAGATGCTGGAACAAGAGTAGCTGGCTTAAATGCTGCTGCTATGGCTTTGGCTCAAGCAGGCGTCCCTATGAGTGAAATGGTTTGTGCTGTTGCAGTTGGAAAGATGGACAGAACTTTAGTAGTTGATGTTGATAAAGAAGAAGAAGACTTCCACGAAGGCGAAGGCCCAACAGATGTTCCTATTTGTATGACTTCAAGAAGCAATAAGATTGCATTATTGCAATTAGACGGTAAAATTTCAGTTCCGGAATTAAGAGAATTAGTCAAGATGGCTAGAGAAGGCTGTAAGAAAATTAATGAAATTCAAATTAAAGCTTTAAGAGAACCAGGCAAGGAGATCAAAGGATGAGCGTACCAGGATTACAAAAAGAAAGGATTATTGAATATTTAAAACAAGGTAAAAGATTTGATGGAAGAAAAACAGAAGAATTCAGAAATATTTCTGTTCAGACAAATATTAGTGAATGTGCTGAAGGATCTTGTTCTGTAAAAATAGGAAAAACAGAAGTTTATGCTGGAGTAAAAATGTCAATAATTGCTCCGTATGCTGATGGACCTGATGAAGGAACGTTATCTGTGACTCTTGAGTTAGGAGCTATGGCAGATAATGATTTTGATTTAGGAGCTCCACGTATTGAAGCTATTGAAATGGCGAGAGTTATTGATAGAGGAGTTAGAGAAAGCGGAATTATTGATTGGGAAAAGTTATGTATTAAATCTGGTGAAAAAGTTTGGCAAGTTAACTTAGATATTTATGCAATAAACAATGATGGTAATTTATTTGATGCTGCAGCTTTAGCAGCACTAGTTGCTTTGTCTAATGCAAAATTCCCAGTTTATGATATCGAAGCTAATAAAATTGAACATAAACTTACAGATACAAAATTGCCGTTGGTTAAAGAGAATATGTCTTTTAATTTAACAATCCATAAAGTTGGCGATCAATTTGTTCTTGATCCTTCTTTAGAAGAAGAGGAAATTTCAGATTATAGATTAAGTATCGCTTTAGCAGACAATAAGGGCGAACCTAGAATTACAGCTATGCAGAAAGGAAAACCAGGAGCTATAAGTGAATCAGATATGGAAAAGATTTTAAACTTAGTCGAGTCTAATTTTAAAGAGTTAAATAAAAAGGTAACGAAGATAGTTTGGGGTTAAATATGGCAGAAAAGCATGAATTTTCAAAATACGAAAGAGCAAGAATTTTAGGAGCTCGTGCTTTGCAGATTTCTATGGATGCTCCCTTGTTAATAAAAATGGAAGGCGAAGAACTAGAGAACTTAAATTATGATCCTTTAAAGATTGCTCAGAGAGAGTTAGACTCTGGAGTTCTACCAATTACAGTAAATAGACCTATGCCTCTTAAGAGAGATGAGAAGTTGAAAGAATTAAAGATTGAAGAACTTGAAAAGGAAGACGAAAAACAACAACAAGAAAAAGCAGAATCAGATGAAGAAAATGCAGAAGTTGTGCGTGAAGAAAAGGCACAAGAAGTAGCAGATTTGAAATCTGACGAAGAAGTAGAGGAAGAGTTAGAAGGAGAAGGAATTGAAGAAGTTGCTGGTGACAGTGGCGATGATAGCGGATCTGAAGATTAATTATGTATAAAATTTATAATCAAATAACGACAAGGGAGGATTTCTAATGGAAGGATTTAACAGAGGCGGAGGACGTGGCGGCTTTGGTGGCGGTCGAGGAGGATTCGGCGGCAACAGAGGTGGCGGATTCAGAAGAAGCTTCAATGATGGACCTAGAGAAATGCATAAAGCAACTTGCTCTGAGTGTAAGAAGGAATGTGAAGTTCCGTTCAAACCAACAGAGGGTAAGCCAGTTTATTGCAAGGAGTGCTATTTCAAGAGAAAAGATTCTCAAGACGGAGCAGCACCTAGAGCACCAAGACAGGAGCAACCACAAGACGATTCAGGTAGCGAAAACTTTTAGTTTGCGTTAACGAATAGTTAAGTTATTTATTTTTATTTTATCTCTATTTTAGGAGATGTTTGAAAGAGAATGTGAAGAAAACATTTATTAATCAATTCTGAGTAGCATATTTATGTTTATAGAAAGAGTGTGGTGTGATAAGGTTCTTAATTCCCGAAAAGAAAAGACTGTAGAAGTTTTCATCAAAAGCCACCATGGAACTTTTAGTGCCTCTGCACCTTCTGGAAAATCTAAGGGATTAAACGAAGTTGCAGATTATAATGAAAGAGGAATTCTTTGGAGCATTAAGCTGGCAAATACATTTCTGGCTGCATTAACACATAAAAATGTTCTTCTTAGAGAAATAGACGACTTGAAAGATATTGAAAAAAAGATAAAAGACTTTGAGAAGAGTTTTGGAATTATTGGCGGGAATGTTGTCTATGCAATTGAAACTGCAATGATGCGAGCCGCTGCAAAAGAAAAAGGAAAAGAACTGTGGCAATTCGTTTACGATTCTATGAATTACAAAGAAGTTAATATGCCCATGCCTGTTGGAAATTGTATCGGAGGAGGTTTGCATTCTAAAGGAGTGGGTGGAAAAAGACCAGACTTTCAGGAGTTTGAATTAATACCTCATGAAGAAACCTTTGCAAGAGCAGTTAGTAAGAATATCCGAGCTTTTTTTTATGCAAAAAAACTTTTGAAAAAAGCGCATAAATCTTGGATAATCAAAACAAATGATGAGAATGCACTAGAAACAAGCACCACAAATGAAGAAACATTAAAGTTACTTTCTACTGTAGCAGAAAAGTATGGTTTACGAATAGGAATGGATGTTGCTGCTTCAAGTTTTATCAATAATAAAAATTATTACAATTATAAAAATAAAGAATTGACTAGAGATAGGTTAGAACAAATAGACTATATGAGAATTTTGGCACAAAGATATAAGTTACTTTATTTGGAAGATCCACTAGGTGAAGAAGATTTTTCAGGATTTCAAGAATTGCTTTCTAAAGTGCATGGTAAAAAATTAGACACATTAATTGTGGGCGATGATTTAACTACAACTAATCTAAAAAGAGTTGAGAGAGCAGTTAGAGCAAAAGCTATTAATGCAATGATTATAAAACCAAATCAAATTGGCTCTTTTGTCGAAGTGAAAAGAGTAATTGAATTCTGTAAAAAAAATAAAATAAAAACTATCTTCTCACATCGCTCTGGTGAAACAATGGACGAATCTTTGGGCGATTTTGCCGTCGGATTTCAAGCAGATTTTGTCAAGACAGGACTATATGGTCCTGAGAGATTAATTAAGTTAAGAAGAATAATGCAAATTGAAAAAGAAATTCTTAAAGGTTAAACGGATAAGTATTATAACTTTTCTAAATAAGTTCCAGTGTTAAAATAATTTTCTACTTGCCTTTTTATCACTGATTGATTTTTTTTAATAAACTTTCTTAAATCTTTTGGAACCTTATACCCATTTACTTCCTGTAAGGTGTCTACATCTACTCGGATAGTATTTGTTTTTCCCTTTGTTGCTTTTATTAGATCAGGCGAGTAAATAGTAACATGATTTCTTCCATTGATCTTGTGTTCAGCCCTACTACCAGACAAAACCACTGCCTCACCTGCATAGGCTTCCAGCCGATAGTTTCTATAGCTCATTCCAGGAATTATACAGCAAAATTTACCAGGAGGAATGCTTTCAGGAGTTAGTGTGCTTCTCAAGACCCTCACATAGAACGCATTTACCTCAGAACGTACTGGGTAATTTGTATCGGCTGTTTCCTCCAACACCTTAAATGCTCCTTCCCCATCATATTCTCCTTTTGGAACTCCTTGCTTTGCATTTCTTAAATCCGAAGTATTTATTCTTTTTTCTAAATCTTCTACAATTAGGAGGCCTAGGCCGGCAACAAAAAAAACAAAAATTAGAGAATTCTTTATTCCAGAATCTAGGTTTCCAATTACATTTCCAGTTATACTAGAATTTGTAACTACTAATCCAAAAGCAACCATTGTAAAAAAAATTCCAAATCCTCTTTTTAGCTTCATTAATAATTGAGTAAGAGTAACTATAAAAATATTTGCAGAGACTATTTAGAAGAGAATAAGGATTACTAAAAATTTACACGATACAAAAGTGAAGTCAAAAGCCTTTTTGCAATTAATAACAAATAGCAACCGAAGTCTTTAAATACCCTTATTTGATGAATAGTTTAGTACGTACTGGCTGAAACAACCCCAGAAAAACTCGTACATACACACTCTAAACTTAATAAAATAAAAACGAAAAACAAAATGGTAGTAAAAAGAAAAAAAGCGGATGTTATTGAAAAAGAAACAGCTGTAGTTGAAGATACATTGGAAGCTCAGGAAGAAACAGCTAAACAAATCAAAGAAACAGTAAAAGACCAAACATCATTAACAGATATTGAAGATTATATTAAGACTTCTTCTTATTTAGGAACTAAAGTTATTACTCCAACTATGAAGAAATATGTCTATAGAAGAAGAATGGATGGACTTGCAATTTTGAATACTTTATTAGTTGATGAAAAGTTAAAGAATGCTATAGATTTTATTAAACAGTATAAACCAAACGAATGGATTTTAGTTTGTAAGAGAGAGTCTGGATGGAGAGCAGTTAAAATGTTTTCAGAATTAACAGGCGTTAAAATCTTTACAAAGAAATACCCTGCAGGAATTATTACAAACATACAGTTACCTGATTTTTTCGAAACAAAGATGATTATGATTTGTGACCCTTGGTTGGACAAGAATGCTTTAACTGATGCAAGAAATGTTAGAGTCCCTGTTGTAGGAATCTGCAATACTAACAACAATACAGCAGATATTGATTTTACAATTATCGGAAACAACCACAGCAATAAGTCATTAGGTTTATTCTTTTGGTTATTATCCAGAGAGTATATGAAAGCACAAGGTATTGACAGAAAAGTTCCTTCTTTGGAAGATTTCGTTGGTGAAAAACTAGTATTGGAAGAACCAAAGAAAAAGAGAAAGGAAAAAGATGTTGCTGATAAATTGAAAGAAGCAGAAAGTGCTATTGAAGAGAAATTCAAGAAAATCGCTGAAAAAGAAAATGCAGGCGCTGAAGAAGGCGTTTAAGCATAATATTATAAATAGGTTCTCTATTCGTTTTATATGAAGACTAGAAAAAATATTTGGCTATGGGCCTCTTATGATTTTGCCAACTCCATACTTTCAATAGTTTTTCTCCTTTATTTTGCCCAGTGGGCAGTAATTGACCGTGGAATTTCAGATTTTTCTTTTAATATCACTTTTACAATTGCTGCAGTTTTATTGCTTTTTACTGTTCCTATTACAGGTTCTGTTTTGGATAAACATATGAGGAGAATTAGCGGACTTCGATATTCAACTATTTTTACTGCAATATTTTATGGGTTATGCTCTATTTCCGCAATAAATAACTATAATCTTCTTGCATTAGTATTTTTTACTTTAGCTACTTACGTTTATCTTTTATCATTTACATTTTACACGCCCCTTATTCAAGACATCTCTTCTAAAGATAAAGTTGGTTTCGTTTCTGGATTAGGAATAGCGCTTAATTATTTAGGACAATTTTGTGGTTTGCTTGTTGTTTTACCTTTCGCTAATGGGCTCATTAATCTTTTTGGAGGAACAGCTAGAGCGGAAACACTTTTACCCGCAACAGTTATATTTTTTATTTTGTCCTTACCCATGCTCATATTCTTTGATGAACCAAAAAAAAAGAAGGTAAAATTCATACTTAGCAAAAAAATAAAAGAAACATTTTTAGAAACTAAAATATTATTTTCTGTGAAAAGTGTTTTATTTTTTATGATTGCTTATTTTTTCTTCAATAATGCTGTTTTAACAGCCTCATATAATTTTCCCCTGTTTATGGAGCAGGTTTGGCATGTTTCGGATAATGTTAAATCATTATTACTAGCCGGTATTGTATTAACATCTGCAATTGGAGGATTGCTCTCTGGCCTAATTGCAGACAAAATAGGCCATAAAAAAACATTGATTTGGATTCTTGTAGGATGGTTAGTAATTTTCCCTCTAATGGCCTTGCTTAACAATTTTCCATTATTTGTTATTGTGAGTATTCTAATGGGCTTTTGGTTTGGGGCTAGCTGGACCACTTCACGTACTTTGATGAGTAACATTTCACCTAAAGGAAAACATAATCTCGCGTTTGGTTACTTCGGATTAGTGGAAAGAGTCTCTTCATTTTTAGGACCAATAACTTGGGGTTTAATTGTTACGGGGATGTTTTCTTTTGGCGAGATAAGATATAGAATTGCAGTTCTCGCAATTACAGTTTTCATTGTGTTCGGAATCGTCGCTCTTATCAAAGTAAATGAGAAAAAGGAAAAACCTAAACATTTATAAATGAATTTTTCAGACTAATATTAACCAATGATCAGGATAACTGAGAGGATAATTTTCTCATCTGATTATTGACTAAATAACTAAACAAAAAATACAAAAAATGGTTTCAGTATATGACATTGTAGAGAAAGCTGCTAAAACAGGCAAAGTTGATAAAGGTATCAATGAAGTTACAAAGGCTATTGAACGAGGAGTTGCTAAACTTGTAGTTTATGCTGCTGACGTTAGCCCTAAAGAACTTACACAACATTTACCAATTCTTGCAAAAGAAAAAGGCATCAAATGTGTAGAAGCTGATTCAAAACAGAAGTTAGGTCTTTCTGTAGGAATCCAAGTTTCAACAGGTGCTGTTGCAGTTATCCAAGCTGGCGACGCTAAGCTTGAGACTCTTAAATAAGCAATTATTGCTTTGCTGAATGAGGTAAATTAGACTAAATGGCTAAAGAACAAAGACAAAAAGAACAATCACAAAGTAGTGGTTCTAGAGGCTCTGATAAAATTATGGAAGAAGGCGGAGCAGTTCCTGCTATCGTTGAAGCAGTTGTTGGAAGAACAGGTACAAGAGGAGAACTTACACAAGTTAAAGTTAGAATTCTTAGAGGAAAAAATATAGGTAAACAAATCAGAAGAAATGTTAGGGGCCCTGTAAAGGCTAAAGATGTCTTAATGTTAAGAGAAACTGAAATTGAAGCAAGAAAATTGATGAAGAGAATACAAAAAGGAGCGTTTAGTTAAAATGCCTAGATGTTCATTCTGTAAATCAAACTATGAATTTCCACGAGGAATAACAGTTGTACAAAAAGACGGAGAACCAAGATACTACTGCGGTTCTAAATGTAGAAAGAATTCTGAAATGGGAAGAGATAACAGAAGAGTTAAGTGGGTTACAAAGAGTAAAGAAGCTCAAGAAGCAAGTAAGAAAGAAAAGAAAGATAGAGAAAAAAAGTAATTCTAAAAGATATTCTTTTATGTATAAATGTTTAAAAATGCTTTATTCGAAATATTTTTATGAAAATATCTAGCGATTCTCAAAGAAAAAGAACTAATCATGATCTTAGAGGCCAAAAAGGATCCACAGAGATTAGACATGCATATTCTATCCTTGATTTAAATTGGCAAAGAATGAATGAAAGAAGAGATAATAGAGGAAGATACTATCCTAATGCAAAAATAAAATTAATGCCTGCAGTTCTTAGCGAGCCTAGACTGCGCGGATGCGGAGCAATTCTTGGATATCAAATAATAATTAGGGGAAGTCCCGAATATCATTATTAATCTAAACGTTTAAAAATACGAGGAGCATGAGTATGTTATGGGGGATATAAAAGAAGAGATTGGTAAAGTTAATAAAAAATATGCTGATGGTAAATCTTTATCTTCTTATAAATTAGTTTATCAATCAGATAGCAACCAACTTGAACCGATTTATTTTTGGATTTTAGACTTCATGCAGAATGCAGGAATAAAAGTAGAAAAAATTGTAGATAACTTCATGTCTTCTCCTGGAAGCGGGCAGTTTGCAGAAATGGGACAAAGAGCAACTTTGATGCAACAGCAAGCAACAAAAATTTTGGCAGATACTAACACGTTAATTAAATCTATTATCAATTTAGTTTATGATTTAAAAGAATTTGAAATTAGGTTAGAACATTATGAACATGCAAATTCAAAAGATCCATTAGAGAAAGAACAGGGAATGCTTGCACTAAAAAATGTTTGGCTTGACCAGGTTGATTTAAAACGAGGCACTGGAAGTATTCACCAACTTGCAAATCAATTAGGCTATACTACTATAAGAGAAATATTTTTGGCTTCTAATTCTGTTGAAGATGCAAAAAAGATTTCAAAAGAAGGCGGAATTGGAAATGAAATGTCTCTTAGAGTTGTAATGCCAAGAATAAGTGAATTTTTAATATGGAAAGAAAAATCAGAAGCAGAAATTAAGAGCAGATTTGCAATAGAGAAATCTTACCTTAAATCCCAAGTCGAATCATTGAAATTGTACACCAAATGGGCAAAGCCTTATTTGAAAGCCGCAGAAGATCTAAGGATGAAAGGATTTGATAAAGACCCTTCACTTGTTAATGCCTTTTCTACAACAAGATTTGAAATAACTCTTTTAGGCAAAGGAAGAGCAGGTTCACCAGATCAGCAAAAGTTTAAAGATTACAAAATGAAAAGAGAGTATAAACCAGTTTACGTTGTTTCATTAAATTATAGAGGAGAATTGGCACAAAAAATAACACAAAGAGGAGATTATGGTTTTGGTTATGGAGGGAAAGTTGAAATAAACTTTGATTGCTATGCACTTAATTCTGATGAACTCTCTCTCTTGGATAAAAATATGAAAGATGCAGAAATTGAAGATGGACTAAAAATGGTAGAAAATAATACAGATGTTGCATTGGAGCAATTAAAAGATGACATTCAAAAATATTGTGGAGAAAATTCGCAAGAAAAATTAAAGAAAGAGAAAGAAGAAAAAAAGAAATCGGAGAAAAAAAATAATGAAGATGACATAAATCCATTTAAGGCCCTTTGGAATTTAATCAAATTAGATTTCGGTAGTAGCAAAAAAAAGAAGAAAGATATCGCAAATTCAGAAGACATAGAAGAAGATAATTATGTTGAAAAAGACGTAAGAATTAGTATTGAAAATAGTGCAAACAAATTTCTTTATGCATTATATGATGTATACAAGAAGGCACACGTTATGGCTTCTTCTCCAGAGAGTTTTGATAATGGTCCAGAAAAGAAAAATGATAAACCGTTAACTTGGTCTGAATTTGTGAAAACAAAAAAAAGTTAAAAAAATAAATTAGGCATTCTAGAAACTACTTTTTCTTTTTTGAAGTACTTACTTTTAATAATACAATTAGTGCTGCTATAAAAGTAATTACTTCATAGGGTGACACCCCTAGATTTCCCATAAAACCAGAAACCATCATTAACAAAACTCCGAGCATATAAAGCAAAATAAATGCAGGTTGAATTTTATTATTTCCTTTCCAAGACATTACCAATTGTGCAATCCATGCAATACCTATTACTATAAGTCCTATTGAAACTAAATCCATATTAACCTCCTTTAATGAGTATATAAGAGCCAGAGGTATTAAAAATGTTTGTTAAAAGAAAAACATAAAATAAATAAAGCACCGAAAGGTAACTTAGTTATGACAAATGATAAAAATAAAAAGATTGGAGAAAGCCTGGAAGAGAAATTGAAAAAGTTAGTTTTAAAAGAAACAAAAGAAGATAAAAAAGAGAATGAAAAGTCTGGTGAAAAAAAGGAAATTAAGAAAAATGAAAGTTCTAAACCTAAAGAGGCTGTAATCTTCTCCCCTAATCAAAAAGAGAAACTAGAGAATAAGATAATAACCCTCCCAGAAGTGAAGGAAAATTTAGAAGAAAGTGTGTTAGGTTCTTCAACTGAAACTAAACAAGAGGACCCTAATAAAAAACCAGAAGAAATAAAATACAGCAATGACAAACCTGGAAAAGACAAATACCACCATACAGACCCACACTATAGCTCTGAGAGACAGGAGTCAGGTGTAAAGAATATCGGAAGAAACATTGGTAGAGAACAAAATCAAGCTAACTCTTCCGGATTAGCAAGTAACATACGGCCAAATCCTCTAGACCCGACACATAGAGATATTAATCAATATTCAAATAGTTATTCTACAGACACTCAAAAATATAATGAGCAAGATAGTATAAAGAGCTATGAAGAAGCAGAAAGACAATTTTATGAAACATCTAGAAGAAATGTTAGGGATAGCCCTAATAAGAATATTTAAATAATACCGAATGATTATTACATTATGGGTGAAAAGTACGGATCTTTTTATAGTGGAGGATTTTCAAGTTTTGAACCAACGTATGGCTCAAACTCAAATTTTACAGGGTTTAAAATGGATGCAGCTACTTTAAGCTCAAATACAAATCCTACTGTTGCAAATCAAATTAAGGAGGCTGTTGCTAGGATAAAGGAGGGAGTCCATAATGTGGAAATTGGAACTATAGATCCTCAAATGTTTGAGTCTATCCCCAAACAACACTTTGAAGAACTGAGAGCCTTGATGAAGTTATCAGGAGTTGATGCTTCGTTACATGCACCAATAAACGGCATGGATCCTGCAGGCGCAGATAACAATGGATTCAGCGAGGAACAAAGAGCCTCAACTGAAAGAAGATTATTTGAAGCATTGCGAGCGGCAAAAACTATTAGTCCAGATAAGGGGATAAATGTTGTTATTCACTCAGCAGTTAATGGACAAGTTGGGCAAGGATATGGAGCAACATATAAACCTGGCGATGAGAGTCAAGGAGAAGAGAGATTTAAAATTACCCAATTAGGAATTGTTGATAAAGGTACTGGGAGATTCTTAGGTCAACTAAAAGAAGAACAAACGTATAAATTTGATAATCCAAACGATTTTGAAAAGAAAGGTACAATAATTAGTCCAAAAAAAAGATTAGAAGAACACAACAGCCAACAATGGAAACAAAGCTTGTTTGATATTGGCCAAACCATGCAACAAATGGACATAGAGATCAGAAGAGGAGGCGATCAAGGAATTTTAGGGAGTATTCTTGAGAGAACAAAAAAGGGAGTAATAACTGACAAAAGTCAGCTTAGTAAAGAAGAATTGGAAGTATTGCAAAATGCAGAAAGATCAGGAATATTTTTGGACATGGCGAAAAATAAATTTGATAGCGCTTTTGCCAAGGCATATGAATATGGAAAAGAAGGCCAAAAAACGGAATTGACACAACTTGCGAATAATTTCAAGAAAAGGGTTGGAGAATTTGAGAAAGATAATGTAATATATCGAGAAATATATAGGGAAGAATTAGATAAAGCGGTTTTAGAATTAGACCGGATTACAAAAGACAATGCTCCAGTAACTATGGTTTCAGCAGAAGAATATGCTAAAGAAGAAGCTTCTAAAACATTCGGCAATCTTGCGTGGAGAAGTTTTAATGATTTAGGCAAGGGAGATGCTAGCAAGGCACCAGTACTAGCTATAGAAAATCTATACACTGGAAACACAAGCTCAACGGCTAATGATTTGAAAGGAATAGTTGAGAAATCAAGAAGCAATTTTATTGAAACTGCTATTAAAAAAGGAATAAGTAAAGAGGACGCAAAAAGTGCTGCAGACAAGATTATCGGAGTTACATGGGATGTGGGCCATCTTAATATGTTCAAGAGAGAAGGATTCACAGACACAGATTTAGTTGAGCAAACAAAAAAGATTGCAAAATATGTTAAACATGTTCATCTTACAGATAACTTTGGTTATGCAGATACACATCTTGCTCCTGGTATGGGAAATGTCCCATTTAAAGAAGTTCTAAAAGAACTTGAAAAAACTGGAAAACTTGGCGAAATGAAAAAAGTTATTGAAGCAGGAGGACTAATTGCAAATCAATTAACAAATAGCCAGCTTAAGCCCACACTAGGAGCATTTGGCGTTCAAATGACTTCTGGAGGAGGATATTGGAACCAAGCAACAGGATTGGCTGCTGGAGGAGGATATTTTGGAGGACAAGCTTATCTTCCAGAAAAACATTTCTCTATGTATGGAACAGGATTCTCAAGCTTACCAACTGAATTAGGCGGACAAATACCTGGAAGTACTTCTCGTGCAACTGGAACGCCAATGGCTTAATTTTAAATTTTAATTACTCCTATTTAATAGCGCAAAACGTAGCATTTATAAAATACAAATAGTTAATATAAGAAGATGGTGAAAAAAGAGAAAAAAGAGAGTGTGAAAAAAGTCGAAGACATTCCTAAATCTGAATTTGAAAAAATTCCAACAATGTTGATTGTTAATGATGAAGATATTGCACTTGATTTTGCTACCAAGACTTATAAAAAGTTTGGAAAAATGATCAAAGCTATAATTCTTTTTGGAAGTGCAGCCAAGCAAGAAACTAAACCAGAATCAGATATTGACATAGTTATATTATTGGATGATGTTTCAATTTCATGGGATGAAGAATTAATTGCAACCTATAGAGAAGAGCTGGGTAAAACTGTACAAAAAAATCCATATATAAGACCCCTCCATATTAATACTGTAAAACTTTCTACTTGGTGGAAAGACCTGATGATAGGAGACCCTGTTGTCTTAAATGTTTTGAGATACGGTGAAGCCCTTATTGACGAAGGAGGATTTTTCACACCTCAAAAAGCGTTGTTACAAGCAGGAAAAATTAGACCAACTCCAGAAGCAGTTTATAACCTATTACAGAGAGTACCTTTTCATTTAGAAAGGGCGAGAACTTTAATTTTAGGGATTATTGAAAGTTATTACTGGGCGTGTGTTGATTCTGCTCATGCAGCACTTATGACTATAAATGTAATGCCCCCATCACCTGAACATGTTGCAGAGATGATTGAAGAACATTTTGTTAAACCAAAATTATTAAATTCAAAATATGTTAATATATACACAGAAGTACAATCACTTATGAAAGAAATAACTCATGGTAAAGGGATGATAGTTTCTGGAAAATCTCTTGACGATTTAAAAGATAAAACAGATTCTTTCGTTGGTGAAATGGCTAGATTAGTCAATGATATTACTAAAAAAAAATAAAGAATGAAGTAATGTTTTCTTTGGAAATAAATTAAAGCCCTAGAACCTATTCTTATTTTGCTTCAGGTTTCTTCTTAGAGGCTTCTACAAAAATACTCAAAGCAACTTGCCCTAATTCTAACAATGCTTGTTCTTTTTCTTTGCCTTTTAATCCACTGATAGACCCAAATAGGAACTTCTTTGCCTTTGCAGGATCATATTTAGCTTCCTTTTCTGTCTTTCCAGCTTTTTCTACTTGTGTTTCAGTGTATAAATTCTTTCCAATAAATTCTTGTTGCAATCTACTTATTTCAAATTTACTATAAGTTAACCATGTTTCAGGTCTTGCATTTTTTGCCCAAGCAACTAAGTACTCATTGCCTTTGTTTCTGTCTAGATAACTTTCTCTTACACTTTTTATGACAGAACCCTGATCGTCAGATTGCATTGCTTTTACTAATTCTGAATATTTCTTATCCTTCAAACCATTTTTTACTGCTAATTGAACTACCATATTTTCATCTAATTTCTCAACTATGGATTCTAATCCAGACTCAACACTCTCTAAACTCTTTTTCTTGTCTATCTCTGCTGCTGCAGCAATATCTAAAGAAAGTTTTTCAGGATTATGACTATAATCATACATACTTGCAAGCTCTTGAACATTTCCGCCAATTGATTGTTGATATTGATACCAGTTCTGTAATTGAGCAGCATAATCATTATGCTTTGCAAGTTCACCAGACTGCATAAATCTAGCCGTACTTTGAGCTATATCATCTAATGATTTAATTTGAGGTTTTGTTTTTTCTGCCATCTTTTTCTCCTTAAGTTAGTTAATGATAATTAGTATTTAAACCTTTCGGTTGTTGTATCTGTATAGGAGTAACATAAAAGAAAGGTTTTAAAAAAGAGGTTTCCCACTCTTAAGAATGACTAGTCTAACTGAAATTGAGAGCGGTTTAATTAAAAAAACTCGCGAAGCAATGACTGAATTGGGAATTCCAGACAATGAGAGCGATACAATATTTATGCCAAAAACAAAGGAATTTCACGAGATAACAGGGATAACTCAAGAAGAAATCTTAGAAATCGAAATTTACCCTATGTTAAATGAAGGGCCTAGAGATGAAAGATTGCATCCGCCAAGAGTTGCAATAATAGGGACTTGCATTTCAAAACAAATGGGTTTTAACGAAGAAGCAAGAATAATAAATTTTGTTATAAATTGTGCGCATGACGGAGGAAAATTAAAAATACAAAATCTTTATCCAGAGAAAAACCCATTTGCGCAAGATACAGAAAAATATTGGAATTATATGGATAACTTTAAGAAGAAACATTTAGCTCCAGAGAATATCCCAGTACATTGGGGATTAATGCTTGCAGCAGCAATTGAAAGTACACATAGACATCAAAAAGGAACATATCGCAATAATCCTTATCCAAAAAAATTACTTTTCCCTAGAACAAAAGAAAGCGATTACCTTTCCAAACTTACTGCTGTGCCTGATTTCTTAGATGCAATTTCCTCTAGACCTTCAAAATATACAGAAAGATATACTTCATCAGATGAAATAATGTCAATTGCAATGAAAGAATATGGGGAACTGAAAATAAACTATCGGGGAAAATTATTTCCAAAAGTAGATCTGAGTGGAAGAGAATTGATAATGGAATTACATAAAAATGGTTTTGTTGCTAGAGAAAAACCTGCAAATATGTCTGAAAGAGATTTTAGAATGAATCCGTTTGTAGGATTAGAAATTAAATAAAAAATTACTTTTGAAGAACCGTTCTTCTTGGAGTGGTGTTCTTTTCGTGCTTAGTTTGTTGAGTCTGCTTTCCAACTTTTGCTTTTGCCTTATTTTCCTTTACTCCAGCTTCTTGAGTTGCTTTTTCTTTTTCAGCTTCATCTGTTTTTTGATCTTCTGTTTTTACCTTTTCAGATTCTTCAATATGATCATTCTTTTCATTATGGCTAATATTTGCTTTTGTAACTTTTGAAGCTCTCTTTGCTTCTCTCTGCATCTTGAATTCCAATATTTTAGGCATGTCAGCTAATTTTACTTGAACAATACCATCACTCATCTTTGTAGCTATAACTTTAACTTTATGCAAAGGATTCTTAATTCCTCTATGCCAAATTTGTTCATTTAGATACATATCAACTTTAACTTTTCTAACATCTCTGTCTTCAACTTTCATATGTTTAGCAATAAATTGTTTTAAAACTAGAACTGCTTTCTTTGCTTTTCTGTAAGAAGGGACTTTAAGGAATCCCCTCCTCATAGGAACAACATATTCTCTTGTCAATTCAATTTTAGTTTCTTTATTTTCTACCATTTTATCCTAGGAAATCCTTCCTCATATTTCTTGGTTTAATTTTTAATTTTCTATGTCTCCAATTTCTTTTTACATGAGTTATAGCAGAAGGATGAACTTTCTTTCCAACGCCTTCTTTTTTAATAACAGCCCAGAATGGTGCCCACTTTGTTCTTTTGCCCCAAACTTCTAAATGCTTTTTCTTACTTTTTTGATTATGTTTTAATACCATTATTCTTCGTCCTGTGTGAATTGCTCTTCATTTAATTCTTCTTGAACTTCAACTGTTCTTTCTTTTCCAATATATTGACTTAAATCAACTGCCTTAACTTCTGGAGTCTTTATTGAGTCTAAGAAATCTCTTCCTTTCTGTGTTAATCTTCTACCGAATTGTTTACCAGTTACTTTTTCTACAAGGCCTGCCTTTTCAGCTTGCTGTAACATTAATCTAAGCATTTTACCAGAAGATTTCTTGAACTTTGCAGGTCTAACTCCCCTGTTCTTTCTTCCGCCGTATCTTGTTCTAAGTCTTTCAACACCAACCACGCCATTTATATATAATTGTCTTAAAATAGAAGCTGTTCTAATATACCAAAAGTCTGGGCTTTCAGGAACTCTTTGCTTTGAAACACCAGTTCTTACGAAAAAACTCCATTCAGGGGCTTGGATTTCTTTAATCTTTTTTAATTCTTCGACTAAAGCTATATTTAATGCATGCGGGTCTTTTGAAAATATTTCTCTTGCCATGTTTGATTATTATTGTGCTCTCCTTTACGGAGATAAATCGTCAACGTTCTTTCGAACGGAACTTTAACACAAAGATATGTTCGTTTATGGGTTTATAAACGTTTTTATTTTCTAACGTCTTTTCTAAATCTAAAAAGAGTGCAAACGTAACCTACTAGTCGGTATGCGTAGTTCTTTCCTAACTTTTCAATTAACTCTTCGCACATTTGCTTTGCTTCTGCTTTATCTCTACATGCGGATTTCAAAATATTAATTTTCATCCTCTCTTTATCTTTGGAAAGTCTTCTAACTTGTTCTACGAATGCATCGGTCAAACCGTTCTTTCCTATTTGTAATTGGATTATTTCTGATTTTGAAGCCATAATGAGGTAAAGAATTATTTGTTTATAAGGGTGATGGTTTAGGTAAATTTATAAGCTTTGGTGAGTAAAACATACTATGGTGATGGTTAAGAATCACCTTAGAATTCTGGAAAAATAATGGGACAAATAATTGAAGCAAGATTTGAAGAAATAATGCCGAGCGAGCTAGGAGTTAGATTAGACAATCTATATGGAATACTGGCTGGAGAAAAGAAGGGAATTTCAGGACTACTTGCTCCATTCAAAAAATCAGAAGATCGTAAAGGAATATATAATGCCTTAGATGGAAATAGTAGAATAGTACGTTTAATGATGGCAGGACTTAATAGCGCGAAAATCTATTTAGCTGAATCTGATGAAGATATAATGGTTTCTTCAATATTTCCAAATGCTACTGATAACGCATTGTTTAGATCTAATTGCTCTATTCAAGACAGATGGGTTAAATGCGAACTTGATGCTGAGAAAATAGTTAGACCTTTGGGTATTAAAAATTACAGAGATTATTTTAATAAATTATTAATTCAATATCCCTATTTAGAGTCCACTTCCGATTTTTGGGATTATATTACAACAACAAAAGGCAGAGAGAATTTTCGTTTACCAATTGGAGGAAAGTTAGATTTATTGTTTGCCAATTAGCGTCTTCTCAAATTCAAAAATATCTAATTTTTTAACTAGAACTTTTTTTTCTTTTTTTACACCAAAAGTTCCTAAATCCATATCTGGAGATTTGTAAACGTCGCTTGCGGAGAAGACACTTACTGAAATATCTTTCTTATTATCTCGCCAGTCTTGAGAGTGTTTTGCGCACATTACAGCAGCTTCATAAATTTCTTGCTTTGTTAAATCAGATTCATGCGCTTTAATATTTGCAAAAGGACTTCCAGGTTTTGCAGTGTGTAATAAAATTTCATTTTTCGCAGCTTGCTTAATTAATTCTTCGTTTGTTTCTGCAGATTTACCTAAAAGAATAATTTTTCCAGTAGAGGTTTTATATTGACGAAGTGCCATTAGTAACTAAACCTCTTTTCGTAAGATTTGTGGTCAAACCATTCAAGTAAAACACTTAGTATTTCTATTTCTGTTGTTTTAATCGTATAAATAAGTCTCCATGCATTAGGCAAATCATATTTCCACAGGTTATTTACATTGTGGTTCTTTATATAAATATCTGGCCACAGTTTTCTTGAAATTTTTGTTCCGCAAACGGGATTTATTTTTAAATCATTTATCGCTCTTTGAATAAAAGAGGAAAGTTTTTTGTCTTCAAATTTTCCGTTCGTTAGTTTATCAAAGTCTTCTTTCACTTTTTCAGAAGCAAATGCTACATTAATTTCTTTCATTTGATTACTAATCCTCTTTTTCTTAAATCTGCAACTCCTGCAGGGTCCCACGTCCACATAACACAACCTTCTTTATCTATAAGAATTTTCCCAGAAATAACCAAATAATCTAATATCACCAAATATGTTTGATACATCATTTTCGTTGGCAATTTTTTCCAAAGTTGGTATTTCCCGTATTCTTGACTGTATTTCTGAATAGTCTCTTCTACCATCAAAACAGAGCTAAGAGTAGGGTTATATAAAATTCCTTTACTGGTTTGTTTTTTTATTAGTTGTGCCATCTTATATGTTTAAGTATATTATATGTATAAATATAAGAGACGTATTTAAATGTTTTGGTTTTAAAAATGTAGAAAGGGGTAGAAATGTTTTTAGATGTTTTGGATAGTTAATTCCTATCTGATTTCTTTAGATAAAACATCTGTTCTTTTTCTGCCGTCGTATTCTTCAGGCCTTATTTGATAAGTAGTAGTATATCTTCTGCTTCCAAGCCCAGTCATAACTTCAGCAATTATTCCGTTTCTTGAATGTTCTAAGTAGATTTTTTTAGGTTTGCAAGCTTGATAAATACCGTAACCAAACGCGACTCCACCAACCAAGGCTCCTGCGACAAAAGATAAAGTATCTAGACTCATTTTATTTCTGACCTTCCTTTTCTTTTTGAAACACCTTCATTTTTTCATCTCTTTCACGAAGAGATAACCCTCCGATAGTCATTAAGGCTCCAGTAAAACCAATAATGTAAAAAGGTAAAGATTCGGGAGAGGCACTGTACTGGCTTAAAGAAGGTGCTCTAGTGTAATAATCTACAACAGTTCCAAAAATAAGACCGTTTGCCATTAAGGGAAGCCCAAAATCAATAAGCAAGTTACTTAATCTTCGCCCCATTTTAGTTTATGCTCTCCTTTTCATTTGGAAACATCTTCATTCTTTCAACAAGATTTGACTCTGCTTGTCTTTGTACTCTTTGCATTTCTATTTCTTTTATTTGGTCAGCTTGCAAGTATTCATCTCATACTTGTATACCCTATAATTTTTTCCTCTTAATTGTAAATCTAAGTAGTATAACATATTTGTTCCGACTTTTTCCGCTTGGAGCAAATGCTCGCTTTGCGATGCTAAGTGTTTTAATTCATTGCCTAATCTTTTCTTATTACAGGAAGAAACGGCCAGATATGAAATCATAATAGGTACACTTATAATTTTGGAAAATGCACTCCAATAAGCAATTCTTCCGTTTATTTCGTAGTCGCTGTTCATTTTATTTTACCTTTCCTCCAAATAAATTGTACAAACCCGAATATGCTTTATCTAATACTGACGGAGCAGGATTTAGATTTGCTCGTTTGTAAGATTCCCACTGAGAGTAAGTTAAGTCACGAGATATGTACTTCTTCGGCTCGGGCTTATATTCTGTTCTCTTCCAATCCTCATCCCTAAGTTGCTTTGAAATTCTTATCTTTTTTATAATATCTAGAGGATATGCTCTTCTATGCTCATCTAATCCAAAAGATAAAATATCCAATAGATTTTCCACAATTTGCCTACTCAATATTTTTCTTACTTCGTGATATTTTAGATTTCTATTTACTCCAGATTTTTCTAATGCAAAATATTTTCCAGAATTTCCAATATTTCTTGCTTGCATAGGTTCTGCCAAACATGTAGCTGACCGGTCCAACACATCTAATAGAAAAGGTAATTTTTCTTTCGGACTTCCAAGCAAGGTCTGCTCTCCAACGTAATCTTCATTAGTAACAAAAACGCTATTTAGCGCATCCGATACCTCTGGATAAATATATCTTTTTGAAACACTGGAATGCGGAGGATAGGTTATATCACTTAAATCAGTAGAATATCTTGCATCCGGACTACCCCATACCCTTTCTCTATTTGCTAGAATAACTTTCGCTAACTCGTTTTCTTTTCCTTCCGAATCCACCTTCTCTCTGAGTCTAAGAGTTAATTCAGAAGAATTTCCAACCTTGCATTTTTCTCTTAATATTTCTCCTGCTGTTTGTTCTTGTTTTTGTGTTTCGTTTGTCATTTTAGCTTGCTCCCTAAATATTTTACAATTTGATAGATATCTTTTCTAAAACAAGGCTGCAGATACATCATTTTTCTCTCTTTAATCGAAGGAAGTTTTCCAAGTGTAGGTTTAGTATCTGAATGAAGAGCTTCATAAGTTTCCTGATTCATTGTTCTCTTACTTACAGACATACGGTAATCCCAAGCTAAATCTCTCTTTCTTGTGAGACTCTCTTTTTCTTGCCAATCGACTGCATTACTCTCTAACCTGCAATAATGAGAAAAATGTTCTTCTAATTTTAAAGAAACTTCATTATCATTTAAAAAAGAAGAGAAATATCTATAACCGTCTGCTTTCATTCTGTTTTCTAAATCACTGGAAGACATTAATGTTTCAAATTTCTGAGCCATTTCATATCTTTTGTTAGCCTTGGCTAGTTCTTGATGTTCAGTTTCTATTCTTTTCTCAATTAATTGCATTTGCTCTTGAATTAATTGAGTTCTTGTTTGTATTTCGTTTGTCATTTTGTTTTTTCCTTTTCAACCATTAGGTTGTTACTATCTAGTAGTTATCGCGTGTTTATTAAAGTTTTTAGTCTAAAGTTGTTCTAAACGCAAGATTTATATAGTTAAATTGCGCCTAATGAGGATGGAAGAATTACCTAGGATAGATTTGAAAGATAGAAAAATATTATTTGAATTAGATAGAAATGCAAGACAAACAGCTTCGGAAATTGCGCATAAAGTCGGACTAAATAAGAATACGGTTAATTATAAAATAAACAGAATGACTCAGGAAGGAATTATTTCTGGCTCGTATACTGTAATTGATAGTTCTAAACTAGGATATTTTTCAGTAAGAACTTATTTAAAATTTTTTAATACTACACAAAGCGACGAAACAGCTTTAATTAATTGGTTAAAATCTAATGAATGCGTCGGAGTTGTGGTTAAAATAGAAACGGGATATGATTTAGGATATATTATTTATGTTAAAGATGTTTATGGATGGGAAGAATTTTTATCTGAATTCAAAAAGAGATTTAGAAAATCTTTTTGGAGCGAGCAAACCCACATCTTCTCAAAAGTTTATCACTACAAGAGAAACTATTTACTCGAAGGAGCTAATTCAAAAGAATTTGAAACAATTGGCGGAAGAGAGACCGTAAAATGCGACGAGTTAGATAGAAAGATATTAAATTTACTCGCAAAAGACGCTAGAATTCCATTAATTGATTTAGCCGAAAAACTAAAACGGCCGGAAAGGACAATTGCTTTTAGAATAAAGAATTTAGAAAAGAAAAAAATAATTCAAGGATATAGAATAAATATAAATTTAGATAAAATAGGATACGGATATTATAAATTAAATTTTATTTTAAATGATTGTTCAAATAAAGATAAATTATTCTCATTCTGTCAAAATCATAAAAATGTAACGTATATAGATGAAACAATGGGAAATTTAGATTTTGAAATTGATGTGGAAGTAAGCGGAAGGCAAGAACTTATGGGACTTATAAAAGAAATAAAACAAAACTTTGATATAAGAGATGCGGAAGTTTTAAGCTTTAAAGAATATCTAAAACTCGAAACAATACCTAAATTTTAAAATTAGAATTCGTCTTCGTTTTCTTTAGGGGCGTTAGCTGCATTTTCCTTAAGTCTCTTTAGGGCTGCTCGAACATTCTTGTTCAATTGCTTCATAGATTCTTCTAATTGATCTTTGTTTTTTGTTCCAGTACATACTAATTTTCCATTACTGAACAATAAAAATGTTGCAGTAGGATCTGTTAATTTGTAAACTAAACCTGGAAATTGTTCCGGCTCATATTCTGTATTTTCTAATTCTAAAGACAGAGTGTTTAAGTTTAAGTCTAGATTTATACTTCCGGAAGCTACAATGTTTTGAACATTGATCTTTGGCTTGATTGTAACATGAACACCTATTTTCTTTAGTTGTTTTATAACTTGATCAATAACTTCCCTGACTTGAGCAATGGACTTAACTCCAGTACATACTAAATTTCCTGAAGAGAATACTAAAACTGCTGATTTTGGCTTTTTTATTCTTAAAACTAAACCTGGGAAAGTTTCTGGATTGTATTCTGTGTTTGGTTGTGTTCTTGCTAATTTTGATAATGAAACTTCTTTCTCAAGAGAAGTTGTAGCTACGATATTTTGAACTTTTAAAGAATCTTCAGGCTTCTCTTTCGCCTTAGGTGCGGACTTTGTCTTTGCGATTGTCTTTGCCATTTCTATTTATAAAGGCAATGGGTTTATAAAGGTTGCTATTTGATATCGAGGATAAAGTTAATTTTTTTAAAAAGCAGTAAATTAAACTGAAGGAATATCTCCAGGATTATCGGGACTTTTTGAAGGTTCTACTTTATTTGGCGTTAACTTTTGAGGAACTGTAGATTCTTGCTGACTTGTTAACGATTGCGAAGGATTAGTAGGTAAAACCTTTTTCTGCGAATTTGCATTAACAATTAAAAATGTTAAAAGAACGCCTAATGAAATTAGTAAAACACCAAATGTTATCCAAAGAAAAACCTTTAAAGAAAAACCTCCATTCGATTCACAGATGTTTAATTCTACGGGTTTTCCTGCTAAGAAATTACAATTGTTTTTATCAGTACATATTCTTGTTTGATTTATATCATTCGAACAATTTAATGGGCTCCAATCAGAACAACTCCAATTAGAAAGACAGACAGCAGCTATTGCACATTCTTGAGTAAGATTAGGTCTACCTGCGCTAGTATTGCAGATGTTTATATCACTACAATTTCTAGTTTGGAGATTGTTAACGCACCCACTCCAAGTACTGCATATCCAGTTTGAAGTGCAGGTAGCTAAGGTAAGCATTTCTTTTACACCCGAATGCTCCAATCCGCTAATATTAAAACTATTATTTATGATTGAACAAGTATATCCACTCAAAGTTCCCGGACAATTAAGCAAATATTCATTCCCCTTATCACAAAATAAGGAAATTTCAGAAACGGAAGAAACAGATTCATCTCGTATGCATACTTGATTAGATGATGAATTTTTTTTATCAAAAATTACTGACTTAGTTTCATCTATACCTTCAACTAAAATAAATCCCAAATTGGAAGAAGCAGAGTTTAATTTTATAGAAATATTGGTAAGATCTAAAGGTTTTGAAAATTGATACATGAAAGAAATGATATTTTGCCCATCTTTTCTTATTTCTACTAATTGAGATGAAGATAAATTAGAATAATTTAATGAAGAATTTAACAGACTCCCTGAAACGTAAAATGTGAGATTTAAGGAATTTGAACTGCTCACTAAATCCCCAATTATACCGTTAGAGTTATAGTCACAATATCCTACTGAGTCTTCTGGCTTTCCGGTTAGATTGTTACAATTTTTTGAATCGTTATAGAAAACTAATTTTGTTTCGTTTGAATAACAATTAGTTTCTTGCTTTGTCCAATTTGGAGTGCAGGAAGGGATAGTTTCGTTAAATAAAGAGTAAACAAACGCTTGATCTAGATAATCAGAATAAACAGTTCCAGTTATAACTCTACTAAAATTTGAATACCCGTCATTGTAAACATCCTCTTTAATAAATGTCCCTACACTGGTTAAGGGAGTTACACCATCCAAATTTTTAATAGACCACTCAAAATCCGAAGAAAGAGTTAAAGGGGATTTGAATGTTTCCAAAAACGTAGAATTCGCAGAAGAAACACCAGTTATTTTCGTAGTTCTATTTTCTACCCCATCGTGAGATAAAGCTAATGCAATCATTGCGAATAAAGGAATAGACTCCAGATTATTACTGGCAAACTCGTTTGTGATATTTGTGTATCCTTGTGAAGTAGAATTAAAGGTAGTTTTTTTTGCTAATAAGTAACTTGCTTCTAAACCTTGAAAATAGTAGAGCACATAACCCAATTGACTAATGTTTTTAGTTGCAATAATATAATCACACGCCCCATTATCTATAGAATCATTTGTACTAAAGACTATCCCGTTTGAACTTTCTTTAAAAATTGAATCCCAAAGAGATTTTATATTTGCCTCGGAGCAATCTGTTGGAAAGGTTATTGTTGAAATCGCATTTCCAGTTACATTTGCTTTTTGAAAAAATGAAAAGCTAGCTAATATAACAAAAACAAGGGCCAACCCTACAAAAAATATATCTCTCTTCATTCGAGCTATAACTTTTGAGATTTTATAAATCTTGGGAAATCTAATTTCCAGACTCTTCTTTTAAATCAGCTACTGAAGCTATATCACCTAAGCCTCGATCAGGCCTTAAACGAACCATTCTAGGAAATCTCAGAGCATAACCAGAGTCATAGGTAGGCGATTTTTGTATATCTTGATACCCTACCATGACAACAATTTCTGGTTTTACTGAAACTTTTTTTCCATCTTCCTTTGTGACTAGAGGTTTTAATAATTCAGTTAAGTCTTCAAAACTTAAACCTTCTTCTTTTTTCTCTTTTAACCCAGTAGAGACTTTTCCAACTTCTAGAAGCTCATCATTCTCATCACGGCAAGAAACATCAAAACTTGTTAGCCAACCTGCACGTTTTCCAGTTCCCCATTCTGCACCAGTTATAACTAAATCCAATTCCCTAGCGTCTGGTTTTAATTTCACAGCATAACCTATTCTTGCTCCAGGCTTGTAAATTGCCTCAAGATTTTTTACCATTACTCCTTCTTGATTATCTTCTAGCGCCTTATTGTAAAATTTTTCTGCTTCTTCTTCAGAATCAGTGATTATTTGCTCTGCTAGTCTTATCTTGTAAGGGAAAACTTTTATTATTTTCTCAATAACTTTTCTTCTTTCTTTGAATGGTTCATTAATCAAAGATTTACCATTATAGTAAATAATATCAAAAATATTTAATTCAATAGGTAATTCTTTCTCTAATTTTTCAATATCATATTTTCTTCTTATTCTCTGAGAAATATCTTGAAAGGGTTTGTATTTTTTTGTTTTTCCGTCAAAACCAACTGCTTCACAATCTATAATAAAGGTGTCTGCATCCACATATTCTTTTACAAATTTTACTGCATCCGGAAACTGAGTTGTTACATTATCTAATCTTCTTGTAAAAATTTCTACACTCCCTTTTTCGTCTTTATTTATCATCATCCTAAAACCATCATATTTGAATTCTATAGCTGCAGGTTTTCCTACAATTTCAAATGCATTAGCGATATCTTTTGCCTTTGGATAAAGCATAACTTTTACGGGTTTCCCAGGAGAAAGAGTAATTTTTTCCAATTCTTTTTCCCCTTTCATAGATTTTTCAAAAATTTCTGCGAAATCTGTAGCTTTATCATAGGCTGTTTGAATTATTTCTGCCTTTAACTTTTTTTCTTCAATTGTTTTAGGATGAAATGCAAATTCTGCAATGGCGTCCCGAATTAAACCAGACCCCACACCGACTTTTAAATCCCCTAGAATTGTTCTAATAACATATTTTGCTTCGTTTCCAGAAGTAGAGTTTAGTAATTCGGAAATTATGCCTATTTTTTTGTCCACAGCACCTTTCCCTTCTGTTTCTGGGAGTTTTCTTAAGTTCTCTAAAACCTTCTTTGTGGTAAGCTTTGTTGCAAATAGACTGTGCTGTTTTCCTTTGGATAATAAAAATTCTATTACCTTTCCAAGATCTCCAATCTTTTTAAATTCCAAGACTACTTTTTCTTCTGAAGCTCCAGAAACTTTGGCTATTGCTTTTACTGCTAACTGCTCAGAAATCCCTGTTTCTTTCTCATCATAATCTGCAAAAAATCTGCCTTGAAGCAAATAGATGGTTTCTGGTTCGTCTTTTATTTCTGGTAAAAACTCTGCAATTATAGTGGTCTTTTCAAGTCCTTTTTTTGTGGCCTCTAATTTTGCATACACTTCTGTAAGTCTTGAATATAACATAAAAGTAGAAATAACAAGTGATATTTAAATTATTGTAATCAAACCCTGTTCAAACTTTTTTCAGATTCGTTTGTTATTTTACGCATGGTGAGAACACACAGAACCGGATATTTCCCTATTGCTGTTTCTTCGCTTAACATAACTCCATGAGAACCTAAAAATACTGCTGTTGCAACATCACTTACCTCTGCTCTTGTTGGAGAGTTTGACTTAGTCATTGAGAGCAACATTTCAGTAGCTGTTATCGCAAACTTTCTTGAGGCTCTACATTTCTTTATAATTTCTCTCTGTAAAACGGGAACTTGCTCAAAATTTACATTTTTTGCCAAATCACCCCTTGCGACCATTATTCCCCAACTTGATTTGATTAACTCATTAATATTTTTTATCCCTAACTCTGTTTCTATTTTAGAAACAATCTTTACGTTTTTGCTAATTTTACTCTTTATGTGATTTATTACTGAAGCTTTTTCAGCAAAGCTTACGGCCAAATAATCAATTTTCTGAAAGGCAATCCAACTTAAGGTCTTTAACTTTTTTATGTCGATCATTATTTTTACACCTAGTTTTTTTGCATTAGAAATCATTTCTTCCCATTGTTTTTCATTTCCATACTTAGTATTTATTCTCACAATATCCATACCTGCCAAACTCATCTCTTTCATCGTTTCAAATTTTTTACTAGAAGGGCCGAGTGTACAAATTATCTTTGTTTTCATATTTAGATTAAGAATAAGATGTTTTTAAATTGTATTATAATGTTAACAGACTTACCCAATATTTATAAATAGAAAAATAGTCTATTTTTTATGGTAGACGTTACAGATCAAACATTTGAAAAAGAAGTTATCCAACAATCTCAGAAGATGTCTGTTGTTGTTGATTTTTGGGCACCTTGGTGTGGACCTTGCTTAATGTTAAAGCCAATTATGGACAAACTTGCTGAAGAATATAAAGGTAAGGTTGCAATCGTCAAATTGAACGTTCAGGATAATCCAGACACATCAGGAAAATATGATATTATGTCAATTCCAGCTGTTAAGATGTTCCAGAAAGGAAAAGAAGTTGACGGTTTCGTTGGACTTCAATCTGAGAATTCCATTAGAACATGGATTGATGCGAATAAGTAATTCTGTAAGATTTAAAAATAATTATGGTGGTTGATTTTTTGTTATAACTGATAGCCATTATTTAAAAGAATATGGGGAAATAGCCCCAACTATAAAGATTGATCATTTGAGAAGTAAACTAAATAAAATGCTCAATTGGTAGCATGCTAAATAACCTCTTATATGGGGCGGGCCATTTTTATTCCGTCGGAGTTTTACGTTTTAGATTATTTTATTGAATTATTTTTTAAAAATATTTTGGGGTGTTTTGGGTGGAAAATGAGCAATTCTATCAAAAGTTAAGCACGCATATATACCTCTTATATGGGGCGCGTAACTTTTATTCCGTCGGAGTTTAATAATTTTCTATTTTTTGAGTATTTTATTCAAATATTGTAAATTGGCAGTAAAATCCAAAAAATGTCAAAAAAGCCCCATGTAAATAGACCTCTTATATGGGGCGGGGCTTTTTTTTGTCGACGTATTTTTGTATTTTAGATAATTTTATTGAATTATTTTCTTAAATTTTTAGGGCAACAAAAAGCGTTAAATATCTGTTTCGTTATCATTGATCAATAACATTTTTGTAGATTTATTTCAATAAAATAGATGATAATTCCTCAAATTAATGATTTGAACTGTAGCAAGCCAAAAAAAAGCTAAATTTAATCCATTTTATTTTCCAAAACATATAAAAAAGCTCGAAAAGATGTTATGCTATGCCTCCTAAGAAAAAAACGGCGAAATCTGGCGAGATTTCCACACCTAAACCTAAGAAAGCTCCCAAAACTAAAGTAGTTTCTAAACCTGCTTCGATAACACAATCTTCTAAAGAAAAGAAAGCAGGCTATGGAAATAACGTTCTTATAGTCTGTGAAAAACCCCAGGCCGCCGAAAAGATTGCAGCAGCACTTTCAGATGGTACGGACCATAAAATAAAAGACAAAAATGGTGTTGCATATTATCAGTTCAATAAAGATGGGAAAAGTTTTCTAGTTGGTTGTGCAGTAGGTCATTTATTTGGAATCAAACAAAATACAGTACGAGGAGAATTCCCAAGCTTCGATGTTTCTTGGCATCCAAATTATGAATCAAAAACAGGAGCTTATACAAAAAAGTATTATAGCCTATTGAAAGAGTTGGCAAGTGAATCTAATGAGATTGTTGTTGCGACAGACTTTGATGTGGAAGGCGAAGTTATTGGTTGGAATGTTGTGCGATTTATTTGTAAAAGACCTGATGCAAAAAGAATGAAATTCTCATCTTTAACAAAAGATGAATTACAAGAATCTTGGAAAAATGTTTTACCTACAATAAACTGGGGAGAGGCATATGCTGGAGAGACAAGACATTTCTTAGACTGGTTTTATGGTATTAACTTATCAAGGGGTTTGATGAGGGCAATTTCTAAAACTGGACAATTCAGAATTTTATCCATAGGTAGAGTTCAAGGCCCAGCACTAAATATTATTTATGAAAAAGAAATGACAATCAGTGCTTTCAAACCCGAACCTTATTGGCAAGTTTTTTTGAAAGCTAGAGATTTGAATAAGCAAAGAATAGAAGTAAAATTCCCTAAAGATCTAACGAGCGAAACCGAACTGGCAAGATTTAAATATTTGAAAGGACAAAAAGGAAATGCAAAAACTGAAATTAAACAGGAAGAAATTGCAGCACCCATCCCGTTTGATTTAACAACATTACAAACAGAGGCATACAGGTATATGGGTTTGACACCTTCACAATCTTTGGCAACGGCACAATCTCTTTACCTTGATGGAGTTATCTCTTATCCTAGAACATCCTCTCAACAATATCCAGAAGGAATAGGTTATGAAAAGATTTTGAATAAATTAAAAAAATATACGACTTTAACAAAATATGCAGTTAATAAAAAACCAACAGAGGGCCCTAAAACAGATCCTGCTCATCCAGCTATTTATCCTACTGGAGATTCTAAATCTAAAGAAATGAGTGAAACTGAAAAGAAATTATATGATTTAATTGTGAAAAGATTTATTGCGTGTTTCTGTGCTCCTGCAATTGTGGATAACAAGAAAGTTGTTGTGAATGTTAATGGATTAGACTTTAATGCTAAGGGAATGAAAATTATTGAAAAAAATTGGATGAATGTTTATCCTAATTCTTACAAAGAAGAGGAAATACCTACTATGAATGGAGAAGTTAATGTTGAAGAAATAAGAACTGAAGAAAAAATGACAAAACCTCCACAAAGATATTCTGCAGCTTCACTTGTTAAAGAACTTGAAAGAAGAGACTTAGGTACTAAGGCTACTAGATCCAATATTGTTGAAACACTTTACGATAGAGGTTACATTAAAGAAAAAAGTATTGAATTATCGCCTTTAGGATTAAAGGTTATTGAAACATTGCAGAAATATTCTCCAACAATCATTGATACAGAATTAACTAGAAAAATTGAAAAAGAAATGGAAGAAATTTCTGAATCTAAATCTGGATGGGATAAAAAAGAAGAAGGTGTTTTGGAGAAAGCTAAAGGACTTATTAGAGTAATTTCTAAAGGAATATTAGATAATTTAGAAAAAATTGGAAAATCTTTGGCTGAAGCGACTACTGAAGTTTACCAACAGGAAAGAGAGGCTAACACATTGACTGAATGTCCTGTTTGTCATAAAGGAAAGTTAAGAATTATGTTTTCTAGAAAAACTAAAAAATCATTTATTTCTTGTAATGCGTATCCGGATTGTAAAACAATATTCTCATTACCTCCAACTGGAATGATGAAACCTGCAAAAAGAAAGGTTGAGAAAATGGTCGATGGAGAAATGCAAGATTCGGAAGAGTGTGAGCCTTGTCAAGAATGTGGTTTTCCCATGATGCTTGCTTTGAAAAGAGGAAAGAGACCTTGGAAGTTCTGCTTTAATCCAAAATGTAAAACAAATGAAGCTTGGGCTAAGAAAAGAGAAGAATATTTGAAAAGCAAAGAATCAGATGCTAAACCTGGAGAGGACGGTTTAGAGAAAGAGGATAACGCAGAAGAAGAGAAACCGAAAGAAGAAGTGACGGAAGATGAATGATAATCCCAATAACTCCTATTAGAAAAGAATTATCTAGAATTGTTGAAACAACGGAAGAAATTAAAATTAGTAGAGGTGTTTTTTCCACTGTTCCTGGTGTTGTTACTAATATTCCTGGTGTAATTTTACTTGAAAGAAGAAATTATCTTTCAGACTGTCGCAAATGTATTAATTGTTTTACTTATTGCTTTGGCAATAATCTTCCTCAATGGGTACCAAGCTCAAATCCTTTGGAGGTAATTCCATTACCAAAAGGGTTTTTTGAAGTTGAGAATCCACGAAATGAAGACTTAGCAATTTATTTTGAGGGCACTACTGAAGAAAATATTTTTATCGGAGAATTTTCACACATAGGGCGATTTTCCTCAGATGGATCAGTCATTTCCAAATGGGGTTGCGGAGATGTTTATGCACATTTACCAGAATTAGTTCCTTGTTATTATGGAGAAATGCTTAAAGTTTTTAGAAAGAAGTAAAAAGATTAGTCAAGTTTTATTTCTTCAACATATGAATCAGGTACATTGATAATTGTACCAATACAAGTTATCAAATCTCCTTTCGCTCTTCTCTTTTCTATTTCTTCTCTGCTAAGTGGCCTATGCACGACTACTTTTCCGGTAGGTTTGGGAGTCATGCCACGATACTCACCCATTTGTAACTGAGAACTATCCGGAGACATGCAGATTTCATAAAGAACAACCTCTCCAGCATTGTAAGAACTAAGACTCTCAATAGTTTTTTTTATAATCCCCATCTTTAATCCTTTTGGATTACCTCTTCCATTCTCTAATCCTAAAACATAAAGTGCACTTGTTAAATCCATAAAATTAAGTCACAAATTCTATTTATAAATAAGATTGCTCTTAAAAATATATATCTTAAATAAGAAATAAGAATTTTTATAAACATCAAAAACTTCATTTTTAAATGCTGTTATTAGAGGTAGAACTTAACGATGATGCTGAATCTAGAAAGAGGACCATTGAAAATTTTATTGGAAGAGTTGTCGTTGTAGAACACCCAGAATTTAATAGAATAAAAGGAAAAATAATAGGATGTAAAGAAAATTATTTCGAACTTAGAAAACCTATTAATGATATTCTTGCTTTTTTTGTAGATATTATTTATGATGTAAGTTATCAAGAAATGCAAAAGATGTCCCTAGTGGAACCTAATATTTGTGATTATGTTAACGAAGAGAGAAGGAGAATTATTAAATCCAACCACGTTTTCTAATTCCAGAATTTATAACTTAAAATAGTAACTAATTTTTCTTTCCTGCCAAAGAATATCTCATCATCATTCCGCCACCATTTTGCCTAGGCGGAACTTTTATTTTCTGAACTGGCTTAATTTGTGCATTTAACAATGCTTGTTCAGCGGATTGAAAAGAGATTATTTTTTTTATAGGATCGTATTTTGCAAAAAGAGTGTTGAAAGCAAATTGCATTTGTAAATCATTACTAATCAAAACTCCATAGGTATTATCTTTTTTTATGTCTAGACCACCAAATGTTCTTTCTGCCATTCGCATTTTAAATTTATCAAGATCTCCTTCATAAGTTCTTAAAAAATCTGGCAAGGTAGGCGTTTTGTACTCCATTTCAATTAAATAAAACATATCACTTAAATCAGCAGCCCTCACTTTTCTTTTTGCCAAACCCTCAGAAACCCGGCCTAATAGAGATGGATTTGTAAAAGCTACTTTCCCCGTTGTAATGTCCTGCTTTCCACTACGCAAAGAGTATCTAACAGTTATACCCCCACCTAAATTCTCTGCTGAGAATGATGGAAGACTTGTGGACGCAACTTCCACTTCTTCGAGTAAGAAATCATCTGCAGATACAAAAACTAATTTGTCTCGCTTATCATTCAAATCTGCAAATTTCCTATTGAAGGCAAACTGGTATTTCATATCCTTGTCAACCAAAACACCATATGCCTGTGGAGTGTCTTGTCCGAATAGCTTTCTTGCGACAGATTTCTGAAATGGTGTTGCTTGTGGATAAGTTGTATCAAAATCATCTGCAGTATTGCCTTTATAGCCAGCCTCTATTAAATAAAAATTTTCTCGTGATTTACCTTGGCGTAAGTTTACCTTATGTTCTTGCATGCATTCGTCTATTGTTCTCATTAAATTTCTTTTTTCTATTTCTGGAACCATATTTTTTTGGAGATATTTTTGTTTAAAAAGATTGTTATTGTCTAAAATCTACTTTTTTTCATATCTAAAATTACAGAGGGGTGCATTGTGTAATTCTCCAAAATGCGCAAAAGATTGGCTTTGGCATCCTCCACGACATTTTTCACCGTGCTCACATCCAAAACATTCGCCACGTAAATCTTCTGCTTTGAAATTGCGATTATACGCAAACCCTACAGGATTATCCCAGATTTGTTGAAGAGCCTTTTTTCGTATATTACCCTCTACTAAATTTTTAGCTTGTAATGAAAGACACCCCATTATGTCTCCGTTAGAAGAAATCCCAATTCCAGAAATTCCCGCCCCACATCCGTTCCATTCAGAGTCCCTTAATCTTTCTTCTAAGGCGCCATAATAACCAATACAATCTGCAGCAGCTACATTCATCCATGAAATCATTTCCCGTGTTTCTGAAACAAATTCTGCAAGTGCGTGATGTTCATTGTCATTTATAACTAAATCTTTTTGGTGTTTCATTCTACCCATTGGCGAAGCTGTTTGTATCTGCCAAGCGTCCACTCCAAATACATAAAGCCTCTCTCGTATTTTCTTCATCTCAGATATATTCTTTTTGTTTACAGTAGTAATCGCACAAATTGTTTGCCTCTTTTTTTTCAAATCTCTAATTGAATCAAAAACTTTTTTATGTGAGCCCTCAATTCCTCTTAAATAATCATGTGTTTCCTCTTCACCATCTACACTAAAACCAATTGAGTAAGGATTTATTTCTGCAAGTGTCTCTATTGTTCCAGTGCCCCAAGCTAGAGCATTACTAATAATCCCAAATTGCATCCCTTGTTTTTGTATTTCTCTTCCAATAATGGGCCAATCTTTTCTCAAAGTAGGTTCTCCACCAGATAGAACTACAAGTTTAAAGTCTAGGTTAGCTAACTGTGAAACTAAATCTAAAGACTCCTCAGTAGTTAGTTCATTTTTTCTAGAATTTAATGCATTTGAACCACAATGAATACATTTTGAGTCGCATGCTAAAGTATATTCCCAAACAGCAGTATGTGGTTTGAATTCCATAAAAATCGAAAAATAACAGTGTTTAAAAATAATTGGGTTCTCTTGTAATTCAGATCCAACCACGCTTTCTGATTCCAGAATTTATGATCTCAAATTCTAATTCTTTTTCTGGTAATGAACGATGCTTTCTAAGCCTTAATGCTCTTCTTCCTCGGTAATTTTGAACTTCGATGATACATTTACTCCAATATTTTAACAAATCTCCACCCACCATTGAGACTTGTTTTTCTCTTTGTTCTGTTTCGTCCCTATTAAACTGAGAATAAACTTGATTTGTTACAATCACAGGGATATTTTGCTTTCTAGAAATTTCAGTCAAGACTCTTAATTGGTTTGCTAATTTTCTATTTACTTCTTTTATATTTTCAGTATCTTCCGTTCGAATTGCGTCGCCGAGTTCTAAACGATAAAGCATTGCAATGCTGTCTATTATAATTAAAGAGATCTCTTCTTTTTTTACAAATTTTAACAATTGATCAAATGCCTCTTCTTGCTCTTCAAATGAAGTCGGTTTTAAAATCATAATATTACTCAAGACATTTTCAAAGATGGATTTATCATCTCCCAACAATTGATGAACCCTATCAGAAGAAAATCCGCCTTCCGTATCAACATAAATTACCTTATTTCCTTTCTTTGCTTGCGAAACTGCAGCAAGAAGACAAATGTTTGTCTTGCCACTACCGCCAGGACCATAAATAGTAGTAATCACATCCGTTTCATAACCTCCAAATAAAAATTTGTTTAGGTCGTAACTTCCTGCAGATATCTTATTTTCCCCCATATTAAACACTAATTTTGGCACGTTATAAGGATTATTGTAGAGATTAATATGTTTTATTCAAAGCAAGAATTAATAAGACAATTTGCAAATAACTATTTATGGACTGATCTTTTTCTCTTTAAAAAAAATCTAAGAGTGGGTGCTATGATAAAACTAAGACCGTAATAAACCCTAAGACAACAATAAGTTGCCCATTTAATTTTATTATGTCTCGGACCATGTCCAAAATTTCTAACAGGCCTTTTATGATCTGCTCCTCCAGCATTATGGATTATGGCTATAGGTTTATTATTCTCATCTAAAAAAACCCCTTTTTTTATCTTAAATTTATTAGTAGCAGTAGCAATAATAAAATTATATTTCTTGTCTATTTCTTTAAATCCATGTTTATATAGAAAATAGTTAACTAGTACCTGGTCTGGACCAAATATTGCAGGCCTCTTTATATGCTTAACCAAAAACTTACAAAGAGTGATAAATTTACTATATGGTGCAATAATAACTCCTGCATTAAGCCCTTTCTTCTGATGAGTCATTTTTAAGATGTCCGAAGTCATCTTTTCAGTAAAGGGTTTAGAAAGAAGGGCAGTTTCATGAGTGGAAAGGTCTAACCCTTCACTAACAATTCTGAACTCAGAAGGATGTTCCTTAAAAACAGGCATGATATCTGATTGAAAGATTATATCTCCGCCATCAATAGACATTATTTGCGCATATTTATTTCCCTTAAAAAACTGAAGCATGTCTCTAAATCTAATATTTACTACATGCCCGTCTTTTTTGCACCTAATGATTTTGCAGTAAGGAGTAATCTTCTTCTTTTGATCGTCCGTCAATCCATAATCTAGAACAATAATGTCCATGGCCTTCCTATCAATATTCAAAAGAAGAGACTTTAACCAATGGTTAATTAAAAAATCTCCATACTTTGCATCAGATGACGTAACAATCGCATATTTTTTAGACATACAATACTATTCAAACTGAAATTTATAAACCTTATTTAAAACAGTTATTCTAAGCAGCCAATATTAACCGCAAGACCGTACGATGATTATTTTCTAATTTTGTCAAATAATCTAATTTTGAAGAAAATAATGTAGTTAACAACTATAATTGCTACAAGATTTAAAACACCCAAAAGAAGGTCTCTTTCGAATACTCTTACAAAAATTACCCCACAAACTCCTAAAAAAAGCCCGACAAGATCCACATAGAATTTCCCATTACAAAACTCCTTGAGACTTTCTTGTTTACTCACTTTTCTAGTATATCCATGAAAAGTTAAACCCAAAATAAATATTGCAATCAAAGCTAAAAACCATCCAGTTAAACTATCCCACTCAGAGAAAAAGATAAGCATGCCTAACCAAACAGCTCCGAGGAGCAAATACTGAACTAGATTCATTTTCTCTTGCTGTCTAAGAACAGCATATCCTACATAAACTACATGAGCTAAAATTAACTCAGTCGCAACAACAAAAAGAACATTTAATAAAGTCCAAGTCAAACCAATTAGAAAAGCAATAGCTGGAATCAAGAATAATAATATAAAAAATATTTTTGAATCAATCAACTTTTGGACAAATTTTGCCATGAGAAAGGATATGAATTCTTATTTATAAACCTCACTAAATCACCTTATTTGTTTCCATTCCTTAAGAAATGGTTTTTTCATAATAACCATGTGTGCTCCTTCAAATACAAACAAAGATAGAACACCTATGTAACCTTGCTTCCTAAATCTCCTAGGAGAGTGATAAACTGAAAGATGCCCTAGATACTGGACTTTTCCTAGTTTGCTAATCTTGTGAAAAAGATGAGAATCTTCACCCATTACTAAATTCTCATTATATCCTTCAACTTCGTCAAAGGTCTTTTTCCTAACTATTTGACACTCTCCTTTACCTAGGGAAGAAAAGGTTTTTACAAAGAAATTTATAAAAAAATGACCTATTTTATCCATAAATACTTCTTCTTCTGGATGAATCTTTAACTTAGTTGTAACTGCGAGCACACTCTCATCTTCAAATGATTTCTGAATCTCTTTAAAAAATACTTCTGGATCTTTTGGAAAAACATCCGCATCAGTATGAAAAAGAATTTTTCCTCTCGCCACTTTTGCTCCAGCATTTCTTCCGAGAGCAATAGTTTGCTTTTGCCCTTTCTTGGCTAAAACCACTCTATCCGCATATTTTTTAGCAATTTTAGCTGTTTTATCAGTACTATTACCATCAGAAATAATAAATTCTAAATTAAACTTTTTCTTCAATGCTAAATATTTTTTAAGAGTTTTACCTATAATCTTCTCCTCATTTTTAGTAGGGATTATAATACTTATACTCACTGCCATATAGAACATGAATTAACCTAGTTTAAAAATGTTTATTTACCGTTTTTGGAAGATCTCTTAAAAACAGCCCCTATCTTTTTCCCAAGCCTCATAAAATAAACAGCCAAATCTAAGAAATTAAGATTAATTGAAAGTCTAAAAATAAAATTATTCAACTTACTAACTCTGTTAAATCCAGGACCATAACCAAAATTTCTAACCACTCTTAAGAAATCCATTCCTCCAGTGTTATGAACAATAGAGATTCTCTTGCCATCATCATTATACATAATTCCATCTTTCACCTTTGGAAGTTTATTGTTTAAAATAATGAAATTAAAGTCTTTATCTAAAACCTCGAATCCGTCTCTGTATAATAAATAATTAAAGATAATTTGATCAGGACCATACAACTTCTTGTCTTTATTATCTGTAATTAACGTATACATCTCATCACATAAACTTAGAAATCGTTTATAGGAAGAAAATATAACTCCACTGTTAACTATTTTTTTATTATGTAATACACGAAGTATCTCGTCCCGCAATTTATCCCTAAATGCACCTTGCTCGCAGACATAATTTACAAAACTCATTTTCATGTTATCTAATGCACCTTTGATAGTATTATTCTTTTCATAAAAAATAGAACTTATGTCTGTCTGAAAAACGATATCTCCGCCATCAACAGATAAAATTTGCTGGTATTTGTTCTTCTTGAAGAATTTTAACATATCTCTAAAACGGATACTGCCTACAAACCCGTCTTTAAAACAGGGAACTAGGATTGCTCCACCTTTTTTTAATTTAACTTGTTGTTCCTGACTAAGACCATAGTCCAGAATAATAATATCTATCCTATTCAAGTCTACATTCTCAGTAAGTGATCTTAGCCAGTGATTCACAAGAAAATCTCCGTACCTAGAATCTGAAGAAGTAACAATTGCAAATTCTTTTCTTTTCATTTTGTCTCCCTTATGGATGCAACTGTGAATTTATATACTTTTTTAATAAGTAAATAAAGTATGAAAAGCAAGAATAAACTAATTGGAATAATGTACTGCTCCAATTTTAGATACTTAACTACATTTAAACCAAATACTCCAGAATAGTAACCCACTATAGAAAACAAGGCTGCAAAAAAAAGATCTAAAGGGATAGAAACTGAAAAAAATCTTTTATATGGAATTTTTAAAAATCCAGCCAGCATGATACCTGGAGCAGAAACAAACGGAGCCAATTTTATAAAAACAATTGTTTTCTTTAAGTGAGTGTGAAACCTATTTTCTAATCTAATAAGACCATTTCTCCCGAATTCTGTTTTAGAAAGTAATCTTTCTATAGCATCTTTCCGCATATATTTACCTAGGGAAAAATAAACCAGATCAGGAATTACATTACCCAAAATAGCTAAACTAAAAATTAAAAAGATGTTAAAAAACCCGAAAGAAGCTAAGAAAGAGAAAATAGTAGTAGCCATTGGGCCTTCGACAAACATTAAAAGAAGAATAAAAAAATAGCTATAGGACTGTAGAATATTGAGGTTTATTTGAGATAAATCAATCATAAAAAGACAAGCACATAACTGCTTTTAAAACTTACGAATAATGGGCATTATTATATTCTCTTTCTGTTCCAATTGTAAAGCCAGAGCTGCAACATATAAGTGGGAATTACTAAAACTATGAAAGTGATAGTTGGCCAAAACAAAGTTACCCAAAGATTATACATTCCAATACCTAAAGGATTGAATCCATAAATAAAATTGATGTTATATTCTGGTGCAGTAAAAAATAAAGTTAGGAAAAATAAAAATAAGAGTGTTATGAAAGAGTAAACTAAAGAACTAACTTTAGGTTTAATTTTGTAAGTTTCAAATAATGCCAGATTTATAGGAACTAGATGAACTAAAAGTAATGAAAGTGGATAAAGAAAGTTATAGCTTAAAGAAGCTACAAAATCGAATGGGTCGTATCTAAAGAAAATTGCCGTCAAGAGAAAAATCGTTCCTAACAACTGCGGGAAAAAGCCTATATTAATTAAACCCTTAATAATTTGCTCATCTCCCCAAATAAAAGCAACTACTAAAACTAAAGGGACAAAATTACAGAACCAAAAAAGAAGAGCTGGGAGGTCTGCCATCACCCTTGCAAATATTACAACTAATGCGACAAATACTAAAAGAAATAACTGCCAATTTTTATGCAATTTTTTGGAAGCCATGTTAATTAAATAAAAATATCATTAATAAATCTTACCTTACTTACTTCATCTTTTTGAATTCTTCAGAATATGATTCAAGTTCTTTTTGAACTGCAGAAACTGCTTTTTGAATTATCTTTGCAGGGTGCTCGCCTTCTACGTGTAAAATAGGGTTCTTTGTTGGATGTTCTCTCTTCCAAGCAGCGATTTTAGCACCTTCTTTATTACAGTAAATTCTCAAAAGTTCAACTATTGTAAGACTATCAATCTCAACTTCTATCATGTTTTTTTCTTCTTTTAGAACTTTGATTTCCATAATGATAGGAGAAAATCTGGGTTTAAAAAGACTTCGGTCTAGATTCCAAAGTCTATTTACTTAAATGTAAGAAGTTTAAATATCTAGATAAAGACATTAAATCTAATTAAATTCAGAACCGTAAGGTTTTAATAGTGTCCTTTTTTTGTATAGGAGAACAAAGAAATGAAAAATAATAAATTTGATTATAAGAAAAATTCTAAATCGAGCAAACCTTTCGTTAAGGATTTCAGGGAATTTTCTGAGAATCTTGATAAAGCGGCGCACATAAACATATGCGATATTAGCATTGTAAATAAAGGCGATTCTTTCTCTATATTCGGAACTGTTGAAAAGGTAGTACAGACTGGCGGACCAACAATATTCTCTGTCTCTGATGGAACTGGACTTTTATCACTAAAGGCCTTTGATGGTGCAGGTGTCAGAGCTTATCCACATGTAGATATTGGAGATGCAGTTAAAGCAATTGTAGGAATTGAAGAATATAATGGTGAACTAGAAGGTGAAGTGAAAAAAATATGGAAGCTAGATGAAAAGGATAAAAAAGAATTTTTAGAAAAACTTGTAAAAATTGAAAAGGAACGAGCACAAGTTAAAGAAATTCCATTTTTGGCTGAAAGCCCAATTCTAGATAAATTAAGAGCAAAGATGATTAAAGCAGCAACGGAGATTAGGCTTGCGGTTATCCAAAGTAGACCTATTATAGTAAGACATCATAATGATACTGATGGTTACTCAGCAGGCTTTGCACTAGAAAGGGCAATTTTACCACTTATTGAAAAACAACATATGGGAAATACCAAAGCAGCTTGGGAATATCTTGCAAGAGCACCATGCGCTGCGCCTTTTTATGAATTAGAAGATTCTATTAAAGATACTTCTTTGAGTTTAAGAAATGCGGCTAAATTCTCTAATAAGATGCCCTTAATTGTGATTGTAGACAACGGTTCTGGACAAGAAGACTTAATGGGAATATTACAAGGAAAAGTCCATGGGTCTGATTTCATTGTTGTTGATCATCACGGTTTTGAAAAAGATGTTATTACTGAGCATGTACTTACTCATATAAATCCTCATTTAGAGGGTGAAAGTGGAGCATCTATTTCCGCAGGAATGCTGTGTGCTGAATTAGCTAGACTTGTAAACAATGAAACAAAAAATATAACTCAAATTCCTGCACTTGCGGGTCTTGCAGACAGAATTGATTTAGAAAATGAATCTCTCGTAAATAAATATTTAGAACTTGCACAAAAAGAAGGTTATTCAAAAGAGCTATTGAGTGATTTGTCTTTGGTAATAGAATATGTTTCTACAAGAGTTAGATTCATGGAAGCAAGAGAATATTTTGAAGTCGTATTTGGAGAACCAAGAGCACAACAGAAAAAACTTGTTGGATTAATGGCTCCGCATATTAAACAACTTGATGCTAAAGGATTAGCTATCGCAAAAGAAAATGCAATCCTAGAAGAAGTTAATGGAATAACCGTCCAAAAGATAATGATTGAGGAAACATTTCCAGGATTTGGATTTTTCCCTAAACCTGGAAGAAGTGTTGGACTTGTTCATGATTTCTTAAAGAGCACTGGAAAGAAAAAACTAATTTCAGCAGGAGTAATGAATACAGCAATAACAATAAGGGCTACAACCGAAGCTAATTTTTCAGTCCATGATTTCCTAAGCTATGTGAATGAAAAGCTCCCTAATGCTTTTGCAGAAGGCGGCGGACATAAAAATGCAGGTTCAATTAATTACTTGCCAAAATATAAAGCAAAAGTTTTAGAATTATTTGAAGAATTTATTAAGAAACAAAAATAAAAAGATTTTTAAGTTGAGTATATCTTTAGGATTATGGAGAAGATAATTATCTCAATAGGCACGAATTCTGAACAGAAAATTGGTTACTTAAAAGAAGTCTTAGAGGAAATAGGAATTGAAGCTGAAATTATTCCGAACAAAGTCTTAAGCGATGTTTCGGACCAACCACTTTCAGAAGAAGAGACCTTGATTGGCTCAGTAAACCGAGCCAGGAAAGCACTTGCAATTCACCAGGAAGCAGATTGTGGTTTGGGAATTGAAGTAGGATATCATAAAAACAAAAATGCAGACTTTGAGATATTCGGATATGCCACTATTATTGATAAAAAGGGCCATAAGGTATCTTGTTGCTCAAGTAAATTTTTACTCCCGAAATTCCATCGAGAAAAGGTAGAAGAGAATTTAGAATTGTGCGATTTTTTGAGTGAATTTCTTAAAGAGAAAGATTCAGCTGTTGATAAGTATCTTAAAGAGACGCTTAACTCTAGAAAACCATTTATTGTTGAATCCGTTAGAAATTGTCTTTTACAGTATATTAAGAAAGAAGAATTTTAGAAATGTTTTTAAAGGATATATATCTAATATATATTAAACACTAAATTCTGCAGAAAGATTTATAAACCAATATATATCTAATATATATGCAAAAGAACATGAAAAGTGAAGTGAAAGAGATAGTGATAAAGTTTTATGGAAGTGAAATTATAGACAGAGAGGTCTCAAAATTTGGAACAGGCGCTCATGTTATTGTTCCAAAAGAATATGCAGGAAAACATGTAAAAATAATTTTTGAGGAGATAAAAAAATGAAAAGAATCAATTTTATTTTATTTTTTGGAATTTTATTTTTGATTGGATTTACTAGTGCAACTATTAGTTTAAACTTAACCACGCCCGCCAATAATACTTATTCAAATAATTTAACTCAAACTCTTTCAACTAGTGTTAGTAGTACAGTTAATTTATCAAATGCGACAATTCGTGTTTGGAATTCTTCAGGTTCTTTGTATAGTGGTGGTGCCTATATGTACGATACTGGAAAAGCTTTAAGATTTGATGGGAGTGATGACTATATTACTACTCCTACAATTAATCATAATATTGGAACTGGAAATTTTGCATATTCTGCTTGGGTTTACCCTCTTGCATATTCTGGTTCTCCTACAGGTTCAAGCATAATTGCAAATGGCAATTATTACCCTTTGATTTACATAAATACTAAAAACCTTTCTATTTATAGTGGCGGAGGAACTGATTTGAAATGTAATGTAAATTTAAATAACTGGAGCCATATTACTGTAACTAGAACATCTGGAATAATAAGAGGTTATGTTAATGGTATTATTTGCCCTATTAATCCCACCATTACTACCTCTTATACAAACGCAGGCCAAGCTATTGGTAGGAACGGCGTATCTTCTACAGGAGATTATTTCAATGGTTCAATAGACCAAGTATTAGTTTTCAATCGCTCTTTAAACTCAACAGAAATCGCCCAATTATATAATTCCGGAATGGGCCTTTATGCAAATACTTCTCTTGCCCCATTTAATTCTGGGTTAGTTGTGGGCTATCATTTTGATAATAATTCTGCAATGGGAGAAAACAATACTAATTTTGTAGATATAAATGGAGTGAATAATGCAACGTGTTCTGGTATATACTGTCCAAATTATACTGCAGGTTTTCTTAGAGGTCCAGCTTTCTTAACTTCTACAATTAATTTTACTATGGGAGTATATAATGCTACTTTAGGATCAATTATAAATTTTATAAATGGTATTTATACTTGGGCTTATCAAATATTTGATTCTACAGGTGCTTCTTCTATGGGTCCCAATTATACTCTTAATATTGACACCATTTCACCAACATTTGAATCTTTTAGTCCTGCAAATAATACTCTCACAAGAAATACATTAGTTACTTTTAATACAAATATCTCCGATGATAATGGGATAGAAAATGCAACATTGAATATTTTTAATTCCGAGGGAGAAAATGTTGCTTTAGAAAAAACAATTTATGATTATACAGGTGAAGATCAAAGTTTCACTGTTCCAGAAGGAGTTACAAGTATTAGTGTCAAAGCATGGGGTGGTGGTGGTGCAGGATATAACTACGCAGGCAGTGCTAATAGGGGTGGAGGTGGCGGTTATTCCACTACAGAGTTAACAGTTGCACCTGGAGAGAATTTAACTATTGTTGTTGGAAGCGGAGGTTCTGTTTGTCCTAGTGCAACAAATCCTGGAGCAATTGTTTATGGCGGCGGAGGCCAATGCGGGGATTTGGGTTACGGAGGTCAAGGAGGGGGACTATCTGGGGTCTTTAATGGGAGTGAAACTGTTTATTTTAATTCAACTAGTCAATCAAGGACTCTTATTATTGCCGGAGGGGGAGGAGGTGCAGGAGCCATGGGTGGTGTTGGCAATATTGGCGGTGCAGGAGGGGGATTATTCGGAGATGCAAGTAATTGTTCCGGAGTTAATGGTATGCCTGGAAGCCAAACATCTGGGGGCATAGGTTATGGAGTTAATGGCTCAGGTAGTGCACTTAAGGGGGGTAGAGCTTCAGACTCTGATGGTGGTGGAGGAGGGGGAGGAGGTGCAGGATATTTTGGTGGCGGAGCTGGAACAAATGGTGCATCAGGTACCGATGGTTGTGGGGGCGGAGGAAGTGGTTATGCCATAACCGGGACTACTACTGCTGGAAATGGACAAGATCCTGGAAGCAAAGAGGACATAGACAGGGGCACAGCAGGCATTGGAGGAAATACTGATGTTGCAGGAAATAATGGTAGAGTAATAATAACTTATTCAAAAATTAATTATTCTAATTCTGTATTTAGTGAGGATCTAAAAAATGCAAATATTACTGCAACTACAAGTCTAAGTGACGGAAATTACACTTGGTTTTTTGAAAGTTACGATCTTGCAGGTAATTACAATGCATCTGAAAATTCAACTTTAGTGGCAGATGTAACTTCTCCACAAATTAGTTTTGCAATTCCTAGTGGAACTGGGGGCAATATAATATATGATGGAAACTATACAGTCCATACTTTCTTATCTAATGGAACTTTTATTCCATCTGTTGGAATAACTAACATTTCTGTTTTAGTTGTTGCCGGAGGCGGAGGTGGGGGAAAGGCTGAGCCTAACCTTTGGGGAGATGGAGCTGGAGGTGGCGGAGGTGGAGGATTAATATATAACACATCTTATAGCCTAAGCGGAAATATAGAGGTAGTAATTGGAAACGGAGGACAAGGTTCTACTGTAAATAATGCGAAAGGGAGCAACGGGACTAATTCTGTCTTCGGTTCTTTAATTGCAATTGGGGGTGGTGGTGGTGGGTCCGATAATCATGATGCGACAAATACGGGAGCAAGTGGAGGATCTGGAGGAGGATCTGCAAGTATGCATACCGGCACAGTCTCGGGTAGTTTGGGAATTTTAGGCCAGGGAAATAATGGTAGTGCTAGTATTTTTTCAGGTCGAAGAGGTGGTGGTGGTGGAGGGGCTGGCGCAGCTGCGTTTGTATCTCAAAATGGTGGCACAGGTTTAAATTATTCAATTAATGGAAGTAATAGTTATTATGCAGGGGGCGGAGGCGGAGGAGCTGGAGAATATACTGATACTTTTGGTACCGGAGGTTCTGGCATTGGGGGTAATGGTGGTATTCGAGGCGCCGTAGGTGGTAATGCGGTGGCTAATACTGGAAGCGGAGGCGGAGGCGGAGGTACGAATAATGCCAGCGGTAATGGTGGAAATGGTAGTTCGGGTATTATAGTTGTAAGATACTTAACACCCTTAGCTGACACAGAAGAAAATAATTCAATCAAAGCACAGAATTATATATTTGCAAGAGCTAATTTAATAGAATCTGATTTAGCAAATGTAACTTACAAATTGTATAACTCTTCATTTGAAAATATAAATACTACAAATTATAACACAGAGGTTACTACAATAAATTGGACAAATATTCCTAGAGGAGTTTATTATTATAATATTTCAGCTTGCGATACTTCTGGAAACTGTAATTCGACAGAAACAAGAATGATTACATTGAATACGACCACCCCTACGATAAATATTACAAATCCACAGAATAATACGTTTGCAAGTAATGGGACAATTAATTTCACAGCTAATTTAAGTGATGTTGTAGATGGAATAAAAAATGCGACATTATATGTTTATAATCAAACGGATTTAGTTAATCAAACAAATTTAGTAGGATTTAATTCTGGAACTGCTTTGAGTTTTGATGGAAGTAATGATTATGTAAGTATCCCTTATAATAGTTTATACAATACTGGTTCTGGAAATTTCACATTTTCTTTTTGGTATTATCCAAAAGATGTGGGTTATCAACAGGCAATATTTGCATCAGATACTGATTTAAAATGGGGCGTAGTTTATGATATGCCAGCTGGTCAACAGAAGTTTAATATTTGGGCTGGTTCTGGTTCTGGTTGGGATATATTACAATCAGACTCAGCATCAGGAGCTAACAGTGGCGTTGGGACTATAACTTGCCCACCTAATAGTTGGTACCATATAGTCTTTCAAAAAGAAGGAAATTTTTATAGACTTTATGTAAATGGAACATTAGATATTGAAAGGGAAAGAGTTGGTTATTCTATAATTTCAAGAACAGAACCATTTATTTTAGGTAGATGGGGAGCAAGTGGGGATAGGATGTGGAATCGTGGAAACATAGAAGAGTTTGACTTTTGGAATAGAAGTTTAAACTCAACAGAAATTTCTCAACTATATAATTCAGGAGCAGGACTTTATGCAAATACTTCAATCGCACCTTTCAGTAATGGTTTAGTCGCAGGTTATCATTTTGATGAAGGAAGTGGGACAACTGCTATAGATATTACTGGAGTAAATAATGGGACTTTAATCAATAGTCCAACCTATGTAACTGGAAAAGTAAAAACACCTTTAGTTACATTTGATTCTGGAGTTTTAACAGCAACAGTAGGCATCGTAGTTAATTTGGCAGAAGGAATTTACAATTGGTTCTATCAATTATTTGACTGGGCTGGGAATATGGGAACATCTGCAAACAATACTTTAACCATAGACAGAACCTATCCTTTAATTGAATTTGATCCTTCAAATCCTGCCAATGAAACTGGTTTGGCTGATGCATTTAATTTAACTGTGTTAATTAACGAAACAAACATTGCAAATGTAACAGTTAATTTTAATAGTACAAATTACGCCTATGATTTTGTAACAAATGCAAGTTATTTCACAAATATTGCAGGAAATAAATATAAATTTACTGCCCCGTTTGGACCTCTTGGACCTACTGAAAATAATTCTTATAATATAACTGTTACAGATAAAGCTGGGCAAACAAACTCAACCGAAACTAGACTGGTTACTGGAAATCGACCGCCAAGTTTAGTTTCATTGACACAAAGCCCTTCAGCAAATGCATCTTTAGATCCATTGGTATTAGTAGAACTAAATGCAACACTTCTGGATGGACAAAACAATTTTGAAAGTGCGTGGTTGCAAGTTACAAATAACTCTTCTGATTGGAGTAATTTAATTGAAAATATTTTAATGACTAATTCAGGTAATTTGACTAATATCATTTTAAATGCTTCTTTCACACTTCCAAATTATGAGGCAAACATTAGCTATAGAATATTTGCAAACGATACGGTTGGTGGTGAAGCAAATTTAACAATTTATAATATTTCAAATTATTACGATTGTACATGGGCGGTTACAAATAATCTTGGCGGAAAAGCAGGATATAGTGAAAATATAGAAGTAGGCAGATTAATAATTAATAACACTGGAGATTATAACTATTCAAATGATCACTGTACTCTTTACTTTGGAGTTAAGCATAGTCTAGATTCCAAGAAATTATATTTTGATAATAGAGATGGTGCAACAATTAGGCCATATGGCCCTTTAACTCCTGGAAATATCCTTAATATTTCAGTAAATTATTCATTCGGTGAGATTTTTAAATCAGAAGCATATACCATTAATACAACAGAAACATACATAATATCTGAAACAGCTTTAAGACAAACGACTGGCTCAGCTGTTACAAACCAAGAAGGCCCTTATTTATTCCAATCTATAAACAATTATCCGGCTAGTATTTACATTGTACCTCAAACAATAACTCTTGATGCATATATTTCTAATCTTATGGGGGATGACATTTATAATGAAACTAATTCTGCTTTTAATATTAGCTCTAACTGGACAATAGGTAATTATCTAACAAATGCTTCTGGAAATTTGAGTAACCTCTTTGAAAATGTATCTATGAGCATTGAAAATAATTTAAGCATATCTCTAAATGCTACCAACTGGTCTACAATAACTTCTGGAATTTACTCTTTTAGTCTTAAATCTGAAGGGTATAATTTTGCAGGTTCATTAATATCTGATGCAAATAATAATACGGAATTTAATAACAGCATAAATATTTCTTTCTTATGCAATACAATTTCAGACGGGTTTGATGCTAAAGGCTGTTGGCCAACCGATCCAGACACGGTATATTGTGGAAATGGCCATATAGATGATAATGAAACTTGCTCTTCTTGCTCAAGCGATGTAGGTGCCTGTGCCGAAACGGGTTCTGCAGGTTCTGGGGCCGGTGGCAGTGGTGGTGGTGGAGCTGGTGGCGGGAGTTTCGATAAGTCATCTGCAACTTTTGAATTAGTAAGGGGAGATAATCAATACTTTGATTTGGTTTTAGAAAATAAGTTAGCATCTCCAAAAAAAGATATTACTATAACTATTAAAGGAAACAACTCTCAATATGTAATTCCCGAAATATCAGTAATAAATTATTTAAGTGCAAATAGCAAAGAAACTGTTAAGTTTAGAATTAATGCACCTTCATATTTCTCTTCGGGTAAATATTTACTTGAGATTACATTTGCAGGAAATGTGGAAGGAAATACTTCAACTAAGTTTACTGAAGTTAAATACGTTACATTGATTATTTTAGAAATGCCAAGAAAAGAAGCAGATGGATATGTTAATACTTCTTTAGAGATATTGGCTAAAATGAATTCATCAGGATTTATGTTAGATGAAGTAAATGCACTATTGGCTTCAATGAATTCAAATTATGAAAGTTTGAATTTTAATAGTTTGAAAGAAGGAGCTGCTAAGATAGAAGAAATTTATACTGCAGCAACTGAGTATATTAAATTACATGATGATCTAGCTTCTTCAATGAATGAAGCTGAAAATAATGGAGTTTCCGTTTCTGAGACAAAAAAGTTATTTTATTTAGCAGAAATATTATTCAATCGTGGAGATTATGTTGCAGCATATGCAAAGTTGAAAGAAGCTAAGACTAGTTTTTTACTTGAAACTAAAGGAGAGTTTAAGATACTTTATGCTATTAAGAATAATCCTGTAGAGGCATTAGGAATCTTTATTTCACTAAGTGCATTAGGTTTAGGATCTAGTTACTTTGTAAGATTAAGATTATTAAAAAGGAAGTTGAGAGTACTAGCAGAAGAAGAAGGATTATTGTTACAATTAATGAGAGTTGTGCAAAGAGACTGTTTTGAGAATAATAAGATGTCCATGGAAGAATACGGTGAAGCAATGTACCAATATGAAACCAGGCTCAGCAATATTGTCCAGGATAAAGTCACGACAGAAACAATCCTTGCTAATCTATTAAAAATAGGTGGTAGAAAAAAAGCACTAGACCAAGAAAAAGACAGATTAACCTCTCTAGTTAGACAAACTCAAGAAGATTATCTGAATAGAGGAAAGTTAGATACAAGAATCTATGAGAATATGTTGAAGACATATTCTTCAAGATTAGGTAAGATAGAAGAGGAACTGGTGTTTATTGAAGCTCAGGAACAAATTAATCATGTCAGTAGTTTCTGGAAAAGAATATTTGGATAATAAAAAATTACTTGACACTTTCAACTTTTGAAGTTCCGTCTTTTTTTATTCTAATTATAGTGTCTACAAAACCCTCTATCTTTTGTTCATGACTAACTAATATTATCTGTTTGGCTTCTAATTGTTCAAATATATCCCTCATTTTGTCAAGCTGCTGCTCTGAAAACCCATCTGTGGGCTCATCCAAGATTATAATGTCTTTTGTTTTTAATTTAGAAAGCATGGAATTAATAACTTGGTTTAAGGCTAACCGGTAAGCCAGAGCTACTGCAGTTCTTTCTCCACCAGATAAAAAATCATAATCTATTTCATAGTCCTGATTTGTAATTATAGGAGTAAAATCTTCATTGAGTCTGACAGATAAAGAATCTGAAACTAACGTAGAGAACCACTCATTAAATATTTTTGAAAAGTCTCTCCTAAGAGTGATCATTACATTTGTTTCAGTTAATGTAATAAGGGGTAAGAACTTTTCTTCAAGCCAGTCCTGCAAATTCCGCAACTTAGTCATTTGATCACGGATACCCTCTTTTTGAGCTATTTCTATACCTATTTGCTCTACTTGTTTTTTCAGCATTTCCACTTCTTTTCTTTTTTCTGCTGAACGAATTTCCATTTTTCTAGACTCTAAATCAATAGTATCAAACTTTACTTTTTCCTGTTCATATATCTTCTTTGCATCTTCAAATTTAGATATTTGAGAAGATAAAGAAAGAATTTCTGATTCTAAAAGCGCAATTTCTTGATGTGTTCTTTCCAAAATTATAATATCGCTCTTAATTTTTGTTTCTATTAACTTTTGGTGCTCAAATTTTATTTTTTCTCTTTCTAAAGACATCTTGTCTTGCTCATATTTTTGAATAAACTCTTTTTCAGCATCAATATCCTTTACTAGTTGAGACTTTTCTACTATTTTTTGCTCAAGTTCTCTTTGTACTTCCTCTATTTCAAATTGGGTTTTTTTAGAAATTTTATCCTTATGGTCACAGGTTACAGATTGGAAACAAGTAGGACAATTCTCTAGGGAAATTACTTTTTCTTTCAGCTGAATAGATGTCTCTTTTTGTGAACTATAGGAATATATTTTTGAATTTACATCCATGAATCTCTGATTTAAATCTTCAAGAGCCCTTTTATGTTTCAATAGAAGCAAATTAGTATTGTCTAAAGATTCTTGCTTAAAATCAAATTTTTCAGTAAGTTGGATTTTTGAATTTGTAATATCTCTTTCAAGACGCATCTTGAGGGCCTTTTTACCCTGTAGCTCTCCTTCTTTCTTTGACTTCTCCATATCAAACTTTGCTTTCTCTTCTAATCTTTGTTTTAGAATATCTATTTTTTCTCTAAGATCTTTTCTTTCTATGCTAATTCTATCAAAGGCAGTAGAATAATCCAATAGTTCCTTAGAAACTTTTATTTTTTCCTCACTAGCTAAAGTAAGTTTTTCTCTTAAATTATTTATTTCTTTTATTTGAACCTCTTTTATTTTTATATTCTCTTTTATTCTTTGAAGAAAAATTTGAGCATTATCTTTTATTCTCTTGTATCTATCAACACCAAAAATATGCCTAATTAAATCTAACCTTGTTTCAGGCCTTTCATTTACAATTTCTTTCATACCTTCTTGAGGAGTATAAACTGTGTATTTGTATAACAAATCTGATTTTTTTGCAAATTCTTTTGGGTAGTCTAGCAGTGCAATAACTTTGTTTTTAAGTTCTGATGTGGAAAGTTCAAACTTTTCTTTTCCAATTCTAATAATGCTATCTTCTTGCGTTATGCTACCGTTTTTACTTTTCTTAAGAGTTCTTTCTATTTCAATGGCTTCTCCATCAATGTCTAAAAGTAATCTTACGGATGCATTTTCTTCCCCTTGCCTAAGAAGAGAAGCTCCTTTTTGTCCGGGCTGCAAACCAAATAAAGCAAATTGAAGTGCTAATAAAATAGATGTTTTTCCAGCGCCGATATCTCCAGAAAGAAGAATTGTGCCTACTGGAAACTCTATTTCTAGTTCCCTATAGCTACGAATGTTTTTTATTTGTAATTTTTTTATTATCATTGCAAAATGTTTAGAATTTCCTCCTCCGAAATACTTATAGAATGGTTCTTTTCATCAACAGAAAAAATAAACTTTCCCTTTTTGTCCGCTTTCATTATTTCTAGAACTTTAAGTTTATCAAAATTTGCAGGCAATTCTGTAGGGAGATCATATTTTTTTAAAAGAGTTAATAATTTTTCTTTTTTATCTTTTGTAGAAAGGTCCTTCTTAATCGCCAACTCTGCTTCTTTAACCATTCCAATAGAAATTGCCTCTCCATGTCTTAAACCATAAACTAACTCTATAGCGTGCCCAATAGTGTGTCCAAAATTTAAAGTATGCCTTACATTTTTATCTCTCTCATCCTGCTCCGCAATTAAAGATTTGAGCCTACAACACTCAGATATTACTTCTCCCATGTTCCTCTTTTTAAGATCATACAATAAATCATACGAAGGTTTTCCGAAAACAAAAAAATACTTTATCACTTCCGCCATACCCTCGTTAAATTCTTTTTCAGGTAGTGTATCTAACAAATCTAGATCTATTATAATCTTTTTAGGCATATAGACAGTTCCCAAATAATTTTTCTTTTTCCCGATATTCAGACCATTCTTTCCCCCAAGACTACTATCAACCATAGCTAATAATGAGGTAGGTATCTGAATGAAATCAATTCCCCTTTTATAAGTTGAAGCCACAAATCCAGAAATGTCTCCTACGACACCACCACCTAAAGCAATTATTGTTTCAGGATCTTTTTTTTCTATAGATTGAACAATCTGTGAATAAGTTTCCAAAGATTTACTCTTTTCTCCTGCAGATATTACGAAGCTATCTCGAGTGATTAAATCAGGATAGAGTTCTTTAATATTTGTATCTGTTATTAGGAATCCGCTTGGAAGTTTTTTATTCAATATTCCCCTTCCAATTTCTACAGAGTAATGTTTGAAATTTAATGTTTGAGTCATATTAAAACCTCGTCTAAATTTAAAATTTTCTTTAAATCATCCAACAATCTTTTTTCATAAATAACTTCCTTTTCATCTTCATTTTTTTCAATGGACATTGAATGCATCAAATCATGAATCATTTTATCAAAGTCAGTAGGGTTATTTTTTGAATACTCTTCTATTACTCTTTTCTCTATGTCTTCATGATGATCCAAATTTACTTCTAAATCTGTTTCATGAACCTTTATTGCAGAAATATTCCTTAAGAAAGAGCAGGCTTCTTTTTTAGTTACAAAATCTTCTATTTCATTGAAACGGATATCTCCAGATTTTCCTTTTAGTAATAAACCTTTTAATTTTAATAAAAATATTTTATCTCTAAGATTAAGTTTGTCTATTGCCGCAATTATTTCCTCTGTTGCAGTGAGTCCATTTTCTAATTCTATTTCTAAATAAATAATTTCTTTTGTAGGAATTAAGACAGTTCTTGTTTTCACCTTGGATCCTTCCATTTCTACCATCGTAAAACTTCCGCACTTTAAGTCTACAAGTTCTTGAAAATTGTTTGGAAAAATTGGCCCTGGATAAACAAATGGTGATGAGCCCATTATTGTTTCAAATCTCTGATGAATATGACCCATAGCATAGTAATTGGCCAAAGGAAGTCTTTCTTTTTCTATAGAGTCCATAGGGATTGTTCCTACCACATCTTTTATTGTTGAGTGAAATGCAAAGACAGACTGAGGATATACCTCTTCCAAATAAACTTTTCTCAAGTCTTCTATTTCCATACCGGATTTTTTTCCAGAATATCCAAAAAGAGTTAAATCTTTAAATTTTGTAGGTAAAAGCTTTATTCTTCCATCTGGCTGAACTTCCGTTTTGTCTATGCTTTTACAAAAACCTGCTTTTTCTAAAACATCTAAAAATGTTTTTCCAGATGCAGAAAAATCATGACTACCTGCAATCATAAAAACTTGAATACCTGCCTCTTTTACTTTCTTAAATTCTGCAAAAGTCTCTTTTAGAATTTCTATGGGCGGATAGGCAGAATCAAATAAATCTCCTGCTAAAAGTAAGAAGTCTGGTTTTTCCCCAATAACAATATCAATCGCTTTTTGAAACGAATCAAAATTCAATGCCTGAAGCTCTTCTTGCCTCCAACCACCAAGATGACAGTCTGCGAAGTGTGCAAATCTCATTTTCTTTTTTATACAAAATTTAAGAAGATTAGGGGTTTATAAGAATTATTGAGGTATATTATTTACTACTTAAGGTAATTTATCTAACTGAACAAGATCACAATAAATAGAAAAACGGGGCCAACGTAATTGATTATCTAAACAGCTAGTATGATATGCTTCTAATACTACACTTTTTGAATCTTGCATAGGAGTTACTTCAGTTATGGTAACAACCGGAGTCGTATGATGTGCTAAATAGTCTTTTAGATGGTCTAAAGCAGAAATGCATACTTGTTTATGATAAGAGGTAGGGATTAAGTGAGTAATGGTCAGTAAGCCCTCTATATTCTCTGTGGGGTTTTTTGAAGGAGATAACCTTAATGAAGCTCTAACCTCCAAATTAGTACAATCTCCAGCTTCCCGATCAGTAGAATAATCAATCTTAGATACTCTAAGAGGTAGGCCCATATGAGCTTTGAGTTGAGATGCCAGAGTTTCTGTTTTCATGTTTTTTTGAGAAAATGAGGGTTTATAAAAATTAGGGGTCTAAACTTATTTACTACTTCTCATTATTTCTCTTTGGTTTACTATTACGGAAATTAAAGTAATTATAAGAAAGGACCAATGTACAAAATAGCTTAAAGATAAACACAGTATTCCTATAATAGAAGAGATTATAATGAGCCAATTAATTTTACGTTTCATCTCCAAGTCACATCCACTTGATCAGTTCTTTCTCTTGGTTTTATGTCTAGTTCGTCTAAGTTATCTGGTGCGAAAAAAATTCCCACGTTGAACATCTTAATTCCTATAAAGGCTATCATGGCTGCATTATCTACTAAAAATTGTCTTTCTGGACAGAAGAATTTACAACCACGCTCTTCTGCCATGATTTTTACCATTTCCTGAAAACGAGAGTTACATGCGACTCCACCACCCATTAAAACTTCTTTTTTACCAGTGTGAGCTAAAGCTCTTTCTGTTGCTTCGGTTAACATTGCAAAAACGGTTTCTTGTAGAGAAAAAGACAAATCTTCTATTGTTTCTTGTTTTTTATCAAACATTTGCTGGAGTTTTGTAAGCATTCCCGAGAACGCAACATCCATCCCTTTAATTGAATATCCTAAATCTATTAACTTTTTTCCATTCTTTGCTAGTTCTTGAATTTTTGGCCCGCCAGGAAAACCCAATCCAACGTGTCGTGCGAATGTATCTATAAAATTCCCAATACCCATGTCCAAAGTTTCTCCGAATACCCTATATTTTCCAGCCTCATATGCTATTATTTGAGTATTAGCGCCAGAGGCATAAAGTAAAACCGGATCTTTGGCCCCAGTGATTTCCCCGATTTCTTGATGAGCAATACAATGATTTACGGGAACAATTGGAATATTTAGTTCTTTAGAAAGATTCTTTGCGTAGCGCATTCCTTCCAATAAACAAGGAGCCAATCCTGGAGCATTGGAAAGTGCGATAAACTTTATTTGTTCTTTAGCTATCTTTGCTTCTGTAAGTGCCTTTTCAAATAATTGTGGAGCAATTTCCTTATGATGTTTTGCGACTTCGTTTGGTATTAAACCGCCTTTTTCCGTTGAGAACATATCTTTAATATTTACAATAATTTTCTTTGTTTTATATTCTAAAACTGCAATTCCGAAAGTATGTGCGGTGCATTCTATTCCTATGACGAAATCCTGCTTCATAGAATGATTAAACAAACAGAGTATAAAAATTATGCGAATCTTGTCAAAATCAGAATAGAGACTGTTGCTAGCACTATTCCAAAAAAAGAGAGGAGTAGTATATATTGAGAATAAATATTTTGAAAAAATTAAATACTGAATATCAAAAGTTGAATATACAATAAAAGATTATTGTGCCGGCACTCCCTAAAGCCCGGCACAATGAATATGATGTTTTAAATAAAAAATAAAGTAATAATAGCGTTAATTAAAAAAGAAAAATTACTTTTTCTTCTTCTTTTTGCCGCCTCTAGCCATCTTAGCTTCACATACGTTTCCTTTTCCGTCAACGTAGTATAGATATCCTGGCTTTCTTGTTACGACATTTTTTACAAGTATTGATCCCATTTAGTTACCTCCTTTTATCGAATCTAATTATTTTACACCGAAGGTGTATTTAAATGTTTCTATTACGCCCTAGTTTCCCCGACGGAGATTTTATCATTTTTGAGTGAAAGCTTTTGTCGACGGAAAAAGGTACTTCAAGTAAATACTTTCCTCGACCATTAATAAATGGTCGCCAATTGTAAATATTTTTTTCTTGTGTAATTCTTTTTTTATCGTCTATCCAGATAGCTTTAAATGGTTTGCAAAAAAACGAATGAATTGAAAGATTTTTTTCTTTTGAGAAAGTAAACAACAAAGGAGGAGACTTTCTTCTGAACATTAGGCCAGAAAATTTTTTCCAAATTGTGTCGCAAACTTCTACTTTAAGAGTTTTCTCTTTGTTTTTTTGATAATAGGTAAAATTTTGGATTTTCATTTTGCCATTTTCCATAGAAAATTAAAATATTGCTTAAAACTTTCTGCTATAAATTTATTTTTTATCATAAACACGAATGGTTTCTCTTCCCATATAAATAAATAGACATAATCTTCAAAGATGTCTACGGCAGCAGGACTAATATATCCTGTAGGCATATATTTTGTTTCAGTGTATTTTTCCTTTTCTCTCTCTTTTCCTTGGCTAGTTTTAGTTGAGGTATCAAGAAGTATTTTTAGATGCTGTTTCTTTTGCTCTGACTTCAAATTCATATTAGATAAAAATAATCTGAGATACTCAGATTTATTTTGTTGCTCTGAGAAACCAAGGATAAATATTTCCCCTCCTTTCGGGCAATCGTCAATTATCTTTTTAAATGCTGTTTTAAATCCTTCAAATCCTTCGTAAACTGCAGTAGTGGTTTCTTTTTGACCTGAATTTTTTAAAGAATTTAATCCAGGAAGAATTTCTTCTATTTTTTTCCTTCGCTGTTCTTCTATTTCGCTAAACTTATTTGGACTTTCTGCAAGAAAATGTTTTCCGTCTTTTTGAACGTTATAAGATACTAAACCTTTTTCTATTAGAGAATTTAAAGATTCATAGACTCTTGAATTTGCTATTCCCGTTTGCTTAATTATTGCACCTGTAGTTGTTTCTCCAGTTTTTAGAAGAAATAGATAAATTAACGACTCATTTTTTGTTAATCCGAGTTCTTCTAGTTGCGTTTCTTGTGTCATGAAACTTATTGGCTGTTTTACTATATAAATGTTTCTCCTTAAAGGGAGAAATAAGCTATAAGTATTAATATGTTATTACTATTCTGTACTCACAAAGTACGGGAAAAATAAAATGACACAAAATAAAAATATCCCTCAAATTACACAAAATTTTATCAGTATGATAAAAGAAAAAGCATCCAAAGGAACATATAGAGTTAATTTAGGAGACGTCAAAATAGATGTATTCCCTTACGTTTTTCCACCACAATCGCCATTTTCAGAAAGCACCCATGGTGTTTATGATCAATTTGGAGACTTGCGTGGTAAAAAAGTTCTAGATATGGGAACTGGGACTGGAATTCAAGCAATTTATGCTGCTATGGCTGGAGCAAGTGCTGTTGATGCTGTAGACCTTTATGGCTCATCAGTTGAATGTGCAAAACACAATGTAAAATTAAACAAATTAGAAAATAAAATAAATGTCTGGCAAAGTAATTTATTTAGTAATGTTCCGGTAGAGAAATATGATTTAATAATTGCTAATTTACCAATCTTAGATGCAAAAGAAGAAGACTTGCGACTACACTCTCTAATTGACCCTAATTTCGCATATCATAAAGAATTATTTAATAAATCACCTGTTTATTTAACTGAATCTGGAAGAATAGTATTATGTCACGCAAATCTACATGAAAATAGTGATTTTAAAAGACTAGAAAATGTAGCAGCCAAAAACGGATTTAATTCTAGTATAAAACAATCAGAAAAGTCACTTGGATACGAATGGAGAAGTTATGAATTTAAATATATTGGAGAAATAAAAAAATGATAAATTTACTATTGCTTTTAATCTGGATAGTTCTAATTACGTCTGTATCTTTATTTGGTGCATGGTATGCTAGAAGATATAATAGGCCCGATGGAATTATAGGACTTTACGTAACTTTTGTTTTAATCAGTAACTTAATCGCATTTAAGATATCTGAATTTAATTTTGGATTTATAACACTATATGCTACTGCTGCCTCTATAATATTTCCTGTAACTTTTTTGTTAACTGATGTTGTAAACGAAAAATTTGGAAGAAAAGAAACGCAAAGAATGATTTTTATAGCGTTTATTGCTCAGATTACAACTGCAATGTTTATTTTAATTTCAATTTATATGAAACCTGCCTCCTTTTGGGGAAATCAAGATATTTTCAGAACTGTTTTCGGTTTTGCACCAAGAATAATGATTGCTAGCTGGATTGCTTTCTTAATTAGTGAGAATGTTGACGCCCATATCTTTTCTTGGTTTAAGAAATTAACAGAGGGCAAACATCTTTGGAGTAGAAATGTCCTTTCTAGTCTTCCATCAATGGCAATAGACACTATAATTTTTGTAACAATAGGATTTTATGGATTACAGCCCCTAGCTCCACTAATAATTGGAGTACTAGGTATAAAATGGATTGTTGGAATTATAGATATCCCGTTTATGTATTTAAACAGAGCAATAATGACTTAGAACCATCTAAACTTCTTCTCCATCTTGTGCATGGCCTCTTTAAGCGCTGGATTAGGTTTAAGAGGGGCTGAGGAAGATATTTTCTCCTCAACAAAAGAAACTGTTTCTATTTGACCATTATTTTCTGTTTTTTGGTTTAACATATAGAAAACATTATTCTTCTTTATTTTTAAGTATTGTTCGTAAACTATCTTAACATTTCTTTCGTGAACTTTATCATGATGAATGAATCCTCCGCCGAAGGTTTTTGGAATGTGCATTAATTCATGAATAATTGTTTTTGTTTGCTCTTCCCTAGAAAGTCTATCAAATTTTTCAGAGATAACCTCTACTAAATAGAATCCTTTAGGTCTTCCCATTGCCATTTGCATTGCTTTTCCTAAAGCATGACATCTAGCAATAGTTCTAGGAGCCACAGAGCCATGACTTCTTAGAAAACCAAGATGGTTAAAATCAATATGATGCCAACCTAGAGTTTTTACTATATCTTCTGCCTCTTTCTTTATATCATCTGCTTGAATGTATTTTATTCCCATATAAGGCTAACTTTCTTTGCATATATATTGGTTTCTGTTTCTATTCGATTATAAAATTTTACTTAAACAAAAGGTTTAAATATGTATATTCATACCAATAAACAACGTATAAAACATACTAATAATATTATTGATAAACCTATGAATATTCATAAAGAAATAGAAGGGATAATTAAAAAAGAAAGAGTTGTAACTAGTTCTGAAATTGCAAATAATATGAAAATCTCTTGGAATACAGCAGAGAAATATTTACTAGAGCTAGTTATTGAAGGTAAAATAGAGAAAATAAAAAAAATGGGAGTTAACTTATGGATAATCAAATAAATAATCGTGGCCAAGTAACCATGTTTATTATAGTGGGAATTTTAATTTTTGTTGCAATTTTACTAGTGTTTTATTTTACTGGAAGAATAAGTTTTACTGAAGACCATATACAAAATCCAGAAGCATATCTAGAGAATTGCATGGTTAGCTCTGCGAAAGAAGCTGAGAATATTATCTTTAGTAGTAATGGTTACCCAAAACTAGAGTCTAATTATATATTATACAATAAAGAGAAGGTTCCTTATTTGTGCACTGTTTCTGAATTTTATAATACTTGCATTCCCCAGGAACCTGCTTTTTTTAATTATATAAATAATTTAATGGAAAATAAGGTTGCAGTAGATACTGAAACCTGCTTAGATAGTTTGGTTAAAGAGTTTGAGAAAAGAGGATATTCTATAGAAGTTAATCCTGGAAATATAACTCTAAAAATACAAAAAGAATCTATATATGTTAATTTCGGAAAAGTGATGTACCTAACAAAACAAGAAGATACTAAACAAATAGGCAATATACACAGTAATTATGGGACAAACCTATATAATTTACTTAAATTAGAGCAGATGATTGTTAACTATGAGTCTACCCTCTGTGAATTTAATAAAATGGATTGGATGAAAGAAGATAAAGATATAATAGTCTCCACAATACGAACATCAGATCAAACAAAGATTTACACATTACAAGATAGAATGACGGGAAAAGAAATTAAATTTGCGATTAAAACTTGCGTACTACCTGCAGGAATATGAAATCTAAAAGTATCATTTCAATATTTGAACTAACACTAATTATATTATCTATAGTTGCATTTGCATATTTTGTAAGTACTGATTTGCCAGATGTTTTTGAAAAGGAAAATTCAATAATACAGTATTTAGCTAGGCCTCTCATCCCAATGGTTTCTGCTATCGAATTTCCTTCTGGTTGCTGTAAAGAAACAGTAAATGGGGCAACTTGCCAAGATATGTTGCTCTCAGATAAATTATTGTGTAAAACAAACTTAATCGGAACAAGATGTAATACCGTAAGTGAATGTCAAAAGGGTTGTTGTTATAGTGAAAACTCAGGATTATGCTCCTTTAATGCACCTAAAGAAAAATGTATATCTAATGGTGATCAATGGAACCCTGATCAAACATGTAATATTCCTCAATGTAAAATGGGGTGCTGCGTAATTGGGGATAACGTAGCAATGATGACTACCGGAGAGTGTAGTTTAACCGCACAGCAATATGAAATGGAAAAAGTTTTCAAACCGTTAGACTCCAAGGGAACTTGTGACACCTACTCAGGTTCTACAGAAATGGGGGCTTGCTTATTCAAATCAGATGATTATTCAACAAAGAAAGGGTGTATGTTTACAACTAAGGCAAAATGCCTAAATAGCGGAAGGGAGTTTAAACAAGGATATCTTTGTACTTCTCCGGAGTTAAATACTTCTTGTGCAAAAACCACTAAAACTTCGTGTTTTGACGGGACAGATGGGGTTTATTTTATTGATAGTTGTGGTAACAAGGCAAATATATATAATTCTGCAAGAGCAACAGACAATAATTATTGGGATACAATAATTTTACCTGAAAATTCCTGTTCTGGTTCGCCAGAAATATGCGGAAACTGCGAATATAGTTCTGGGAGTATTTGTACAAGGTATATTTCCGGAATGAATGTTGCAAAGCCTACACTCGGAAATTACGTTTGTAAAAATTTGAATTGTGAGAATGGAAAAAAACAAGGAGACAGTTGGTGCATAACTGATTCCGATAATGTTTCTCAAGTGGGTTATGCACTTGGAACTAGAAGCTATATGGCCAGTTGTTTTGAAGGAGAAGTGCGGATAGAAGGTTGTGCAGATTTCAATCAGGAAATTTGTATTGAAAATAAGGCAGAGGTTGCAGGAAGCACCGAAGCGTATTGTATTATAAATGATTGGCGTTCTTGTCTTGGAGCTAACGATTTTGACAATTATAATGCTATAAAAGTTGAATGTGATAAACTGCCTCAATGTATTATGTTTAATGAAATTCCCGGAAATGAAAAGTATATAGGACTACCTGGATTTAAAGAAAATGTCACTAATGGAGAACAAGGAAAGGCAGGAAGAGTTGGTGAAGACTCAAATCCGTATGTAGCTCAATGTGTGCCTAGATTTACACCAGGATATCAGTTCTGGAATACTGTTACATATCTGAATTTAGAAAAAAGCAAGAAACAAATAGGGTCTAATGCAGATTATGGTGGCGGTAAAGATGAAACAGATGCCATATGTAGTTTGGGAACATTTACTTGCATTTCACATATTATTACAGAGGCGCCCTTAAGTCCTAGTAAAAAAAGATATGATGCTGAAAATCCAGAATGTAATATGCAAGCAGTTTCACAGTCCAACCAAAAAGTTTCCTTAATGATGGAAGCACTTAATGAAAAATGCAGAAAACTAGGCAGCTGTGGAATTCAGTATAATACTATTGGAGAAGTAAGTGGAACAGCAGGATTTGAAGTAGAGAGACTTTATATTGATGAAAAAGGAAAATCTCATCCAAATTATACTTCTGAAGGGTATAATGTTCAAGGTAATTATATTCAAGATATTCTCTCAGATAAACAAAAGCCCTTAATACTTGGAAGCATTGAAACACTTACAGAATTAACAGAATTTAGTAATCAAGGAGCTGTTTTTGATGGTTATGAAACAATCCTACCATCGGGAGAATTACCCGATGGTCAAAAAGTCCCCCTCACTACTTTGGCTTCTGAAGCAATGTCTGCAATTAGCCAATCTGCAAAAGAAGGTAAAAAAGAAGCGAAAGAAGAGATTCGAAAAACCGCTTGGTCGCACATGGCTGCACAGATTCCTGCATTTTTTGGTATGTCTGGCTCGGCGATGACAGGACCTGCAGCATCTCTTACAGATATGGTCTTCGGATATCTAGGGCTGTATATAGGTAAGCAAGTTGGAAAGAAAATGGGGTATTCTCCTGGAAAAACTACTGCCCTGTCTAACGTTATTGTTGAAGTAATTAAGTTATTTACAGGAACAGCTAATATGTGGATACCTGGATATGGAATATATCAGGCATTTCAATCTGGAGTAGATCATGAATATTATATTACTGAATTTCAATGCAAAGCCATATATCCTACTTCAGATAATAAATGCAATGTCTGCAATGAGGATGTTAGGCCTTGCTCTGAATTTAAATGCAGAAGCCTGGGGGAAAACTGTAGATATTTTGTTGAGAATGGAGAAATTGGATATTGCGCAGAATATCTAGACATATGGAGTGCAAAAATTAGCCCTTGGAATGAAATACTAGACCCTAAAAATAAATATACAAATATTTCTAGTTCAGGATTTAAAATTATAAGTAACAAAACAGGTTCAAATGAGGTTGAAGCATGGAAAACTCTGAAATTCGGAATTGTTACAGATGAGCAAGCTATTTGTAAATTAGATACCAATCATTCTAAGAAATTTGAGGATATGCAGTATACTATGGTTTCTGATAGAAATTATGAAACAGGAAAAGTAGATGGCATACACCATTGGATTGTAGTTTCTCCGCATACAGTAATTGGGAAAAGCGAATTAGATAAAGGAATTACAACGCCTCCGATGAAAGAAGGGAATAATGAATATTACATTATCTGCCAAAATTTTGCAGGATCTGTGAATGGCGCACCATACATTGTAACTGTTAAACAGGCAGAGGAGCCAGATTTAACTCCTGCAGATGTTGTAAGAACTTCTCCAGAAGACAATTCATTGCTCGCATATAACTCAACTGATATTCCCTTTGCTTTATTCTTGGATGAACCTGCTGAATGCAAATATTCTTTAGAATATGACTATAATACATATGAAGAAATGCCTAATGAATTTACATGTATAACTGAAAAAGAAAGATCAGTTTATGGAGAATGGCAATGCATAACGGATCTAGCAAATGTAACTCCTCTTACAAAAGTATTTGTAAAATGTAAAGATCAGCCTGAATTAGTTGAAACAGACATACACGTAAGAAATGTAAATAGGCAAAGCTTTGCATATGAATTCTCAATCTGTCAAGAAGGTTTAGAAATAAATTCTGTTGAACCTTCTGGAATTTTAGAGGTTAATAAATCTAGAGAGACTATTTTAAAAGTAAGTACCTCTGGTTGTGTCAATTACGGGGAAGCAAACTGTGCCTACAGAATGCCTGAATTTGGCAATACTTACTCCTCTTTCTGGGATACTGGCGATAGTTTACATTCACAACCACTTACAGATTTAACTGCCGGAGAAAAAAAGATAGACATAGAATGTGTAGATATTGCTGGAAATAGCGCAAATGCTAGTATTAACTTCACAGTATTTTATGATGACTCTGCTCCAAAAATTATTAGAGCTTATGGTGAAGGCGATAGAATCGTAATTGAAACTGATGAAGAAGCAAACTGCGGAGTGAGTACTAATGAAACAAATGCCTGTGATTTTAATATTACAGGTTCAACATTCATTAAGAAACACGCAATAAATATAGCAGACAAATCTAAAAAACAAACATTATATATTAGATGTGAAGATAATAAAGGTAACTCTGCAGCAGGATGTACTGAAGTAATTAAATTAATAGATTTAAGTAAAAAATAATGCAAATGAAAAATAAGCGTGCGCAAGTAACCATATTCATTATAATTGCAATTTTGATTATCGTAGTTATTTTTGCAATAGTATATTTTAACGGATGGTTTAAATTTGAAAAAAGTTCAACTGAAAATCCTAAAGAGTATATTGAAAATTGCATGCTTGTTTCGGTTAAAGGAGTAGAGGAAACAATAATTAAATCCAATACTTACCCAAATTTTAATTCTAGTAATTATATTTTATATGAGCAAGAAAAAATTCCTTATTTATGTACTGTCTCTGAATTTTATAAACCGTGCATTCCTCAGGACCCCGTAATGCTAATTAGAGTAAAACAATTAATGGAAAATAAAGTTGCAAGAGATGTTGAAACCTGCCTTGCTAAATTATATACAGATCTAGAAAACGAGAACTATGTAGTTACTAAAAAAGAAGGGGAGATTTCTCTAGATATTTTACCAGGTAGTATAAATATAAAACTTAACGAAACAATATTTATTTCTAAAGATGAAAACTCATACACTATTTCAGATTTTGGAGTAAATTACGGAACAAAGTTTTATGATATGATTAAACTTGCACAAACAATTACTAATTACGAGTCCACTTACTGCGAATTCAATAAATTAAACTGGATGAAGACCTATAGTGATGTTATAATAGCTACAACCCGAACATCTGACCAAACAAAAATTTACTCATTAAAGGATAGAATGACTGAAAGAGAAATTAAATTTGCAATTAAAACTTGTGTACTACCTGCAGGAATATGAAATCTAAACGTATCATTTCAATATTTGAACTAACACTAATTGTATTATCCATAGTTGCATTTGCATATTTCGTAAGTACTGATTTGCCCGATGTTTTTGAAAAGGAAAATTCAGTAATACAGTATTTAGCTAAGCCTCTCATCCCAATGGTTTCTGCTGTAGATGGATTTGATTCCGCACAAGTAGGATGTTGTAAGGAAACTATTAGCGGATCAACGTGTCAAGATGTTCTTCTTGTTGATAAAGCCATATGTAAAACAGATTTAATTGGAACTGGTTGCAAAGTTGTAAGCGAATGCCAAAGGGGTTGTTGTTATGATTCTGATTCTGGAATTTGTTCATTGAACGCACCTAAAGAGTCTTGTACTTCTTTTGGAGGAATATGGGGAGAAAGTACAACTTGTAATATTCCAGAATGCCAAATAGGCTGTTGCATATTGGGAGATGGTGCTGCAATGACCACTACGCGAGAATGTACAAAAATGTCAAATGAATTTGAGATGAATAAAGTTTTCAAACCCTTAGATTCTAAAGGATCTTGCGATGCTTATGCAGAATTAAATGATATAGGGGCTTGTTTAACAACTTCTAATGACTATTCTGGCTTAAATGATTGTGTTTTTACAAAAAAAGAAAATTGTAATAGAGCAGGACAAACATTCAAAAGAGATTATTTGTGTACATCTAAAGAATTGAATACTACTTGCGAAAAGACAACTAAAACGAATTGTGTTGATGAAAAAGTTTACTTTGTTGACAGCTGTGGCAATAAGGCTAATGTATATGATTCTCTAAAAGGTAAAAACCAGACTTATTGGGAAAAAGTAATTTCTCCAAAGAACTCTTGTCAGGGCTCTGCAGAGTTTTGCGGAAACTGCGAATATAGTTCTGGAAGTATTTGTACAAATTTTGTTTCTGGAAAGAATTTAATTAAACCAGAGATGGGAAATTCTGTATGTAAGAATCTTGATTGTGCTGGCGGAAGAAAACATGGTGAAAGCTGGTGTATTTCAGATGCTGATAATTCTAAAGATCTATCACAAGCGGTCGGAACAAGAAGTTATGTAGCGACATGTTTCGAGGGAGAAATAAAATTAGAAGGTTGTGCAGATTTCAATCAGGAAATTTGTATTGAAAATAAAGATAGCCAGACTGCGAAGAGTGATGCTATGTGTATTACAAATGATTGGCGTTCATGTATTTATGCGAATGATGCAACTAGTTATTTTGGTGTTAAGTCAAAATGCGATTCCCTACCTCAATGCATAATGTATAATGAAATTCCTGGAAACGAAAAATACAAAGATTTGCCCGGATTTAAAGAAATTGCAAATAATGATCAAGGAAGAGCAGGAAATGTTGGAGAAAACCTAAATGAGGTTATAACTTATTGTGTGCCCAGATTTACTCCAGGTTTTCAGTTTTGGAATACTGTTGCTTCTACAAATCAAGGAGGAAAGGTTTCTTCATCACAAGGATATGGGGGAAGTCAATCTGAGGCGAATAGCATTTGTAATTTAGGTTCGTTTACATGTGTGTCACATATCAAAACAGTGTCATCTATTGCAGGAGGATCTACTTCCACAGATTTTGACAATCCAGAGTGTAATATGCAGGCAGCAGATCAGTCTAAACAAAAAGTTTCCTTAATGATGGATGCATTGAATGACAGATGCAGATCCTTAGGAAGCTGCGGAATACAATATAATACCCAAGGAGATCAAGGACGATCTGGATTTACAGTAAATAGATTATATATTGATAAGAAAGGAAGTTCTCATCAAGGATTTAGCACCCAAGGATACAATATCACTAACAGCTATTTGTCTTCTCTAAAAACAGAACAGAAAGGAAATGAATTTGGAAGCACAAATAGTTTAGAAGATTTAACAGACTGGAAAGGTGGAGCTTCAATGCTTACACAATTTGGTTCTGAAGCAGGAGCAAGCGGTTCTATGATTAACAGTGCATTTGCTGGAAACTATAATCCTTCGGGAGCAGATAGTAGCATAACTATAGGAGTAGGAGCTGTAGCTTCGTTAGGAGGTTTAGGAATGATGGCATTTGAAGGAGGATCAGTATTATATGGAGTCTCTTCCACATTCGCATTTGCTGCTGCAGCATTTGTTTTAGGAAGTTTTATTGGAGGATTAATGTCAAAAGGAATGCCTCCTGGAGAAGCAAAGGTGAATACTGCAGCTTGGGCTGGCGGAGTTACTGCTGGCGTTGCTACTGTTGCAGCGGTCGGGGCCGTTGCCTCACTTGTTAGTATTGGAGGTGGAAGTATAGGTATTGGAACTGCACTTCTCGGAACTGCAACTGCAATAGGCGCAGGTGCTGCGACAGGACTTGGAACATTTGGTACATTTTTTATAACTCTTTGCTCATTCCCTCTTCTTTGTATTGCAATTGCAATTGCTGCAATTATGTACGCATTATTTACTAAAGGAGTAGATCATGAATATTACGTTACTGAATTTAAATGTGAAGCTTGGCAACCACAACTTACAGGAAAATGTGAAGAATGTAATAATGATGTAAGGCCTTGTACAGAATTTAAATGTAGAAGTATTGGAAATAATTGTAAATATTTTGTTGAGAATGGCGAACCAGGATATTGCGCAACCGTATCAGACATTTGGGCTGCACAAATTAAACCTTGGCAAGAGATAATCACTACAGGAAATAATTATACAAATGTTTCGAGTTTTGGATTTAGAATAGAAAACAAGAAAAATGAAGGTAAGGCAGTTAATGCATGGGAACCGGTTACATTCGGAATTATTACAGATAAGGAAGCAGTTTGTAAAGCAGATATAGATCACTCTCTTTCTTTTGACCAAATGAGATTTGCTATGGCTTCAGTAATGGATTATAATACTGGAAAAATTGATGGAAAACACCATAAAATTACTTTATCCCCTCATGCAGTTATCGGACAGAATAATGAAAATATTGAAACAACTATTCCGATGGACAAAGGCGAGAATGAATACTATATAGTATGTCAGAATTATGCAGGATTAGTAAATGATGCTCCTTTTACAGTACAAGTTAAACAGGCAGAAGGGCCCGATTTCACCCCACCAATGATTACTCGATTTGCTCCAGATAACAATGCATATCTTGCAAAAGATAAAACAGATTTAGAATTATTCGTTTATTTGAACGAACCTGCTGAATGTAAATACTCTTTCGATTCAAATAAAATAAATTGGGAAACCACAAATAATGTTGCTGTTATGAATCCCGAAATAGTATCTCCAGAAGTAACAATAGGAGAATATCAAGAAACACCTGTAATCATAAATGAAAACTCATTCCCATTAACTTGCATAACTGATCCAGAAATGGGCTATTATGGAGAATGGATGTGCGCAGCTTTCATCAATAATTACACTTCCAATAAAAAGATATACATTGAATGCAAAGATCAACCAGAGCTAGTTGAAACCGACTATCTAAAAAGAATGGTAACAAAGACAGAGTATAGCGCTCAAGTTTGTGAAACTGGTTTGCAGATTACATCTATCGAACCTTCTGGAAGCGTTGAAACAAATGCAAGTGCATCAGTTAACTTAGTAGTTAGAACTGAGGGATGCATTAATGGCGGAGATGCAACATGTAAATTTAGACTGCCTTATTATGGGGATGTCTATTCCTTAATGTTAAATACGGGTAATAAAACGCATATCCAGCCTTTTAATTCACTTGGACAGGGAACGAGGGATGTTGATGTTGTATGCGGAGACACTGCAGGAAATATTGCTACGGCTCATACAAATTTTACGGTTTTTGTAGACAGTGATGCGCCGGAAATAACAAGAGCCTATATCAATTCAGAAAAGCTATATATAAACACTAATGAAGATTCTGAATGTTTGTTTGTTACAAATGAAACTATTGGTTGTGATTTTGGATTTGAAAAGGCAACAGGAGCATACAGTATCACCCACTCACTTGATGTAAATGAAAAATCAAATGATAAATACTTCATTAAATGCAGAGATGCAAAAGGAAATCTTCCGTTGGACGGATGCACTATTGAATTAAAATTATCGGATATACAACAATAACTTTTATAAAGGAGAAATGGTATACAAAAATATGAATCAAAAAAGAGGTTCCCGTGGAGATTCCAGCCAAATACTTTCTAATTTAGGTAAAAGAGGCCAAGTTACTATTTTTATAATCATTGCAATTTTAATAGTAGGAATTATTCTATTTTATTATTTTTATTTAGGACCAAATTGGAGTAGCTTAACTTCAAAACAACCAGCATTGGATAGATGTATTCAGAAAGAATTAAACACACAGATAAACAAATTAAGTTTGACTGCTGGAGTTGTTAATCCTACATTTACAAGCATGTATTTAGATGAAAATTACACTTTTGTTTGCTATACTAATGAATACTACAAACCATGTGCAGTACAATATCCATTCTTAAAAGATAGTTTTGAAAAAGCATTGACCGCTTCAATGAAACCAATTATTCAAAATTGCTATGATAATGCAATTAATGACTTAAATTCCCGAGGAGAGGAAGTTATCGCAGGTACAATAAAAACAACTCTATCAATAAATCCAGATGGAGTAAGGATGATAATTGATGCTCCAACAGTAACAAAAACCGATGGCGCCTCCGCAATTTCTAAACCTATTGAAATTAATATTTATTCTAATATTTATACAATAATTATGATTGCTAATTCTATATTGCAGTTTGAATCTTCATACGGTGATTCCGATGTTTCTAGTTTTATGTTTTACTATCCAGACTTGACAGTTCAAAAAATTAGAAGAGATGATAATGTTAAATTATATATAATCACAGATAAAAAAGATATTAAATACAGGTTTGCATCAAGAAGTTATGCTTGGCCACCAGGATATGGGAATGCTTTCAATTAAAAAGAGTTTAGTATTCGCTGTTTTAGCGTTTATGTTTCTATTCTTAATTGGAAATGTTTTAGCAGAATCAGTTATATCTACTTCATCAGTTTGCTGTGAAAAAACAACTTCTGGAGCATTTTGTTTGAATAGCGCTGAAAGCACTTGTGATAAAACTTTCAAAATAGTCCCAACATCCTGCGAATCTACTTCATTCTGTAAATTGGGAACTTGCTATGATTCTAAAGAAGGTCTTTGCTTAGAAAATGTTCCTCAAAGAGTCTGTCAGGCTAATGGCGGAACATGGAGCGATAAAGAAGCAAACCAACTTGCACAATGTAAACTTGGATGTTGTATATTAGCCGATCAAGCTTCTTTTGTTACAAATACAAGATGTAAAAGTTTGTCTACATTTTATGGAATAAAGATTGACTTTAGAACTTCAATAACCTCAGAAGCTGCATGTGTTGCAGCAGCAAATTCTCAAGATGAAGGAGCCTGTGTTTATTTTGAAGCAGGAGTTAAAACTTGTAAATTTGTAACAAGACAACAATGTGGCGGGACAACAACTACAGGCAGTGAAGTATTAAACGCTTCGGAATTAGAAGAATTATCTGGAAAATATTTCTATCAAGGATTACTATGTTCTTCTGAAGAATTAGGTGTTCCTAACTGCGCAAGAGAAGCATCTACAAAATGTTATGAAGGAAGAGTTTATTGGTATGATTCTTTAGGAAATAAAGAAAATGTTTATACTAACACTGCAAATATAAGTTGGAATAACGGAAGAGTTGCAACTCCAGATGAAATTTGCGCAAAGACAGGAGATAGTAAAACTTGCGGAAATTGTGACTATCTTGGCGGAAGTAGGTGTGCTGCATGGGATACTTCTTTACTTAGCGGGTTAGGAATTGGCAAACCGAAGAATGTAGATAACTATTGTAAAACAACAAAATGTACCGATAGAGATGGCAACGTTAGATTAAACGGGGAATCTTGGTGTGTTTATGATGGAGAAGTTGGAAATGCAATAGATCCTGCAGGAAGTAGACATTACAGAGAGATTTGTGTAGATGGAGAAGTACAAGTAGAAGCATGTGAAGATTTCAGAAATCAGATTTGTATACATTCAGGAATACAAACAAGCGCAGGAGAGTATTCTGTTGCAGCATGTAGAGTAAACAGATGGCAAGATTGCCTTTCTCAAACTAATAAAGGCGATTGTGAAAATAGTGATTCTAGGGATTGCATGTGGGCAGAAGACGTTGATGGTATTAATTTGGGAAATCCAAAATATGCAGTAAATACTGGAAGTACTTTTACAAATCCAAATTCACAAGTTTCAAGTTCTTCTTCAAGTGCTTCTACAGTTACTCAGGGGCTACAAGCAACGTCACAATTGGTAAGTGCAGTGGGAGGAATCACAGGAAAAGCAATACAAACTACGATAGGTTCTGGAGTGGGAGGATGGGAAGAAAATACTTTGAGTAATGCTTGGAAAATTAATAGGTCTACGGTTGAGAATGGTATTTGCGTCCCATTAGTTTCGCCAGGTTTAGATTTCTGGCAAAGTGGAAGTAGCACACAAGTTTGTGCACAAGCATCTGCAACATGCACCGTAGAGATTACAAAAGTTTACAAGAAAAATATAATTACTGGACAAAAAGAATTAGATGAAATTAAAGCAAGAGACAATGAATGCTTAACGCAAACAGGTAATACATTCAATGTTAGTCCGCAATGGGCAGCAAAAGCAAATGCAGTATGTTCTGCAATGGGAGATTGTGGCGCAGGATTTAATTTTAATGAAATGTTTGTAAATGATGGTTATGAATGGAAATATAAAAATGCATCTTATTATTTCTTAGAATCTGATTTAGGATTTTTATCTCAGAAATTAAATCCAGGAACTGGCGAAGTAGTATTAGATTATGTTATAAATGACAAATATCAATTAAAACAAGGAGAAGAGGTTTATGTTAAAGCATAGAAAGTTAATTAGTTTAATGTTTGTGTTTGTATTGATGTTTTCTTTAGTTTCTGCTATTGAATTGAAAGTTGTTAAGGTTGGAGATTTGAAGGCAGGAGATATTATTATAGATAAAAATGGAAACGAAATTACAGTGAATTCTATAACTACAAAACCTTCTGAAAGCTTAACAATATCAGAATATTTACAACAAAAGATTAATTTAGACTCATTGAAAAGAGTATCTTCGGCAGCTGAAGAAAAGTTTGTTGCTGCAGGAAATTCAGGAGCAGGTTCAATAACTGGAAACGCAATTGTTTCTGGAACAAATGAAAAAGTGGATTTAAATAATTTTCAAAAAATAGTAAATAAAATAAAGGCATGGTTTTCAAGATGAACAAAAAGGGAAAAATAACCTCTGTAAGTTTTGCATTAATGTTAATTATTTCTACATTTGCTTTTGCTTATATGATTGGAAGTGAGGTAAAAGTTGCAAGTGCAGTTAGCGAAAATATTGATTACAATAATATATATTCAATTGATGGTAATTATTACGCCCAAGTTAAAAATAGCAATTTAGTAGCTGGTTACAATCCCTCTACTAAAGAATGGGCTCTTAATCCTTTTTGGGATTTAAATACGGTTTACAAAGGAGAGCATACTTCTCTCTCAGATTTTACAAAAAAAATTGATTCTCTTGAAAGTTTGCCTAAAAATGATGGAGGAGTTCCAGCTCCAGAAGCAACTAAACAAGCTACAGTAATACCGACTTCAATTAAGAGCGGACTGTTTACTACAAATATTGGAACGTTGAGAGATGCAGGCGCAGTAACATGGGACGATAAGGCAAAAGCATACAAAGAGGCGAGTACTGGTAAATATTATAATAGGTTAGGTTATGAAGTAAAGGGTAGCGATGCACAGGAAACTTCTATTGGAGAAACACCATTTGGAGATATAACACCTCTTTATGGTGCAGGATACTTATTACAAGGCATTGGCTGGGCAGCAATTGCTGGGGGATTAGTAGTTACTCTCGGAGGCATGTTCATTAAAGATAAAGCAAATTTAAATGCTGCTGCTGCGGGAATTGCTGCGGGAATTTTAGTTGGAAGAGGTGTTGTTGGAGGACTGTTTGCAAGAGGCGGATTAATGGACACATTCGGATGGGGCGGACAAGATACATGGGTAGGGACTACTTTAGGTTCTTATGGTGGTCAAGCAGTTATTGGAGCTGCAACTGCGTGGATGGTTTATAATGCAATGTGGTCCAGTGAAAAAGTGAGTGTTGAAACAGTTACATTCAATTGCTTGCCTTGGCAAGCACCTAATGGTGGAGCAGATTGTGAATTATGCAATGATGAAACTCTCCCTTGTTCTGAGTACAGATGTAAATCTTTAGGACAGTCATGTGAAATTGTAAATAAAGGTACTAAAGAAGAAAGATGCGTTAATGTTAATCCAAGAGATTCGTCTCCACCAATAATAATACCCAATAAGGAAGATTTATCTTCTGGATTCGAATATTTTGATATTGTTGAAATGCCGCCTGGCGCAGGATTTAAGATTAGAAGTAAAGGAACGACTACAGGTTGCTTGCCAGCCTATACACCTATTCAGTTTGGAATTACAACAAATGAGCCTTCCCAATGTAAAATAGATATCGAACCTAAAGGTAATTACTCTAAGATGGCTGCATTCATTAACGGAGATAATTTGTATAAGTATAACCATACTGAATTTTTGAACTTGCCTTCCTCGGCAGATATAAAGAATTCCACATTAACTTTAAAGAATGGTAAAGAACTAGTATTCTATTTAAGATGTAGAGATGCAGCAGGAAATACAAATGAAGCGGATTATGCTATGACTCTTTGCGTAGACCCTTCACCAGACAATACTGCGCCCTTAATACTGGGAACTTCAATACAGAATAAAGGTTGTGTTCCAGCTGATGCTGAAAATGCCACTGTTGAATTTTACATTAATGAACCTTCACAATGCAAATGGGATTATTACGATAGAGATTATGAGCAGATGAGCAACAATATGTCTTGCAGTACTAGTGCTATTGAAATAAATGCAATACAAAGCTATACATGTGCTACCCAATTAAAGGGAATTGGCAGAGATGGAAATAACTTTTATGTAAGATGTAAGGACCAACCAGAAGGAATTAATGAAAGCAAAAGAAATAAAATGCAAGAAAGTTATATATTTAATTTGAGAAGAAGCAACCAATTAAAGCTAAAATTAGTCCAACCTAACGAAACTATTTATGGAGCCGTTAGGCCGGCACCTGTGGAATTATATGCTGAAACATTATTTGGTTGTGAAGACAATAAAGCAATTTGTTATTATTCAACAACTGGCGCATTAAACAGCTTCGTTCAATTCTTTGATACTGACAAGGCAGACGGAGTGCACACACAAAGATTAGACTTGAATGATGGAAGTTACAATTACTTTGTCAGATGTATTGATGCTGGTGGAAACGTAGCTAACATGACTACAAGTTTCAAAGTAAGCATTGATGTAAACGCACCAATCGTTGCCAGAGCTTATGAGGAAGATGGATATTTGAAGTTAGTAACTCCGTTGAATTCTGAATGTGTATACAACAGCAATAGTTGTGATTTCTTATTTAGCGAGGGAACACAAATGCCCTATGCAAATTCAACTACACACGTAACTGAATGGTTCCCTGATAAAAAATATTTCATTAAATGCAGAGATGAGTATAGATCTGAGCCAGTTGATTGTTCTCTAGTAATCAGACCTACAGAAAATTTCTTAGGAAATTAATATGAGAAGTATACTTAATAAAAGAGGCGATGGTGCAATTGGGATGTCTTTTGGATGGCTTTTTTCTTTGATACTAATTATCTTTTTTATATTCACGGCAATATATGGAATTAGGGCTTTTTTGAATATGCAGAGTTGCTCCAAGGTAGGAATGTTTTACGACTCGCTACAGGATAAAATAGACGAAGCGTACAGATCTTCTTCTTCAGATTTTGAAATGGACGTTAAAATACCTGGAATAAGTATGATATGTTTTGCAAATTTATCTGAAAAAATAACAGGTTCCTCACAGGCATATGAAGAGCTTACGATTTATGAAGTATACAAAGCTAATACATTCCTATTGCCCACTAAAAAGGCCTGCGATATGCCCTACAAGACAATTAGTCACCTAAATATAAGTAAGACTACCCTCTCTAAAAACCCTCTTTGTTTTGACATTTCTGACGGAGGTAAAATAAGAATTTTTAAGGGATACTATGATAAGAGCGTTACGATTAAATAAAATAAAGTTTGGAAGAACTTCTGAAAAAGTGAGAATAAATAAAAAAGCCCAATATAATTTTGTTTTGATTTTTGCAAGTATTGCAGGTGCTATGATTCTACTTCTTGCAATATATGGTGCGGTTAAAGCAGGCGGCACAATAGGAAAGCAGACAGAGGCAGAACTTGCCAAATCCATAGACATTATCACCAACCCTTTGCAAGCAGGATTTGCCGAAGGAGCAACTTCACAAATTACATTTAAGAAAGAAACAAGAATTACAAATGATTGTAACACAAATTCAAGATTTGGAGAAAATAGAATCTCAGTTCAAACAAAGTCTTCAATCGGCGACCCATGGTCTACTAATCCTTTAGAATATGCTCTAAACAATAAATATCTTTTTTCGGAAATACAATCAGGGAAAAAATTTTATGTTTATTCTAAACCATTCTATACAGGATATAAAGTTACAGATTTATTATTTATGTCTACCGGAGACTATTGTTTTATAACCCCTCCAGAGGAAATTGCGCAGGAAATAATAGGCCTTAATGTTCCAAATATAGGAGTTAAATCAGAAAGTGGAAATAATACTTGTGCAGAAGATGCAAAAAAAGTGTGTTTTGGAGACAGTAGTGGATGTGATATTTCTGTAAAGGGCGAATGCAATGAAGTAAGATGCAAATCAGAGTACGATTTTGGATTTGTTACTGATGAGAGTGGAAATAAAAAATACTTTTCAGGTAATTTGATCTTAGGTGCTATTCTTTCAGAGAGTGATATTTATGAGTGTAATGTAAAAAGATTGCTTTATCGTTCTTCAAGGATAGCAGATATTCTTTCTAGAAAAACAGATTTAATGGCAATGAGGGGTTGTAGCAGCTTACTTAAACCAGACTTAGACAAATTTGCTATAACCTTACAAAATGCTACCTCTGCAAATTTAGAGACGGTCTACTATTTATCAAATGATTTGGAAAAGAAAAATCTTAGAGAAGGAGGATGCAAACTATGGTAAATATTAGAAAGAAAGCAGATATGAAAATACAGCAGATGACGTTCATGATTCTTTTTGTTTTTATCTTTTTTAGTTTCGCAGGCCTATTTTTTGTTTCAATTCAGCAGGGAAAACTTAATGAAAACTTTAATGCGTTGCAACGGGAAAGCGCTATTGCATCTGTTGAAACAATTGCCAATATGCCTGAACTTAATTGTGATTCTTCTAGAACTCTTTGTTTGGATGAAGATAAGATAGTAACATTCGCCACAATTTCTAAGAGCTATAAAAATTTCTGGCCAGTTGCTTCTATTAAAGTAAGAAAAGTTTTTCCAAAAAATGTTAAAGATATAAAATGCCCTGCCGTTAATTGTTCATACTATGAAATTTATAACTCTAATCAAACAAACATAATCGAGTATGGAACTTTTGTTTCCATTTGTAAAGCAGTTCGAAATGAAGGAGTAGTTCAAGAAATATGTGAGTTAGGCAGATTAGATTTAGGTGTTAAAATTTCAGGATAGTTATTTTCTTCCGTCTAAAGGATTTTTTATATTTGTTTCATTTCCTTTAATTACATTGCCTACTGCATTGAAGCTGTTCCTCAAAGTAGAAAATAACTCTATGCCAATATCACCCATCCATCCAGCATAAAGATATACAGAGTTTGCTACGCCCTTTGGCGAATTAAGATCGTTAGTATCGTTCCTAATCCAAGTGTAAACAGAACTACCAATGATTAATAGAATCAAAAGCAAAACAATAGCTTTTATAGCCTTAAATTTGTGCTCTAAATGGATAAACATCGTTATGACTAGCATAACAACTAAAATCAGGGCAATTATTATTAATAGCATGATTTATATAAGAAGAAGAGATATAAAAATGTTTTTATAGTCCCTTTTACTAGATATTTTATGAAAAAAATAGAGTATAAAGTTTATATTTTTAGGCATGGTCAGACAGATTATAATCGTAACAGCAAATTTACTGGATGGTTTGATGCAGGATTATCAAAAGTAGGCATTGAGGATGCAAAAATAGTTGCTGAAAGATTAAAAGATAAGAAATTCGAGGTCGCATTTCATACGTCTCTTTCACGTTCAAAAGATACTTTAAAAGAGGTTATTAAATTGCATCCAGAATGCTTACATGTTTTTGACGATGATCGAATGATTGAAAGAAACTATGGAAATTTAAATGGAAGAACACATTTAGAGGTTGTTAAAAAATTTGGAGTTGAAAAATATGATTTGTGGCATAGAAGTTGGGATATTAAACCGCCAAGAGGAGAATCTTTTAAAGATATTGAAAAAAGAGTAAATGAATTTGTTAAATTTTTAAAAGACTATATTAAGAAAAATAAAGTTAATGTTGCAATTTCTGCACATGGAAATTCTATAAGGTTATTCAGAAAAATAATGGAGAAACTTTCTATTAAAGAGACTTGTGAAATTTATGTCCCCTATGACAAAGTTTACGAGTACACATTAGAGTTTTAATCTCTCCAATAAACACCAAAAAATTCCGCTTTATCTAAAATACGGTTTTCCATTTTCTTCTTTATCTCGTCTAGATTAAGTCCTTCCCCAAGATCCAGCTCACAATCAAGTGCAAAAACTTTAAAGTAGTAATGATGAGCTCCAGTAGCTCTAGGAGGTAATGGCCCACCATAGGGTAATTTTCCATAATCATTCTTTCCCCTTAAACCCAAATAAGAATTTTTATTTATTTCTACTTTTTTATCTGCCGGAATGTTATACAACAACCAGTGAATCCAACTATGGCCGCATACTTTTTCAGAGTCCGGATCTTCCAGGAATAACACAAGAGATTTTGCTTTATCTGGAACGTCTTCAATTATTAAGGGAGGTGAAACGTTTGCACCATCTCCAGTAAATGCAGTAGGAAATTTCTCTTTTTCTTTGAAGTCAGGACTGCTAATTTTCATATCTTATTAAAGACTTTAAGATTTATAAACCTCTTTAGTTTTAAATAGACATGAACAAAAAAGGATTAATTGGGAAGATATTACTTGGCATCGCAATTGTTATAGTATTAATTTTAATAGTAGTTGGAGTTAGCGCTTATCAAGCTTCAAAAGTAGTAAAGACTTTGAGAGTTGAGGGTGCAAAAACACAAACAAATATCCGTTTGCTTGCCGAACAAAAAGACTGCTCTAAATTAAGTGAGATTGAAATTAGCCTTGATAAAATAGAAAAAGAAACTACAAGCGCATGTAAAAATCCTATTATAAAGATTAGCGTTGGAAGTATCAAAGATATTCCGATAAAATGTGAAACACTCTCTGAACTCAAGTCTGATGTTAATAATATAATGAGTAAGGCCAAAATATATTGTAATGATGTAGGCAGAATAAACGAGAGTAGTATGAATGTTTCAATAAATGAAGAAGAACTTATGGCTCTTGCGCAAAAATATGGAATCCAAATATAAAATAGGTAGATTTAAACCCAAAAATAGACTTTTCCTTGCACCCATGCTTGAACCAAATGATATTGCATTTAGACTTCTTTGTAAAAAGGCTGGTTGTGGACTAACTTATACAGGAATGATAAATCCTCTGAGTAAACAAAAAATAGTTCTTGATGATAAACCCGCAATGCAAATATTTTGTACAAAACCTAAAGGAGTAAAAGAATTTATCAAGAAATATGAAAAGAAAGTGGCTTTATTCGATTTTAATCTCGGATGCCCATCTACCCTAGCAGAAAAAATGGGGTTTGGATCATTTCTACATAGAGATATTGATGCAATTGAGGAGATACTTAAGGTGATGCGGGAAAGTACTAAGAAACCGATTACAATCAAGCTAAGAAAGTCTGAAAAGACTGTGGAAATCGCTAAAATGGCTGGAAAATATGTAGACGCAATTGGAATTCACCCTAGAACTCAGAAACAAGGCTATGCAGGTGAACCTGATTTAGAGTTTGCCATGCGGCTAAAAAGTGAGAGTTGTTTACCGATCATTTATTCTGGCAATGTAAATGCAACAAATATTGAAAAATTACTCGATAATTTTGATTTTATAATGGTTGGGCGTGAAGCAATCGGTAAACCGAATATCTTTTCCGAACTTTTAGGGAAAAAAGGCAAAATTGGATTCAAAGATTATTTAAAGCTAGCTCAAAAGTATAAGTTATTCTTTAGACAGATAAAATATCAAGCGGTTAACTTTACGAAAGGAATGCATGATGCTAAAAGTATTAGAGATACACTTTCAAAAACGAAAACTATTGAAGAAATTAAAGAAATGATGAAGGAAGTAAATTAATTTTATGAAAAAATATAAAATTCTTAAGGGTGAAGAAATTATTGAGAGTGAAACTCCTGGAGAATATGCTGGCTGGAGTCCCGGAAAAATATTTGGGAGATTAGACTGTAAATCTGGAATGAGAATGAAAAAATCCAATAGGGTTTTCTTTCATACCCTAGAAGATGCAGTTTCCCAAGGATATCGTCCTTGCATGAATTGCCGTCCGATTAATGAAAAAGATTTTGAAAGTATAAGATATTTAGTCCCACAATATCCTACCCTGAATGATTTTTACAGAAGAGATAGTAAAAAATAGGTTAAAAAGATATTTTTGGGCGTATAATATTAAAGCTTTTATGTATTTAATAACCCTTCGGATTTAGAATATATATTTTTCACAGTTAACTTTTATAAAGGGCAAAGTACATTTTTACTAATGCGAAAATATGTGATTGTTACAGGAGGCGTTATTTCAGGTTTAGGAAAGGGAGTACTCGCTGCTTCTATCGGAAAGTTATTATCATTTAATTATAAATGTGCTGCAGTAAAATGCGACGGATATTTGAACATTGATCCCGGAACTATGAATCCTGTAGAGCATGGAGAAGTTTTTGTTTTAGATGACGGAACTGAGTGTGATATGGATTTTGGACATTATGAAAGATTTATGCAAACTCCTTCAAAGGGAAATTGGAATCTTACTATGGGCAAAATATTCAAATCTATTTTAGACAAAGAAAGACATGGAGAATATCTAGGTAAAACAGTTCAATTCGTTCCACATGTAACTGATGAAATTAAATCTAGAATAAAAAAAGTTGGCGAACAGGAAAATGCTGATGTATTATTTATTGAAATTGGAGGCACTGTCGGAGATTTAGAAAATTCCTTATATCTTGAAGCAGTTAGACAACTTGCACATGATGTGGGAAGAGAAAATGTTGCATTTATCCATTTATCTTATGTGCCCGTCCCTGCCGGAGTTAATGAACAGAAATCTAAACCGACACAAATGAGTGTTAAACTTCTAAATGAAATTGGAATTTGGCCAGATATAATTGTTTGTAGATGTGAAGAATATTTAGATGAAAAAATTAAAGATAAAATTGCTTTATTTTGTAACGTAGACAGCAAATGTGTTTTTACTGGAAAAGATGTTGAGTCTATTTATTTAATTCCAGAAGAACTTGAAAAACAAGGATTTCCGGAAATTATTGAGAAGAAACTTGGATTAAAATTATGCAATGGAAGTTGTGATTCTTGGAATGTTTTAGCAAGAAGAATGGTAGAAAAAGACTCAAAGAAAAAAATAAAAATTGGAATTTGTGGAAAATATACTGCACTCGGAGATTCTTATGCAAGTGTTGTTGAAGCAATAAAACATGCTGCTGCAAATTATGATGCTTCTGTTGAAATTAAATTCTTAGATAGCGAACTTATTGAAGCTGAAGGTAATGTGTCTGAAACATTAGATGGATTTGATGGAATAATTATTCCTGGAGGATTTGGAAACAGAGGTTGGGAAGGTAAAATTGAAGTTATAAAATATTTGAGGGAAAATAAAATTCCTTTCTTAGGAATATGCTTGGGTTTACAGGCTGCCGTCGTGGAATATGCAAGAAATGTTTGTGGACTTACAGATTCTAATTCAACTGAAATGAATCCAAATACAGAAAATAAAATAATTACTTTAATGGATGCACAAAAAAATATAGTAGATATGGGTGGAACAATGAGACTTGGAAGCTATAATGCAATTGTTAAAAATAATTCTAAAGTTTTTTCTTTATATAATTCAAGCAATGTTTCAGAAAGACATAGACATAGATATGAAGTAAATCCAGACTATCATAAAATTTTACAAGATAAGGGATTAATTATTTCAGGATTAAGTCCAGATGGAAAACTTGTAGAGTTTATTGAACTAGAAAATCATCCCTTTTTTGTCGCTACGCAAGCACATCCGGAATTTAAGAGTTCTTTAATAGCTCCTGCACCCTTGTTTAAAGGATTTGTCGGAGCCTGTATAAAATAAAAATGCAGCCTGCGAGGATTGAACTCGCGACACCGGCTTGGGAAGCCAGAATTTTACCACTAAACTAAAGCTGCTTCAATCTCTCTTGATATTTCTCAAGTTTTGATTTTTTCTTTTTTGGTTTATCTAATTTTACATCTGAATCTGCTTTTTTATAAATTTTTTCTATTTTTGTTTTAAATTCTTTAAATTTCCCTTTTTTGATTGCATCTCTTGCCTGTTTCATTAAATTTTGCAAATAATATAAATTATGGAATGTTGCTAAACGATAACCTACTGCTTCTTCTTGCATTAGCTGATATTTAAGATATGCACGAGTGTAAGTTTTACAAACAAAACAATCACAATTTTCATCTAAAGGTTTCTTATCAAGCGCATATTTTTTTCTGGTAATTCTTAATTTTCCTTTGCTAGTAAAAATAGTTCCTCTTCTAGCATTTTGCGTTGGAAAACGAGAATCAAACATATCAACACCTAAGGAAATTGCTTCTAAAAGTTCTACAGGATTTCCGGCACCCATTAAATAACAGGGTTTATTTTCTCCTATAATTTTTTTATGAATTTTAATCATCTTCATTTCTTCATCTAATGTCTCTCCAAGAGCTAACCCTCCACAAGAATACCCGTCAAAATCTATTTCTTTTAACTCTGTAGCTGACTTTTCTCTTAGATCCGGATAAATGCCGCCTTGTGTAATTCCCCAAAGAAGTTGTCTTTTGATTCTTGGAAGTTTTTTCTGTAACTTATCATGCTCTGACTTACATCTTTTTGCCCAAGAAGTTGTTCTCTCAACAGCCAAAGCAATTTGTTCTTTAGAATGGTTCATTAGAGGCATAGTATCTAAGCACATCGCAATTTCTGAATCAATGTCCAACTGAATTTGCATGTCTTTTTCAGGCGTTATAAAAACAGTTTTTCCGTCGTAAGGATTCTTAAAATGAACACCTTTTTCCTCTGATTTTTGATAAAGTGCTTTTGAATACATCTGAAATCCGCCAGAATCAGTTACGTTTATTCCATCGTAATTCATAAATTTTCCAATTCCCCCCATTTTTTTTATCAAAGCTTCTCCTGGACGTAAATGCAAAACAAGAGTATTAGAAATCACGGCTTTTGCGTCCATCGCTTTTAAGTCCATTGAAGAAATATGCTTGACGGAAGCCTTTGTTGCTACAGGCATAAAAAATGGAGTTTCTATTTTTCCTTTTTTTGTTTGAATTACTCCAACTCGTGCATTAGTTTTTTTATCTTTCTTTAGAATTTTAAAACATGACTCTGCCATAAAATTAGATTGCGTTTAGGATATAAAAAGATGACTATTAGTTCATTTTCATGATTTCTACAACATCACCTATTCTTTTTTTTAGTGAATACAACTGTGGCGGCCTATGTGAAACCTCTTTCATTAATTCCTCTTCTTCTAAGATATTTAAAGAGAGAATCTTTTTTCTAAAGTTACGTTTATCTAATTTCTTTTGGAAAATATTTTCGTATAATTCTTGTAGTTGAGTAAGGGTAAACTTTTCAGGTAACAGGGAAAATGCCACAGTAGTATATTCGAATTTCCATTTCAATCTTTTTAGAGCATAGGATATAATCTTATTATGATCAAAAGCGACATTTACAAGTTTATTTACGGAGAAAAATTGTACCTCTTCTGCATCTGTGGAAGCACGGATCTCTAAGTCTCCAGAATTCACTAAAGCCATGTAGGCAATAGTTATAACTCTACCTCGAGAGTCTCTTTTTGGATCTCCAAAAGTGTATAACTGTTCAAGATAAACATCACTTACGCCTGTCTCTTCTTCTAGTTCTCTTTTTGCAGCATTCTCAATTGACTCATCCATTTTAACAAATCCGCCTGGTAAAGCCCACATTCCTTTAGAAGGTTCTACTCCTCGCTTGACAAGCAAAACTTGAAGATCCTTTTCTTTTACAGTAAAAATAACAATATCAACAGTAACAGCCGGTTTAGGATAATCCTTAAATTCCATATTGTATTTAAGACAATAAGATATTTAAACCTTATGCATTTCTTTTCTTTATGGTCAATATTCTCTTCCCTGGAAGGCACCACATGCTTACTAAATTTCAACACCAATATCTAAAAAATTTAATAAATGATAAGATTGGAAAGAAAAAAATTGACAGAATAATTTTTGCAGTTACTTCGGCAGATCATTCAAATACTCGAAGGAACCCAATACCCCTTTATCTTAGAACTATGGCAATCACTGAATTTGTGCATGATTTACCATGTGAAGTTAAAATTTACCCCATACCAGACATTTCTCAAAACGTAAAGTTTGCAGATTATATATTAAGACAGATATTTTATCAAAGTGGAGAAAAATTAACCCCGAAAGACACAATCTTAGCATGCTCCACTCCAGACGTAATTAAAATGTTTGCTAAACTCGGATTTAAAAATCTGCCCGTAGAATTACTTAATGAAAAACATCAAAAATATTCTTCTTTGAGACCATTTGAAATTATTGACTTGATTGTTAAATCTAAAAATTGGAGACATGATGAATCTTGGAAGAAATATGCCTCAGACGCAACACAGGATATGTATTTAGAGTATAATATTGGAGACCAAATGAAAGAGCTATTCTCCGACTCTTTACTAAATGATAACGCAGATTTGACAGATACGAGAGACTATAATACTTATGCTACGGGAATGGACAAAAATATGGAATTTAAATTCAAAGATATTGCTCCTTTTATTTTAGAGGGAAAAATTGTTGATGCAGGATGTGGAACTGGAGCGCTTATCAACTTACTAGCTAAGAATTACAAAGAATCAGATATTATTGGAATTGAAGCCACTAGAAAGTTCTATGAATTTTGCAAAATGCAAGATTTTGGAGGCGCATTTGTTTTCTTTTATAGAAGGAATATTACCGATCAAAACTTTAAAGAAAATACAGTTAATACTTTCATTTATTCTTCAGTGTTACATGAAGTATACTCTTACATAAGTGAAAAGACGCTTATTCAAGTTTTAAAAAATACGTATCACCAGCTAACTAACAAAGGCAGGATAGTTATAAGGGATGTTGTTGGCCCTCAAAATCCAAATGAAATAGTTCTTCTAGAACTAAATGAAAAAGACGGAAAAGATTCTGGAGAGATAAAAGAACTTTCAACTTACGCAAAATTCTTTAGATTTACAAAAGACTTTATCCCTAGAAAAATTTATTTTAAAGAAAAAACAACTAATAGAAAAAAACTGATTGAATTACGAATGCAAGATGCATATGAATATCTAAGCAAAATGACCTATGTAGATAACTGGTTAAGTGAAATGCATGAAGAATTCGGCTTTTGGAGCTTTGAAAAATGGAAGGCTGAATTAACTAAAATAGGATTCAGAATTGTTGAAGGCTCTAGGGAATTTAAGAGCGAATATATTATTGATAAAATGTATAAACCTAGAGCAAAGCTCTTCAAACTGGAAAAAGGTGAATTGAAAGAAATAGATTATCCTGCTACAAATATGATTTTATCTGGAGAAAAAGCTTAGTTATTTAATTAATTTTATTGTAGCCTTATTTTTTGAAAATATTGTTAAACCAAAAAACTTCTTGTTTTCTCCTGGAAAATCTTCTCTATAATGGCACGCTCTTGTTTCCTCTCTTTTGAGTGCACTTTCAACAACTGCTAATGAAGTGTCTGCTATGTTTCTTACCTCTAAAAAATCTTTATTTATTTTGTAGTGCCAGTAAAATTCGTTAATATCTTTTTTTAGAGCCAATAAAACTTCTCTTGCCGCAGTTAGTCTCTCTTTATTTCTAGCAATACCGCACAAGGAAGTCATTGTTCTCCTTACCGTTTCCCAATAGTATGTTATGGTTGTTTTGTCTTTTATCTCTTTAGTATTATATTCTTTCCATTGTGGAATTTTTAAGTTACTTTTATCAGGATTCTTTGAAGTAAAATGTTTTGCAGCTCTTCTTCCAAATAGAATACATTCTGGTGCAGAATTACTTGCAAGTCTTGTTGCTCCATGCAACCCAGTATAAGAAACTTCCCCAATAAAATAACAGTTGCTAATATTTGATTCACTATTTTGATTAACTAACACGCCACCATTGGAATAATGTTCTGCATAAACTACGGGCACTGACTCTTTGGTTAAATCAAATCCCTTCAATATGCAGAAGTCATATGAATTTTTAAAATCATTTTTTAGTCTGTCTGCATCTATTTTTGTGCAGTCTAACCAAACGTGTTTTAGTCCGTGCTTCCTCATTTCCATATCTTCTGCTCTAGAAACTACATCTCTCGTTGCCTTGGAACCTAATTTGTTGTATTTAAGCACGAAATCTTCTTTTGCATTTTTATCAAGCTTAAGAATTGCTCCAGCACCACGTAAAGCTTCTGTTAAGAGAAATCTTCTCTCAGATTCAGAATTCAAAGAAGGATCATAGAAAACTGTCGGGTGGAACTGAACAAATTCCATGTTAGCTAATTGAATTCCAATACGAGACGCCATTGCAAACCCATCACCAGTTGCAATATCTTGATTTGAAGTATACATAAATATTTTCCCAATTCCACCAGTTGCAATAAATGTTGCATTGCAAGATACTGTTTTTACACAATCATTTATAGTATCATAGACATAAAAACCAAGACAAGAATCCTTACCATTTTTATTAAAAAATTTATGTTTAGTTACTAAATCTACTACGATATGATCTTCGTGGACCTGGATATTAGGATGTTTTTTTATAAGATTAGTCAATACTTCCATTATTGCCTTGCCTGTCGTATCCTTAACATGAAAAATTCTATTTGCACTGTGCCCACCTTCACGATGTAAATCATACCCTCCATTGATTCTGTCCCACTTTACTCCTTTTTTTTCTAGCCATTCAATTACTTCAGGAAAAAATCTTTTTGCACAGAGTTCTACTATTTTTTTATCATTTAGGTGCTTACCTGCTTTTAAGGTATCTTCAATATGCATTTCAAAAGAATCTCCTCTGAGAGGTTTATTATTTATCAAAGGCACAGCAGTTAAACCTCCCGCAGTTAAATAACTGTTAGAATCTTCAATCAATTTCTTTTTAATAAATAATTCTACCTTTTTACCAGCATCCGCCAATTCTAAAGCAGCCGCACACCCAGCTAAACCAGCACCTACAATTCCACAATCAGTTTTTATTTCTTTTTGCAATGCCATTAGCTTTCTGTCTTTTCAAATAACTTATCTATTAATTGCCGTGCCTTGTTAAATCTTTCGTCATAATTTCCGCTAATGCTAATAAATTCTATTCCTCTATCCGAAAACATTTTCTTTAATTTTTCATTATTCTTTTTTCTAACTTCCTCTTCGCCAGCAAATCTTGTTCCGTCTGCAACCCATTTTATGTCTGGCTCTAGATAGATAACTAAATCATAATTTTGAAGTTTTATTATATGCTCAATTAATTCTGATTTTTTTCCATTATAATACATATCAAAGTAATATTGAGTAACTACTGCATCACTATCCACAAAAAGAATTTTATTGCACTCTTCTGCCTTCTTTCTTTGTAGAAGTAAATGCTCCATCGCTATAAAGTTAAACATCTCAGCAGTTAACTGATTAGAATATTTATCACAAAAATCTCTCCCCACTTCATGAAAATATTTAGTATTGTAGAATTTGGCTAATTTTTTTGCTAAAGTTGTTTTGCCGCAGCTTTCAGTACCTATAATTGCTACTTTCTTTGTAAAGAATGCACGAACACAGTTAGGTAATTTTTCCCAGTGCTCATATAAACTTTTCCTCATAGCAGTTGCAGAAATAGTGACCGTCTTTCTTTTATCATCTACAACAATATGCTTAGAATCTGGATAGTATTTCTTAAAAAATTCACCATAACTTGTTTCAGAGCTAAAAACAAAATCAATTGGTTTACCAATTGCCTTCTTAATCATATCTGCTCCTTCTTCCCAATCATAGTCCGAATCCCAATGATCATCTTCTATATGGATTAATTTTATATTTTCTAAATCGTTAATGAATTCTCCAATCCACGAAAGACGAACTTCTGCAGGCATGTATTTTATTCCGTCACGAGCACAAAGCTCTTTATCTCTGTTCTTTGAAGAAGATAAAACTACGTAAAGCTCATCTACTAAATTTGATGCTGCTAAGATTACATAGGCGTGACCAAGATGAAAGGGTAAAAATTTCCCGCCTATGAATCCGACAGTTTTCTTATTTTCCATTTTGTGTTTTTTCCATTTTTCGCCAGTTATAGTAGCCATAAATTGCATTTACTAAAAATGCAGACCACATTACCAACATGCTTATATCAGATCCTTGTGTAAAGAATATATAAACCCACATGATAATAGACAAAACATCTACCATAATCCAATAATACCACTGGTCTGTCAATCTTTTATTCAAAAGAATTGTAGCAATAATAGAAAATACTGTTGTGGATGCGTCTATAAATGGAAGTGTCCCATTTAGATACTTCAAAAATAGACCATATATTGCAAAAACAACTAAAGATAAAACAAACCAAATTATTTTTTCTTTAACTGAAAAGCTTCTTACTTTTATGTCTGCCTGATTTTTATTATTTCGTTGATTTTTCTTCCAGTAATATATTCCAATGAATGTCATTGGAAGAAAGAAAAGCATATTCAATTGAACATCTCCATAATAGGCACTTTGATAAGCTACCCAAGAGTAAGCTAAAATATTGACAAGTCCAAAATAGAAGCTACTTATTCTCCCCTTTGCTGTTAAAACAACACAGAGCATTCCAGTAAGTGATGCAATAAGCCCTATTGTAGTATCATGCCAAGCAAAAAACAAGTAAATATTTGTAACTGTAAATGCTAAAAGCCAAACTCTCTCAAACGTATTCCAATCCTTAAAGTAATTTTTCATTTTTTAAATCCTCCCTTAATTTAATTTGCTCAGCCAACTCATTCAAAGACCAGACAATATTAACATCGGGCCTAATTAGTTTTGTCTGAATCATAACATCATTTTTACGAGAATAATTTTTGTCTATCCCGATAAAAATAGGCTTGTCTGTTTTGGATATTTTTCCAAGTTCATATAAAGTGATTGGACAAACTGTTTCTGGAGGAAACCAAAATAAAATAGCCTTTGATTTATTCAAATGTTCAAATTCCCATTTTATTTGTTCTTCTTCTAGATTCTTATCTTCAGCATTAAACTCTTTTCTTCTAGGATTTATCAAAACTAGATTTGTATCTTTTAAAAGAGCCACCAATTCTGTTTGCCAATCCCTACAACCACTAATTCCGCCACCTAGAAACAAGGAATTTCCTTTTCCATCATAAACTTCCGGACATTCTACATGTTTCATTTATTTTCTCCTATAGCGTAAAGTTTTTCTCCCAGAACAGTAAGCCTTGCTCTTTCATTCAATTTCCAGTCTTCTGGGAAAATCACCCCATTTTTAGCACCACATAATGCTCCATACATGGCACCGGTCGTGTCACAATCCCCGCCATAATTAACCGTTTCAATTAACCCTTCGATCGGATTGTCCCAATATTTCTGAAACATGAATAAAGTAAAGGGATATGCTGAAATAGCTAGAGACGAAGAACCCAAAACTTTTTTAGCTTCTTCACTAGAAACATCTTTATTATCTTTTACCCAATTTAATCTTGACAATAGAGTTCCTTTCTCAAATTTTGGATAACCTGGAGGATTCAGCTTTTCATATTGATTACAGCACGAAATCGCAGAATCAATAAAATCTTCTTTTGAAATTCCGTTCAATAAATTATAAATTGCATCTGCTTGAACAACTCCGCATGCAACTGCTCTTTTATCTAGATGTGTTGAAAGACCGATTAATCCGGCCATTTCCCTACTCTCTTTGTTTCTTCCTGTTGCATGCATATACAAACCAATAGGGGACATTTTCATGCAAGGCCCAGTTCCAGTTCCTGGGAAAACTCCGCAATTTTCTGAGAGTATGCCCTTTCTAAAATTTTCAAAAGCATCAATAGTTGACTTTCCAAATCCACCAAAGATATGGCCATCTGGTTGAATGCGTACATCATAAGCTTCAAATTGCTTTTGCATTATATTATTTAAGTCCATAAATTTTTTGTCTACAATAGACTCTGCAATTGCGATACTTAGAACTGTGTCATCAGTAATATCTCCTACAGACAAATCACGAGTGCAATATATTAATTTTCCAAACTCATCACTAATTATTTCATTTCCTTGTGCATCTCTTATAATTACTGGAGCAATCGGCTGAGTAACTCTCCCGACATATTTTTTTATTTGACCTTGTTTCCAACCTTCTACAGACATGCCAAGAGTATCTCCAAGGCCACACCCAACTAATGTTGCGATATATTTATCTTTCATTCTAGTTAGATTCCCTCCACACTAAATATTTTCTTACTGCCTTATTGTGGTCAAATGCCAATCTTTTTGGAATTTCTGAAATATCCTTCCAAACATATTCTGCCGCATCATCTCTTGCATGCGGTTCTCCTCTAGTAGCTAGTGCTACATACACATGATCTATAACATGATCCCTAGGATCTCTTCTTGGAGAAGAGTTTACGCATAGCAAATATAAATCTTTTTGATTTGCTCTAAGTTTAGTTTCTTCACACAACTCCCTTTGGGCTGCTCTTTCAAGGGTTTCTTTTTTATAGTTTAGAAATCCTCCAGGCAAAGCAAGTCTCCCCTGATAAGGAGCATGTTTTCTTCTAATAAAAAGTATTTTGTTGTCTCTTTCAACTACTATCGTTGCAGTAGCTGCGGGATTCTCGTATTCTTTTGCCATTAGTTCAAAACCTCTTCAATAGATTTAGTTAATTGAGAAACTTTCTCAGTTTCGTCAGCAGTTACTGTAAAATCACGGACACTCACAGAATGTTTTCTTAGTCTAAGATTCTCTGCGTCTCCATTCCATAAAACTGCGCTGTCTGCGTGCAACGGAAGATTATCTAGCCCATTATTAATCAAATCTTTTCTCTCATCACCCATTATTTGTGGACAAACCATTCCTAACCAAACTAGGTTTTCTTTATCTGAATAATACAAAGTATCCATTTCTGTTTTTGTATCTGCAATTAATTTTGTTTTAAGATACATCTCGAGATTATTTTTGTAAGGAAATGCGTGCTCTCTAGTTTTTGCAAATGGTTTGAGATCTATAATGAATGCTTTTCCAAAATATTTTGCTTCCAAAGTTAATGGAAATCTATGTGTAACTTTTTTATCTAAAACATGCACATGAAATCTATAATCTGCATTTATGTCTTCAGTCTCTTCTAGTGTTTTAAAAGTCATTGCTGTGGTATGCCCATGACGAACATCTTTAATTCCGTCGTATATTTTTTCTAGTCTTTGGACTGCAGAATCTTCTTTGCTTATTGTTGTTTCTGCAAGAAGCATATTATCTCTCTTTAATTCCATTAATATTTCTGTACATCCATGTGGCCTTAATTCCCCATCTGTTTGAAGTCCAAACTCTACTAAAACCGAAGGCAAACTTAATTGACTAACTGCATATAAAGTTGTAAAATCCATCAAGGGTGAAAGAATTGTAGAGTCTTTTCTTCCTCTAGCTAAAATATCCCCGCCAACATCAACTGCAATAATCCCATCATATTCTCTTTGTGCAATTAATAGTTCCAACTCATTTACTAGGGCCTCTGTTCCCAGCCTACCACTAAGATTGTAAACTCTTCCTTGAATTCCATTGTTTTTTAGAACTTGAGGGACTAAAGAATCTATGAAGGCTAGTTGCTTTCTACTTTTTGAGTCTATAAATCTTTGAGTATTTTCAAAAACGGAATTTACACTTTTTTCAGATACACCATTATACATGTGAATTGCGCCAGGACTACAGATCCCAGCTAAATCCCCATAAACCTTTCTGTCTTGTAAATCAGCCAAAACAAGAGTCGCGCTTACAATATCATTTCCACCACCAGTACCAATTACTAGAGGTTTTTTAAAAGGGATTGCTTCAAACATTTTATGTATACAAACCCTCCTTTTTAATGAAAGATTCTACAACTTCAGGCACTAAACCTGCTAAGTCTTTTCCTGCTGCTATATTTTCACGAATTTTTGTCGAAGAAACTTCGTTATGTATTTCGATTATTTTTACAACTTCTACTTCAGTAGGTTCTATTTTATACCCTGGACGGTTTATTAAAATAAATTGAACATTATTTTTTAAGTATTCGAAATCGTGCCATTTTGGTAAATCTTTCAAATTATCTGCACCGAGTACCCAGAAAAATTCGTGTGGAAAATTATTTTTAAACCAAGCAATGGTTTTGGAGCTATAGCTTTTTCTTGTTTCATCCATCTCTACGCTAACAACTTTTATTTGCGGATTTGCAGTTATCACAAGATTAATCATATCCATTCTTTTTTTTCCTTCTACAAGTTGTTTATTGAATGCATGATTTCCGCAAGGTATCAACCAAACCTGATCTGCAGCTCCTTGCTTTAAAATTTCTTCTGCTACTTGTAAGTGCCCATTATGTATTGGATTGAAGCTTCCACCGAATAGTGCAATTTTCATTTTGCATTACTCCCGAGAGTTTCTTCTGCTGGCAAATATTCTTTTAATGTAAGTATTTTCTTCTTTAGTTCTTCATGCTTTGCTGTTGCCTCGTAGGGAAGAATACTTTCCCTAAGGTCATAGCCATATGCGGATTTACTAGTAATGATTATTGGAGGAGCCTGAACTCTTTTGAAAACATTTCTCAAGATAGTTTTTTCAAACCATTCTAAATCTTTTATGAATTCTATTGGATCCATTACATTCCATCGCTTCATTAATTCTAAACCAATTTCTTTCCCAACAATATCCTGTAAATAATTATCTAACAAGTTGTGTAGATTTCCATCTAGGTAGGCTTGCATTATTTCTTCCGCAGATTTTTTCTTGTAATCGGTAAACATATCAACTAATGCACAGTGATATACAAATTTCATAGGATCTACTTGATTATCTTTTAATTCTGCACTTGGTTGAATCTGATCATCTCTAAATCTCCAAAGTTCGTCAGGTAGTAAAACTTCTGGAATTATTTCTTCTCCGAATATTTTATTGTTAACAAATTTTGACATCTCAACAACTTCTATTTTTGTTAAATCTGCTATTGGTGCTCTTTCTCCGCCAACATCCCCATATAAAGTAGCATACCCTAAAGCAGTTTCTAGTTTATTTCCATTATTTGTAAAAATCCCGCCATACTTTGCTGCAACGTTAGACAAAATCGAAGTGCCACGAATTTTCGCTTGTATGTTTTCCAAATTAAGCTGCGATAATTCTTTTCCATCTACAAGTATGTCTGCATTTTGAATTAATTTATTATTAACTTCAACTAATTCCTCTATTGGCAAAACATAATAGGCAATCCCTAATTTTTCCGCAATTTGCTTTGCAGCATTTTTTGTTTTCAAGCTATTATACTTTGTAGGCATATTTATTCCAATTATATTTTTTGCACCATAAGCTTTAACATAGAGGGCTGCAACTAAAGAGCTGTCTATTCCACCACTTAGACCAATTATAACTGGAGGATAATTGTCAGCTCCCCACATTTCTTTTAACGCCCTTACTCCTGCAATAATAGCATGATACTTTTGTTCTATTTTAGATTTCTCTTCTCTAATTACGGGTTTATTTCCTAAATCTTTCTCGTCCACAATCATTAATTCTTCTTCATAAGGGGCTTTGCTAAGTGTAATAGGTAACCCTTCTTTATTGTAAATAGTAGAGCCTCCATCAAAAGTCACTATGTTTTTTCCGTTATTCTGAACTCCAGTACAATTTACGTAGAAGAAAGGAACAAAATTGTCTCCAGATTCCTTTTTTAAAAATCCTACTCTTTTATCCCTAGAGAAATTCTTTCCACAAGTCCAGGGAGAAGCAGATAAATTCATAATTAGTTCTGCACCATTTTCAATTAATATCTTAGTTATGTTTTGGGGAGCGTTATTCTTTCTATAGTCTTCACACCACAGGTCTTCACATAACTCAAAACCAATTATTTTTTCTCCTTCTTTTGTTCTTATTTTAAATGGATAGGCAATGTTTTCTATCTGTAAATTAAAATCTTTTGCAACGTCTTCTAAAGAAAAGAAATACCTTTCATCATCGAATATCCTATAATCGGGGAGTAGCATTTTTGGCTGTACACCTTTTGGTAAAATTAAGTTTTCTGCAAGTCTTTCTGCTGGTTCTTGATTTTGAAAAACATAAATTGCATTATATTTTCTTACTCGCCCATCTTTATTTGAGTGCCTTACTTTATTCTGCACTCTTTCGTTTATATCTTTGTCAACAAAAATATTTCCATATGCAATTGCAATGCCTTCTGTTGCAAGCCTTAAGGTTTCATTAAAAGACATTAAATTTTCACAAAATACCTCCTCAGTCCATTTGTCGCCAAGTAAATAACCCCCCACGCACATTTCTGGAAATATCAAAAGTTCTACGCCTTGTTTTTTCGCGTCTTCAATATTGTTTAGCATGTTAGCTACATTTATAGAAGGCCTTCCAGGTACTACTTTCATTTGTGCTAGTGCAATTTTCATAGTAAAATTGCTCCTTGGTATTGCCAGTAGTATCTTAAATGTCCATCCGGGAAAAATATTAGCTGCCTAAGATCTTCAGTAAATGGTCTTCCAGTTAAACAATCCGTAAAACAAACATTTTGACCGTATAAATCATAAACTACTCCTCCAAAGTCAAGTGTTCTTAGTCGATTTCCTTCTTTCTCTAAAAACAACTGAATCTTTTTTTGAACCTTAATAGGAATTAAGTTATCTTTTGCCCATTTTGCCTGTGGCGTATTTTGGTTTTTTAACATTTCTACAGGTTTGAGAGTTAATTGCTCTACTTCATTCTTCTTACAAAACCCAACTAGATTCTTTACTTCTTCTATTGTATCTATAAAATCTTTAATCATAATACAATTAAGTCTAACTGAGAAACCTTTTTCATGCAAATAAGTTATTGTTTTTTCTAAATTAATATAATCTGCATTAGGACTATAGATCTTTTTGTTTTCTTCGTCTTTATAATGCACAATAGAAATTACAAAAGTATTCAAACCAAGATTTCGCCATTTACCTAAATAAGGATTTAATTTTTTAAAATCTCTACCAATAACTAACGCATTTGTTTGCATTTCTATTATCGGAAAGGCATATTTTTCAATTTCTTTCAAAAAACTAGTTATCTGATCAGGAAATAGGAGGGGTTCTCCTTTGCCAGTTAACAAAACAGTATTGACCCCATTCATTTTTGCCATTTCACAGGCTTTTCTGAAATTTATCCAATTAGTTTCTTGCAACTTTTGATTAACTCCTGAAAGAGGAGTCATCCTAGATATGCAAAATGGGCAATTCGCATTACATGCGGTTGTTCCAGCTACTATATTGAATGTTTGTATTTTCATTTTATTTTTTATTTGCGTTTATTTCCTTTCTCTTCAAAAACAAAAAGAGAAAAAATAAATTTATTAGTACAGTCTGCCCTCCAATACTTCTTTAGTTGTGACCAGTTTTGCTCCACGAGCAACCATTTGATCTAACGCTTTCTTTCCAAAATCCATATCAACTTTTCCTGTAAAATCAATATTGACTGCTTCTATTGCATCTGTGACTACATATATTCTAAAAAATCCAAAACGCTTATCACGGATATCTGCCATTTTCAAAACAGCTGCTAAGTTACAATAGTCTGTTGCAAATCCGTCCACTACTACTGCCCTTAATCCACGATCAATTGCTTTTTCGAGCATCGGTTCGAAGTTAGGATTTGTTCCAACATCGTAGCTTTGTTTTTCAAACATGACATGCATTCCTTTTTCTGCTGCATCTAAGTATGTGTTCATTTCTGTTTCAGTGTAAACCTTTACTCCTAAGAACGGACCATCCTTACTTCTCATGTAAATGTCTTTCTGAGGTTCTAGTTCTGGAAGTCTTAATTGACCTTTAGTGCCATTCATACAATGATCTTCAAAAACACCGCCAGTATTTCTGATTAATTCGGTATCTTCGTAAAAGTGTCTATCAACAGAACCTAACATCATCCAGTTATTTGCATCTGCGTGTCCATGCAATTCAAATATATTTGGAAGTCTTGCTTCTGCACCATAAGGCAAATGTGTTTTGGGTTTATTTGCTCTAACGAATAACGCACCACTTCTTAGAGAGAAGTCATTCTGGATGTCAGTCTCGTAAAGGGCTACTTTATTTACCATTTTTCATCCTTTGCAAATTTAGTTGTGAAATTCATATCTGCTCTTGCAATTATTTGCTTATACTCTGCTGTTCTCTCATCGATTACTCTTCGGGTTGCAGGACTGTATTCAATTTTATTATATAAATTCCAAGTTCTGTCCGCACGCTGTTTTTGTACTTCTAAGTTTTCTGGATAAACTATTCTTCCATTTGCTACCAGTCTCACAGAAACTAATCTTGCGTCAATACTTTCTCTAGCTTGAGCTACAATGAGCGTTCTATCTCTTTCATAAACTCTAATTTGCCCTGGCTGAGATGATTTTCCGAAACTATCAGAAAATTTCATAGAGCTTTCTAAAACACCATTGTGCTCTGTTGCGCCTCGCTTATCTACTAAGGAAGCTGCATCACGCATGCAACCTTCTTGGAAATATCCTCCCGCACCTACAATAATATCTTTTGGATTAAAACCTGTAGCAGCATAGATTCTTTTTGTCTCTCTACCTTTTGTAGGGTTATAACCATCTTCCACTACCATTTGTGTTTCCTTGAAACCGGCATCAAGAGTCATTCTCTTCCAATAAAGACATTGTTTAGGAACATCTCCAGAATCAAATCGTGGCATAATTACTTTCTCACTCCCTTTGTGTTTTATTAATTGCCTAAGAATTGCAGGAAGACCGGACTTAATTGTATTAATTACATCAGGAAGTAAAGCACTTCTTTGATTTTCATTTACAAAATCATCGAATGCTCTTTCTTGTGCATCTTCTAAACTCATTCCACGTTTTTGATAAGCCATAATAAATTCATGACCAACTGTTCCAATATCTTTTAGGTATTCTGGAAATAAGAAAACTGCTTGATCATCAGAAGTTAATTTAAAACCTCCACCAACATAAAGTGCCAAGGGTAAAGTTACATGATTGTTAACATTTTGGTCCGCTCTTAAGCCAAACTCTGCAAATCCATCTCCAACAGCTTCATGAAACAATCTTGCTTTTGTTGCGTGAATTAATGGTGCAAACATATTTTCCAAATGAGGTTCAAGATGAGTTACTAAGGCTCCGGGCCCTTCAATACTCATAATAGGAACATACTTTCCATCTTTAACTAAGAAAGTTTGTCCGCCAGGTAAACCATATATATCAATAGGCATACGGCCATCGTTAACTAGTACAGTTTCCCAAGCTTTCTGCGGGAATTTCTTTACTGCGGCTTCTTTAGTAAAAAATTCTTTTGCATCTTCTACTTCTTCTTTTGTTATGGGATCCATAAACCAAGGATAAAGCATTTTTTCAATACCTGCAGCAATATATCTTCCATTAACCCCTACTTCTTTCAAGGCAAGTCTAGCGGCTAGACTATAACATGTAAAACTATCGGAGAATAAATCACTTGATCCAGACATTGTTCTTTTATAAGTATCAGAAGTTGCAGGCCTATTCACCGGCATTAGTTTTCTCCAGTATGCTTTCTGTTTTTCGCTTTGTGCTAAGGGTAGTATTTGTTCCATTTTACTTAGCACCCCTTTTTACAGTGAACCTCACAAAATCACCGTCTCTTTGATCATATTCGTACTTGAGTGTCCAACCTGCTTGATTATATTTATTTTCTAAAACCATATATAAAGGTGTGTTTTTTCCAACATCTAGAGAGATACATACACCATCTCGATCTCCGCGACTAAAATCCTCTAGTAAGGCCTCATCTATTCTTTTCTCTAGAGCCTTTAATTTTACTTGACTAACTTTAAGCGCTTTCTCTTCTACTTGTTTTGGAGTTATTACCATTTTATCTAAATCCTATTGGCCTCCTTTGTTCTTGAAAGTAAAAATAATTTCCACCTTTCTGATCTAAAGTGTATTGAACTTGCCATCCAGCTTCCTGATATCTATTAAGAACTTGATCCTTTACCCTTGGATTTAATCCGCCCATAACTGTAACAACCATATTTCCATCATGGAGGGCATGGTCTATTGCCTTTTCCAATTCTCTGAATTGGGCCCGGTCTTGCTTGCCAGGCGTCTCTCTTGCTTGTTTTGGAGTTATTACCATTTTTTGTTTTTTCATTCGTTTTTGTTTAGTTTATTTATCTCGTTTAGATTAAGATAGTGTATATTATACACTATTTAAATGTTTCCATGACGCTGATTTCTACTGTCTTTTGTACACTAAGCCATATTTTATCGAAGAGATGAAAAAAAAGATAAAACACTTAGATTGTGAAAAAACAATAAATTTTTTGAAAAAATAAGATTTTTATTTAATTTACATTTAAATATTACAAGGTTAATTTTTTAATATTAGTAACTATCGCATTAGTCCTGGTAAAATTATTTCTAGTGGCTTGTTTTGGCTATATTGCCATAGAAGGGTGAATGGATTAAGATTTGGAAGTCTTCCAAAGTAATTCAAAATAACTTAAATAACTTTCATACACCTTTTTATTCTTAATTAAGATACATAATGGTTTCTCCCCAAATATTAAAGTTGCGACATAATCCTTTCCAATATCTACAACCGTTGGCACAAGAATATGATTCGGCAAAATTCCAATTTCTGTTAAAGCCATTCTATCTATTTTTTTAGCTCTTGCACTTAAATCATCGTTGTAAAGTATTTTACACTTAATTCCTTTCTTTGCTCTTCTTTGATGCCATTCTTGAAAATAAGCTCCTAAAGACTCTATCGCTTCCTTAGGTGTTCCAAGAATATAAATTGTGTCTCCTTTTTCCAATTTGTCTAAAATCATTTCCGTAAAATTCTTTATCCCATTTATTCCTTGCAAAATTTCGGCTTCCGGTATTTGCTCAGAAGAGCCATATAGTTTTTCCAATCTAGGGATTTCTTCTTTAATTTTCCTAATACCTTCCTCTTTTTTAGAAATTAATTCTTTAATTAATACCGGACTTTTTGCCTCAAAATTCTTTACATTATTAATAGAAGAAACTCCAATCAGTCCCTTTTTATTTAATCTGTCCAAAATATCATAAATTTTGGAGTTGGAAACTTGCGCTTCTTTTATTATATTCCCAATAGTAGAACTACCAATTCTTAATAAAGCCAAGTATACCTTACTTTCTCCCTCTGTAAGACCTATTTGTTCTAGATTTAATTCTTCCATGTTTTTTAAAGCAAAAGATTCTATATAAATGTTTCGCCCTCCCGTGAGGAGATAATGCTTATATATCTAGTGAATTATGTGTTATTAATGAGTGGTTACAAAATAACCTTTCAATAAAAACAAAATGGAAACACTAAACTATAAACAAATACAATCCTCTTTAGAAGAATGGATTAGAAAAGTAGCCGGCAACAAGGGAGTGGTTATTGGCTTAAGCGGAGGTATAGATTCCTCTGTAGCTTGTGTCCTAGCAAAAAATGCTCTTGGCGCAGATAAGGTAAAGGGAATAATTTTAGATAACTCCAAATTTTCTAGAGAAGTAGGGATGAGTACTGCTGAGCAATTTGCACTTAATCAAGGAATTGCAATTCAAAAAGTGAATATTCAGAAAGTAAGAGATGCAGTGCTAGATACATTACCACAAATAAATAGAAATGAACTAATACCCGTAGCTACAATAGATGTAAGATTGTGTGATTTGTATCTTAGAACCTATGCCTTCTTGGAGGGTAAGATTTATCTTGGAACCATTAATAGTACAGAAAGATTGTGCGGATGGTTTCCGAAAGGAGGACTTGTTGGAGATTTTGATTTATTGGGTGGTTTATTAAAAGAACAAATAAAAAGTCTAGCAAAAGAAATGGGACTCGGACACTTAATTCCAACCGTTTCTCAGGAAGCGAAGGATATTTGTAGCGGATGTGGTTATTTACCGGAGTTCGAGGGTATTCCATATAAGAGTCTTGATAGAGTATTGTATGCTATGGAAACATCTAACTCTAGAGAAGAAATAATCGCAAAGTTAAGTGCGGAAGGGATTTCACAACAGACTTTTGAAATAATTGAAAAAAGATCAAATGCGGTAAGACACAAAAGAGATGTTTTCCCAGAATATCCAAAAATAAATTTCTCAAATAGAAATTAAATGAGATCCATTACTAAAAGAACATTGCAAGAAATTCGTGGAAGATTTGCGACTGCCAATGGTTATATTCTAAATGAGGAAACTCCAATCTACTGCCCGCAAGTAAATGGTTTAACAAATTTATGCTTAAATGAATTTGGACTCAAAGATGAAGCACAGAAAAATTGCTTAGATTTCTCAAGGGGAGCTTCTCGTGATTATCAAACCAGGTTATTTAGAAGAGAAGTAGATTTAACTGGCAGAGTAATAAGCCCCGAGCTTAATTCTGGTAAAAATTCAATATTAGCACTAGCTTTCTCCGCTTGCGGACTTAACGTAAATGCAAAAGAAATAATGGACAATCTGAAACTGAGTCCCACTTATGACAAACAGAATGGTTTATTCACAAGAGAATATAATCCAATCAGCGGTGAAGTTAATCCGATGTTAGTAACCCAAAGCAACCTTTGGGCTAGTCTCGCATATTCTTCTCTTGGAAAAATTCGGGAAGCAAAGAATGTGATAAGGGCGTTGGAATCTTCCAGATATGATTCCGACTTAGGTCTATTTATTGGTCAAGATTGTAGAGATAAAAAAAACGAAAGCAGATTTTTCGTTGATGATCAAGCTTTGGCATCTTTAGCATACTCGAAGATCGGAGAGAACCAAAAAGCCGAAGAAATAATAAAAACTGTTTTGGGAAGTCAATTTTATGATGCTAAATCCGGATTGTTCAATAGCAGTTTTTCCGGATCGGATGTAGATAATACAAAATCAACTTATAAGAATAGTTTCATGGCCTTTGCATTGGGGAAATTGGGACACTGCACTGAATTATGTGATGTTCAGGGCGGATTAATTAGAGAATTATATGACTATAACGATAATTTGTTCTGCCAAACAACAAAAGATAAAACGAAAGTCCCAGATAACTCAGCGTTAGCTTTAGTTGCACTAGAGCGTCCAATGATGAAATTAGGAGTGTTTTAATGGCTAGCCACTTCACCATCACTAAAAAAATTGCCAAACATGGAAGGCAAGCTGTAATTATAATTCCAACTTTATTACAAGAGCAACTTAAATCTGGAACGTTAGTTGAAGTTAGAATAGAAATAATAAATTAGATAATCTCTCAAAAATACCTCTGCAGAATATACCTCCCATATGGGAGGTTTTTAAAAAACCCTTGTTTATACCATAAGGTACTTACGCTCCCACCGAGATTCGAACTCGGGTTACAACCGTTCCCCACATCGCCCTAGAAAATCTGGGCGAATCCTGGAATTAAGCAGTGCCATAGAGATGGCTCGATGGGTTGTCTCAACGACTTGCATCTTCTACTTTATTTGACTGTAAAGCAAGCTTTACGGCCAGTTGTCTTGCGACATTTGAGAGGGTTGTGTCCTTGGCCTCTAGACTATAGGAGCACTATGAGTAAATCTCTAATAAAAGGATGTTCTCACATTTAGAGGAGATTCTGTCTGTTTTTAAAACTTACCTTATTCAAATAATTATAAAGAATTAAATAATAACCAATTCTTATTGAAAGATGAAAAGAAAACTATTCGGGAGCGAAATTGAAATAATCTTGCCAGAAATGGATGAATCTCTGGCGAATGAAATAGTTGATGAAATGTATATCAAAGCCCTCAGATTACAAAAAATATTTAATTTTTATGATAAAAATAGCGAGCTTTCTTTGCTAAACAAAAAAAGAAAACTAAAAGTAAGCGATGAACTACTAGAAATCTTAAATTACTCTTTAAAATTATGTGAACTAACGAAAGGAAAATATGATATTTCCATGGGCAAAACTATTTTACAAAGAAAAAACTCTGAAAATGAAACAAAATTAGACTGTTCTTACAAAGATATTGAAATTAAAGGAAGTATAGTAGTGTTAACTAAAGAAGATATATTAATTGATCTCGGAAGCGTTGCAAAAGGCTATATTACTGATAAACTCATATCTTTCTTAAAAGAAAGAGGGATTGAAGAGGGCATGATTGATTCTAGAGGAGATATTAGTTTTTTTGGAGAAAAACATTGGAAAATCGGAATACAGCACCCTAGAAATAAGGAAAAGACAATTTGCAATGTAGAATTAGCTAATTGTACAATTGCAACATCTGGAGATTATAATCAATATTGCAAAGATTTCAAAAAAAGCCATATTTTGAATCAAACAGAACTTATATCTATTACTGTTGTAGCTCCGACCTTAATGGAGGCAGATATCTATGCCACCGCACTATTTGTACTTGATAAATCAGAAAGAGACAAACTTATAATAGAAAATAAAAATATACAAGTATTCGCCCTGAACGAATCTTTAAATAGTAAAAACTATAACGGTTTTGAGGAGTTAATATGCGATTAAAAACTTTTTTTGGATGGATTATAATCTTTATATTGTCTTTTTTACCAGCAGTAGCTTGGTTTTTATCTAGCTCAGATGCTATAAATTTTACAGGATATTCTTCAATTACACATGGCCTTGGAGAGATTTTTGGACTTATAGGCATGAGTATGTTTGCATTAACATTTATTCTTTCCATGAGACTAAAATGGATAGAAAAGATATTTAATGGACTAGATAAAGTGTATATTGTTCATGGAGTTCTCGGTGGTTTAGCTTTATTTTTTATATTACTGCACCCTATTTTATTGGTTTTAAAATTTGTTCCATCTAACTTTAATTTGGCTGCAAAATATCTATTGCCAAGTTCCGCATGGTCCATAAATTTAGGCATCATTGCACTCTTAGGACTTATCTTTTTGATAGTCCTTACTCTTTTTACAAAAATTAGGTATGAAAGATGGAAATTTTCACATAAATTTTTAGGGTTGGTTTTTATGTTAGCCATAGCTCATATTTTTTTAGTTAGAATGTTTTTTGTTACAGATGGAATATTTGAAGGATACTATATCTATGCGTTTGTTGTTTCTTTAATTGGTTTAATTGGCTTTTTTTATACTCTTTTTGTAAAAAGAATTATACTAAAAGAGTTTAGATATGAAATATCCCACATAAACAGTTTAAAAAATGTTTTTGAAATAACTATGATTCCAAAATCTACTCCTCTTAAATATGAAAAGGGTCAGTTTGCATTTTTTGAATTTAAAAACAGGAGTCTTCCGCTTGAATCGCATCCATTTTCGATAGCTTCAAAATCAAATTCTAGAGAATTGAAAATTTTCGTTAAAAAACTTGGAGATTTTACTTCGAATCTAGATGTGCTAAAGATAGGAGACGAAGTAGATATTGAAGGCCCTTATGGAAAATTTAGTTATACAAAAAATAATAGAGATCAAGTTTGGATTGCGGGAGGGATAGGAATTACCCCTTTTTTGGGAATGGCACAAGAATTGCAAAATAATAAAATAGAAAATAAAGTTTATTTGATATACACCGTAAAAGAAGGCTCTGAATTTGTAGGAAAAGAGATTTTTAATAATCTTGCTTCTGAAAATAAAAACTTCAAATGCTTATACTGGATTTCAAATCAAAAAGGATATCTTGGCTTGAATAATATATCCAAGTTTATTGGAAATTTAAAAGATAAAGAATATTTCTTATGTGGGCCTGCTGCTTTGAAAGAAAAAATCATGAAGGATTTAAAAGAAGAAAAAATTAGTAAAAATAATATTCACGAGGAGACATTCGAATTAAAATGAGCTTTAAAAAATTAAAAATATTTATTGCATCTACTATATTTTTAATAGGTTTACTATTAGTATCTATCTTTTTAATATCATATTCAAATCTAGCTGCATTTCCTTACTTGTTTTTTCTTTTTAGTTTATTCTGGATAACTCCTTTTATTCCTAGAAAACTATCTGAACTTAACAATGCGGAAAAAGGAGTAATAATTATTTCCTTTTTGTTAATAGTAATTTCATTAACTCTTTTTGCAAATAGCGTTAAGATATATTCAGACAAAGAACAACAGTTAACAGATTTACAACTGCAAATAGATGAAATCTCAAAGACTAATGAATATTACTCAACATATAGTGCTTCTTTGAAAGATACAATATATATTTCTATTGCAAATTCAGACTTATTACAGGCTAAAATTAATAATTTAAATAAGAATGCAGTTGTTAATGGCCTGCAAAAAGAGTCAATTATCCGGCCAATAATTAATTTAACAAAGAGAGATAGGGGTGATGAGGAAAAAGATGATTAAATATACTAAAACAAGGGCAATTATATTCACGATAATCTTAGTTGGAAGTTTACTATTTGCTTCTCTCTCTATGCAGAACAAAACTGCAACTCTTTCTTCCTCATATGAAGCCAGAAAAGAAGATCTAATATCTAATCAACAACAATTAGAAAATCTTATTTTAGAACTAAATAAAACCTTGCAGATAGTGCAAGCTCGTGAACAAAATCTCTCTAACCAAGTAGCAATACTTGAAAACAAAGCTGCACAGCAAATAACTACACCTGCCATTATTCAAACAACTCCTACTCCTGCAGTTTCAGTACCTGTCACAAGAGCCTCATAGATAAATATTTAAACATCCTTTTCACAGTATTCTTATGCAACTAACACAAACAAGCCTAGTTTTAGTATTAGTGTTAGTCATGACTCTCATTTAGAGAGCCACATTCTTAATTAACTTTTGAAAAATGGTTCTTACATGTTCTTTAACTAAATCTGAAATAGGAGGTTTTTATGAGCTTTGAAACAATCGAGCCTTGGAAAGCGCGACAGGTTCCTGGAAGAGAAATTTATTCATTTAGAAGAGATGGAAAAATAACTCTTAAGCCAGGATATTATTATGCAGTTATTGCAAATAGCCCGCCAAGTGGAATTGTTATGTCTAAGCAACGGTTTCCAGGATCGGAACCTGTAGGTGAAGATGCTAACTATCGAATCGGCAGGGTAACAGAAAGCAGTGATACACTTGTATTCTATTATCCTTATGAACGATAGAACAGTTTAAAAAGTTTAGAAAATGGAGAGAAAGATGGAAGAAGAATCAAAGATAGACTTTGCAAAAATAGAAAAAAAATGGCAAGATAAGTGGGCTGCTGAAAAAGTTTTTGAAGCTATTGAGGACCCTAAGAAGAAGAAATACTATGTTCTTGAAATGTTCCCCTACCCTTCAGCTACAGGATTACATATGGGTCATGCTTTTAACTTTACTATTGGTGATGTATCTTCAAGATTTAAAATAATGCAAGGGTTTAACGTCTTACATCCTGCAGGATTTGATTCGCTAGGGCTTCCAGCAGAAAATGCCGCAATAAAGGCAGGCAAACATCCAGAAGAGTATACAAATAATTCTATCAAGAATTTTATAAAACAAGAAAAAACGCTAGGCCTAACCTATTCATGGGACAGACAAGTGAATACTGCAGATCCAGAATATTACCACTGGGATCAATGGATTTTCTTAAAAATGTTTGAAAAAGGTTTGGTATACGAAAAAGAAGCCGCAGTTAACTGGTGCAATAAATGTAATACTATAATCTCTAATGAACAAGCTCAAGGCGGAGAATGTGACCGATGCGGAACAAAAATAGAAATCAAACAAATGACGCAATGGTTCTTGAAAATTACAGATTATGCAGATAGACTACTTGAAGGTCATAAGAACTTGAATTGGCCAGAAAAAACAATTGCAATGCAAAAGAATTGGATTGGAAAATCTTATGGAACTGAAATTGATTTTGAAATCAATGGTAAGAAGTGGCCTGTTTTTACAACTAGACCCGACACAATTTTTGGAGTAACTTTTATGGTTGTTTCTGCTCAACATAAAAATTTAATGGAATTAGTTACAAAAGAACAAAAGAAAGAAGTAGAAAAATTCTTAGAAAAAATCGGTTCTGTTTCAGAAAAAGAATTAGCAGACATGGAGAAAGAAGGAATATTTACTGGAAGTTATGCAATAAATCCTGCAACTAGAGATAAAGTACCCGTCTATGCAGGTAATTTTGTCGTCGCAGATTATGGTGGCGGAATGGTTATGGCAGTTCCAGCTCATGATCAGAGAGACTTTGAATTTGCTAAAAAATATAACATTCCTATTAAACAGGTAATTTCTGGAGAGATCAGTCAGACACGTGCATGGACTGAAGCAGGCAAGTTAATTAACTCAAAAGAGTTTGATGGAATTTCTAATGAAGAAGCAAAGAAAAAAATTAGTGATTGGTTAATTTCACAGAACAAAGCAAAAAGAGTCGTAAATTACAAGTTAAGAGACTGGTCTATTGCAAGACAAAGATATTGGGGAACTCCTATTCCTTTAATACATTGTGAAAAATGCGGAGTCGTTCCAGTTCCAGAAAAAGAATTACCCGTTAAGTTGCCAAAAGAAGTTAAGTTTGGCATAGGTAACCCATTACTAACAAACGAAAAATGGTTGAATGTAGCGTGTCCAAAATGTGGAGGAAAGGCAAGAAGAGAAGCCAACACTATGGATACTTTTGCAAATTCATCTTGGTATTTTTTGAGATATTGCGATCCACACAATAATAAAGAAATATTCGCAAAAGATAAAGTAAAATACTGGATGCCTATTGATTTGTATATTGGCGGTGCAGAACACGCATGTATGCATTTAATCTATTCAAGATTTTATACGATGTTTTTACACGACATTGGATTAATAGAATTTGAAGAGCCAGCTCCAAGATTATTCCATCAGGGAATGATTAATGATGAAAAGGGAGAAAAAATGTCTAAGTCTAAAGGAAATATTATAGAACCTCTTGAAACAATGGCAAAATATGGCGTAGATGCGACTAGATTCTTCTTGCTTTCCGAAGCATCTCCTGACAAAGGTTTTAATTGGAGCGACAAAGGTATTCAAGGCTCAACTAGGATCATAAATAAAATTTGGAAAATTGGACAAGAAGTTAAGTTTGGAAAAGATTCTGAAGAAATGCAATTAAAAGTAAATAAAACTATAAAAAATGTTACAGAACAAATTGAAAATATAGATTTAAGAAAATCAACAATTGAAATTAGAGAATTATTCGATTTGATTTCTAAACAAATAGAAATTTCAAAAGACACTTTTGAAAAATCAATAAAGTTGATTGCTCCCTTTTGCCCACATATTGCAGAGGAACTTTGGGAAAAATTAGGCAACATAGGATTTATTTCCACTGCTGAATGGCCCAAGTATACGGAAATTAAAAAATCTGCTAAGCAAGAAAATGTTACTGAAAATATAATTGAAAACCTAAAACAAACAGTGGAGAAAATAATCTCAAGTCAGGAAGTTAAGAAGATTTATTTGTATGCCATGCCTTTTGAGATCAAACAAATTGATTCAGACAAGATTGAAAAAGCATTTGGAAAACCTATAAAAATCTTTGCAGTTAATGATTCTGATAAATATGACCCTGAAAATAAGGCTAAAAAGGCATTACCTGGAAAACCGAGTATCTTTGTGGAGTAATATTTAAATAGTCTGGTTATTTAGGGTTTTTATGCAGATAGGTATTTTTAAGAAACCACAACAGAAAGAGTTTTGCGATATGGGTAAAGCTGAAAAGAGAAATTTTCTAGCATGTGATTTAATTGAAAGAATGATTAGAGTTGAACAAAAAGTAAGAGGCTCAATGGGTGAAGGAGTTGTTCCGTATCAACAGACAGAATATTTTAAGGAATTGCATCCAAGCGAAAAAGTCCGATTTATGGATTATTTAAAAAAGAAAGAAGTTAAAAAAAAGTGGAGATTTTTACCTTTTGTTTTGATTCCAGGTATTGGCGCATTTATTGGTACACGAGTTACAGGTAATGTTGTAGCAGAGGAAACAGGCGTACAGCCAATCAATTTATTATTACTCGGGATATTTCTTGTTGCAATTATTGCCTATTGGATATATGTGCTTTCAAAAAGAAGAAGATACAACAGGCTGGATAAACATTTTAAGGTAATCGATCGTATTCTTGCTAAAAGAAAACTAAAAGGGCAAAAATAAATTGGAATTTGAACGAGATTTCGAAATATTTATTGACAATTAAAAAGAACTGAGAAATATTATTTAATTACAAAGGAGGTGAAAATGGTAAAAAAAGTTATTAAACGAAATATTGAAAAGAGACATTGGGGTGTCAGTGTTTTAGCTGTTTTAGGATATATTTCAGCAGTATTCACATTGCTACTCGCTTTACTAATGGTTGCAGGTTCTGCAGTAATTGGTACCCTCATAGAGCAATTTTCTCCAGAGCTTACTTGGATGACTGCTATAGGAGTAGTCGGTCTTATATTCTTAGGGATATTATTTGTAGGATTTGCAGTATTAGACTACTTTATTGCTAGAGGTCTTTGGAAAGGACAAAATTGGGCTAGAATAGTTGTCTTAGTATTATTTACATTAAGTGCGTTAGGAGCTTTGGCTTCATTAGAAATCGTATCTTTAGTAATAGATGCTCTAGTCATTTGGTACTTAGGTTTCTATAAACCGGTTGTAAAGTATTTCAAATAGTAAAAATTTTGCGTCTTGAAAGATAGACGCTTTTTATTTTTTTTTTTAATTAGTCTTCTGAATTAAAAAATTCAAAGTCAGGTAATACACGATAAAAATCTCTTTCTCTTTTACCTCTAAAGATTCTTTTTTGACCTTGTTGTTTATACCATGCTTGAGCATAATTTGCTAATGTGAACCCAGAAAAGGGAAAGCAGACAAAACGATTACTCTCCTTACCTACGGAGATTCTATCAAAAACTGTTTCTAAAGGAAGATAACTCCCTTTATCTGAAATAATTGAATAGCAAGGATCAATAATTCTTTCCAATTTTTCTAACGGAAATGTTTGCCTTTCATTTATGAAAATAGAAAATTCTGGCTCTGGCACTCTCAAGTCACCATCATCATCTTCATAACGAGGATCGAAAGGTTCTCTAGCGTGAAAAAGAGAAGTATTACATGCAGAGTAAGAATCTACAAATTTTTGTTCTGTGACAAAGGAAGGTTTTGCCCAGATTGAGCCAGTATGCGCACACCGGACCTTGCCTGATCGATCTATGATAGTTCCTAAATGTTGAGTATTGCTTGCTAATGCTCTGGGACAATAACTGTAATTTATATACGGGAGTTCTACTTGGAAATCTTTACTCAGACGATTCCATTCCAAAAGACCGTCCTTGTGTTTTTCCATCCAAGCATTAGTAAAATTTAACAAACCCTTCATATTCATTTGCCAAGCACAGTAGTTCATACCTCCAATAGAAACTAAATCTAAGGCTTCTCCAAAGGAAACATGTTGCAGCCTTTCTGCTCCTTGCTCTCTGAAAAATCTTATTCGATTCTTAGAGTCTAACCCTTTCATTGCTGAATAGTATGGATGAGTTGTATCTGTGCATGAAGTTGACATAAATTAATCCGATAAAAAGAGTTTATAAGAATTATGGTGAAAGTTTATTCACAAACAGCCTTTATTCTTCTTACTCCACTTGCAGAGGATTCTTCTTTTTGAATTTTAAACTTCCCAATTTCAGAGGTATTCCCTACATGAGGACCAGTACAAATTTCTTTACTTACTACTTTTCCAGATTTATCTAAAATTGTATAAACAGAAACTATTTCTGGATATTTTGTTCCAAATTCTGCCTGCGCTCCTTGCTTTGTTGCTTCAGATAATTTCATCTCCTCTCTTTTCACTTCAAGCTTCTCTTTTATTTTATCATTAATCCAATCTTCAATTTCTTTTAATTCTTCTTTCTCTAATTTTCTAGGAAAGTTAAAATCGAACCTTAATCTTTCAGGAGTTATATTCGATCCTTTCTGTTTGATACTATCATCGTCTAAAACAACCCTCAATGCTTGATTTAGCAAGTGAGTTGCAGTGTGGAGTTTTTTTGTTGCTTCTGTGTTATCAGCTAAACCTGATTTGAATGTTCCTGATGAAGAAGTTCTGGATAATTCTTGATGAATATTACATTCTGTTTCAAATCCTTTTTCATCTACTAAGATTCCTTTTTCTTTAGCCAGCTCAGCAGTCATTTCGATAGGGAAACCATATGACTGGTATAACAAAAATGCACTCTTACAATCAATTTCTTGTTTATCTTTAATCATCTTTTCAAATTCTTTTATTCCTTGCTCGAGTGTTAGGTTAAACTTTGTTTCTTCTTTTTCTATTTCATCAAGAATTTCTTGTTTCATTATTTGTAGATTTTCGTAATCTGGATAAATATCAAATACTCTTAAACAAACCATTCTTGTAAATTCTCTCAGCCCCAAAAGCCTCCCATGCCTTACAGCTCGCCTGATTAGTCTTCTCAAAACATAACCTCTTTCTGTATTGCTTGGTAAGACTCCGTCTGAAATTATAAAACATGAGGCTTTAAGATGATCTGCAATAATCCTCATAGATTTTTCATTCTCAGAATATTTCTTCTCGGAAATTTTTTCAATTTCTTTTATTAAAGATTGCCAGACATCTGTTAAATAATTATCATCAACTTTATTTACAACTGCAAGAACTCTCTCTAGACCTCTCCCATTATCTATGTTCTTTTGCTTTGCAGGAACATATTTTCCAGGAGCTATTTTTGTAAATTCCATCAATACATCATTCCAAATCTCCACCCACCTTTTATCAGTCGGGTCAAATTTTTCCGGAACCTTTGTTTCACTATCTTGCCAATAAAACAACTCTGTACATGGCCCACAAGGAGTATTATTACTTGGATGTTCCCACCAGTTATCTTCTAAATATGCAATCCTATCTTCACTCATTCCCAAGGATTTCCAAATTTCCGCAGACTCAACATCTTTTTCTGCATTAGAATTTCCTGCAAATACCGTTACTGCAATTTTATCTTTGTCAAAATTCAGCAGCTTGAGAGCTAACTCTAAGCTCCATTCAATTGCTTCTTTTTTAAAATAGTCTCCAAGACTCCAATTCCCGAGCATTTCAAAAAAAGTATGATGACACGAATCTCCCACTTCCTCAATATCTACTGTTCTTACACACTTCTGAACATCTACTAATCTCTTTCCTAAGGGATGTGGTTGACCAAGTAAAAAAGGAACTAGAGGGTGCATACCTGCAGTTGTAAATAAAACGGTAGGATCGTTTGCAGGGACTAAACTAGCTGAAGGAATTTCTTTATGGTCTTTCGACTTAAAAAATTCAATGTATTTTTTAATAAGTTCTTGTCTTGTTAACATAAAAATAAGGAAGAAACAAGGTTTATTAAGATTTCGCGTTAACCAAGTTCTCTTATTCTTCTATTCAATTCTACCAACTCTTTATCTAAATCAGAAACATCGAAAGCTTCTTCTGGTTTGACAACATTTTCTTTAGAAGGATTTGCAGTAATAATTTTTTGCTTTGTCTTTTCGACTTTTTTAGAAATTTTTCTTTTTAGATGCTTAGGCATTTCGTGCTCAGGCATTTTTTCTTCTAATCGTTCTACAATAAATTCGGTTGAAGAAGTAAGGTGTGCTAAATTGGCTAATAATCTTTTTTTATGAGAACGAAGCGCGTGGAGATTTACAAGTCTCTTTTGAAGTTGTATAATCTCTGCCTTACATATTAAAAGGCTGGCTTTATTAGAACGATATTCTTGATTTTCAAATGAGATATAAACTTGTTTAGCTTCCATAATTAGATTCTATTAAATACATCCAACTCAATTCTGTTGATTCTGTTTTTAATTTCTTCTAAGGTTTTATTTATTTCAGTTACTTCTTCGTCTTCTTTTAATTTGATATCGTTTATCTTTTCGATCACTTGAGTTATTTGTTTCAAATCCCTACCAATCTCTTCTACATCTCGCTTAGCAGAATTAAATTTATCTATTCTTACAAATATGGAATCCGCTGCATCTCTCCTTACAGTTTTTTCTTCTTGAGGGATTGGCTCAGGCACAGATTTATCAGGTTCTGTAGATTCAATAAATGGATTAACAAGAGGTGTTTGCTTAATGGGAGGTTCAGGTACTTTATTTACAAAAGGAGGTTGTTTCGATTCGAACTTTGGCAATTCAGGGAGTGTTCGTGGTTGAGCATACGGAGCAGAGGGTAATGGAGGTATGCCTTGAGAACTAACAGGAGGGATTTGAAGATTTTCTGAGGGGCTGTTAACAGCCCCAGAATCACCACTTATTTTCTCAGAAGAGTCTATTGCTGATTTTATTGCCTCTTGATTGCTAATGTCTCTTGCATCTCCAGGCATTGCCGGCAAATCCACCGACGGTTTAGAAATACTTTGACTGAATGAAGGTAATTCAGGAAGAGTAGGAATTTCGGGAGCTTCCTCACTAGACGACTTTTTTTTAAATAGACTCATGACATTAGGAGTACAAGTTGTTTTTTATAGGTTTATATTAACTTTATAGTTACTACAAAATTAAACGAAAGGTATTTAAGACAAAATTGAGAGATATATTCATGCAAATTAATATTCTAAGAAGTCTCGTTGAGGAAATGGCAGGAGTTGGCACGGGATTAATAGTGGATATTTTGTTTGATAAGGATGACGTCAACGAATTTTTGATTGCTAAAAAAATGGACTTGACAATTAACCAAGTTAGAAATATTTTATATAAACTTTCAGCAGAAGGACTTGTATCATTTACCCGAAAAAAAGATAAAAAAAAGGGATGGTATATTTATTTCTGGACATTAGATAAAGAAAAATGCCTTAAGAAAATTGAAGTTGAATATGCAAAAAAATTATCAGACTTAAAACAAACTCTTTCTGACAGAGAAAATAAAAGATATTATATTTGTAAAGGATGTAATATCGAAGTTGGTGAAGAAAAAGCGTTGGAAAGTGATTTTTCATGTGATGAATGTACAGAAGTTTATGAGTTGGTAGATAATACAAATGCAATAAGAGATATTAAAGGCAAAATAACAAAAAAAGAAAATGAATTAAAAGAAATAAAAACAGAACTTGAAATGGAAAGGGAAAGAGTAGATAAAAAGAAAGAAAAGAAAAAAACAGCAACTGCTAAAAAAGAGGCTAAAGGAAAGGCAAAGGCAAAACTTGCAAAAAAAGTAGCGACTTCTGGAAAGAAAATAGTTACAAAAAAAATACCTAAGAAAACCCAGAAATCTTCAAAGAATAAAAAAAGTAAGAAAAAATAAATAATGGGTAAGGGAATTTTTAACGGATATACAGGGATTATTGTTTTGATAAATGTTGTTGCATTTATAGTTTACTTAATTTTGCAAGCAATTTTTGGACCAATATATATTGATCACTTATTAGCTATCCAGCCATTTATGATTTTACAGGGCAAGTATTTATGGACATTTGTTACAAGTATGTTTTTGCATGTTAATATTGGTCATTTGTTTGCTAATATGATCTCTTTAATTTTTGTAGGAGGATTTATTGAAAAGTTAATTGGTAAAAAAAGATTCCTATATGTTTACTTTATTGGAGGGTTTGTTGCTTCTTTATTTTTTGTGTTCTTGGCAAACTTTTTTGGAACCAGCGTATTGGGAGAAAGATTTTTCGGAAATCCGATGCTACTTGCGATGGGAGCCTCAGGAGCAATTTTTGCATTAATGGGCCTTTTAGCAGTCTTAATTCCTAGAATGAAGGTTTTAGTTTTCTTTATAATTCCGTTGCCCATGTGGGCTGCAATGGTAGGCTTAACTTTTGTTTTATGGATTTTCTCTGCTTCATTTTCATTGCCTATTGGCAATACTGCTCATCTAGGAGGACTATTTGTCGGAGTTGTTTATGGAGTCTATCTTAAAATTAAGTACCCTAGAAAAACAAAGATGATTTCACAATATTTTGGAGGAAATTAAATGAAAGTTTATGCAAAAAAATGAAAAAATATCTAGTTGAAACAAAAAGAATCATGGAAGAAGAAAGCGAGTATATAATTCCTGAAAATGGCGAAGTTTTTAAAAAAATAATTAATGATTTAACAAAACCATTCAAGAATAAAAAAATTACGAAGGTTGTTGCCATTGACATGAAAGGATTAATGTATGGATCTCCTGTGGCAAACAGACTAGGAACCTCTTTCGTTCCGATATTAAAGGGCGGAAAAATAAAAAATCGTGGAAAGGTTTTAGAAACAAAAAAAATTATTGATTACTCTGGTAAAAAGAAGTGTTTTGAAGCATTTAAAGATTCAATAAATAGAAATGATAAAATATTATTAGTTGATGACTGGTTTGAGTCTGGAAATACTGGAAAAGAAACAATAAAATTAATAGAAACACTTGGAGGGAAAGTTGTGGGTATCTCTGTTTTGTTTAATCAATTAAATGCAGAAAATGAAAAATATTTTAATAAATATCATTACCACTATTTAATAAAACTCGAACCTAAAATAAAATGAAAAAACAAAAAACCCTAAAAGAATATTATCAAGAAAGCTTCTCTTTTATTAGTAATTCTAAAAAATATATTTACTCCATCTTACTTATTTTCCTTGCTTTTGCAATATTAGGCTACTTTGTCTCTTTACCTCCAGAAATTGAAAATATAATAAAGGAAAGATTAAAAGAAATTACTTTGCTATTTGAGGGATTGAATTTACCTCAAACTATTTGGATGATTTTCTCCAATAATATCTATGTAAGTTTCCTTTCTTTAATACTGGGAATTCTACTAGGGGTCTTTCCGGTTATTGCTGCATTATCCAATGGGTTTATTATAGGTTATGTTATGCAAAAAGCGGTTTCCATAGAGGGAATCTTTACCCTTTGGAAACTTTTTCCTCACGGAATTTTTGAGTTGCCTGCCGTGATTCTTTCTTTAGGATTGGGACTGAGACTTGGAGCAACATTTATTTTTAGAATCAGAGAGTTAAGAAAAGATAGTAGAAAGGCACTGTTAGTTTTTACGATAATTGTGACACCCTTATTAATTCTTGCAGCAATTATTGAGGGTCTTTTAGTTTTATTTATTAAATAGATTTATATAATAAAAAAGATTTAGTCTTTTATGAAAAAAGTTGATGGCTTCAAAGGTAAAAAATTCTTGTTAGGAGTTCTAGTAGCTTATTTTTTTACTTTCTTTTTTTCATATTTTTATTTTATGGCGGTAAGCCCTTTAATTATAGGCAAAGTTATTGAAGGCCTGCCAGAAACTAATTCTTCGCCAATCATGATTGACCCATTACTAATAAAAACCTTTTCCATCCTAGGAATTCTTCTCCTAACATTTATTTTTGTGTATCTTTTGCCAAGAATAATTCATAGAAAATATATGCAGAAGAATAAAGTTAAAACCCAAAAATACAAGGCTTTTAGAAATCTGTAATTTTCTTTTGCCGACCATAATTTGAAATTATCCAAGATATTTTAATAAATTTCTCAATGGGAACTTTTATTCTTGAATTAATTATCTTTAATGCTTGATTTATAGATTCTGGTTTCACATGAGCATTCTGCATTGCTTTTCTTGTTACTTCTCTTAAAATTCCTACGCCTAGAGGAGCATAATACTCGTCTGTTGTTTCTCTGAAAACTATTATTGTTGCCTGTCGTTTTATCTTTTCCAAGTATTCGCAAATAGCTAGGCGATTTGCATAGTAAGCACCAGTTACGCTAGAAGCATATTCTTTTCTTCCAAAAAATCCTTCATAATCTTGCCAAAAACCAATGTCCTGCCGCATTAAATTCTCTTTTGTTTGATTGGAGATAGTTGGAACAGCCTCTTCCATGACTTCAAATTTAAATTCACCAGGTAGTAGAAGAATATTATAATAATTTCCAGCATAGTTATCTGTGAATAAAAGTATTTCTGAAATTTCTTTGTAGGTTTTTATTTTTTCTAGTAATAATTTACTTAAGGTATCATCAACTGCAGTTATTCCCCATTTAGTCGGAACGAGTTTTCGCTGAGTTTTTACGCCCAGTAAACCTGCAGAGAATAATTTTTGTAAATGACTGACTTTAATATTTGAAGAATATAATTCCTTAAGTGCAGTAGTTGCTTTTACGTCATAATCTGAAGAAATATAATCTACTTTTTTTTCTATGAACGGATTTTCTTCTAGAATGACTCTTTCGATGGGGGCTGGGTTCGCCATGATTGACATTACACTTGAAGAAGTATACTGTAAAATTGGTTGTTTTTTTAGAAAGAACTCTGTTGCTACGGGTTTAGATGCTAGAGCAAGCTGCTGAGTCACTTCAGAAAGACTTTTATTTATTTTAACGTTTGTTAACTGCCTACCATAAATCATGCTTCCACGGTGGGCTAAAACTTGATCTATGGGTAAATTTTGTTTAACCCACTCTTCTGGCGAAGCTAAAATAGTTGTGTCACCTTTATAATCTGGGGCTAAAATTCCAGAGTAGACGTTCGGATAGTTAACTCTTCCAACGAAAATTTCTGGGGGAGTTGAACCAGAAAAATGAAGTTTTACTTTCGGAAAAGAACCTTGAATTTTTGACAAGATTGTTGCCGCTTTATCGTCTCTTATAAAATCGCTCATAAAAGTTTAGTTTTTTAGAAGTTTAAATTGATTGTTGTAGTCAGTTAACAGTGAAGATAAAAGTTTAAATAGTACCTGAGAGTTAATTTATTATGACAAAGGCAAAAGAGATTTACAGATGTTCTGTTTGTGGAAATGTTGTTGAAGTTCTTTACGCAGGCGGCGGAGTTTTAGTTTGCTGCGGCAAGCCAATGATATTACAGAAAGAAAATGCAGATGATAGTGCTTCTAAGGAAAAACATGTTCCAATAATTAAAGGTAAAAGGGTGATGGTTGGAAGTATTCCTCATCCAATGGAAGAAAAACATTATATTATGTGGATTGAAGCAGAATCTAAAGAAGGTGAAAGCGAAAGAGTTTTCTTAAATCCAGAAGATAAACCTGAAGCAGAATTTGATTTTGAAGTTAAAGTTGCGAGAGCATTCTGTAATTTACATGGACTTTGGAGAAGCAAGTAAATAATGGCAAAGTCAATCAAAGGAACTCAAACTGAAAAGAATTTATTAAAGGCATTTGCTGGCGAGAGTCAAGCTAGGAATAGATATACTTATTTTGCGAGTGTTGCTAAGAAAGAGAATTATGAACAAATTTCTGCAATATTTTTAGAAACTGCTGAGAATGAAAAAGAACATGCAAAAGTTTTCTTCAAATATTTAGAGGGCGGCCCTGTAGAAATAACTGCTACTTACCCTGCTGGAAAAGTTGGAAGAACCGCTGAAAATTTATTAGCAGCAGCAAATGGTGAGAAAGAAGAATGGAGTGCGCTATATCCCGAATTTGAGAAGGTTGCTAAGCAGGAAGGATTTGATTTAATTGCAAAATCTTTTAAAGAAATTGCGGAGGTTGAAGAACAACACGAAAAAAGATACAGAAAATTATTAGAAAATGTTACAAACAAAAAAGTATTCAAAAAAGATAAAAAAGTAAAGTGGAAATGCAGAAATTGCGGATACGTTCACGAAGGAATAGACGCCCCAGATATTTGCCCAGCATGTAAACATTCACAGGCATATTATGAAGTTCTAGGGGAAAATTACTAATTCTAAATCTTTATAAACACTCAAATATTTGTTAATTTATGGCACAAGAAACAATGCTCCCAACAGGTTTTGGCGGAGGCCTTACAAGATTTAAGGAAGAATATGACTCAAAGATAAAGTTTAGTCCGTCTGCAGTTATTATTATGGTTATTGTAGTAATTCTATTTGTAATATCTTTAAAGTTTCTTTTTCCAATAAGCGTTGCTTAAAAGTTTAGTTATAAGTCGAGCCACGTTCTAGAGAGTTTGTAGATACAACCTCGCGAGGCATAGTTCTTATATTTCGATACATAGAAAAGAGAGGCATTCTCCAACCATAGACTTCAAACTCCACTTCTTTTCCTTTCAATTTTATTGCTTCATTCTGAACCTTACCTGAATTCCATTTACCCCTATATTTTGCGTCATGATTATGTAATGGTTCAGTTTCTGTAGCAACCATATAACATCCATCTACTTTTACCATTTGTGAGTCTGTGATTCTTGTTTTGATTGTCTCGATCGCAAAGTAACTATGAGACAACATTACAGCAGGAACTATCACTGCGCTTGCAACTACACCAAGTTTTAATTTTTCTAATAGTTTATTCATTTTATTTTTGTCCTCCAAGTTCAACATTATCAATTTCAACTGTTGTTTTTCCCCTATGAACTCTTTCAGAACTTGTATTTAGTCGGTAGTCCTCTGGGACGTGCACTTCATTAAAGGGTTCCACACTTTTATCATAATAGATATTAACCACAAATGGCTTTGCACCTATGGGCAAGTCGGAAAATACTTCCGTAGTTACTATATTTCCAGGATTAGAATAACCGAATCTATACTGAGAAATCTTCCTAGTTTGGGGATCTCTTGCTGTCGCCCAGACTTTGCTCTCGGAAGTCATAAAAACCTGTTCTAACTGATTTGTTTGTCTGCTTCTTTCCTTCTCTCCCCTTTCTCCGTCGCATCCACAGACTACTGAAAGTCCGACCAGTGCCATTCCGATTGCTTTTGTCATGTATTTCATTTGATTTGTATCAGCTTACGCTAATGATCAATATAATCAATATCTATAGATAGACTTATACCCGAAATACTACGACAGTTACCTTATTACAGAAAGTTTACTTTAACTCTTTCAAAACCTTTTTAGTAATATTAGAATAAAAATTTGCAGGAATACCGTAACCATCCCTAGCCGCACAATGAAAATTAAATTTTTTTGAATATTTAGCTCTTTTATAATTTAAACAGCCAACCCATAATTCTTTCAGATTTTTATATTCCCTAATATCCTTTGCAAATAGAGCATTTCCTGTTGCTCTTCCAGGGCACTGAACGACCTGCCCAGAGAGATTTAAGAAAAATCCAGAAGCAGTTTGATTGCAAGGATAACAACCAGGATATAGCGAAACACCTTCTTCCTCAAATCTTTTTAGAGGAATTAGATTTGTCCCAATAGCCCAAACATATATTTTTGTATATAAATTCTCCAAATCCTCTAAATACTTTTGCTGATCAGACTTTCCTTCTTTTACGTTGTGATACGTTTTTACTGCTCTCTTAAATTCATCAATCCCTTTTCCACTCACAGTAGTAGGACAAGTTAAAACATACATATTTCGTAATCTTCCCCACTGATAAATTTCAATAAAGTCATTTATGCTTTCAGGTTTTATTGGTGCAGCACAGAGACATAACCTCGTGGGCTGGCCTTTCTTATATTCATTAAACCCGTATTTCGTTAAAAGTATTAATGCCCGATCCCTAAGCTCAAGATAATTCTTAATAGGGCTTTTATCTAATCCCACATATGCTTCTTGAGTCTTTTTATTGAATGAATTAAAACCTAAGAAAATACTTACTTTCAATTTTTTTAGTTCTTTAATTAGTTCTTCGCTTGTGTTTATCCCATACTCGGAGTTATAGGCTTTTGCCAACACATCACTACCCAGAACATGGCCTTTAGTAAAAACCCCCACCCCGATATTTAATTTAGTCATGTCTCTTAAAAACTTCAGAAATTTTTTATTCTGAAAGGGTTCTCCACGGCCAAGAATTTTAATAGCCTTTAACCCTAGTTTTTTTGCCTGTTTTATGTAATCGTAAATTTCCTCATCAGTTAAGACTTTACCTAGGGAAACTTTGTCAAATCTGTCATCTCGCCTAAAACAGTGAGGACATCGTAGGCTACATGAATCCCCAAAGTCTAAATCCATCGTAAACATTTTTGCAGTCCCATCTTTGAAGCAAGAATGTAGGTCTTTTTTTGAGTTATTTCCCCAATACATCACATCATTTTTATAATCATTTGGAAAAAGTTTACCGTCTTTTTTTTCTTTAAATACTAAAGGTATTCCTTTAGTTAAAAAATTCTTTGAACTTTCATCACTCATATAGATTACTTCTTTAGAGACTATAAAAATCTTGCTAAAAATTCAAATCAAAAACCTTAAAAACCAAAGACTTCTCTAAAAATTATGTTCGGCAATATTAATCCTAAACAAATGCAAGGCATGATGAAAAAAATGGGTATAGCTCAGATGGAGCTCAATGCAAAAAGAGTTATTATTGAATGTGCTGACAAAAAGATCATTTTGGATGACCCTTCTGTTGTAAAAATTTCTATGCAAGGAAATGTTTCCTACCAAATATCAGGACCAGAACATGAAGAAACTGAAGAAAAATTTAATGATAGTGACGTAAAGATGGTGATGGACAAGACAGGTAAATCACGTGAAGCAGTAATTGATTTCTTGAAAAAGAACGATGGAGATATCGCTCTTGCAATTATTGAACTTAAGTAAGATGCAAGTTAAGTTTATCCAGACATTATATGATTCTGCCAGGCATTTAAAAGCAGCTGAATACCTATTAGGAGTCACATTAAAATTAATGGATGACAATCGAGTTTTGGCAAAATGCCTTGTTGAACTGCAAAAATCAACAACTAAAATTATTGAGGCAGCTATTCATCTAGATAGCAAAAAAGGTGAGCTTTTACCTACTGGAAAAGAAGAAATGGCTCAGGTTTTTTTTGAGAAAAAAGGCAAAAAGCTCCTAGAAAAATCTGAGCTTGAAGAGCTAAAAAAAATACTCGTATTCGCAAAAAGGCATAAGGAAACGCATTTAGAATTTGTTCGTAAAGAAAAATTAGTCCTTTTTGGAAAGGATCAATGCAAAATTTTGACAGAAGAAGGCCTAAAAAGAAGTATAATGGTTCTAAAGCAAATAATCTTTAAACTGGACAAAAAAACGGAAGGTATAAATACGCCCTTTCTTTTAAAGTTGTTCGACAGATTGTAGTGGAAACCGATTATGATAACTGAAATACTTAAAGAGAAAACTAGCGCAGACCATTTATTGTATGTTAGTATGAAATACACCAAGACATGTGATGTCATTCTAAATTTATTAGCAAGATGGAAAAGTATGATGGATATTAGTTTTGACGCAATCTTGCAAAAAGCATTTGAAGACAAAACTCTAAAACAAATGCCAGATTCTCCAAAACAAAAAATAGAATTCTTAAAACTTTACTTTAAAAAACAAAAAGCATTGCAAGAATCAATTCCACTATACATCTTTTTTAAGAGAATACCAGATACTAAAAAAACTCGAGAAGGAGAATTTAGAAAGAACGTAAATCTAAAAATAATTGAGCTAAACAGTACAACAGACATTAATATGGATAAGCTCAAAGAGTATGCGGATATACTCGAAAGATTTATAAGCGAGACCAAACAATTTCTCTCTGTCTAATATGGGCAGAATTATCGCTGTTATTTCAGGGAAAGGCGGAGTTGGCAAAACAACTACTGCAATTAACCTTGGTGCAGCATTAAACAAACTAAATAAAGAAGTGATTATTGTAGATGCTAACCTTAATACCCCTAATATTGGAATCCATCTAGGAGCACCTATTGTACCTGTTACTTTTAACCATGTTTTAAAGGGCAAGGCAGATATTAGTGAAGCAATTTATGAGCATTCATCAGGTACGAAGATCGTTCCTTCTTCACTATCTGTGAAAGAAATTACTAATTTTAATACAAAGAGAATCCCCCAAGTCATTAGACAATTGAAAGACAGAGCAGACTTTATTATTTTGGATTCTGCTGCAGGCTTTTCTGAAGAAGCAATGGCTACACTTGAAGCTGGAGAAGAAATAATAATTGTTACAAATCCAGAAATGCCTTCAGTAACTGATGCTTTAAAAGCAGTAAAGGTCGCTAGAGAAATGAAAAAGGAAGTTAGAGGAGTTATTGTAACAAGACATAGAAATCAAGATTATGAAATGTCTTTGCCTTCAATAAAATCAATGCTTGAAACACAAATTATAGGTGTTGTTCCGGAAGATGTCTCTGTTAAAAAGGCTTTGAACAAAAGAGATGCAGTTGTCCATACCCACCCAAAGAGCAAAGCTTCAAGAAAATATAATGAAATTGCTTTGAAAATAATTGGCCCGAGTGCACAGAAAGATAAAAAACCAGAAGGCGTATTTTCAAAAATTTTTGGTTTTATTAGCGGCGAGGAATATACATAAAGATTTATAAAACAGAGTAGCATATTTTTTCTATGGAGGGGATTTTTGAAACATTTTTAACTATGACAAACGGTTTCTTAGATAAAGTTCCCGCAAACGAATTTTTACTAATAGAAATTGGGATGATTATTATTTTATGTGCTTTTGTTGCCTCCTTTTCTAGATTGATTAAACAACCTCCTCTTTTTGCATATGTAGTGTCTGGTTTTATTATAGGTCCTGCCCTATTCGGATTTGTTAAAGATGTGAGCATTATTACTTCTCTTTCAGAAATTGGAATTGCATTTTTAGTTTTTCTTGCAGGCTTAGAAATTTCTTTGAAAAAACTTAGGCAAGTTAATATGAAAAAAATAGTATTAGTAGGACTTTTACAAATGATTATTTTAATATCTATTTCAATCCCACTAGTAAGATTTATTGGTTTAAACTTTATGCAAAGCATTTACTTTGCTATTATTCTTTCTTTTAGTTCCACAATGATTGTTCTAAAAATTCTCTCGGATAAGGGAGAGATAGTAACTCTTCATGGAAGAATTTTGATCGCAATACTCCTTTTACAAGACCTATTTGCAATTTTTGCAATATCAATAATCTCATCTGGGCAGCTTACAGTAATGATCATTTTACCAGCAGTTATTAAACTAATAAGTATTATAGTAACAGCTTTTATTTTACAAAAATTCTTTTTGAATTATATCTTTAAGAAAGCAACGGACTCTAAACATGCAAGAGAATTAGTTGTGTTATTTGCATTAGCAGTTCTATTTTTGTTTATTATACTATCTCTTGTTCTTAAACTTTCAATTGCTATTGGTGCATTTATTGCGGGAATGGCTCTAGCAAATCTTACCTATAAAACAGAATTAGAAGCAAGAATAAAACCACTCAGAGACTTCTTTTCTATCTTATTTTTTGTGGCACTAGGTATGCAAATAACAATTAGTGGCCTAAGAGAAGAAGTCTCATTATTTCTCTTCTTAATTGTTGGAGCTATGATTTTAAAGCCATTCATTATTTTCGTTTTATTAAAAATATTTGGATACACTGAAAAAACGAGTTTTGTATCTTCTTTAGGCCTAGGTCAGCTGTCTGAATTTTCGATTATGATCGGCGTTATCGGATTCACCGCAGGAGTATTAACACATGCAATGTTGTCTACAATTATTATTGCCACAATACTTTCAATGTCCTTGACAGTAATCATGCTCGAAAGCGAAAATCAGATATATACCATATTCAGAAAACCGATTTCATTCTTAAAGTTCATTCCAGTTAGAGAAAATGTAGGGTATATGGATGATTCAGATAAGTCTATTTTAATAATTGGTTGTGACAGGATGGGAAAAATAATACTTAGGGATTTCCTAAAAACTCATAAAGAAGAAGTAGTTATCATAGACTATAATCCTGAAATAATTGCCTTTTTGAAAAGTAAAAAAATTTCAAGCATCTATGGAGATATAGAAAGTCCAGATATTTTAGAGTCATTAGATGTTAGTAAACTAAAAAGAGTTATTAGTACTGCTCCAAATCTAACAGAAGGAGTATTAATCTTAAAAAAGATAAAATCAGAAAATCCGGCTACTAAGGTAATCCTAACGGCTCAGACAAATGAAGAAGCATTAGAACTATATGAACAAGGAGCCGACTATGTTATGCTCCCAAGGTTTACGGCTGGAGAAGTAGTTTCCAATATTGTAAAGAAAGAGGATAGTGCATTGAAAGAAGTAAAACGGAACCAGATTGAAAGAATCAAGAAAATGGGCAGGCTCTTTGAAGAGTCTAATAATTAAGTTTATATAATATATTTAGCACACTAATCTATGGAAAAGGATAAGATTGTTGATTCGTTATCTCCTATTGAGAGGAAGGTTTTCCCATTCATTTTAGAGAATAAAAATCTAGATGAATTGGTAATAAAATCAGGACTGGACAATACAACAGTGCTAAGAGCATTAGAATTTTTAAAAAATAAGGAACTTGTTACAATAGATAGTGATGAAAAGCAAGTTGTTTGTTTGGGGATAAATGGTGTTTACTATCAGAAAAAGGGACTTCCAGAAAGAAAGCTCCTTCAAGCGCTTATTGAAAAAAAATCAGTTCCGCTAGGAGAAATAAAAAACGTTTCTGATTTAAATGAAAATGAAGCAAAAGTATCTGTAGGTGTTTTGAAGAAAAAGGCATTTGTAGATATAAAAGACGGAAGAGTTGTTTTAACAGCTACAGAAAACGAAGTGAACAAAGAAACATTGGAAGAAAAATTCTTGAAGAAGATACCCATTGACTTAGGTGCTCTTGCTCCTGAGGAGAAATTTGCGCTTGACTCTCTGAAAAATAGAAAGGAGATAATTGAAATTAAAACAGAGAAAAAAATTGAAATTAAACTTACGGCCCTTGGAAAAGAAATAGCTAAGGAAGATTTGAGTGAAAATTTAATTGAGCAATTGACACCTAAAATGATTAACTCCGAAACTTGGAAAGGAAAGAAGTTTAGAAGATATGATATTGTTTCCCCAGTTCCTAGGATTTATGGTGGGAAAAGACATTTTGTAAACCAGTCTATTGATTATGGAAAGAAGATTTGGCTTGAAATGGGATTTAAAGAAATGGAAGGAAACAAAGTCGTAAGTTCTTTCTGGAATTTTGATGCATTATTTACAGCACAGGACCATCCAGTTAGAGAAATACATGATACTTTCTTTATTAAAAGTATTAAGGCAAAATTACCAGATAAAAGTTTAATTGAACATGTAAAGAAATCTCATGAGGTCGGTGTTGGCGGAAGTAAAGGTTGGCAATATCTGTGGAATGAAGAAACTGCAAAAAGAGTCTTACTAAGGACACACACTACTGCATTGTCTTCTCAGACATTAGCTAACTTAAAAAAAGAGGATTTACCTGCAAAATATTTTGCAATCGGTAAGTGTTTTAGAAATGAAACTGTTGACTGGAAACATGGATTCGAGTTCAATCAAACTGAAGGAATTGTAATCGATCCAGATGGTAATCTGCGTAACTTAATCGGATACTTGACTGAATTTGCAAAGAAAATGGGATTTGAAAAAGTTAAATTTATTCCTAGTTTCTTCCCATACACTGAACCGAGTGTCGAGGGATATGTTTATGTTGAAGAAAGAAAAGAATGGATGGAAGTTTTTGCAGCAGGAATATTTAGACCAGAAGTTACAATACCTTTACTTGGAAGTGCAATACCAGTTTTAGCATGGGGTCCCGGATTTGATAGATTAATGATGCTGGCCTATAAAATAGATGATATGCGAAAACTTTATGCGAATGATATAAAAATGCTTAGAGATAAGGAGCTCTGGAAGAAATAATGGCAACAGTAACAATATCAAGAAAAGAATTTGATAAAAACGTTAAATTATCTGGAGATATAATGCAAAAGTTAATGATTGCTGGAATTGCAGTCGATTCGATTAATGAAAAAGAAGTTGTCCTAGATATAACAGCCAATAGGCCTGATTTACTTTCAACGCAAGGAGTTTTTAGATTTTTGAAAGCTTATTATGGCAACGAACCCGGACTTAAAAAATATAAAATAAATAAACCAGAGAAAAATTTCAAAGTTACAATTGACAAATCCGTTAAGGACATCAGACCGTACACTGTTTGTGCAATTGTTAAGGATTTAAAATTTGACGATGAGAAAATTAAGCAGATAATAGATTTACAAGAAAAATTGCACACCACAGTGGGAAGAAATAGGAAAAAATTAGCAATAGGAATTTATCCTCTTGAAAAAATAACTTTGCCAATTAGATTTGAAGCTAGAAAACCCAAAGACATTAAGTTTGTACCTCTTGAGTCTCCGAAAGAGTTAACTGGATTGCAGATATTATCACAACACCCTGCCGGAAGAGATTACGCACATTTGTTAGAAGGTAAAGAAGAATTCCCCGTTTTTGTCGATTCTAAAAAGAACATCCTTTCTATGCCTCCAATAATTAATTCGCATGAAACTGGCAAAGTAGGATTTAATACTAAAGAGGTCTTTATAGAGTGCTCAGGATTTGATTTCAAAGCACTTGAAAAAACACTGAATATAATTGTCACCACATTAATTGATCTTGGGGGAAAGGCTTATGCTATGGAGTTAGACTATGGTAAAAAAATTATTACTCCAAATCTCGAACCAGAGAAAATGAAAGTTTCTTTAGAGAATGTGAATAAACTAATTGGACTAAATCTTAATGAAAAGGAATTACAAAATCTTCTAGAGAAAATGGGTTACGATTACTCAAATAGAACGGCAAGCATACCTGCTTGGAGAATAGATGTCATTCACGAAGTAGATATTATTGAAGATGCAGCTGTTGCCTACGGATATGATAAATTAGTTCCAGAAATTCCAGAAGTAGCAACAATTGGAGAAGAATCTAAACTTTCTAAATTAGAAAATAGAATTGCTACAGCTTTAGTCGGTTTAGGATTATTGGAAACTTCTTCTTTCCACTTGCTAAAACCTGAAGAGTCTTCTGAAATGAAAGCTTCTGATTTGCTAGAACTAGAGAACTCAAAATCTGAATACAAATATTTGAGATATAATTTATTTATCCCCATGCTAAGAATTATTTCCCAAAATTCAGACGCTACATATCCTCAGAAAATATTTGAAATGGGGACTGTATTTGAGAAAGACAAAGAAAATAAAACCGAAACAGGAGTTATAGAAAAAGAACATTTAGTAATTGCATTAACGGATGAAAAAGTTAATTTTACAGAACTTAAGCAAGTACTGGACTACTTATTTAGAATGCTTGATATAAAATATTCTTTAGAAGAATCTGAAAATAATAACTTTATTTCTGGTAGAGCTGGAAAAATACTTGTTGGAAAAAAAGAAATTGGAATGATTGGAGAAGTTGCTCCAAGAATTTTAAAGAATTGGGGAATTAATATGCCCGTAGTTGCTTTAGAGATAAATATTGAAAAATTATTAGATTAAAGTTATTCTTCTTAGTTAGGCAAAAGTGTTGAAAGTTCATTAACTATCTGACTAATAACGGCTTTATCTGAAATAGACGGATTTCTTGCTATTAATTTTAAAGCGTGCGATACGCCTACAACTATTTCCATTTGAGAGTTTTTGAACTGTTTGCCGTTGAGTGAATGCATTACATGTTTCATAACCTCTTCATCAGAAGAACGCGGATGTGCTTTTCTATAAACAAGTGCTTCATTTGCACCTGCTACCATACCAATCCCTTTTTTTGTAATATCCATATTCTTGATATTTTTAGGCAATTTATAAAGATTTGTAGCTTAGAAAAGATAGTTTATTGTTAGCAGGAGTCTTATTAATTAGGCCTGCAAAGAGCAGTTATGAATCAATATGTAGATTTATGAACATTAAAACAGAAAGTGTTGCTATGACTGCTAGAAATGGCCCTATCTGCAGTTTTGAATAAGGGATACACCATACGGACTAGCTACCGTTCAATTACCTAGAAATTTTTCATATCTTCCTAGATGTGGACTGATTGAAAAAGTCCGAGAACAGTAACTTGCTTAATTTGTTACCTTGTAAATAAGGTTTCTCAAAAAGCCACGGGTGAGACTCGAACTCACCACCTCGGCATTACCAATGCCGTGCTCTAACCTGATGAGCTACCGTGGCGTAAAAAACCATGATTACGAAGTTTTATAAATTCTTTTAATTTTCACAAAACATGGCAGACAGAACAATAGAGACCGTTAAAGAAAAATATAGGAAAATAGAAGAAAAATTAAGTCTACCTTCTTTTGAAAAGTTACATGAAGATTTTGACATGGAAAAACTTTTAGAGAAAGAAGAGGGTTTGCTTATTAGAGATGTTAGAAGAGTAATTGCTGAAAAAGTTGCAGGATATTTACATTTATTTGAGACTTTGATTAATCCAACATCTCCGCCAATGTTTGTTTTTGCTTTTATGAAAAACTTATCTGATAAGGATAAAAAAGAGATAAAAGATATTTATAAAGAATTATCAAGACTCCAAATCCAAACAATAAAGTTAGATACGGTTTACGAAGAAAAAAACGAAATTAGTTTCATAAAAAAAACCTATTCTGAATGGCAAGGAATAAAGAAAAAGGTTTATGCATTAGTAGAAATCTTTGAAAAAGAGTTTGAGAAAAATTCAGAAACAAAAGAAAAGAGCTACTTCGGGTAATTATTTTCTAAAGAATTAATCTTTACCTAACAATCTGCTGAAGAATCCTTTCTTTTTTTCAGGCATTATAAACTCGTGTGTTGCCTCTTTTATCTCCTCTATTTTTTGTTCTTCTTTTTTCACAGAAGGTGTTCTTGCTTCAACGAATTTTATTGCTTTTTCAATTTCAATCCTAGAATGTTTTTGATTTACAAGAGCCCATCTCAAATCTTCCAATTTATAACCTTTCTTTAAGTTTTTATCCAGATAATCTACAATCTGTTTTACTGAATCCGCGCTATTTGCCATGGTTTAATTAGAAAATCGCGCTTTAAAAATATTGTTGAGCTCCATAATACACATCTTTTGATTGAAATTGCGGATTTATCGATAGAATAAAGAATTAATTAGATTATTTTCTTTTGTAAAATAAAGAGTTATCTGCATCTAGAATTAAACTATTTGTAACAATACCATTACTATAAATATACCTAGTTTCGCCATTACATGAAATGAAACCAGTACATTTTGAATGCGGAGTAGCATATGGAAGAACTACAGTATGGGCAGATAAAGCAGAATTAACTACTTCTATTTTTGGAGTAATAAAATCTTCAAGTTCGGAAGGCCTAAGAAGGCCGGGGCCCTTTGCTCGAAAGTCACTAATTAAGGGCGAGATAACATAGGCTCCAAGCATAACTATTCCTATTGCAGCACTAGTTCTTATTTTATGTGTCATTTTTCTCCTAATTATAGATTAATTTAACTATTTTAAAGATTATTTTTATTCTTTTGAATATGAAAAACGCGAGTACAAATTATTATAATAATTAGTTTAATTTCTCGCGAAAAATCTCTTTTATTGAATGTGAATTTTATAGAATCTCACTGATTCTTTTTTTGTTATCATCTTTCTTTGGTTTTTATAACCCATGAAAGGGCTTGTAGAGCGGCTAAAAATAGATGCCCTATTCGCCCCTTCTGGGAAAAAAGAGGTGATAAATATTACATGAAAAAAGACTATTTAAATCTTTCGATTCTGTTGTAATTCTATAGTGACAAATAGACTAGGTCACTTATCGACGAGCAGAAATCATTTATAGACTTTATCACGAATTTCAGAGACAAACATCATAATCTTTATTAACACAAACAGATAAACTAAGTGATGGAAGAAGAGGTGAAGTTAAATAGTTCTGGAAAGAACCGGATCGGAGCTGGGCAGTTTTATAGCCTGATTACTAGCGGAGAAGTTAGTTGGCAAGCAATTATTTATGATTTAATTAAGACAGAACAACTAGATCCATGGGATATAGACATTGGCATTTTAGCAGATAGATATACATTAATTGTTCAAGAAATGGAAGAAGCAGACTTTTGGGTTTCTTCAAAAGTTTTACTTGCATGCTCTTTATTGCTGAGACTAAAGTCCGAAATTTTACTCAATAGGTATATTCAAGAGATGGACGAAGCAATTTATGGGAAACAAGGCGACAAAAAATATTTATTAGAAAGAATTGAACTTAATGAAGACGAAATTCCAATTTTAGTTCCAAAAACACCGATGGCTCGTTACAAGAAAGTTACGTTGCAAGAACTTATGGGAGCATTACATAAGGCTATTGAAACAGAAAATAGAAGAATTAGAAAAGATATTAAGGCTAGACAGGCAGAAAAATCTGCATTGGTGGTTTTACCAAACGCTAACCGTATCCCTTTAAAGGACAGAATCTCAGGCATCTTTGGAAAAATAAATTCTGCTATTAAAAAACCTAAAGAGGAACACATTACTTTCTCACAACTTGCCCCTACTAGAGAAGAAAAACTTGCCTCATTCCTGCCAGTTTTACATTTGTCAAACTCTAATCAACTATACCTTACACAACTTAAACAGTTTGAAGAAATTTATATGAGGCTAGAGCAACTACAGGAAGAAATTGATTTATTAAAAAAAGAACTTGGCGAAGCTGAAAATCTTTCTAAAGAAGAAGAGGCTAAAATGGAAGATGAACTTGAAGAGCTAGAAGAGTTTGAAGAGGAAATGAAAGAAAAGATTACTGAAAAAAAGATTAAGCAAATTGATAAGGAATTGGAAGAAGAAATCTAATTACCTTGCACAAGTATAGTCTTCATTTCTATCTTTTGAAAAAACTACTTGCCAAAGTTTATTTATTTTAGAAGTAAATGAACCTGCAGATAGCTGCAACCAATAGGACCACATTCTGAAGAACTTCTCATTATACATAGGCTCTCCATTTTCTTTTTTTATCTTCTTAATTTTATCCAAGTTTTTTAGGAAATTATAATTCCAAGCCATACAAGTAGTAGCATAATATCTCCCAAAACTATGAAAATCCTCCAAATCAAATAGTCCTTCCGCAGCAACCATAATTTGTTTTACAGAAGGGAGATGTCCGTTCGGAAATATGTATTTGTGTATCCAAGGGTCAACCATCTTCTGAGAAACTTTATTCCCAATAGTGTGCAATAAGAACAAGCCACCAGACTTTAAACATTTGTCTGCAACTTGCATATACTCTCGATAGTTTTTATATCCTACATGTTCAAACATTCCCAACGATACAATTCTGTCAAATTTTTCACCTGTTTTTGCAGCATTTCGATAATCTTCAAGTTTGAATTCAACCGGCAAACCTTTACAGAGTTTCCGACCTAAGTCTACTTGCTCTTTAGAAACAGTATAGCCTACAACAGATACGCCATATTTTTCGGCTGCGAACTTCATAAAACTTCCCCACCCACAACCGATTTCTAAAACTTTCATGCCTTTTTTTAGCCCGAGTTTTCTACAAACCAAGTCTAGTTTTTGCTCTTGCGCTTTTGCAAGATTATGAGGCGTTTCTGCTAATCCCTTCCAATATGCACAAGTGTATACCATTCTAGGATCCAACATCAAAGAATACAGGTCGTTTCCATTATCATAATGTTTTTCCCCAACTTCAAAGGCTCTTTTTTTACTTTGAAGGTTAAGAACTCGTGCAAGAAGTGCGTCTTTAACGTAAACCCACTTTCCTCGGACTACTCTTTCCAAATCTGCTTCAATAATTTTTTCGAAGAAAAGATCTATTCTGTCACAGTCCCACCAACCATCCATATATGCTTCCCCTAGACCTAGAGATCCTTCTGCAAGAACTCTTCGATAGACGTCAGGATTATGAACTTTCATATCCCAAGGCCTATTCCCATTTACACGAATGTCCGCAGTAGCTAATAATTTTTTAGCTGTATCTTCATAAGTCATAAACTACTGAATAGAATGCTATTTTTAAAACTTTTCAAACCAACGTTAATCTAGAGGAACACTATTTGTAATAATATTTTCAACAATGTTCGAAGAGTTTACTATATATGGTCCTCTTGCAGAATCAAAAGAAACTTGGTAAGGCTCATACAAAAATGCTCCGAACCCTTCTGGAGAGTTAGTTCGTAAGATTTCTTTTCCATTTACCTTAGTAGTATATGCGGATTGGCCTGAACTTCTAAACTCAACCATTTCTACCAAATTTGTACCTAATTCAAATCTTCCAACCAGTGATTTAGAAACAGGCCTATTGCAAATCTGTGAAAGAAGTAGAATTCCGCCCAATAAACCTCCTGAAACCATACCTAAAACAGTGACCTTCCTCTCGGTTTTTGACATCTCTTTAGATGTTTTGTGACATTCGCTTCCGCATTCACATTGGCTACTCATGGACATTTTACATAAAATAATTTATCTTTTGGAGGAGTAGAGTAACATTCATGTTTAGTATATGTTCTCATATAGTCCTCATAAGTATAATAATATTCTATGCCCTTATTATCATCTCTGTAATTGTAAGACGGGATTTTTTTCTGAGCGACATAAGGAGTATAGTCATGCCTTTCTTCATAATAAGTATTTAAATAAATTCTCTCGTTCCTAGACTCTTCATAAGCTTTTGTCGCTCGATAGCTGTAACCATCTAGGTAATTTGAAACTGGAAGTCGATCTTCATTTTCCCAGTAGGTGCTTCCATAGTCATCTTGATTAGCATTCCTTATTATAAAAATTACGTTGTCGTTGTTGTTCAAATCATTATAGACATTGGACTTACAGGCAGAAGTTAGTTGTAAAACAGAAACTAAAAGTAAGAAACCGATTAAAACTAAAAATATCTTGTTGTTTTTCATAAAATAAGTAGTGTTTCTGTGTTTATAAAACATCGCGCTATTTTTCGTCCCTAGACCCTCCTAAATTTTAAAAGTAATAATTTTTTAGAAAAATATAAATACTTGAATGTTATTTGCAAGTCATGAAGAGGAATTTATCACTAGTTCTTGTAGGTTTACTAGCTTTAGGCGTGCAAGGACAAAATTCTGGCAAGAAGACTCCAGAAATAAAAATTGACGAACAAAGAAGAACAATAATAACGACTGCAGCAAACTATTACAAATCCGCTGCAGAAGGATACTTAGAAGCTGCTAAAAACAAAATAGAAATAATCCAAGATTATGAAACACTTATTTCACCAATTGAAGAAAGAATAAAAGCAAATACTGAAACAAATTATCCTGCTGCGTGGATAACTGTCGCAACCTACAAAAAGACTACAGGAACGCTCGAAGAACAAATAGGAAATAATAAACTACTTGCAGGAGTTTTATTTGAGAAAGCTCATGCAGCACGATTAGAGTTGGGCGAGAATATAGTAAGCTTATTAGATCGAAGAAATTCCTTAGATTATCAAATACATTATTCTAATTCTAGGGAAGACTATACAGTATCTAAAAAATATTTTGAAGAGGCAGGAGATAAACTTAATGCCACCATAGTTACTGAATTAATGGCAAAAAAGGATGCTTTAACTGGCGACTTGTATAAATCTATCCTAAAATAACTAAACATCATCTTCTTCAATTCTGAAACCTTCGGAGGAAGCTAGGCGATTATTCCAATTCCATACATTTTCTATGCTTGAGGAAACTATTCTTTTTCTTGCTCTATGAAAATGATACTTTGCAAAATTTGTCCTCTCGTGATTATTAACTAAATGAAGTGCTCTTTTTGTGCGATAGATGATATCTTCAAAAAAAGTTAATATTTTATTAGATATCTTATTAAAAAGTAATCTTATTTGTACAGTTTTGTAGCTCATTTTCACCTCTTTTTTCTTTAGCAAGTCTATTTTTTATTAGTTTCTAAAAATTTACCTTGTTATAATCTCAATTCCATCTCTATGTTGCAAAACATGGTCTTTACCGACAGCTTGTTTTGATTTTGCGTTTATTGCCTTAACAAAGTTGTTACCGATATCGGTATGCAATTTGAATGCAAAATCTAGGGCAGTTGTTCCGTGGGGAACTAAAAAACAGTCTGGTAAAATATTTCCTTTACTATCTGCAAGTTTGTGTGCTCCTGCTGGGAAAACTGCGATGTATTTCAATAGTTTGAAAACTGTTTCGTCTAAAATTTCTTGAACACCTGTTCCGAATTCATATTTTACCAAAACATTTTCTTTAATAGACTTTAAAGCTTCTTTCTGCTTATCATTTAATTTGTCTTCGTGTAACTTGAAGTCTTTTTCTCCAGGAGTATAATCAATCATACCCGCTTTTGCTGCTTGTCTCAAAGAAAGTTCTGAATCTGAAGAGCAAGGGATGATAAGCAGCGAAGGAAATTCTGCTTTAATTTTATTATACCATTCTATCCCACTTGGTTTGTCAATTTTATTTGCTGCAATAATCATTGGCTTTGTTGAGTGTCTAATTTCATGAGCAAACCCTCTCAGTTGTTCATTTGTCCAGGAAGTTGCTTTTTCAGGATCTAAATTTAATCTTCTAATCACTGCTTTTACATCATCTTCAGCTACATTTAAACCAGAAAATTGTTTTGAAACTGCTTTTGCTAAGTCAGTTTTTTCAATTGCAAGTTTTCTTATTAGAGGCCCCCAAACTTTATTTAAAATTCCTAGATACCATAAGTCCAATTCGTTTTCTAGCATTGCAATATCTTTTATAGGATTCCCTTTGTCTGGCGTGCACTCTTTTCCCTCTGCATCAGTTGTTGCAGAAACATCCACAATGTGGATGAAAGCATCGGCTCGAGACAAATCGTTAAGAAATTGATTCCCTAGTCCTCGCCCCTCAGAAGCACCTTCAACTAACCCTGCAACATCCATGAGCTCTACTGGAACAAAACGCAATTCGCCATTACAACTCCCAGTCCTGGGATTACACTTTGTATTGAACTCTTTGCATAAACAGTTTACCCTAACATAACCGATACCTGTATTGGGTTTGATTGTTGCAAAAGGGTATGCTGCAATTAGAACATCCATAAGCGTTGCTGCCTTAAAAAAAGTTGACTTGCCGCATGAAGGTTTTCCTACAATTCCTACTAACATAAAAATATGACAAAAAGGTAGTTTTTAAGATTTTGTAGAGTAAACTTATGCCATTAAACATCCAAAACGTATGCAGCTACTGTGATTTATATTAGCCAAGGTATATTTGTCTGGAGAATTAGACCCTCCAGCCACAATAACTCTTTCATCGTGTAAATAATCTACCAAGTTGTTAATATACGATGTTTTAGTATAATCATCTTCCTTTACTCCCATTGCTGCCCTAAGCTCGTGAATTGCCCAGCAAGGTTTATCTTTTTGAGCCATAATTTCTTCAAGTTTACTTAAATCCAATATAACTTCGTCTTTAAACAAAGATTCATGTCTATAATGATGCTTTTGTGAAGCAACTCTTTGTAAAACCCCTAATTGCTCTGAGTTTGCTTGTTTCTCAATAGTTACTCTGTCTTTAGAATCTCCCTTAGGAAAGATATGGGGATTTAATACCATATTCTTGTTGAATATTAACGGTTTATAAAAATTTGTATGATAAAAAATACTAAAATAAATTTAACTTAAAATAATCTAATAAAGAAATCCCCTCCGAATCTATTTTAAGATTAATCTGCCAGTTTTCAACTCCGGCTATATTTGCTTTTTTTGCAGCGTTTACAATTTCTTTGTTTTTATTTTCTTTTGGAACAGCGAATCGTTTAGCTTCATAAATATAACACATTAGAAAAATAGCTCTCGAACCCCTATTTATGCTCTTGGAGATATCTGTAAAATGTTTTACTAGTCTGTCAAAACTGACAAATTCTGTTTTTCTTTTAAGATAATTTAGATGACTTTCTGAGGGGATATCTTTCAAAGGAGTTTTAACCTCCAAGTAATCTTTATCGTTTATTTTAAAATCAATCCTAGAATTTGCAAATTTAACTTCTCTTTTTATTTCGTTTATCTTAGAGAACATTCTGTTTAATTGGTTAGTTTTTAAAAAAAATTCAACGTAATGATTTGCTTTTGTTTGATTAATGCCAATATAATTTTTGTTATCTAGGGAAATTGCCTCAACAGTGAATTTTGTTTTTCTTTCTTTATTATCAGATTCTGAAAGGAGGCAAGGAACATCTTCAAAGGAAATACTTGCTATTTGCCCAGTTGAAGGACAATGACATTTCTCTATTTTACCGTTAATTTCCACCTGAAAGATGAATCTATTCGGTCGTGACTTAATTATTCCTTTGACGAGTGGTTTTTCGAAAACTAGTTTTTGCATGTTAAAATAAAATTTAAAGGACTTATTAATGTTTAGACTAAAAATGAGCCCACCAAGATTTGAACTTTGCGCTAGAATCTACCGCCATGCACTAAAAACAGCGTTAGTAATTAAAATTTACTTTTCTCATTAGTATTTATTATACCTATTTTTAGGCATGATTCTACTCCTTTTTAGGTATTTGTAAATCTTTTGAAAAGCTATCGAAGTATAGAATGAAAAATAAAAATCAAGCAAGTGGTTTTATGGTTCAAACTTTTGCAAAACACTTTTACCTGATGCACTTCAACCAATTGAAAAAGTTAAAAGATCTACAGAGAAGAAAGCAAGTAATTTGGAAGGAATTAAGAGAATAAAGTATCTAAATATTTAAATAGTAAAAAGTTTGTTGTTTTTTATGAGTATAGACTATAAACGTTTATTTGGAGATTATTTCAAAGATAGATATGAAACTTCGGTTAAGACTGAAAATAATTCGGAACTTCTTAATATCTTGACAGGTGTCGGACCTATTGAAAGTTTTTCTGATACTGTTACTGTTTTAAAAATGTATGATAATGATGCAGAAAAAGTAATTCCTGGTTATTGGTGCATGAGGCTTGAGAACTTAAATGCTTTCTTGAGAAGTAAAAAACAACGAACTCTCCCGATTATGGATTGTGAGTCTCAAAAAGAAATACGTTCTTTTTTGAATGTTAATCCTCACAAAAATAGTCCTGCTTTCGAAGACTATCTTAATCCAAATTTTTTTGCTAAGGGACAAGTTAATTTTTTAGAAAGCTTTTTTGCAGGAGAATGTATTGAGGGACTTCCCATGGAGATTATGTAGTCTTTTTAAAATTATTTTTTAGGTTTTCCGATTATTCCGTCGATTACTCTTTTCATATGATTTTTACAATCTACGGGGCAACTTTTACACCTCCGGGAATCTGCATATAACAAGTCTACTTGTTTTCCACAATGCGAACAGACCTAAAAATCTTGTAATTAAAATTTATTTTTCTAAACTTAAAATAAGTTTTATGTGTTTCTCAAAAACTTTTTGGTCTATAAATCCAAAAACTCCTTGAAGCCCATCTTTAAATTGGCTCGAACTTATTTCTTCTTTTAATATTTTAAATCTATCTGCAAATGAACATCTATTAGAAACTTCTTGTTTAATCCAGTCTTTGTTTTTAATTTCTGAAATTAAAAGAAACATATCTCTTATGTCTGTTTTCCTGCAAGAAACGAGTTTTGTCGCAAATAATGCCTCTGGATTAACTATTCTTGTTTCTAGTTTTTCGGTTATAGTCTTACCTCTAAGAATTCTTATTTGTGAATTTTCAAAAATCCAGTCTACTGAAAAGACTGAGCCCGTTTGTCTATCCATAACCTCTCCAATTAATATATCTATACTGACTCCAAAATCTTTCTTAATTTGTTTTTCAAATCTCTTGAATTTACCGCCATAAGATAATTCGCTAGTTTCTTGGCTTTCCTTAAAGCCGATTTTTTCAAGTATAGCTGTTATCTTTGAAATATCTTCTTTATGAACTACAATATCACAATCTACTGAAAACCTAGGCAATACATAAACATTGACAGCATATCCGCCAATAATAACAAATTTTTGACTTCTCAAGCTATTTAAAATTTCGAATATTTCTTTTTCTCTTATCTGAAATAAATTTTCAACCATATTTCTCCTTCATATATTTGTAAGGGTATAAATAAATCTTGTTATTTCTCGCCATGCTCATTGTTGCATCTAACTTCTCAACTCTTAACGAGTCTTTTTCTTCAAAATCTAATTTTTCAACAGGAGTTAATATAATAAATTCGCCAATGGATTTTCCAGAGTTAATATAATTTGGAATTCTACTCTTATTAAAAAAACTTTTCCAGTAGTTTAAGTCTTTTTTTAAAACTTTCATAAAGTAAGGTGATTTTTCCCAGCTTCTTTGTATATAAGAATAATCACTCCAAATTTCAATAGCAGATAATCCCGTAAAGCAATATGGCTTCACTGCATTTTTTATTAAGAATGGAACTTTGAAATCTACCATTTTTTTTAATAACATTTCTGGATTCAAACATACATAAGTATTTCTTTGTCTTTTTGCTATCCAACCAGCTTTCAATAATAATGCGAATATTTTCTTTTTCATGCTCTCTCCAACTATCCAATCTAATTCCTTCTGGCTGAATTCCTGTTTTAAGCCGTATTTAACGTAGAATAAAGCATAAGCTCTCAATAAGTAGGTCGGTATCTCAAATACGCCAGAAAATTCGCTATTATCTTGTGTTTTGGTTATTTGTCCCATAGTTACCCTATGGGTAACTACTATTTAAATCTTATTATTTTATAAAAGATAAAATTGTGCGTTAAATTTGCCCAGAAGCCTCGATAATCTCTTTTGCTTTGTTTACAAAATTAATAGCGAGTTTTCTTAAAGATTCGACTTCACTCGCATCAAATATCTTGCTTGTTGAGTAACTTGCTTTATTTCTTTGAGTTCTTGCCTGAACATAGTATAGGACATCTTCTTTTTCTACGGTAGTTTTATTTATCATTTCGATTTCTGCTTTTTCAAGCCCCTTTTGATAAAATTCTTTAATTAAAATTAGAAGAGTTGCATTATGGTCTTTTGTTGAGTAGCCCTTTAAGGCACATAAAGCCAAAGAGGCGTGATAAATTGAATAATATGTACTTACTATCGCCCAATCGTTAAAATCCTTTAAATCCATCGTAGATTTTACGAATTTAAGATTATGATTTGCTTTTTCTAGGTGCCCCTGCACAAGCTCTTTTATTTCTGTTTCTTTTTTTACTTGGTTGAATTTTATGTATCTAGCTAAGTCTTTCTCTCTTCTTTTTTCATCTTCAAGCCAAATTTCCCAAATTTCTTTCATTTTAGTGTTTCCTTGTAGAATAAATAATGACCTTCCATTAAAAAACCAGTTTTTATGGCGTGAGTAATTACTTTATCCTCTTGCTTTAATATCTGTTCTTGTAAATAGTCTAAAGAAATTATAAATGTTTGTATCGCCTCACCTATTGTTGATTCTATTTCTGATTTTAGTTTTTTATCTTCTAATTCTTTTTCATTATAGACTAATAAAATATCTATATCGCTTTCTTTATTAAAATTTCCTTTGGCAGTTGAGCCAAAAATCAAACTAATCAGCGGTTTTTTCGAAAGTTTATCTAAAAATTCAGTTATTGCTCGTTTTCGAGTGCTAGGTAATTCATTCAATTTTTTATAATCGAAATAAGAAAATAAAGAATATATTTGAGGATTTTTTGGATTAATCCTATAAAAAGTATTTCCTATCGTTTTGTTAGAGATAATCAAATTATTTTCTTGAAGTGCTTTAAGATGTTTTAGTGTTGTATTCGGAGTAAGTTTTGTATCTCTTAATATTTCGCTAAAATAAAGATGCTTGTCTCTATTTTTATAAAAACATTCAACTATCTTCTCTTTACCTTTTCCAAATATCGCATTATTCATTTTATGTATAAAGTGGTACATTTAATGTACTACTTAAACCTTGCGATTTCGTCAAAATATCCCTAAAGAGAATAAACCTTTCTTTCGATACTTTTGAGAGTCAGGAGTATTTCTCTGATATAATCACTATTCCTTAATTTAAGTCTAGATAATTCGGCAACGGTTGTATAATTTAGCCTTGCTTCCTCTTTTAATTTGTTTAAAAGTTCAGTTTCTAAATGTAAGTGCAGTTGTGAGTTTTTCTTCATTTTTAATAATTCTTTCAATCAT